>Ga0196971_1000022_pt1 | contig 202860 bp, 190 predicted proteins | sample S1v_1013CmetaG_FD_148660 | JGI IMG/M metagenome (GOLD analysis project Ga0196971, IMG submission 148660) | Soil microbial communities from Anza Borrego desert, Southern California, United States - S1+v_10-13C | ecosystem: Environmental > Terrestrial > Soil > Desert | place: USA: California...
CTGCGTCATTACCCCTCCTACTGTACCGGCCTGATATACTAAATAATTATCTTCAACTTTTTAGAGCAGCAGTTCCTGGTGCTCCTGTTTGCTTGCAATAAATTCTTCTTTTTTCTTTCAACCTATCACCTCCAAAATGTGTTCATTTTAATTATACTAGTGATTATTAACACAACAACTTTCTTGTCTTTAAAAGTGTTAATAATCACAACATTGATTCAGTGCCTCGCATGCTCAAGAAGGGATATACGTTACGAGGCACTAGTTTACTGTTTATCCTTACCCATCCAGGTATTGGTATATATCCAGGGGGATGCGGTCCAGTTGCATGGTTTTCATAAAATAATACATATAATTGCCTTTTCTGAGCTTGTAAAGCAGATCTGCTTCAAGCAACACCTTCAGATGCTTGGAAATACATGCTTCCGTAAGTTCAAGCTCTTTTGCAAGACTTTGTGTGGAGGATCGCTTCCGGTGGATGACCCTCAGCATCCTCAACCGTGTCTCATCACCTAAAGCCCTCATTGTCTTGTAAAGGTCCAGGGGCACCTCCGCGACAGCCTCCTGGAGGTGTGCCCTGAAGGTCATCTCTATATGGCTGGGATCATTTATCCCCACAAGCAGATGCGGATTTATGAAGCTGCTGATTTTCACAGTGATGCTTCTGATTTTTTCAAAGTCAAAAGAGAAGGTCTTATACTTATAAAAGATCAGCTTATCCTCAGTCACTTCAATCCTGTTATGGATAGTCTTTATATACTCCCTGACTCCGCTTTCATCACAAACAGCCACCTGCTTTTTCAGGATACGTATCAAAAGCGGCTCAATATACCGGAGCTCACCTTCAAAGAATTGAAAATAGTATGCCTTCAAGCATGCGTTAAAACGCCTCCTGAAGTCTTCGGCCTCCCGGGGTACAGCGGCCGGACCCCCGCCATTGGACAATACCCTGAAAAACTCCTTCGAGTCCATGGCTGCAACAGCATCCAATACGGCAACAACATTAAGATCAACAATATTGTCCGATATATCATATAAGTCCATGGCACCGCACCATTCATCGCTGCATTCCCCGAAATACACCAGTTCCTCATACAGCCCGTGAGGCATCCTGCTTTTTATATCTGCCGCCCAGTCCAGGCGCTCCAGATGATGCTCGGGCTTGGCAAGAACATGCAGGCTGCAAAGCATCTCAAAAAAGGGAGAATATACAAATTCCAGAGTCAGGTGTCCGTCCTGCTTGACAGATAATATCATAACCATCCCTGCCATCCGATCAATATTAAACTGATTATAACATTTTTCTTAGAATAATGCCATGTTACCGGTCTTCCTTGCATATTCCTCTCCCAGCCTGAGACATATAATGGTCACAGTCAGCATGACGAGACCTGTCAATATGCTGATCAGTACAAAGCCCCGTATTTGTAAAAGCCCATCTCCTTTTATGAATATCCGTCTCAGCATTTCAGCAATATAGGTCAGAGGGAAAACAGCGCTGATGACTTTTGCCCATAAGGGAAATATCACCGCTGGCACCTTGATACCTGCAAAAATCTCCATCGGCTCTTCCAGTACAGTGAAAAGAAAGGCCGAATCTCTTGAGAAAAGGAATAACGCATTCAGAAGCATTCCCCATAGTATGGAAAGAGTCAACAGCAGTATAATGCCAAGGATGGCACAGCCTATATTGATCTTAAAGCTCGAAGCATTCAGTATGAATATGCCTGCGGCAAAAACCACAAACAGCCATATGCTTTCAAACAGGGATGCGACAGCATTCCCCATTATGAAGGCAAGTCTGTTTGCCGGTGTCATATAAATAAGCTCAAGGGTACCGTAAGTCCTCTCCGACGAAAAGAGCCAGGCAGACTGCACAAAACACCGAAAAAATATAAGGCACATATAACCCATAAGCACGAATATGATAAGGTTGCTTTCGTTTATATAATCCAGTCCTCTCACGATTTTATCCAGCGGAAAGGGCTTATAACTGTAATAGGCGGTGATAAAGGTAAGCAGCGGCCAGAGAAAAAGCGAAACATATATGCTTTTCCCAAAGAACCGGTTTTTGTGCTGTTTTCTCATTTCTGCCCTGAGCACCTTCAAGAAATACTCCATCATGCGCCCCTCCGTGACAGCTTTATTATTGCATCCTCCAGGCTGGGCTCCTGATGGTAGAAGTTCCTGAAAGGAGCCTGCTGCTCCAGCAGCACCCTTGTGACAATACCACTCATATCCTGCCTTGAGGTTATCGTATATGTCTTATTTTTGTCATCCCACAGAATAAGGCAGTCCTTCTCTATCGACATGCATGCGTCCGTAAGGCTTGCATGCAGCAGTTCATGGTTCTCATTGAGCTCCAGGCACAATACTTTATTCTCAATCCCCATTAAAGCAAGCTCTTTTGGAGTACCCTGCACAATCACAGCCCCCTTATCCATTACATAAACATATTCGCACAGCTCTTCCACTTCCTGAATGTAATGGGTGGTCAGCAATATAGCTTTTCCATCATTGCGTGCCAGATCTTTCACATATTCCCGGAGCTCCCTGGCAATAGCAGCATCCAGACCCAAAGTAGGCTCATCCATGAAAATATAGCCCGGATTATTTATCAATCCCCTTGCTATCTGCAGCCTCTGCTTCATCCCCTTTGAAAACCGTTCCACCGGTATGTCCTGCTTGTCGCTCAGGCCTACCATGGACAGCAGCTTCTGTATCCTTGCCTCCAGCAGCCTGTTTTCAATACCGTAAAGCTGCCCGTAATACCAGAGATTTTCCCGGGCGGTAAGGCGCCAGTATATCATACGCTCGCCGCCCGTTATCATATTGATCCTTTTCTTTACCTTCATAGCATCCTTCACACCGTCAAGGCCATCGACATCAATACGGCCTTTGGTCGGCTGCAGAAGCGTAGAAAGCATTTTTATGGTAGTGGTCTTGCCTGCCCCGTTTATTCCCAGGAGCCCTATAATCTGTCCCTTTTGCATTTCAAGGCTTACATCCTTTACAGCTTCCACCTGTGTGCACTTTCTTCTCAGAAATCCGCTCCAGTCCTTAGTTTCATAAGTTTTACCCAAATTTTCAGCTATTAACATTCCAGTTACCCCCATCAACCAAATATTTTTTCAAGTGCCGCCGACTCAACCCTTTTTATGAGTGCAAACCCTGCGGCACAGTAGACTGCACTCATTACCGCAATCCTTACATAGCTTCCCGTCTGAGCAGCTAATCCCATTCCTCCAAGGGTGCTGTTCCTTATTATCTCCAGGGAGACAGTGACCGGTATCCCCCGGGCAAGACACTGCAGGGGCTGCGGCAGATACTGCACGGGAAAGGCCACTCCGCATATCAGGAATAGTACGGCAAATAGTGTGTTCTGTGAAATATAGGTGTCTCTTGTATAAAGCATTAATGCAGCAAGTATAAGTGAAATGGAGAAATATGAGATCAGGGAAAGTATCAGTCCGATTAAAGCTGCCGGACCATTGAACCCGCTGAAACGCACCCCGAAGGGCAGGCATACCAGCAGCATCACCGCCACTTCTCCTGAGGTAGTGACTGTCTGCTGCAGCATATTTCCCAGAAAATACTGTACCCTCTGGAAAGGAGCCAGCATAAGGCTCTCAAGGGTTCCCTCCCTTAATTCCGTAATCAGGCTCCGGCTTACATTCAGAAGTGTCCTGACCATCAGGAGATGCATGCAGTTTCCGATAATGACGTAACTTACATAATCGGTAGTACCCGCATAAGCTGCAAAAGAGTCCTTCATCTGCCCGTTGAATAAAAGATGGTACATGAAGAAGGCGGATATGGCGATGTAGATGGCCGTCAGCACATTGCCGATAAAGAAGTCCTTGGGATATGCCCTTAACTGAATAATGAAATTTCTTCTAAAAGTAGCATACAGTGTTCTACAATACAAGCTAACCCTCCTAGTCTTGATTTGATTAACTGCATAGCTAATCAAATATGATATCCCCTTAGGGTAGATGTATTATAGTGACCTTACCCCTTTGTGTCAATGATATTTACATAAATTAGACATATTCTGCACATACTTGATATGATTTCATTCTGGCTTATGAAAATCGAAGGGAAGATATGAATTGAAAATAAAGGAATCTCTGATTTGTACAAAGTGCAATGGCATACATTTTACCGTGAAGCGTGAAGCTACGTACCTTTACAGCTATAATCTCGATACCCCTGAAAGCGGTCAGTGGAGCAAGGATCCTGAAGCGCTGCCCTTTCTGTTTGACAACAGGGAGCTTGTCGATAGTCATGAATATCTGAAGTGTGAGCAGTGCGGAGCGACATTTCCCTGCAGCCTGGATGACCGCAACAGCACTATAAATTTTACTATCGAGCGGAAAGCCATAAGGGCCGACAATGTAACCAATCCGGAATTTTTAGGTTAGCAGGAAATGAGCGGATGGGTCTTGACCATCCGCTCATTTATGAATACAGTTCCTTTTGAAGCTCACAAACTCCTCCACTGTGAGAAAAGTATCCTTATACCCTAGCTTACGGCAGAGCTGCGTCACATGAGGCGGTTCAAGGTATGCACTTTCCAGCTCTCCATAATGTGAATAGACCTCCCTTGTACTGCCGTCCAGAAGTACCTTCCCCCGGCTGAACACCATAGTCCTCTCAAAGGTCTCCGCTACAAAATCCATGTCGTGTATGATCGTGAGTACCAACTTGCCCTGGTCTCTGAGGGTCTTTATTATGTTCCTGATATTCTGCCTTCCGGTATAATCCTGCGCTATGGTAGGCTCATCAAATATCACTATTGAGGTATCCATCGCCAGTATGGAAGCTATACTGATGAGCTTCCTGTCAGAAAGGCTAAGATCATAGGGATTTTCACCGGACATTTTCTCCAGACCCACCATTTTAAGCGCATTTTCAGAGTTCGCCCTTGCAGTCCCTTCATCCCGGCCTATGTTCAATGGCCCGAACATAACTTCATCCAGCACCTTGTTCTTGAATATCTGGTCATTGGGGTTCTGGAACACCAGTCCTATATGCCTTGCAAGCCCTGCCACAGTTGTTTCCTTCGTATTGATGCCCTTTATCGTCACATCCCCGGAGGTTGGTTTCAAAAGCCCCTTCAACAGCTTGACAAACGTTGTCTTACCAGCTCCGTTCTGCCCTATGATGGCAGTGGACCTGTCATCAAATTCAAGATCAATACCGTTTAATATCTCTTCTCCCTCATTATAGGAAAAATGGAGGTTTTTAACCTCTACATTATTCATCAGCCTTCACCACCAGATCATAAGCTTCTTCCAGGGTTATAGGGTAGAACCCTGTTTCTTTTACCTTTATTTCCAAACCCCTGCATATCTGTGTGAATGCAGGAGGCTCCACTCCATAGTCCTTCAAGGCATCCATGGAGAATATCTTATGGGGGACATCAAAATCAACCAGTTCACCCTGATCCAGAAGCATAACCCTGTCTGAATACTTCGCCACCTTTTCAATTTTGTGCTCAACAAGTATAATCGTCATTCCTTCCTTACTCAGGCTCTGGATAGCTTTAAAAACCTCCTCCGAGCCCTGGGGGTCCAGCTGTGATGTGGGCTCATCAAGCACTATGACCTCCGGCTTCATGGCAATGATGCTTGCTATTGCCATTCTCTGCATCTGCCCCCCGGACAGCTCAAAGGGATTCCTGTCCTTGTACCTGTATATGTCAAGCAGCTCCAGGGAATAATCGATCCGCTCCATCATTTCATTCCTTGGAATGCCCATGTTTTCCAGACCGAAGGCAATTTCTTCATAAACGGTGAGCTTTGATCCCGTAACCTGTGTGAAAGGGTTCTGAAACACTATCCCCACCCTTGAGACCAGCTGGCTGATATCCGACTTCCCGACTTCCATGCCATCAACAATGACCTTTCCACCGTAAGCCCCTTTGTAGAAATGGGGGACAAGACCTACCAGCGCCTGGCAAAGGGTGGATTTCCCTGCCGAATTCCGGCCGATAATACTTATGAACTCACCTTTATCCACCTCAAAGGAGATGTCCTTCAGTGCAAGTTCCTTTGTCAAAGGATACCTGTACTTCAAATTCTCCACAATTATCTTTTTCATGGGAGTATCCTCCATATAACAGCAAATATGGCCGCAGCTGCAAGCAGCAGCTTGATTATCAGATTGAAGGGTGATCGGGATTCCTCGTTCAGGAAGGTTTTTTTGTCTCTGGAATTAAAGCCTCTTACCTCCAGTGCCATCGCCCTTTCTCTTGTATTAAGAAGCGAGTTCATGACCACCGGACCTATAAGCGGAAAAAAAGCCTTTATCCTTGTGATCAGCTTTCCCTCCGTCTCCATGCCCCGGGACCTTTGAGCATCTGTTATTGTATCCATAGTAGATGCCATCTGGGGAATTATCTGCAGCACTGAGCTCAGCACATATCCGATCCTTGGGGACAAACCTCGCCTTACCAGTGACTCAATTAGGTCTGAGGGTTTGGTCGTAAGTACAAGGATCGCAAAGGCGCATAAAATATTGACCACCCTGAGACAAATGTGAAGGGCATAACTCAACCCTTCCCTGTAAAATACAAAAGGGCCTGCCTGAAACAAAGGAGTTATATTTCCATGATAAAACAAACTCTGTATGACTATAATGGATAACAGTACAACAAAGCTGAAGCTTATTATCGGTATGACCCTTCTGAACACCCTTCCCACCAGCAGTAAAACTACGCTCACCCCCAGGCATAGCAGAGCCGCCGTCTTTGTGGGCACAATCACGGGAATTGCAATTGCCGCTGCAATATAAAACAGCTTGCTTATGGGGTCTATCCTGTGTACCGGTGTATTTGCTTCGTAATATAAGCTCAAGGCTTTCAAGGCATTCACCCTCCTGTATAATATATGAGACTGTGATTATAGCTCATACTGATGACAAGTCACCCTATAAGCAGAATAGTATATACAGATATTGATTAAGCATTAGTTTGTATATCAGCGAACACTCATAAGCCTTTGGGTTACAGAATAGAGTGAAGATACACAGTAAAACCCGTGAGATTTACGTGATGTAAATCTAGCACATACCAACAGGACGTTGGGTTTATGTGCGTTAGGGTTTTGCTGCGTATCGAGCTCTAATTCTGTCCAAAGGCTTATATTGTGCGAGTCGATATACAAAGTTAATGCCTATATGTGATTATTAATGGATATCCATGCCCGGTGGTTTGTCATTAAGTCCTACTGCTCACACTAATATTATAGCGTTTCCACCTTATCTTCGCTATTGAACATTACTGTTAGATTTTTAGGAAGCCCTTTGAATATTGCATAGCCTATCATTACTGTAGCGATTTTATCAGGTATATCCACAACCAGCTCATCCAGGAAGGAAGAAATCCATACCGGGAAATTATTGGCTATCAGGGATGCATAAAGCGCATCACCCCATACATTGCCTGTCTGTCCGCCCCAGAAGCCTATGTTTATCGGTGTGGACACAACTGCAGAAACAAGTGCGACAATACATCCTGCTATGAAAGCCTGGCCTATGTTCCTTATCATACCTTTATAGGCCATGATACCGACAGTTATACCGATTGCAATACTTGTCAGGGCATAGATAAAGGAAATGGGATCCATAGTAAGTCCATAAATAATGTTGTTTATTGCCCCTGCAATAGCTCCTACTACAGGTCCTGCCAGCATGCTCGCCAGCACCGTACCAATGGCGTCCAGCCAGAGAGGCAGCTTCAGCACCCCTGCAAACAGTTTTCCGATGTAGTTGATACCCACTGCTGCCGGAATAAGAACCAATGATGCCGTAGTAAGCTTAAACGACCACATACTTTTTTTACTCACAGAAAACCCTCCTCATTAATATGATTTCTTTTCATTGTTCTCGAGTTTTACTATGGCTTCAAGAGCGGTGATTATTTCCCTTTCCTCTCCGGCTGCAGAAAAATCCTCACCCTCTACATAGTCATTAATACCATTCCCCAGATCCCCGTCCATTTCAACGACAACATTCAGAATGGAGGCTACTCTTAATTTCCTTAACCTGCCTACTACAAACAGGGCTGAGCTTTCCATATCGGCTCCGAGAAGACCCATTCCGGACCAATAGCTGTCTATCTCTTCTTCCCTGTCTGTATAAAAGCTGTCATGGCTTCTGATCAAACCATGGTAATATCTGAACTTAAGCTCTTCCGCGCTTTTCACTAAGCACGCTGTAACATCGGCATCGGCCAGAGCAGGATAACCCCGCTCTATATATGCATCCGCTGCTCCGTCATTCCTTACTGCTCCGGCAGCTATGATAAGCTCCCCGGGTTTTATGCCCTTCTGCAGCGCGCCGCAGCTTCCTATCCTTATGAATGTCTTTACTCCGATGTTCTTCAGCTCTTCCAGTGCTATCACCGCAGATGGTCCTCCTATTCCAGTTGAGGCCACCAGAACCCTTACTCCCTTATAATAGCCCACGGCTGTTCTGAATTCCCTGTTGTACGCAATATCCCCCGGATTTTCCAGGAGCTTCTTCACTCTATCCACCCGGCCGGGATCGCCAGGCAATATGGCGTACTCCGCCGCATCCTGCACCCCGCATCTGATATGCGGTTGTATGATACTACTCATGTCTGCTTACCTCTTCTTCAATTTTCAATGCATCCATATCCTTTATGATAACAGTGTTGTTTTCTATGTCTATTATGCCTTTCTCTTTCAGGTACTGCAATACTCTGTTGATGCTCCGCTGAGTCACTGCCATTTGTTCACTCAGCTTGTCCTTTTGTATATCTATTTTTTCTATGATGCCCGAACGGCTTTTTGTGCACGTTATCAGATAATAGCACAGCCTCTGCTTCAAAGAATACAGCGTATCCTGTCCTGCTTTTTTTGACAGGTTGTAAAACTGGCTGCATAGGGTCCTTGTGATATATTCACTTATATTTTTGTCCAGCTCTATCCACTGCAGAAAATATTCCCTCTTGATCTCCAGGAGTCTGACATCTGAAATGGCTTCAACAAAACAGCCGAAGGGCTTTTCATCAAATATCTCAAGCTCCCCTATAAAATCTCCGGTTGTATAGATCGCCTGTGAGTACCTCTTGCCATTCTCCGCCATTACATAAATATCTATATATCCGCTGACGGCTATGCAAAAGCTGTCATATATCTCTCCCTGTCTGAAAATAACCTGTCCCTTTGCATAATCCTTTATACTCCAGCGTTTCAATATGTCATAAGGGCAATACTTAAGAATCTCATATATACTGGGGCTTTTTTCTATGATGCTGCCGATACTGTGAATATCCATGATCCATCCTCACCTACATATTATAATATTAATCAGTCTGATTACAGGACATATATCCCGCTTTACCGAAGAATAGCCACCCTTTTAATGTAAATATGCTCTTTTTGCGGAAAGCTGTCCTCATATATTTTCCTGTCTTCCTATAACCCTAGTTTACTATATCCTGCCAAAAAATAAAGGGCCTCCCTTGATATTTCATTATAGTAAGATTTTTCATTTGTTTTGGTTTACATAATCATGTTAGTATTAAAATAAAAACCCTTTTATGGAGATGAAAGAAAATGATCAGTGTACATAATGAAACAACTCTAAGGAAGCTTCTTGCTTTTTTTATCATCATTAGTCTCTGCGTCAGCACCCTCTCAGTTTTTGCAGAAAATTCTTCGGCAAAAGAGCTTACGCTGAAGGAGATCGTTAAAAAGGAAGAGAGCGTCGTACTTATTGACACCTACGGCAAGGATGGGACACCTCTAGCTCAGGGCAGCGGTTTTGCGGTGGGAAAAGGCTTGTTCGTTACAAATTATCATGTGCTTGAAGGAGCCAGTACATATACCATTACAGACAGCAAGGAAAAACAATACGAAATTGAAGGAATTGTCAAATATGATGCAGATCTCGATCTGGCAATCATCAAATCAAAGGAACTGCTGAATATCAAGCCTCTTGGCACAGGCTCGAAGAATACCATGAACAAGGGTGATAGAATTGCGGCTATTGGAAATCCTCAGGGAATGCAGAATTCAATTTCCGAAGGTATAGTGAGCGGCTTCAGGAGCTTTGAATATGGAGCCGGTAAAAAGGCTGAGGTTATTCAGATTACCGCAGATATAAGCCAGGGAAGCTCCGGAGGTCCCCTCTTCGACATGAAGGGCAATGTAATAGGTATTACAACAGCCATGTCCGAGGATGGCACACAAAAATTCGCTTTGGCAATCGACCATGTGAAGCCATGGATCCAAGAGCTTCAGGCCAAAGCCTTCGCCAATATCCGTGTTCTGAACATGGACAAAGCAGTCGATGAATACTGGATGGTCATGGATGAGGAACTGAAGGCTGTTGTGTACAAAACCTTTCAGGCAATGGAGCATGAAGATGTGGAAGCTTATTTAAGCACGATACACAAGCTGAATCCTGCTTACAGGACAATAAGGGAAACATACGGAGAGCTTTTCTCAATATATGATTTTGATTATACCGTGCAAGAGATTTCACTCCTGGAGAAAAACACTTTAGCTGCCAAACTGGAAGTGAAATATACAGTAAAAAGGACCAGCAGAAGTAAAACTGTCCTTCTTTCTGTGACGGGAAACTATTCACTGGCTCTCTATAATGACGGCTGGAGGATCTATGATGCTTCAGAATATTATCAGACCGCTCCGGGCAGCGACTGGCCGGGAGAAGACTATCCTGCTCCGCCCGATACACCTTATGAGCCTGGTGCTCCGGTACCGGAGGATGTATTTGAAGAGATAATGAAGGAAGCTCCTCTGAGCTTCAGTGTTAAGGAATCGGTAATACATCCGACCAAGCCGGTCATATATGTGTGCGACCAGTTTCACAGCAAGGTGGTGTCATATAATTACATGACAAAGGCTGTTATCGAAAAAAGCTTCTCTCTCACTCCGGCAAGCATCACCTTTGCAGGAGGCGAGGTATATGTAGCCCTGCTAAAGCATGGATATAACCCAAACCTTGAGGATGGCATGCAGGAAGGTGCAATTGCTATTCTGAATGAAAACACCTTGGCGGTAAAGGAGCAGTTCGATATAAATACCGATCCCTTTGATATTGTCGTTGGCAGGGACGGATACATATATATACCCTCAGGCTCGGGACAGTTTTCAAGATTGAAAAGCTATTCCAGAAATACCAAAAAGGAGGTCTCCTCAATAGAAATATATGCTCAGAGCTATGCAGAGCTGCATCCGATCATTGATAAAGTGTTTACTATTGATACAAGCCTCTCACCCGTAGATATCAGGGCATACAATTTCAAAAACGGTGTATTCACTGATCAACGGGGCATGGACTCCCCTTACCACGGTGATTATCCTATGGGTACAGGCTTCGCCATATCTCCTGATGGAAAATATATCTTCACCAGGGGCGGTACGATTTTCTCCTGTGCTCTTAATCCCTTTGAGGTAATGACTTATCATGACAAGCTTTACAAAGGCTTCTACGATATCGCCTTCGACCTTGGAAATGACCGCTTTTTCACAGGAATAAACGGTGGAACCATATATGAATATGAATACTCCACCCTCAAGGGGACCAATACCTATCAGGTCCAGGGCGAGATAGTTGATCTGTATTACAGGGACAACAGACTGATAGCCTTCACCAGGGTAAACGACAGATACTATGCTGAGACTGTTGCTTTAGATAAGTAGCTTATACTATAAAGAAAGAGACAAATTATGCTGTATTTATTAAAGAAAGTATTCCACAAAAGTGCCTTGGCTCTATGCCTTGCAGTCAGCCTGGCCATGAACGGTATCCCTGTATGGGCTTCAGATACTGCCACCAAGCTCTATAGTGCGGATAACAGGCTCTCCCCAAAGGCTATAGCTGCTCTTGAAGAAAGCGTAGTGCTTATTGACACCTATGACAAGGAAGGGAAACAAATGGCCCAGGGCAGCGGTTTTGCAGCGGCAAAAGGGCTGTTCCTGACAAACTACCATGTGATCGAGGGTGCAAGCAAATACACCATAACAGACAGCAAAGGCAACATACATGATGTCCAGGGAGTAGTAAAATCCAATGGGGATTTTGACCTGGCCCTTCTAAAAACTAAAGAGGCAACAGCAATCAAGCCGCTGACTATCGGTTCAAAAGCTAATGTTGAGAAAGCAGACAGAGTCATAGTGATAGGTAGCCCCCAAGGCCTTCAGAATACTGTATCCGAGGGCATAGTGAGCGGGCTGAGACAGTTCCAGTACGGAGAAAAGGACAACGTTGACATCATCCAGATAACCGCACCCATAAGCCATGGCAGCTCTGGTGGTGCTCTGTTTGATATCAATGGACATGTTATTGGTGTGACTACCGCAATGTCTTATGACAGCAGCCTTAAATTCGCTGTGGCTGTAGACCATGCAAAAGCTTGGCTCAAGGAGCTTGCGGCAAAGCCTTTTGCAAGCATTGCAGTATTGGATATGAGTAAACATACAGCCGCATATCCGGACAACTCGGATGAAAACATAAAAAGTGTTATATATAAGACCTTCCGGGCCTTAGAGGAAGAGAACATAGAAGCTTATATGTCATTGGTGCACAAATTCAGTCCCGGCTATAAAAACATACGGGAAGAGTTCAAGAAAATGTTCCTTAGTATGGATATTGACCTTGATATACTGGAAGTGGATATACTGGATAAGTCCTATGATACTGCTTTGGTGGATGTCATATATACCATCAAGGACTCTGATACCCCGCAGCAGCATGAAATATACCGGGTGTTCGGGCAGTACTCCCTTTCCAGGGAAAACGGTGCATGGAAAATATACCAGGCAGCAGAGACAATGGAAGCCTATGAGTCCGATGCCATATATAATACCGGAATAGGAGGCTTCAGCAAGGAAGAAGCTGAATGGGCATATGATAACCGGGAAGGCAGTATGGAAGCAAGCGCCGGAATTAACGGCACTAGCCTGAATTTCCGCGTGGCAGATTCAATAATGCATCCGACCGAGCCGGTAATATACGCTACCGACATGTCCGGCAAAAAGTTGTATTCCTATAATTATGAAACAAAAGAGACTAAGGAGGCTTCCTTTACTTTACCTCCTGAAAGTATTGCTTTTGCGGAGAAGGAAATATATGTGGCCTTGCTTAAAGGAAATCACAGTCCATACTGGTATGATGATGACCAGAAAGGGGCTGTCGCCATCCTGGACAGTAAGACGCTGCAGATCAAGGAGCAGCTTAATATCGATGTCGACCCCTTTGATATAATTGCGAAGGACGGCTATATATTTGTCACCTCAGGCTCGGGACAGCACACCAGATTCAAGAGCTATTCCAGGAAAACCCTGCAGGAGGTTTCCATGTCGTCAAGCGGCGACAGGAGCTTTGCCGAGCTCCACCCCCAAAAGGACATCATATATACAACCGGCAGCTACCTATCGAACACTGTAGTGATATACCGAATAGCAGACGGAAAATTCACCGACCCTGAATATCCCGGGGGAATATCCCTCACAGACTATTATTACAAGGTCGGCGGGAGGTTCAAATTCACTCCTGACGGAAAATATATGCTCAGCAGCAAGGGCAGCATTTTCAACACAAGTGGCGGCGGACTCGGACATCTCGGCACATTGAGCAAGGAATTCACTGATATAGCCTTTGATCTGGACAATAAAAGGTTTTTCACCGGCGTCAAAGGCAGCCAGATATATGAATATGCCTATCCAAGCTTCAAGCCAGCAGAAACCTATAAGGTGCAGGGAGAAATAATCCGGTTGTACAGCCGTGACAATAAGCTACTGGCAATTACCGAGGTTAACGGTAAATGCTATATAGAAACTATATCGTTAAAAGTGTAAGATGTTTAGTGCAATACATATAGTTCTTAACGGATAAATGAATGCAGGCTCTCATATCATCGGAGGCTCCGATGCTCCTGTAGAGCTGGTCAATCCGTTCCATGGCCTCTATGCAGCCGTTACACGTATGGACCGGGACGGAAATCCTGCAGGTGGCTGGTATCCTGAAGAAAAGATGACAAGGGAAGAAGCGGTAAAAGCATTCACAATCTGGGCCGCCGAAGGGCAGTTTGAAGAAAAGCTCAAAGGATCGCTGGAAGCAGGAAAGCTTGCCGACTTTGTGGTACTTGACAGGGATCCCATGCAGTGCCCTGAAAATGAGCTGAAGGATATAAATGCACTCACTACGGTACTGGGTGGGGAAGTAGTATATAAGAAGTGATATTCGCGTACAAGGTACAAGTAAAGCCTGGGTATTCCTTATAGTGGCAAGAACAGAAACCACGGGACACACGGCTCTTTTACACGGACGGACACGGATGTTTTAATATTCTCTTATAGCTACATTAGTGTCGCAACTACGAAATAACGCAAATGTCATCCTAAACGCAGTGAAGGATCTTAGACCCTGAAGGAATGCTTTCAAGTATTTGTTATGGAAAACTCTCTGGAATAAAAGATTCTTCACAAGCTCAGAATGACAAGGGCTAGTCGTTGAAGTTCCTTTGCATTAATAAATAGCAATGGCACTAGTGAATATCAGCTCTTGCGTAATTACCGGATATCACTAATGAACATATATTTTCCCACCGTGTATTCCGTGGATTTCAGTGTGTTCAGTGGTTCCCGCCCATCTTACCCTTATGGAATACCCTGACTTACTCGCAGCACCGTAACCTCGAAACCTCAAAGCATTCTAATGTTTTTTACTTATAGCTACCCTCCATACCTCAGGGCCCTGCTCAAGATACTCCCAGCCGAACTGGTCCGGGCGTTCAGCCATGAACTGATAGTTAAGAGGCTTGGGATCGTGGTCATTGATCAGCTCCATCTTCTGCCTGGGCTTAAGACTGTCGAAGGTTTTAAATATAACCGGATGCTTTTCTCTTGGCTCATACTTGCGGGCATCAACCTGTGCATCAAAATTTGCCATTCATAAACCCTCCAATTGATGAATTTTTGTTGCTCATACATTAATAGCGTTCCCATATTGGAGAGTCTTATTAATATTCAGGCACAGCTCTAAAATGCAAAGTTTCCGTTCCTGAACACCGGCACTTCCTTTCCATCTGCCGTTATTCCAGTTATGTCAAGATCTTCTGAACCTATCATGAAATCAACATGAGTAAAGGATTCATTTAACCCCGCTCTTTCCAGCTCTTCATCAGTCATATTTTCACCATTCTTTATACAGGGACTGTATGACTTCCCTATTGCCAGATGACAGGAGGCATTCTCATCATACAGGGAATTGTAAAACAGGATTCCAGATTTTGATATTGGTGAGTCATATGGCACTAATGCCACCTCTCCAAGATAATGAGATCCCTCGTCTATATCCACAATGCTTTTCAAAGTGTCATAACCCTTCTCAGCAGTATATTCTACAATCCTTCCATCTTTAAAGGTCAATGAGAATTTGTCAATAATATTGCCATTGTAGCTAAGTGGTTTGGTGCTTACCACCCTGCCGTTGACCCCTGATCTTTCCGGTGAGGTAAACACCTCTTCCGTCGGCATGTTTGCAATAAACTCAACGCCTTCAACCGTATAATCCGATGCCCCCAGCCATAAGTGGCCTTCAGGAAGCTCTATTTTCAGATCAGTACCCAGGGAGTTCCTGAAATGCAGCAGTTTGAAATTGTTGGAGCTGAGAAATGCAATGCTTCTCTTAAGCTTATTCTTGTGCTCTTCCCATGCCGCGGCGGGATCTTCAGTGTCTGCCCTGACAGTCTTGAATATCTCCTCCCACAGCTTTTCCACAGCCTCATCCCCGGAAACAGACGGAAAGACCTTCATAGCCCATGATACTGAAGGGACTGCCACTACACACCAGGAATTCTTATTGCTCATGAGTCTGTCCCTGTATTCCTTTATTGCCGCCTGTCTTGTTTTGCTATCCTTTGTCATTCTCTCAGGATCGACTCCCTTCATTACCTCCGGGTCCTCATCATCGATGCTCAGGAATGCAGCTCCTTGTCTGGCATAGGATACAAAGAACTCTCTTTTCCATTCGGGAAACTCGCTGAAAACCTCCTCCGGGGCATGCAAGTATCTGATTCTTGAGAACAAATCATCTCTCCAGTCTATTATTACATCCTTCGCTCCTTCTCTGTATGCGATTTGTGCTATCTCCCTGGTAAAGCAGGCACAGTCAACAGATGATCTTATTACCAGCAATTGACCCTTCTGAAGATTCACTCCTGCTTTTACAATAAGATAGGCGTATTTTTCCAGCATGACCTTGTTCATTGCTTTGCTCTCCTTTTATTTATTCTGATTGCAGCATGACTTCTGCTCCTTGAATATAGCCTGTCAATATTCCGGCAGATTTAATCAGCAGCTTTTGTTCATCCCGCCCAAAGCCGGCACAGCCACCTTTTTTGCTCCCTTTTTACCCAATTTAACCTGAACACTCTTGTTATAGTATCCCTACATTATATACAGTACAAGTTTTTTCTCCGGTTGTCCAGAAGAAGGAATCGTGTGGATACAAGTTAAAGAAATATCAATTGTTGTATTATTCTGATAGTATTATATAATTATATTAAATAAATAATATCGACCCAGATGAAAATGTCGAGAGATATCCGGTGTTGAGAACCCGTTATAATTGCGAGCTTTTAACACATCTGGATAGCCGAAGAAGCAATATAAAAAGTAAGCCTTCTTTTTATAACACTTTCAGGCAAACGGATCGTCATTGGATGGAACTCTGAAGAGTCCGTTATACGGCGCCGTAGGAGAAATACACCCCCTGGTGTAGAAGCTCTCAGGCAAAGGTACAGAGGGATATAATGGCATGTTTAGTCATCATGCTATTATATCCCTTTTTTATTTGGATAACATATTACTGTGTATGTCTGACTGAAGCAGATCAACAAATTATAAAAAGGAGGAAAAAACTTATGAGTGACCCAAAAAAGACATCCCTTTACAATGCCCATGGAAGATATGGCGGGAAGGTCATTGATTTTGCAGGGTGGGCCTTGCCGGTACAGTATGAGGGCATTACAGCAGAGCATGAGGCCGTAAGGAACAATGCCGGGATCTTCGATGTCTCCCACATGGGTGAGGTTGAAGTCCGTGGGAACCATGCAATGGAATTCGTTCAGAACCTGGTCACCAACGATGTATCTGTAATGAATGAGAACCAGGTTATCTACTGCCTTATGTGCTATCCCCACGGGGGTATAGTCGATGACCTTCTGGTCTACAAGCATACAAATGATTTTTATATGCTTGTAATCAATGCCAGCAATGTCGAAAAGGATTTCCAGTGGATGAAGGAGAATATCGGCAGCTATGATGTTGAGCTCAGGAATATTTCCGAGGATGTCTCAGAGGTGGCTTTACAAGGCCCTAAAGCCCAGGAAGTGCTTCAGGAGCTTACTGACACAGATCTCAATGAAATAGCCTTCTTCTATTTCAAAAAGGATGTGAAGATTGATGGCAGAAGCTGCCTGGTATCCCGTACCGGCTACACCGGGGAAGACGGCTTTGAGATCTATATGAAGCACGGGGATGCAGAACATGTATGGGATAAAATACTTGAAGCAGGTAAGGACAAGGGTGTGATGCCCGCCGGACTTGGCTGCCGGGATACGCTCAGGTTTGAGGCCAACCTGCCCCTCTACGGGAATGAACTTTCTTCAGAGATCACACCACTGGAAGCAGGCTTTGGAATGTTTGTCAAACTGAACAAGCCTTACTTCATAGGTAAGGAAGCCCTTGAGAAACAAAAAGCTTCCGGCCTTAAGAGGAAGATAGTCGGTTTTGAGCTGGAAGGCCCCGGAATAGCAAGGCATGGGTATGATGTCTTATCCAACGGTAAGAATATCGGTTTTGTGACAACCGGCTACAGCTCCCCCACATTGAAAAAGAATATCGGTTTGGCAATGGTTGACATAGAATATGCGGAGCTTGGGACACCGATAGAGGTACAGATAAGAAAGAATGCTGTCAAGGCAAAGGTTATCAGCAGAAAATTTTACAATAAGAACTACAGAAAATAAAATTTATAATAGGAGGAATGTAAAATGGAAACTAAATCAGGATTACTTTATTCAGACGATCATGAATGGGTCAGGGTAGAAGGTGGAAAAGCCTATATTGGAATAACCGATTATGCACAGCATGCTCTAGGGGAAATCGTTTATGTTGAGCTACCCGCAGTCGGTGATGAACTGAATGCCGGTGATGTTTTCGGAGTTATAGAATCAGTAAAGGCAGCCTCAGACTCATACCTTCCGGTTTCTGGTACAGTGCTTGAAGTGAATGAAGCCCTGTCGGATTCACCTCAGCTTATAAACGAGGATCCCTATGAAAACTGGATCGTACTGGTTGAAATAACTGACAAAGCTACTCTCGATAACCTCATGAATGAGCAGGAGTACAAGGATTTCTGCAGTAAGGAGGCCTAGTATGCATAGGTATATGCCTAATACCGTAGCCGATGAAAAGCTGATGCTTGACAGCATCGGTGCCAAATCCCCGGAGGATTTGTTCACAGATATACCCCAGGAGCTCAGGCTCAAGAGGAAGCTCAACATTAACAACGCTCTTTCAGAGCTGGAGCTTTCCGACCATATGAAAAGCCTGGGCGGCACAAACAAAAGTGCCGATGATCTGGTCTGCTTCCTGGGCGCAGGAGCCTATGACCATTATATACCTTCAATCGTGAGGCATCTGGCCATGAGGTCGGAATTTTACACCGCATACACACCCTATCAGCCGGAAATAAGCCAGGGCACACTTCAGATAATTTTTGAGTATCAGACCATGATCTGCAGCCTGACCGGTATGGATGTCACAAACGCTTCCATGTATGACGGAGCAACCGCCTGTGTTGAGGCTGCCATGATGGCTGTAGAGAACGCAAGGCGCAGTTTGGTAATCGTATCAAAGACAGTACACCCGGAAGTAAGAAGGGTGCTGAAAAGCTATATGCGGTTCCGTGATGTAGAAGTTGTTGAAGCTGATATGGCAGACGGCGTTACCGATGTAGAAAAGCTGAAAGCCCTGGTTGAGGCCGGTACCGCAGGTGTTATAGTACAGAATCCCAACTTCTTCGGAATAGTTGAAGACCTGACTGAAATAGAGAAAATAGTCCACGCAAACAAAGCAGTGCTCATAGATTATGTAGACCCCATATCCCTTGGTATATTGAAAAGCCCTGGAGAATCCGGGGTGGACATAGCTGTGGGTGAAGGCCAATCCCTGGGTAACACCATGAGCTTCGGAGGACCTTACCTTGGATTCCTCGCTACCACCTCCAAGCTGATGAGAAAAATGCCGGGAAGGATCGTCGGTCAATCAGAGGATGTGGACGGCAAAAGAGCCTTCGTACTTACATTACAGGCAAGAGAACAGCATATCCGCAGATACAAGGCAACCTCCAACATCTGCTCTAATGAGGGCCTGAATGCCCTAATGGCCACAATCTATATGACAACTCTGGGCAAGAAAGGCCTTAAGGAGGTAGCGGAGCAGAGCACAAAGAAAGCTCACTACGCAATGCAGCAGCTTACAAAGGGCGGGAGTTTCAAGCTGCTCTTCAATAAGCCTTTCTTCAAGGAATTCGCAGTAGCCGGTGCAGCACCGGGCAGCAAGGTAAATGATGAGCTGCTGAAACAGAATATCCTTGGGGGCTTTGAGCTGGAAAGGGAGTACCCTGAACTAAAGAACGGCCTGTTGTTATGTGTTACTGAAAAAAGGACAAAAGAGCAGATCGATAAACTGGCACAGGTAATGGAGGTGACAAGATGAAGGATTACAATAAGCTGATTTTTGAGATTTCAAAAGAAGGAAGAAAAGCCTACAGCCTGCCACCCTGCGATGTTCCCGAAGTCAGCCTGGAAAGCATGCTCCCCGGCTCCCTGCAGAGAGGCTCGGAGGCTGAATTACCGGAGGTCAGTGAAGTAGATGTCGTAAGGCACTATACCAACCTTTCCAATAAGAATTATGGAGTGGATACAGGCTTTTACCCACTGGGCTCCTGTACCATGAAATATAATCCCAAAATAAACGAGGATGTTGCTGCCCTCGGAGGCTTCAGCAATATCCACCCCCTGCAGCCCGCTGAAACTGTACAGGGAGCTCTCAGGCTTATGTATGAGCTTGATAATATGCTTTCAGAAATTGCAGGTATGGAAAGGGTGAGCCTTCAGCCCGCAGCCGGTGCTCATGGGGAGCTGACAGGGCTTATGATCATCAAAGCATATCACGAGAGCAGGGGAGACATCAAAAGGAATAAGATAATAGTGCCTGACTCTGCTCATGGAACAAATCCGGCCAGTGCTGCCGTCGCAGGCTTTGAAATAGTTGAAATCGAATCGGATAAAAACGGTGCGGTTGATCTGGAGACCCTCAAAGGAGTGCTGAATGATGAGATTGCCGGCTTGATGCTGACAAACCCAAGTACTCTTGGTCTTTTTGAGCAGAATATAAAGCAGATAGCCGACCTGGTGCATGAAGCGGGAGGACTGCTGTATTATGACGGAGCGAATGCAAACGCAATAATGGGGATCGCACGGCCTGGAGATATGGGCTTTGACGTAATCCATCTGAATCTGCATAAGACCTTCTCTACTCCTCACGGCGGAGGCGGCCCGGGAAGCGGACCTGTTGGGGTCAAAAGCGAGCTTGTCAAGTTCCTTCCTGTTCCTGTAATAGAGAAGAAAGGTGATTCCTACGTACTGGACTATGACAGACCTCATTCCATAGGCAAGGTCAAAAGCTTCTACGGCAATTTCGGAGTAGCAGTAAAGGCATACGCCTACATACTCTCCATGGGCGCTGACGGTTTGAAGGAAGTAAGCCTTAAGGCCGTACTCAATGCAAACTATATCATGAGCAAGCTGAAGAAATATTACAGCCTCCCGATAGATCAGATATGCAAGCATGAATTTGTCTTAAGCGGGCTGCCTGATGACGGGAATCACGTTACGACGCTTGATGTCGCGAAGCGCCTGCTTGACTATGGCTATCATCCGCCGACCATCTATTTCCCTCTCATAGTAAGCAATGCGATTATGATAGAGCCTACTGAAACAGAAAGTCTGGAGACCCTCGACAGCTTCATCGATATAATGATAAAGATTGCCGGGGAAGCTAAAGAGAATCCGGATATGCTGAAGACAGCCCCCCATGATACAAGGGTGAGAAGGATAGATGAAGCCAAAGCAGCAAGAAGCCTTATCTTAAAGTGGGATGGAAATAAACAATAGGAGTGACTCACATGAATCCATTTATAAAAAAACTGGTTGACCAGAAATTTATGACTGAAGCTCATGCAAATTATATTGAAGAAGCAGTTATGAGAAAGGATTCTATAGTAATTTCAGGACATAAGGGATTTGGAATCCTTCCCCTCATGGCATCAGTCAGCGCAATTGCCAAGGGCAATTTCAGGATCAAACAGGTGAAAGGCTTTGAGGATCTGAATGATGAAGCAGATTACTATCTGATTGCAGACCTGAGCAACATCGACTATGGAAAGCTGATCACCGATGCGGTACTGAAAGAAAACTCAGCCTTCATAAGCCTGAAGGATCCCGATCACCCGTATTCAGTCCTGAAGATATTGGGGGATGCTTACAAGATCAACGGAAATACCTCAAAAGCATATCAGCTTATTGAGTGTGTGAAGGTGGATGGTGTTCCACAGCTTTCAAAAATTACCAAGATAACCTTAAACGAAAATGGTAAGCTGGCAAAGGTTGATTTTTAGACAGCACAAATACCCTCTGCTTTGCAGGCAGAGGGTATTTACAAATTATAGTCATTTGTAAAGGAGCTGCGGGAAATGAAGCTGAATGTGCTACATTTGGGAAAATGCGACTATAAAAAGGCCTGGGATATCCAGCACGATATCCTGGCAAAAAGACAAAAGGGAGAATTGGGGGATACCCTGATACTTGTCGAACACCCTCCTGTCATAACACTGGGAAGGAATGCCATGGAATCCAATGTGGTTGTGCCGGAGGAATACCTGGAGGAAAAGGGTATCGGAGTATACCATATAGAGCGGGGTGGAGACGTAACCTACCATGGGTACGGCCAGATCGTGGGATATCCTATAGTCGGTCTGAGAGATAAGGGGATTGGCATCAGAGAATTCGTAGAGAAGCTGGAATACACCTTTATCAAGCTGCTCAAAGATATATACGGTATCGAAAGTGGAATAAACCCTGAGTTCCCCGGCGTATGGGCAGGTAATAACAAGATCGTTGCTGTCGGACTGGCTGTGAAGCGTGGAGTCACAATGCACGGCTTCGCTTTTAATGTAAATACCGAGCTTGAACACTTCAAGCTCATTGTACCCTGCGGAATATCCGGTAAGGATGTTACTTCTTTGCAAAAGCTGACAGGGAGCAGCATAGAATGGGATCACATTAATAAAATGGTACTTGATTACTTTTGTAAAATTTTCGATTATGATGGCTTTGAAGAGCTGTCCATTTAATCATACTCTGGGGGGTGAATACCATGGAAGTGAAAAGAAAGCCCGAGTGGCTCAGGATAGATTTGAACAAGGGACGGAGCCTGGATTATGTGAAAGAAATACTTCAGCGTTTCTCATTAAATACAGTATGCGAAGAGGCCAATTGCCCAAACAGGATGGAATGTTTCAGTAAAAAGACTGCAACCTTTATGATACTGGGCAGCCAGTGCACAAGAAACTGCAGATTCTGCAATGTTACACATGCTGATCCGCAGCGGATTGACCCTGCAGAGCCTCAGAATGTTGCAGCTGCTGCCCTCGAGCTTGGACTGAAGCATGTTGTCATCACTTCTGTAACAAGAGACGACCTGCCCGATGGAGGCGCAAAATATTTTTCACAGGTGATAAAAGCTATAAAGGCAAAAAAGAATGATATGGTGGTGGAGGTGCTTATCCCTGATTTCCGTGGAAGTCTGGAAGCCCTAGAAACAGTGGTAAAGGCAAAACCTGAGATATTGAACCATAATGTTGAAACAGTTCCGAGGCTGTATCCGGAGGTACGCCCGGCAGCCTTATATGAGCGCTCTTTGGAGCTTATAAAACGTATAAAGACAATAGACAGCAGTGTCCTGACCAAGTCCGGGATAATGGTAGGACTAGGGGAGAAGGAGGAAGAAGTCCTTGAGGTATTCAAAGACCTTCGCAGCGCAGGCTGCGATTTCCTGACCATCGGCCAGTACCTTGCTCCCAGTGCTATGCATTATCCGGTTGTAGAATATATATCACCGGAGACTTTCAGAATGTATAAGGAGAAGGCCCTGAGCCTTGGCTTTTCCTTTGTTGCCTCAGCTCCTCTTGTCAGAAGCTCCTACAACGCTGCCGAGATGCTTGAAGTATAATATAGAAGGTTGCTGTATATTACAGCAACCTTCTATATTACAGAGCTGGTTTTAGCTGCAGATATCCTGTTCGTTTCATGCTTCAAAAGCAGCAGCTGCTTGACATCCTTTAGTGCTGAATCATTTTCTACTTTAAGCATCAGCCATTTTGTCCCGTTAAAAGGCCTTGCTCCCCTGACAATATTAATGACCTCTTCAGTAAGCTCTTCAGCCAAAGCTTCAATTACAGGCAGCAGATCCAGTGTTATTACGATCAATGCAGTGAAGCAGTCCTTCTCGGGATACAGCGTACATAGGGATTTCCCCGATTTCTGGTATTTCACATTCCAGCCGGGCTTGCCTGAGCATACACTGTACATTATCTTTGGTGAAGTCTTATATCTCTCCTGCACGAAATGATTAAATTGCCTCCACAGCTCCCGTGCAGGCAGATTAATATATTCGCCGATTTCATCGTAGGTAGGCATATGGTTTGCATCCAGAATAAGATCTTTCTCAACCATATAATCACCTCCTTCATATGTGGAATGACAGGGACACCATTATCTGATGTATGTAATGAGGCCGGGCTTTCTGTCAGGTGCATTGGCAGCTGCGTCTTTCTTATACCCAAGGGCAACCGAATAGTAAGGCTTGTAGCCCTCGGGTATTTTCAGCTCTTTTCGCAATTCAGGCCCTTGTATTGAACTAAACGCGAATATGGTAAAATATATCCAGCAGGATCCGAGCCCGACGGACTCTGCAGCCAGCAGCATGTTTTCTATTGCAGCTGAACAATCCGCTTCGAGAGATACGAAAGCCTGCTCACTGCCAGATACGATTATCAGTGTCGGTGCGCCGTAGAGACAATTATATTCCTCATTATCCGCAATGCTTTCCAGACCTTCAATACCCGTCTGCTTAGCAGCTTCTTTAGCTGCGATATTCAGTCTTTCCAATAGCCCCTTGTTCTGGATTACCGTAAAATGCCACGCCTGGTCCCCGGCGTTAGGAGCATACAGCCCTGCTTCCAGTACTGCCTGTAATTCCTCTTCCTTGATCTGTTCATATTTAAAGCTTCTGATGCTCCTTCGCTGCTTAATTGTCTTTAAAGTTTCATTGACAATCATCAAATCATTCCTCCATTAGTCGTATTTTTCTGCATTCTATTCAGGCAGGCATACTGCTTCAGACTTCCTCAACTTTGAAACGTAGGACCGTTTGCAGCTTTTCTGCCGGGGTCTTTCTTGCATCGGATATATATATTTCCCTATGAGTTTTCAAAATCCTCCTCAGGTTATTGGATTTGCAGAACTCCTCCATCCTGGCAAAGGACTCCAGCTCACTGTCATAGGAGCCTACATGCAGCTGCTGCACGCACATACCCTCTTCAAAGCTTCCGAAGCTGACCTTCTCAAGCTTTGGATGCTTTGTCTTCTTCATTGTGCTTTCCAGCGCAGCTTGTGCCACTTCATCAGTCACAAAATCCGGCTGCCTTATCATTATTGTATATACCAGACTACCCTTATCCAGCTTATCTGCTCCCCTTGCCTCAGGAGCCAGATCCCAGACCCCCTCAAGAGGAAAAACCGAGTATTCGTAATAGCCCTGGAGCGTCATACCCTTCTTGGGCATCATTTTGACTGCATAGGAAAGCGAATACAAAACCCCTACCGCCTCAGCGAACTCGTCGCTGTTCGGATTGCCTTTGCCATCAAGCATGAAAAACTTCATGGAAGGTACTATCACGATTTCAGGCTTGCTTTTAGGCAGATACAATTCTTTTGCTTGCTTTTTCCATTCATACTTCATAACAGCACCTTCCATCTCATTCTCTTATTTCACAGGCAGCATTATTTTGGTCAGAAGCTCACTTTCAGGCACCTCTGCAGGAGAGTTGTAATAGACTTCATAAGCTGTCCCTACTGCTGTATAGCCGTTTTTGCTTATCCATTGATTCATGGCGTCATATACCGGCACCATACCTGAATACGGCCCTTTGTACATGCACTCCGCATACTTGCCTGCAGGTATCTCCCCTGCTTTGATTTCTCCCTGTCCTGCAAGCTTTTTTGAAACAGGAAAGCCCATTTCCACATCCAGGTGTTCCATGTCCAGGTTGTAATACGCCGTATACGGCGCTTCTGCGGGCTGCTCTCCCAGACCAAGCAGGTACTGCATGATGCTCCCGTATGCCTTTCCTATCTCCTGAGGAAGGTTTTCCACTGAAGTAGTCTTTCTGACAGACAGCACAGGCTGTACTCCCTGTTCCTTCAACTCAACTTTATATTCCATTGTTATAGCCTCCTTAAGCTTTTTCTTGATTATAGCATTGCAATCATGACATCTGTATGTCATGATTAAAAACATTTCGCACTTAATCTTCTGTAATTCTGGTTCAATAAATGCGAAGTGTATCAAGTGAAGCCGTAAGGCACTATTTTGAAGAGTATTTTTCATATATTCCCTTCGATATTTCTGCGAGTATTTTCCGTATATGGGGAGGGTTTATAACCTCAACCCCCATTCCAAAGCTCAGTAAAAAGCCATAAAGCCAATTGTTTTCCGGAAGTATGGTCCTTGCCAGAAATCTGCCATCCTCCTGCACCTCGATATCTTCACCAAACCAATCTACTACAATGCTTTCCATCTCTTTTTCAAAAACAAGCTCGAGAGTGATCATATCTTCCGAAGAGCTCCAGGGGTCATCCAGGTCAAGGGGCTCCATGGATACCTCCCGAGGCTGGTATATTGTGGCTGTAACTGTCAGCTCCCTCATCCGGGAAAGCTTGAAAAGCCGGAAGTCCTCCCTTACATGGCACCAGGCATATAAATACCACCTCTGCCCCTTGAGCACAAGGGAATAAGGCTCGACTCTGCGGCTTGTCCTCTTGCCGGCGGAATCTATATATGCAAATTCTATTTCTTTATGGCTATCTATTGCTTTTCTAATAATTGCAGCGCTGTCCTTCAGCATTTCATTGGCGCCCCATGGAGACAGGTCTATTACAAACTGTTTCACCTTTGCATCCAGAGTCGCAAGCTGTGATGACGGCAATGTATTCCTGAGCTTCTCCATCAGGACTCCGTGCCTGCTGTCGGGTATCGTTCCTGCTATTCCGCTTAAAGTGGATATGATGGTAGACATGTCATCCTCTGTAAGCAGACTCCTGTCCAGGCGGTAGCCTTCAGCGATCCCAATCCCCCCGTTTGCCCCCTGATAAGTCACAATAGGTATGCCGGCAAGATTTATCGCCTCTACATCCCGCAGTATAGTCCTTACAGAAACATCGAACATTTCTGCCAGCTCTCTTGCCTGTACCTTTTCTTTTCTCAGCAGCAGCACCAGTATGGAGACTAACCTGTCCAGCTTCAATTTGTCATCACCTGCCCGAAAAATAATAGCGTATAAATCCTTCTATACGCTATTGTCATCTTATAATCCTCTTACGACCTGAAAATATTTTAAAAACCCTACCCTCAAAAATCCCCCTGAGCTTTCCAAGGGTATAGGCTGAAGCAATGGGCACAAAGCCCAGGAATAACAGATAAAAGCTCAACGTTGCCGAAGTCTTGAACAAGGTTAACAGGACTATCAGTATCGAAACACTTATAAGCCTTCCGCCGTTCAGTGCCAGGTCTTTGTTGATCATATACTCTATTCTCATTACCTCCTCATGATTCCTGTCTATTACATTAAAGGTGGCGGAATTCAGTTGTATAAGGAAAAACGGGAGGAAGAACGCATCCATCATTATATAGAGCACCAGAGTTCCATAACCTACTTTAAACGACAATCCCAATACCGCAGCGAAGGAACCTAAGGCACCTATCAGTATTGATAATCTTCTTTGGGGCGGCTTTATCACCTTCTGTACAAGTACATATGATGCAGAGGACACCATTGAGCTTATAAGGGTGAGTTTCCCCAAAGAAAGCTCGCTCCCGGTCGCCTCAATAGTAAGTATGTTTATCAGGAAAACAATTATCACATCCCTGAAGCCCCAAAGGGCTGCAGAGGTCCTTAATATGCTCCATTCCTCACAATTACGTGAGAAAGCCCTCTTAAAATCCAGCCTGTACCCATAGCTTTTACACCTTAAAAACAAGCTTATCAGAGTCAGTATAACAAAAATGGCAAGTGTCATTGCAAAAACCACATTATACCCCTTCGTCCCGCTGAAGCTGCTGATTATATAAGCAGATACCATAGGTGAGACCGCGGCGGCTATTCCCGCACAGCATCCGTTGAAGCCGTTATAAGTATCCCTGTTATTCATATGGGTGAAATCAAAGCTGAGGGTATTGAAGGCAAGCCAGTAAAACCCCGTTGCCATACCGTATATGATACCCATCATGTATATGTAGGCTGTGCCTTTGCCGCCCAGCAATAATATCATGACGAAGAACAGCGCATATGTCAGCAGGCCTATCCGTAGGGACCATATTCCATTCTTCCTTTTTGCCAGCATCCCTCCAAGGACAAAGGCAACAGGTATTGTTACATAATGGGTAAGATGATATACCGCAATCACCGTATACTCGTTTGTCTGCTTCCAAAAGAATACATTCACAAAAATATTCGACAGCCCTATTGCAAAAGTGAATAAGGCGCTAATTATCAGCAGTACTCTGGCTTCTTTACACATAAGTTCCTCTCCTTGGCTTTAGTTGCACCTTCCTATTATTTGCACAATGCGTCACTATATCAAAATCAATTTTTAGCAGCGAATCCAGTTTGTGAAAATGAAAAGCAGGTATTTATGATGGCAAGGCGTCCCATCAAAGGATACCCCTGACTGAAGACAAACTAAGGAGTAGGCACGTCTACTCCTCATGCTGATAACAAACCACCTGAGAAAGTACATCCAAAAATAACTGCATACAGGCATTAGCTTTGTATATCGACTCATACAACATAAGCCTTTGGACAGAATTAAAGCTCGATGCTCAGCAAAACCCTAACGCACATAAACCCTGCATCCGTGCAGGTATGTGCTGGATTTACATCACGTAAATCCTACGGGTTTTGCTGTGCATCTTCACTTTATTCTGTTACCCAAAGGCTTATAGCGAGTAGGCGCATCTATTCCACCTTAATTTATCATGCGCCGTAAACGAGCTTCATAAAAGGCTTCCTCAATTTATAATGCTTTGATGAAGCCTTTTATATAAGTACTCGCTGATATATAAAGCTAATGCTTAACCCATATTAATTTGTACTGCTCTGCTTACCTGGTGGCTTGTCTACGACTTATTAACATTCTACTAAACAGAACCTCATTACTATCAAACATAGTTATACCAGAACCATACTAATACGCTCTGCCTTCGGAGTTATCTGCAAATGTCAGCCTGGACCTGGACCTTTTTATATACGCATAGGATACAACAAAGGTTATTGCCTCAGTCAGAGGCGCAGCAAGCCATATTCCTGTCTCCCCGAGCATGACCGGCAGGATGAGGATAAATATGCTGATAAGTATCAGGCTGCGCAGTACGGATATCAGCGCCGAAGTCGCCGCATCCCCGAGGGATGTGAAGTAGGCTGAGGCGATGACATTAAAACCGTTTATAAGAAATGTTATGGAATAAATCTTTATACCATAATTCGCTATGTTCATCAAATCAGCATTGCCGTGGGCAAAGATCCTGATTATCCCTTCCGTTGCACCGAAGGACAGAATGAATGCAGCAGCCCCTGTAAGCAGCACCGCTTTTATCCCTATTGACAGCAGCAGGAAGATTGTATCCCTGTCCTTTGCACCATAGCTGTAGCTTATAAGGGGATGTATGCCCTGTGCTATCCCTGTAAGCACCATATACTGTATCAGGGAAATATATCCCACGATGGTAAATGCAGCTACTCCATTGACTCCGATACTGCGGATGATCACAAGGTTGAACAGGAAGGTTGTGATCGATATTGAAATCTGTCCTATGAACTCTGAAGAACCATTAAAAACAATGTTTTTGAAATCGTTCATGTCAAAACTGATCCTGCAGTATCTGTAAACAGATTTACCCCTGGCAAAATACAGGAAACCTAGAGCAAATGCAACAATTACAGATAAACCGGATGCCAGTGCCGCGCCTCTCATGCCGTAATCCAGTCTTATAATGAAAATGTAATCCAGAATAATATTCAAAATGTTGGCCAGGATACCGAAAAGCAGTGAAAGCTGCGGCTTGCCCTCACCCCGTATGAACATTGAAAAGGTTATGTTCATCATCATGAAGGTATAGAAGTACCCCATCGTGCCCAGGTAATCCCTCACATAGGGATAGAGCCCGCCCTTTGCATTCAGGAACCCTATAATGCTGTCCCTGAATACAATTAGTATAACTGCCGCAAGTATATTCACCGCAGCATTGAATATGACCGTAAAAGTGAATCTCCTGTCCGCCCGCTGCCTATCCTTCTCACCCAGGCTCTGCACTGCCAGGGTCAGTCCCCCTACGCCAACCATAATGGTTATGCCCAGAAGCATATAAAGCACCGGCAAAGTGAGATTCACAGCAGCCAGGCCCATTTCACCCACCTTCCATCCTATGATTATTCCATCTACTACTGTAATGAAAGAGGTCAGGAACATGCCTATGATACACGGAATGGAATACTTTAAAAAGGTTCTTAATAAGTTTGTCTTATCAATTTTCTCAAGCATAAAAACTCTCCTTTCTTTATCGCATTTCCATTCTACACATATCATAATTGAAAAACTTCTGAATTCGTGCTGTAAAAAAACAGCACCGGGCATAAATCCCGGTACTGCTCTCCCATCTATATTATAGGTATACAGATATCAATTTGCATTTTCCATTCCTCATCCAGAGGAGTCTGATATATTTCCAGGGGAGGCCTGTTATCAATGGTATGGCCGCTGTAAGGCAGCCATAAGGAAAAAATTTCATTGAAGGCCTTGCCCAGGTTTTCCAGCCTGTCGTAAAAATCATAGCATGCATAGAGTCCTCCTTCGATTCTATGCACACTTATGCTCTTAATAACATCAATGGTAATACACATATCGTACATGCATTTGTTCTCATCGGATATAAGCGGATCATCATAGGATATTCCTATGAATCTGGTATCTTCTTTTATCCGGTGGTTCCTTGACATTTCACTGCAGAACCTTTCCCATGCCACTTCCATATCGTAATAATTGCCTATGAACCTTTCATATTCAAGAAGCATCCCGGGCAGGTGCTTCACAGTGATCCTTGAATCAATCTGCCGGTAGAAATCCTCCTGTTTTTTCAGCTTTGATACATGCTCTGCAATAGCAATATATGAGTCCTTTACAGGAACGCTGCAATTCTCCCGGAAGTCGGAAGCACTCATCCCAAAATACTCCTTGAATGCCGTAGCAAAGTTTGACGGGCTGTAGCCTGCCTCCAGTGCGATCTCGGTTACTGCCTTCTTCCTGTTCGTACGCAGCTTAAAAGCTGCATTCTCCAGCTTCATCCTCTTAGTGAATGAATAGATGCTCTCATTGACAATAGACCTGAATATCCTGTTGAAATAGTATTTTGAAAAACAGCAGTGACTTGCTATGTCTTCAACTGTAAGGTTTTTGTCAATGTTATCATGTATGAAATTAATTGCCTGGTTTATGGTAAGGACATAATTATTTTCGCTCACAGCAGCATCCCTCCTGTTTCGATAGCATATTTTACCATAATAATACCGGATATTCCATATGGTTTTTTACCGGCCTATCCTTGCCTCTTCCTGCCCGGTTTCAGCATTACAATGCTGTTGATCAATACAAACACAATACCCAGTCCCCCCAGGCACTTTATCGCGAAGCGCAGTGAATACATGTCTCCAAGCAGTCCGACAAGTGGAAATACCGTGATCATGAAGAAGCTGAACACCATGCTGGAAAAAGAGAGTATGGTGGCGCGGTTCTCACTGGGTATCATCTTATTGATATAATCGCTCATCGCAACATATACCACTTCTTCTGTGATCATCAGGACTATGAAGAATATATAATGATATGCACTAAGCGCTATGCCCCATAAGCTTGCCACAGTCACAAAAGGTATCAGAAGCAGAATGCCCTGTTCCTTTATTACCTTCTCAATTCTGTGAACCTGGGGAGCAATGAAGGCTGAAGCCAAATATGTGGCCGCACAGATAACTCCTATTACCGCCTCATTGTAGCCGTTGCCCTTCAGGAAATTCTGAATATAAAAGAACATGCAGGTACAAAAGGTAAGTATTATCTCTGTGAATACTATAAGAAAGCCTATCCTCGGGTTTTCTCTGACAACTTTCATACTCTCCTTCAACTGATTCACAAATACATTTCCTTTTGCTTCCGCCTCATGCCGCCTGCCGACTGACGGCTCCTTGAAGCTCATGGACTGCAGCAGGGCAGCAGCTCCTATAACTATCGTAATTACAAATGCAATACCATAGCTTTTTGTCGCCATATAGCCTCCAGCCAGGAAGGATATAATTCCGGCAACCTGATAGAATACTTCCTTATTGCCGGATATTTTCATATACCTGTCTTCTTCACCGATCTCCTTCAGGGAATCATATATAAGGGCATCCCCCGCCCCCGATTCCAGATTATAAGACAGGGCGGTGAAAATAAAGGAAATTGCGAACCACAGGAAATCCTTGGCTGCAAGCAGTATCACGACGCTGACAAGTGAAAGCACCCGTCCCAGTACTCTGCTTATCTTCCTGCCGAAAATGTCGGCAATGGCTCCTGTGGGAACCTCCATAAAGAATGAGGTTATGTGGAATACCGTTTCCAAAAGTCCTAATTGAGTGAGGCTCATGCCTTTACCGGCAAGGTATATCATCCATATCCCCCTGGTCAGGTCAATATTCTGGAGCAGCGTATATATATAATTTCTTTTAATGTTTTTCTTTAGTTGAATGCTATTATCCATTTCAAATTCTCCTTTCAGTATCACGATTCAGCTGTGTCCCACCCTCCAGTGCATCCCAGGCATTTTGAATACAAAAAACCCTAAGTAAAAACTTTACTCAGGGTTCTAAGCTATCAAATTATTTCCGTAAAGTTCCGGCTTATGAGTTTACATAATATTCGATTTTGGACGCACTTCTCCCTTGTACCCCAAAATCTCCTGTAATAGCATAAGCATAAGCCAGATATTCAATTATACCGAAACCAGCTTTCGTCATTTTACACCTCAAAGGAAAATTAATTATCAGGTCCTATACTTTGCATACAGCAAAGCCACAACATAATTTTATTACACTTTTCTTCCAGCTTCAATAGTTATTTATGCTTTTTATTATTTCATACATATTTATCTTGTTTATTTACTTTTGTAAATTAAATACAATATAAGAAACATACATTAAAAAATTAGATTTATCTTTGTTGTTATGATATAATTGCTTGTTGTCAAAAATATTTAATTTAAAGGGTGGTATAGGTTTTGATCAGTACAAACAATGTCAGTCTGAGGTACGGCGGACGAAAATTATTCGATGATGTTAATATAAAGTTCACTCCGGGCAATTGCTATGGTCTTATAGGCGCCAACGGCGCTGGGAAATCCACATTTCTCAAAATACTTTCCGGCGAGCTTGAGCCAAATACAGGAGATGTATCGGTGACTCCCGGAGAAAGGCTTGCGGTCCTGAAGCAGGATCACTTCCAATTTGATGAGTTTCCGGTGCTGGAGACTGTTATAATGGGCCACAGCAGGCTTTACAGCATTATGAAAGAAAAGGAAGAGCTTTATGCAAAAGAGGACTTCTCCGATGAGGATGGAATAAGAGCCTCCGAGCTGGAAGGGGAGTTTGCAGAGCTTAACGGCTGGGAGGCTGAGTCTGAAGCTGCAACACTGCTTACAGGTCTGGGTATAATGGAGGAGTCACACAATATAAAAATGAAGGAGCTTAATGGCTCGGACAAAGTCAAGGTGCTTCTGGCACAAGCTTTGTTTGGTCATCCGCACATCCTGCTTCTCGACGAGCCCACAAACCATTTGGATATAAAATCAATAAAATGGCTTGAGAATTTCCTTCTGGATTTTGAGAATACTGTAATAGTCGTATCCCATGACAGGCACTTCCTTAACAAGGTGTGCACACACATGGCTGATATAGATTATGGCAAGATAAAGATATATACGGGCAACTATGACTTCTGGTACCAGTCCAGCCAGCTTGCACTGCAGATGATGAGAGACAAGAACAGAAAGACCGAAGAGAAGATGAAGGATCTGCAGGAATTTATTGCACGCTTCAGCGCCAATGCCTCAAAATCAAAGCAGGCAACCTCACGGAAGAAGCTGCTGGAGAAGCTAACACTGGAAGACATTCAGCCTTCTTCCAGAAGATATCCCTTTGTTGCATTCAAGCCTGACAGGGAAGCCGGCAATGAGCTTCTGACCGTCGAAAACCTATGCAAGACAATTGACGGCAAAAAGGTTCTTGATAATATCAGCTTCAGAGTCAACAAGGGTGACAAAATTGCTTTTGTCGGTCCCGACGGAATAGCAAAAACAACACTTTTCAAGATACTGGTGGGTGAAATGGAAGCTGACAGCGGAGAATTCAAATGGGGAGTCACTACTTCACAGTCCTACTTTCCCAAGGATAATTCCGAGTTTTTCAATAATGTGGATATGAACCTTGTGGATTGGCTGAGACAGTATTCGGAGGACAATGCCGAACAGAAAACGGAAACCTTTATCAGAGGCTTCCTGGGAAGAATGCTTTTCTCGGGCGAAGAAGCCCTGAAAAGCGCCAAAGTGCTCTCGGGAGGCGAAAAGGTACGCTGCATGCTTTCCAGAATGATGCTATCCGGCGCCAATGTATTGCTTCTGGATGAGCCGACCAACCATCTGGACCTTGAAGCAATAACAGCTGTGAATGAAGGTCTCACAAACTTTCCCGGTACGATACTCTTTGTGTCCCATGACCACCAGTTCATTCAGACCGTTGCCGGCAGGATAATGGAAATCACGCCCAAGGGCCTTGTTGACAGGCAGATGACCTATGATGAATACCTGGAGAATGAAGATCTGCAAAAACAGGTTGAAGAATTATATAAATAGCTTCAAAATTATGATGAATTTTTCTACAAAATACTCTTGACTTATGAAAATATACGCAGTATAATATGCTAAATTGTAATTAAATTTGGCATAAAACGATGATTGGGACGAGTAAACCAAGTTCGGTTATTAGAGATGGAAATCCACCGGCTGAAAGATTTCCTTGACTTGAAGGGTTGAAAACCACCCGGGAGTACCATTCTGAAATAGCAGTAAGAATCGGCGTTCGCTGCGTTAAAGCTTTGAGTGGGTTTATACCAATACGGGTGGAACCGCGGGAGAAAATATGCTCCCGTCCCTTTCAGGGACGGGAGCTTTTTGTATATAAAAATAGAATATTTTTCAAATACGATGATTGGGACGAGTAGACCAAGTTCGGTTATTAGAGATGGAAATCCACCGGCTGAAAGATTTCCTTGACTTGAAGGGTTGAAAACCACCCGGGAGTACCATTCTGAAATAGCAGTAAGAATCGGCGTTCGCTGCGTTAAAGCTTTGAGTGGGTTTATACCAATACGGGTGGAACCGCGGGAGAATATGCTCCCGTCCCTTTCAGGGACGGGAGCTTTTTGTATTTAGAATTTGTATGTCGAAAAGGAGGTATATCATGAGGATCATAGTACAAAAATTCGGAGGCACTTCAGTTACTACAAGCGAAAAAAGAAACATGGCAATAGATAAGGTTATAGCAGCAACTGAGCGCGGATACAGCCCTGTTGTCGTAGTATCGGCCATGGGCAGGAAGGGCGACCCTTATGCTACTGACACCCTTCTATCCCTGATAAACGGAAAGGACTGCAGTATAGAGAAAAGGGAGGCTGACCTTCTGATGTGCTGCGGAGAAATCATTTCTGCAGTCGTCATGGCGGAAGCCTTCGCGCAGAGAGGCTACAAGGCAAGGGTCCTGACAGGCGGAAATGCAGGTATAATAACGGATGATAACTTTGGCAGCGCCGGTGTTATTGATGTAGAGCCCGAAAGAATACTGAGCGCGCTTGAGCAGGGATTGATACCAATTGTCACAGGCTTCCAGGGTATAACGGAGGAAGGGGATTATACTACTCTCGGCAGGGGAGGCAGCGATACGACAGGAGCACTTCTGGGAAAGGCATTGAAAGCAGAGTTTGTTGAAATATATACTGATGTGGATGGCATTATGACGGCTGATCCAAACATCGTGCCTGATGCAAAAATAATCAACGAAATAAGCTACAATGAAGTCTTTCAGTTGGCAGAGCAGGGAGCAAAGGTCGTACATCCCCGGGCTGTTGAATATGCACTGGCAGGCAATATACCCCTGATAATAAAAAACACCGTCACTGATGCTCCCGGTACTGTTATCACAAATTCAAGGGGATGCACGGACAATTCCGTCACAGGTATTACCAGTATGGCAAACAAGACCCAGGTAATCATCAATTTCCCTGGCGACTGCAAAAATATCAGTAATGATATTTTTGAGCGGCTGGCTCAGAAAAGAATAAGCATTGACCTGGTGAATGTGTTCCCCGGCCAGGAGATCTTTACAGTCGATAGTACCGATACCTCTGAAGTAGAGGATATTCTGAAACAATTGTGCAAGGAGTATCGTATCATCAATAATTGCAGCAAGGTCTCCCTTATAGGGAATGCCATGCGCGGTATGCCCGAAATGATGTCAAAGCTGCTGCGGACACTTGAGTACAACAATGTAAGCGTACTGCAGACCTCCAACTCACAGACAGCCATTTGGTGCCTGATAGAGGAAGCTGACAATAAGAAAGCCTTGAACGAACTGCACAACGCATTCTTCTGTGCAAGCTAGAAGAAATCAATATTTGAAAGGAAGGACGCATAAATGAAGAAGGTCAGAATCGCAATATTAGGACTTGGAAATGTGGGGCAAGGGGTATGGAAAATATTAAATACCAATAAGAATGAGATCATGATGAAATGCGGGTATGATATAGAGGTTGCCAAAATACTCGTAAGGGATGCAACCAAAGCCAGATGCGTAGAAATACCAGAAGGTATAATTACAACTGATGCTGATGACATTTTCAGTGATGACGGCATAAAGATCGTAGTAGAGCTGATGGGGGGCACTGAGCCGGCAAGGGAATACATGCTGAGGGCCATGAGGTGCAAAAAACATGTGGTAACTGCAAACAAGCTTGTCCTGGCTACCCAGGGTGAGGAGCTTTTCAGAACCGCAGATGAGGAGAAGGTGCTCTTCTATTACGAAGCCAGCGTAGGCGGCGGCATCCCCATCATACGTGAAATAAATGAAAGCCTTACTGCAAATAAAATCGAGAAGCTCGTAGGGATAATAAACGGAACCACAAACTACATACTATCCAAAATGACCCAGGAGGGCATGGATTTTGATGAAGCACTCAGAGAAGCACAGGAAAAGGGGTATGCTGAGGCAGACCCCACATCGGATATAGAAGGCTTCGACGCAGTTTATAAACTGGCGATCATGGCCTCCTTATCCTTCGGCACAAAGGTCGATTTTTCCTCCATTTACAGGGAGGGGATAAGCAATGTGAAAGCTGTTGATATTGCTTATGCAGATAAGCTGGGTTATGTCATAAAGCTCCTGGCAATCGGAAAGGAAGCAGGCAATAAACTGGAGTTGAGGGTACATCCGGCAATGGTTCCCAAAGATCACCCAATTTCCAATGTCAATGACTCTTTTAATGCCATATTTATAAAAGGCAACGCCGTAGGAGACCTGATGCTCTATGGAAGAGGAGCCGGGGATCTGCCTACAGGCAGTGCGGTAGTGGGAGATATAATCTCAATTCTGAGGAATAACGTAGACCTGCCGACATTATTCATGCTGAAAAGCAGTAAAGCCTCAAAGAAGGTCAAAAGTGCCGCCGAAAGCTCCTCCAGCTACTATATCCGGCTTAACGTCAAGGATAAACCGGGAGTTCTGGGAGGTATAGCCTCAGTATTCGGAAAGCATAATGTAAGCATTTTCGCTGTCAACCAGGATGTAAAAAACGATGAAAATGTATCTCTGGTTTTTATTACTCACGAGGCTCTGGAAGGAGATGTTGCAGCATCTATAGAAGAGATAAAGAACCTGAACAAGGTAAACGGATTGGAGAACATCATCCGTATTGAAAATTTTAATTAAGCTTTATACCGGCCTCCAATACAAAAAGGCACCTGACTGCTGCTCAGGTGCCTTTTTATTATTTCCCGCCTTTGGCTGGGTCCATTATTGCTCCCTTGTATATTTCCTTCTGCTGGATATCAATTTGCAAATCCCTTTCATATCTCCTGATTAAGGGAATCTCCCTTTCCGTGACAATGGATATTGTCATGCCGGCTTTCCCCATCCTGCCTGTCCGTCCGGCCCGGTGCAGATAACCCTTGGGGTCCTCCGGCAGATCGAGATTGAATATATGGGTGACACCCTTTATATCCAGCCCTCTGGCTGCTATGTCCGAAGCAACCAGGAGTTTTATTTCGCCCTTTCTGAAGCCCTCCAGCGCTTTCTTACGCTCCTCCTTGGACGCACTGCCGGATATATCACAGGCACTCAGATGATGGTACTGCAGCTTTGCAGCAGCCAGCTGCAGCTCCTCGCTTTTATTGATGAATACTATGGCCCTTTCAGGCTTGATTGAAGCTACCAGCTTCCTCAGTACCTCTATTTTGTCCCTTTGCTCTGCAACCAGGCATATGTGGCTGATACTGGGGCTTATCTTCCCTTCCTCCTCTATACGTATCAATTGAGGGGCTTTCATAAGCTCCTTTGCGGTATTAAGTGTCTTTTCGGTTATTGTGGCTGAAAAGAGCATCAGCTGCCTGTCCCTCAGGGTAGTCTTTATCACATCCCTGACGGTGCCCAGGTTATGCTCGTCAAGCATCCTGTCACCCTCGTCTATGACTATGGTCCTTACCGTCTGGGCGTTTATTTTCCTTCTCTTGATAAGCTCCAGCACCCTGCCTGCAGAACCCACGATTATATTTGGCTTCTCCCTCAGCTTTTCTATCTGCCTGGTGATGTTCACTTCCCCGATCAGAGCGATTGAAGTAACGGCAATTCCGGAGCTCTCAGACAGCAGTCTTATCTCCTTTTCTATCTGCATTACCAGCTCATGGGTAGGCGCCAGTATCATAGCCTGCATTTCCCTTTTCCCTGCATCCACTCTTTGAAGGATCGGCAGCAGGAATGCCAGTGTCTTCCCGCTTCCCGTGGGTGACTGTCCGATGATGTCCCTGTTCTCCAGGGCAGGTTGAATTGCTTCCGCCTGTATTCCGGTAGGCTCCGCAATCCCTTGTTTTTTCAAGCCCTCCACCAGTCTGGCATCCAGTCCCAGTTCATCAAATGTATTAATCATATGTATCCCCTTTATACTTTTTATTAGTATTATATATTCCTTATGGATATATGTTTTCCCTTTTTTTCTTCTTTTTATGGCTCCTGCCTGTCATTTACTCAAGATATCGACATATACCGTTATTCTTTTTTCATCCAAAGTCGATTTTATCCCAGCCCTCTGAAGCTCTTCCACCGACTTGCCCAGCCAGTACCCGAAGTCTCCTGGCCGCCTGCTTTCAGGGTCCATAGTTTCATAGTTATTTAGACCCAGAGTTTTAGCGGTTTCCATGAGTATATACTTGGCAGACCAGTAATCCAAGGCTCCCGGGTCGGTACTTGCAGCTATTATATCTGTTTCTACAGCATTTTCATAACTGGTCATAGGCCCCCTTTTGGGATACGGGTTTATCCATATGGCATCTATAATATTCAGCACAGGCATTCTCGTACCTGCCATCTGAGTTCCCATGCCTCCTAAAGCGATACTGTTATGTGCACCATGGCCAGTCAGCTTGTCCGAGGTTGTGCCCATATAGCACTTTATACTTGCAGTTACATGATAATTGATATGGGATTTTAACACTGGCATATTTATGATTTTTAGCTTATCCTTGTCATATTCCCTCCTGAGTTCATCCCATATCCCATCTTTGAAGCTCACATAAGTTCCAAACTGTGTCCTGAACTTAGGATAGGATATCTGCAGTCCCGTTGAAGCTTTTTCAGGCATCAGTATGAAACCATCCTCATAATCCCCCTCGGAATAATCCTTGACCTCAGTTCCGGTAATACTATCCCAGGTCAGGGCAGACACCTTATTATTCTTAACAAAGGCATCCATAATCTTCTTCACAGACTGGGAGGTATCCACAGCATTATTCTCCGTCCACTCAACACTGCCTCCCTTTCTGAAAGGACCATACTGCCTCTGACCATTGTCAGCAATTATTATCTCCCCCATGAAACCCTCAGGATGTTTCGTTATTGCATCAACCACCGATTTGATAAGGTCGGTATTGGTACCTCCCCTTTCTGACCATTGGCAGTTGAACTTCAGAAGCACAACATCCTCCTTGCCGATTAAGCCTTCAGACTCGGAGCCGGTCTTATAGAAGCTCAGACTATGGCTTTCCATTAGTTTCATAAGTCTTTCGAAGCCTCCATCCGCACCATTTGTATCCTTAACAACATATATTTCTGAGCCGTCGGTACCTTTCCTGTGCAGCTCCTGAAGCTTTATATCGATTTTATTCCTCTGTTCCTGTATTACCTGCTGCTCTGATTGGACTTCACTCACCTTGACCCCCTTTGAACATGCCCCTGTGAAACATACAACCAGTGCTAAAAAAATCAATATACCCATCTTTTTCATACAAACGCCTCCTATCCCATAAAACTATTTATAATATCAATCGTCAACCCTGCAGCTATTCCAAAAGCTATACTGAAAATCAAATAGCAGGAAAAGCTTTTTACAGGCATGATAGTCTTTACAGCGCTCAGATTTGTAAGCTTTGTTGCAGGTCCTGTCAGCATAAAAGCCATAACAGATCCAAGAGACATTCCTTCATTCATCCATGCCAGAATAAGAGGTATGGTCCCTCCTCCACAGTAATAAGCAGTTACTCCCAGAGATGCAGCAAATAGTACGCCTAATCCGTTGCCATGACCAAATATCCGGCTGAACAAGTCCATAGGGAAATAAAGCTCGAAAAGGGCAGCCAGCACAATACCCAAGGCAAGATTAGGCGCTGTCCTCAGCACTGCTCTTTTAAAGTTCGCAATAACTGCTGCAATAGCTTTCCTTTGCTGCCTGCCTTCAGCCGCCGAAGCTGCAAACCCGCTCATATCATATATGCTCTTTCCCTTATATAGTATTTCAACCAACACCCCAGCGGCAACTCCTGCCAGTATCGACAGGAACAGCCTTAGTATTGCTATGCCCATACCAAGTGAGAAACTGAATATGAAAACATTGGGGTTTATCAATATAGAAGTTATTGTAAAGCTGGTTATAACCGACTGCCGTGCTTTAAACCGTGCAAGTACCGCTAAGATTGGAAGCATACCATACATCGTTATTGGGGATAAAGCCCCGATCAGTGTTGCCAGAAAACATTTCAACAGAACATTCATCTTCCCCAATGCTTCATGGGGAATATTGCACATAAGCCTCTCTCTGTATGCAGATATGACTGCCCCCGTCATAAGTCCCAATATCCAAAAAGGCACAATCTGCTTGATCTGCATTGTTATATAATAAATCAAGTCAATCCCTCCTACTTTAATACATATTATAATTAAATCGGTGTGACATAATATGTCACACCAGATATTTTATAATGAAGCTGTATTATTTTTGAGAGGGGTAACTATTATGAAAAACTGTCACAGGAAGCTATTCATTGCATTGCTGCTTATTGTATGCATGACTGCTTCAATATCCGGGTGTTCGAAGGAAGTGTTCTCAGCTGAAGATTACTGGCCTACAGAAGGGTGGAAGACCTCCACACCTGAAGCCCAGGGCATGGACTCAGCAACAATAGACGAAATGTTCAATTATGCCAGAAAATCCAAGCTTGATATTCACAGCATCCTGATTGTCCGAAACGGTCATCTGGTTACGGAAGGCTACTTTTATCCTTACAGCAAAGAGTATCGCCATATCCTCAATTCAGCAACCAAAAGCATAACCTCAGCTCTTGTCGGGCTTGCGCTTGAAGATGGCTTTATCAAAAACATTGACCAGAAGGTAGTTGATTTTTTCCCCGATATGAAAATCGGCAATCTGGATGATAGGAAGAAAAGCATGACTGTCAGGAACCTGCTTATGATGACTGCAGGACTGGAATGGAATGAAGATGGAAGCTATGGAGCTCAGAATGACTCCAACACCCGGATGTGGGCAAGTGAAAACCAGCTCCGGTATCTGCTGGATAGGCCAATGAAGGAGGAACCCGGGAAAAGCTTTTATTATAATTCCGGCGCTTCACACGTTCTATCAGCTATAGTTCAGAAGACCACGGGAAAAACTGCGCTGGAATATGTCACTGAAAGGATATTCAAGCCTCTGGGTATATCGGATATATCCTGGGGAGCAGACAGGCAGGGCATTAATTCCGGAAGCGGCAGGGTATTCATGAAGCCTGAGGATCTGGCCAAATATGGTTACTTGTATCTGAACAAAGGAAAATGGGAAGGCAAACAGCTTATCCCGGAAAAATGGGTAGAGGAATCCACACAAAAGCAAATTGACACCCCCAGCGGTCTGGCAGGAAGACACGGCTATGGATATCAATGGTGGCAGAACAAGTTTGGCGGATATTCCGCCAGAGGCTTTGCCGGACAGTATCTGTTCGTAGTGCCTGAGCATAATTTGGTAGCTGTTTTCACAGGGGGTCTGGCGCCCGAGGATTTTTTCGAACCTGAAAGGCTTATGGAAGATTATATCATACCTGCAATAAAGGGCCCAAAGGCATTGGATGAAGACAAAGCCGCTTATGAAGGTCTGCTGAATACACTGGAGTCTATAAACAAAGCTCCCGCTAAGGCAGCAGTGCCCAAGCTTCCGGAAATTGCAGCACGCATATCGGGAAAAACCTATTCTATGGACAATAAGGAGACATATTCCTTCGAATTCAAAGAGGGAGATGAATGTATCATGCATTGGTTCTGCGATGGTGTGATGTACGATGTTAAGATTGGCTTGGATGGTGTATATCGTGAAAATGATATGGATGCGTTTTACTGGAAGGGCATGACTACAAAAGCCGGCTTCAGGGGAAGATGGACTGACGGCAATACCTTTGTTGCAGATTTGATCCCCCTTGAGGATTGCAACATCTATAGGCAGGAATTCCGCTTCGACGGAGACAAACTGAATGCAAAGATGATACAGATACTGAACGGAGCCGTCTCAACAAATGCAAACGGAGAAACAGCGCAATAAATAAGATAGTAAGGGCGGCATATGCTGCCCTTACTATTTGAATTTCTTCACATCCAATATATCCACATACCTATTGCTCAGTCTCTCTTTAAGCAGCAGCTTTAACTCATTCACAGCTTCTTCTTCTACCTGCGCGGCTTTCATACAGCCCTCTATAAGCTGTGGAAGCTGATTAGTTCTGTCTATCCTGTACTCCTGCCCCGGCATTGAGGGTGGAGGAAGAGAGCCTTTAATGTTTTGATATATATCATGCAACTCCTTATATTTCAAATAAGCCGGGTAACATTCGGGAAGCTCTTCCTTTACAATCTCCATATACAGATATGCTTCTTCCCTGGCAATTACATTGAAATAAATCAGTCTGGCCGCTCCCAGCTCACTAAAGCTGCCGCTTTTCATACCGTCAATCAGGTATTCATATGCTTTTCGTCCCGATGCCAAAGCCCTGTTATGTACAACCTCGTCCAAATATGGGGTTTCCCAGATATCTACGGCATACTCCAGGGAATCCAGATAGATATCCTTAATATCCTTTTCAATACTATCACCAATTATCTGACACATCCAGAAAGTTGCCTCTACCCTTCCCAGATTGTCATACAGCAATATCTGCTCATCCTTGTGGTGGCGGTCTCTATAAAAAAATACCCCGTCTTCATCATCGTAGCCGAATATCACCCCAAAATCCGTAATTCCCGGAGCCCATACGATTGTACCCATCCCTGCATCAATAGATTCCTTTGTCCTTATTATGGCCTTCTTTTGGTGGAGGGGAAAGGTCAGGCAATTTTTCAAGCCGCAATAAACCTCAGAATAATAACCCAGTATATCCAATGAATTAAGCGCTGTTGTCCTTAAGCCGTACATTTCTGTAGAGGCGACAATTAATTCCTTATGGGCGGAAAATATGAATGCAAAGCCTGCCATACCAGAAAGCAGGTATTTCGCTCCCTTGAACCTTCCTGCGGCAGTAAGGACCGAATACAAGCAATCAACAAAACCTCTTGACTCCTTTATCAGCTTTACATTTTCAAGAACTCTCGCTCCCATTCTCTCACCTCTTATTAAAGATGCTTACTATTCCCTGAGTCTTGCTATAAGCTCTTCACAACGTGTTATTATCTTCTTATTAAGCCATTTGGGAGAAAGGACCTTATCAAAGCAGCTGCTGCATATAAGAAGATTGATTAATTCCTCTGCATCAAAGAACTGTATTTCATAGGTCAAGCCTTCCAAATGCCTTATCTTCATGCCTCTATCCACTTTAATATGCTGTTCACCGGTAAACCGCACTCTGGCAACATATGGCTCCTTCTCTACAAACCCGCTGTACTTCCTCTCTTCAAACTTATCTGATATTGTGAAGCTCTCGGAAAGCACTTGAAGCTCTTTAATGCGGTCCAGTCTCAAAACGGTAAAATTCTGATGCTCATTGTTGTAACCCACAAGATGGTCTGTATTATATCTGAAAAACAACTTATAGGGGTCCAGCTTAAAAGAAATTTCCCCTCTATACGGGTCACTGTAAAGAAACTTCAACTTTTTTTTGGAGCAGATGGCATTATATATGGTGTAATATAAATGCACCACAGGCTTTCCCAAATCAAATATCGGAATCTCGTCATCAATCTCCTCTTCTTCTGCAAGCTTCTTGAACAGTTCGGACATCTGCGCTACCTTTGGGGTCTGTGTGTAGTTCTCATATCTATATGCCAAGAATTTCAGCATTCTTCTCTGCAGGTCATTAATATAAACATTTGGCAGTATATAGCTTTCATCCTCATAGTAATAGCCTCTTCTTTTTGCATCATACCTGATAGGAGCTTCCAGAGAATTCTTCAGGTAATCTATATCCCGCTGCGCCTGCCTTATTGAGATTTCATACTTTTCCGCCATATTTCCCCGATTGGGATATACCAAAGCTCTCATCTGCTTGTCAAACCAGATAAGCCTGTGCATATTACTCAATGTGAACCCTCCCCGATACTTGGACAGCTCTATTTCATAACCAGCTCTACAGGACAGTGGTCCGATCCCGTTACTTCCGGATGAATGTCTGCACTGATCAATCTGATCGCCAGTCTTTCAGAAACACAAAAATAGTCTATGCGCCACCCTGCATTGTTGGCTCTTGCATTGAAGCGGTAGGACCACCAGGAGTAAACCCCTTCCTTGTCAGGGCTGAAATACCGGTAGGTATCTATAAAACCGGAGGCCAGGAGCTCAGTGAACTTGTTCCTTTCCTCATCGGTAAACCCTGCATTCCTCCTGTTACTGCCCGGATTCTTAAGATCTATCTCTTTATGCGCCACATTTAAATCGCCGCATACAACAACAGGCTTCAAGCCGTCCAACGCCTTGAGGTAGCTCCTGAAATCATCCTCCCACTGCATCCTGTAGTCCAGCCTCAGAAGCTCCTGCTGGGAGTTTGGCGTATACACAGTAACAAGATAAAAATCTTCATACTCAAGGGTAATGACCCTGCCTTCCTTGTCATGCTCCTCCTTGTTTATCCCATAGGTGCAGCTAATCGGCTCAGCTTTACTGAATACGGCAACACCTGAATAACCTTTCTTCTCCGCATAATTCCAATACTGGTGATAGCCTTCCGTCTTCAGCTCTATCTGCCCCTCCTGCAGCTTGCTCTCCTGAATGCAGAAAATATCCGCATCCACTTCTTTGAAGTATTCCAAAAATCCCTTCTGGGCACAAGCCCTAAGACCATTTACATTCCATGAGATCAGCTTCATAATATCCCTCCAGGCTATTTAACCTTTGTACTTTAGCTTATTTTAGCATTTATTGGACAATGTGACAACTTCCGCTATAGAATCATCTTCCCAAGCATAAACCTCTCATTTCCGCATAAGTATAATAATGTGTACTTCGTATGCGGCAATAGGCAATAGGCAAGGGGCAATAGGTTTAGGCAAGGCCTCGAAGCCCCACTTGACCCATTGCCTATTGCCCATCGCCCATTGCCCGTAAGATTGCTTCGCATCTTTCTACTATCCTGTAATCTTGAATAAGGGGAGTGAAATTATTATGAATTGTATCTATTATAATCCTGTCATGTACCCGGTTAAAAAGGGTTATCTGAAGGTGACCGGGACAGGGACTGTAAAAGCAATACCGGATACAGCCGTTGCCAATCTTGGTGTTGTCACGGAGAATCCTGTACTGGAAGCAGCCAGAAATGAAAACGCGGTAAAATCAAATTCAGTCGTAAATATGCTGACTAATATGGGTATTGAAAGAAAACATATACGCACAGGAGGCTTTTCAATTGACCCTTTATATGATTTCATTGATGGAAAGCAGGTCTTCCGGGGTTACCGTGTTTCAAACATCCTGAATGTAACAATAAAGGATATTGCAAGAGCCGGAGAGATTATAGACAGAGCCACCTATGCAGGGGTCAACCGTGTAGACAGCATCAACTTTACTTTGTCGGATCAGGCCCATTATTACGATAACGCCTTGAGGCTGGCAATAGAAAATGCTCTGCACAAAGCCTCCGAAATAGGTTCTGCACTGAATATAGAAGTTGACAGCATCCCTTATAAAATTGTAGAAAAGAGTATTGAGGCGCCTGTATATGATACCTTTGCTGCAAAGCTGTCCTCACCGTCCACACCTCTGCTGCCGGGTCAGCTTGAGATAACCTCGATAGTCCTGACCGTTATTGGCTATAGATGACAAAAAAATTGCATCATTTCCGGCAAAATTAAGATAATAATATTATAACAAAATGACAAATACACGGAGGTATGTTAATATGCCCGGACAAAATGCAAAACAGCGGGTGCAGAAAGTATTCAGCCAGTTGAGCGATGCAAAGACTTCATTGAATCAGGCCCTCAATACAGTTGAGAAGCCTGAAAACAGGCAGCAGATCCAAAACACCCTGAATGCTATAGAAAATGCGATCAATACAACCAGCACTGCACTTTCAAATTACAAAGACTAGTACTTAAGGAAGCTGCAAAAAATAATAAAATGCGGATGGTCAAGACCCATCCGCATTTTGTTGCAGCCCATTATTTACCTGCCTTTAGCCAGTACTGACTTCCATCAGGCTTCCTCTCCATGAACCCATACTCTATCATATATCTTCGCAAGGTTACATAATCTTCGTGGGCAGTTTTCAATATCTCATTGATTTCCTTTTCACCATATATGCGTCCGCTCTCAAAACGCTTTAAAATCTCCCGTAATATCACTAATTTGTGCTTTTCTCTTACAGCGAAAGTCCTGATAGGTCCCTTCGGCCCCTTGGGAAAATAGTTTTTCAGCAGCTTCTCATTTTCGTCAGCGGTTATTTTATAGCGGTCGTCCACCATTGTAGCTGTCTTATGAGGTTCTACAAAGGCAGATGTTTTGTCCTCCTCCTTCAGAAGCTCCATTATTGCAACAAATATCCTGGATTGGCGTTCCTTCTCTTTTAAGGCGAAACGATGGTTCCTTATGGTCGATGGACTGCCTATCCCCAATTCCTTTTGTATCTCTGCCGTACTTTTCCCCTGGTAAAAGAGTCTCAGAAGACTGTTCTGGTGGTCTGTGAGTCCTGTAACCTTTTTATCCAACTGTATAAAGTACTCGAATACCGATCCATGCTCCTTTTTTATATGTACTTTAATATACTTTGAAGCTTCATAAAGGGCTTCCTCATCCCTATAGATCAGCCCTTTCTCAAACCTGCAGCCGCATAGCAGGCATGTAAAATGCTCCTCAGTTTCGCAATATCCCTGCTTAAGCTCTTCCAGGGATGCATTCCAGAATATTTCTGTAATTTCCATTATAAACACTTCCTTATACTCCATATTTTACGATAGACTCAACTTATATATGTTTATATTATAATAGATGTACCACTATTATGTCTAGGCTATACTGAATATATGTGCAGATTTCTGGATTTGAGAATTATTTTGCTAAAGTATTGACTTCGAACATATGTTCGTATATAATAAATCCATAGATTGAGAATGGAGGTATAATATGGATAAAATCATAGCCTGCTGCGGTATTGAATGCCACAATTGTGATGCATACACCGCAACCAGGAACAACGATGATGAGCTCAGAAAAAAGACCGCAGAGAACTGGAGCAAGATGTTCAATGCCGATATTCAACCACAGGATGTAAATTGTCTGGGATGCGGCTCTGAAGTGCTCTTCGCTTACTGCCATGACTGCAACATAAGGAAGTGCAATGTTGACAAAGCCCAGGAAAACTGCAGCAAATGCAATGACTATAACTGTGACAAGCTGACCGACTTCTTCAAAATGGCTCCCGATGCAAAAAATATTCTCGATAGTTTGAGAACACAAAAATAGAGAAAAGAGGCTCTCAATTTGAGCCTCTTTTCTCTATTTTTTCCGCCAGTTCATTAAGATAAACCCATCTCTCCAGCTTTTCCTCCAGCTGCTGCTCTGCTTCCTCCTTCTCTTTCATCAGCGCCTGGAGCTGTACATAGTCACTTGCTGCTGCTGCAAGCTTGTCAGTCAGCTCTTTAATCTTATCCTCCAGAAGAGCTATGACACTATCTATCTCCTCGTATTCCCTCTGCTCCTTAAAGGTAAATTTTACAGGCCTTTCCCTTACTGCAGCAGTCCTGGCCTCCGTACCTTTATCCTTCGCCTTCTGCCCCTGGATATCTTCAATACCTTCCAGGATGCCGTTTTCTTTGATATCCGTATAATTTCCGGTATATTTCCCTATGCTCCCCCTGCCCTCAAAAACAAAGATCCTTTCCGCCGTCTTGTCCAGGAAGTAGCGGTCATGGGATACCGCTATGACTGCCCCCGGGAAGCTTTCAATATAATCTTCAAGTATTGTCAGCGTTTCTATATCAAGGTCATTGGTAGGTTCATCCAGCAGCAGCACATTTGGAGCTTCCATGAGTACCCTCAGGAGATGGAGCCTCCTCTTCTCCCCGCCGGAAAGCTTTGATACGGGAGTCCACTGCACCGCCGGTGGGAACAGGAACCGCTCCAGCATCTGGGATGCGGTTATTTTCTCTCCTTCAGCCGTTTCCAGGTATTCCGCCCCTTCCCTGATGTACTCGATAACCCGCATATCCTCCGGCATATGATTGGATTCCTGTGAGAACATTCCTATTCTTACCGTTTCTCCGATCTCCACTGCCCCGGAGTCCGGCTCCGTTATCCCGGCTATTATATTAATCAGCGTGGTCTTTCCAGTCCCGTTAGCCCCTATGATACCTACCCTGTCATTTCTCAGTACAATATAGCTGAAATCCCCGATTACTTTATTTTCACCGAAGCTTTTACTTATATGGGACAGCTCTATTATCTTTTTGCCCAGCCTGCTGCTGCCGACTGATATGTCCAGCTTATCCCCGGACAAGTCTGCTGTCTGCTCCTTTAGCTTCTCAAATCTCTCTATCCTTGATTTCTGTTTTGTTGAACGGGCTTTGGCGCCTCTGCTTATCCAGGCCAGTTCCTTTTTGAACAAGGTCTGCCTTTTCCGCTCCCCGGCAGCCTCCCGTTCTGCTCTCTCCAGCTTCTTCCCTATGAAGTTGTTATAGTTACCTTTATATAAATAAAGCTTGCCTCTATCAAGCTCAGCAATTTCATTCACTACTCTGTCCAGGAAGTACCTGTCATGGGTGATCATGAGCAAAGCACCCTTCCGCTTGCCCAGAAATTCCTCCAGCCAGTCTATAGTCCTGTTGTCAAGGTGGTTGGTAGGCTCATCCAATATAAGCAGCTCTGCCGGATTGATCAAAGCTGCTGCCAGGGCAACCCTCTTTTTCTGGCCTCCGGAGAGAACTGCAATTTTCTCTTGAAAACCGGTGATTCCAAGCTTTGTCAGCACTCCCTTTGCCTCACTCTCCAAGCCCCAGCCGTTCATCCTGTCCATTTCGCCGCTTAGCTTCAAAAGCTTCTCACTGTTGGCTTCCGGATCCAGCAAAGCTTCTTCATATTCCCGGACCAGCTTCATCACAGGGGAATCACCTTTAAAAACCTGCTCCAGCACAGTCGCCTCAGGTTCAAAATTCGGATTTTGCGATAAATACTCTATGGAAACAGAATTTCCTTTTATAATCCTCCCGCTTTCCGGACTTTCAATTCCGGCTACAATTTTGAGAAGAGTGCTTTTCCCTACTCCGTTCACTCCCACAATACCAATTTTATCCCCATCATTTATACCCAGGCTTATATCGTTAATAAGAGTTTTCTCACTGTAGCTCTTGTTTATGTTTTCAATACTTACAAGGTTCATCGGTTACCTCTTCCCTGTTCGATATATTTTTACAGCAGCACAAATGCTTTCTCACTTTATTATTCTATCAATACAGCAGGTAAATGTATAGCACAAAAAGACTACAGCCATAACGACAAGGCTGTAGTCAAAGTTAATATTATATAATTCTCTACTCTGCTGTTTCTTCCAGTTCTTCGCCATACCAATCCACCTTCATGCTCAGTATATCAGCAAGACCTACGAATTCACAGCCCACAGAATACCCATCCTCATACCTGCTGATACGTACGATTTTTAGTACTGCATAGAAATACTTGTCGGAAGTCAGTTTTATCTTTGCATCAAAGTAGTAATCCAAAGGCAGAGCATGCCGGCAAGTAAAGCCTATGCCGGTCTTGGATATGTCCTTCACTGCAATGCTCTCATTAACACCTGGTATAAGCTCATAATCCTGTTTGAACAACGAAGAAATATTCAATTCCAGTTTTAGGGGGAGTCTTTTGGATTTTCTTCTTTCTTCCATAGTATTTAGTCCCTCCTATTATCTTTTATCAATTAATTGTATCACAATTATCAGCTTTAATAAAGCCATCCTCAGCTAGCTCTATAGCTCTCAAACTGACTGTTGTAAAGACTCGCATAGAAGCCTCCCCTTGCCAGAAGCTCTTCATGGCTGCCCTGTTCGACTATGTCTCCGTGATCCATTACAAGTATTATATCCGCATCCCTGATAGTTGACAGCCTGTGGGCAATTATAAAGCTGGTGCGGTCTTTCATCAGATTTGACATTGCCTTTTGTATCTGCACCTCGGTACGTGTATCTACAGAGCTTGTTGCTTCATCAAGTATCAGTATCTTCGGGTCCGCAAGCACCGCTCTTGCTATGGTGATCAGCTGCTTCTGCCCCTGTGACACATTTGAAGCCTCTTCGTTCAGCACCATATCATACCCCTCCGGCAGACTGTGGACAAAGCTGTCAACATGTGCTGCCTTTGCCGCCGCAATGACTTCCCCGTCTGTTGCCTCCAGGCGCCCGTAGCGGATATTCTCCATGATGCTCCCGTTATAAAGCCAGGTATCCTGCAGTACCATACCGAACATAGAGCGCAGGTCACTGCGGGTAAACTCCCTTATGTCATGCCCGTCAACCAGTATTGCACCTTCATTTACATCATAGAATCGCATCAGGAGCTTAACCATGGTTGTTTTACCTGCGCCGGTAGGGCCTACTATAGCTACTTTCTGCCCTGGCTTAACAGTTGCTGAGAAATCATTGATGATGATTTTTTCCGGGTTATATCCAAAGTGCACTTTTCTGAATTCTACACTGCCCCGGATATTTTCAAGCCTTACGGGGTCTATGGTCTCCGGAACTTCCTCCTCTTCCGAAAGGAACTCAAATACACGCTCTGCAGACGCAGCAGTCTGCTGGAGTATGTTTGAGATATTGGCTATCTGTGTTATAGGGTGTGTGAATGAGCGCACATATTGTATAAAGGCCTGTATATCCCCTACTTCAATTGCTTTCCGGACAGTAAGCCATCCACCCAATATGCATACCGCCACATAACCAAGGTTGCCAACAAAACCCATTATAGGCATCATAAGACCGGATAAAAATTGCGACTTCCAGGCAACTCCGTACAATTTATCATTCAGGCTGTCGAACTTGTGAACACTTTTTTCCTCTCCGTTAAAGGCTTTCATTACGGTGTGGCCGCCATACATCTCCTCTATATGTCCATTCAAATGTCCCAGGTAGTCCTGCTGCTCCTTGAAGTACTTCTGGGAACGCTTTACAATGAACATAATAAGTATCAGGGAAACAGGAACTATAAAAGCCGCGGCTATAGTCATAAGCCAGCTTATACTCAGCATCATGACCAATACCCCGATGACCGTTGTAACAGATGTGATTATTTGCGTCAGACTCTGGTTAAGCGTCTGGCTCAGTGTATCAACGTCATTGGTCACACGGGACAGCACTTCCCCATGATTTGTACCGTCAAAGTATTTAAGAGGCATATGGTTGATTTTTTCAGAGATATCCTTCCTGAAGCCGTAGCTTACCTTCATGGAGATATTAGTCATAACCCAGCCTTGAATATAGCCGAACACCATACTGAGCAAGTACAAGCCCAATAGAATAATAACGATTCTCCCGATGTATGCGAAGTCTATCCCAGTGCCGGTACCGGATATTTTGCCCATTACACCTTCAAACAGCTTTGTTGTGGCTTTACCGAGGATTTTGGGCCCTACTATTGTAAATACGGCACTGGCCGCAGCAAATATGAAAACAATGGTTATCGATACCTTATAAACACCTAAATAATTAAGCAGTTTACCCATTGTACCCTTAAAATCCCGGGCTTTTTCCCCTCCCTGCATCATGCCTCCGCCAGGTCCATGGCCCATGCCTCCGCGTCTTCCCATCCTGTTAGTGTTTGTACTGCTGTTGTTTCTCTCACTCATGCCAACTCCTCCTTTGAAAGCTGCGATAAGGCAATTTCCTTGTAAGTGCTGCAATTCTTCATAAGCTCCTTATGAGTACCTATGCCGGCAATCCGTCCTTCATCAAGGACAATTATCTGCTCAGCATTTATTATGGTTGAAATACGCTGTGCAACAATGAGCATCGTGCTTCCGCCGGTCTGAGCCTTCAGTTCCCTTCTCAGGGCGGCATCAGTCCTGAAATCAAGAGCTGAGAAGCTGTCGTCAAATATATATATCCTGGGCTTTTTCACCAGGGCACGGGCAATAGATAGTCTCTGTTTCTGCCCGCCGGATACATTTGTTCCACCCTGGGATATCTCTCTTCCCATACCTTCCTGCTTTTCATTGATGAACTCCATTGCCTGGGCTATTTCCGCGGCTTTCTTCAAGTCTTCCTCAGTAGCATTTTCATCGGCATATTTCAGGTTGGACTCTATTGTTCCGCTGAACAGTGAAGCCTTTTGGGGCACATAGCCTATTTTTTCCCGCAGCTCCTTTTGTTCTACAGACCTTACGTCCATATCGTCGATAAGGACTGCTCCTCCGGTCACATCATAGAAACGGGGGATCAGATTGATAAGAGTCGTTTTTCCCGAGCCTGTAGAGCCTATTACAGCTGTAGTCTGCCCCGGATATGCCTTGAAGCTTATATCCTTAAGCACATCCTCCTCAGCCCCCGGATACCGGAAGGAAACATTTCTGAATTCCACAAGCCCTTTGGTATCCTTTCCGAAATGCCCCGGTTCCTCCGGATCCAGAATCACAAGCTCTGTTTCCAGCACTTCAGCGATCCGCTGTGCTGATACAGATGCCCTGGGTATCATTATAAACATCATGGACATCATGAGGAATGAAAACAGAATTTGCATTCCATACTGCATGAAAGCCATCATGTCACCTACCTGCATGCCTGAATTTTCGATCTGATGGGCTCCGACCCAAATAATCAGCAGTGAAATACCGTTCATTATGAACATCATTGCCGGCATCATGAACACCATTACCCGGTTTACAAACAGGTTTGTATCGGTAAGCTCCCTGTTCGCCCTGTCAAACCTTTCTTTCTCAAAGTCCTGGGTATTGAAGGCTCTTATTACCATCATACCTGAAAGATTTTCACGGGTGACCAGATTTAGCCTGTCAACCAGCTTCTGTATCAACTTGAACTTAGGCATTGCAATTGAAAAAACGGTCAGGATCAGCCCCAGAAGCACCAGAACCGCCAATGCTATGATCCATGACATGGAGGTACTTTTCCCTATAGCTTTGAAAACTCCGCCCACGCCCATTATCGGTGCAGATATCACCATTCTGATCATAATGATTATAAGCATTTGAATCTGGGTAATGTCGTTTGTTGTCCTTGTTATCAGGGAAGCAGTGGAAAACTTATCAAACTCTGTATTTGAGAAGTTTTCCACTTTTGTAAACACATCTCTCCGCAAATCCCGCGACAGGCCTGCCGCCGCTTTTGCCGCCAGGAGTCCCACCAGTACCGAGCTTATTCCCCCAAGCAGGGATATCAGAAGCATGACTATCCCTGTCCGGGTTATATAACTGTTCTGGATTTTGCCGGTATCCATTCCCAGGGCAATATATTCAACCTTGACCGCAGGAACTGCCGATTGAATTATCATTTTGTCGTCCATTGCTGCAAACGGCATTTTTATTCCGTTAAATGGAACTGCCCCGCTTTTCATTATATCTTCCATTTTTTCGATGCTTGATACAGACAGGAATGCCTTGCCCATTACCGGGTTAAGCCTGTCAAGCTCTGAACTGTCAATATTCTTTAGAACATATACAGGTTCTTCCTCCAGCCTTGGATATTTATCCAAAAACATCTCATAATCCGGACTTGTCTTATCAACCAGTATATAACTGTCATTTACCATGTCCCTATATTCCTTATCAATGAACGGCATTAACTTTTCCATTGTGCTATGCCTCACTGCAACAGGCACTGCATTCTCAATGCCGCCTTGCTGGATACCCTTGTTCACTATATTGGACATGTAGTCAGGCAGTGACAGATCGCTTATAGCCTGCACAAAAAGCAGGATTATGGCAGTCATGATAATTACAGTATAAGGTTTCAAATATTTTGCTAATTTGACCATATATATCTACCTCTCGTTTTATAGTTCACCCTTCCGGCTGTCTATCAGCCTGTTTAAGGTCTCCAGGCCTTTCATTATCGAATCCAGCTCTTCAGGAGTAGCCTTATTCATTACATCATCAAGCATTTTTCCGATTACATTATTATGCTCCTTTGAGCTTTTCCTGAAATCCGGGCTCAGGCTGATATAGACTACCCTTCTGTCCTCTTCGCTCCTGACTCTTTCAACAAATCCCTGCTTCTCCAATCTGTCAATAATTCCTGATACGGTACTGTTGGATAATCCAAGCTTTTCACTCAGATCGCTGACCTTCATTTTATCATGATGCGCAAGTATTCCTATCAGCATTCCCTGAGGCGCGGTCAGCTGCATCTCCCTGAAATGCTCCATTACATTATGTTTTAGAGAATTTGTCGCTTGTTTCATCAGTTTTAATACTTTAAGGCCATTACTCATTTCCTCCATAGCAGCTTCACCTCTGACAATAATATTTCGATATAGAAATATTCGCATTGATATATTTCGTATACGAAATATATTTTAGTCCTTTGGTCTAGCAGTGTCAATAGTATATTATGCCACTTAAGCATCAAAAAATAAAAACCAGGTATCAAGCAGTCAAAGGCTCAATACCTGGTAGAATACTTATTCAACTACAGGTTATAAAACTCCTCAAAGCTCCTGGTCACGTAGGTATGGTCAAGTACTCCTCCCAGTTCCCTCACCGAGTGCATCGCAAGTATGGGTGTCCCGATATCCACACTTCTCATATGAAGATGAGATGCGGAAATAGGCCCTATAGTGCTGCCTCCCAGTTCATCCGAGCGGTTCACGAACCACTGTACCGGCACACCTGCTTTGGAGCAAAGCCCTGCATATACGGCCGAGGAAACACTGTCAGAAGTATACTTCATATTCGAGCTTATTTTTATTACCGGTCCTTTGTTTATCACCGGCCTGTTCTGAGGATCGTGCTTTTCACCTGTATTCGGATGAACAGCATGGGCTTGATCTGCGGATATCATGAAGGATTTTGAGATGGCCCTGAAGTAGTCCTCCCTGCCGCCTCCCATTGACAGTACTATCCTTTCCAGCATACTGGATAGCAGAGGTGAGTCAGCCCCCTGTTTGGTGGAGCTTCCAACCTCCTCATTGTCAAAGCATACCATGATATTGGTGCTTTTTGAAGCTGAAGACCTTGCCAGGGCTGTTGCACCGGCATGCACCATTGCCAGGTCATCAAGTCTTCCGGAGGATATGAACTCATCATTCAAGCCCATTATTGTTCCTTTTTCAAATTCGTACAGGAACAGGTCAAAGTCGATTATATCCGAAGGCGGAACATCTATCTCCTTTGCTATTACATTCAGAAGATAATTGTCCTTTTCCAACTTTTCGTTCACAAGCGCCATCAGGGGAAGCATATCCTTCTGCATATTCAGCTCCTCTCCTGAATTTATTTTCCTGTTCATATGTATTGCCAGATTTGGGATGATCAAAATAGGCTTCTTAATATTCACGAACCTGGTTACAGGGTCGAAAACATCACTGCCCTTTATAGCTACCCTTCCCGCCACAGACAGCGGTCTGTCCATCCATGTGCTGAGTATCGGCCATCCATAGCTTTCAGTATCCAGCTTTATATAGTGATTCTCCACTGTCATTTCTGCTGCCGGTTTTACCCTGAAGGCCGGGGAGTCATTATGAGCCCCTATTATCCTGAAGCCTTCCGCCGTAATGTCTCCGGTGCCTGCTACAAAGGCAGCCAGTGTAGAGTGGTTCTTTATCATATAGTACTTTCCGCCCTTTTGAAGCCTCCAGCTATCTTCTTCCTTGAGTTCTTCAAATCCATTGTCCTCCAGCATTTTCCTGATATTCAGAACTACATGGAAGGACGATGGGCTATCATAGATGAAATCAATAAGCTCCTTTGCAAAATCCAACTCTTTACTCATTTGCATTCCTCCAATTCTAACTCGTTTAAGTATATCCCAGTTCCAGAGTCGTAATAAATTTTGATGATGCCGGAGAAAGTGGTATGCTTTTTAAAAAGCATATACCAATATTCCTTTCAGGAATTTTTTCAGTCATCGTTATTTCTGACAATATCCTATTCTTAAGATACTCCTGGGAAAACTCCTTGATTACGCAGGATATTCCCAAATTAATTTTTGCGAATTCGAGAAGCAGATCATGGGAGCCAAGCTCAATCTCCGGTTTGATGACTACTCCTTTTGACAGCATGTATCTTTCTACATACTGCCTTGAATTCGATTTGGCTTCAAGGAATATAAGGGGAAAGCCTGTAAGGTCCTCAAGGCTTAAAGGCATTGAGATCATATCCTTATACATTTCCCCACAAACAAAGATATCATGAACCTCCATGCATTTTATTATTTCCAGTGCCGTATCCTCTATAGGCAAATTGCATATCGCAAAATCGATTTCCCCTGACTTTAGCATAGCACATAGCTCTATCGTCGTGCCATTGAATATTTTCAGCTTTACATCCGAATGCAGCCTGTGGAACCTTTCCAGGTAAGGCAGCAGATAATGGCGCGAAGTCGTATCTCCTACGCCTATTCTAAGCTCTCCCATCATCAGATTCTTGATTTCCTCAAGCTTATTTTCTCCATTACTTATTAAATTCATCGCAGAGCTGATGTATTCATACAAAAGCTGCCCTTCATTCGTAAGAACTACTCCCGTCGGCATCCTTGTGAAAAGACGGATTGCAAGCTCCCTTTCAAGCTGCATGATTGACTGGCTTACAGCCGGCTGCGTCATATAGAGCGCTGCTGCAGCCTTTGAAAAGCTCCGGGATTTTGCTACCTCACAGAACACCCTGTACAAATCCAGCTTGATCCTCACATAATCACTCCTTATATCCGCCATAATGTATATTTATTTTACTTATATCATATGTTGATGTATAGTACAAGAGTGGAATAGTTTCTTATATGTATATATGGGAGGAGAGATTTTTATGGAGAGAATAACAGGTACCGTTGCAAGGGGTCTTCGTGCTCCGATTATAAGGCAAGGTGACAATATACCTGAAATTGTTGTGGATACTGTGCTTAAGGCTTCAGAAATAGAAGACATGCATATTAATGACAGGGATATAATTGCTGTAACCGAATCTGTGGTTGCCCGTGCCCAGGGGAATTATGCGACCATCGAAGCGGTTGCCAAGGATGTCAGGGCAAAGTTCGGCGGGAATACCATAGGCGTCATATTCCCTATATTGAGCCGCAACCGCTTTGCAATATGCCTGAAGGGTATTGCAAAAGGTGCAGCAAAAATCGTCCTGATGTTCAGTTATCCATCTGATGAGGTAGGAAATCAGCTGGTGGATATAGATGTACTTGACGAAAAAGGGGTAAATCCCTGGACCGATGTACTGACAGAAAAGGATTTCAGGGACCACTTCGGATATAATAAGCATCCTTTTACAGGCGTTGACTATATCGAATACTACAAATCCTTAATCAAAGAATGCGGCGCTGAATGCGAGATAATATTTTCAAACAATCCCGCCACAATTCTTAACTATACAAAAAATGTCCTCGCCTGCGATATTCACACAAGGGTCAGAACGAAAAGGTTGCTTACGGCAAATGGCGGTGAAAAGGTATACGGTCTTGACGATATCCTGACTGAATCCGTCGACGGAAGCGGCTGCAATGAAGCTTACGGCCTTTTAGGTTCAAATAAAGCTACTGAGGAGAGTATAAAGCTTTTCCCACACAATTGCCAGCCTGTTGTGGACAGCATACAGAGCATGATTAAGGAGAAGACCGGCAAGACAGTCGAGGTCATGGTCTACGGCGACGGGGCATTCAAGGATCCTGTGGGCAAGATATGGGAGCTGGCGGACCCTGTTGTATCACCGGCCTATACTTCAGGTCTGGATGGTACTCCAAATGAAATCAAACTGAAATATATCGCAGATAACGATTTTGCAGGTCTGAAAGGCGAAGAGCTCAAGAAGGCTGTCTCGGAATACATCAGAAACAAGGAGTCGGACCTTATGGGCAGCATGGTGTCACAGGGCACCACCCCCAGAAGGCTTACCGACCTTATAGGCTCTCTCTGTGACCTGACCTCCGGAAGCGGAGATAAAGGCACCCCGATCATATACATCCAGGGTTATTTTGATAATTATATAAAATAATAATGTTACAAATATATTAATAGGATAAGGCCTGTAAGATACTCTTCAGGCCTTATCCCATTTTCTGCTTTACTTGGTAATAGCTTTACTGCATAATATATTCAGATGCAATTCTGTGCAATATAACATTGTTATATATTTAATATTTTTAAAAATGAGGCGATACTTGTGGAAAAAAAGAAATTCAATGTTCAGGATTATGTGATCAACGTATTAAATTTCATGGCTCAGGGGCTTTTTTCCTCCCTTATAATCGGCCTGATCCTGAAGCAGGTTGGTGAAAAGCTGGGAATCCCCTTGCTTGTAGGCTTCGGGAATATCGCCCAGCTGATGATGGGCCCTGCCATCGGAGCAGCAGTAGCTTATGGTGTGAAAGCTCCGGTATTGTCGATCTTCTCTTCTCTAGTCACCGGAGCATTAGGAGCACAGACCTTGCTGCTGACTGCCGGAGGCACTTATGCCATAAAGATAGGGGAACCGGTAGGAGCATTGTTTGCTGCTCTTATCGGCGCAGAAATAGGTAAGCTGGTACAGGGAAAGACAAAGCTCAATATAATCCTGGTCCCGGCTGCTACAATAATTGCAGGAGGGCTCACCAGCATTTTTGTTAGCCCCTTCATGTCGTCACTGATGACAGCCCTTGGGCAGATGGTCAATTATGCCACTGAGCTTCAGCCTGTCCCCATGGGGGTATTGGTTTCAACAATAATGGGCATGGTACTGACTCTTCCCATAAGCAGTGCAGCCCTGGCAATAGCTCTGAAGCTGGACGGGCTTGCCGCAGGAGCAGCAACGGTAGGCTGCTGTGCCCAGATGATTGGCTTTGCTGTTGCCAGCTACCGGGAAAACAAGCTGGGAGGACTGGTCGCACAAGGTCTGGGAACCTCCATGCTGCAGGTTCCGAATATAGTGAAGAATCCCCTTATATGGGTGCCCCCTACCATAGCCAGTGCCATTCTTGGGCCTGTGGCCTCTGCAGTATTCAGAATGAGGAATAACGCCGTAGGAGCAGGTATGGGTACCAGCGGGCTTGTAGGACAATTTGCCACGATAGAAACCATGGGGACTGCATCATTGCCACTTATCCTCGCGCTCCATTTTCTTGCACCTGCAGTAATAACCCTGCTGGTATCGGAATACATGCGCAAGAGGGGCTGGATCAAATTCGGAGATATGAAGCTGGAAGTGTAGAGATACTCCAAACAGCCTTGAGAATAAAGACAAACTGAAGAGCGGCCATGTCATAGCCTAAATATGCTTATACAGAAATTGTTAATGACTCTTAGAAATGAAGCCTTAGAAATAACCGTATGCGAGGCACGGATGCCGAAGCAAGTCTTAGAGGTCACGGATGACCATTCTAAGACGTTAGGTTTTTCTTAGGCTGAATTTCTTAGAGCCATCAATTTCTGTATACGTATATGTGGCTATTACATGGCTGCTCTAATTTACTGCTCTTTATAATTAATCCTGATCTATTCCAAATAGACCTTCCTTTCATAGTCCATATTACCAGCCTTACGGGCTTCTTTTTTTGCGTTGTTGTTCAGGTAAGCCGCCAGCGGTCTGTACAAGAGCTTCGGGATATTTATTGTCAGCAGCTCCTGGGCTCTGGAGGGTATTTCTTCTCCCTTGAGGATATTATCCAAGGCCAGCCTGAAGCCTGAGGTGATCCTCTCTCCCTTTTTACCCAGGTCCTCCATCAAAGCTCCGTTTATAATGCCGCCTCCGCCATAGGCCAATCCGCCGAGCCAGTTCATTCCCGTCTCTTCTGCAAACAATCTGCAGTTGTCAATGAGCGGTTCTATTCTTGTTATATCCGGGAACCCGCACTGACCGACAGCGAAGAGGCCTTTGCCTTTCAGTTCATTTCTGCACTCATCCGCAAGCTTCTCCAGGAACCAGATATCAAAGAAAGGCATAGTATCTGCATATAGCGGAGCTACCATAGCAATAATGTCGTTCTGGGATATAAGTCCCTTTACGGCGTCGAAATCCTCCCTGCCGTCATAGCAGTCAATGACATGTATGATTTCTGCGGTATTGCCCGAAGCTTCAGCAAGCTGTTTTATTGTCCTAGAAAAGCTGCAGGAGGTTCCCTTTTTCCTTGAGCTTCCATTCAGCAGTAGTAGTCTTTTATTATTCATGATCAGCACACCTCCCTTAGCAGACTGCTAATTTCTTTTTGTATATTTTCCATTCCTGAAGAAGTATTCAAAAAAAGCGTCCTGTATTCCGACTGCAGGTTAAATGCATTATGCTCAACCAGCTTGTTGAAGCAGTCCTCCTGATCCTTTGAAATCCCTTCATGCACTCCCACACCTATTATGGCTTTACTGCCATAGCGGACCGGATGAAGTAGATGCCCCTGTTTTACAATATAAGTAGGGAGCCCCAGACTCATAAACTTATCCACAGCTTTCTTCAGGTCGGAGGTATACCCGCCAAACCTCACGGGTGTAAGCATTATTACCGTAGTGCCCCTGGCTATGGCGCCCAGGATTTCATGAGCATCATCCTTAACCGCACACTTGCCGGGGGATATGAATCCACATGCTCCACAGGATCTGCAGGGCATAATGTTCATATCTCTCAGTTCAAAATATGAAAACTCTTTATCGTTCCGCCTGAGTTCTTCTTTTAATTTATCCGAAATGCCGTTTCCAGCTTTCATTGCGTCCAATATCACTAATGACATAACAATCCTCCTAAATCATTCATCTAATATACCCTTTCACTTTCTGATTTCTCCAATTCCTTTATCTTCTCGAACAGCTTGCCTATACCTCTGCACATTGCGTCAATTTCCTCCAGGTCCAGATTCCCGAAGAGGTTCTCCAGATATTCGTTATCCTGCTTCTGCCTTTCTTCCCAGAAACTCCGGCTCTTATCCGTCAGTACAAGCCTTAAAGCCCTGGCATCCCGTCCATCCTTTTCTATAGTAAGGAAGCCTTTCTCCACCAGCTTCAGCGCAAGCTGCTTCACATTCTGGCGGGAGCTGCCCATGAGCTCCGCTATCTCACTCAATGTAGGTGGTTTATCCCTGAACTGTGCTATCACAACATTCAGGAACCACTGCTTTGTAGTCATGTCATCCTCACTCAGGTATTGGTCCCCTAAGGCCTGCAGTCTGTTAGCCAGCAAAAAGATATTACCGAATATGTACTTTTGTTTATCAATAGCGTCCATTTTCGCACCTCTTATGTTTTAAATTACGTAATATATTACCCATATAGGTAATATATTACGTAATTAAGAATATGTCAATAGCTTTTCAAAAAATATTTCAGCCGTATATACAAAACGTAAATACGGCTGCATATATATAACCTTTAATTGTTGCGGAACCTTACTTTCCTGACTGTATGCACCTTCCCCTTTATACTCGTATCCTGGAGCTCTCTTACTATATAGTCCGCATCCCTCCCGAATATCTCCACATAGGAACAGGTGTCCTGCACATCAATTATGCCTATATCCTCAGGATTGACTCCTTTGATATTGGATATCGCCCCCAGAATGTCCCCCGGCCTCATTCTCTTGGTTTTACCGGCATTTATGCGTATTCTGGTAATCTCTCTGTTCAATGCTTCCGCCTTATTCTTCCTGGGTTTAGGTCTGGATTTTATCTTATCCTCAAAGGCTCCCCTGCCCCTACGGACCTCATCATCGGAAGGCAGTTCCCTTCTGGGGATCTCATACTGAATGTATTCTTCTATATTCTGAAGGAATTTCAGTTCCCGCGGCGAGGCAAGAGTAATGGCCACGCCCTTGTTTTCCACACGGCCTGTTCTGCCTATCCTGTGTACATAGCTTTCATTTTCCATAGGCACCTCATAATTGACAACATGTGTGACATCATCAATATGAATGCCTCTGGCCGCTACGTCGGTTGCAACCATGAAATGAAATTCACCCCTTTTGAAGCCCTGTACTATGCTTAATCTGCGTCCCTGCTCCATTCCTCCGTGCAGTCCTTCGCAGAAGAATCTCTCAGCCTTAAGCCTCTCCAACAGATCCTCTACCTTTTCCCTAGTATTGCAGAATATAATGCAGCTCTCAGGTTTTTCCGTATATATAATTTTCTTCAGGAGACCGAACTTATCCTTTTCCTCAATCTCATAGCAGTATTGTCGTATTTTCTCGGTTGTTGATACCTTTGATACTATCTCTATCCTTTGAGGCTTTCTCATATATTTCCTGCATATATCCTCAATCGCCTCCGGCATGGTCGCAGAAAACAACATGGTTATCCTGCCAGCAGGAAGAAGCATTATTATCGCTTCCACCTGGTCTATGAAGCCCATATCCAGCATTTTATCCGCTTCATCTATAACCAGGTACCTTATTTCCTCAAGGTTCAGATTCTGCCTCTCGATATGGTCAAAGGTCCTTCCCGGGGTACCCACGACCACATGCACCCGCTGCCTCAGCTCCCTTTTCTGCAGCTCCATAGGCTGTTTGCCATATACTGCTGAGCATCTTATCCTCCGGAACCTGCCAAGGTGAGAAAAATCCTCCTTTATCTGCACAGCCAGCTCCCTGGTAGGAGTGAGCACAAGGACCTGGGGATGTCTTTTCTCCAGCTCCAGTCTCTCACATATGGGTATAGCAAAAGCAGCAGTCTTACCGCTTCCTGTCTGTGATTTTACTATTAGGTCCATGTTCTTGAATACCAGCGGCATAACTTTTGCCTGGACTTCTGTCGGGCTGTTGTATCCAAGTTTTTCCAAAGCCTTCAGGGTTTCCTCGCTTAAGCCGTAATATTCAAAATCTTTCTTGGTTATCATATTCCTCCTAATACCTGGATACTATCGCCAGATGTTCCGCTGATACCTCCGGGCATACTGTCAATATGTTATCTATAATGTAATCTATATTATCTTCCGTTACTGCTTTACCTTTGATATTTTCCTCAAGCACAAGCTCCTCGCTATTTAAAGAATCATATATCCTGTTCACCATCGGTGACTGCATGATATCGTCATTTTCCAGGCAGCAATCTGAAAAATTCAATTTTCCTTCATGGACTATAAATTGTCCGAAGGCATATTCTTTCTGATCCGCAGCCTTTCCATCCTGTGGTTCACATTTGTATTTTGTATGTTCAACATGTTTTATATCAAGTATGTAGCTTTCATCCTTCCTGGTCAGAACACACCTTTCCCCGAGCTCAAGCAGTCTTTCCTTCATATGCTTGGGAAACTCCCCTCCAAATTCCGTAAGAAATTGCTTCATTGAAACTGTCTTTTTCATCCTATAAACCTTTTTCAAATCGGTACTCTCCTTTACCTATATGTTTTGCACTAGACCTCTTATATTGAATTCAGATGTGCAAAACATTTTCCTTGATTCATATGCTGGTGCCATTACTATTATATCAGTCCTTTGACCTTTAAGCCGCTAAAAAAGCAAAACCACCTGCTAGAGGTGGCGAATGTCTGCATATTAATGGCTGAATAACTCTATCCCTTATACTATTATAACACAACGGGAAAAAATTATCCGGTTTTTCTCAATTATGCTAAAATTAATCCATTTTCGTTATATCATACTTTCTTCCCAGCCATCGGGAGGAGTGATTCCAAGCAAAGCTGCAAGAGTTGCTGCTATATTGGCAAGACCGAAGCTTCCTTGCTTTATTTCATGTCTTTGCAGCTTATCATGTATAATGAAAGGGACCGGATTAAGCGTATGGCTTGTTTTTGCCTTTGCAGTACCGCCTTTTGATTTCTCAAGCATTTCATCCGCATTTCCATGATCGGCAGTAATTACAAGTATGGCTTCCGCCTCCTCTGCTGCCTTCACGACCCTTGCCAGACACAAGTCAAGAGCTTCCACTGCTATCCTTGTGGCATTAAAGCTTCCTGTATGACCTACCATATCCCCATTGGGGTAGTTGGCCCTTAAGAAATCATATTTACCGGATCTCAATGCTGCAATAAGCTTGTCGGTCACTTCCGCAGCTTTCATCCAGGGGCGTTCATCAAAGGATACCCTGTCTGAAGGCACTTCCTCAAAAATCTCAGTCTTTTCATCGAACTTCTCACTTCTGTTTCCATTCCAGAAATAAGTCACATGTCCGAATTTCTGTGTCTCAGAAACAGCGTACTGCTTTATTCCATGCTTGACAAGATGCTCGGATAATGTGTTCTTTATATCCGGGGGTGTTACAAGGAAGTTCTCAGGCAGCTTCAGATCCCCGTCATACTGCAGCATACCGCAGTACACAACCTTGGGACGCAGTCCCCTGTCAAACTTATCAAAATGTTCATAGTCAAAGGCCATACTGATTTCTATTGCCCTGTCTCCCCTGAAATTGAAAAGCACAACACTGTCACCATCATTTATAGTTCCTATTGGATTGCCCTCTTCCGCTATGACAAAAGGCGGAAGATCCTGGTCTATGACTCCGGGAAGCTCTTCCCTGAAAGTGGCTATTGCATCACTGGCTGTAGCAAACTGTCTGCCTTTGCCCAATACATGGGTATCCCAGCCGAGCTTCACCATATTCCAATTTGCTTCATACCTGTCCATTGTTATCTTCATTCTGCCGCCGCCGCTGGCTATTCTTCCGTCAAAGCTGCCGTCATTCAGCTCCTTGAATACCTTCTCCAGCTGCTCCACATACTCCAGAGCCGATGTTGCCAATACATCCCTTCCATCAAGCAGGACATGCACCCTGACCTTCTTTACGTTGTCTTCCTTTGCTCTGATAACCATTGATATAAGATGAGCAATATTAGAATGCACATTTCCATCTGACAGAAGACCGATGAAATGTAAGGCAGAACCTTTCTCCGCACAATTTCCGGCAACCTTGTGCCATGTGTCGGAGCTGTACATTTTTCCATTCGCAATAGATTCATTAACCAGCTTGGCTCCCTGACTGTAAATCTGTCCGCAGCCCAAGGCATTATGTCCAACCTCAGAATTGCCCATATCCTCATCAGAGGGCAATCCAACAGCCGTACCGTGTGCTTTTATCAAAGCATATGGACTGTGCCCCATAAGCATATCGAGAGTAGGCGTATTTGCAGCCTGAACTGCATTGCCAAATTCGTTTTCATTTATTCCTATGCCATCCATAACAACAAATACAACAGGTCTTTTATTCATATAATCCACTCCGTCCTTTTCAGTGTGCCGGGACATTTTCCGACTACCCGGCACGATTAACTTACGGTAATTATATTAATTTTTCCACGTACTGTCAATAAAATGCATCGGATGGCAGCAAGTTATTACAGGCAACCTTTCTTTCTGCATCTCTTCATGCAGAAGCTTCCATGGTTCATACACCGGGTATCCCTTGAACCGCAATTCGGACACTCCCCGGCTTCCTTCTCATAAGTTTCGGTAAAAACCGTTTCGCAGTTCCCGCACTGGTACTTGCAGATATTCAAGGTATAGTTTCCACCCTCGATACTTATTGCTTTGCCGTTAGTGAAAGCAATGGCGACCTTCTTTCTTGCTTCATCAATAATAAGCTGGAAGGTCTGTCTCGATACATTCATCCTCTCGGCACATTCCTCCTGGGATAGATTCTCAATGTCCTTAAGTCTCATAGCTTCCAATTCTTCAAGCTTCAGCACCACCGTTTCCATGCTGCACTTTGGGACTCCCAGAGGTATGAAATACCTGTTCTCCGGAATAAAATCAATAATCCTTGGTTTCGTTGGTCTTGGCATAGCATTACCTCCCGCATTGACTGCAGATACTATTTTATATTTTTTCACTATACTTTTTCAGTTCTATATACCTGTCATTCCCAATAATTACTATCTTGATTATATCAGTTTCCTTTAAAAGTTCAATTGTCCTGTAAACCGTAGCTATGCCTATACCCTTATCCATACTTCTGCATCAACCGTTGCAATGGCCTTCATAAGCATGTTCACTGCAAACGTGGTTTGAGGTTTTTAATCTTCCGTTTATATAATCCTGTATAGCTTCTTCCAGGCCGCCTTCCACACCTACAATCACATTTATTCCCTTTTCTTTAAACAAACTCTGTGCTGTAGCCCCCATACTCCCCGATGCAACAATATCAATATGTCTCCCGGCCAGATAATCCGGCAGAAAGCCGGGTCTGTGCCCCGGATTTGCTATAAACTCCCTGTCCTTCACAGCGCCTTCGTTAATTGTAAAAACTTCGAAGCCCTCACAATGTCCAAAATGTGCAGATACATTCTGACCTTCCCGTGCAATAGCGATTCTCACAATATTTCCTCCCTGCAATTATTTTTCAGCCTGCCCCACATAGCCTCAAGCTCTTTAGCAGCAGGACTGTTCCGGTACAATATTACCGGTTTTCTTTCCCGGATTGCAGCCTTTACATTTTCATCATACGGAACCCTGCCGATAATGCTTATTCCTTTACGGCTGCAGAACTTTTCTATTTCTTTTGCTTTTTGTATGTTAATGTCATACTTGTTTATACAAACCTGAGTCTTTACACCAAAAAGTCACATATTGAAAGTACTCTTTTGAAATCCCCGATTCCAGTAATAGCCTTTACCACATTACAGGAGCTTCCCGGGGCACAATCAACTATTGTATCCCTTTCATCCGCAATAAGCTTCTTAATAGCAGAAATAACAGGCCCTGCCATAGGTTCACCAACGTCAAGCACCCCTCTTATACACTCAATATCCGCATTCCGGCCAATATCAATTTTACCGATAGCCCGCAGCTGCTCAGTTATCGCTCCTGTAGGGCATGTCAGCAAGCAGGCGCCGCAGCCGTGACACATTTTCTCAAACAGCATTATTCCTTTTCTTGTCACGGCAAGGGCATTAAACTGGCATACTGCAGCGCATTTCCCACAGGTTATACATTTGCTCCTGTCAATAACCGGATTAGGGATTGTAACATCTACTACCTTTTCAATCTGCGGAGACAGAAATACAAAGCCATTAGGCTCTTCCACATCACAATCGACATACGTGAAGCCTGTGGTCTTTGCCAGACTTACGGCAACCGTAGTCTTTCCCGTTCCTCCCTTGCCGCTCAGTACAACAATCTGCATTTTACCAGCCCCTTCTATTGTTCCTGCCCATCCCTGAATGTGCGGGGACAGGCTTGCTCAATTCTACGCCCCTTGCGCTCTTGAATTCCTGTACTGCGGCTTCAACAGTATTTCCTGTTGTCTGATATATTTTTATGCCGTTTGCCTGAAGCAGCTCCATCGCATTGGGACCCATATTGCCGGTAATCACTGCATCCGCTTTCATATCAATAACTGTCTGAGCCGCTGCAATCCCTGCGCCGCCGGAAGCGGCCACACCCTTATTGACAGCTGCGGAATACTCTTTCGTCTTTGTATCATATGCTACAAAATATGGACATCTTCCAAATCTCTCATCAACTAGGGACGTCTTTTCCTGACCGCTGCTGGAGATACATATTTTCATCACACCTCACCTCCTTTTCCGCTCATTACAGCAATTATCTTCTTGATTTTACTTTGTTCATTAGGTTTTTCCTTCACAAAATCCATGTCATTGCTCCTTTGTTTAAAAATCCCATAGACCCATTATGTAGATTGTATAATGTTTTTCGCGAAATATATGAATATCCGCGAATCATTATTGGCATATGCTAATTATATTATACTCCAGAATTTGTTATTGTCAAATGCCAAAAACATAAAAACCGGATGGTGAGTTTGGTATGCTCGAAACTTCACCATCCGGCGTTACGAAAATATTTTTACCTGTTATCTGATCATGATATGCCTGGTATTCCAGCTCCCGTTCACTTTTTTCAAGCTTTTGCCGGTTTTCCACCAGCCTTTTGCGATGCTTATCCTGGTGACTGCTTCCCTTTCGATATTAAGCAAGCCTAAAAGTCTGTCTGACATCAGTATCCATAAGCTTCTCATAAAAATATACATTATGATTAATCTCATTGATGTCTGCCCATGATTTGATTTAGATCCTTCACATTCCTTCCTTAACTCTATCCGGTCAACCGGCCTTTTCAGCAGATGTACCGGTACGGTTCAAGTATAAACCCGGCACGTACAATATACCGGTACATAACTTCACTAATAATTTCATATGATTTCTGTAATTATATAAATGAAGACATCCTGATAAAATTGTGATGGATTGAAATTATGGAGGCTATATGCATACTATTCTTGAAACATCGTTAAGAACAATGATAGGATTTACAGTACTGTTTGTTTTGACACGTCTGCTTGGCAAAAAACAGTTGGGGCAGCTGACATTCTTTACATATGTCACAGGTATAGCCATGGGAAATATCGCCGGAGACATGGTGGTACACAGGGATATAAAGCTTATCGACGGGGTGACCGGTCTGATAATATGGGCACTCCTGACATTCCTTCTTGAGTATATAAGCATAAAATCTTCTAAAGCCAGGGTATTGCTTGACGGCGAGCCTTCAATAGTTATTAAAAAGGGAATCATCATGCGAAAGGAACTGGCTGCACAAAGACTAAACATGGATGATCTCACAATGCTGCTCAGGACAAATAATGTTTTTTCCATTAAAGATGTTGATTATGCAATACTAGAGCCAAACGGCCAGTTAAGTATATTAAAAAAGTCAGATCTTGAAGCTGTAACAAAAAAAGACATGAATATCCAACCCGAAAATCGGATGTATTTCCCTACTGAAATAATTGTTGATGGAAAACTGGTTCAAAAAAACCTGAAAGAGCTAAATTTGAGCAATGAATGGCTGGATCAACAGATAAAACAGTCAGGAGCAAATTCTGTAGAAGATATCTTCTTCGCTGAATTGCAAAGTGACGGAAGTCTTCATATAAGTATGAAAGCGAGTTCATGATCCTTACACGGCAGTATTGACAAATGGATAAATAAGTAAGCCGTAATACATTTTGACGCGATAAAAAAATACATATAGGCAAAAATATTAAAAGCTGCAATAACCATGAACATGGGGGTAAATTCCATGACTTTACTATTAGTTTTACTAACTGTAGTTCTGCTTTTTATAGTATTACTATTTGCAGTAAAATCAAGAATTAATCTAGTTTTTGATTCTGCCAACTCAGATATGCATTTGACACTATTCTGGCTGTATCCCTTGCTGAAGTCAGAAATAGCAAGGAAGGACGGGGGATTTGTCATGACCCTGTACCTGCTGAATAAAAGAATCTTAACCAGACAGATAAAACGTAAGCTTGGCGTATCTGGCAATAAAGGTGTTCTTAGAAGTCTCAGGCCCACCGATATCCATGTTGATACCCGGTTTGGATTCCGGGACCCCTTTGTTACAGGTTTAGCCTGCAGCGCTGTTACTATGATATCTGAGTTCCTCAATGTAGAGTCCTTGCATCAAAAACCCGACTTCCTTGCAATTAATGACTATATCAGCCTGGATGCCACTGCTAAGTTGAATTTGGGCAGATCACTGGCAAAGCTCATTTAGTCAATGCCCGGTTTTTTTGAACCATAATTTATTTAAGGAGGTACAAATATGGAAGTAACAACATCTTTAAATCAGAATATCGATACACTATTTTCAAATATAGAAACCTTTACAACGAATGAGGGTACACTGGGAAAACCTGTGTTACAGGGTGACAAAACGCTTATACCAATCATATCTGTGACTATCGGATATGGCGGCGGTAATACTTCCGGCAGGATGACCGGGAGCACTGCGGCAACAGGCCAGGGAACCAGCAATGCCGGTATGGATGCGCTGGGTCTTGGCGCAAGGATCAGTACCGACGCAGTAGCAGTGGTCGATGGAAACAATGTCACTGTTATACCTGTCAGCGGTACTGCAAGCAACGTGAGTCAGTTGATCAACCAAATACCTCAGATGATGGGTAAAGGCCAGAGCAGCCAGTCACAAGGCCAACAGCAGAACCAGCAGCAAAGTCAGCCTCAAAGCTGATTTTTGCAGTCTACACAGCTTCTATAGCTGTGTAGACTAAATTTTATATATCAATTCATTATTTTACCCTGGGAAGCCTTACCTTTGTCTCATATTTGCCCCCGTGATAAATCTTCTGGGAGGCCACCAGAGCTTCTGTATCCTCAAAGAAGTTGTTCCCTGTATTGGGATTGGGGAATATGAGGTTCTCCGCCCCTGAAGTAATCTGAAGTCTTATTCTGTGATCCTTTTTGAACGTATTAGCCACCTTTGAGGTCTTGATCACATATTTCTCAATTTTTCCCGGCTCCAAAAGAACTATTTTGTCAAAGCCCTGTCTGAACTTGGCTCTAAGGACTCCATCACACAGCCTTATAGAGTTCCCGGATCCATCTACGTCAGTAAGCCTTACCACCCAGTCTGTATCTCTGGCCGAGCTGCTTGCATAGAATTCTATATAGACGTCACCGGCTATACTGATATCTTCTGTCAGTGCATCCGATGTATAAACGAGTACATCTTTTCTCTTTTCCATTTCACTGTAGTTCTCCGGTACTCCCAGCTCATTTTCCGACATGTCGATTATATGGGGTGCCGGATCGGCAGGGTCAAAATCATAGCCGTCCATGCCTGTATCGTCAACCTTTTCAAAACCCAATTTTCCATCTCCGGATGAGGTATTGGCACTTCCACCGCTTGTAACATACATATCTGTCAGGCTGCTATTTTCCGGAGGCCATGTATTGCAGCCCACCCACCTGTTGTCACCTACTGTATAATATTCCACAGGGCTGCCTTTATCCACACCATTGTTCATTCCTTTGAGATGCCTGTCGAACCATAACTGGTGCAGATAGTCCATATCATCCCTTAAGCAGTTGTTTCCGAAGGGAACGTTGTGTATTTCCCTCAGACTGTTGGCATTGTGCATCCAAGGGCCGAGTATTATTTTCCTGTTTGTCCTGTCATAGCCTTCTACTACCTGGCACGCTTCAGTTGTTCCCATTCCGTTGTCATCGTACCAGCCGGATATTATCATAGCCGGAGCTTTTATATTATGCCTGAGCCTATACCAGCTTGACTTATCCCAAAATTCATCCTGTACCTCATGGGAGGACCATTCTGTCCAGAATCCGACTTCCCTTCCGAATACTCTCCCGGGAACATCCTTAACAGGTCTTATCTTCATTACCTCATCCCAATCGTCTCTCACAATGTTCCCAATATTGAGCTTCTTGTCAATCATGGCAAAGGCCCATGCCATTGTACCCGATACCAGGGCCCCTCCCTTTCTGGGTATGTCGATAAACGGGCTTCCTGCTGTAACTATGCTTACCATTGCCTTTAGATGTTCATTTCCGCTTGCCGCAGCTGCCCACTGCACAAACCCCAGATAGGATGCTCCTATGGTTCCGACATTTCCATCGGACCATTCCTGTGTTGCTATCCAGTTCAAGGTGTCATCTCCATCCTCAACTTCATAATGCATGGGCATCCATTCGCCCTCCGAATCGTCACGGCCTCTGACATCCTGAATGACCAGCGCATATCCCCGCATTACATATCTGAAATACGCGTGAGGCTTACTATTTCTTCCATAACATGTTCTTACAAGTATTGCCGGTATTCTGCCTTTAACTCCGTCAGGAAGCCACACCTCAGTCGCAAGCCTTGTCTTATCCCTCATTTCAACCATAAAAGTGCCCTTATACTCTACAAGGTACTCCGGTTTTGAAACTGCACCCTCAGTCCAATATTTTACCGGGGTGCAGCTTTCATACCCTTCCTTCACCAATACCGACACCATTTCCCTGGATATTGCCACGAAAGCTTTTACATCTCCATCAAGAACCAGTACATCAATCGGATGCACCCCGTTTCTTCTTGTCCACATTCCTTCCTTTTCACTGTACTTTTCATATACATCTCCCCAGGAAGCCGTAACCTTGCTTTCGTCCGTCAGGAAGATCCTTGCATATTCGGCAAGGTTTTCATTTATAAACAGCGGATTTATCAAGTAATCCCCCTGGTATCTGCCGCCATCTTCAGAGGACATCACTCTTTTTTCTCCGAATACACCCGTTCCCATATCTTTTTCCGAATAACACACTTCTTCTGCATCCAGATAAATATCCGAGATATGTATTCCGGAGTAATACAGTTTAAACCTTTCCACTCCACTCACCTCTCCAAATTTTCATCCCACATATATGCGTAGCCGAATACCCGCCTTTTAAAGCTGTGTATCCGGCTATTTCTTATATATGTCAGAATATAGAGTTACATACCTATTATGTTTTTGATAAGATATCCGATTGATATACCCACATAGTTACCTACGGCATTACCTATTATACCCAGAACAACCGCTATACTTATAATCGACTCCCATTTCCCTGTTGCAGCCATCAAAGCCGCTGAACTGCCATCCGCAATTGCTGCCATGATAGAGATACCTACATACTGGTATTTGATCTTTGCTAACCTGCACAGCAGTACGTGCAAGGTTAACGAACCCAAAATGACTATTGCACAGTATGCCGATATGCTTATAGCCGAACTGAAGAACTGTCTGATATCTACCATAAACCCGATAATAACGAGGAAGAATAACGCTGCATATAATCCGAGGTCCATCTTGCCTTTAAGCTTCTTGACCGGTTTGAACTGTGCCGTTATGATTGCTATGGTAGTTATTAATATTATCTGCATCATGCTAACATATTCTGCCGGAAAGAATTTCGCCAAAGCTGATGCTATAGCTACAATGGCAAAGCCTAGTCCCAATAACCATGCTATGTCATTTATGCTCCATTCCTTAGACTGCAGAAAGTCATGTCCGCCTTCGAGCTCAAGCTCCTCATCGGTCAGCTTGTAAGGCCATATCCTGTTGAACCATTCGGAGCTTTTCATAAACGCAGGAGCTGCCATCAAAAGCACAAGGCTCGGAATACCGATTACATAGTCAGCAGCATTTGCTGCAGCAAAGGTTTCAGGTGATGCTTCAAGTGCCTTTCCTATTGCTGTAAGGTTCGAGCTGCCTCCTGTGTATGTGCCTACGAACATACCCGCTACCTTCCAGCCTTCAGGAATGCTTCCCGCCATAAATATTCCGCCAACAAGCGCAGCTGCAGAAACGCTTACGACTGCAAAGAACATTGCCAGAAGCGGCTGCTTTGAAAGCTTCAGCATCCCGCTTAAATCCACATTAAGAAGCATGATTGCCACCGACAGCGGCAAAGCATATTCAAACATGACCCCATATACATCTGCCCAGGCCGGTACTATTTTAAGATTTGACAGTATGATACCTATAATTATAACTATGATTGCAGGCCCAAAAGAAGTAAAAGGCTTGCGCTTGCTGAGGTATAGTCCCACCCCTATTGTCATGAACATAACAGCCAGCAAGCTTGAGGTTGAATTAAGCAACGGATCCATAATAAACTCCTCCATTCAATTAAAAATTTTCTTACATGTTCACATCTACCCCAATACCAGGTTTATCAGAAAGCTTCATAGTTCCACCCTCTATATGAAACCCTCCGCTGATTCCTTCACATTCCTGGCAAAACATAAAGCCATCCAGGTCTGCATCCGGTATATTCTTCTTGGAAGCTACAAAATGGGCACCTGCGGCTATGCCTATCCTGCTTTCCAGCATACATCCCACCATGCATGTCAGGCCGGCAGCCTGGGCAATTGCATTTATCTGTTCAGCCTTATATATTCCACCTGATTTCATAAGCTTGATATTGATGATATCTGCAGCTTCCTTCTTTACCACTTTTATAGCGTCAACAGGTGAGAAGACACTTTCATCCACCATCACCTTAGTATTGACCTTACTTCTTATATGGGCAATTCCATCTATGTCCCAGTATGGCCTGGGCTGTTCTACAGCTTGTACGCCAAATTTCTCGACAGCCTTCATGACCATAACTGCATCTGATATTGTCCACCCCTGGTTTGCGTCCATTCTAAGCCTGATACTGCTTCCTACTGCTTCCCTTATTAGTCTGATTGCTTCTATATCCTTTTCCGGGTTAATACCGGCTTTTATTTTGAGTATTTTAAAGCCGCTGTCTGCTTTTTCCTTTGCTGCTTGAGCCATTTCCTCCGGTTCAGCTATTGATAATGTTACATCCGTTTCCACTTGATCTGAAAAACCGCCTAAAACCTTATAGAGCGGTGCGTTCATGACCTTTCCCCTGATATCGAATAAAGCTATGTCTATACCGGCTTTTGCAGCTGTATTGTTTGTTATGTATCTGTCCATAACATGGTGGATAGTCTCAATATCCAGAGGGTCCATACCTATTAAGCTCCCAGCCATGGCCTTTATGACAAAAATAACCGTATCAACACTTTCGCCTGTTACAAACTCAATAGGAGAGCTCTCCCCGACCCCGCTTACTCCTTCATCGGTAATAATCTTTACAATGACCGTATCATACTGCTCAATCACTCCTAATGATACTTTGAAGGACTTATGCAGCTTTAGCTGGAGTTTTTCAACCTTTATACCGGTGATTTTCATTATCTGACCTCCTTAGAACAAATATGTATATTCATATTTATTTTAAGTATTTTTTAAATATTACATTTATTATTAAATATTATAGTTATGTATTTTTGCACTGTCAATATGCTTATTAATAAATAACTGATTTTTTAACTATTTGTTAAAGAGAAATAAAAAGACTGTTCCAGTGCGTACTTGTATGATTCAGTCAAATACTCACCGGAACAGCTCCATACTATTAAATCCAGTCCCAAGTGTTAGTGATTATTAACACAACAACATTCTTGTCTTTCATAGTGTTAATAATCGCAACCTTGATTCAGTGCCTCGCATGCTCAAGAGGGGATATACGTTACGAGGCACTAATACAGTGCAGGGCATATGGTGCTTGTACCCGTTGCCTTTTCCTTGCCGGGATTATAAAACCTGTGGTATGAGTTTTCTCTTATATATAGACTGTCTCCTTCGTTCAGAACATATTTACTATTCCCGACAACCGCCTCAATTGTTCCTTTCAATACCAGGACACATTCATCGGCATTATGAATCAATGCTTCCTCACTGCTCCAGCTTTCAGGCTCCAGCTCAAAATAGATGATATCCATCCTGGTTTTTGATGATTTATCAGCAATAGGTGTTATAAACTCATATATGATACTGCTGTTAGGAAGATCCAATTTCTTTCTTTGGCCGGCTTTAATCAGTACATGGTCTTGAGTCTCATCCGCCAGAAAATAATGTACCGGAACACCAAACACATTCGAGATCTTCCTCAGGGAGGATAAAGAGGGATCCACTAATTCTCTTTCGATTTGGGAAAGATAACTTGCTGTAAATTGCGTTTTCTCAGCCAGCTCGTTCAAAGTCATCTCATTTTGCTGGCGCAGCTCTCTAATCTTTGAACCTAACATTTTTTACCCCCCTATAGTATTCTTAAAATAAATAGCTGATTATTCCTCTATATTATAGCAGATTTCCTTGACATCAACCCTTGCATAGCAGTAATCCCCTTCCGGGAAGGCCCATACGGCTTCTCCGCCGGAGGATATCCTGATCCCGTTATAATTCCTGTATTCTTTAGCAGGTGTTGACCACCTTATTTTCTGATAGGTTTTTCCCGTTGGTGAGTAATATCTGTCATCTGAAACGAAGTTTACCAGCTCTCCTTTATCGTTGAAATAAAGCAGTGCCGATACTTTGATGCCGTTATTATTAAATGTGGCTTTTACCGTCAGCGGATCGACGGATTCCCATTGTATCCTCTCATCTATAAGGCTGGCAGGTGCAAACATGCACATGTCATTGAACACTGTAACAGTCTCGCCCTGATTCATCTCCTCACCCTTACCGTAGCCAACGGTAAGGAGTCCGGCAAGCTTTATCAGCATTATGGCCTTTTCATCTGAGTATTTATGTAAGCCAATAATCGGAAGACCAGCCATTTTCATATTCATATAATATAACCGTGTAATATCTTCCACTCTACTGTACTGTTCAGCCTTCATCCTTGTCCAGGCTTTATCCGGGCCGGTTTTGAACTCTCCTTCAAATACGACCTTGAAATTTTTAATCTTCTCTTTTCCTATTGCCCCTGTATATGCAAGGTATTTACGGACCGGCTCAGGTAAGTGCTTTATATCCGCTTCCGTCAGAATATCACCTTTTACCCCGGAAGCACTTAACAGTACTTTTGGTATCTCTGCTTCAAACATTCTCTTGAGGCCTTGGGATCTGTAGGCCAGATACGCAATAACTACTATACCCAGTAGCATTATTACAAATATATATATATTTTTCATCGGATAATTCTCCTTCTTGTCTTTGTATAATGCGTGAGTTACCTTATTTAAGACGGTACACTCCTGCCTCATATGCCCTCAGCTTTATACCCTTTAACTCTTGCATCATATCAACGTCATAATTTGAGATAAGCAGCTCTTTATCATGATAGTGTATTTTTTCAGGCAGTTCAAACATTACAGTTTCACTGCTGAAATTCAATATCACAAGCAGCCTGTCATTATCCAGGCACCTTAGGTAGGAGTATATTTTACTGTCTTCCTCCAATATGGGTACAAAATTCCCGTATACCATAGTCAGGTTTTCTTTTCTCAGCCTGGTTAGTTTCATATAATAATGAAGGATGGAGTCCTTATCTTCCTGGGCTTGTTCCACGTTTATCTCCCTATAATTAGAGTTCACCTCCAGCCAGGGCTTTCCCGTGGTAAAACCTGCATTCCACTTGCTGCTCCATTGCATTGGAGTTCTTGCATTGTCACGGCTTAAAGGCTGGAGCAGCTTCAATACCTCACTGGGGTCCTTACCGCTTCTGACCATCTCATTATATTTATTCACCGTATCAATATCATTATAATACTCGATGGACGGAAAGGCTACATTTGTCATGCCGATTTCCTCTCCCTGGTATATATAGGGTGTCCCTTGCATGGTATGCAGCAGTGTGGCCAGCAGCTTTGCAGATTCCTTCCTGTATTTCCCGTCATCCCCGAAGTGAGACACCTGTCTCGGCTGATCATGGTTATTCAGGTAAAGGCTGTTCCACCCTTTACCCTCCAGAGTCTTGTACCAGTTCTTCTGTATCCTTTTAAATTCAACCAAGTCCCATTCACCTATCTCCTGCAGCTGGAACTGGAATATCATATACAGCTCATTTCTGCTCTCATCCACATAGAGCAGTCCCTCTTCCGGTGTAACATGGCCTGTTTCTCCGACAGTCATGATGTCATATTTGCATAGGACCTCCCTGTTCATCTCCTGGATAAGCTCATGAACCCCAGGTTGATTGAAATAAAGGTCCAGAGCGTTTATATAAGGCCTGTCATTTCCTTCCGGCTCAGGTGCATCAGGAAGAGACTCCGCCTTGGCAATTGCATTGATAACATCCATTCTGAAACCATCAATTCCTTTATCCAGCCACCATTTCATCATGGCATATATCTCCTGACGGACTTCAGGATTCTTCCAGTTCAAATCCGGCTGCTTTTTGGAAAACAAGTGCAGGTAGTATTCACATGAATCCTTATCCCATTCCCAGGCCGAACCTTGAAATATGGACGCCCAGTTATTCGGTTCCCTGCCGTCCTTTGCTTCCTTCCATATGTAGTAATCCCTCTTTTTACTGTCCTTTGAAATCCTGGATTCAACAAACCATGGGTGTTCATCGGAGGTATGATTCACCACCAGATCCATAATAAGCCTGAGTCCTCTGCTATGCATCTCCTTCAATAGCTCCTCCCAGTCGGCAAGGGTCCCGAATTCATCCATGATATCATAATAATTGGAGATATCATAGCCATTATCATCATTAGGCGACTTGTAAACCGGATTGAGCCAAATAACATCCACCCCTAGAGCCTTGATATAATCGAGCTTTGAAATCAATCCTTTCAGATCCCCTATGCCATCCCCGTTGGAGTCGTAAAAGCTCCGGAGATAGACCTGATATACTACAGCTTCTTTCCACCATTTTCTTTCCATTAGCATACCCCCTCCTGCCAATTACGTGCTTTTTCAGTCTTATAGCCGTATCTTTCTTAATTTTAAGAGCAATCCTAATATCATTATAGCAAAAAAATACATAACATCATAAATTTGTATAGACGAACATGTTTAATAATTGTTACTATATAATTAATATTATCGATTATAGGAGGAGGATTATATGTCATGGCTGAATGGTTTATAAATATAAGCCCTGTTATGCAGGCTTTATGCGCAACTCTCTTCACCTGGATTGTAACTGCATTGGGGGCTGCACTGGTATTTGTTTTCAAGTCGATCAACAAGATAGTGCTAAATGGTATGCTCGGCTTTGCCGCAGGAGTCATGATAGCGGCAAGCTTCTGGTCGCTGCTTGCCCCAGCTATAGAAATGGCGGAGGCTTCCGGTATGGCTTCCTGGATACCCGCTGTTGCGGGCTTCCTGGGGGGAGGAGCTTTTCTGCTGCTGGTAGACAAGCTTTTACCGCATCTTCATATAGGGCATTCAGATAATGAAGCCGAAGGCATCAGGACAGGCTGGCAGAGAAGTGTGCTGCTGGTACTGGCAATAACTCTCCACAATATTCCTGAAGGTCTTGCGGTAGGAGTAGCCTTCGGAGCCGCAGCCGCCGGGCTGCAGTCGGCAGCCTTGCCGGGCGCGCTGGCTCTGGCAATTGGTATAGGAATTCAAAATTTCCCCGAAGGAGCTGCAGTTTCTATTCCTTTACGCAGAGAGGGCTTCACAAGGCTTAAGAGCTTTATTTACGGGCAGGCTTCCGGGCTTGTAGAGCCTGTAGCCGGAGTACTTGGCGCCATGGCTGTTATCATAATGAAGCCTATACTCCCCTATGCCTTGTCCTTCGCGGCAGGGGCAATGATTTATGTTGTCATAGAAGAGCTGATACCGGAAGCTCAGCTGGATAGAAAGACAGATATCGCAACAATCGGGGCGATGTTGGGCTTTGCAGTCATGATGGTATTGGATGTTGCCTTAGGTTAAATGATTTCAGAATTCTTTGGAACTTTCAAATTGTATCCGTCGTCTTATATATAAATCCATATAAAGAGGTGAACTGTATGGGACAAATGTTTATAATCACAATAGTATTAACTGTGCTTGTTGCAGTACTTTCCGGATGCGCAACAGCCTCCATGCAGCCTGAAGCAATTGCTCCCGAACCAACTCCGCCTGTTCTTCAGATTGCTCCCACCGTCACTGAACCGGCCGCTAAAATTGCCGCAAAAGCAGTTGACGCAGAGGGCATATTGAACGGCAGAATTGATAATAACTCGGTTGAAATTGAGATAAATCCCGAAGATACTTTAGCCTTCAGGGTAACAGATGTGCTTGACCAGCTGGAAGGTATCAAGGATGGGGATCTGGTCAGATTCTCGTATGAATCGAATGAAGACGGTCAATTGAATATTACTAAAATAGAAAAAGTGAAATAAGAAAAGATGCGGTCGCATCTTTTCTATCTTCTATATACACCATATTTTATTATATCTACATATTGATTAAATAATTTAATATATTCATCAGTGTTTTTTTTAAAAAAATCCATCTCACCGCCGTACTCCTTGAGCATCTTCTGTCCGATATGGTAGGATGCCATATGCATCAAATCCAAGACCAGCTGTGTATCAATGTCCTTCCGCAGGTTATTCATTTTCATTTTTTCCAGTAACCGTTCATGAGCAAGGTCATGCTTGGATAGGATTTCTTCCCTGAGTTCCGACGGGGTATTCAGAACCGCTTCCAGTATAAATACTATAACATATGGATTATCCTGTAAAAGTACATTATAGAAATCGCCCATTTGGTCAAAAATATCTATAAACTCTATCTGCTTTGAATCTGAGTAACGTTTAAAAAAATCATTTGTAAGACACTCTGTGAGATAGTCAACAATATATATGAATAAATTCTTCTTACTCTTGAAATATAAAAACAATACGCCTTTTGATATACCCAGCCTCTTTACAATAGTATTTGTAGAAGTATTTTTATAACCATTCTTGGCAAATTCCTCGATACATACCTGTATAATATGTTCCTTCTTACTTTCCGGCAGATTTTCAAAGGTATCGTACATTTGTACTGCATCTCCCTCTTTTAATTTCTATTCAAGCCTGCATTACCAGGCCTATTATAGCATTCTTTTATCATTCTGTAATCAGCTTTATCTTCATGCCTTCCTTAATGCTTATGTCCGGCTCGGACAGGACCAGTTCCCCCTCCTTCAGACCGTCAATGATCTCTACAGACTCTTCGTCCTCTATACCTTTCTCTACAGCCCTCAGCACCGCTTTTCCGTCAACCACGACAAATACACAGTTATTATCCTTGTAATCAAACACAGAGCTTAGAGGTACTACTGCAACACCGTTCTTCCTTTCGGTTATTATCCTTACATCCGTTTCATAGCCGTGTTTCAATTGATCCAGAAGCTTCAGAGGCTCAATGGTGACTTTGACCTTTTTCTGGTTGACTCCAAGGGAGGAGGTTACCTCCACGGCGCTGGGCGCTATTTTTACCGCCTTGCCTTCAAAAACCTGCTTTTTCTCAGACCTTTCAATTATCTCAACCTCGTTCCCAAGCCTGATATCTGCGGCATCATCCGCAAGGATATAGGCTTCGATCTCCATGCTGTCCACATTTCCTATTGTGAATGCAACAGTTCCGGGTATCCCTACCGTATTGGCCTCTACATTTCTTTCCAGCACAACACCGTCTATAGGAGCTTTCACCTCCTGCTTTTCCAGGCTGTGCAATATGCTTTCCCTGCTCAGCACTACCTGCTCAAGCTGTGCCTTATATACAGCCTTGACACTGTCGGGAGTATTGGCTTCAATCTGCTGCAGGTCAATTTTGGCAGTATCCATAAGAGCCTGCGCATTTTTCAATACAGCTTCCTTTTGTTTGAGCTCCTCACTGCTTACCGCTCCTGCTTCAGCAAGGACCTTCGCATCATCATAGTCATCCAGAGCCAGCTCATATGCATCCTCCGCTTGCTGAACAGCAATTCTTGCCTTTTCGACCGTTGTGGCATAATTTTTTATTTCGCTTCCCTCAAGGCTCGCTTCAATTTCCTTTATTTTCTCGTCCATATTCCTGAGCTGTATTTCAAGCTCCGTTTTTTCCATGCTTAAGAGCAGGTCTCCCTGCCTCACCTGCTGTCCTACTTCCACAGGTACATTCTGTATCAATCCGCTACCTTCAATACTAACGGTCTTAAGCTCTTTGCACTTGACAGTCCCTATATCCTCCACATATTTTTTTATATCCCCCTTTTTCACACCGGTTACAGCTACTTCTGCTCCCTGATTTGAAAAAACCACCAATACCAGAGAAGCTACCAGGACGATACCGATGCCTGAAGTCCATATCCTTTTCTTTTTCATGATTTGACCTCCTATATTATGAAGATTGCGAAGCAATCTTCTACAGATACGAGATGCGAGATGCGAGATACGAGAAAGTTCGGGTATTCCTTATCAGGACACGTAAGGAATACCCAAGTTTCCCTCGCATCTCGAATCTCGTATCTCGTATCTTTCCACTATTCCGCGCTTTTCAACGATTCTACCATATTAATATCCTGGATTTTCTTCACAAGCAATAAGTTAGCCAATAATGTGAAGATACCGATCAGCACTACAGCTATAAAATAGCTTGAAGGCTTGAGAACTGCGGGCAGCATCAAATTATCATTCGCCTGCATTGTTATAACAATATCCGCAAGATATCTTCCAGGAGGAATTCCCACCAATATCCCGAAGGTACTGAGAAAGAAGTTTTCATTGAACACCAGGCTCCTGAGCTCCCGGGTGGTAAACCCAAGCACCGAAAGAGTTGCGATCTCCCTTCTGCGCTCAAAGATATTGATGTTGGTAATGTTATATATAACCGCAAAGGCCAGGATACCCGCTCCGAGTACCATGGTAACTATAATGCCGCTCATTGATTTCAAGGTTTTTTTTGTATTGGCCACTACCTCCGATTTCGACTGGATAGTGCTTACGTTTAAAATATCCTTCAGGCTTTCTATTACTTCCTTCTCATACTTGAGGTCTTCAAGCCTGATATAGGCGGCATTTGTCACCATTCCTTCCCTGAGCAGATAATTGAGATAATCAGTACTGCATATTGCGCTTTGACCGATATACTGCGACGTGATCCCTTTTACGGTCACCGCTTTTTTGTCCCTATCCTCATTCTTTCCGGGGTAAAAGGACCTCAGGTATACTTTGTCTCCGACCTGAAGGCCCAATGTATCCATCAAACGGGCCGGAAGCAGTATTCCTTCCAGGGGTATTTCCACAGGATAGCCTTCAACATCGGAAACACCATATAGCTCTGATTCTCTGTCAAGGGCTATGATCCCGATATCCTTCTTCCGCCATCCGCTGGTAATCTCCATACCGCTCTCCAGTATCGGCTCAACCGATCCGATATGGTCCATGCTCCGTATATAACCCAGTTCGTCTATGTCCATTATCTTCGAGAAAATGACCTTTATATCAAATTTCTGAATTTCATTGAACTGCATATCCATCAAGTTATCCATCGAGTTCTGGAATGCCAAAGCAACAAGAAGCAGCATCATTGAAAAGATTATCCCCATGGAAGCCATTGCAGAACGTCTTTTATACCGGAATAGATTCCTCAGTATAATTTTCCAGCTGAAGTTAATATTCTGCCAGAGCAGCCGGAGATTTTCCAGTAACATTTTTCTTACGGAGGCAGGAGGCTTCGGCCTCATAGACTCTGCCGGGACCAGTCTGAGTTCTTTCCTGCACGCATTATAGCCCGCGACAACACAGAAAAGCAGTGCCAATACCGCAGCCGGAAGTATCAGCTCCAGATGGGCCGTAGTCTCTACGGTAGGAAGATTATATATTGTATTGAATAGATTGAGTAAGGCTTCACCAACTACAAAGACTCCCATCAGCGATCCGGCAATGCTTCCCAGCACTCCGACCAGTATAGGATAGGTCTGGTAGTGAAGCATGATATTCAGATTGCTGTAACCCAGGGCTTTGAGGACCCCCATGAGCGTTCGCTGGTTCTCGATCATTCTTGTCATTGTTATATAGATTATCACCGCGGATGCAATGAAAAAAAGCATCGGGAAAATTGCCGCCAGAGATTTTAACGATTTTACATCTGAACTGAACATGCTGTAGCTGAGCTGATCCTTTTTTTCCACAGTACTGGTCAATCCATACTGCCTCAATACTTTTTTCATTTCTTCCTTGACCTTTTTAACATCGCCATCCTGGTTCAATAATACGCTGATATCGTTTACTGAGCCTTTAAAATCCAGTATTGCCTGAAGATATGACTTCTTTACGTAAACCACGCCGAATTTTTCAGGGTTTGGTATCAATTCGTTTGCCTCCCGGATTTCATATGTATATTCGGGACTCTTGGCAGTGCCTATCACCTTCAGCTTCACCCGGTCTCCATTGATAATAGGTTCGATTATCTGCCCCATTGTAAGATTGTTGGCCCTGAAAAAATCATCGGATACTATGCATTGATTTCCGGCATCGTCTGAAAAATAGCTGCCGGACTTTAACTGAATGTCATTGACAATCTTCTTTTTATTATCAGGAAGAGAAATAAGCCTGACCATTGCGTTTCTGTCTTCCATGCTTATCCTCACATCCTGCACCACTCTGCCCGTCACCATCTTTACGCCGGAAACATCCTCGATCCTTTTGACTACTCCTTCCGGAGCGCGATATACAGAGCTCCATATGTCTGCCAGCCTGTATTCTGTAAAGTACCTGTTCCCTGCTCCCGAAAGGCCTTCAAGTGCAGAATTCAGTCCGGTATAAAACATTACACCTATAATGACCACAGCAAGAACGGATATGAATTGTCCCTTCGATTCTCCCAGATCCCTGTAAAACTTCTTCAAAAAGATCCACATTACCATTCAATCCTTTCTATCGGTACCGGGTTTTCATTCAATTTCACTGCCTCTACCTTCCCGTTCTTGATCTTGACCACCTTATCCGCCATTTGAGCAATGGGACTGTTATGAGTAATTATTATCACTGTTTTCTTAAAATCACGGTTAACATCACGGAGCAGCTTCAGAATGGACTTGCCCGTCATGTAATCCAGGGCGCCGGTTGGCTCATCACATAGAAGCAGTGTAGGATTCTTTGCAACCGCCCTGGCTATTGAGACTCTCTGCTGTTCACCGCCTGAAAGCTGGGCCGGGAAATTAGCCATTCTTTCGCCAAGGCCCACATTATTCAATACTGAAACCGCATCCATGGGATCATCACAAATCTGGGCTGCTATCTCAACATTCTCCAATGCGGTAAGGTTAGGCATCAGATTATAGAACTGGAATACAAAGCCTATATGCTTCCTCCTGTACATTGTCAGCTCATTCTGATTGAACCTTGCTATATCCCTCCCGTTGACCCAGACCTCTCCAGAGGTAGGAAAATCCATACCGCCCAGGATATTAAGCACGGTACTTTTGCCTGCTCCGCTGGGTCCTAGTACGACAACCAGCTCTCCCTGGCCGACTTCAAAGGAAATCCCGTCGGCAGCTCTTATTTTTACCTCTCCCATTACATATTCTTTTACTACGTCTTTTATTGTAATAATAGGTTCCATCCAGTATTTCCCCCTTACGTTTCATCAAATGACCATATGGTCATTATATAACATATTTAACCAATAGTCAATGACCACTTGGTCATTTTCATCGGGTAAGGCATCGGAACCGTACTGATATTTATTTGATGCCTACTACTTTATTACATAATATGGTATTATAATCACAGGAAGAAGATTTCCGGTAATGCTCACACAGGGTTCCAGAAAAAAAACTTGCAGGACAGATTTTTTATAGTCCCACAAGTTTATATGCTTGCTGCTAAATATGTTAGCCCGGCGAGGATAGATTTTCACCGCCTGTTCCATAACACATATTAAATTCATCTTTTAATGGTATAATATAACATTTTTTTAGTTTTGTCAATCGCAAATGATAATATGAATTGTGAATTATCAACGTGTACACATTGTAAATCATTATCAATTGATAATGATTTACGTAAAAAGGGGGAATGTGCTTTGTTTGAAAACTACTTATTTGACAATGCAGAAAGACTGAAAGGCACAATAGGCATATACTATAAGAATCTTTCCACGGGTGTGACCCTATCGCACAATGAGAATAAGAGTATTATATCCGCCAGTGTGATCAAGGTGCCTATCCTCGTTGAGGCATTTCATCAGATAGAGAGTGGAAAAATTACAAAAAATGATACAATAATACTATGTGATGACGACAAGATGCCCTCCTGCGGCGCTCTTTCCTACATGCACAGCGGATTGGAAGTGACAATAGAGGATCTGTGCACGCTTATGATCATATTAAGTGATAATACTGCCACCAATTTGTTGATAAAACGCTTAGGTTTTGATAGCATCAATGGATATATGCAGGAATTGGGATTAAAAAATACATTCCTTGCCCGTCTTCTTTTTGATATGGAGGCCGATAAAAAAGGAGCAAGAAATGTGATATCAGCTAAAGACGTCGGTATGCTGCTTGAGCTGATGTGGCAGGGTAAGCTCATTTCACCCGCTGCAAGCAAACAGATGCTTGATATCCTTAAGCTGCAGCAATTGAACCATAAGCTTCCTGCAAAGCTTGATGAGGAGGTTGAGGTTGCACATAAAACAGGAGAGGATACCGGAATAACCCATGATGCAGGTATTATTTATGCCGAGAGCCCTTTCATACTCTGTGTGCTTTCTGAAAAGACAGATGTGGTGGAAACCAACAGCTTTATAAGTGAACTGGCCTATCAGGCATATATAAGTGAGCGTGTTCGCCACTGCTGAACGAGCTATTTTCCGTATTCCAGCAGCTCAGAGATTGTTTTGAATTCATAACCCTTCTCACTTAGAGATGAAACAATACCTTGTATTGCTTCCAGGGATTTTCTTTCCTCGTTGTCATACATCACATGCAGAAGAATGATTGAGCCAGGTTCAATGTTGTTATTTACATACTCAACGATTTTCTCAGCACTGCCTGCTATTTCAGGGTATGAATCCGGTTCCATATTCCACATGATCGTTCTCTTGCTGTTTTTACTCAGATAGTATGGAAGCAGTACAAGCTTTTTTCCATTAGGCGGCCTGAAGTGTATTTCTCCTTTATAACCAGCTTCTCTTATAAGTTTATCAGTATCCTCAATCTCCTTTTTTATGTACGAATAGGACTTGAAGATCATCCGGTTATGAGAATAAGTATGGTTGCCCAGCTCATGACCTGCAGCTGCTATTTTCCCGGCTTGATCCGGATATTCACTCATGCTCCCTCCCTTCAGGAAAAAGGTTGCTTTGATACCCGCTTCTTCTAGTACCTGCAATATTTCAGCAGTCTTTTCCGTCGGCCCGTCGTCAAAGGTAAGGGCAACTACCTTCTGATCAGTGTTCACTCTTGGGACAAGCTCTCCAAAGAATTGAAATGTCCGGGAATTCATTGTTTTATACATCGAAAACCAGGCTACTGATAATATTAATATAATTCCTATAAACACATACGCAGCTTTTTTCATAGCTTCCCTCCAAACCTGATCATGCCTTTATCACAAGCCCCAGCAATTTTGAAAAGTCCACCGCCTGCAAAGGAGATACTATTGCCCCCCTGAGGTCCTCCGGCTGCACACGTAGGCTTTCAACAACAGAGTCACTGAGGTTCAGACCCATGAGCTTGCAGTTCATGAATTCCGTCCTGCTATCCATTATAAAGTCTCCTTACTCCAACATTTCTACTTGATTATAGCATTATATTACCATATGAAAAAGAGAACACAGATGCTGTTGTGTTAATAAGCACTAGTGCCTCGTGACGTATATCCCTTCTGGGGTATGCGAGGCACTGAATCAAGGTTGTGATTATTAACACTTTAAATGATAAGTAAGTTATTGTGTTAATAATCACTTGTTGTACAACTTCGCTATATACTTTAAAATATATATATATTACAAAATATATCCGTCCCAGAGGAGCAGTGTTTATGGAAAACGGCAAGTTCAAGCATTTTAAGGATGATATACGAAGGACCTTTACTCTTTATGCATTGATTCCTGTAATAATCATTACGTTTTCAAGCTATATGTTTTCCTTTTTCATATGGTACAGAACTGTAATCAAGCAGAATTACGATATCAATAATGAAATATCACGAAAAATAGAAAGTATAGTGTCTTCTTATATCAGGGAAGCATACAACCTATCAGAGCAGGAAAATATTATGGAAGACATAAATTCTCATGATAACAGCATCATGTACCAGAAGCTTTATAATTTTGTGAATTCAAAGGATGTAAGAAGTAACTTTTTCATCTTTGACAAGGATATGAATCCAATTATTGCAAGTACGAAAAAAATTCCCGAATATGCTCTTAAAGAGAACATGTTTTCCTGGGGTATAACAAGAAGAATGCTGGATACCCCTAATCAGACAGTTATTGAAAAGCAATCCTATGATATAAACTCCAAGCAGATTTTGTCTGTGGGCAAAGCGATAATAGCGGATGGTAGAATATCAGGATATATTACCTTTGATTTACATGAAGAGGATCTATCAAGGATCATAAGCAGAAACTTTTCTGTTGATGCTGCAATCACCGATAAATATACCAACATAGTGTCCACAACGAATAAGCTGCTGACCAACAAATTCGGAAAAATAAGCGACAACTTCAGAGACAGGCCGGGCTTTATCAAATCGGGTGATGACAGCCAGTATATGGTCAAATCCCAGATACTTGACGGCAATATCAGCGTCTACACAATCACATCCATAGGCTATATTACTTCAATCTTCATATTGGTAGGGGTACTGCTTATAATACTATTCATCACCCTTTCCCTGACAATGCACTTTTCTGCAAAAAAGATAGCTGACAGTAAAACCAAGGCAATCGATGACATAATCGAAGGAATAAGTAATGTACAAAACGGTAACCTTGATACATTTCTAAATATCAATACAAAGGATGAGTTCCAGATAATCGCGGAATCCTACAACAAGATGCTGATCGACATTAAAAATCTGATAGAGGTCAATAAGGAAAAGGCAACCCAGAATATATTATCAGAAATAAAACAGCTTGAGTCTCAGTTCGATCCACACTTTTTATTCAATACACTGGAGATGATAAGATGCATGTCAGCACTGGATCCCGATTCTGTGAACAAGGTGATATTAAGCCTTTCAGCACTGCTTCGCTACAGCATAAACAATAATATCCACAATGTGACGCTTGGTGAGGATATTGAATATACGGAAAATTATCTGATGATACAAAAATACCGCTTTGGCAGACGGTTCAACTATAGTATTGATGTTGACAAAAAAGCAGCGGATTGCATTGTTCCAAAGCTCATAATTCAGCCTATAATTGAAAATGCCATTAAATACGGATTTGGGGACAGGATGGAGCTGTCCGTAGATATAAAGGCAGATATTGCCCGGGATGACCTTGTTATTGTGATATCCGATAATGGAGTTGGTATGGAAGCTGCGCAGCTGGGAAAAATCCAAAGGCTGCTGGAGCAGGAGAAAAACAATTCAGCTTATATAGGCTTGTTTAATGTTCATAGAAGGATACAGCTTATGTATGGAAATACCTATGGATTGAATATTAAAATACGGGATGATTCCGGTATTACAGTAAGTTTAAATCTACCCGTTAACAGGAGTGATGATTATGCTGAAAGTGCTGATAATTGAAGATGAAGATATAATAAGAAAAGGCCTTGTCCATACAATAGATTGGCTGTCTATGGGGTGCATAATCGCAGGAGATGCTGATAGCGGACTTGAGGGGCTGAAGTTGATAGAAGAGCACAAACCCGATCTGGTCATAACCGATATAAAGATGCCTGTAATGGATGGAATTACTATGCTCAAGCAGGCGCTTGCCAATAATTTTTTTTACAGTATCATACTAACCAGCTATTCTGAGTTTGATTATGCAAAGCAGGCAATATCTCTGAATGTCTCCGAATATCTGCTGAAGCCTGTTGATAAGGATAAGCTTGCAGACATAATTGAAAGGATCAAAAAAGATGCCGATAGGAAAAAGGTTCTGAATAGCCTGATAGATAAGGCGAAAATCAGCGATGACACGCAGTTGGTCAATCTGGATGTGTTTATTCTTCCGGACAGTGAGCACAATTATTATGTCAGCGAAGCTTTAAATCAGATAAAACTGAATTATAACCAGAAAATAAGTATAGAGTCGATATCAAATAACCTTGGTGTCAGTACAAGCTATTTGAGCAGAAAATTCAAGGATATAACAGATCAGACCTTCCTTGATGTACTTAATAAGTACAGGGTCCAAAAGGCGATAGAATTGTTATATGAGGGAAAATACCGTGTGTATGAGGTTTCTGAATTAACCGGCTTCAGCGAATACAAGCACTTCTGCAATGTATTTAAAAAGTACACACTGACTTCCCCAACCGAATTCATAAAATCAAGAGTCTGCATAATTCAAAAAAATATACCGGACAAAACCCAGGACCAATAAGTCATGAGTTTTGTCCGGCAATATCATAGACTACACCGTTATTTTAACACAGGCACACTTTTCCGCAGCTAAGTGTATAGCTCTGTTCTCTCCCCGCGTATTTGCATAAACGGGCAGTATTTTGCTTATTAAATTGTAGATTGCATGCTCATCGTTGCTGACAGTTATAATGTCTGCTGCCTCCCTTAAAAGCTCATGAGCATTGGCAGTTGCAACACCGAGTCCTGCAGTTTTTATCATTTCTATATCGTTGCAGTAATCACCTATCGCAATTACCCTTTCCCTCTTAACACCTGTTATTTTCATAAGCTTCTCAAGCATGCTTCCCTTTGAAACACCGCCTGCAAACAGTTCAAGGTATGTCGGGCTGGAGAACGCACTATGGATTGATCCGGCACTCATCCTATTGGTCAGGAATTGCTGGACCTCCCTCAGCACCTCGCCAGTATCGGCAAACAATACCTTTACCCAGTTCTCATTTGCAATGTCATCAATGCATGCCATCTCATAGGGCTGTCCTTCTTCTTCAACAAGCGGATCCATATTGTCCCTTCCGCTGACTATGAACATTTTTCCGGGAGCAAATATCTGCATACATAATTTTTCATATTTCGTAAGGATCTCCTTCAGTGGTTCCAAAAGCTGCTCTTTGTTCAGAAATATAGCTTTTACACTGGTATTGCTATCTATATCATAAAGCATTGCACCGTTATATAGTATACAGGGGCAATTGACCCTGATGTGCTTTATATAAGGCAGTACATTCTGTTCAGTCCTTCCCGTAGCTGCTGCAAATAATCCGCCCTCCCGAATGAAAGCTTCTATTGCATCAATATTTTGTCTTGATATGCTCTGGTGCGAATTAATTAAGGTACCATCCAAATCCGATACCATAAGATAACCTGAATATTTTTTCATGTTTTCCCCCTAAAAAATGATCTAAATGCTGACCTCTTTATTACCTGAAAGCCTGAAGAATATTAGCAACGATATTATCGTTGTAACCGTCAGGATCGTTGACAGTGCAGCAGCTGTACCATAGCTTGCCCTTATGACCTCAGTATATATGGATACCGACATAGTCCTTGTACCGCCGGTATATAGTATTACCGATGCACTCAATTCGTTTATTACTGTGATCCAGCTCAGTATGGCCCCTGCCATTACCCCGGGAAGCATCATTATTGCCGTAACCTTGAAAAAGGTTCTCACAGGGGAGTAGCCAAGGCTTATTGAAGCCTCCTCCATACTCGGGCTGATCTGATAGAGTATCGCGGCGCTTGAACGCAGGGTATAGGGAAGTCTTCTTATTACAAATGCAACTATTATGATAACAAAGGTCCCGCTCAATATCAAAGGCTTTTTATTAAAGGCCAGAAGCAGTGTGATACCAAGTACCGAGCCGGGTATGATATACGGGAACATCGTTATCGTATCTATTAATGAAGTAAATGCATTTCTCTTTCTTGTAGATATATATGCGATGAACATTCCCAGAAGGATTATCAGTACAATTGCAATTAGCCCGAATATATAAGTGTTTGAAATGGAGTTTCCAAGGTTTTTGAACACAGTTCTATAGCTTTTCAGTGAGAACTCTGAGGTAAACATCGAACCCCTGGTATTCAAAAATGAGGTATAGATGACTGTAACCTGGGGTATTATTGACAGAAGCACCACGCCGTATATGAATACGTGAGCCAATATTCCCTTAAAGCCTTTTATCTCCTTTGACTGTATAGGCCTCAGAGAACTCATGGTAAAGGATTTTTTATTGATTACATATTTCTGGCCCATAAAAAGCAGTGCAGTTATTATAACCATTATTGTCGCCATTGCAGCTGCAAAATTAGCCTGACCGCCCACTTCACTGATGAACTCTGAATAAATCAATACCGGCATGACGTTGTACCCTTCTCCTATAAGCATTGGAGTACCGAAGTCGGCAAGGGCATTCATAAATACCAGCAAAGAACCTGCAAGAAGGGTTGGGAGAATCAGTGGAAGTATTACCGTAACAGCTTTCTTCACAGGGCTGCAGCCAAGGCTTTCAGCGGCTTCACTCAAGGATGCGTCTATCTTTTTCAGTGCCCCCGATACATAAAGGTAAATAAACGGATAAAGCTTCAGAGTTAATACGAGCAATATGCCTGTAAAGCCATATATGGTAGGTGTAGTTATCCCGAAGGTGTTCTCAAAAAACTTGGTTATCACTCCGCTTCTCCCGCTTAAGAGCACCCATGAATAAGCCCCTATAAAAGGTGGGGAAAGCATTGAGATTATAACCAGGATCTCTACCAGACCCTTGCACTTGATTTTAAATACAGTCATGATATATGCCATTGGCGCACCAATAAGTATCGCAAGAAAGGTTACGCAGGTAGTGACCTTAAAGCTGTTAAGAAGCCCCTGGTAATAATATTTTCTGCTGATGAACTTAGTAAAGTTGCTGAATGTAACAGCTCCCGTCGCAGGATCCTTAAAGCTGCTTACAAACAGGGCAAGCAAAGGGTACACCAGGAATACTGCAAATAAAATTGCTATGGAGATTGTTACAATAGTCCAGAAATCAAATTTGAATTTATGCCTGGTCATATTTTTTCACATCCTTGATCAGACTTTGCTCGCCATCTTCAGTAAATACATTTATTTTCGCTGCATTAGGAACAATGTGTATAGTATCACCTTTCTTGAAGTAATCCGCAGTATGCCCCAAATCCTGTGTAAGCTCACAGGTTAGTTGTGCATCCAGAACCATATCTTCTTCAAATGTAATCTCATAATTGTTATACCTTCCAAGAAAGGTACCTGCTTTTACATTAACCTTGATTCCTGTATTTTTTATTGAGAACTCCTCGGGTCTTATAGAAATTATCACATTCTGTCCATCCTTGATATCATCTGTCAGATTATCCATAAGGACTTTATAGCCGTCTCCAAAGACTACATATTTACTTTTACCATCAAGCTTAATCCTGCCCTTTAAAAGGTTGGAGGAGCCGATAAAGGTTGATACAAATACATTTGCAGGCCTCGTATATATGTCTGTGGGCTTCCCGCACTGCTGTATGACCCCATCCTTCATTACTGCAATCCTGTCGGATATAGCAAGGGCCTCCTCCTGATCATGGGTGACATATACGGTTGTTATGCCTACTTCTTTTTGTATGTCCCTTATTGCACTTCTCATTTCAAGTCTGAGCTTTGCATCCAGATTGGAGAGAGGCTCATCCATAAGCAGCACGCTTGGGTGTATGACTATTGCACGGGCAAGTGCGACACGCTGCTGCTGCCCCCCTGAAAGCTTGTCGGGCAGTCTGTCCTTGTAATCATCTATCCTCACAGTTTCCAGTATGGCCTTAACTTTTCTGTTGAATTCTTCTTTGGGAATTTTACGGAGCTTTAAACCGTATTCAACATTTTCTTTCACTGTAAGGTGTGGAAAAATGGCATAGTTTTGGAATACCATGCCTATATTCCTTTTATGGGCAGGTATATCATTTATTACTGAATCATCAAACTTTATGATACCTCCCTCTATTGTATTGAAGCCTGCGATCATTCTCAGAAGAGTTGTCTTTCCGCAGCCTGAAGGTCCCAATAGTGTAAAAAACTCACCATTGTTGATTTGTATTGAAAGGTCGGGTATGATAGTCAATTTGTCAAATCTTTTTACAACGTTTTCAATGCTTATCGCGACGCTCATTTTATTCCCTCCATAACATAAGCTCACAACATTATTGAAAGTTGCGAGCTTATATATTGTCAATTTATAATGTAATGAATATCCTTACTAATTACTAATTGCTAGTATATATGTCCTTGAACTTGTCAAGCCAAACCTGTTTGTTCGGATTTACTACATTAGGATCATCAGTTATTAATTTCATTTCACTGGTTGGAGTAAGACCGTTTCCGGCGGGCACGTCTTTTCTTACTGAACGTCTGCAAAGTTCATTTGCAATAAGTGTCTGGGTTTCCTTGCTGGTTACAAAGTCAATGAATGTCTTTGCATTGTCCATGTTCTTTGCACCCTTTATGATCTGTACTGTATCAGGCTTTGATATTGTTCCCTCTTCCATATATATAACCTTGACAGGTGCTCCATCCTTCACGTATTTAGCTGCACCTTCCTCAAAGGTAAGACCGACTGTGTATTCTCCGTCAGCAACTCCCTTATATACTGCGGATGAGCCGCTCAGGAGCTTTCCATCAAGCTGTTTGCTGAGCTTTGTCACATAATCCCATCCATTGTCAGGATTGCCGTTGCCCATTGCATAAAGCATGTTTACCAGATGCTCAAAGGAAGATGATGATTTTGAAGGATCTGCAAAAGCGATTTTGCCTTTAAGTGCCGGGTTCAGAACATCTTCATAACCATTAACCTCTATGTCGCCTATGAGTTTTGTGTTTATCATAAGCACGCTTGGAATTACAGTAAATCTTGTCATCATACCTTCAGTATTCTTACAATCATCGAAAACTGCATCTTCATTTGCCGACTTGTAATTTTCGAACAGGTCCATCTTGGGAGATATTGTTGAAAGAGATCCTCCCCAGAAAACATCACCTAATGGATTTGCCTGTTCAGCTTCCACTCTTTTAAGCAATTCGCCTGTACCGGCTGTGATCACTTCTGCCTGGATACCTGTACTGGCTTCAAACTCAGTTATGATTGGGTTTATGAATTCTACAGGGTGTGGGCAGTAAACAACAAGTGATTTTGATGCTGGTTCGCTGCTCTCTGTGCTGCTCGGTTCGGAAGCAGCGGGTGTTTCTGCGGGTTTAGCCGCACATCCGGCTACAGAGAAAAGCATTATTACAACTAAAGTCATAGCAAGAAACTTTTTCATTTGGACATCCCCCTCTTAATTCTTTATATTTCCATAGTAGCTTAATAGAATTTTCTAAACAATCCGAAAAAGTACATAATTATACTGTAAAATGAACTCGAAGCAAAAGCCATGAAAATCATGACTTTTCCATTTTACTATTCAGCTGTTTCCGTCCAGAGAGGGAACTCCGCCCTGACCTTGAACAGATCCCCGTCAATCTCTATTCCGAACCTTCCCCCCTGCAGCGCAGTAAGGCTTTGCGCAATAGAAAGCCCCAAGCCTGAGCCCTCGGTAGTCCTGGACACATCTCCGCGTACAAAACGCTCAGTCAGCTGCTCTGGAGGAATATCCAGGGGAAAGGCCGATATATTCTTTATGGTAAGTGACCCATACTCACTGCCTTCTGCCAAATTGATATATACCCTCGACTGCGGCATAGAGTATTTTATGGCATTGGAGAAGAGGTTTTCAATTATACGCCACATCTGTTTCCCGTCGGCATATATATAAGTGTTCTTTTCTTCAGCATTGATACGGATGTCCAGCTTTGCCTCCCTTATTTTTTCCTCATACTCTCCGCAGGCCTGCATGACAAGCTCATGAAGATCCACTTTCTCCGCATTGACCTGCAGGCTGCCGCTCGAAGCCTTGCTCGCTTCTACCAGATCCTCAATAAGCTGCTTAAGCCTTCCGGATTTTTCCTCAAGTATACTTATATACTCCACAGCCCTTTCATTATTCAGATCCTCATTCTTAAGCAGATCTACATAGTTAACTATTGAAGTCAGCGGTGTTTTAAGATCATGCGACACATTGGTTATCAGCTCTGTTTTCATACGCTCCCCTTTAATTGCTTCTGCAACTACCTTTTTCATTCCCCCCTGTATGTTCTGGATGTCTTCCGCCAGGCCCGAAAAGGTCACTGATATTTCAGAGCTGTTCAATGCATAATCCAGATTGCCTGAGGAGATCTCCTTTGCCACCTTCATTATCTGCGACAGTGAATAGAGCGATTTTGCTGAAAAATAGATGGCTGCAGCATTAAAAGCCAGAAACAAACCAAAAACCACAGGTATTAGATAATCACTGGGCAAATGTGTCCCTACCGCAAAAAATACTCCGTTTATCAGTCCATAAACCAGAAGCACAAGCAGGATTGATGCCCTGAAAAGCTTTCCATCAAAGCACAGCCTGGCAAATACATTTAATCTCCTGTACAAAACCGCAATCAACGTATTCTTGAAAATCCTCTTTGCTTTTATCTGCCTGATCATGGACAATACATAGGAAATGCCTATAAATATGTCCACGCTCAGCACAATAAAAGGAAAAATCCACTCTGATATGCTCCACGGTCCGGAGACTCTCACTACTATTGTCACCGACAGGAGAGCAGCAATCAGAACCAATAAAGTATGCACATCGGTGTAAATGCCGTCCACGTATGTGAAGATTATCTCCCCGCCTTTTTCCTTGCGTCCTGCAACAACTGCAAGATATGCCGCAGCAATAATCATCAGGGCAATAGATACAAGTATCAGCAGATATACATAGGTAATCATCGCCTTTATTTGTGAATACCTTATGTAATCATCATAGAATACATCTCCTTTTTTAAACGGCTCCTGCATTGCAGCATATACATCATAGTCGGTGTCAGAGAGCATTCCTCCTATTTCACCCCAATAGGAGGGAAAATTATAGGTCGACTCCCATTTGCTGATATGTATGTTAAAAGGTTGCCTTTTGATCAATACCAGCGGATCGGCAACACTTGTGTTGGTAATGGTTTCCCCTGTAGTATCATTTTTGATATAGTATGCATAATTCACCATGCCGGATAATTCACTTTTTAAATTGTGAAAGCGATTAATCTTTGCGTTCGTAATATCCTCATATTTATTGGATGCTTTAATGTTTTCAATATTTTTCAACTCAATATTTGCTTCTACTGTATTGCGGACCAGCTCTTCAAATTTATATCTGAATCTGTAAGTATCATAATAGCTTTCACTGTATGTAATATCCCTGTTCTCCAGCAGGAACACACCGCTTCCCGCTGCACTTATAAAACATAACCAGATCAATATTACCGCTATGGCCTTTGTCCCTGTTGCATATTTAATATTTTTCAATTTTATATCCAATACCCCACACCACCTTCAGATATTTCGGTTCCTTCGGATTTATCTCTATTTTCTCCCTGATGCGTCTAATATGTACCGCAACGGTGTTTTCTACCGAATATGAGGGCTCGCTCCATACATTTTCGTATATCTGGTCAATAGAAAACACATGCCCCATGTTTTTCATAAGGAACAGCAGAATCCCGTATTCCGTAGCTGTAAGCCTGATGATTTCACCGTCCACACGCAGCTCTTTGGCCTCCTCATCAAGCTCCAGGCTGCCTGTTTTCAGAACGCTGCTTTTCTGTGGCATACTACCAAGCATGGTATAACGCCGCATCTGAGATTTAACTCTTGCCATAAGCTCCATTGGATTGAAGGGCTTCGTCACATAGTCATCCGCGCCGAAATTCAGGCCTGCTATCTTATCCGTATCCTCAGATTTTGCCGACAGTATAATAATTGGAATATTCTGTTCTTCACGTATCTTGATCGTTGCCGACAATCCATCCATTTCCGGCATCATGATATCCAGCAGGATAAGATGGATTTTCTGTCCGGATATGGCCTTGAGAGCCTGAACTCCGTTATATGCCTTCACCACACTGTAGTTTTCCTGCTTCAGATAGATCTCCAATGCATCGGCTATAGCCTTATCATCATCACATACCAATACATTCAGCTTATCCATAAGGTCTGCCCTCCATAGCTTTTTTAATATCACTCATACATATCACCTGCCTTGAGAAAAATATTAGCAGGTAAATTTAACGAAATACCTGATATAAATCTTACAGCTTTCTTAAGAATATTACAGATGCGAGATGCGAGATTCGAGGGAAGCTTGGGTATTCCTTATAGGTATTGGTACGGGTAAAACGGATTTCCTTCGGAAAAATACGGAATTTACACGAGATACCTGTGTCCCGACCTGTAACATCCGTGTGTGGCCTGTTACCTGTTTCTGGACCCATAAGGAATACCTGAGCACTCCTCGCATCTCGTATCTCGAATCTCGCATCTTTACTATGAAATATGGACGCCTGCTGGACGTCCATAATAATCTCGTATTTTTAATGTACTATTTCACAAGCAGATTGTCTATTGCTGCTCTCATCTCGTCATCTATCGGCTTTCCCAGAAAAATAATTTCTTTATCGTTTACAAAAATTCCGTCCATTATTCCATATTTCAAGAATACTTCTCTATCAGTAGTATCGTATTCGACAATATCGATCTTATCCCCATATTCTCCGGCTATCCCCAGGGCTATGTCGTGCAGCTTGTTGCATGATGGACACCAACCGTTAACAAACAAAGAGACAGTTGGTTTTTCAAACTGGGGAAACGGCTTTCTCCTGAACAGCCTGGGAGGTTCTGCATCCTTAAATGGCATCCATAGTAATTCATAGTACAGCTCAGTATCAATAAGTTCAAAATCCTGCCTTTCATACCAGCTTGCCGGCAGCCAGTCATCATCCTTATATGTCCAGGCAACAATGGCATCGGCACCCCTGGACCTGACATCCTCAATCGCTTTTTGAAGCAGCTCGGTACCATAGCCTTTTCTCTGTTTGGGTCCGAAGGCCTCATTATAACCATTCACCCATATGCAATGAATGAAGTACATGTTCTTGCCTTCCGCAATGCTGTATTCAATAGGCACATACTGAATCATTCCTACATAGTTATCATCTTCCTTTTTCATTATAACATTCAGGTCATCCCCGATAAAATCCATCCACTTTTCCTTCCGGGTATTATAACTGTCACTCCAGACCTTGAGACATTTTAAAAATGCATTGCACTCCGCAGCATTACTTTTACAAATTTTGTTGCCCATTGCTTCTCCCCCTTATGCTTGCAGCCCTAAACCCATTATACTATTCCTGCTGCAGGTTTGAATAGTGTATTAATCGGCCAAATTATTTATTTACCATTTTTGGCAGCTTATGCTACAATGAAACAGTATAGATATATGTAAGGAGGATAAGACATTCATGCATATCAGAAAATCAAATAGCATATTTTTGATCCTGATATTGACCGCAAGCATTTTGGGCGGCTGCATGCAGGAAAACGCTGAGCAAGCCGTCAAGGAAACTACGGCTGATCTGAAAACAGCGGACATCCGGCAAGACGAAATGCTGAAGCATATTGAAGAGCTTACTTCTGATAAATACAAGGGAAGAATGGTGGGCACCGAAGGAAACCGTTTAGCAGAGGATTATATTGAAAATAACTTTATTAAGCTCGGATTGAAGAATCCATCAGGAATCAAAGGTTACAAACAATATTACAAGCAGGGTGTGATCCTGCTGAAGGAAAAACCGGTACTTCAAATAGTGGATGGAGCCGGAAAGGTAGCTTCCGATTTTGATTATGTTGATGATTTTGTAATTCGCAGGCTGTCCAGCCAGACAACTGAGGTCAGCATTACAGCTCCATTATTCCTGCTTGAAAGAGCCGATATGCTTTCCGAAAAGGACATTGATCTTAAGGGCAAAATATTACTGATACCCTCAAAGTTCGGCTGGCTTGCCGGCAAACCTGATTTCCCCACCGATCTGTCGGTCAAATGTAATGCCAGCGCAGTTATTTGTGAATTTGACCTGTCAAACAATGCACAAGGCTTGAAGTATCTAAGGGTCACCCCGTTTCAGGAGTCCTGGCGGCAGCCCTATTATAATCCATTCATTTTCACAGAAAGCAATGCTTTTGCCAAGCTGGCTGAAGCTGAAAAGAAAGGTATGAAGGTCAGTTTTAAAAGTCAGGCTACCCCACTTACCTATGTAGATGCGGCAAATGTTGTAGGCATTATTCCCGGTACCGACCCTGAATACGAATATAGCTATATTGTAATAGGCGCACATTTTGACCATGTTGGGGACAACATGGACGGCACATACAATGCAGGAGCCCTGGACAATGCCTCAGGGCCAGCTGCGATGCTGGAAATCGCAAGAATAATTAAAGAGAATCCGATAGCGCCAAAAAGACCCATCGCGTTTATAGGATTCAACGGGGAATCCAGCGGCTTCCTGGGATCTAGCCATTTCACAAGTCATCCGCTTTTTTCATTGGGTAAAGCTGTCATGATAAATCTTGATATGGTCGGTGCCTCTGCAGATGTGAAGCTGATGCTTGCCAGAGCACCGGTCAGCGGTAAGGATATGAACGCTCCAATGGATGATCTGTCCAGATATTCAGAGGAGCTTGGTATAGATTATTATACAAGCTTCACCGGCGGCAGCGATCATGTGAGCTTTGCAGAACTTGGCGTACCTTCAGTGTTGATAATTCATCCGGATTATGCAAACGGTTATCACAGCCCCCATGACACAATAGAGGATATAAGCGGAGACCGGCTTGAAGAGGTAGTCAGACTGGTACTTCACTACATGGAGGAATATGCATATTAATTGAATAACTGCCATATCTAGTGCCTCACATGCTCTAAAAAAAGTATGCGAGGCACTATTGTCATAGCTTCATATCCAACGGTCGTTTTCTATTCAGAAACACTGTTTTGCCGCATATCCGCACTCACATTATTCTCTGTCCGGAGTTTTAGCAGAAACATACCGGCTGAACCCAGAAGCCCCAGGAAAAAGACCATTGGCCATACGGCCTTCACTCCAAAGTAGTCCATGTACCGTCCTATCAGTGATGTACCGGCAGCAGCCCCAATGGCCCAGCTCAGGGACGATACCGCATTGAACCTGGCCCTGTAGTTCTGTGGAGTATTATTTGCTATAAACACTCCGAAGTTTGTTACAATCATGATCTCACCGATAGTCCAGATTAACGTCGACAGGATATACAGCGGCAGGGAATGTATGAAGGTGATCATCCCAAAGCCTATGGAGTACAGCAGCCCCGACATGGTAATCGAACCTAAAGGCTTCCATTTCCTTGTTAAATGGGTTACGGCCATTGTCATTGTTATTACCGTAACCGCATTGGTACTCATGATGATTCCATAATTACCCGCGCCGCTGCTGCCGAAAACATTGTCCAGCATCATGGGAAGTGAGAAATTATGCTGTGTATAGACAATACTCAGAACAGTGTTGATTATCAGAAAGACAAGGATCTTGGGTCTTCTCAGCAAAACTGAGAACACATTGCCCTCATCGCTCTTTTCTTCCTTGCTGACACTCTTGTTATCGGAATAGTCCGGCATAGTCTCCTGAATATTTATCAGAACCAACGCGACTGCAATAAATGAGGTTATTGCATCACCAACAAATATGAGAGGTATATAATGATTGAAAAGGAAGCCTGCGACCAGCGGTCCCAGCGACACTCCCAGGTTGATCCCCAAATAGGACAGTGAGAATCCCGCCTGCCTCTTTTCTACAGGCAGAACATCCGTGATAATAGCTGATATTATCGGACGTACCCCTCCATTGAAAAACGAAGACATGCAGATAAGACCAATTATTACTGTGGAGTTTTTAATAAATGCACAGAAAAACAAACAAATAGCCGCACTCAGCTGGAACAACGCGTAGGCTTTTTTGCGTCCGAAATGGTCTGCAATTTTTCCGCCGGTAAAAGAGCCGGGAATTGACGCCAGCGAAGTCAGCATTGCTGCAATTCCTGCACTTTGATAGCTGAGTCCTAGCTTCTTGACCAGGAAAAGGCTCAGAAACGGTACGACAAAGTCACCGAAGCGGTTGATTATCTGTGCTAAAAATATGGTATAGATGCTTTTGGGAAGTCCCTTATACGTACTAAAATAACTCACTCTATTTAACCCCCTCAAAACGGAAACCTATAATGGAAATATTGCCACATAGGGTTTTACACCGCAAATCATAATAGTTCTATTTTTGCAATATGAGATCCCGTCACTTATTGCCGCAGCTGGATTTCACTATGAACACTCCTCTTGAAATGCCATACCATGGCATATGACTATTATAGCAAACATATGTTCGCAATTCAACCATATTCTGGTGTTTATGGTGTTTGTTTTCATCGTTTATTTAGAGGAAATAGTCTTACCCGGTAAAACTATATAGAATACGCTGACCAACAGCTGATTAAGATATCAGATGTATATTAGATAAATACAATGCCAGATGTAAAGTTCGTAACTTTATATCTGGCATTGATAATTGTAATGTAAAAAACAACTAGGCTTCCGAAACTACTATGCCTATAAGCCCCGGTCCCGTATGCACTACCAGTACAGGACTTATCTGAGTGAAAACTGTTTCTTTTATATTTCTCAACTGTTTGACTTTTTTTAATAACTCTTGTGCTTCATCATAAGCGTCTCCATGAGCTACGGCAATATTAACCAGTGTTTCCTTTGCTTTTTCTTTTATTATGTCAAGCAATTCCTCAATAGATCTGCTTCGTCCTCTGATCTTTTTATAGCTATAGTATACACCATCTTCATTTATAGATATAATCGGCTTGATATTCAGCAGTTCTCCTATTGTACCTTCAACCTTGCCGATCCTACCGCCCTTTTTAAGATATTCCAGTGTTTTTACCACATAATAAACCTTTGTGTTCTTAAGTACTTCTTTTATTCTGTTTATCGTATTCTCAAAGTCATTATCCTTCTCTAGCTCCTTGGCACCCTCTATTATGGCAAAACCGGCGCCCATAGTAAGTGACTTTGAATCAATTATTTCAAATATCATACCCTCAAAGCTATCTGCTATGTTTCTTATCATATTCATTGTTCCACTTATTCCACTGGATATAGTTACTATTATTGCATGGGTATAACCCTCTTGTTTTAAATGATTAAAAAGATCTGTCGTATCTTGGGGAGAAGGTAGCGATGTAGTTGGTATTTCCTCTTTGAACCTTGAATATATTTCTTCAGGCGTAATATCAATTCTGTCTTTATATTCCCCATCGGTATATATGACTCTGAGCGGCAAAATTCTAATATTATACTTTTCTATAGTCTCTAATGTCAGATCGCTGGTAGAATCAGAGACAATGGCGATTTTAGCCATTACATCACTCCTATCTCATTTACTAATACAAAGTTAACGAAACCTGTATTAATATAACATTTAAGTTTAATTATACATTATAAGTATTATCTTATCCACTAATTTTCAGAATATTTCACACAATACTACAAATTAGCCGGAATAGTTTTTTACAACAACCTTAACCACTAATACTGCCTCCTGTCAATTTCATATGTATACTATTCCTGTTTTCTTATGAAGCTCCCTCCAAAGACATTCACCACCAAGCCTGTCATCAGAAGCATTGCTCCTGCCATATGATGCAGGGTGAAGGCTTCTCCCAGAAACAGAGCAGCCCTGCTCATACCTACCACAGGAACCAGCAGGGCAAAAGGGGAAACCACGGCTGCAGGATAGCGGGAAAGCAGCTTTCCCCAAAGGCCATATAAAAATATTTTATAGCTCCATAAAATGGCTTGATTATAACTAATGTATCTTCTGCCGCAGTTATGATAAAATATAGTGGCAAGTGATTATAAACACAACCTTGATTCAGTGCCTCGCATGCTTAAGTAGAGATATACATTACGAGGCACTATCAATGCCTGTGACAGCCTGTATAAAAATCCGGTTATGGTATTTTCATGGAGGAAAGCCCGTGGATCTAAAGGAAAAAGTGAAAGAACTCCCCTCTTGCCCGGGAGTATATCTTATGAAGGATTCTCTTGACAATATCATTTATGTCGGGAAATCTAAAAATTTAAAAAGCAGGGTTGGATCATATTTTCAAGACTCAAAAGCACATCCTCCCAAGGTTGTGAAATTGGTCAAAAATCTGAAGGATTTTGATTATATGCTCACCGATACGGAATTTGAAGCCCTTATGCTGGAATGCAAATTGATAAGACAGATCAAGCCCTTTTATAACAGGCTCTTGAAGAACCCTAATGCTTATTCCTATATAAGCATTAGCTATGATGAAAAGTATCCTACTGTTGAAATCTCGGAGGAGGCCGGACAATCCGGCAGAAATCTTTATTTTGGGCCGTATACGAACAAGAATACGGTAGAAAAGGCCCTCCAGGGTATAAAGGAATGCTGCCGCATACTATGCCCGGGCGGCTCCCGGAAGACTTCACCCTGCCTGAATTACTCACTGGACTTGTGTATCGGTGTATGTCTGGATAGTACCCCCAAAGAGCAGTACCTTGCTATAATTGATAAAATAGCGGGACTGCTTGGTGGAACAGACAAAAGCATTATTGAAGCAATGGAAGACAATATGAAGAATGCCTCAGAGAAGCTGGATTTTGAAAGCGCCGCCAAATATCGGGATTATATAAGCGCAGTGAACTGTCTGGTCGGCAAGTCTAATGTCGTAGAATATACAAAAGGGAACAAAAATATAGTTGTACTTGAACATATCGGTAGTAACAACATTAAAGTCTTCCTCATAAAGGGAAACAGAGTGCTTTTTAGTGAAAAATTCGGAGTAAAGGACTATGATCTTGATAATATCAAATCAATTCTAAAAGCCGATATTCTCACTTACTTCAATAGAAAGCCTCTGGCCAATCCTGTAGAAATCGGGAGAGGAGAAATAGATGAGTCTCAGATAATATACAGCTACTTAAACAGCAAAGCCAGCAGCTCCAGACATGTCATAATTCAGGAAAAATGGCTTACTGCTTCAAATGGTAAAAAGCTTGATAAAGCACTTGATAAGCTGTTCTTTGTACAAAAGTAGATCATTATTAATGCCAGACATCCGCTTAACCGGATGCCTGGCATTGATTTATCTGTCATATGCCGCGATGAAATCAATAACCTCCTGGAAGGCTGGTATTGAACATGCCGCTCCCAATCTGGACACGGCTATGGATGCAGCAGCAGCTGAATATTTCAGTGAAGTCTTTATATCCATGTCTTTTGCGACAGAAGCTATAAAATATCCTGTGAAGGTATCTCCTGCGGCAGTTGTATCAACTACAGGGCCTTTGAAGATTCCATGATATTCCCGTTTGTCCTTCTTGAATTCACCATGTGCCATCCTGAGACATGCGAAGGCGGATGGAATAGCCTCTGCGGTGGTTGCCCAGGTACTTGCCCTCAGAGTATCATGAAGCGGCATCCATGCGTCAATTATGGAGCCATTTGCCTTATCCACAATTTCAAAGGCTGTATTCATTGATGCATACAACCATGAGTCCTTTGGAATCACCTTCATGGCTGCAGCGGTTATTTCATCCATGGTACCGTAGACCATAGCTATGGAAACAGCAGCCGCAACAGCCTGTGCGCCCCAGATACCATCTGCATAATGACTGATGGAAGCATCTATCTCCGCCATTGCAGCAGCACGCTCAGGATCACCAGCGCAAATGACTCCAACAGGTGCAATACGCATTGCGGAACCATCGCTCATATGGAAGGTGCTGAACTTTCCGGATTCCGGCGGGCGTATCCCCCTTCTCAAATTACTGGCGGCGGTATGATCATAGTAAATGTGATTGCCCCCAGAATAAGCATAAGAATTATCTGACCAAGGGTGAATCTTTTATACCTCTTCACCACTACCACATTCCCTTTCCTGTAACCTTTTTAGAAACCAGGTGTGTTGCCAGTACCAGGAATACACCGACAATCCCTTTGATCAGGCTCACAGCTGTTGACAATGAATACTGGGCGTTCTGTATACCAATACGGTATATGTAGGTATCAAGAATATCTATAGAGCTTAATACTGCATCGTTGGAAAAGTTTAATACCTGATCGAAGCCTGCATTAAGGAAAAAGCCCAGGTTCAGTATAAACATCGTGATCATAGGGGTCACAAGCGCAGGAAGAATTATATACCTGATGATATTCAAACGGTTTGCGCCATCTATCTCTGCAGCCTCATACAGGCTGGGAGAAATACCTATTATGGTGGTAAAGTAGAAAATCGAATCCCATCCAATGCTCCTCCATGCCTCCGAAAACATCAGAATCCAGCGTATCTTTGTTATATCCGTCATAAAATCAATGGAAGGCAGATTAAATATATTCAGCAGCTGGTTCACCGAGCCGTTGGACAGTGAGAGTGCCGCAATCCAGATACCTGCGTAACGACCTATGATAAAAAGTGAGGCATATACGATACTACCTGCACATATTTCCTGAAGCCCGCCACCCGCAGTTCATTAAGCAGAATGGCAAACAGCACGAAAAACGGGAATAGCAGAATAAATTTCATAAAGCTTATTACCAGGGTATTGCTTAGGATATCTGAGAAAGCCGGACTTTTGAAGATCATCACTCTCAATTTTCTTATCTACCATCTTCATATGATGTCTTACGGCCTGTTTTGCTGCTTTCTTATCGCGGCTGGCAATTGCCTTTGCTATTGCAAGATGCTCTTCTGCAATCTGTTCACGCCTGACCTGGTCCCGGTGGCTCTTCTTGGCAATTTCACTGATCAGATCATAATAGGTGTCAATAAAATTCATGAAGAAAACATTTCTGGATGCCTGCGCCAGCTTGTAATGGAAGTAATGATCCATATTGTGCTGGGCCTCCTCGTTGTCTGCAACTCCAAGTCCGTCAAACAGTTCTTCAATTTCTTCATCGTTTGCCCTCTCAATAACACGTTCGACCATTTTATGCTCCAGTGACTCTCTGAAATCCAGTAAATCGCTGTAAGTCGTTTTTTTTTAAAGCATCAATTCCCATGTTTCTCCTACAAGATCATGGCCGAAGCTGTTATGAGCCTCCTCTTCGACAAGTGTAAAGCCATAGCTCTTATAGATGTTCCGGGCATTTGTGAGTATACTGTTCGTCCACAGTATAAGCTTCTCATACCCGGCACGCTTGGAAAAGCGGATACACTCGCCTACCAGCCTCTTTCCAAGGCCCAGGCCACGTGCCTTTGGCTCCACCAGCAGCAGCCGGAGCTTGGCAACCTTCTCACTGCTCTGGACAACAAATACTGAACCTACGATCTCATTGTTCATTTCAGCAATAAAGCAGCGCTCCCGCTCAGGCTTATAATTATTGATAAAATCTGCCGTAATCTGTGCGACAAGGGCTTCAAAGCGCTCATCCCAGCTGTATTCCTGGAAATATAACACACCATGCCTATGAGTGACCCAACCCATGTCTCCCGGTTCATGGGTCCTGAGATAGAAAGGCTCCGAGTACTTAAGGCTCTTTTTATCAATAATGTTTTCTATGGTTTGCATTGCATTCAAGAGGCGGAGCTGTTCTTCTTCACTGAAGTCACCAAGCATCTCGGCTACCTCATCACGGGAACGTTGATCCAGAGGAGCAAAAGCCTTTTTTCCTTCCTCCGTAAGATGCAGAAAAAACTGTCTCCCGTCTTGCTCCGACCGGACTTTCTCAATAAGCCCCTGCTGTTCAAACTTGGTCAGGGTGCGGCTCAGGTACCCGGCATCCAGGCCCAGCTCACGGCCCAGACCGGAAGCAGTGTAGTTGTCACTGTGTGCAAGCTCAAACATGATCCTGACTTCAGTCAAGGAATAGGGGCTGTGCAGCAGGCCTTCGCGCAGCACACCTATCCTGCGGGTAAAAAAACGGTTGAAGCTTCTCACAATAGCGATCCTTTCTTCCAGTATATCCTCTGCCATAAACTCATCTCCTTATCTATATGTTTTGCAATAAACATCTTACATCGAAATTCAAATATTGCAAAACATTTACCTTGATTTCATAGGTTGCCTAATTCTTCCTTGAAGCTTCTTTAATGCAACCTATCTGATAATCTTTAGCATAATAATATTACTTATATTTGCTTTTGTCAATTAATTTATTGATTATATCAAATATAAAACCCGGATATACATGAAAATAGAAAAACCCCACATATGGCAATTATGTTCACAGCTTGCCGAAAGTGAAGCCGGTATGGGTGAATTGTCAATCAATTCCGGACAAATAAAAACCCCTTAAATAGTCATCCTATTCAAGGGGTAAAATATTCACTATATAATAGTAATATTTTCTGCTTGTGGTCCTTTTGGTCCGTTAGTCACTGTGTAACTAACCTTCTGACCTTCCTGCAGCGACTTGTAACCTTCTGCATTAATCTGGGAAAAGTGTGCAAATACATCTGTGCCGTCTTCCCCTGTAATAAATCCGTAACCCTTTTCTCCATTGAACCATTTTACCGTACCATTCATATTCTGTGTACCTCCAAATTCTTATTTCTTAAACACTTTGCAATAATTCACCACTAGAATTTCAAATTTTATATACTATATTTTTAGTACTAATTGAAATATATATGTGTTACATTATTTACTATTTATTTAAGCTAGTCTTAATAATGGCATACTTTGCTGCAAATAGCAAGCTTTTTCACTTAATTTTTTGCTATTGCTGCATAATATCAGTAGCATTTTCGTTATTGGAGCCAAGCAGAATATCCTCATATTTCAATAATCCCAGCGGATTTATATTGATACCTGTCATAGCCTTTCTATAAGCAATTGATACCTGCGGATAGTAAAGAAAGATAAATGGAGCATCGTCAAATATAATTTTTTCTATTTCCTTATACAACTCCATCCGTTTTTCAGGGTGTACAATACCTCTTGCAAGTTCAAGCTTTTCACTGACTGACGTATTGTCATATTTTGAAAAATTCGATGCGTTGCTCGGATTAAAGAGAGCCTGAAGGAAATTATCAGGGTCTTTTGTGTCTGCCATCCATCGTTTTACATACAGGTCATATTTCTGAATGACCTCCATCTTTCTATAATCGCTTCCCGATACTTTCTCAACTATGCAGTCAACACCTATGGCTTTGATATCCTCTACTATATAGTCAGTAATCTTGTTAAACATCATGGACAAGGAGTCATTGTCACTGCGGGCAAGTATTTTCAGCTTATCAATACCTTTAGCGCCTTTATGTTTTCTGAGTATCTCTACTGCAGCTTCAGGGTCATAGGAGTAACCCTGAACAACAGATCTGTCAATCATGCCCGGCGGCAGAGGACCCTTTGCCTCTACAGCCATGCCGTTCATTATTTCCTCAACTATCCTCTTCTTATTGACCGCATGATTCAAAGCCTTCCTTAATTCTTTCTCTGCTGACCATGCCGAGCTGGAGGTAAGATTAAAGCCCGCATAGTAAAGTGATGCTATGCTTTTTGATATTACAGACATGTCTCCCAGTTCCTGGACTTTAGTCATCAGGTCCTTATTGTCAACAGTAATAAAATCATATACGCCGTTTAAAAGCTTTTCTACTTTATCTTCCGGATCAAATTCAACAATTATTTTATCTACATAAGGAGGCCCGCCATAGAAATCCTTAAAACCTGTTAAAGTACAATGGGTCTTTTGCTTGTCCTGAAGTATATAAGGTCCGCAGCCCACCAATATATTGCCCTTTTCTACTTCTTCCCTGGCTAAAATTGCGCATATGTGATGCCCAATGGTTGTCAGAAAACCGATATATGGGGCTGTTAGCTTGATTGATACCCTGTACCTGTCCAGTATTTTGATTCCTCTTACATCCTTTGCCATACCTTTTTGGAATTCTTCCGCTCCATCAATATAGTTCAGGCACCAGCTATTCGGAGATTTGTACTTTGGATCCAGTATCCTCTGGTAGGAGTATTTTACATCTTCTGCACAGACTTCTCTGCCATTATGATACTTGACCCCTTTTCTCAAAACAAAGACCCAGGTCAGGTTATCACTTTCCAGATGCCAGCTTTTGGCTACTCCTGGTGATACCTCTCCGGAGGACCCTGTGGTCAGAAGCCCGGCATGGATGTTTGAAAGCACCTGGCTGCCGACAAAATCATAAGCATATAAAGTATCATAGGTCTTCACTTCATCCTGAAGAAATGTCCTGACGACAGATTTATATTCATCTCCGATATTATCCAGTAATTTTTCTGTAATGGTTTTCAGGTCTTTAAGAACCTCATACAAATTAGCCAGTGACGTCTTGGTATATTGTGTATTGGAAGAGGTTGTCTCCACAATGGACATAAGCTTCTCAAAGGTCGTACTCATTTCTTTTGTTGAATAGACCACACTCTCCAGGTTGTGAGTCTGTGTTGAAATTGAAGTTGTTATCTCATCCGTAATAGCATTATTTGTGCTTATGGCATTGATAATACTGTTGAAGGACTCCATCGTATTATCGGTGATCTTCGTACCTTCCTTCACCTTACTGATTGTGATTCCGATTGATTCTATCGTCTTGGCAATATTATCATTTATCTCATTTATAGTCTGCTTGATATATTCAATCGATTCAACACTGTGCAGAGCCAGCTTTTTTACTTCCTGGGCAACAACCGAGAATCCTTTTCCTGCATCTCCCGCTCTTGCTGCTTCAATAGCGGCATTAAGTGATAAGAGGTTGGTATTATCCGCTATATCCCTTACCACCTTCAACATGTCGTTTATATTGGCGGCCTTTGAGCTTAATGTATTGATGACCTCCTTTGTACCCTCAACGGAATCTTCTATTTCCTTCATTGCTTCCCTGGAGCTTTCTACTGCTCCGCTGCCCTGCCTCGCAGTATTCATTGTATGATCGGATACCTGCTTCAAATTTTCTATACCTGCAAAAACTTCCTCCGCCAATGCCGAATAATTGCTGATCTCATCAACAACCTTGCCGACAGAATTCATCTGAAGCTCCACATATTTTTCTATATCGGTGATAGTATCCGTAAGTAACCCTGATACATATCCTGCTTCCTCAACCTTATTACTCAGCTTATTGATTATACGTTCCTGATTGTGTTTCAGCAGTTCAGTATCCAGTTCCCGTGTGTTGTTTTTCCTGTCAATTATAGATAATTTACCTTCCGGTGTCACTTCCGAAGTCGTTTTTTTACTTTTCAACAAGTTAAACATAATACCCTCCTCAGATATATAATAGTTATCCGTACGTATATATCTATGATTTATGGATATAAACCATTGAACTACTATGGGAGGTTTAAGTACTTTACACCGATGTCATCAGTTAGCAAGCTCATGAATAGCTGCAGCAATGATTTGTACATTTTTTATAAGGTTTTCAATACTCATATGTTCATTTGCCTGATGGCAAAGATCAGGCTCACCTTCAAAAAGCGGCCCGAAGGCGACTATGTTTTTCAAGGCCTTCGCATAAGTGCCGCCGCTGTATGAAATAAGTCTGGCTTCTTTACCTGTCTTTTCTGTATATACCTTCTGAAGTTTTTTGATAAAATCTGTTTCAGGACTTACAAATAAGCATTTTTTGTGTACTATATCAATACTTTCAAATCCCTGCGACTCCATCAAAGCAAAAAATTTATCGGAAAAATCCTCATATCGTTTTGTAACGGGATATCTCAGGTTCATTCTTAAATCTATGGCGTCACCGCTGCCTGATATAGTGCCTGTATTAACAGTCAGCTTACCAGACACTTCATCCTGCATGCCTATTCCCAGCAGCTCCCCGTTAACAGTGAAACCGATATATTTATTGTAAAATTCTACAAACTCTTCCAATTTCCCTTTTAATTCAAAGTTCTTCAGGAATCCCATCAATACAGAGATTGCATTTACTCCTTCCTCGGGGGTGCCGCCATGTGCCGTTTTCCCATGAGCAGCCACCAATAATTTATCCTGCCCGGAAATCTCTATATCTCCGTATTCTTTAGCAGCCTTTTCTAGCTTATCCTTATCAAGCCTTCCTGTTTCAAATGCTGCTTCTGCATAATCAGGAACCGAATTTACAGCTGTTCCGCCTTTTATCCACAACAGTCCCGATTCAGCTTTCCCGGATAGCGCTTTTCTGAATGTACAATTGACAATGCCCTTTTCTCCATTGATTATCGGATAGCTGGCATCCGGAGTAAAACCTGCCACAGGGGTCTCATCATTCTCTGCATAGTATTTGGCGCATTTACTCCCGTTCTCCTCATTTGTGCCGAAGATTATCCTTACCCTTCTCTTCAGCTGTATACCAGAATCCTTTATCGCTTTCAAAGCGTATAGCGCCCCTATGGTAGCACCCTTATCGTCAAGTACTCCCCTGCCGTATATTTTTCCGTCATGAATTTCTGCAGCGTAAGGCGGATATATCCAGCCTCCCCCTTCAGGGACAACATCAATATGACCCAATACGGCTATCATTTCCTCTCCAGTTCCATATTCCGCATATCCTATCATATTGTCCATATTAACTGTTCTGAAGCCCAGACTGCCGGCCAGACCCAGAGTGTACTGCAGCGCCGAATGAACACCCTGCCCAAAAGGCATACCTGGCTGCGGAGCTTCCATGACACTCCTGATCCTTACACACTCTCTGACTTTTTCAATGATCTCATCCTTTAGTTCGAGAACTTTTCCATCTAACATCACTATTACCTCCAATTCTTCCTCTAAAATGAAAAAACTCAGCAAATGACAAAAATCACTTACTGAGCTTTGATTACGATAATGTTCTGAGACATCCAGTAAATCAAGCAGTAATTGCTATATTATTGCTATTCAGTTTACTTTTTCATTATACATTATTCAAAATATTTAGTCAACAATGCTTGTTAAAGTTGCCCAATTCACATATCTCATTGTATTATTCAACTTTTTATGATATTTTAGTTTTGAAATAAAAATATTTTCTAAGGAGGAAGAATATGAACTACTCCGAAAACACCATTTACATTATTGGAAACTCAAAATCTCAGCAGCACAATCCCATAACCCAGCTTTACGGCCAATTCATGATTGGTTTCGTCATAGAAAGAGATACCGGCTGTATCGTTGAGGTCGGATGCAACGCTATAATTCCTGTCACCGATAGGTTTATTAAAGACTTATTCATAGGTGAGAACATCAAATCGACTTACGATTCCGTATGGGCCAAAATTACCGACCGCTATCTCGGTTCTTCCCAGAAAGCCATCCTGGTAGCATTTAAAGATGCCCAGAAGAAATACCTTGATCACTTAAGCGGCAAACCCCTTGAATTATAATAGTTGAAGCCGGACTTGCCACTCAAATCCATCCAACATTGCCTCTGTTGAGATAATCCTCATATGATTAACAAGCTCAAAGCTAATCAATGTTTTTTACTCCAGTAGTAAAAGAATACTTGATTAATTTATTGTAAAAACTATACTAAATAAATTTTTCAGGAGGTAATATTGTGGACAAAAGACGAGCAAGTGATATAGCTTCTTCACCTGTTATGGCCAGTGTGACCTATAATGGGACCCCGGTTTATATTGAAAATGTGAATGAGAAAAGCGGAACTGCCAATATCCATCCCCTTAATCAGCCGAAGAACAGTCAGGAGGTACCTTTGACCAGCCTTGTAGAGCATTAAGTATAATAAAAAAGTGTCAGATCATATTATCCGTTATGGATGCAGCTATGGTATCTGACACTTTTCTCATCTTGACCCTTTTCTTAATCAATAATTTGCAGAAGCCTCCCTTTGATCCACTAAGTACATAAGGGTTGTTAATAAAAAGCTATATGCTATATAATAAATATGAAAAACTTATGTTTTCTAAGAATTATTCTATATGGCCAACTTTACTGTTTTGGCAGAAGGGAGTTTTGAATGTCACATAAAAATGGGAATGAGTTTTTTATTATAAAGCAGGTAAATGGCCTGCTAAGCGGCGATATAGTATTACACCCTATTTACAGATCAGATGGGTTGATGCTTATAAAACAGTATAAGGTAATTTCTAATGATCTGGCTCAGAAGATCAAGTATCTGGTTCCCGGAGTGCTGCCGGTAATTGTGCTTTCTCCTGAATGCAATATAGAGACCTTCAATAATACTCATAGTTATAACAATACGGCTTTAATCAAAGAATTGAAAAAGATAAGGAAGGAGCATAGTGAATACATTCAGGTACCTTTAGAGATAAGCGCTTTCGTTGATGCAAGGATAAACATAAAAAATTCCATTATTGCTGCTGATGAAATTGAAAACACGGAAGATAATTATATAAGCTTTCTATGTAAGTCTCCTTTCTTCTCCACCTTTGAAAAAAGATTGGAATCTTCCCACCTGCAAACAAGAGCAAAGAAAATTAAAGAAATTCTGGCAGATACTATTTTGAAAAACAGGATAATGCTGGATAAATTGAATGAACTGAAAGAATATAAAGATATTGCATTATTGCACAGTATAAATACAACAAGTATTGCCCTTATGCTGGGCATTACCCTGGAGCTCCCGGAGGAGGAACTGATAGATCTTGCACTTGCAAACCTGCTTATAGACATTTCCATAACACAGATACCAAAGGAAGAGTTTGATTTACATCTTCAGAGTAAAAAACCAAACAGAGATTTTTATAATCTTCATTTGAATCAGTTGAGGATACTGTCTCAAGAACTGCCGTTAATCAGAAAGGAATCCATTATATATGGGGTATTGGACTCTTATGAAAGCTATGACGGCAGCGGGTATCCAAAAGGCAAGAAAAGATCTGAGATAAGTCTTTTCGGCAGGATAATTTCCATCGCTCAGGCTTATGATGAGATGGTCGGCGGATACTTTTACAATAACGGGCTGAAACCGATCCAGGCGCTGCAAAGTATCTGGGAAAACCGCGGCACCAGGTTCGATCCGGATATCATAAGAATTCTGATAGATCGTACCAATATTTTGAAATCAGGCCAGCACATAATATACAGCAGTATCTATCAAGGAATGATCATGGGTTTTACTGATTTTATAAATTCTCCGGTTTCCCCGATTATTAAGCTGGAAAATGGAAATATTGTTGATCTCTTAAGTCCCGGAACAAAATAAGCATGAATAGGGGCTGTGTATTCTGACAGAATGCACAGCCCCTATTCATGCCGGTATAAAATGCTAAAGAACTTTTTCCTTCAGCTCACGGCGCATTTTGCCTACCCAGTCCAGTTCATTCTGGCAGGAGGAAATGATATTCTCAAAAATCATATCCCATATATAGGTCTCTCTGGGTGTTCTATTGGGCACATGAGTACCCCTCTTTCTTTTTTCCTGCTGTAAAATGAGCTGTATTTTTATTTCCTCCTCATACTTGGACAATAAACTGTCAAGCTCCTCTTTACCAAGAGTATCAGCCCAGGCCAGCTGTATCAGGAAGGTCTTCTTGAATTCCGGTGCTTCGGGAGTGGATAATACCCACTGCCTCAGTTCAATCAGCCCCTTTTCCGTGATAGAGTATATTTTCTTGGAAGGAGAGCTTTCCTGGTGCTGGACTTCACTATCGACAAGCCCGTCATTGTGCAGTTGTATCAATGTCTTATAGATCTGGTTGTTGTTTCCTGACCAGTACATTATGGAGGATTCTTCAAAAATCTTCTTCAAATCGTAGCCTGTTGAGGGCTTCCAGCTCAGAAGCCCCAATATGGCACATTTAATATTCATTATATTCCCTTCTTTCTATTCATATCAAGACCGATAGGTCTTCCTTTATTATACCCGTGATTATTGACACATCTACTTTCCAGTCTTTCATAGTATTAATAATCACAACATTTATTCACTGCCTCCCACGCCCCAGAAGGAATATACGTTACGAAGCACTATTTTCACTCGATTATTTCAGTGACCGTTCCTGCACCTACCGTCCGTCCTCCTTCCCTGATGGCAAAGCGGAGTCCTTCCTCCACAGCTATAGGTGTTATAAGCTTTATCGTCATGTTTATATAATCACCGGGCATGCACATTTCAACACCCTCCGGCAATTCAATGACGCCGGTGACATCCGTTGTTGTAAAGAAGAACTGCGGCCTGTAATTATTGAAAAACTGTGTATGCCGTCCGCCTTCTTCCTTGGTCAGCACATAAACCTTACCGACGAACCGGGTATGAGGCTTGATGGATCCGGGTTTTGCCAGGACCTGGCCTCTTTGTATTTCATTCCTCTGTATCCCGCGCAGCAGAAGGCCTATATTATCTCCTGCCTGTGCTTGATCCATCAGCTTCTTGAACATTTCCACACCTGTTACCACTGTAGCTTTTGGTGTATCCATAAGGCCAATAATTTCCACCGGATCCTGAACCTTGACCACCCCTCTTTCTACTTTTCCGGTCGCTACCGTTCCCCTTCCTGTGATTGAGAAAACATCTTCAACATGCATAAGGAAAGGCTTGTCGATATTCCTTTCAGGCACCGGTATATAGCTGTCCACAGCAGCCATAAGCTCATGGATGGATTTGCAGTAATCACAGTCTTCCCTGCCGCAGCCGCACTCCAGTGCTTTAAGTGCCGAGCCCGGTATAATTGGTGTTGTCTCTCCGGGATACTCGTATTCGCTGAGCAGATCCCTTATTTCCATTTCCACCAGCTCAATAAGCTCCGGATCGTCAACCATATCCACTTTGTTTAGAAAAACTATGATATATGGTACACCCATCTGCCCGGCCAGAAGAATGTGCTCCCGTGTCTGCGGCATGGGGCCGTCGGCAGCGGACACCACCAATATTGCACCATCCATTTGAGCTGCGCCGGTAATCATGTTCTTGACATAATCCGCATGGCCCGGACAATCGATATGTGCATAATGCCTGTTCCTTGTCTCATACTCCACATGGGCGGTATTGATAGTTATGCCTCTCTCTTTTTCCTCCGGCGCTTTGTCTATTTCATCGTATTTTGTAGCGGTTGCACCGCCGAATTTTGACAGTACAACTGTTATGGCAGCAGTCAATGTGGTCTTGCCGTGATCCACATGCCCAATAGTGCCAATATTCACATGGGGCTTTGTTCTTTCAAATTTTACCTTAGCCATATAAATGACTCCTTTCTTGATCTGCGCAGGTATATACACCTTGCAACTTATTATATGTATAACATATGTTAATAATAACATATGTTATACATATCTGTCAAAGTATTTTTTGAGAATTTTTATAGATAAGCATAAAAATGGAAAAACCATGCAGTTCATGCATGGTGGAGCACAGCTCTTTATTTCAGCATTCTCAGGCTTCCTGTCAGCTTGTTGACCTTTTTTTTCGGGCCATAAATGCATAAACCCAGGTAGTTGACCCGGTCTTTGGCTGTAGAAGCCAGCTTCCTTTCATAATCCTCGTAGCTGAGAGATTTCTGGGCTACCTCGCTAAAGCCTATTATCACAAGCTCCTGATCGCCCTTTTCCAGTATTTCATCATACTTATCCCTTAATTCCTCTTTTGTCATAGCCAAAATTGGTATGGGTATATTTACAATTCCTTCATGCTGCCTGCCATCCCGGTCTATGAGGCTTTTACCGGTCAGCCCCTCTATCCTGGCGGCAAGGCTCACACCTAAAACTGCTGCAGTGTTTGCAATGATTCCGACAGGTAAATCCATATCTATTACAATAACACATTTCATGATAACACCTCCTCCTGTGAAAGAATTATAAAGGTATCATCGTGGATTTTATTGTACGATATTGACCCTGATCAGTGAGTTGCTTTATAGTATTGCAGCGGTGTCACTCCATAAGCTTTTTTGAATTCCCTGCTAAAATGCGCCTGATCATAAAAGCCTGCCTTCAGTGCAATATCTGCAATATTGTCGCAGCTTCTGAGCAGATGCTTGCCATAATTTATTTTTAGCTGTAACTGATATGCATTTGGTGTTGCATTGAACTTCCTTTTAAAGCTTCGTATCAGAACAAATTTATTAATATTGAATTCCCTTTCCATATCACAGAGCTGTATCACTTCAAGAAATCGTCCTCCGATATATTCTTTTATTGCTTCCATTTTCTTATCGTTTTCCAGCTTTATGTCCATATCGCAGGCATCAAAAATTTCCACAAGAGTGCAGATAAGCTCTATCTCCTTATTATAACTGCTTTCATTACTCTTCAGGAACTCTGCAAGCTTTTTAATTTTGAAGAACTCCATGTCACCGAGTCTCTTTATTCCTATTGAATGCTTTGCATCCATACCGTCCAGTATTTCTTTGCAAAACTTACCATCTATATATATCATTGTAAATTTCCAGTTCATAATATCTACAGGCTGGCATTTATGGCTGACAAAAGGGTATATGATCACAGCCTCATGCTCATACATATAATAATCCCTGCCATTGATGTTCAGGCAGGTTGAACCCTTTTCAATGTATCCTACAGATAATTCCTCATGAAGATGATCCCTGTACGAATGCAGATCATTGGAACAGGTTTTTACTTCTATCATATTGAATGCTTCTGACCTATAATACTCTATCCCTTTCATATATAACACCCCGTGAAGGATATATAAATTATCTTTATATTATCAATCAATGAATTATTTTACAATATTGCCTGTTTATGAAGACAAAAAAAGAAGATATAAATGCCGGGTATAAAGGCTATCAGGTTACAGTATTGAGTAACTCTGATAGCCTGAATGCCCGGCATTAATATATTATAGCCTTTCTTACACAGTCACTGGAGCATAGGAAGAGCATCGCCGCATAAAATGTATCGAATTCCAGCACATCCCCCACCTTAATGTCCCCTGCATGATCTTCTATATCAAGTATCAGATGGTCACTGCTGCTTCCTATTATTTCTACACCCTCAAGTCTTGGCTTAAGCTTTGTCATATCACCTACGTCTTTGTTCCCTACTGCAAGAATAGCTCTTTTCCGCATTCCCCTGTCTGTATATACAGGCCTGTTGCCAAAGGCATCAACGAATATTTCTCCTATAGGGAAGCTTGGCTTCTTCTTTACCTCCACAACCTGTGCCTTCAATACCATTGGATCCCTGTAAATTCCCGGCATCTCAATATCCCACAAGTACGGGAAGTCCTTTGCCGTAATGATTGCCTCCCCGATCCTCAAGTGATTTATACGTTCCGGCATCTTTCCGCTTACAAGAAGTGACAGTGATGTACTTGCTCCCCCTGATATTATTTCAAGTCTTCTTCCGATTTCTCTTTCAATTGCCCCTGCCAGTTCACACAAGTCCCCGAGGTTTTTCTCCGAAGGCTTGATGGAACCATAGCAGCCCAGATTGGTGCCGATTCCCATCAGCTTAACATTTTCCATTTTTTCAACCGCTCTTGCAGTTTCAATTACTTCTTCCCTGTCGTAGTAACCTTCTCTCAGGTCCCCCATATCAACCATCAGTATGATCCCATGGATTTTTCCCTGTCTCCCTGCTTCTTCGTTAATAAGTCTTATTGTCTCAAGCTCCGAATTCAGGCTTGAATCAGCATATTCCACAAGCTCGGGTATCTCATCCTGCATCGGTATTCTTATGAGCATCAGCAGAGCATTGATATTGCTCGAACGGAGTCGTATTATTTCTTTCATCCTGGAATCACCCAGGGTTTTAAAACCCGCTTCCACAAATAACTCCGCCACCTGAGGTATTGCGCTGAAGCCCTTTACAACTCCTGCAGGCTCAATCCCGCTGGATTTACATAGTTCATATATCCTGCGGGCATTGCTTTTCAATTTTGGAGCTGAAATTTCATATACGGGATATTTTCCCTCATAGTTATTCATGATCATCACCCCTTATATTAATATTCGATCTTCCTGCTTCTACAAGGTCTTTACTGCCGATCAGGAAAAAGCCCTGAACAAAGATAAAGAAGCCGGTTCCAACCAACAGCAGCTCTATTCTGATCATATCGGCTATTGGCCCGAATACCAGCATTCCCAGGGGCATCATTGAGCTCGAGATCATACCCAGCACACCAAACACCCTCCCCATAAAGTCCGGTTCAACTTTTTCCTGCAGCAGAACGGTTGAAGGTGTATTGAACAACGGCATCGAGACTCCGGTTATACCCATTATGAACAGATATATCCAGAATACAGGCACTATACCAAGGGCAAAGGTACATAGGCCAACGATGAAGCTTGACAGTGCCATCGTATGGATCCTGTTACTGAAGCCTCCCCAGGATGCAATAATAATCCCTCCAAGTATCATCCCAAGAGAAAAGGTGATTTCTACTGCTGTCAGCCGCCATACATCCTCCCCGAAGCTTCTTGTGACCTGAAGGGGGGTCAGGAAAGCAACAGGTGACACCAGAAAGAAGAAAAAGGCACAAAATATAAAGAACTTTTTCACATATGTATGATTCGCGATATAAAGGATACCTTCATGCATATCCTTGAAATAGCTGATCTTCTTTGCTTCCTGCGCTTTGGCATGTGCCGGCACCTTCAAGAAAAAAAGCAGTGTAAAAACCGCAACAGCAGCTGTAACCACATCAATCATAAAGATGTTTTCGATGCTTACCATTGTTAGAAGAACACCGCTGATCATTGGGGAGACCACCATAATTGCAGCCTGAATGCTGCCGTTGATACCTCCGATCCTTGTAAGCTGATCCTCCGGTACTATCTGGGGAATAAAAGCTCCCACAGCCGGAGTCTGTATACCGGTGCCTATTGCCCTGAAAGCAGACATAAGAAAAAGCAGTCCGATGGAATCATAGCCTAATGAGAATAATATGGCCATCAGTAGTGTCGTCACTGCAATAAATGTATCAGACAATACAATGAGCATCTTCCGGTCAAAACGGTCCGCCCAGACCCCTGCAAAGGGTGATAGAAAAAATGTCGGCAGGAAACCACAAATAATGAATATGGTCATCATGGAACCCGACTTGGTATTAAGAGTAATATACCACATTATTGCATACTGAACCAGGGAAGAGCCCAAAAGTGATATGGTCTGGCTGGTTATAAACAGTATAATGTCTTTTTCCCATTTGTTTCTCATATTATGAAGCAACACTCCCAACGTAAAATAACTTGAATTCAATGTCTATTATAACATCTTGATAATAAAAAGTATGTACTGAACAAATACCTTTCGTGTATTTTCATTGACACTATTACAATGTATCTTTTTATATTATAATTATACAAATGGCACTAATATTTGTTTCAGTGAGTTTGGAGGTTTTACATATGAAAAAAGGTTTGATGGAAAGCTGTCCTGAAAATGTTGAATGCTCTATAGAAAAGGCTTTGGCCGTGCTTGAAGGCAAATGGACATTCCTGATTCTAAGGGATTTGTTTGAGGGTACCAAAAGATTCGGGGAGCTAAGAAAGTCATTGCATGGTATCAGCCCCAAGACATTGACGGAACGCCTGAAAATGCTTGAGATGAACGGTATCCTTGAAAGAACTGTATATCCGACCATCCCACCGGCTGTCGAATATACCCTTACAGAAAAGGGAGAGAGCCTAAAGCCTATCATCATACAAATGAAGCTCTGGGGGGCTAAATGGGGATAAAAAAAACTCCGTTTTTGAGTTAAATCTGAAAACGGAGTTTTTAAATATATAATCCATACAACCTCTGAAACAAACAGGTAAAAAGTGGTCATATGGCTGTTTTACCCTGCTGGAAAATATTATAGTGTAATCAGTTCATATTCCATAGTACCCAGCCCTATCTCTTCACCATGCTTAAGGCCTGTTTCCCAATGAGTATCACTGTGGATATGACAGAATTTGTCTTCTCCCTCATGGTAATGCTTATCCTCAAGAATAGAGCCATTTACCATCTGTGCGGCATTTACCATATCCACACAGGCTTTGTCCAGTGCAACAGGATCAAAGGATGCTGCGATGCCTATATCGGGCACTATGGCCAGATCATTGGTGTCCCAGCAATCGCAATAAGGTGATACATTCATTATGAAGTTTATATGGAATGCAGGTTTTCCATTGATCACTGCATAGGCATATTCTGAAATTTTCTCATTGGCGGTATCAGCCGCTTCATTCCATTTGACTATGGCTGCATCATATCTGCATACTGCAACACACTGCCCACATCCGACACATAATTCGAAATCGATGTCCGCCTTTTTATTATTATCAAGCTTTATAGCCTTCTGGGCACAGCTTTTAATGCATTGTCCGCATGCAACACACTTTTCCTTTTTGATTAAAGGCTTTGAAGCAGAATGCATCTCAAGCTTACCACCCCTGGAGCCCGATCCCATACCGAGATTCTTGATCGCTCCTCCGAATCCTGTCATTTCATGACCCTTGAAATGATTCATTGAAACGATTATATCCGCATCAGCTATTGCAGTACCTATTTTAGCAGTCCTGCAGTGCTTCTGGTTTATCTCTATCTCCCTATAATCTGTTCCCTTCAAACCATCGGCTATTATTACATTACAGCCCGTTGCTATACAATTGAAGCCGTTTTCCATTGCCGACTGCAAATGATCTATGGCATTGGATCTCCTTCCTGTGTATAGAGTGTTTGAGTCTGTTAAAAACGGCATCCCGCCGAGTTCCTTGATGATTCTTACTATTACAGTTGCATAATTAGGTCTTAAGTATGCCAGGTTCCCTGGCTCTCCCAGATGGATTTTTATTGCTGTAAACCTATCTTTAAAATCAATATTTTCAATGCCGGCTTTTCTTACAACCTTTTCAAGCTTATCCAGTATTCCCATTCCAGGCTTGGTTCTCATATTAGTGAAAAAGACCTTCGATTTCTCCATTATTCCTGTCCTCCCTCTATACTTATTACATATGTACTCCATATGCGATAAGAACTTCAGGTTTTATTCTATCATGAACAATGACTTTTTGAAAGTAGTTACATTATCGTCATATAGTTTCAGAATGGAAACTAATGTGGATTAAATCCATACCCCATACGGAAAAGCATTTATTATAGGACTAGCCCTTAAGCCAGTCCATATTGGTTTTATGATATTCCGCGAATTCTTCAGATTCTATTTCAATAATCTCTCCGGCAAAAACCCGCTTCACATAATCCAGATTATGCAGGGCTAATGACTTACCCTCGCAACCCGTATGTCCGCCTAGAATTATACTTGCATCGGTATCCAGATAATCCTGCAATGTATTTATGTACCGGTTGAGATCTCTTGACATGAGAAAGGGTATCGGCCGCTCCAGATTATCTCCTGCGAACAGGACCTTATCCTGCATATCCAGTACGGATATTGAATCGTCTGTATGCCCGGGGGTATGATATACAAGGATGTTATCTTCTTCAAAAAAGATCCGGTCTGTGAAAGTCAGATTAGGATATGTCAATACCACCTCTCCCTTCTGGTGTTTTGCATATTTCTCAAGCTTCTCAAGTCCATCCTGCAGCATATATTCCCTGCATTTTTCATGGGCTATGATAAAAGTCGATGAATACTGGCTGTTACCCCATACATGATCCCAGTGGCTGTGACTGTTTATAACAATGACCGGCTTGTTTCCGAAGACCTCTTCAATATATTTGTTAACCTGCTTCATTATATCCGGTCCCAGATAGGTATCAATTATGTAGATGTTCTGTTTTCCATGAATAGCATATACATTTGTCGCCAGACCCAAGTCATAAAAAGTGAAAAGAGTACCCCTGCCTCCGATTCTTTTTATCTCCATATTTGCCTCCTTTTTATATGCCTGTCCAACTGATAAGATATTAATTCAATACTATCAGTATGCTTCGTAAAATTCAACAGCATATAAGCTCTTGCTTTGTATTATACTGTTTCAGCCCCGCAAATGGCACTGCCGGCAATATACCATTTGCCGGCAGTGCACTTGTGCTGCTGATACAGCAGAAAAGAAGCTTGAGGATTAGTTTATAGGAATATATATATCAATTTCAAAACCTGCCCTTGTCGTTCTCTCATCATATACCTCGAAGTTTGCTGATGGTGCCTGCTTATACCCGGAGCCCGGCAGCCAATGTACAAAGAAATAGTCCCATGCTTCTCCGATTTTCTCCTGAATCAGCCTGCTGTCGTCTCCCTTGATGGTCAAAACTGCATAAGTAGCTTCAGGTATTGTTTTCTTCACCATATTCCTGCGGACATTATCAAAACTGCTGACCTCGAAGCCTATTACATATGAGAAGCTCCCATCCTCGTCATGCTCCATGCTCATGCCCAGCTCCGTGACCGGGTCGATCTTGTCAGGTATTGCATCTCTCAGCTTCTGCCCCAGATACATGCTCCAGAATTCTGAAATTTCCCCTGCATGCTTGTTGTCGATCCAGGAAGTGCGAAGCTCATAGCCTATAACTTTAAACTGCTCCTTTTTGACTATCCTTATATTAAGTCCTTCCTTCTTATTTAATGTATCTAAACTCATAATATCAATCCTTTCAAAAACCTTTATGTTTTTCTTGTTACTTTTTTTAAACATCAGCGGTGGAATCCCATATGCTTTTGAGAAAGCCCTGCTGAAAGCTTCTGCTGATTCATACTGATACTTAAAAGCAATATCTATCACCTTGCTTTTATCATACAGCAAATCCTTAGCAGCACATGACAGTCTCCTTTTTCTGATGTACTCCTTGACCGACTCCCCTGTGACCGCCTGGAATATCCTGTGGAAGTGATATAAAGAGAAGCAGGATCTTTCGGCAATTTCCTTCAATGTGATGTCAACATCTATATTTTCCTCGATAAAATCGATCGATCTTTGAATGCTTTCGTAATATCTCATATCCGGCTCCTTAACTACAAATCTAGATTTACTTTAATTATATCAGCTAAAGAAAAGATTTCCTGATATTTTGTGCTCTTTTTCATCCTGCTTTCCATTTTTTATGCGGTTATGTTTACAAATACAAAGGCAGTCTCTCATTTGTGGCAAGTGGAAAAGGATCAGAAAATATTATATACTAAAAATACTACCAAATTACTCCTCCGGGAGTATGGTCTTTGATCAGGCTGCGGATTATTATGTGGGTATATAGGCAGCAGCATACTCTGCCGAAACTAAGGAGGTATCTAATATGTATTTTGTTGGTTTGGTTGTTTTTATCGCTTTTCTGGTTTGTTCCACTATGTTTTCAGGTACACCTGCTTCATTCGTTGATCTGCCCAGCATAATAGTCATCATGACCTTCAGCATTCCAATGCTTATGGCATCCGGACTGCTTACTGATTTTATCAGAGGCTTCAAAGTCATGGGACAAAAAGTCAATACCTGGTCACTGCTGGAGCTTAAAAAAACAGAGGTTGCTCTAAGGCTCATGACAAAACTGATTCTTCTATCGGGTTCCTTAGGCAGCTTGATCGGTGTTGTCTCCATAATGTCCAATCTCAGTGATGTAAGCAAAATAGGGCCTAATTTAGCCATAGCTTTACTTACACTTCTATATTCGATACTTTTCATTTTCATACTTCTACCGGTGCAAGCCAAAGTAAAGGCAATAATACTGACTATGGACAAGGAATGCTGACATGAAGAAACAACTGACCAAAGCAGCTGGGCTGCTATGTTATCTGATAATCATCAGCCTGCTGTTTGATTTTAACTGGATACTGCTGGTCAAACCCAAGCCGCTGCTTTCTGTCATTCTTGGGATGGCTGTTCTGACTGCTTCTCAGTATAGAAGAGAGTATACAAAAGAGGACCTTTATACTGCCCTGAGATGGAACCTCTTATTCGCCAGCTTTCTGACAACACTTATTTCAATACTCTCCCTGGTATCCTCCGGAGATTTGGCCGGTATTGCCGGCTGGCAGTTTATCGGATCCCTTTTGCCCATGCTCTATGGCAGCATAATATATCTGATACTCAGCATAGTGTTTAATGATTCTGTAGAAGCTGGAAAGAGAAAGCAAGCTGACAAATCCATAGGAAAATTGCAGGATCTGACAGCCGCCTATATTGCAGAGCAGGTTTTCAGAGAATTTGAGCTTACCAACAGGGAGTGCCATGTGGCTCTGAAGCTGCTTGAGAATATGTCCAACAAGGAAATTGCAGCACAGCTCTATATAAGCGAAGCAACGGTGAAAAAGCATATACAGAATATCTACCAGAAGTTCGAAGCAGCTGACAGGAACAGTTTCAGGGAAATTTACCTTGAAAATGCACAGAAACAGTTATAGTCAATACTGATTAATACCCAAAAAAAATAATGGAGCATATCTCCATTATTTTTATATTATTAAATATTTGCACTCTTTTCAAACCATTTTTTCAAGTCGGCATATAAATCAACATAAAGAGGATATATGCCCTTATATTTCTCCACATTTTCAGGAATAGGCCTAATCCTGTTGATAACCTTGATCATAGCCCTGCAGCCTTCATCAACGGTTGCATACCTTTTTGCACCGACAGCTGCCAGAATTGCCGCTCCCAGCGCTCCCCCCTGATTAGTGTTGATCTCCTGTATCTCAACAGAAAATACATCTGCCAGAATCTGCTTCCATAAACCACTCCTGGCACCGCCGCCAATAACACGTACCTGCTTTATAGGAACATCAAGCTCTTCCAATATTTTAAGCGAATCATACAATCCGAAGGTAACACCCTCCAGAACTGCTCTCGTCATACTGCCCCTTGCTGTCGTCGCTGTCATACCGACAAAGCAGCCTTTAGCATCGGGGTCGGAGTAAGGGGTTCTTTCTCCCATAAGATAAGGCAGGAAAACAAGCTTGTTACAACCGGGCTCGGCCTTTGCCGCTTCTTCCAGCAAAGCATCGAAGCCGATACTGGGATGTACCGACTCTGCCCACCATTTCAGGCAATTCGCTGCGGACAGCATAACACCCATTGAATGGTATTTTCCATTGGCATGACAGAAGGCATGTAATCTATTCTTACTATCGACAGCATATAATTTATGTGCTGCAAAAACAACACCGGAGGTACCCAGGTTTACGGAAACTATTCCGTCTTCAACAGTTCCGGTTCCTATTGCACCAGCTGCCTGGTCACCTGCTCCCCCGACGACAAGGATCTCTCCCTCAAGGCCCAGTTCCGCCTTTACCTGCTCAGTTACGACCCCTGTCACCTCATAGGATTCGTACAATTCAGGCAGCTGCTCCTCCTTTATTTCCAGGAAATCCAACAGCTCCTGTGACCACCGCCTGTTTTTTACATCAAGCAGAAGCATCCCTGAAGCATCAGATACATCAGTAGCATAGTCACCTGTCAGCATGAAACGAATATAATCCTTGGGCAATAGAATATGCCTGACTTTACTGAAAACCTCCGGCAAATTCTTCTTTATCCATAGTATCTTGGGCGCGGTAAATCCGGTCAATGCTTTGTTCCCTGTGTATTGACTCAGTCCATCCTGTCCGAAAAAAGCCGTGATTTCATCACATTCTGACTGTGTCCGCTGATCACACCACAGGATTGCCGGCGTCAAGACCTCGTTTTGGGCTCCCAGGGCTACCAGGCCGTGCATTTGCCCGCTGAATCCGATTGCGCGCACCTGGTCACGGGGGATATCCAGTTTATGTATCAGTTCCTTTATGGCTATGACAGTTTGTTTCCACCAGTCGGTAGGATCCTGCTCAGCCCATTTGTCACGGGGAAAATATACCGGATATTCTCTGGTTGCTTCACCCACAATTTCACTATTGTCATTTGTAGCCAGAATCTTAACCGAAGAGGTTCCCAAATCTATTCCAAAATAATACATATCATCCCTCCATCCATATCTTTCTTAATCATAAGACGCTTCTTGCAAAATTAAACAGCTCTTCAAAGGGCAGCAGCGCTGCTCCGATCAATGGACCCTTATCCTCAAGCGCTGAGAAGACTACTTTTGTACCCTCGTATTCCACAAAGCTGCTTTTCATATGATTTGAGCGGTTTATAAGCTCCAGCATTTCTTTTTCGTACTTTCCCAGCTCTCCTCCTATAATCACATATTCCGGATTCAAAGCCAGAATAATGTTTTCTATGCCTATGAAAAGACAATCTATATACTTTTCAACAGCTTCCTGGACAGCCGGTGTATTGAAGCTCTCCTCGGAAAAAACCTGCTCCAGTGAAGCTGCCCTTGATCCAGTGAATTCGTGATAATATCTGAGCAGTGCTTTCTTTGAAGCCATGAGCTCCCAGCAGCCCGTCCGGCCGCAGTTGCAAGGGGTAGTCTCATCTGAGACCCTCATATGCCCGAATTCACCGGCCTTCTTCTTAGTACTCTTATATATATGTTGCTCAATAATTATGCCCGTGCCGACACCTTCCGTAATGGATACATAGACCACATTGCGCATGTTTGCAGTCTTTCCCATCTCCATTTCAGCATAAGCAGCCACATTTGCCTCATTCTCGATGAAAATCTTAAATTGCAGGCGGTTCTGAAATTCAATAAAATCAAAGTCCCTTACCTTAATGTTCGGAGCATTCTCCAGGATCAACCTATCCTCGTCAACCAGCCCGGGCAGTGAGATGCCTACCCCTGAGACCTTCTTCTTGTCAACATGATTGCGTGTCAGGAGGTTTTCAATTTCAAGCTCCAGACGATCCAATACCTCCAGGAAGGAATACTCCTTTTCATAAACAAAAGATACCTCGTCAATGATCGTATTATTCAAATTGATCAGTAATATCCCGACACTGTCTGGTGATACATTGACTCCCACTGAATATCGTGCGTTTTCCACAAATCTGAGAATCACCGGTTTTCTTCCACCTGTTGAGTCCCCAACACCAGCTTCCTCAACAAGACCTTCTTCCATCAACTGGTTTATGTTGGTAGTCACAGTTGGAATACTTAGTTTAAGAGCAGCCGCAATATCCTGTTTCGTTATCTCTCCATTCTGCTTGATGATTTTAATTATATTCGCTCTGTTCATTGCTTTGATTTGATCTTGACCTAGTGAATCCAGTTTGATCATGATATAACTCCTTCATATAACAAAAACATTACTTAACAAAGCCGGATGAATCTGATTAACATAAATATACTTCCTTCCTTAATCTTAGCATGATGAAAAGACAGATTCAAGCTTCCTATTAAATGTCTATTTCTATTTGTTGCCCTAAACCCTGAATATATACCTGTTGACTATATCCTCAAGCATCTCCTGTCGTCCGGACTGAAGTACAATATGGTCATGCTTGAGTGCATATTCCGCCAGTTCTTCGAAGTCTGTACCATTTTCTATGATTTTCTTGCCTATACCTTTTGTATAGCTCGCATAGCGGCTGGCGATAAAGCTCTCCAGCACCCCGTCGTTGAGAAGCTTATCAGCTGCCAGTAATCCCTTTGCAAAGGTGTCCATACCTGCAATATATGCAATAAATAAATCATCCGACTGGAAGGAGCCTCTTCTTACCTTCGCATCAAAATTTAACCCCCCTGGTGCTATTCCTCCGTTTTTCAGCACCTCATACATGCACATAGTTGTATCATAGACATTGGTGGGAAATTGGTCGGTATCCCATCCCAGTAGCATATCCCCCTGGTTTGCATCAATGCTGCCCAATACCCCGTTGATCCTGGCCATAAGCAGTTCATGCTGGAAGGTATGCCCAGCCAGTGTTGCGTGATTTGCTTCTATATTCAGTTTATAATCGTCGATGAGATCATACTTTCTTAAGAATCCTATAACAGTCATAGTATCAAAATCATATTGATGCTTTGTCGGCTCCTTTGGCTTTGGCTCAATCAGAAGCTGCCCTGTAAATCCTGTCTTTTTTGCGTAATCCCTTGCCATTCCAAGGAACCGTGCCAGGTTATCATTCTCCAGTGCAGCATCGGTGTTCAGAAGCGTTTCATAGCCCTCACGGCCGCCCCAGAAGACATAATTCTCTCCACCCAGACGATGTGTGATCTCAAGTGCCTTCTTCACCTGTGCAGCTGCAAATGCGAATACGTCCGCATAAGGAGAAGTGGCTGCCCCATGCATAAAGCGCCTGTGCTTAAATGCGTTGGTGGTGCCCCAGAGGCACTTTATTCCTGTTTCTTTCATTTTCTTTTCAATAAGCTCCGCAATAGCATCCAGGTTATCCAGCTTTTCCTTAAGCGAAGCTCCTTCAGGTGCAATATCAAAGTCATGGAAGCAGAAGTATTCGATACCCAGCTTGGTCATGAATTCAAAAGCGGCTTCTGCCCTTGCCCTGGATAATTCCATGTCCTCCAGCCCGTCATAGGCTCTTTCCATGGTAGCGTGGCCGAAAGGGTCTACCCCATCTCCCGTAAATGTATGCCAGTAGCTTACCGCAAATCTAAAATGCTCCTTCATTTTCTTCCCTGCAACAATACGATTGGCATCGTAATATTTAAAAGCCAGCGGATTCATTGAATCCGGCCCCTCAAATCTGATTTTGTCAATGCCTGCAAAGTATTCTTTCATATTCTTAACCCCCATTATGATTATTATTTCGATTTGGACTTTGACTTGGAATAGACGTCAAATGCCACGGCAATAAGCAGTACAAGTCCCTTTACGATCTTCTGCCAGAATACATTTATACCCATAATCGACATGCCGTTATTGAGAATACCTATAATAAAACCGCCAATAATAGCCCCAATAACCGTACCTATGCCTCCGGAAGCAGATGCACCGCCGATGAAGCAAGCAGCAATAGCATCCAGTTCAAAACCGTCTCCGGCAATTGGTGAAGCTGAATTCAAACGGCCTGCAAATACAATACCTGCCACGGCCGATAATAATCCCATATTGGTATATACCCAGAACATAACGCTTTTTGTTTTTACACCTGAAAGCTCGGCTGTTTTTGCATTGCCGCCCAAAGCATAGATGTGGCGGCCTGCTACTGTGCTGTTTGTAATAAACGAGTAAACTATTATCAGTACGGTCAGGATTATCATGATATATGGCAGCCCTTTTGCCCTTGCCAGCCATATTGCAAACACATTGATAACTACAAACAGGAAGGATACCTGCATGATAAAGCCTCTAAGGGTGGAAACCTGGAAATTGTATTTTATTTTGTTCTTTCTGTCGATATACTGGACTATAGCATAGATGACAGAGCATAGATGACAGAGCATATAAAACCAATCACTATGGTCGTTATATGCAGAGAACTGCTTCCTCCGCCGATAAAATCAGGAATCGATCCCGATGCAATAGTTATATAAAGATCCGGCAGCGCAATGGTTTCACCGTTCAATATCAAGTTATCGATTCCTCTGAATAGCAGCATACCGGCAAGAGTTACGATAAATGGAGGAATTTTAATATATGCTATCCAGTAACCCTGCCACATACCGGCAAGGGTTCCAAGAGCCAGTGACAGCAAAATAGATAACGGAACCGGCAGACCCATTTTAACACTGAACAGCGCAGATGTTGCTCCGATGAAGGCTATGATTGATCCGACAGAAAGGTCTATATTGCCTCCTGTTAATATACAAAGCAGCATTCCGATAGCAAGTATCAGAATGTAGCTGTTTTGCTGGATTAGGCGGTGTACATTGATCGGCTTTAAAAGGATTCCCTCTGTTAAAATTTGAAATAATACCGAAATAACAATCAGTGCTATAAGCATTGCATATTGCCGCATATTTCTCCTGATGATTATCTTTATATTTTCCATCATCTCCATCCTCCCTCTATTACACACTAACCGCTTCAGATTCTTCTCGGTCCGCACTCTGAATGATACAGCGCATTATGCTTTCCTGGCAAGCTTCCTCTACCGGCATTTCCCCAACCATTTCGCCCTCATTCATGATATATATCCTGTCACATACGCCCAGCAGTTCAGGCAATTCTGATGATATGAAAATGATACACTTGCCCTGATTGGCCAGTTCATTGATAATAGTGTGTATCTCATACTTTGCCCCTACGTCTATACCCCTTGTGGGTTCATCCAGAAAGAGAACATCAGGTTCCGAGAAAAGCCATTTTGCCACAACAACCTTCTGCTGGTTGCCCCCTGACAGATTCCCCGTAATATGATATATGTCCGAGGATTTGATCCTCAGCTTATCACGGAAGCTTTCGGCAATATGGATCTCTTCATTCATGTTGACAACCCCGTGCCTGCTGATCCTCCTCAAGTTCGACAGTGTGATATTTCTTCGGATCTCACCAATAAGAATCAAGCCGGCGTTTTTACGGTCCTCCGTCAGATAGGCAATACCTGTCCGGATCGCCTGGCTTACATTGCCTATGTGCAGTTCCCTGCCGTCTTTTATGATTTTTCCTTTGATATTCTTGCCGTAGGAATGCCCGAAGATGCTCATGGCAAGCTCGGTCCTCCCTGATCCCATCAGCCCGGCAATACCTACGATCTCACCCTTCCGGACATTAAAATTGACATTGTTGATCCTGACCCGGCTTTCGTCCAGTGGATCATGTACTATCCAATTCTTAACCTCAAAAGCAACCTCACCAATATTGGGAATTCTCCTGGGATAGCGGTCAAGCAGCTCCCTTCCGACCATTCCCTTTATAATGCGGTTTTCTGTTATTTCATCCTGCCCTTTAGTCAGAGTTTCAATTGTTGTGCCGTCACGAAGAACGGTAATCTCATCAGCTACCTTTGTGACTTCATTTAATTTATGTGAAATTATAATACACGTAATTCCCTGCTTCTGATTAAGCTCTTTTAAGAGCTCCAGCAGGTTGTCGGAATCTTCGTCATTCAAAGCCGCAGTGGGCTCATCAAGAATAAGGAGTCTCACATCCTTAGCAAGGGCCTTTGCAATTTCAACAAGCTGCTGCTGTCCAACCCCAATATCCTTTATCAGGGAATCATGGTCAATCTGCAATCCTACACGTCTCATAAGCTTTATAGCATTTTCGTGGGTATTATACCAGTTGATGATACCGTGTTTTTGCTGCTCATTGCCAAGAAATATGTTTTCAGCTACTGTCAGATATGGACTGAGCGCTAATTCCTGGTGGATTATCGCAATTCCTTTACTTTCACTCTCCTTGATACCTCTGAACTGGCATACCTTGCCGTCATAGACAATATCCCCGGTATATGTCCCAAAAGGGTATATGCCGCTCAATACATTCATAAGCGTTGACTTTCCTGCCCCGTTCTCTCCCACAACCGCATGAATCTGTCCCCTTTTAACCTTCAGATTCACGTTGTCCAGCGCTTTGACTCCAGGAAACTCTTTTGTTATATTGATCATTTCAAGAATATAATCAGACATATTACCTGCTCCTTTTTTCAAATTATATATGCTGTGATAGCAGAACCATCACAGCATATATACTGATTACAATTGACAAGTAAGCAACAGTAGTTCTTCAATTACTTCAGCTGATCTTCGGTATAGTATCCTGTATCAACCAATAATGCCTTATAGTTGTTCTTGTCTGCAAATACCGGTTCGCAGAGGAAGGATGGAACAACCTTAATATTGTTGTCATATGTCTTTGTATCGTTTACAGGAGCTTCTTTGCCTTCCATAATGGCAGTAACCATTTTAACAACCTGATCCGCCAGAGTTCTTGTATCTTTGAATATTGACATGGATTGTGACCCTTCAATCAACAGCTTGACATTTGTAATATCACAGTCCTGTCCTGTCAATACCGGGAACGGCTTGTCAGGTGTGCCATAGCCGGCAGCCTTTAATGAAGCGACGATACCCTGGGCCAGGCTGTCATTAGGTGACAATACTACATCCACTTTTTTGTCTGCATAATGAGCTGTCAGAAGGTTATCCATTCTGGCCTGAGCTCCTTCTGATTTCCAGCCCTGAATTGCGATCTGTTCCATCTTTACCTGTCCTGAGTTGATAACCAGCTTGCCGCTTTCTATATACGGCTTGAGAGCGTCCATCGCACCGTTATTGAAGAAGTATGCATTGTTATCATCCGGTGATCCGCCGAATACTTCCAGGTTAAACGGACCCTTACCGCTGTCCAGTCCAAGAGCTTTTACTATGTAATCGCCCTGGATCTTGCCGACAAGATAATTGTCAAAGGTTGCATAGTAATCAACATCCGGTGAATCCAATATCAGACGGTCGTATGCAATTATCTTGATGCCCTCTTTAGCTGCATCTGCCAGTACGCCTTTTAAAGCTGTGCCGTCGATGGAAGCGATAACGATAACCTTACAGCCTTTTGTAACCATGTTTTCAATCTGGGTGACCTGCTGTTCAACCTTGTTGTCTGCATACTCAAGTACGACCTCGTAACCGGCTGCCTCCAGCATCTTCTTCATGTTGTCGCCGTCCTGGTTCCAACGCTATAAGGACTTTGTGGGCATCGCCACACCGATAAGACTGGCTTCGTTAGCTTCAGCTGCAGCTGGAGCCGTGCTTGCAGGAGCACTCTCCTGCCTCGTACATCCGGCAGCAGAAAATAATGAAACTATAAGCACAAGTACCAATAATAATGATCCGAGTCTTTTCATTCAACAAACCCCCCTAGTTTTTTATTGAAATCGAGCCGTTGCATACATTAAGCCTTACAAGCCCTAATAACTCACTTTAAAGCTTGATCTGAATCATACACCACCCTTCATAAATTCCCATTAATGAGTTATTTTGTATATGCTTAATGTCCATTACATATATTATAAATTATGCCAGCAACTTTTTCAATCCGTTTTAATAAGCATTTTTAAACCGGGTTTAAAAAGTCTCTATTAATAACAATTCCATATGTCTGGTATTTGTCTCTATCAGGCATATGTTACATAGCTTTGCCTCCCAATGTTGTTACATTTCTTGACACAGTCCAATAAATTAATTAAACTGCAATTAGAAAATATCAGATCCAGCGATAAAGAGAATATTTATTCAGTAAGAATTCTTGCAGACAAATAGAAACAGGAGGTATACAGATGTACAGCTTTAAAAATGATTACAGTGAAGGAGCCCATCCAAGAATACTGGAGGCATTGGTGAAATCCAACCTGGAGCAGGATGAAGGCTATGGGGAGGACCGTTATTCAATCAGGGCAGTTGAACTGCTGAAGCAAAAAATAAAGCGAAGTGATATAGCTGTCCATTTTTTGTCCGGCGGAACACAGACAAATCTTATTACAATCTCTGCTTTCCTGAAGCCTTATGAAGCAGTCGTAGCGGCAAATACCGGCCATATCCTTGTCCATGAAGCTGGATCTGTTGAAGCCACAGGCCATAAGGTTATCTCCATTGAAGTAAATGACGGAAAGCTCAAACCTGAGCTTATAAAACCTGTTCTTGATTTTCACACCGATGAGCATATGGTAAAGCCGAGGCTTGTCTATATATCGAATCCTACAGAAATAGGTTCCATATATACGAAGACTGAGCTATACCAAATAAGCAGCTTCTGCCGTGAAAACAACCTGATTCTGTTTATCGACGGCGCAAGACTCGGTTCTGCTCTGTGCTCGGAGGCAAGCGGCTTTGAGCTGTCAGATCTGGGCCAATTATGTGACGCTTTTTATATAGGAGGGACAAAAAACGGGGCGCTGTTTGGTGAGGCACTGGTAATCTGCAATGACTCCCTTAAGGAGGGTTTCAGATTCCACATGAAGCAGAAGGGCGCGCTGCTGGCTAAAGGGAGGGTCCTTGGCATTCAATTTCTTGAGCTTTTTAAGGATGATCTGTACTTCGAGCTTGCAAAGCATGCAAACAAAATGGCTGAGCAGCTGAAAGAAGGTATCACCTCAATGGGTTACAAGTTTTTGACGAACTCACAGTCAAATCAGATTTTCCCTATCCTTCCGGACCGGGTCATCGGAGAACTAGAAAAGAAGTATTCTTTCTACATATGGTCGAAGGTCGACGAAAGCAGCTCCTCCATCCGCCTGGTAACCTCCTGGGCAACAAGAGAGGATGCAGTTTTTAACTTTATAGAGGATTTGAAAAAGCTTTAATGACGGTAAGCCTGACCCCATTGATTTTTTCTCCTATATAAGTTAGAATAAACTATATTTAAAAGAATAATCAACTCGTATAATCATGGAGATATGGTCCATAAGTTTCTACCGGGCTGCCGAAAATAGCCTGACTACGGGTAATCAGTTTAGATTTATGCTTAAGTACATAAGTAGAAGTATAATCTAGATTTTTTAGCCTGTAGAATTCTCTACAGCTTTTTTATTTCCGATATTTAGTGAGAAATGAGGGATACCGTGCAATTATTAAAGGAGAAGATCTTAAAAGAAGGTAAAGTATTAGGCGGCAATATATTAAAGGTCGATTGCTTTTTAAACCATCAGATTGATATTGAACTACTGAATGAGATAGGAAAAGAATTCAGAAAAAGATTTCAGGACAAAAATGTTACCAAAATACTGACTGTAGAAGCATCCGGTATTGCAATCGCAGTTATTGCTGCTCAATATTTCAATGTACCTGTTGTTTTCGCAAAAAAAACAGAATCCAAGAATTTGGATAAAGAAGTCTATGAAGGCAGTGTCTACTCATATACAAAGGCCAAGCATTATAAAATACGTGTTTCTAAAAAATACATTGATAAGGAAGATAACATCTTAATTATTGATGATTTCCTTGCTAACGGACAAGCAATATTAGGCTTGAAGGAAATTGTCGATGCTGCAGGAGCAAAGCTTATTGGAGCCGGAATCGTTATAGAAAAAGGCTTTCAGAATGGTGGAAGCTTGTTAAGAGAGTCCGGTATCAATGTCGAATCCCTGGCTATTATAGATTCTCTGGAGCAAAATGAAATAGTTGTTAGAAATTAGACAATGGAATAGTAGTAAAAACCGATGAATATGTTGATATTAAATGGAAAACTTTGTTTTCAACAATCCGACAAAAATCATTTTCGGCAGAGCTGCTGAAAATCAGGTCGGTACCGAAGCCGGTCATTACGGCAAAAAGGTTCTGCTCCATTACGGAGGAGGCAGTATAAAAAAGACAGGTCTCTGTGATAAGGTGACTGCTGCCCTTAAGGGAGCCGGTGTGGAATACATAGAACTTCCGGGAGTTAAGCCTAATCCTAGATTGAGCCTTGTATACCGGCGTCTTCAATCATTTCTTTTACCCTAAAGCTGCTACCAGCTTTCATAATGAACTATTTCCTCCAGGGCTTTGCGAGGCCGGCTTTTTGGGTCTTCATCTGCATAACCGACGGTAAGTATGCTAACCACATATTTATCGGTATTCACCCCGATTATCGGCCTGATATCCTTTTGAGCAAAATCCGAGACCCAGCAGGTACCAAGACCCATGTATCCGGCTGTAAGCACTATATGCTCTATGGCAATTGCAGTATCCCTTATTATCTGTTTGATCTCCACCTGTGAGCTGTTTTCATCTATTTCTATATACATATCCTCTTTTATTCTTGAACGTATATCTGCCACACAAGCAATAAAAACAGGAGCAGAGATCATCCACCTTTGATTATGGGCTGCTTCAGCAATTTTTTCTCTCAAAGGCTCCGACTTGATAACAATAAAATGCCAGGGTTGTGTATTGCTGCCGGAGGGTGCAATTCTCGCACTTTCCAGCAGTTTTATGATTTTTTCATCCTCTACCGGTTTGCTTGAATATTTACGTATACTCCTGCGGTTTATGATCTGTTCGATCATATTAACACTTCCTCCTTTTTTACCCCTGAACAATGTTTCTACCGGTATTATAGCCAGAATACATTTCAGGGTTATTGCGACGAGAACAATGAATCCACCCAATAATGCCGAAGGGCCGGGCAACTCACCCAGTATCAGGAATACCCAGACAGGATTGAGTATCGGTTCGATTACCGGAATAAGTACTGCCTCCAGTGCCGTTGCATGCTTTATGGCCGCGGAATACATAAAATACGGCAGCCCAAGCTGGAAAATTCCCAATATCACAAGAAAAAACCAACCGGAAGGACTGGGCATGGACTGACGTAAAAAAGGAAGTCCTACTATGGATGTAAGCAGATTTCCCAGTAGAACCGATTCCAGAGGTGAACCGTTTTTTTGCATCCTCATGAAAATGGTGAAAAATGCAAAGCTGATGCCGCTTAATATAGCGCATATATTCCCCCATAAGCCTTCGATGCTAAGATTATCAATAAAAAACAATCCCATGCCGCCCATGACGACAAGAATTGTTATCCAGTCGTACAATCTGGCTTTTTCCTTCAGGAACAGTGCCCCCAGAACCGCAACATATATAGGAGCTGTGGATTGCAGCAGTATTGCATTGGCTGCAGTTGTTGTTTTGTTGGCAGTAACAAAAAGTATTGCAGTAACTGTGCATGATATTGCCGCTCCAAGCTGTGGGACCGACCAGGTGAACTTCGGCTTCCTGATAAATATAAGCAGTATTACGGTAGTAATAGCGGCTCTTGCCCCTGCAATAGCCAATGGATTGGCATCCACAAGCTTTATCAGCAGTCCGCCAATGCTCCATAATGCCGCAGTCATGGCAAGGAGCAGCATTGCCCTGGATCTTTCCTTCGTTAAAGCTGCAGTACTCATGATTTGTTGCCTCACCTTCATAACTTATAAAAGTATTTTGTTATCGTTACATACAGTATAGCATATAAAAATATGTCGTTGTTGTAACTCAGTACACTATGCAGTACACTTGTAATATAATATATAGGATACTTGTCAATCAAGCTGAATTATGGGTAAGTGTACCGGGACAGTGAAGGGAGTTATTATGAAGTACAGTATCATAGTCGATTATATACGGAAAGAAATCGCGCAGGGGAATATAGCTTCAGGTGCCAAAATGCCCTCTATCAGAGAGTTGTGCAGCAGGTTCAATTGTACCAAGACCACTGCAGTCAGGGCTTATGATAAGCTGAAGGAGTTAGGGCTTATATATTCGGCACCGGGAAGCGGTTATTATCTGATCGAAGACTCACCTGAAAGGAAGCAAAGCAGTGCAGTGCTGGATTTCTCAGGCACATCCCTTGATCAGGCCACACTCCCTTATAATGAATTCCGACCTTGTGTAAATCAAGCCCTGGCTAAATACAATGAAAGCCTTTTTTCTTACAGTGACCCCCAGGGTCTGCCGTCACTTATCGAAGTACTGCGGAAGCAGCTGCAGAATCATCAGGTTTTTTCAGACACCCAAAGGATTTTCATAACGACAGGCTCCCAGCAGGCACTGAATATTTTAGTCAGGATGCCCTTTCCGAACCAGAAGAACAATGTAGTCATTGAACAGCCGACCTATCATGGAATGATTCAATGCCTCAAGCAGAATAATACCCCGGCTTTTGGAGTCAGCAGCGCTTTTAGAGGCCTGGATTTTGAAAGCCTTGAAAGAAGCTTCCGGAATGATAAAATAAAATTCTTCTATACCATCCCGCGATTCAACAATCCTCTGGGCTTAAGTTATACAAACGATGATAAAAAGAAGATACTTGCCCTTGCAGAAAAGTACAATGTATATATTGTGGAGGACGACTATCTTGGCGACCTGGAAAGTGATGCAAAACTAACCCCTGTATTCTCCTTTGATAAATCCGACAGGGTGGTATATATAAAGACCTTTTCAAAAGTACTGCTCCCAGGCCTGCGTGTTGCTGTGGTCGTACTGCCGAAGCTTCTTATCAACACCTTCAGAGAATATAAGTACTGGGCTGATATAAACACTCCTCTGATATCGCAAGGTGCACTGGAAATATATATCAAAAGCGGTCTGTACAATTTACATATTGACAGGATAAAAGAAATGTACTCAGAAAGAATGGTTTATCTGAAAGAGCTTGTTGAAAATTCTGCTTCCCCGTCAATCAGGTGGCATATACCTGCAAAGGGATGCTTCTATGCCGGACTGGAAATATTGAACGGCAGCACAGAAAAGGCTGTGGTAGCAGGCTTGTCGCACAAGGGCTTGCTTTTGCCCAATGCTGAGAGCAGTTATTTAAAGGAGTTCTATAATGATAAAATTTTAAGATTAAGTGTTGCACATACCGATATCAGTGAAATAGAATCCGGTATTCCCATGATCATAAATGAAATTGAAAGCAGTATGATGAATAATAGAAACAGCATCATGCTGTAAAGAAATGAGAAAAACATTAAAATACTATAATTACTTAATATTATTATAAAGGAGCGGACTCGGTTGATAATCAAAGCAAAACAAATTTCAGTTATTCGGGATTCAAAGTATATTTTAAAAGATGTGGATTGGTCGGTGAAAGACGGCGAGCATTGGGCGATACTGGGATTGAACGGTTCCGGCAAAACCTCCTTGCTGGATCTGGTAAACGGGTATCTGTTTCCTTCAAAGGGAGATATACAGGTTCTTGACAGAACCTTTGGAAAATATGATTGGCGGGAATTGAGAAAATCCATCGGATGGGTGAGTACCGCCCTTCAGGAGAGGCTCTATGGAACTGAAACAGTGGAAGATATCATTTTGAGCGGTAAGTTTGCATCACTTCGTCTGTTTGATGAACCCAGTGAGGAGGATAGAGCTTTTGCCGGAAATATAATGGAGCGTTTAGACAGCCTGGAGTTGTCCGGACGAACCTACGGGACCCTGTCCCAGGGTGAAAAACAGAAAGTCCTGATTGCAAGGGGCCTTATGTCCTCACCCCGACTGCTTATCCTGGATGAGCCCTGTACCGGACTGGATATTTTCGCAAAAGAAAAGCTGCTTTCCATTATTGAAAAGTTAAGCTGCGAAAAAGATGCGCCTACAATCATATATGTAACTCATCTTATCGAGGAAATCCTTCCGACCTTTGGACATACGCTGTTGCTGCGCAGGGGACAGGTCCATTCCTCAGGAGAAACAGCCTCTGTTCTGACCAAAGAAAACCTTTGTGATTTCTTTGAGGTACCTGTGCAATTTGAAAAAAAAGGAGAACGGTTCTTTTTGCGTCCTGATTATAAATGCGGATAGGCTCCTGCCTATCCTTTTCATCAACAAAGGGCATTAAAGTTTACGGCCTGTCGCTTTACTGTACATTTTTAAGAAATTCATCAAAATACGCATAAAATTCTACTTTGTTCCCTAAATGAACATTATGGTCTGGATGTGACATTTCATAAGCAAGACAGCTTGGTATCAAGGACTGCATCCTGGTAAAATCCTCATCCGGTACCGCTTCGTGACTTTTTGCCCTGATTAACAATACCGGGCAATTTATTTGCGGCAATAGCCGGAACCAGTCTTCATCATACACAATACCGGCAGCCATAGCCTGTGAGCTGAACATCATCCGGTAGCCTTCTGCAGTTTCGATCAAACTATTCATAAAATATTGATAGCTTAATTCCGAATCTGTGGCTTGCATAATAAAAGCCTTTGCCTCACCTAAGCTGGAAAAGGGCAAAGGCCAATCCTTTGTCAAAGGATCAACAGCTGGTATCTGTTCCAGTGGCGGCATATTTGATTTTGCAGGCCCCGATGCGGATCTGTCAAGTATGGCCAATGCTTTAATGTAATCAGGATATAACGCTGCTGTATATCCTGCCACCCGTCCGCCCATAGAATGGCCTACCAGAATTACTGAATCTATCTTTAAAAAATCCAGTAATTCTTTTATATCTTCAGCCATTTCCTCCGCTGTATACTTGGACACAGGCTTACTGCTCAATCCATGCCCTCTTTGGTCCGGTGCGATAATTCTGTACTGTTTTCCATAGTGCTGGATAAAATCATACCAGGTTTCTGCCCTTCCCCATCTCCCATGAAGACAAAGAATTGGAAGTCCCGCGGTTTTTGTGTCGAAATAAAGCATGTCGATACTCTTCAGCTTAGCAATGCTCCTGTAGATTTTTACTTTTTCCATACTAAACCTCCTTATAATGCATTATAGTTTGATATCAAACTATATCATTAAAAAATTATAGATTATTATAAATTTTGTTCAGAATTCTTATTAGCTCCTCCTTTTCTTTTTCTGAGATGCCTGAATAAAAAACATCCAGAAGCTTCGTTGATATTTCTTCAAACATGGGCTTCAGTCCGTTCCCCATATGAGTTAAGGTTACATAAATTATTCTCGTATCCTCTGTGTCTCTTTCCTTTGCCACATACCCGAGTCTGACCAGCTTGCCGACAAGTGCTGTAACTGTAGACTTATCCTTGCCGATCCTGCGGGCAATCTCTGCCATTGTCAGTCTTGGGTTGTTAAAAAGAGCATAGATGATATCCCCATGTGAAGTTACAATACCGCCAACTCCATGTTTCAGCATCTCTGACACAATAAACCGGTTGGATTTCTCCCTGATTTTTGATATTAATGATATTGCATCTCTCGTATCCATAACCATATTATAGTTTTATATCAAACTAATGTCAATAAAAAAATACCGGATACAATACTTATCAGTATTTATAAGCTACATACCCGGCATTTACCTTTTCTCTTATTTTAGTATCTGGTTCATCGGTTTCTCTATAGCTTGACTATCAGCACTACAGCCTTATCTATTTCTATTGTTTTATATTCATCTATACCTAAGCCCTCATATTCATCTTTGCTGATTTTAGCCTTTATTACATCTGCTAATTTGTTATATTCTGTATTAGCGGATATTATTAAGATATTATTATCTTTTAAGTATTCTTCCTTGAACTGTGATATGTTACCTGACTTTTCACTTGCCTTTTCAAGTTTCCTGTATTTCTCCAGCTCCGCAAATACTACGGGCTTTACCTTCGAGTAAATACCCTTTTCTCCAAATAGATAGTATCTTTTAAATACATCGGGCTCAATCCTGTATCCATAGTGAGGCTTATAATACTTACCGTAACTATCCGATATATCCAGTAAATTAAAGAATTCTCCATTATTGAACAGCCCCCAGCCGGGTGCAGAAACCATTTCCCCATAGTCGTCCACCATTCTCAGTTCACTCAGGTCGTTCGGATTATAGTGCTGATAATATAATCCCCTTCCTGTCTCAATGTTTCCGGCTCCCAACTCGTCATAATCTATACGTATCCATCTTCCATCAATGTATACCTCGTTATACATATGATTTGAAGAGGTTTCTCCTGTACTCACCAATATCTCTTTAACCAACGGGTTTTTTATATTCCTGACCTTATACATCAAATCATCTGAAATTCTTATTTTTGTAGTACATAAGTGCCTGGTTGGTATTCCCAACGTTCTGTATATTGTTGCTGAATAGGTTGTTGATGAAGTGCAGGCCCCTCTGGCCTTGTTATAATACATTTGTTTTCCCAGTACAAGCTTGTTAACCAACTCATCCAGAGTAATGCTTTTGTCTTTCTTGACCTTTTCTTCATAAAGATCTCTAAACCGTTCCTCTACATAAAAGTTTCCTTTCTCATCATACCTGAGATAAAAGTGCGGAGGCCGATCATGTTCAATTGATTCAGTACTATCCTCTATCCACATTGAAACTCTTTGCACCAGCTCTTTGTCGCTTAACTTTTCAGGGTCGATTCCAAGTCCCTTTAGCTCATTAATTAAGTCTTTTCTCATCTGTTCGTCCCAATTTGCGTATAAGTAGGGCTTTAAGTATTTATCAAATTCAGGACCATAATCTCCCCAGCTGTCATTTCTGCCTATTCCATCTTTAACAGTGTTTTCAGTATAAAATACTATTTCACACTCCATATAATCTTTTTTTTCTGCAATGATTCTGGTATCCTGGTAATCATTATTCATAGAATTTATATCCCATGGTCCGGTTATCTGCAGGTTAGCTTTTAATGTGTAGGTATACTCCTTTCTTTCATTCCAATCTCCGTCAGGGATCCCATCACCATCACTATCTGCATTATCAGGATTCGTATAATATTTATACTTTTCCTGAAAATCCTGTAGTCCGTCTCCATCGCTGTCCAAGTCCGGGGTGCTTAAGGCTGGCTGAGTGATAGTACTGCTGTCTGACTGTATGTCCAATGGGCTTAATAGCGATACAAGCATGAACAAAATCAAAAAGCATCTGAATTTCCTCATAGTTTACCTCCTTCGTTTTAAACCCATATATCTGCTAAAAGTATCTTCAATTTACACAATAATACAAAATTGTTATATTATGATACGATATTTTTAACAAGAAAATAAGTGCCGGATGCAAAGTGATATGCACCTGACACTTACCTTATCTTGTCAACCTTAATATTATTCTCCTTTACCTCCACCTTCACCGATCACAATCTTCTTATTAAAATATGTCTGTCTTATATCGCCGGCTTGTTCGCTCCAGGCCTCAATACCGATTTTTTTCATTAAGCAAAGGTTATACAGCTTTATATTGTGAGGATACTTCTTTGCTTCGTCAGCAAGGGGCATTAAGTATCCGCAAGGGAAAGTATCGCAGTTGAAGCAGTAATCCACCCCTTTTTCCCTGGCACAATCCGCAGTCTTGCAGTGTTTCCCCTGCATTTTGAGAAACAGGCATATGTTTCCATCAACGCAGCCTTTACAGCTTATTTCCTCCTTAGGTACTTTGGCTATTGCAGACAATCTTGTCTGGAACTCATCTGTCACATTGTCTTCAAAAGCCTCGCAGTTAAAACAGTCAATACCACATGGTGCGACGATTTTCTTTTTCATAGTAAATGTCCTCCTTTAATTTTGTATTCTATTCTTAGACACTTACTTATACAAAATCGTTACATGAGTTGTACCGCTTTTTTTATTTTTTGCAAAAATTCATCCTTTGTCCATGCTGCCTCCACCGTATACAGATAATCTATTTTTTTCAATAAAGACAGGTCTCTGAAATATTTCTTTTTAAGCTCATCAGCCTTTATAATATTATGTCCTGTAGGGATCGGAAGTGCATGATCCCTCATATACTTGATCCACAGGTGGCATTTACATGGTTTCTCAGGATCGATCAGACTGCAGCGCATTTCAAACATCTCCTGAAGCTTTTTCCTGCCTCTGTGCAGCGTCACCTTTACATTTTCAAGTGACATCCCCAGGACATCAGCGATCTCCTGATTTTTAAGGTTCATACAGCTTTTCAATAAAAAACAGACTCTCTGATTTTTGGGCAGGCATTTCAAAAAACCCTGAAGACATTTCTCCCTCATCTCATCGATTATCAGGTTATCGTCATAATCAGGGCAATAACTGATACTTTCAAAAAATTCCTTTTCACTTATTTTTAAATTCTCTGTGATAATGGTCAAAGGCAGCTTATTGATTTTTTGAAAAAACCTGTAGCTTTCATTGATTACGATCCGGTATATCCATGTGAACAATTCTGAATCGCCTCTGAATTTATCAATGTACTTACAAGCTTTAAGAAATGCATTTTGCAGGACATCCTCCGTATCCTGATGATTCCCGACCATTCTATATGCACAGGAGTATAGCTTCTCATAATTGCTGCTGAAAATATCTTCAATCTGTACTGCCAAGCTTCCGGTTTTCATATATCCCTACCACCTCGCCTATCACTTCAGGTACTATTTTACACAACCTCCATGAAAAATGCACTCATATACTTTGATAACATTGCAAAAAATTTTCCCTGGCACTTATACATTCCAATATTTATTTGCCATTTTTTATCAACAGGTATAGAATAATGCATATAAACAAAAACGGAGGTTGCATCAAATGATAGATCTGCATATTCACACAACTTCATCGGACGGCTCGGATGAGCCCAGGGATATTCTCATTAAGGCACAGCAATCAGGTCTGAAATATATATCTATTACAGATCACGATTCCATCGGGGCTTATAAAAAACTGCGGGAAATTAATGCAGCCAGCTATTTTGAAGGCAAAATCATTCCCGGCTGTGAATTCTCTGTTGTTTACAATGGAAAACCTATTGAGATATTAGGTTATGGGATAGACCTTGAAACAGTTGAATCAACTGGAATCGTATCCGACGAAAGGTTCCTTGAAAGAGAAAATGAATATCTCAAAAAAATGAAGGATGTATGCAGAAACCTGAACATTAAGTATACTGATACCCTGTCAATCAAGAATAATAAATATTTCGCATCACAAGTAATGCATTCTGATTTAAGAAAATATCCTGAAAATGAAAAACACTTTACTAAAGAAATATGGGAAAGCATAAATGCATTTTACAGGACATGTATCAATAATGAAGACAGTCCGTTCTATCTTAACCAAACAAAGAATTATCCAACCGTAAAGGAAGCAGCCGTCCTGATAAAAAAAGCAGGAGGAAAAGCATTCCTTGCCCATCTTTATGGCTATTTTACTGATGACTATGAAGAGTTTCTCAACTCAATAGTATCACTAAATGCACTGGATGGTATAGAATGCTATCATTCGCTTCATTCAATGGATAAGACAGACTATCTTCTTAATTACTGCAGTGTACACAAGCTTTATGCATCCGGCGGAAGTGATTATCATGGGGATTTTAAACCCACTGTTAAAATTGGAGAAAGCATCAATGGCGTAAAAATACCTTACAAAATATTAGAGCCCTGGCTTCCAAACTGTATACTATAAATGTGTTTAACCTTCAAACCAAGCCCAGTCGACCTCATTGAAATGCCTGATGATCGGATGTTTACCCTCCCATTCCTTATAGTCACAGTTATTGGAATTTACAATAATGATATTTCCTGCAGCTGCAGCCTCAGCAGCTTTTATACCTGAAACCGAGTCCTCAAAGATGATAATATTCTTACTGTCTATTCCCAGTACATCTATGGCTTTCAGGAACAAATCGGGAAAAGGCTTCCCTCTCATAGAGCCGTCATTGTAGATTATATGCTCCTTTTTGAACCATCTGTCAAGTTCAAGCCTCTTGATATAAAACTCAACATTTTCTAATCCGGAAGCTGTTGCAATCACGAAAGGGATATTCCTTTCCGAAAGCTTTTCAAATAGCTCAACCACACCTTCCGACAGGGAAAAGTCCTTCAATTCGATACACAACCTCTGATATTCATATTCTTTTTCAAGCCCATAACGCTCTATCTCCGCTTCAGTCAACCTGTCCTTAAATAGCTCCGCCAATATCTCTTTATTCAATCGCCCATGGAAAAGCTGATGCTTTTCTTCGTCTGACAAAAAGAAATCATACCTCTTCAAAAAATTATCCCAGGCTATGTTATGTAGATGTGTATCCCATAACAAGGTCCCGTTAAAATCAAAAATAATTCCCTTTTTATTCATTCGCTCTCGCATGATATATTCAACGGATATATCATATATCTCCTTTCATCACATATATAACAAAGAGATCCGGATATGTAAACGTAATTTAATTATAACTCATAACAAAAAACTGTTCTATTTATTAATGCAGATGCCATACAAAAAAGTTGATTGCAGCAATTTACTGCAATCAACTTATAATAATCGTCCTGCCCTCTGACTTGGCCTCTGTTCTTACACATTCTTACAGCCAGGATTTAAATACTCATCATAAACAATTTTAGATATTTTACCTATTATTTCCCGCCCGTCCTTGTTTGTTTCTGTCTCATTTGTCAGGACACATATTATGTACTCGCAATTCGCCAGGTAAACTATCCCTGCGTCGTGTTCAAGCCTATCCAGATCACCTGTCTTATGCGCCACCAGGACTTCTTCAGGCAGATATAGATCCAGTCTTCCTCTAACCTGCTGCCTTTTTAGAATACTCAGCATCATATCGCTGTATTTTTTATTGATATTCCGGCCGTGATAAATCAGCTCCAATATATATGCCAAATCATTTGCAGTTATTAGATTCTCCCTGCCTTCTCTGGCAGCCTGGGAGTCCATCATCTTACGCTGAAGCTTCGTATTTTTAAGTCCGAGCTTCTTTATAGTTGCATTGATGTTATCCATTCCCAGCAGGTTGATCAGTATATTCGTAGCCATGTTATCGCTTACAATAATCATCATCGTCATTATTTCTTCCAGAGTAAATCTATGACCGCAATTCAACTCTTTAAATATACCATCTCCTCCGGTTTTCATGCCTTCTGTCAGTTCAATGGTATCCTCAAGCTTTATGGAACCTTCATTGACTCTGTTCAATAGCTCTGACATTATCGCAAGCTTAATAGTACTTGCTGATGGAAATACGAGATTTTCATTGATTTTTATTTCTTCGTTTGTTTTTAGGTTCTTCACTGCAATGGCTACATTACCATTTTGTGTTTTAATAAACTCTTTGATTTTATGCTCTAGCATGATAATTCACTCCCCTATTATCCGAAGAAGGACATAAATAAGACCAGCAGAACTGAACAAATTGTAACGATGATACCGTATGTCACCAGGTTTTTCATATCCTTTGATCTTGCAAGACCCATTTGCCCTATCATATCTGCTTCAGGATATGCAAAAGATGTAATCTGTCCTGCAACCAGCAATATCAATGCCCACAATGTAGATGACACTCCTAAATCAGTAACGATTGATTTAAACATGGTATCCATGACTATATTATCTGCAGTGGCAGCTCCACCAACTCCGAAGATACCCGTCAATGCAGCAACCAGTGAGAATACTACCTTGCTCTGTGATTCAAGTAACGGCTTCAATAATGCTACAAGGGCTTCGAAGGATCCTGCTTCAGCAATAAAGGTAATGAATGGATTGAAGAGTATGAACATTATAAACAGCCACATCATACGTGAAGCGCCCTTTATGAAGGTATCAACCAGGTCATTTGCTTTTAATCCGCCTGCAAAGCCTGTTATTGCAGCTGCTACAGATATTACCAGTATAGCATATGAAGAACCGCTTTGGAGAGTGATACCATAGCCAATTAATGCTATCATGGACAAAGCAAATGCTAAAGCTGCTCTTTTGACTTCTTTACCGGCAGTATAGTTATCCTTTGGTTCCTCAATATTATCATAGGCATATATTCCGGTAGTTTTCTTCTGAATTTTATTTGCCATTATAAAGGTTATTATCAGTACAACTAAAGCAAGAGGAATTCCTGCTCCTATTACATACTTACTGTAGCTTAAGCCTGTAAGACCCATAATGGTTACGACCTGTGGCGTATATGGCCCTAAGAACATGCCGGTAAGGCCTGCACCCATGAAAACCACAGCGACAGTTGAAGGAGTAATACCTATTGTTGCAACAAGGGGTATTATTATCGGAGCGATGATTGCATTTGCTCCTGCCAGTGTACCGAGCAATGATACAAGAACTGTTGAACTTATCATTGTTGCCACTATTGCCTTCTTCTCACTGTCAACTCCTATCTTTTTCATAAGAGACATAACCAGATATTCAGCAACACCTGTTTTTTGAAGAATTGCTCCAAGACCAGATCCCAGCATGATGATCAAACCTATCATACCTAAGAACGATCCAAGAGACTCAGCCATAACGCCTCCAAAAGATGAAAACGGCTGGTTCGTGAGAATAGCACTTAAAATGACACAGGTAACGACATTAAGTACTGGATTGTAATCTTTAAATGATAATATAATGTAAATAATAAGTGGAATCAATCCGAATATCGGAGATAAGCCAAATAACATATTAATACCCTCCTTGTAATATTTAAGATTATTGAGTATTCACATTAAAGCCAATCACAGTAGTATTTACTGGATTAAGCCTATGTTTTTCCATCTATAGTTTCCACAAAACCACCTCCCCCTCTATTTGAATATAAAAAAACCAGCAAAAACAAGAATACTTGTTTTGCTGGTTTTCATTTACTCCGACATAATTGTTCTATATCGAATAAACAAAGCAGCTATATCAATAGTATTTTTTCAATATATTGCGCTTTTTTTCATTATACTTCAAACTTTCTGGTAAATCAATCACTTTTTTACAATTATATACCTTTATATACCAGGTAAATAAGTTCCTGGTGCACAGGTTATCAGTTTATACCTTTAAGTAAGCATCGGCAATCCAATAACCCTTACACCTGGCATTGTAGGATTTATATCAGGGATGTACTAAAATATCTTTCAACTCTGTCAGGCAAAACAGTTACAATGTTTTTATCAGGACCATACTTTTGTGCTATTTTCATAGAAGCCCAGACATTGGCACCTGAAGAAGTCCCTGCAAGGATACCCTGGACTTTGGCCAACCCTCTGGCTGTATTAATTGCATCATCATCTGTAACTTGGATTACCCCATCTATAAGACTTACATCGAGTATTTTGGGGATAAAACCATCACCGATTCCCTGAATCTTATGCAATCCCGGCTCATGTCCCAGAAGCGCCGATACATTTTTAGGTTCCACGGCGATTATCTTTGCCTTCGGATTTCTTTCTTTAATAAATCTGCCGATTCCCCCCAGCGTTCCTCCGCTTCCCAACCCTGAAACAAAGACATCAACTTTACACTTCATTTGTTCCCAGATTTCCGGGGCTGTGGTAAGGTAATGAACTTCGGGGTTATCAGGATTTTCAAACTGCTGGGGAACAAAAAAATTAGTATCCTTTGCCTTCTGTCTCTCAACTTCCGCTACTGACCCGCCAATACTTTCTTCCGCATCAGTCAGGACCAGCTCCGCACCTAATGCTGCTATGATCTTCTTCCTTTCTTCACTCATATTTTCAGGCATAACAATTATAACCCTGTATCCTTTTTGGATGCCGACCAAAGCTATACCTATCCCGGTATTGCCCGAAGTAGGCTCCATGATTGTCATACCGGGCTTCAATATCCCTTTCTTTTCTGCCTGTTCAATCATATATTTTGCGACTCTGTCTTTAATACTTCCGCCTGGATTCAGATATTCCGCTTTAGCAAAGATATTCAACCCTGATAGTTTTTTCAAGCTTACCATGGGCGTATTACCAATGACATCAAGGATGCTTTCAGCTATCATTCTATCTACTCCCCTTTATATATATACATCTTATGTAAATAATCTGTGCTATCATGCATGTCCTTAAATAAAATTCTGTTGGGTAAAAGTCTGTCAGCTGATTTTATATTGCTGCCGGAAAATGTTTCAATAAACATCAATACATCATGCTTATGGGCTGTTTTTGCATTTACTTATAATCCTGTTTACCGTCTCGCTATTCCAATCCTGATAAAATCTATAATGTTACAGGTAATCCTTTCGATGAACTCACTAAGAGTTTCTTCACTTTCCTTAAAGATCTCCGGTGTTAAATTGGATGACAAAATGTAAATGGATTTTGCTATGAACTTTATGTCAATATCACTTCTTACCTCCCCTGCTTCAATGGCTTTTACCAGCATGGACTCGTACATACCTGACGTATCCAGCACCTCAGCTCCGAATATTTCATTGATAAGCTCCATATTTTCATACATCCTGCCTGCAAGCTTTTCAAATTCAGGCTTTGAAGCTGCAAACCCGGCTCCGGCTTCAAACAGACCTCTTAAACCTTCAAAAAAACTCTCCTGCTGTCCCGTCAAAACGGGCTCCATGTATTTCATTTTCTCTTCTCTGATAATAAGGATTATATATTTGTACAGATCCTTCTTGTCTTCAAAATAATCATAAAAGCTACTTCGTGGAATTTTTGCCTTACTAATGATATCAGAGATTTTTACCTCATTGAAGGTAAATCTTGAGAATTCATTTATTGCTACATCAATAATCTGCTTCTGCTTTTCACTGGTCAGCTTGAAAAATGTCTGCTTAGGCAATTAATCATCTCCTATCGTTATTTATAATTGTGTCACGCACTCTGTTACTTATAAAGCCCATACACCTTCTCAATATACTTTACAGCATTTTGAAGCCCATTTTCTTTTTCAATTTTGCTTTGAATAGCTTTTGCCTTTTCTATATATTTCACGCTGTCCATTTCTTTGAAGGCTTTTACCAGATCAGATATTTCCAGATTCTTTTCTTTCAGGGGCTTCATAGTATATCCCTTTGAATACAGCTGATACGCCCAGAATGGCTGGTCTGTCGTAAAAGGCATTATTAATTGTGGAGCTCCGCTAAGAAGCGCCTCAGACATAGTACCGGCTCCCCCATGATGGATAATACCCTTCGCTTGCCTGAATATAAGCCTGTGGGGGGCCTTTTCCACTGCAAAAATATTTTCCTCATTGTCAAAGCTCATTCCACTTGTACCTGTTAAAATCACTGCTCGATTTCCAGTCTCTTTTAGTGCTTTCACAAGCTTCTCCTTAAAGACCTCCGGATTCTTAAGCGGCATACTGCTGAAAGATACAACTATGGGCTTCCTGCCTTTTATGATAAAATCCTCCAGTTTCTCATCCAGCTTGGTTTCACCAATATCCATAAAGAAGAAACCAGAGACGTAAACCCTGTCTTTCCAGCTCTCTACTTCTCTAAATATATACGGACTGATGGGATATATAATCGGGATGTCTCTGTCGTTAACCTTGAATGTAAGCTCTCCTGCTTTTCTCTCAGGAAGCTTTAAAGAGTCTTTTCTAAACTCATTTATGTCCTTCATATAAGACGATTCCGCAAGGGCAGTAGCTTTATATGTCAACTTGTTCAGGACAGGTCCCAAGTTTCTTTTTGAAGCTATGACAAAGTTGGGGAACTCAGTGATCGGAAATAAAATTGGTACAGGAGGCATGCTGATGCACAGAATCCTCAAATGCTCTGCGATATCAGCAGCGCCAAGTGCTTTAGGGTGATAAACGATTATATCCGATCCTTTTGAGGCCTCCAGAAAATCACTCATGCTTTTCCTATATGCCGGAGTAATTACTTCCTTGGCGTACCTCAGCATTTTAAAAATGTTGAAGCTCCCGCCATTGAATACTTTTCTTCCTTCTTCGCTTTCCAGCATAGCCATCAGATCTGCAGCAGCTTCATAGAATTCAACTCCGTTTTCCTGTATGAATTTTTTAAAGCTTCCGCCTGTACACACCAATGCTTCATGTCCATTCTTAATCAGTTCCTTGGCCAGAGCTAAGTATGGCTGAACATCTCCTCTGGTGCCCAATGTAAGAAACGTAACTCTCATAATCAACGCCTCCAATAAGCAATTGTTTGCAAAGTTATGGTTCCGACGACAGTGTCGTCGTTACCTTTACATTACCACCAAACTGTATTCACGTCAAGATGATATTTCCATACAACTAAGTCATGATTTCCCTTGCACCATAGATTCAACCAATATGCGAGTAAATTCGCATGTTGAGTTATGGGTTTGAATGGATGGTTATGTTAGTATTAAGGTATCAGATTCAAGGAGGTCTTCATATGACGACAGTTTAACTCAAAATTGCGGAATTATGGTTTTCGAAGTCTTCCCCGGCATCATAGTTTCAAAAACTTGTTTTTAGCTCCGAATGATTCATAAACCTATCATATGAAAGTATCTTTACCTGATGATCTCCCTCAGCATATGTGGATATATCAAGCGTAATATTACTGCAATCCGATTTTGGAGCAATTAACTGCAGCTTGTCATCAATAAACACTTCCACCTTTGTTGTATCTTCCCCGGTATTTAAGGCCAGGTTAAGCTTATTGCCGGCAACCTGGCGGCTAATAAGTTCGAGCTCAGGAGGTTTTCTATCCTGTACTTTAACTCCCCCCAGGTTTGAAAATCTGATCTTGAAATCTTTCCTGACTTCATCAACCGGCTTTCCTAAAACACTTATTCTTGCCGTATCCATCTTTCCCATACCGCTGTCGGATAAATATTGAAGGTATGTAATTGACTCAGGATCCCATCCCATAACTAAAGCCTCAATCACATCAACAGCAATTGCATCCTTCCCTGCCATAACAAGCCTCATATTCATTCTGTCACCGGTAATATGGCTTTTCCCTATAGGCACAGGGCCATTCTGAAATCCCTGAAGCCCATCCATTACCACAAAATCAATAGGCTTGCACATGTAGTAATCATAAAGCCATTTATCCATTTCCCCATCAATGATTTTGTGGGATACCATTTGGGTCCTTCCCGGATTTGTAGCTGAAACCCCATATATATTGGCAGGTGCGGCACCTATGCTTACATTCTTTATTGATCCGCTTACAACTGTCCCCGAGTTCGTCTTAAGACATGGAATGCTGATCAGAACATCACACTGGAAGAACCTCTTGTTCAGATAGTATTCCTTATGCAAAAGCCCTTCCGGCAAACTATACTTTACAAGCCCCTCGGAATCAAAATCCTGCCACTTTCCGCTGTCTTCTTCTATAGACACAAATTCATCTACTCCGGGTATCTTTTCATGAGTATAATTCAAATGCTCCATGGCTTTGCGGGTCGGATCTCCACCGGACCCTTCCATTACAAGCACTCTCCCGTGAGGATTGTATTTCCTTACCATTTCAACAACAGCCCTGGTTACACGCCAATCAGTTGTCGCTCCGTTCAGTTCCTTATCAAAGGCCTGCCCGGTAGAGTCTACATGCATCTGAACCAAATTAGGCTTCAAAACCACTACCTGATTATCTTTAATAACCTCATCAAATCCCCCTGAAAGGTTTATAGCATTCTCTACCATAATTTTGATTTCTTCATATGTTATCTGAGCTGCCTCAGGTTTGTCGGATTGAACAATAGCAACCAGAGACTGACCGGCAGTTGGAGCTATTTTTTCAAGCTTTTCAATCGGTTTATCCTGAATACTATCTGTCTCTTCAGGAATTACTGTCGGAGCCGATGTCGTATCCTCCTTATACTTGATTATAAATCCGTCAAAAAGGCCGTATCTATAGCCAACAAAAGCCAGCACCATTGCTGACGTCAGAAATATAAGGATAATCCGTTTTATAGTTTTCAATCTCATAGCTCACCTCATAAGCACTTTTATATATATAAATATCCTGTAATCATTGAAAAAGCAATTAAAACCAATATATAAACCAATAGGAATACAGGCCTTACAATACTGGACAGTGCCGCTAATACGGTTATTCTCGTAGCAGCACCTACATTAAGAAATGCCAGTACAACTCCCTTACTCATGCCTCCCAGCATCAAAGCCTTAACTATCGGAATAACTCCTCCTCCACATGTATAAAAGGGTATACTTAGAACAGACATAAATATAATCTGAAGCATTTTATCCTGTTGATACAGCTTGTTTGCAATATCTGCCGGAATAAGTACCTCTATTGCCGATGCCAGAATCACCCCGACGACAAGATAAAGCCACATAAATTCAAGGCTTTTCATAATACTGATCAAGTATCGCTTCCATGTAAAAGCTTCTTTTATGCAGCTTTTTCCATTGCTTTTGTCTGAACATTCCTTAAGGAAATTTTCATTAAGAACATATTCCTTGGGGATAATTTTTAAAATGAATCCCATAAAAAGTGCAAACAGTATTATGGTAAGAACCCGCATAAGTGCTATTTCCTTGCTTACTCCTCCCCATGTAAGGATGAAAAGCTGAGGATTCATCATCGAAGAGGATATAAGGAATACTATAAGGACTGCAGCCGGCATACCTGAGCCGGCAAGACGCATAACAACAGGCACGGTTCCATATGTACAAAGGGGGGATACCATGCCAAGGACTGATGCCGCCAATGTAACACAGACAGTACTTTTGGAATGAAAATGCTCGATATAATTGTGGAGCCTTATGTATTTAAGAGCTTCTCCTATAGCAGTTCCTGCAATAAGATACGGCAGGATTTCCAATAAAGTCAAGAATGCTTTTATAAATATGTTGAAGGAATAAAATATAATTTTGTACATATATAGGCCTTTCCGAATATTTCACAAAAAAGTTATTTATGAAGCCCAGGTGTCTGACACTGCATTTCATAATTACAATATACTCTTTTTCCTGTACCTTGCACTAGAAATTCTGCTGCCTTCCTGCAAGTATATCTTTTTTTAGGGAGCTTATTGAAATTAGTTTATAAACGATAATACTGATAACTATTGATATAACCGCAAGCATAACAGCAGTAAAATATGATTTGTATAATCCGCGTCTTAATAGCTGTCGTGACAAATTCGACAGAACCAAAGGCTCATGGAAAATGTATATATAAAAAGAATGTCTCCCCAAATCCATCAATACACGATTTTCTTTTATCCATAGTGCAATATAATAGTAAGCTGCTACAGCTGCCGGAACAAATACCAGGTCATAGATCAAACGGTTATACACAGGTTTTGTGAATGTGCAAACAATAATCAGCATTACTATATACAGCAAAATTATATTATTGGGACACTTCTGGGAAAGCTTGAAGGAGTAAAATAAACATCCGATCTCATAAATGAAAAAGTAATAAATGAAAGCGAGCGGATATGGATTATTAGACAGAAAAGGTATCCTCATCAGGACTATTACTTCCCAAACTATCGCCAAGCCAATAAAAAATACAAGTCTCAAGCTTGTGTTTTTTAAATATTTACGGAAAAATGGATATGTAAGACAAACAAGCAAATACATGGGAATATACCAAAACTGATATGCAAAATTATATCCGATAAACATCCTGATAAAGCCGGCTGCGAATCCTTCGGCAACATACTGGACATCATATACTCCTGTATTCATCAACCGCTTAAAAAAAACATCGATCCAATGATAGGACAGGTAAAAAAAGCTTACAATGAAAAAGGGCTTAAAAACATTCAACATCTTTTTCTTGAAGTATTCACGATATGTTTCATTTTGATTGTTCATCATATATTTGCAGCCGGCAATAAAGATGAACATGGGCACAGAAATATGAACGATCTTATCAATAATATTAAGTAGAAATCCTCCTTTAATATAAGAATTTAGTTTCAGTACGTTTACCAGATAATATGCGTTACTGTGCAGTAGAACTACAAATAGTATTGCTATTCCACTATATACATCTAATTCAGCCTGGTACTTTTTTAGCATAGTATTTTCCTTTCACTGCAATGACAAATTCTACATTATATATAATTATACATTAATACAAGCTTTAGAAAAATAAGAATGCTACTTCTTATATGAGCAGCATTCTTAAATATCCTAATTATGATAAAGCATTTACATCATAGAATCAGGAAAACAAACCATGCCTGTTGCTTTAGTTAATAACCCTTCTGGCCGTATAATAACAATTTGCATAATATCCCGACATAAGTGTTGTTTTCTTCACCACATCTCCAGTTTGAGGCGAGTGCACAAACTCACCATTTCCTACATATATTCCCACGTGGTTCACATTCTTCCCATCCCTTGCGAAAAATACCAGGTCACCATAGGTCAGCTCATCTTTCGGAACATGAGTCCCTGCACCTGCCTGGGAACTTGCTACTCTCGGCAATGCTATGCCAAGCTTGCCATACAGGGAATACACCAACCCGGAGCAATCATAGCTGTCAGGTCCTGTTCCGCCCCACTGGTAGGGTTTGCCCATTTCCTGAGATATAAGCTTTGCTAACTTAAATTCCATATTGCTTTCCCGCCTGCTTGTCCCAGCTCTGGACGCAACTAAATTGTTCCCGGATGCCGAAACCTTGTCATACATTCTTTCTGCAAGTACTATTGCTTCTTCCCTGGATGTATTTCCTATGGGGTTAAACAGATTGTCGCCAACTCCATTTACAACTTCTATGCCATATAAATAACTTACTGCCTCCCGTGCCCATTTTGAAATCATATCATAATCTGCAAATATGTGCTCGTACGAACCTGAATAATCATATCCGGGTTTTGCTGCCTGCAATGTACGATATAACATCACACTGATTTCCTGGCGTGTTATCGCATCATCAGGGGCAAACTTCCCATCTCCTATACCGTTTACTATCCCTAGATCATTTGCTATCCTGACTTTTGTATTTTGTGTATCACTAAAGGGATTTTCTCCTTGTGACATAGTTTCTTTCCCGCTTAAAGCTTCATACAAATTCACAGCAACTTCACTGAACTCTTCTCTTGTAACCTTGCTTCTATAATCTCCCTGGATCTTTTCCGGAAGAAGATCAACTTCTATTGCTTTATCAATTTCTGCTTTCGCCCAACTGCTTGGAATATCTTCATTACTTTGTGATAAAGCTGAATCTGCATATGTAGTGCTAATAGTCATTGAAACAGCCATAATTATAAATAAAAAAATCAAACCATATTTACTGTATCTTTTTCTCATCTGTTACTTCATCCTTTCTGCGACGCCTGAGTATGGAAATTATGTCAAAAACAACAGCTCATATTTTCTTATTTACATAATATCATAAAATTTCATTGTATGGGTTGGCTTAATTATTCCATATTTGTTAGTATATGCATAAATAAATGCCATGTGCAAATGATATGCTCCCTTCATAGTAACAGTTTTATTATTTCAACTGTCTACTATAAAGGGAGCATATCAAATGGCAGAAGTTCCAAAAAATAAACAGCCCGGAAGCATTAATATATCCTGCCTCCGGGCTGTTTTCACCTTCTTCCTGTCATACCAAGGCAATTAGGGCATACTTCCCGGCATCTGAAACATTTAATCTTGAAATCTCCGCCATTTTCCCGACCAAAAGCATATTCCCAACAATCCATTTGATTAAGCTCAGGATTCCCCACTGCTTTGACAGGGCAAGCATCAACACATAAACTGCACCCGTCAGGGCAAGGGCTTCCCTCAATAATACTATCTGCTTCCAATTCAATATCGACTAGTATTACACTAAGCCAAACCATATTCCCAAACTCCGGAGTAACAAGCAGAGTGTTTTTACCTATAGCGCCCAGCCCTGCCTTCACGGCACAATGTTTGGCAGAAACGATATTTCTATACCTTTGTGTGTTTTTATCATACTCGGTAGGACCATTTGTACCTGTAGGAACAGCAGCTACACCTTGGCTTTCCAGCTCAGTACATATAGCTACAGCCATCTTATCCATTTTGTCTGATAAGATATTCCTTACTATGGTGTATGGTGTAGTAGATCTACATTTCAATGTTCCATTAAGAAATTTTTTTGCAAACACAATTACTGATTTGCAAGAAGGCAGCACATCACATGGATGATAACCCTCAGGTGCTTCGCTGAAGCTTTCCACAGAAGCAATTCCGCATAAGTCTGCACCGCTATCCATTATCAGCTTTTTAATATCCTTTGACATTAAACTCATCGGTACCCCTCCAAAATAAAATTGCTTGAAGCAGCTGCTGGACTTGCTGCTAAAACTATATTATCATGATATATATTAACAAGTACAATTCACAGTTTTGATACAACAGCGCATGCATTCATTTATTTTGAAGTAAATGGGGTGACATGATGGAGTTCAGGCAGTTAAAAACCTTTCTGATGATTGCCAAGCTCGGCAGCTTCTCGAAGGCTGCAAATATTCTAGGGTATGCCCAGTCAACTATAACGATGCAGATTCAAGCTTTGGAAGAAGAGTTGGGGACTATTCTTTTTGAGCGGGGCAGCCGGAAAATTGGTTTGACCAGGGAAGGTGAAAATCTTTACTGGTATGCCGAGCAAATATTAAAACTGACCGAGGAGGCAATAGATTCGACTACTTGCGGGGACCAACCCAAGGGAACAATTGTTATAGGAACGCCAGAATCTCTTTGCCTGAATCGTCTGCATGAGCTGATAAAGGAGTATAGGCTCTACTGTCCGGAAGTAGAAATAAAGCTCCGTTTTGGAACATGCTGTGATTTACATGATATGCTAAGTAAAAACCTTATTGATATAGCCTTTTTTCTTGATGAACCTATTAGCGAAGATAAGCTTGTTACTCATGTTTTGTTTAATGAACCTGTTTTATTGCTTGCTTCACCCAAACACCCACTGGCTTCCAAAGCCTGTGTTACACCGGAAGACATCCACGGAGAATTCCTGATTTTAACCGAGTCCGGCTGCAACTATCGTGCCCGCTTTGAAAGCTTTACCAGTTCTCAGCAGATCCATCCCTGTTCTACTATGGAAGTCAGCAGTGTCGAAATAATTAAGCGATTCACTAGGGATAATTTGGGGATCACAGTTTTATCTAAAACTGCTGTCCAGGATGAACTGGACCAAAATCAGCTGATAGCTTTACCATGGACAGGACCCTCTTTTGATGTAAGTGCACAAATGGTATACCAAAAAGAAAAAAAGCTGTCGCCAGCTTTAAAAAGGTTTATAGCTTTAACTCTTGATAGAATGAGAAAGCTTACCAAATAGTACTAAGTCATAAAATGAATTCTCTATGTAATAGTAGTCCCTTAAACGCCCTTCCACTTCAAAGCCGTTCTTTTCCAATACCTTGGCAGAGCCAATATTGGCATCTGCCACACGTGCATGAAGCTTGCGCAGCTTTAATGTGCCGAAGGCGAAATCATTCATAAGAGCGGTAGCTTCTGTACCATAGCCCTTGCCCCAGTGCTTGCGGCTAAAAACATAACCGATTTCTGCATGATTAGCTTCCCGGTCAAAATTGAAAATCATCGCTGTTCCTATAACTTCCTGGGTTGTCTTATGAACAATGGATGCATATAAATGTGTTCCTGCCGACTCACGTTTCAGCCATTCTTCAATATAGCTGCGGGTCTCCTCCAGTGTTTTCATCAATGGCCAGCCAATAAAGCGTTTGACATGCTCATCCGAGGCATAGCTGTGTATCGCTTCGGCATCATTTGTATTCAATGGTTTAAAACAGATATTCCCGCCTTCTAACCCATGAAATATGCTTGCACTCATGTTATTCCCCCTCATGCTTTTTTACTTATCTTCTATTGTCTATTAATAATCTTGCATTAACTCATAGAAAAAAGCAATACTTTTTATAGCTGCATTCATTATGGTACGGTTCACCGTACTATGTATATCGGTGGTCCTTCTATTACATGCTATAGCTTACGGTGCCTGATACCTAACCTCTCGTATAATTGTAAGTATATAATAAATTCGTGCCAGGTATCACATTCACTTCAAGCTAGTGTCTCGTAACGTATATCACTTCAAGGGCATGGGAGGCACAGAATCTCGGTAAAGCTGCCTGAAAGCATTTATATACCTGGCTTTCAGACAGCTTTACCGATCTGCTTCTAAGTTCTATTCTTCATAGCAAATAATTGGTGTTCCGCCTTCTATATTATTATAAATCTTTTTAGCCAAATATAATGGAACATTTACGCACCCATGGGTTCCATTTATCTTATAGATATTTCCGCCAAAAGAATATCTCCAACTGGCGTCATGTATTCCTATATTCCCGTTATACGGCATCCAATAATTCACTTCAGCTTCATAATTCAGTCCTCTTAGAGTCGATCCTGTTTGTTTATAATTAAGCATATAGACACCAACCTCAGTAGCATTTCCTTTGTAGGGATTGCCTGTTACTATGGGGCCTTGCGTTATAAGCTTCCCGTCTTTATAAAACCATAAATACTGCCTTGTTATATTTATTTCTACATAAGTATTGCCTATATCATTTTCGTCCCCGGATAAAGCCCTTTGAGCATATATAGGTTCTTTTTCAAGCACTTCGCCTCTTTTTATATTTCCTATCAATGCTTGTGTTTCAGCAGCACAGTTCATTTTCCACCCATAAAAACCGCCCTTAACCTCTACCGTTTTGTTTACAGATGTTTTAATTTTTCTTGCTGCACCGGCTGTATCATACTTTTTGCTCAATCCCTGCACATAATGCTTAACTGCTTCTTCGTTTATTACTACTTCCAAGTCTTCTTCGACACTAAGCCATTGGTTTACTGTACTTTGATCCAGTATTTCTTTTTCACTTCTAAGTATATAAGTGATTTTTGCTGATACATACTTATTTAATAAATCCTTAGTCATCAGAGTTTTATCAGAGCTTAATGTGTACTTCGGATCTATGTAGCAAAGGTTTTTATTTAAATCCGATTTTATTTGTCCTTTTATTACACTCATTTTTATAACTTCATATAACCTGCCTTTATGCAGCTTATTGCCATATACCTCTTTAATCGCTTCATAATGGTCATTTGCATACTTGAAGCTTACATTCCGGGGTTCCACGATATCCTTGTTTAAACAATTCAATTCACTTATTTTATTTTCCAAATCCTCTTTATTATAAGCAAAGAGATCCTTTACATAATATTTTTGTTCCTTTACTAATGAACTTAACCATTTAAACGAACTTTGCATTTTTTCTATTTTATGAATACTGTTTTTTCTATTGTAGTGCATTCCTATTTCTTGTCCTTTTATTTCTTCTGTCTCTCCATCTCTTTCTAATAACTGTAACCTGTAATCCTTGACATAATTTATGAATATATCATCTACCCCGTCATGGGCTTTTAGTGAGACATCTACTCCATTTACTACCGTATTAAAAAAGAAATGATTCATAAAGTATAATGAAATCAGTAAATATATTAGTAATATTGAAGCTGCTGGAATTTTGACATTTTCGATAAGCTCATTTCTTGAAAGCTTTTTTATATTAATATCCTTCATTCCGATTTAAACCCTTTATCCGAAAATACAATTATTTAAGCATAATAACTAATTTATATTATGTTTGTGTTTTTGAATTTAAGACTTAGTATGCAGATACAAAAAATAATAAATGCCAGGTGCAGAAGTTATTAGCTTATGCTTTTATCCAGCATTAATAACCTAATAACCAATGTGCCTGGGTTTACATAAGGCTCTTTATTCTTCTAAACTATCAATTTGCTCCGATTCAATTCCTGAGTAATCCTGATACATTCCATAATCATCATTCCTGTGTACTCTGGTATAACCGAACATGTAATGGGTATGTCCATCATCTCTTGAGGTTATACCATAGAAATAATGTACGTGACCACGTCTGAAAGGTATGGGAGGGCTTGTTCTTATCCTGAAACGATGTCTGTGTCCCTGTCTATAGTCAGTATTGCCAGCCATAATGTGAGTGTGTCTGGGGGTATTCGGATTCTCGCTGGTAGTACCCATAAACCTGTGTCGATGCTGGTCTTCTACGGTTGTTCTTCCATTAAATAAATGATCGTGTAATTCTCTTGGCATAAAATCACCTCATTACTAAGTTATTTGGATTAAGGCAATTTAGTGCCTGCATTTATTAAATTTGCTATATAAATCGCACAAAGAAGATTACATGGAATAGCTGCGATTTATAACATCAATGAAAATGTTTCGCACTATTGAATTATATGTAATGGATTTAGTGCGAAACATATAGTTAACACTGCTGTAAACTTCTACACTGAGACCAAGGAAGCCTCCTAAGACGAAAGCTATGCTGCTTCTGCCCTTTATAGTTGTAAGCGCCTAGTATAATAGAGTGCCGGGGTTGCAACATTCTTACCTTAGCGATTGTCGCAATATTGCATTCTGCACAGGCAACAGCATCAGCCTTCCTATTTAGTATTTCGTGACTCAATCTTCAACCTTTCGGCTTTCGGCCTGCTATCTTGTATGCCTACGCTTGGAGCGCAGCAGTTACCTTCTGCGCTCCAAGGCTGACTACGGCGGCTGGTTAACCTTACCCGATGGGCTTCCCACACACTATATGACCCGATATTGCTCAGATGCACTGCCTGGCACCTACACTTACGAAAGTGCGGTAAATTGACACCATATTCTCAACTCTAGTAGCTTGTCAGCACATAATCCATTCGGTTGCACCCGATTGCAGAAGCAACTGAACTGCATTTTGCCCTCAATAGATAGAATATAGTCTTATCTTTAATATCACTCAATGTTTCAAAATTCGCTTGTCCTTTGCTTATAATAAGGTCTGCTTTACTAAATTCATTCTTAAATGCACTTGAACAATCTTTTAATATTGTTCCTTGTGCAGAATGTCCATTGTCAATAACCTTTACTAAATCTGCAACACCTGTACTTATTGCGTCTTGCATAGTTGCATCATTTACGATTGGGCCTCCCTTTACTACATAAGTAACCTTTTTTACTGGAAGATTCTCTAGTAGAAATTTATCAAATATGATTTCACCAGAATTATCAGCAATATACATAATCTTCTTTGACTTCTCTACCGCTTCTCGTAAAGCAGCTGTTCCAGTGCCAAAAATATCATGTTTGATACTATCCTCAACCGACTTAACAATATCTGAATGCTCCAGCTTTAATCCAACAGAAAAATCTATAATATTTCCTGCAATAGCCAGCCTACAAGCCATATCAAGGCGATCTTCCGCCTTATCTAACCATTTTTCCTCAGTAATTCTCTCATAAAGCTCTTTAGCAATTTCATTGTACTGTTCCTTCAATCCTTTATATGGATCATTAATACCGGTAATATTCTTAGCATGTTGATGCATCCTAAAAGCTATTTCAGGTGCTGTTTCATTGAAGTCCATTTCTCCCAATTCTTTCAGAGATCTTTTTATTATTTCTTCTTGCATCGTTACATTATTCGTCGCCTCTTCAGCTATTTCCACTGCTTGTCTGGCAAGACAGTGAATGCATTCACGTGATATCTTCATATATTCGCCTCCTCAAGAGTAATACGACCATATTCTATTAAGCGGAATATTCATAATTGTACCATTTAAATTTATGATTAAAAAGGCCGCCGCTGCTTTTGTGATACAATTCACCGCACCTTTGTATCGACGGTTTATATGACAGGCCAATTAAATTTACCTTGCCTGCCTAAATCCGGACATTTCAGCTGTGCCCCTGCCCCTACTGATACTTCTTATCAGGATAGTTCTTTTGGAATACATCAATGGCTATGCCTTTTAAGTCATCCGCACTCAGTTTGGTAAGTTGAGCCAATATATTCTTTTTGACATCTATTTGCGGGAATTTATCATTGCTGTCATATATATATTGGACTATATCCTTGAATAACTGTGTGTTTGCCCTAGTATGCGTATTGTTGACTTCCATGCCTATGTCAGAAGAATAAAACTGATTCAGGCACATGAACTGCATATTTCCGTAGGCCAGCTGTGAAAGCTTAGCTTTGTATTCAGCTTCACCTAACCATATAAAATTGGCTCCGGTTTTGTCATCAATAGAGTGCTGGCTCTCATGGATGATATTTGTTTTTACAGTAAAATCCTTTTCAAGCTTATTAAAAATATATCTTTGCAGTCCACTTCCATATATACCTTTGACCTTTGCCTTTTCAGTCTCGGTAATTATCTGCTTATCAATAAACTGAAATGAGATATTTGGAGAAAAATATATCTGTAAGGGTCCGCTTTCCTCTATGTCTGCCTGGGTACCCCCATATTCCTTTATGATGTCTTCTTTAGCATCTTCATTATAAAAGGAAGATACTTGAAGCTCGCCGTCATATTCATTATCTTGTATTACCATGACAATTTCCGTTGGGCTTATACTCCAGCCTCCTACTCCCCCACTTTCCATAAACCTCCAGCAATCCAGCCCGTTACTGATCATATTCTTTAACGTAATAACCTTTAAATCTATTTCTTCTCCCCATAAAGCAGAATGTATCATAGAACTGTCTATAATCCTTCCAAAATGAGCTCCCAGCATACTTCCGTTTGCTTTTATATTAGCAATTCTAACACCGAACTTCTTTTCTATTTCTTCATTCAATATGTTAGTCGATAAAGCAGTACCCCCTGAATAGTTTTTTATTTTTGGAAATAGTACTGCTATTTTTTCATATGCCGGCTTAATCCTTCTATAAAAATTCAGTTCCTCCTTCATACCGTTTATGCATCTTTCCCGGTAATAATCATCAAGTAATGCATTCAATTCATCCCTAAATGATAAATACAACTCCATCTCATAAAGCTTATTCCTAATATCTTCATTTGTCTGATCCTGGACTAATGCCTTTTTATATTCCATTACTGCTTCATCATAAAGAACAAGGGTGGCATAAAGGCTGGCCATTTGGAGATGAGTTACATTTTTTTTACCCTCAACTGCATCCTTATACAGCCTGTTCCACTCAATTACTCCCTTATATATATTGTCATCTGTGCTTTCTCCGATGAGGTTATCATTTTTCCATACTTTATAAGCCTTTTCGTATCCTTCTGCCTCAACATAAAGCTTATGCAATGCAGCATTTGCTTCTATGCTGAAGGGATTCTTGCCTGATGCATTTTCCAACGCTTCCATGGCTTTTTTTCTATTATTTAGTTTTAAATAGCAATTCCCTATAGCTGTGTGCAAATCGGCTAATTTGGGATTAATAGGTACATACTCGTAGTTGTTAGTGTTTTTTATTGCTTTTTCATAGTATTTTATAGCTTCCCTGTATTGTCCCTTTGCTTCATAAATACATCCCATTCCCCTATAGTGTTCAGAATTCTCCGGGTTCACTTTTATAGCCCTTTCAAACAATCCTTCCGCCTTTTCATAATTATTGAAGATATGAAACTCCATAAATCCATAATTGTTCAGCACCGTATCATTATCCTTAATAATGTCATATTTATCCTCCAGCAACTTCCTTGCTTCTGTATATTTGATAGAGGCTACGAGCGCTGCAAATTTATTGAATATATCAACGCTCTCCTTGCTTGGTCCCATAACAGTTTTGTTTGCTGCTATCCCGTTTGAGCAAGAGGTTAAAGCCAATATTAAAGTAAATATTAGTATTACCTTGCCAACCCTTATTACCTTTTCCATATTATCTATTTCCTCCCTAAGGCCATTCGAAATATATATCTTATACTTTTATTTCAAAATAAAATTTGCATACATCTCTTGATACGGAAATATTTGTAATTTGTTTTTTGTGAAATGATAGTATCTGAAAACCAGTGCCAGGGAAACCGCTGAAAAATGGCCATAAAAATCAGAGGTTTCTGCCACACAATGAATGATTATTCATGGTGTTTGCACTTGTATTGCCTTTATATGGTAGGATATTCGTACCTACTCCGCATATATCAACAATTTTAATACTTTACTGAGCTCCTTTGCCGGAGCTCTTTAACTTTGAGATACAGCAAAGCCAGGAGGGTGTAAAGTATATTAACCATCCTGACTATATTACATACCATATTTGCTAAAGTAATATGAATCTTCGCCCGCCCTAACCTCACATAACGGCATCGCCGCAGTCCATGATTCCTTAGCATTGTCGCAAATCTTCTTTCCACTTTAAACCGCTTATTGCTGGCTTCTTCAAATTCTTTAGTTTCAACTCATTTCATGTCTTTTAGTACCGCATCGTATCATAAAGGAACGTCTAGTCTCCTTCCCTTGCTTGCCACTTTTCCGTTTTTATCCTTGTATAGACATTGATCTCTTAATGGACATTGTTGGCAAATTGCTTTATCAAACTTGAATACTTTGAAGTCCGTAGCATTTGTTTTGTTTCTGGTTATAACATATTTTTCTGTAGTTATCCTGGCACCATATTCATCTTAGCCCTACAGTTCCCTCCTTTAGGTGATATAATTTTATTATATCGGATTACTGGACTCGTTTTCCTGAAATTTCAAGATTATTACCGATTCAACAAAAAAATACCGATTCTTATATATTTTATATATGGAATCAGTGCTTCTCCGTTTTTAATTATTATTTCCGCAAAATCTTCTCCATCGCTTTTCCCTTTGCTAACTCATCGATCAGCTTATCCAAATAACGAATTTCCTGCATAGTTGGTTCTTCGATGTCTTCTACTCGGACACCGCAGACCACACCTTTGACCAAAGCCCGCGAAGGATTCAGTTGAGGAGCTTCCGCAAAGAAGGTCTCAAAGTCTGTCTGTTTTTCCAGTTGCGCTTCTAACTCTTCTTGACTATATCCCGTCAACCAACGGATGATTTCATCGACTTCTGTTTTCGTACGTCCTTTTTTCTCAGCCTTCGTAACATAATGGGGATAGACCCTTGCGACACTCATTGTATAGATATGATGTTTGGTCATCTTACATCCTCCCTTATATAGTTTTCCTTATTGTACCATGAAAAATAATCGGGTTACCTTTATTTTTTATAATTCATATTAATAGTTTTTAATCCTTAATTTTTTATATAAAATAATGACGAGCTCCTTTATATTCACTTCACAGTCTAGTGCGATCAATTAAGAAAAGCTATCAAATAAAGTTTCACATGTCATTTCAACATGAATTCTTACAAAGAAAACCGCCGTTACTTGTGATACGGTTCACCCTTAATAATCCTGAACCCTCTGTACACCTGCTCCAGCAGTATTACCCGCATCAGCTGATGGGGAAAGGTCATAGGTGAAAAGGACAGCTTAAAGTCGGCCCGCTTCAGCACTTCATCACTCAGACCCAGTGACCCCCCTATTACAAAAGCTATACTGCTTCTGCCCTTAATACCCAGGTCTTCTATAAAGTCTGCCAGGCCGACTGAGGACAGCTGCTTACCCTGAATGGCAAGGGCTATTGTGTAGGTGTCCTCTTTTATGTGCTTCAGTATGCCTTGTCCCTCTTTTTGGATGACCATTTGCTCCTGGGCAGGGCTCAGGTTCTCGGGGGCTTTTTCGTCCGGCACTTCTATGATTTCCAGTTTGCAATATTTAGAAAGCCGTGTTGAGTATTCCTCCACGGCTTCCCTAAAATATCTTTCCTTCAGTTTTCCGACTGTTATGACCGTTATATTCATTACCTGTATTCCTCCGGCATCTCTGCCAGTTTTATATCTGCTGTATATTCGGTATTGTTTTTTATGTATCTCACACTTATGGTATCGTCGGGATTCATGCTGTACAGTATGCTTTTGAACTTTACCAGAGTGTTGACCTCTGCATCATTGATATGGGTTATTACGTCTCCTGTCCTGAGTCCTGCCCTTGCTGCCGGAGCGCCTTCCATTATATCATAAACATAGATTCCCTTTTTGATTTCTATATCTGTTGCATAGTAGCCCAGCATTTCACTGTCCAGGGGGGTTATTCCCATATATGTGGGTATGAATTCTCCGTTTTTTATCAGCTTCTGGGTTATCGGCTTCGTGATGTTGATCGGTATTGCAAAACCCAGGCCTTCAGCCGATGCCTTTACCGTATTTATCCCTATTACCTGCCCCTGCCCGTTTATCAGTGGTCCGCCGCTGTTCCCGGGGTTAATTGCAGCATCCGTCTGTATCAGGTCCTCCATTACAGAACCCTGCTCCACCATTATGCTCCTGTTGAGTCCTGACACTATACCCTGGGTAACTGTTCTTTCAAAACGCATCCCAAGGGGATTGCCTATTGCTATACTGGTCTCCCCCACTATCAGATTGTCCGAATCCCCCAGTTCCGCTGCCGGCAAGCCTGCCGCTTCAACCTTCACAACTGCCAGATCCAGCAGGCTGTCCTTCCAGAGCACCTTTCCATCAAGCTCTTTTCCATCCTTGAAAAATACCGTAAGCTCCTCGGGATGCTCCCCTACCACATGGGCATTTGTAATTATATAGCCCTTTGGGTCTATTACCACTCCCGAGCCTACACCTTCATAAGACCGCTTCCCAAAGAACAGATCCCGCTCAACCGTCACCGTACTGATCCTCACTACTGAAGGAGTGACCTTCTGCGCTACTGCCGCTGCTACATTCAACTCCGCAGAAGGCTTTATAACCACCTGCTGTCCCATCTGCACATTACCATCACCCTGCAGCATTGGAGCCAGCCTGTTGTATAAATAAGACGGCACTATAACAGCCACAATAAGGCCTCCAATGATGGCCCCGACCAGTGCGGTAGCCAGATAAGAAAGCCCCGAAGGCCTTTTATAGCTCCTGTACTCATTTCTATCAGTAACCGGAGCAGTATCTATTGTATTCATTATGTTCTGTGCCGTACTGTTATTCTCTTCTTCAACAAGGACCTTATGTATCTCTTGTTCTGCTTGTTCCGCTTCCTCCTGCTGTTCCTTTGTCCTGTCATCCAGATCGTCCATATCCTCATCCTCCATAGGCAAATTGATTATATGCAAATTAATCCCTCTGACATTAATATATCCACCAAAATGTTTTGTATTATATATTTTATTTTATATAATAACACCTGCTGACTCCGCTCCTTGGTGCAAGCTCCAGTCTGATGTCCTCATTGATCTTTACCTTCTTCTGCTCCAATATTCCCTTTACAGTCTCATAGGCAAGCTCCGGGAAGTTGTTTTCCTGGCTCAGGTGGCCTAGCATCACTTCGCGTACTCCTGTCTGAAGCAGCTCATATACAGCATTTCCGGCTGCTTCATTGGAAAGATGACCATGCTCGCTCAATATTCTTCTTTTCAGAAAATACGGATATCTGCCCATCTTGAGCATTTCAATATCATGGTTGGACTCCAGCATGATCATATCAGAGCCGCTGATGTTCTCTTTTACCATATCGCTGAAATATCCAAGATCGGTAGCTATACTGACTTTTCTGCTGCCTTCATAAAAGCAGAAGCCTACAGGATCTGCCGCATCATGGGGAATACTGAAGGACTTGATGCCTATCCCTGCTATTTCCAGCTCTTCTCCTACGGCAAAATACCTGATATTCTCCGGTTTCACTTTTCCTATCAGATCCGCCATGCTGTTCCATGTATTTATGTTGGCGTATATAGGTATGTCCAGCTTTCTTGATATGATGCCTATGCTCTTGATATGATCTGAATGCTCATGAGTAACAATGACAGCTTTTATTGTACATGAGCATACTCCAATATTGTTCAGATTGCCCAGTATCTCCTTGCCGCTTACACCGCAATCTACCAGCAATCCGCTGCTGTCATTCCCCACAAAAACACAATTTCCGCTGCTCCCGCTTGAAAGCGAACAAAGTCTTATCCCCATTTTCTTCCTCCGGCGTTGATTAAATCTGTCTTTATCTATCTCTCGACTCTTGCAATATCTGCCCCTATGCTTTTCAGTTTCTCAACGAGGTTTTCATAGCCTCTGTCTATATGCCTCAGATTGCTTATCTCTGTCTCTCCTTCAGCAGCCAGGCCTGCTATTACCATTGCCGCCCCTGCTCTCAGGTCGGTTGCATAAACCGGAGATCCGGAAAGCTTATGTATTCCTTCAACTATAGCAACACGGCCCTCCACCTTTATATTGGCCCCCATCCGCTTAAGCTCATCCACATGCTTGAACCTGCCCTCCCATATGCTCTCGGTAATTATTCCCGTACCCTCTGCTATGGAAAGCAGTACGCTCATCGGCTGCTGCAGGTCGGTCGGAAAACCGGGATATGGTATGGTCTTAATGTTGACGGCTTTTGGCCTTGCTATTGTTCTTACTCTTATGGAATCCTCATTCTCTTCAATTTCGATACCCATTTCTCTGAGCTTTGCAGATATAGATTCAAGATGTGTCGGAATTACGTTCTTTATAAGAACATCCCCGCTGCTAGCCGCTGCTGCAATCATGTACGTCCCTGCCTCCATCATGTCGGGTATTATCGCATGCTCACAGCCTCCCAGATGTTCCACTCCTTTGATCTTTATGACATCGGTACCTGCACCCTTTATATTTGCACCCATTGCATTCAATAGGTTGGCGATGTCGACTATGTATGGTTCCTTGGCTGCATTCTCTATTGTGGTGACCCCTTTTGCCTTGCAGGCTGCAAGCATTATGTTTATTGTAGCACCAACACTCACTACGTCCAGATATATAGGTGCCCCTATAAGCTCTGCTGCCCTGGCCTTTATGACCCCATGCTCCACTTTTATCTTTGCTCCTAAAGCCTCAAAGCCTTTTATGTGCTGATCGATAGGCCTGATTCCTATATCGCAGCCTCCCGGGAAAGGCACCTCGGCTTTTTTAAATTTACCCAGAAATGCTCCTAAAAAATAGTAGGACGCTCTCATCTTCTTCGCTATTTCAAAATCCACCTTATAGCTTTTCATGTTCTTACTGTCGATCTCAAGCTCTCCGGCATTGCCTGAATTCACCTTCGCACCAACCTGCTGCAAAAGCTCCTTGAGATATCTGACGTCATCTATATCTGGCAGATTCCTGATAAAACATTTTGAATCTGATAATATTGCAGCCGGTATAATCCCCACAGCAGAATTTTTAGCTCCGCTTATGCACAATTCTCCATGAAGCTTTTTGTTCCCTTTGATTATCAGTTTTTCTTCCAAAGTACAAACCCCTTTTTACGTAATATTAATATGTACTGCAAATTTGTGCGGAACGCATGGAATACGTCCCCTACGACGTAATACTGTGATTCTGAAATATGTATATAACTATAACATTCTAATTATATCATTGTTTACTATATTTGATAATATAGCAAAAAAAGGCTATTCCCTAGCCTTTTCTATACCCTCAACTTTTTCATTATATGCATTTATATAGATTATATCCCTGTCTGTAGTTATTCTCCACACCGGAAAGGCCGTCCCTTCCTCCACCACAGAAACATCCACCTGGTCGCTTGCACCGGTTCCGAAGTAATATCCCTGCTGGATATCCAATACTTCCTTGCTGGGTGTAGTGCTCTTGTTATTATGCTCCGGCATGTATAGCATTGCTATGACCGGTGATATAACCTCTTTCCTCTTACCAGCCTGCTTTACCGTCTCAAACCATACTACCCTTGCTCTCTGTATGCCATCATTGTTTACATAAAACTCCATTAAACTGTTATATATAGCCGCACCTTTAAAGGATTGTGTGTAGATAAACCTCTTATAGCCCTCAAGATCCCCTACCCTCCTTATGCTTGCATCATCCTGCATACCAAGCCTGCTGAGGAATTTTTCTATGCTTTCCCTGCATACCTTCTCATCAATGATTGATGCCGGTCTTATGCTGTTGTCTGTATAAAAAAGCTCTCTTCTGTTCCTGATGCTGACCTCGATATTTTTCCCATTTATCTTCACTGTGCTGCCATCAACCGATTCCACCGTCTTTTCTTCAGAAGCAAACAAACTCCCTTTAATGTCTTCTGTGCTGAAAAGCTTTTGCTTTACTGTTATTGGAGGCATATCGGACTTCTTTTCCGGAACCTGCCCCTTCACAACTATGCCCTTTTCAGCAAGATAGCCGGTCGCTTGCTTTACTCTCTCACTGTCCACATGGCTTACACTGCCGGTATTGGCTCCTATAATTATATATGCCAGGAAGATGTTGATTGCGAGAAAAACAGCTATAAGAATTGTCTTTGCTTTTGCCCAATCCATTCTAAAACCTCTCTCCCGGGTGTTGTCGGCTTCTACTTATCCAGTATGATTCCAGTCTCTGCATCAATTATATACCTCTGGTTGAGAACAGTACCGTTTCCAAGCCGCTCAACAGTGACATCTGCAACCCAGACCGGCACGTATGTTATACTGTTTTGACTGTTTCTTTCATAATAAGCCAGGTATATATCGTTTACCTTGTTGATCTTCTCACCGCTGAGTTCTTCTACTTTCTTGTCCAGCAGTATGTTAAGCACATCTATGATATCCAGCACCTGCTTATATTCCAGCTCCTGGGTTAGTTTTCTGATATATCTTTTATATCTTTTGACTTTATCACCTACAATTTCCACTTCTATAGTGTCACTGCTCATACCTGAGGCTAACACTATAGGCAGTCCCTCATAGGCATATCTGTATCTGATTATATACTTATCGCCTCTCATACTCTTAATTATATCAGATATGTAGCTGCTATTTTCAGGAAATCCAAAATGATTGCTTACAAATTCAGTACTTATATCTATGGCACTCCTGGCATTGATCTTACTGCTGTCTGCTGACTGCAGATCATAATTGACATACTCAAGCATACCGTTTGTATATAGCTTGACCACCCGGTTCTCCCTGTCTGTATAAACCAATGTACCGTCCATATTCTTTATAATGCTGAGGGAAGATATTTCATTATTAAAAAAGTCTGCTATACTCTCAGGTATTTCATCCTCTACTGTCAGCTCTTTCTCCCCGGACAATACAGGAAGGCCTTTTGTTCCGATCTTTGTGGGCACTACTGCGTTCTTGCTGAATAATCCGGGCTGCAGCCTGTTAAGATACAGGCATGACACTGTTGACTGCTTTTCAAGATTAGTAATGATATAATCCATATTGTTCTGTATTCCCTCTGTCCTGAACTCATAAAGTATGCTCTGCACGGTGTCATAAAGATATACTCTGTTCATGCTTTGGGCGACAATTATCTCGTCTATGCTCTTGATGCCAATATCGGCGCCGCTGCTTATATTCATAAGCTTATAGACTGCATCAGTTTCCAAAGGCATGTTGAAGATAAAGCTTACTCCCCTTGCATTCCTTATTCTGTTAAGTTCTTCCACAGGAACCTTCCGCACAACCTCCCTGGTATTTACAAGTATGGCAGTCCGGACCAGCCTCTTGGCCTCCTTGAATATCCTGTTGTACGTTTCACTGTTCTCCTCGTTGTCGTATTGAATTGTGCTTCTTTCGCCAAAGCTCACTATCAGCTTGTGTGGCTTCAACAAATCAGACTTATCATATTCTGCATTAAAATCAGGTTTTTTAGATTTATTTTCAGACATAATAAAAATACCCTCAATGGAAGTGTAAAACCATATTCGGGTAGTCAATATAAAACTTAATATGACAAGAAATAATAAGGATACTGATTTAAATCGTTCACGGTTCAATATAATCACCTATATGCTACTATTATACATTCCGGAAAAAGCTATATAAGGATTTTGGTTAAGCTTTTCCTATTCATTCGTATTTACTTTGTTTGATAGATCCTCTTTAACTTTGTTCAAATTATTCCCGTTGACTTCCTCACTTGCCTCTTTCTCTAAAAAACGCTCTACTTCCAATGTTCTTTCATCTGTGTTTCCATTTTTATCGGTAATGAAAAGCACTATTTTGTTTTTCCCCAGGTTCAAGTCCACTGATTCTGCAAAAATTCCGGATGCTCCTACGGTAAACTCTTCGCTCTGCTGCAAAATCCATATCCCTTCTTCCTCGGAATCCTCGGAGGGCTTCTTCTTTACTATAATGCTCTTATCGTCCTCTGTACCGAACCAATACAGATCAAAGGTTACTTCCGTACCTTCCTCTGCATTGCCGGAAATAATATATTCCTTTTCAAAGGTTTTTGATTCATCTTTATCTGATTGCAGATCAAATACCGGAGCAGTATCCTTTCCGTACTTAACATAGCTTGCATCTGATTGTGCGTATACTGCCGAACCTGCTGCAAAGACTGCTGTGGCTATGGCTGCTGTTATCAGCACCTTCTTGAACATGAGAATTCCCCCTGTGGCTTTGAATTAATTACCCTATTATCCATACAAATCCTTAGTATTATTATACAAAAGATATATTACAGCATTATTACAGACTAATTAAGCTTATTTTACATTAATATAATAATTCCGCCATAACCTTCAGTATATTCTAGTGATTATTAACACAACAACTTTCTTGTCTTTCATAGTGTTAATAATCACAACATTGATTCAGTGCCTCGCATGCTCAAGAAGGGATATACGTTACGAGGCACTAGGATTCACAAGGGAAGTCAATTATTACTTCAGTGCCTTTTCCATATTCACTTTCTATTCTGATTGAGCCTTTATGTGCTTCCACTATGTTCCTGGCTATTGAAAGGCCTAAGCCGGTGCCTCCCATTGCCCTTGAGCGGGCTTTATCAACCCTGTAAAACCTTTCAAAAAGCCTTGGCAAGTCTTCCTTTGGAATACCCATACCCGTATCGGTTATTCTTATCTCCACATTATTTTCCTGCATACCTGCCGTCACCCCTATACTTCCGTTTTCCGGCGTATATTTTATAGCATTACTTATAATGTTTATTATAACCTGTTCTATCCTATCCTTATCTCCGTTTATCTCACAGAGTTCTTCAGGAGCCTCGAAGGATAGAGATTGGTTTTTCTGTTTGGCCGCCATTTCCATTTTTACTACGCAGTCTCTTGTTATATTCAGTATATTCAGTCTTTTCATGTTCCATTCCATCTTGTCATAATCAAGCTTGGACAGCTGCAGCAGATCCTTTACCAGCCTCGTCATTCTTTCTGACTCACTGTTAATGACCTGTAGAAAATTCACAGTATACTCTTTGCTATCCAACGCACCGTCAAGAAGGGTTTCTGTGTAGCTTTTGATTGTCGTAAGCGGGGTGCGCAGCTCATGGGAAACATTGGCTACAAATTCCTTGCGCATCTTATCCAGCTTTTCCTGTTCAGTTACATCCTGAAGTACCAGCATAGCCCCTTCAGTTTCATTGTGCTCATTTTTTATCTGCACCACGCTGACTTTTATTATAAGATTGTTTATGCTTAAAATATTAAAGTTCTTCTCACTATCATTAAGTATATCATTGAAGGTTATTCCCAGATTCAGTTTCTGTGCAGCATCATCAAATTTCCGGTTGTACAGGTCCTGCTTGCTTATATTAAAAATACTATAAGCCGCAGGATTCGCATGTATAACTGTTCCTTCGGAATTTACAGCAATAATACCATCTGTCATATTGGTCAGGATTGCTTCAACCTTGTTCTTCTCCCGGTACATTTCATCCAAAGTGCTCTTCAGTCTCACAGTAAGATAGTTGAACATTTCTGTCAATTGTCCTACCTCATCCCTGGATTTTACGGCTATTACCTGCCCATAATCTCCTTTCGCCAGCCTTTCGGCTTTGGAGGTTACTTCCTTTATAGGTCCGGTAAAGGTCTTTGAGAGCAGGTTGCCCAGGAGCGCAGTTATACAGAGTGCCCAAATAGTCGCACTTGTAAGTATTCTCCTTATACTCTGTATATTCTCTTCAACACTGGACAGATCTGCACTGATATATATTGCGCCTATTACATTATCATCTTCGAAAATTATAGGTACGGCAATGCGCTTGAGATATATGTTGTTTTCATCAGGATACACTACTTCCATATTCAGTTTTATTGCATCCTCCACTATCATAAGGCCTAGACGGTCATAATCATCGATAGCCCCTTCATAATTCTTCTGGCTGGCTATGAAGTCCCCGTTCTCATATACATATACCGACCTTACCTGCCTTCCCTGACCAACAAACCAGTTCGATACAATGTCCTGAATATTAGGTGCTCCTACCGTCTTATCCTTCAGATTGTCAGCCAGATAATTACCTCTTGCTATAATAGTCTCCGTCATAGTGTCTATTTGCTCATTTTTTATGGCTTCTGTGATAAATACACCTACAATAGACATAGCAAGCCATACCAACAGGAAGGATATTATTACGAGCTTCCATTGGATGCTTCTCAACATTTAATTAAATCCTCCTGAAGTAATAGCCTACGCCTCTTTTTGTCTGCACATACTTCGCATTGCTGGGATCATCCTCTACCTTTTCTCTCAGTCTTCTTACAGTTACATCAACAGTCCTGACGTCCCCGTAGTATTCATAACCCCAGACCTCTTCCAACAGGGTCTCTCTTGAAAAAACCTGCTCAGCATGAAGTGCCAGATATCTTAAAAGCTCAAACTCCCTCAGGGTAAGCTCAATTACAGCGTCTGCCTTACGCACCTCATACCTGTTAAGATCGATTATAAGATTTCCGGACTTAATGACCTGACCGCTGCCTTCCATACCGGAATTAAGGAAGTTGGCTCTTCTTATATTAGCCTTTACTCTGGCCATAAGCTCCCTTACACTGAAGGGTTTTGTCATATAATCATCCGCTCCAAGCTCCAGACCAAGTACCTTGTCCACTTCTTCTTCTTTTGCGGTGAGCATTATTATTGGAGTGCTAACATTTTCCCTCAGCTTTTTGCATACAGTAAAGCCATCCATTACCGGAAGCATAATATCAAGGACTATCAGGTCAGGCTTATATTCGTAGGTCATATTCACAGCCTGCTGGCCGTCCTCTGCGACAAATACTTTGTAGCCTTCCTTCTCCAGGTTGAACTTTATGATATCTGCTATAGGTCTTTCATCATCCACCACAAGAATTTTTCTGTTATCCATTAAATACACCACCCCAAAATTAATAATATATCTTCAATACTAAAACCATATTTCATTGAAATTCACATACCATACACATATTTTACTACTTATACCGCCATTACGCAACAAGTCGGGTTGAGTACGGAAGTAGTACTCCGGAAAGTAATGCTTATGGCCCAATGTGACTATTTCCAAATAAGGACTTTGGTCCTACTAATATAAGGCCTCCTCCTTATACTATAATCTGTCAAAATAGTATAAAATAAGTGTATCTCAACAAAATAGTTTTATATCCCCCCGGATATAAGAAAACAGATTTATATATTTGTTTTCTATTTTTTTGTCTTTTTTACCCTTTCCATGCATCTGAATCTATATACTCATTCAAAGTCTGACCGTATATGGTGAGAAAAGCTTCATCCATGGAATACCCTTTCTTGAGCTCCTCAAGCATATCGTTTATACTTTTTCTGCCATGCTGATCAATAAGTCCCTTTACAATATCAAAGGACTGCCTGTAGGACTGTGTTTCCTCCAGCTCCATGAAGCCGTTCCTAAGCTCATCTCCGGTGAAGTAGCTTTCATAAGCAAAGCCCTCCGCCCATTCCACTCCATCCACCGCATACTCTTCATAGAGTGCAAGTCCTTCAGTGAGCCACAATTCGACATTCCCACCGCTTTTATCATCAATTACCTTGTGCACATACTCATGAAGTACCGGCCCATTTTCTTCAAAATCCTTTTCTTCTATTTTATTCTGATTCAGATATGCCTTGGGTGACAACACATGTATTATGCCCATATTATATAGCCCCATGACAGCTTGTCCCATGACAGACTGCTGGTAATCCCACATGCTTTCCTGATCCTCATAAACAAACACTATAGTTTTGCCCTCAGGATAATAACCATAGTGCAAGCCTTCCACCTTGTAGCTTTTTTCAAATATTTTCCCTATATCTCTTACTATATCCTCATCTTTATCTGTATATTTGATAATAAAATTGTCCGTTTCATAAATATTGAACTCTGGTGTCAGTTCACTGCTTTTTACATGGGCAAACACTTTAAGAGCCTTATAACCCTGCATTTTTGCCATAATAAAACCTTTGTCCCCAGCGAAAAAAAATAGTACTGAAACCAATGTTAGTACTATTGCCAGCGACCTTATTCTTCTTTTCATATATCCAGTTCCTTTCTAACAGGGATCCTTAAGAATCCTGATACTAAGCCAACTAAATATATTATACTATCTTTTTATGTAAACTTCATTGGAATATTTTGTTACCCAAGGTCTCTCTTAATGACAGCCGCTGCATCCTCCGCAGCTGCCACTGCTGCAGCTGCCGCCACCTTTTGCCGAACCGCCGGTGTTACATCTTCCTTCAAAAACCTGCTTTACTTCATTACTCCCGCATTTCGGGCATTTTATGCTTTCTCTGTTTGATAATTTTACGATCTCTTCAAATTTTTCTCCGCAATTATCACATCTAAAATCAATTAAAGCCATATATTAGCCTCCTCTTTTATTGTAAGGTGTAGTCATCTGCGGACGGCCGATGGCCGCCCCTACGCGCAAACCCCAGATACGTTCTCCTCGCGACCCCGCAACCCCGAAACCCTGAAACCTTATAAATTATATATATAACAATCACCAAATTTTTTCAATAGCATATTATGAAATAAGGCCTTTGTTTTATAACATTATGCATACTGGGGGATAGCTATGAGATCCATAAAGGAATTAATAAAAAGCATTCCTTTTTCTTCGTATTTCAAAAAGGTTGATCCAGTAATAAGCCGGATGCTTTCTATAGAAAAAGTCAAAATGCTGCCTGTGATAATGACCTTCCGAAGGCCTCTTGAGGCCCAGACCGAGTCCAGACTGAAGCGGATGGGTTTTTCGATAAAACACCACCTGCCTTTTATAAATGCTATCACCGGAAAAATAAATGTCAGCAACTTCGATTCCATTAGTAGTGTCGTCGAAATTGCAAAAATTTATTTTGACGGCACTGCATTTCTTATGGGCAGCAGCGAGCAAAGGGAGCATTCACCGGAAAGCGCTGGAGCAGCTTCCTTCCATCTTAGCGGAAAGGGTATCACTGCAGCCTTTATCGACTCCGGTGTTTATCCGCATCCTGACCTTGTACTGCCACGGAACAGAATAGCTGCTTTTAAGGATTATATTAACGAATTTGATGAGCCCTATGATGATAATGGCCATGGTACTGCATGCATAGGAGCAGCCTTTGGGGCGTCCCTGGATGGAAAATTCAAAACGCCGGCCTATAACTGCAGTATAATATGCGCAAAAGCCTTTAACAGTCTTGGATATGGTACCTTCTCGGATATATTGGCCGCAATGCAGTGGATTTGCAGCATACGAGAAAAACATAATATCAAAGTACTTGTACTCCCCTTCGGAAGCGGCTGTATTTATAAGCATTATGACATATTGAGCATGGCTGTGGAAAGCCTTTGGAAAAGCGGTCTTTTTGTCTGTACCTGCAGTGGAAATCTTGGTCCGAACGAAGCCAGCATAACTTCTCCCGGGATTTGCAGCTCAAGCTTCACAACCGGAGCCTGCACCACCTCCGGGGCATCTCCCGGAGTTGCCCGTTTCAGCGGTCGCGGCCCTGTGGAAAGCAAAACTGAAAAGCCGGATGCAGTAATGCCGGGATATAAGGTCGCAGCATTGAATGCCGATACAGATTATATACCCAGGAGTAAAAGCCTTTCACATGTAAAGCTCTCAGGGCAGCATTATACTGAAATAAGCGGGACATCAGTGGCAGCCAGTATGACTGCAGCAGCAGCAGTACTTCTGTATCAGAAAAAACCCGCTCTCTCGCCTGATGATTTAAAAGGCATCCTGAAAAGACTCTGCACTTCAATCAATGAACTGAAGACCGTCCAGGGTGCCGGGGTGATAGATATGAAAAAGATTGAAGAATTGCAATAATTCTCCAATCTAGTGCTTATTAACATAACAGATTTCTTGTCTTTCAAATGTTAATAAGCACTTCATAAATTTAATGCCTCGCACAGCCCTAAAGGGGATATACTGTACGAGGCATTATTATGTACTATACTTATTTCAAATAGCTCAATGGGTTTTTAATAACGCCATTCTTCCGGATCTCAAAGTGTAAATGAGGTCCTGTGCTATTACCGGTATTCCCTACTGCTCCTATTGTCTGGCCTTTATAAACCTTCTGTCCTACCTTAACATTATATTTGCTAAGGTGCCCATAGTAGGACATAAAATTGGCGCCGTGATCGATCTTTATAAGCTTACCGTAGCCGCCATCATAACCTACCCAGGTAACCACCCCTCCGTCGGAAGCTTTTACTGCAGAGCCATAGGAAGCTGCTATATCTATCCCTGTATGCCTTCTGCCCCATCTCATTCCATATCTTGAGGATATGCTTCCTCTGGCTGGATATGAAAAGGTTCCTGTTCCTTTCTTTGGAGGAGGCTCTTTAGTTCCTTTAACAAGTACTTGCGTCTTGGGCTGTTTTATGATTTTCTCACTGAGAACTGTTTTTCCTGTCTCAATACCATTAACTTTAGTGATATCAGCTACGACTTCCTTTTCTCCATGTTGTCCTTTGACCTTGATGCTTGTTTCATCCTTATACAGAGAACTGCTGAACTCCACCTTCTGCTCAAACTCGGCCTTCTCAACCGAAGTGACGGTCTGAACTGTTTTCACGCTTATCAATGGCTTCGGTACAATAAGATTTATAACCTGGTCTATTTTTATTTTCTCTGGATTAACTCCAGGATTGGCTTTTTGCAAATCTTCAAGAGACATGTTGTACTTTTTCGATATAGACCAGAAGCTTTCACCGGACACAATCTTATGTGTACGGGTTTCATTGGTTCCTTTTATTATAAAGCTGATGATCTCATCTTTTTCAGCTATCGCAGAAGCATCAATAAATTCATTCTTCAGCTCTACCTTCTCTGCAAAGCCAACTTCCTTCATCTTTGACCTGTCTTGTCCTTCCAGACTCCTGTCCTGAATTTCCTTAAGCAGATTTTCGGCCAGTTCTTTCGTCTTCAAGGTTGCAATAATGTTCCCGTCTGCATATATGCTGCAAGCCTGGACCTGAAATTTTAGATTCTTACCAAGAGTCTCCACAAGCAGCTCATCCTTGAGAATCTCTTTGCTCGATGCTCTGGATTTCTCAAAAGTTACTTCACTGGTAAAGTTTATTTCTGAATCAACATTTTCCTGATATTTTTGCTTCAGGGTCTGTAATGCACTTTCAACTGCCTTCTGGCTTCTGACCTTGCAAACTTCGTTTCCGTTCACCTTCACGGTGTAGGCGCTTCCCGAAAAAACGATATATAGCGAGGTGAATATCAGCAATGCAATTATGCTGCAGGCAATTCCAAATCTCTTTTTATCTACAATCTTTCTTGTAAATGTATTTTTATTTGATGAACCAGCATCAAAGCTTTCATTCATTTTACCACGATTCTTAATAAAACTCTTAGTCTTTGCAATTCCACTAGAAAGCATGCTCTTGCACCGCGCTGCCGCTTCCTGTAACTTGCTTCCCTCCATCTATTCGCCTCCTTTATTTGGCATTGGTGCTTATTATAACATATAGTACGTAAGTACTATTTTACAACAAAAATACTCATTATTCAAATTTTTATGTCTACAACCAAATTCTGACACATATTACCGCAATATATAATTATTAATATTCAGATTTGACTTTTTTATACTGTGGAATTTGTACAAGCTGTCTGTATAAGCTGCTATTTTCGACAAAACGGCCATTGGCCTTTCTTACTATTTCCTATATTTCCACTATTATACACATATTTCTTCAAATAATATTTTTTCACGATTAGTTATTTTATTCATATTTTGGTAATATTTAAACTGGATCAAATCATTTTTAATCCGGATATACAGGAAAACATAGCTTTTTTGAATTATGTAAAGCTAAACGTGTAAAAAAGATATAATTAGCATCTGATATTAAAAATGTCACATGTGGTATAATTATGATATATTGGTATTATTGCCAGACGTGCATAGATACTGCCGAGAGGTGCATTATTATGAATTTATTCAGGATAAAATCCAATAACGAAGACCTGGGTCAGACCCTTGTGGAAAATCTTTTTATAAGCCATTACATGCCTTCTGCCCCGGCAAACCATGTAAAGGTATATCTTCTGGGGCTTAAGTATTCACAAAGCTATGTGAACAATATGCTTTCCACAGATACTATAGCAAAGACATTGAAGCTGTCCTGCGATGAAGTGAGTACTGCTTGGAGGTATTGGTCCGAACAGGGTATAGTGCGGCTTTATCCATACACCTGTGCCGGTGCTGAAGATGGTTTTACTGTAGAATATTTGAATATCAAGGAACTTATGCTAAATATAAAAGAAAAGAATGAGACTAGCGGAAGATATAGCCCTGAGCGCATCATAAATGCAAGGGGCAATCATGTAATAAGAGAGATGTTTGACTCCTTCCGGAAGCTGTTCGGCAGAGAGCTGTCGCCAAATGAGCTTTTCGTTTTCCTTGACTGGATGGATGACTACAACTTCCCGACCTCAGTAATTCAGCTGCTGGTTGAAGACTGTATTGGCAGAGATAAAAAAGATCTGCCTTATCTCAAGCAGGTTGCGAAAAACTGGTTTGATGCCGGCATTGACTCCGTTGACAAGGCTGTGCAATACAATTCACGGCATAAGGAAAAATGGCAGAAATATAATAAAGTGCTCAGCTTCTTAAGGCTTGGCAGGCAGCCGACCTCTGCAGAAGAGGAATTGTTGCAGAAATGGTTTTATACTTTTGAATACAGCGAGGACATAGTGCTCAAAGCCTGCGAGCTGACTGCGAAAACCTTGAAGCCCTCCTTCAATTATATTGACAAGATATTGTGTGAGTGGCATGGTAAAGGTCTGTCTTCCATACAGGAAATTGACGCTTACCTGTTAAAGGAACCAAAAGGAGAGAAGAAGGCTGCAAAGGGACAAAAGCCGTCCTTCAATAATTTTACCAACAGGACATATGATGCAAAGGCACTTGAGGAAGCATGGCTCAAAAAAAGCAGGGGTGAAGTAAGTGAATAACAGTAAAGATATCTTAATGCAATATGAATTAATACAGAGTAATAATAGAAATAAGATAGAGCAACGCAAGCATACTCTCTATAAGCAGTTGCCAAGGCTAAAACAAATTGAAGATGAAATGATAAGCCTCAGCATTAAAATAACAAGGGCGATACTTAATAATGCCGGGGATACCGAATCTCTGCTGGACAGATTGAAAAAACAGCAACTGGATTTAAAAGTAGAAAAAGCCGAAATACTCTCTGCCAATAAATATCCCATTGATTATCTGGATTCGATATATCTATGTAAAGCATGCAAGGATACGGGATTTGCCGGTTATGAAAAATGTAAATGCTATAGACAGAAAGAAATACACCTGAATTATGAGCAGTCTAATTTAGGATCTATACTGGACAAGGAGAACTTTGAGCAGTTCCGTTGGGATTACTATTCCAACGAGCCTGATGGCAGCGGTATATCACCTTTAAAAAACATGCAGATGGTTTATAAAAAGTGTATAGACTTTGTTGAAAACTTTGACAAGCATGATATAAATCTGTTTTTTATCGGAAGTCCCGGACTTGGCAAAACATTCTTATGTAACTCCATAGCCAAGGATCTGCTGGATAAGGGTAAAAGTGTTCTTTATAAAACTGTACCCGATTTGATTGATTCAATGAGAAAATACAAATTTGATTTTGACAATGAAGAAAGCAATATGCCTTATTTAAATGATATATACAATTGCGACCTTCTGATAATGGATGATTTGGGTACCGAGCTTTCTACACAGTTCTCCAATCAGGTTGTTTATAATATACTGAATAAACGAATAATTAGCAGCAAGAAGATGGTTATATCCACTAACTTAAGTGTTCTTGATTTTCAGAGCACATATTCTGAGAGAATAGTATCGCGGATTATTGGTAACTTTGAAGCCTGTAAATTCATGGGTGAAGACATACGTCTTAAAATGAAAGGCATTTAATAGCAGCAAAGTTTGTAATTCCGGCTTGATATGAATTTGCTTGAATAACAAACTCTGTTTTATATTATCATATTATTTAGAGACTATATTGAATTAAGGAGGCACTTTCTTGGAAATTAAAAATGTAAATGATAGCATCGTATTTAACGACAATACCTTCACAAAACGTGTGCTTTTTGCAACTGATGATGTACTCAGCTTTGTACTTAATATGAAACGCGGCCATGTACTGCCAGTACACAAGCATGAGAATACTTCCCTGGTAATGATCGTACTCTCCGGCAGCGGAGAAATACAAATTAACAATGAAGTTGAAAGGTTGACAAAAGGCTCCGTGGTATACGCAAAGGGTGAGGATGATTTCAGCATCCCGTCTGTAAGCGAAGACATGACAATCTATGTTACTATAAGCCCGAACCCGACAAATAGGCTGTACTCAAAGGAAATCGGATAACAAAAATAACCGCACTAAGCTCCGGAAGTTAGTGCGGTTATTTTTGTTATCTGAAAAATGAATTTCTTATCCACAGTTACTCAGTATATGAAGACTATTTGACAATCCGGTGCAATTATTTTCTATCTTTTTTCTATGGAATATATAAACTTTGCTTTGAAATCCTTTTCAATGGAATCAACCTTTAGGTAATGATCAAAAAATGGCATAATGTCAGACTGTACTGCACTTTCATATGCCCTTTCATTACAAGTCTTTTTACCGGCTTCCAAGGCTTTTTCATAATTAATCCTGGCGTTATCGGCATCTTTCAATATATTATATGTGTTGACCAGCTCAAGATAAAGCAATGTTTCAAAACCTGACGCCATCTCATCCTCTCCTAAGCTCTTTATTTCTCTCAAAGCATCTTCCAATATCTCCAAAGCCTTTTTACTGTTCCCCAATGCATTAAAAGCTTCTGCCTTGAGCAGAAGTAGTTTTATCTTTGCTCTGTCACCGCCGCTGTCTACCCTGTCAAGCCCATTTTCTATTTCACCTAACGCTAATCCCGGCTTGTCAACTTTAAGCATAATATCAGCATAGCAGTAAAAATACTTCCAACTATCACGGATTCTATCCAACATATCCATTTTTACTTCGTACTGCGGCAATATTTTCTTTATAAAATGCTGGTTACCCTCACTGTTGGGCATGGGTATATATTCATTATTTATTTTTTCCAGCCTATATGCCTCTACCGTTGGACCGAAAGTACCGGGTATGAACCACAGGACCAGTCCATCCTCGTTATCCGCGCCGTTTGCTGTGCCGGAATGTATTACTTCCATATCCTGATATAGAGTCGAATATATCTCCTTTGGCTTGCCGGCTTCCATTGTAAAGATCTTGACCCCTTTGACAAATGTAGATCCTCCGACGGGATCGACTCCTACAATCAGCTCCATTTGTTTTAAGTCTGAAAGATCTGCAAATTCAACCCAATCAATCTCATATCCGGGACTGCTTATCTTCCATTGCTCTTCCCACACCCCATCGTACTCTCTGAATAATGCAACATACACTTCCAGCTTTACACCATTTATTCTATAGGTGGCCAAGAGCTCCTCCTTGCCATCTTCGTCAATATCCACTAATTGTATCGGACTGGCACCCTTTGGATGTTGGGGCGTAATTAGTTTCCCACCCTTCGGTAGGAGCTTAAGTATTATGTCTTCTACATTATTATCCTTCACTATCTGCTTTACTGCTTCAGGCGCCTTGACCATTCGGGAAGGAGCCGGCAGTGTTTCACAGCCCGATAATGATATGAATATGACGATGAAAAGTGCAACAAACCAGTAGAACTTTTTCATAGTTATCCTCCTTGTAACTGAAATATCTAATCACAGCTTCAGTCTACAGAATTTAACAGAAAAATGGGTTAATAAATGATTAACAATAGTTACGAAAAAGTTACAGCGGGAGAGCTATTATGACCTTTGTGCCTGCTCCTAGCTTGCTTTGAATCTCTAATTTGCCCTTGTGAAGCTTGATGATCTCTTCGCATATAGCTAGCCCCAAGCCGCTTCCGGCAGATCTATTCTCCACTTTGTAGAACATTTTTGTAATATATGGCAGCTCCTCTTCAGGAATTCCATACCCTGTATCCTCTATAATAATTCGCACAAGCTTCACATGATTTTGTGCCGTTATTTTTATTTCGCTGCTTTCAGATGAAGCTTTTACAGCATTATCCAGCACATTTAGAAACACTTGTTTCAATCTGTTTCTGTCTCCATTTATTCGGATAGAGGTTTCCTCCGACTGCATCACTATACTTATACCAGTATGCTGTGCTTTTGATTTCATCTGCACTGCTGCGTCTTGCAGTAAATCAATCAGATCCAAACATTCAATATCCAAGGTGTAGTTACCCGATGCCTGTTTTGAAAAATCCAACAGATCGTCTACCAGAAATGTGAGCCTGTCGCTTTCTTTTTCTATTATTTCCAGTCCTTCAAGTACTTCACTAGCTTTGCTATTTACAAAGTACTCTCTGAGAATAACAGCCCAGCCCTTAATGGATGTTAACGGTGTGCGTATTTCATGGGATATGGAAGCTATAAAGCTCTGCTTGACTTTTTCCTGTCTGCCAAGCTCATCTGCCATAAAATTCATTGTCTTGGCGAGCTTTCCAATTTCATCATTATTCCTTATAGCTGCATGCTTTGTTAAAACTCCGGAAGCCATTTGCTCTGCCGCCTGGGTTAGTTCCTTAATTGGTCTGACTATGCCGTTAGCCAGGGTCAGCCCTATGATTGCTACAAGAAGTATTATGGTCGCTCCAAAGGCAATCATAATCCATGCAAAATTAATAATTACCTTGTTTACTTCCTCAAGAGTCGTTACAAATCTGATAACCCCATAAAGGCCATCCTTTGATAGTAGAGGTGCTGAAACCGATAGTACAGCCTCTCCTGTTTCAGATATAACGCCTATTTGTTTTTCAGTCTTGCCTGTCAGCGCGGCTTTTACATCACTTTGCGCTGAATAATCACCGGATGCAGAGGGCTGTGTACCCCTAAGAAGCATGCCTTTCTTATCCAGAACTTGGATTTCTGCGTCGGTTAAGACAGAGAAGCTGTTAATCAGTTCAACACTATTCTGTTCGATATCCTGAGAGGATAAATACACCCAAAAAAATCTGCTGGCTGTTTCTGCATGCTGTCTTAAGATTTCTTCCATATTTACAATATAGTACTGTCTGAAAGTAAATATAAAAAAGCTGATTATAAATATGGATGTAAGGGCAATCACAGTCAAGTAACTCCAAATCAATCTAGATTTAATACTTTTCAAGCTGCTTGGCCTCCCTCCACCTATAGCCTACTCCCCAAATTGTTTCTAAATAAACCGGAGCACCTGAAGTATCTCCTATTTTTTCTCTTATTCTTCTGACATGTACATCTACTGTTTTGGGATCACCTACAAAATCATAACCCCAGGCCTCATTTAACAGTTCATCCCTGCTAAAAGCTCTACCAGAGTTCTTTATCAGCAGCTTCAGCAATCCGAATTCTTTTGGTGTTAAATTCAGCTCTTCACCGCTTTTATAAGCCTTCTGGGCAAGTATGTCTATAAGAAAGGGACCGGAAATAAGTTTTGCTATCTCCTGAGTTTGGATTCTATAAGAGCGTCTTAGAATCGAACGGATTCTGGCAGACAACTCCAAGGGATTAAATGGTTTCACTATGTAATCATCTGCTCCCAGCTCCAATCCCATTATTTTGTCCATATCCTGACTTCTCGCTGTAAGCATGATAATTATCATCTCAGCATAACGTTTTCTCAAATTCCTGCAAATATCAAAGCCATCTGCATCAGGAAGCATAACATCAAGTAGAATTACATCGGGACAATGATAATTTATTTGTTCCATTACTTCTTTGCCGCAGGATGCCTCACATACCTCATAGCCTTCACGTACAAGACTTATATTGATAAATTTCCTTATTGAGCTTTCATCCTCTATCACAAGAACCTTCACTTTTTTCTGTTCTACCATCATTGCACCTCTAATTGATCTAATATATGAATAATTAACTGGGATATTTTCCTATTCATCAGAATTGTACCATAAAAAAGTCCATTATCCAATTTACATCTATCTTAGTGAATGAGTTTACCAAAAAATAAAAAAGGCTTCCATTGAAGTATTCTTACATCCAAGGAAGCCTTTTTTGAAACTCGCTGACGGAAAGTGGCACACTAATGAAATTTATACTTTCCTACTCATTATAAAAAAAACTAATACTTTCACAAGTGTTAGTTTCTTATGTATTTCATAAAGAAATAAATGGAGCTGGTGATGGGACTCGAACCCGCGACCTGCTGATTACAAGTCAGCTGCTCTACCAATTGAGCTACACCAGCGATTTTTAAAAAATGGCGACCCAGAACGGGCTCGAACCGTCGACCTCCAGCGTGACAGGCTGGCATTCTAACCAACTGAACTACTGGGCCATGTTTTGTTTTTTCAACCGACAAGTGATATTATATCTAAAATCCTTTTACTTGTCAATTGGTAGTTAGTGTTACCTTTTTTAGTTTATGTCATATTGACGAATGTCGGTCTTTTTATTCCGTGCTCCACAGGTCAATTGCCTACGAAGTACTACGTAAAAAGTTGGTGGGGACAATAGGGCTCGAACCTATGACCCTCTGCTTGTAAGGCAGATGCTCTCCCAGCTGAGCTATGCCCCCGTGTTATGGTGACCCATAGGAGACTCGAACTCCTGTTACCGCCGTGAAAGGGCGGTGTCTTAACCGCTTGACCAATGGGCCCCTTATATGGTGACTCACCGGAGAATCGAACTCCGGACACCATGATTAAAAGTCATGTGCTCTACCGACTGAGCTAGTGAGTCAGGATGTGAGCAATTTTTGCGGCTCACATTTATACATTCTACAATGTCAGAGTCAATTTGTCAACATACTTTTTTAAATTTCAATAATCTTCCTTAAACCAATTAGAATTCGTCTATTACTATTGTCTGATTCCTCTTCGGTCCCACTGAAAGCAGTGAAATTTTTGCACCGCAGAGTTCCTCAATCCTCTCCAGATATCTCAAAAGACTTGTCGGCAATTTATTGTACTCAGTAATACCGCCAACATCTCCCCATCCCTCAAACTCTTCATATATTGGTTCGCACTTTTCAAGGTCCTCCAGACTTGCCGGGAAATCTCTGATTATGTTACCTTCTAATTTATAACCTACACATATTTTAATAACCGGTATATTAGACAGTGTATCCAATTTTGTAACTGCAATACCTGTAAGTCCGCTAATTCTTACTGCATATCTGACTATAACAGCATCAAACCAGCCGCATCTTCTTGGCCTTCCTGTCACAGTACCGAATTCCCTGCCTGTGGTCCTTATATAATCTCCTGTCTCGTCAAAAAGTTCTGTTGGGAAAGGACCCTTTCCTACTCTGGTAGTATATGCCTTTGCGACACCCACAGCCTTACCTATGAGAGCAGGCCCGACCCCCGCACCGATACAGACTCCGCCTGCAACAGGATGGGAGGAAGTGACATAAGGATATGTACCAAAATCCAGATCCAGCAGCGTTCCCTGCGCCCCTTCAAAAAGTACGTTCTTACCTGCCTTGATGGAATCATAAACCAGCACTGAGGTATCCTCAACAAATGGCCTTATCTGTTCTGCATATTCAAGATATTTTGCAAGCATTTCGTCATAAGAGTAGCCTTCGAAATCATATATCTTTTTAAGATATGCATTTTTGCTCTCCAGGTTACTTTTGAGCTTCGCTGCAAAAACATCCTTTTTCAGCAGATCACATATCCTGATACCTATTCGTTCTGTTTTATCCATGTAGCAGGGACCTATCCCTTTTCTGGTAGTCCCCAGGTCATTGCTTCCCCTTCTCTGCTCTGAAAGCTCATCGATTTTCTTGTGATAGGGAAATATAACATGTGCTCTGTCGCTGATCCTGAGATTTGAGATTTTTATACCTCTGTTTTCCAATCCTTTTATCTCACCGAGAAATGCCTCGGGATCGAGAACAACTCCATTACCTATTATGCACTGTTTTTCTGCATATAAAATCCCTGAAGGGATAAGCTGCAGCTTATATACCTCATTATCAACCTCTACCGTATGCCCTGCATTATTTCCACCCTGATACCTTACGACTACGTCTGCCTTTTCAGCAAGATAGTCAGTAAGCTTTCCTTTTCCTTCATCCCCCCATTGGGCTCCCACTATTACCAATGATGACATATATAACACCTCTTTTTATAATATTCTTCTTTACCGGCATGTTCTGTATTGTTCTCCAAGCAAACGGGCAACATACACACCGCTTGCCGATGCCTGGGATAATGAATGTGTTACCCCTGAGCTGTCACCAAGGATATACAATCCTTTTACAGATGTTTCGAGATTATTGTCTACCTCTACCTGAGAATTATAGAATTTCACTTCTACACCATACAGCAGCGTATCTTCATTAGCTGTTCCGGGAGCTATCTTATCCAAAGCGTAAATCATTTCGATAATATCATCAAGCTGTCTCTTCGGAATGACAAGACTTAAATCTCCTGATGTGGCATTCAGCGTTGGGCGTAAAAAGCTCTTTTCCATTCTTCTGTCACTTGATCTTCGCCCTTTTACCAGGTCTCCGAAACGCTGCACCAATACCCCGCCGCCTAGCATATTGCTGAGTCTGGCTATTGATTCACCATATTCATTACTATTTTTGAAAGGCTCAGTGAATCTGTTGGAAACAAGCAGTGCAAAATTTGTATTCTCGGTATGGTATTTTGGGTCCGAGTAGCTGTGTCCGTTTACTGTAACGATCCCATTGGTGTTTTCTGTAACAACCTCCCCATGGGGATTCATGCAGAAGGTTCTGACCAGGTCATTATATTTCTCTGTTCTGTAGACGATCTTACTTTCATATACCTGGCTTGTTATATGTTCAAATATTGAAGCCGGAAGCTCAACGCGCACTCCGATGTCAACCCTGTTGCTCTCTGTATTTATCCCAAGCTTCTCACATATCTTTGAAATCCATTTTGAACCGGAACGCCCTGTTGCCAGGATCAATTTGCTGCAGACATATTCTCCTCTGTTTGTCTCGACTGAAAACGCATCTCCCTGCTTTTGAATATCCGATACCTCTGTATTGAAAATAATATCTATCTTATCCTTTAGATACTCATGCAGATTGTTTAATATCACCTGATTCCTGTCTGTACCCAGATGACGTACCTCAGCATCCAGCAAGTGGAGATCATGCCTTAATGCTTTTGTCCTGAGGTCGTTATTCTCTGTTGAATAAAGCTTGGCTTCAGCACCGCCCATTTTGCAGTTGACCTTATCCACATAATACATAAGCTCGAGAGCTTCTTTCCTGCCTACATACTTATACAACTCTCCTCCAAAGTTATTGGTTATGTTGTATTTGCCGTCGGACATGCCCCCTGCCCCTCCAAATCCATTCATGATACTACAGGTTGGGCAGTGAATACATGATTTGATCTTTTCATTGTCTATAGGGCATTTCCTTTTATTAAGCTCATTCCCCTTTTCCACCATGGCAACCTTTATAGATTCATTATATTGCATCAGCTCATAGGCTGCAAATATGCCGCTTGCACCTGCACCTACAATTATGACATCATACCTCATTGGGCACCGACCTCCATCCTTCAGAAAAAATATACAACAAAAATTTTAATAGAAATTTCGCATATTTACCCAGATTTTATGCTAACAGAATATAGATTTTAAGTCAATACAATGACACCTTATTATCATAAATAGAAAGGAGATGTCTAGATTATTATATGGAGTTTAGCCAATAAAATTATAGATACTTCAGACATATACTAATTTCAGAAAATTCTGATTCACATTATCCACATTATCCACAGAGATATGCACATATGTTCGACTGTGTATAAAAACCTGCCTGTATCAATATATATACTATCATGAATACTGAACAATCCGGCCTTATGTTAATTCTGCAATTTTGTTATCCACATTATCCACAAGTTATGCACAGGCAAATCTGTGGATATGGTGACAAAAACAAAGAGCCTTCTACAAAATACTGCGAAAGCTCCGATAAAACAACAAAAATCTTAGAATTATGTAAATCAATTCGAATTTATGTACTTTTCTTTATTTACAAACTTTGTGAATTGTCCCAGCCATACCAGTTCAACGGTTCCGGTCGGGCCATTCCTCTGCTTGGATATAATAACCTCACCAATGTTCTTTTTGTCTGTATCAGGATGATAATACTCATCCCTGTACAGGAACATAACAACATCGGCATCCTGCTCTATAGCTCCCGACTCTCTAAGATCTGAGAGGATAGGTCTGTGATCAGCCCTCATTTCCGGTGCACGGGAAAGCTGGGAAAGCGCTACTACCGGAACATTGATCTCTCTGGCAAGGGCCTTTAATGACCTGGATATCTCGGATATCTCCTGCTGCCTGCTTTCAGAGCTGCTCTTGCCCTGCATAAGCTGCAGATAGTCTATTACTATAAGCCCAAGATTATGCTCCAGCTTGAGTCTCCTGCATTTTGCCCTCATTTCGGTTATTGATATGGCAGGTGTATCATCTATGAAAATAGGTGCCTCAGAAAGCGGCCCCATAGCTCTTGCAAGCTTTACCCATTCTTCCTCGTTAATATCCCCTATCCTTAGGCGGTGAGCATCGATTAGAGCCTCAGCACATAACAGTCTCTGCGTAAGCTGTTCCTTGGACATTTCGAGGCTGAATATTGCAGTTGTTATTTTATCCCGCACTGCTGCATATTGGACTATGTTCATCATGAAAGAGGATTTGCCCATTGAAGGCCTTGCGGCAACCAATACCAGATCAGATTTCTGCAAACCTGAAAGCTTGCCGTCCAAATCTGTGAATCCCGTAGGTACTCCTGTTATTCTTCCTTTATTAAGATACAGTTCTTCTATTTTGTCAAAATTCACATTCAGTATGTTTTTTACGTGAGTAAAACCTTGAGTTGACCGGTTCAGTGAAATATTAAATATGCTTTTCTCCGCATCATCTATTATTTCCCCTATTTCCTCCGAGGCCTGATAGCTCTTGCCAATTATCTCATTAGATGACTTTATGAGCCTCCGGAGCAGAGACTTGTCCTCAATAATTTTAGCATAGTATTTGACATTGTGTGTAGTAGGAACGGCATCCATCAAGTTGGTCAGAAAAGTTATCCCGCCCACTGCATCCAATGTGTTCCTTGTCTTGAGCTTTTCAGTGAGTGTAATGAGATCCACCGGTTCACCTCTGTCATATATATCCACAATAGCCTCAAATATTTCTTTGTGCGCTTCCCTGTAAAAATCCTCCCCGCTGATAAGCTCGGTTGCTGTAGATATAGCTTCCTTGTCAAGGAGCATGGCTCCAAGAACCGACTGTTCGGCTTCTACACTATTGGGTGGTATTCTTTGAATCATTTCGCTCAATTTCATCCACTCCTATATGTTTCACACTATACCTTTTTCATTAATTCATATAATGCGAAACTTTATCACGTTATATTAGAAATATTAATCCTCAAACATAAAACTGATCACTTCTTGAATATTGCCTGCTGTAATTACGTTTATTCCATCGATTCCCTTGACATCGTCCTTGTTTTCTTCAGGAATTATGACGTTTGGGAATCCGGCTCTTTTGGCCCCGAGAATTTTTTCCACAACACCGCCAACTGCCTTTATACAGCCTCTCAAGGATATTTCCCCGGTAATACAAGTATCCTGTCTTGCAGGCCTCTCCATTACCGCCGAGTATACAAGGCAGGTTATTGCCGCTCCTGCAGAAGGCCCGTCGACCTTTCCTCCTCCGACACAGTTCACATGGATGTCAAACAGCTTCATATTCTTTCCCGTTATTTTCCTTACGACAGAAAGGGCATTGAACAGCGAATCCTTTGTCATGCTGCCGGCTGTTTCATTGAACCTTACACTTCCTGCTTCATCTTCTCTTATAAAGCACACCGCCTCCAGCTCAATAACATTGCCAAGGAAACCATTCACTCCCAGACCGTTGATACGTCCAATTTCTTTTGTGCTTTCCGACTTATTCTTGTTCACAGGTACAAACCTGCTCTTGCTTATGACATCCTTTATACAATCAATAGTTATTTCAGTTTTTTTATTCTCGCAGTTATCACTGAGCACACTGCTGTAGCAATCTGCAAGTATGTTTACTGCCTTTCTGGCCTCAAAGGTATAACTGCTTATAAGCTCTGCTCCCCCACTGCTTATATTGGCGCCAAGCTTATCCGCTGCATTGATCACTATCTTGGTAATATCCGAGCTGCTTAAGGGATTGAAGAACACCTCAGCACAGCGGGACCTGAGAGCCGGGTTTATCTCCTCAGGAGCTCTTGTAGTTGCCCCAATAAGTATAAAATCAGCCGGAGCACCCTCTTCAAACAACATTTTTATATAACGGGGTATATTATCATTGCTGATATCATAATATGATGAATCAAATTTGACCTTTTTGTCTTCAAGAACTTTAAGCAGCTTATTCTGAAACATAATATCCAGCTCACCAATTTCATCAATGAACAGAACACCGCCATGAGCTTCTGTAACCAGCCCCGGCTTGGGCTCGGGAACACCCATTTCTGCAAGCTCCTTGTTTGCCCCCTGAAAGATAGGATCATGTACAGAGCCTAAAAGAGGATTTATCGATTCTTTGGGATCCCATCTGAGTGTAGTCGCATCAACCTCCACAAACTTTGCATTCCTGCCAAAGGGTGTGTGCTTCCTTCTTTTAGCAATTTCAAGGGCAAGGCGTGCTGCAGTGGTCTTGCCTACCCCCGGAGGTCCATATAGTATGACGTGCTGGGGAAAGGGAGAGGCTATCTTGGATATCAGAGCAGAAACTGAATTCTGCTGTCCAATTATCTCCTCCTGTTTTTTAGGCCGCATCACATCCATTATTGATCTGGAAAGCTTTATTAGTTTCATACGCTCCAAATTTGCATATTTCTTAAGTGTAGCAGCATTTTCCAGCCCTGTATGCTTTTTGATTACCTGAAGCTTCATTTCATTCAGGTATTCCTTCTCTCTAAGCTCCATACGCTTTATGACTTCTCTTTTTATGCCATCCTCAATATATCTTTTGGCTGCAGCGTCAGAGAGCTTGTCCTTGATATCTTCAATCAAAGACTCCAGCTTGTCCTCAACAATATCTTCAGTTTTCATTTTACCGGATACTATTTCATGTAATATATAAACCTTTTCTTTATTATCTGTGGTACTGTCCAATTTCTTTGTCTTATCACTGGAGTACAGTTTTTTAGTAAAATCTACAAGTACGTCGATTGATACATCATTACTGCGTATACTGCTATGATTAAGACCCACCTTTAATACCCCTTCCTAAGAACTATTCTTCAGCTACCTTTACATTTATTTTTGCGGAAACCTCCGGATACACTTTGATTTCAACCTGATATGTACCTAAGGCCTTGATGGCATCATGCAGTACCACCTTTTTCTTATCTACTTCTATCTTGTGCTGCGCCTTTATTGCATCAGCCACATCCTTACCTGTGATGGAGCCGAACAGCTTGCCGTTTTCCCCTGCCTTTGTCCTAAAGTTGATTTCCATTTTGCTTAGTTTATCAGCAAGCTCTTTTGCAGCCTTCAGTTCCTTTTCTTTTCTGTTCTTTTCAGCAGCCTTCTTATCCTCTATTTCCTTAAGCTTACCTGCTGTAGCCTCTACTGCCAGTTTTCTTGGGAACAGAAAATTCCTGGCATAGCCATCACTGGCATTGACCAGTTCCCCCTTCTTTCCCAAATCCTTAACATCCTGTAAAAGTACCACCTTCATTTATCTTTCACCTTCCTTAAGATATTCCTCTACTGCTTTTTTCAGTTGGCCTATGGCCTCTTTCAAGGTCAGTCCGGAAAGCTGTGCCCCTGCCACTGTCAGATGACCGCCTCCGCCAAGCTTTTCCAACACCACCTGCACGTTAATATCTCCAAGAGATCTTCCGCTTATAAAAATATCATCCTCTATCTTTGAAAGAACAAAGGAGGCATTAATACCCTTTATATTCAAGAGCTCATCTGCCGCCTGGGCAGCTACCAGTGCAGGATTCATTGCATTCTCAGGTATAGTGGAAATAGCGATATTGTTCTTATACATTTGTGCTGCCTTGACTACTTCAGCCCTGGTAAGGAAAGTCGCCATGTCATCCTGGAAAAGCTGTCTTGTCAAGGTAGTATCCGCTCCCATCTTCCGGAGATAGGATGCGGCCTCAAAGGTTCTTACCCCTGTCTGGAACGAGAAATTTTTTGTATCGATGAATATACCTGCAAGTAAAGCTTCAGCTTCTATTTGCTTTATTCTGGGCTTTTCGAACATGTATTGCAGCAGCTCAGTAACCAGCTCACTTGTAGAGGATGCATAAGGTTCAATATAAGTGATGACTGCATCCTCGATGAATTCAGTACCTCTTCTGTGATGGTCAATAATTGCAATTTTCTCAGCTTTGTCTACAAGCTGTTTTTGCTCTGTAAAGGCAGGTCTGTGTACATCAACGACCACAAGCAGAGTATTCTTTTCACATTTTTGCAGTGCTTCCTGGGGGCTTATAAACACATTCTCATATTCCTCATCCTCCTGAAGCTCTGCCCATAGGTTTGCTATTCCTGCATTCACTTTATTCAATACAATATTAACATCCTTGTTCAGGCTTTTACAGCACCTGTATATTCCAAGAGCAGAACCCATGCAGTCAAGATCAGGCATTTCATGACCCATTATAAGTACGTCATCGGACTGCTCCATAAGCTGCCTCAATGCATAAGCTATTACTCTTGCCTTTACTCTGGTCCTCTTCTCAACAGCCTTGGTCTTGCCCCCATAGAAGGATAGCTTCTCATTATCCTTGACAACAGCCTGGTCTCCTCCCCTGCCCAGGGCGATATCCATTGCGCTCATGCAAAATTTCTGAAGCTCTGCATGGTTCTTGCCGTTCACCCCTACACCAATGCTGAGGGTTATGGGTATCCTGTTGCCTGAGTTGATCTCCCTGATGCTGTCCAGAATATCGAACCGTTTCTCCTCAACGGCCGCCAGCTGTCTGTTGCTGAAGTGAAGCATATACTCACCATTGGAGTACTTCTGAACGGAAGCATTGATAAGAGCTGCCCATGCATTTATTCTCCTGTCTACTTCTGCTACCAGGGCAGGCTTTGACGCTTCCTCCGTCTCCTTAAGCACTTCTTCAATATTATCCATCTGCAGTATGGCAGCTACTGACTTCTCGTCATTATATCTGTTCTTAAGAGCAATATAATCAGTTTTATCAACCAGATACATTATTATAATGTTCTTTTCCTCATTGTTCTCATTCAGGTTTATTAGGTTACAGTATATATCGTAATACCTGTCCTTTATGTTTATATTCTTGAACTCCTCCATGCCGTTCTTAAGTATCCTTCCCATGTCCACACCGCTCAGGTAGGAGGACAGCTTCTTATCAAGAATATACTCTCCCTGAAATATGTTGGAGAAAAGCATGTTGTACCAGTTTATTATGCCCTGATCATCAATAATCACCAGCGGAAAAGGCAGGTTCAGAATGGCGTTCTTGGTTGCAGTATCTACATTTTCAGATAAATTCTCTATATATAATCTTAACTCTTCCTTTTTCCTGTTTGCTGCCTGAAGGTTGTGATAAATGAGATAACCTAGAAGCAGTACACCTGCAACACCTAACAGAACATTATAATAGCCCACAATTACAACCGCAATTGCAATTATCCAAAGGGATATGCTCACATCCGGCCCCCAGATACTAGAAAACTTCCGCATTTTCATCCCACACCTCCAATGCATATTCCGGACATATATTTATGTGCCTCGTAAGGGATATCCCTTCTTGAGTATGCGAGGCACTGAATCATTGTTGTGTTAATAATCACTAGATCTCAATTTTCTTAAGTTAAACATCGAATCAAATATACCGACATAGGCAATAAGCTGCATAAAAGTAATTATTATAAGAATAACAAGTGTAATTCTCAAAGCTTTCGGAATACCCTGCTTATCCCCGTAAATCCGGGAATAATGAAAAAGCACCGAAACTCCAATAATAGTAAAAATAAGCGTCAGAACAGCAGAAGCATTCAACGCTGCAGCAGTAAGGAAATAAATTCCAAGGTACGGTACTGCCACTGCAAGGACCATCAGGCCGAGCATTATAAAGGAGTACGGCTGCTGCAGCCTCCATTTTGAGAATTCTTCCATATCCGGTATAACATGCCCGATCCGTTTTAGTATAAGCCTTGTAAGCTTATAGTCCAGGAATGAGAAAAACAAGCCCGATATCATTAATGAAGAAGGTAATAACAGCCTGAACATATCCATGGTCTTGTTGAAGATATCACTCATTTGCTGCAGTTCCTTCTCAGCAATTCCAAACTGCCTGTACATATTTATAACAAATTCCAGCTGCTCTTTAACTGTTCCCTCAATACCCGAAAAAAACTTAACTATATCAATCCCCATTGCTTTCAATGAAAGCAGAAACTCTCCGACCATGGTAAGGGACAGTACCATCCCGCATAGAATAATAGTTATGTATGGATTAACTCTTCTGTTTATCATATAACCCATAAGTATTCCCGGAAGGCCGAAGCCTATCAATAGTCCTAATCCTACCAGGGGCTGTGTCAGCAGGGATACTATAAGGCCTGCAGACATGGCAGACAATATGCTTGCCTTAAGACCATTCCTGTAGCCTACGATTATTACCGGCACAGGCCAAACCATAGCAATTATTCCAAGATACTGCGAATAGTAATATATTATTCCCAGCAGTGCAGTAACACCTGCGAATATGGCACCTTCCACCAGTGCTTTTGTTTGTAATTTCTCCATTACGTACCTCTAATTTTTTTTCTTCTTCAAGTATTCACCAAGATCGGACAGGTCTCCGTACCATCTCTCCGTCTCATGCTCCTCCAGCATTCCTATTCTTATCTTTTCCAATATTCTGGAATCAATCAGCGAATACGAAATGCCAAGCCTTTTACCAAGCAGATATGTAACCAGCACCAGGTTTGCAAGTATATCCTGTATAACATCCTGACCTACCTTGGTACCTTTAAGAAGGTTCTGGTATAAAGATGCAACAGCAGTTAATAGTTCACTTTTCAAGAATTCTATGACCTTGATATTTTTTGTAATGTCAGTTTCCTGGTTCAACAATCCAATCCCTCCATTACATTGATAAAGTATTATCTCTATTATAGTCTTAACAATATGAAAAATTAGTCAAATCCTGCACAATAGAAAATAATTTCCTGTCTCAATGTTGAAGTACGGACTGTTATTTGCACTATTATATTAAAATTCTGGATTTATCATAGTACTGCTTAAAAGAGGTCTTTTTTAATATTACCACAATTAATCAAGGGAAACAACAAATCAAAATACTTTATAAGTATTGGAACCATTGGCTTTTGTCCCCATAAAAACCTTACCCAAAAGACCTCTGATACTGTTCTAACTATTCGACATTATTTTTACAATACCTTCACAAAAAGTCCTTTTAAATATTGGAATTAGCGGGTTTGAATAACATATTGCCTTTACTGGGGTAATGTTTTATAAAAAAGGCTTCCATTAAAGCATTTTAAAAACCAAGGAAGCCTTTTTTGAAAACTCGCTTACGGGGCATGATAAATTAAGGTGGGATATATGCCCCTACTCGTTATGAAAAGCAAAAAACCCGGGGGTAATAAATACCTCCGAGTTTGAATACTGTTATTAGTCTGTAGTAAACGGTAAGAAAGCTATGTTCCTTGCCCTCTTAATCGCCACAGTAAGCTGTCTCTGGTGCTTTGCACAATTCCCGGAAATTCTTCTTGGGATGATCTTTCCTCTTTCAGAGATGAATCTTCTCAGCTTATTAACATCTTTGTAATCTATACTTTCAACTTTATCTATACAAAAGTTACAAACTTTTTTCTTAGGCTTTCTCATTTTTCCGCCTGGTCTTTCGGATCTTTCACCGCCGCGTCTGTTCAATCTTTTTCCCTCCTATCTGTTAAAATGGAAGATCGTCCTCTTCCTCTGCAGGATGGAAGTCACCATAATCCTCTGATCCTCCAGTGCCTCCCTGTCCCTTGGCATCAGAACCTCTATCCAGGAAATCAACTCCATCTGCTATCACGTCTGTGGCATAATGCCTTTTGCCTTCCTGATCATCCCAGCTGCTGGTCTGCAGCCGGCCTGAAACGGCAACAAGCCTGCCCTTTTTTATATACTTTCCGCAGTTTTCTGCGGATTTTCCGAAAACAATAATCGGAATGAAATCTGCAGAAGGTTGACCTTCCCTTTTAAAAGTCCTGTCAACTGCAATAGTGAATTTAGCTATGGGTGTTTGATTATCTGCTGTATATCTTATTTCAGGGTCCTTAGTTAATCTGCCCACAAGAGCGACTCTATTCAACATAATCACACCACCTAAATCATTTCTTTTGATTATTCTTCTATTCTTATAATCATATGCCTTAAAATGTCTTCTGTAATACCGAATACTCTGTCGAGCTCTTTCGGGACAACCTGTGCTGCCTTATATTTCATATATACATAGTAACCTTCGCCGATATCGTCTATAAGATAAGCAAGCTTTCTTTTGCCCCAATCATCTATAGTTTCGATTTCGCCGTTTGCTTCAATAATTGCCTTGAATTTTTCCTGAAGGGCTTTTATACCTTCTTCATCAACGGTTGGTCTAACTATGTATATAGTTTCGTACCTATTCATAAAATTCACCTCCTCCCCACGGACTGACGGCCCTATCTAAGTATGATAGAGCGAGGATATTTACGCAATTATAGATTATAACACTATATAGAAATTTTATCAACTATAATATGTTTTGCAATAGACCTTTTACATCTAAATTTAAATATTGCAAAACATATTCCTTGATTTCATAGGTTGCATAATACTTCCTTGAAATATCTTTAGTGCAACCTATATCTGTTCATTAGTTTCTTCAGGAGCCGCACTTTTTATTACTTTTTTTACAGACTTTTCAAACTTTGGCCTTGGAAGCATTACTATTCTGCTGCAGCCCAGGCACTTTATCTTGAAGTCCGCTCCTACTCTTATTACTTCCCACTGGTTACTACCGCAGGGATGCTGTTTTTTTGTCTCCACAATATCTCCGAGATTGAATTGCTTTGGATAATACATGTGCAACCTCCTTTTTTCATACAACAAGCGTTATGCTTCTTCTTTCCGGATGATAACCCTTTTGGGATAAGGTATTTCTATGCTTTTCTCCTTAAAAGCTTCCAGTATGTGTTTTCTGAGCTCTCTTTCCGTTTTCCAGTGCATAAGAGGCTTGGTGCGTACAACCGTCCTTATTACGACTTCCGATTCATTGAACTTGGTAATTCCCAGAACATTAGGAGCTTCCACTATTGATTCCGAATTATTATTATAATACCACTCTGCCATTTCCCTTAAAACAGCGATAGCCCTCTCGGTATCCATTTCATATGCAATACCGACATCAATTATAGCGAGAGAATCCCCTCTGGAGTGGTTGGTGACAGTCTTTATCTCACCATTGGGAATGATATGCAGATCACCATTGAACTCCCGTATTTTGGTTATACGGAGCCCCATATCCTCGACTGTTCCCTCCATGCTGCCTATTGTCACCAGGTCCCCGACCCCATACTGATCTTCAAAAAGTATGAAAAATCCTGTAAATACATCTTTAACCAGGCTCTGAGCACCAAAGCCTATGGCAAGACCGCCGAGCCCTGCAGTTGCAAGTAGAGGAGCCGTGGGAATGTTAAATACATTCAAAACTGAAATTATTACAATTGCATAGATCGTATACTTGACAATGCTTTTTAGTATCCCTGTAAGAGTGGATGCTTTCTTTTCATCTGCTTTGAATTTCGGATACAGCTTAAAAACGTTCATTATAACTCTGTTGAGTATGGAGATTGATATTCTTCCGATCACCACAACCACAACAGCCTTCATTACCATCATGATATAATAACCCAGTACCATGCTGTCAGTTCCCATAAAATCCTTCATCATCTGCATAAAAATATCCATGCTCTCTTACCTACCCTATATTTATTACTTTTCCTGCAGTATTCATCTTTTCTATTATTGAGTACATATTTCCGACTATCCCTGCCTGAAGCTTATCCTTCAGTTGATAGAAGTCAAGACAGGTTCCGCAGCTTATTATTTCTACTCCTGCGCCTTCAAGCTTTTTTATGTTTTCCACTACCTCGGAGCCTTCGGATGTCAATTTTACTCCGCTGTTCAGAAATATGACGGCTTTGGGAAGAGGTTTGGTTTCCGTAAGAGCATAGGTGTAGCTTTTCATAAGTACTTTCCCGAGCTCCTCCGCTCCTTGACCCAATTTATCAGAGGTTATGACTATTACGATACTATCCTCTTTTTCCTCTGGCTTTTCTGCTGCAGCAGCCTTTCTAATC
>Ga0196971_1000023_pt1 | contig 197973 bp, 182 predicted proteins | sample S1v_1013CmetaG_FD_148660 | JGI IMG/M metagenome (GOLD analysis project Ga0196971, IMG submission 148660) | Soil microbial communities from Anza Borrego desert, Southern California, United States - S1+v_10-13C | ecosystem: Environmental > Terrestrial > Soil > Desert | place: USA: California...
TCCGCCTGGGGAGTACGGTCGCAAGATTAAAACTCAAAGGAATTGACGGGGGCCCGCACAAGCGGTGGAGCATGTGGTTTAATTCGAAGCAACGCGCAGAACCTTACCACCTTTTGACATGCCCGGACCGCCAGAGAGATCTGGCTTTCCCTTCGGGGACTGGGACACAGGTGCTGCATGGCTGTCGTCAGCTCGTGTCGTGAGATGTTGGGTTAAGTCCCGCAACGAGCGCAACCCTCGCCATTAGTTGCCATCATTTAGTTGGGAACTCTAATGGGACTGCCGGTGCTAAGCCGGAGGAAGGTGGGGATGACGTCAAGTCCTCATGGCCCTTACAGGGTGGGCTACACACGTGCTACAATGGCGACTACAGAGGGTTAATCCTTAAAAGTCGTCTCAGTTCGGATTGTCCTCTGCAACTCGAGGGCATGAAGTTGGAATCGCTAGTAATCGCGGATCAGCATGCCGCGGTGAATACGTTCCCGGGCCTTGTACACACCGCCCGTCACACCATGGGAGTTGGTTCTACCCGAAGGCGCTGCGCTAACCCGCAAGGGAGGCAGGCGACCACGGTAGGGTCAGCGACTGGGGTGAAGTCGTAACAAGGTAGCCGTAGGGGAACCTGCGGCTGGATCACCTCCTTTCTAAGGATGCGTCTCCAGAGGCCCTCTCACGAGGGTCGCTATTGACGCTCCAATAAAATGCGGGGCGCCGCCGTCTCCGTTTCTCTTTCCTCTTTCGCGCTTCGAAGCGCCGGCCATACGGGCCGGAGCGAAGAAGCGTGCGATCGCGAGCCTGGGCTTCCGCCTGGCTGTCGTGCCGCCATAGGCCCGTAGCTCAGGTGGTTAGAGCGTACGCCTGATAAGCGTAAGGTCGGCAGTTCGAGTCTGCCCGGGCCTACCAGCCTCGCTGGACCGGCTACGACAATCGCCGACGGCTCTCCTGGGCTTCGCACCGTTCTCTGGAACGGGGCCATAGCTCAGTTGGTAGAGCGCCTGCTTTGCAAGCAGGATGTCGTCGGTTCGACTCCGTCTGGCTCCACCAGGAACCCGTGATCGCATATCGAGATTGCCCCGGCCGCATCGGCCGACGGCATTGAAATTGTAAAGGAAGAGCGTGTCCGGCCCCTCATAGGCTTTCAGGACAGGTTCGAGAGAAGACATTGTCTGACAAAAATCAGGCATGGACCCCCGGCATTTCTTTCCAGTCGGCGGGAGCATCCATGCATGAGTTTTGCTGAGAAACGATCAAGCGTTGAAGGGCTTCTGACGGATGCCTTGGCGTAGAGAGGCGATGAAGGACGTGGCAAGCTGCGATAAGAACCGGGGAGGCGCTAGCACCCTTTGATCCGGTTATTTCCGAATGGGGAAACCCACCTTTGCAGTCTTCCAATTCATGTTCGGCCTTCGGGCCGGGCGCGGATTGGCGGATTGCTTAAAGGTATAATGACCTGAATACATAGGGTTCATTAAGCGAACCCGGGGAACTGAAACATCTCAGTACCCGGAGGAAAGGACATCAACCGAGACTCCCGTAGTAGTGGCGAGCGAACCGGGACCAGGCCAGTGCTCTTGTGAAATAAAGTCGAACGACCTGGAAAGGTCGGCCATAGCGGGTGACAGCCCCGTAGACGTCAAACAGCAAGAGACTCGAGTAGGGCGGGACACGTGAAATCCTGTCTGAACATGGGGGGACCACCCTCCAAGCCTAAGTACTCCTCTACGACCGATAGTGAACAAGTACCGTGAGGGAAAGGTGAAAAGCACCCCAACGAGGGGAGTGAAACAGATCCTGAAATCGGAAGCCTACAAGCAGTCGGAGCCCCCATGCGGGGTGACGGCGTACCTTTTGTATAATGGGTCAGCGACTTCATGTGTCGAGCAAGCTTAAGCCGTTAGGTGTAGGCGCAGCGAAAGCGAGTCTGAATAGGGCGCCAAGTTCGACGTATGACGACCCGAAACCAGGTGATCTATCCATGAGCAGGATGAAGGTTGGGTAACACCAACTGGAGGTCCGAACCCGTGAATGTTGAAAAATTCTGGGATGACTTGTGGATAGGGGTGAAAGGCCAATCAAACCTGGACATAGCTGGTTCTCCGCGAAATCTATTTAGGTAGAGCGTCCGACGAATTCCTTGGGGGGTAGAGCACTGGATGGTTGCGGGCTGCGCGAGCGGTACCAATACTAACCAAACTCCGAATACCCAAGAGAACTATCGGGCAGACACACGGCGGGTGCTAACGTCCGTCGTGAAAAGGGAAACAACCCTAACCATCATCTAAGGCCCCCAAGTACTGGCTAAGTGGGAAACGATGTGGGATTGCTTTGACAATCAGGAGGTTGGCTTAGAAGCAGCCATCCTTTAAAGAAAGCGTAACAGCTCACTGATCAAGCGATCCTGCGCGGAAAATGTAACGGGGCTCAAGCCAGTCGCCGAAGGTATGGGTTTGCAGTTTACTGCAAGCGGTAGCGGAGCGTTCCGTAAGCCGGTGAAGGTCAGGCGTGAGCCTGGCTGGAGGTATCGGAAGTGAGAATGCTGACATGAGTAACGATAAACAGTGTGAGAAACACTGTCGCCGAAAGACCAAGGGTTCCTGCGTAAAGCTAATCTGCGCAGGGTTAGTCGGCCCCTAAGGCGAGGCTGAAAAGCGTAGTCGATGGGAAGCAGGTAAATATTCCTGCACCAGCTGGAAGTGACGGATGGCGTAAGTTGTCAGGGCTTATTGGATTGTCCTGGCAGCGAAGTTGTCCCTGGAAATAACTCCAGCAGAGACCGTACCCGAAACCGACACAGGTGGTCAGGTAGAGCATACCAAGGCGCTTGAGAGAACTGTGCTGAAGGAACTCGGCAAATTGCACGCGTAACTTCGGAATAAGCGTGACTCACCTCGGGCAACCGAGACTGAGTGGCACAAGCCAGGGGGTAGCGACTGTTTAGCAAAAACACAGGGCTCTGCGAAGCAGCAATGCGACGTATAGGGTCTGACGCCTGCCCGGTGCCTGAAGGTTAAAGGGAGATGTGAAAGCGTCGAACTGAAGCCCAGGTAAACGGCGGCCGTAACTATAACGGTCCTAAGGTAGCGAAATTCCTTGTCGGGTAAGTTCCGACCTGCACGAATGGCGTAACGACTTCCCCACTGTCTCCAGCACAGGCTCAGTGAAATTGAATTCCCCGTGAAGATGCGGGGTTCCCGCGGTCAGACGGAAAGACCCTATGAACCTTTACTATAGCTTCGCCTTGGCGTTAGCGACCGTATGTGTAGGATAGGTGGGAGGCTATGAAGCCGGGGCGCCAGCTCTGGTGGAGCCATCCTTGAAATACCACCCTTACTGTCGTTGACGTCTAACCGAGGGCCGTTATCCGGTCCCGGGACATGGCGTGGTGGGTAGTTTGACTGGGGCGGTCGCCTCCCAAAGTGTAACGGAGGCGCGCGATGGTGAGCTCAGAGCGGTCGGAAATCGCTCGTCGAGTGCAATGGCATAAGCTCGCCTGACTGCGAGACTGACAAGTCGAGCAGAGACGAAAGTCGGCCATAGTGATCCGGTGGTCCCGCGTGGAAGGGCCATCGCTCAACGGATAAAAGGTACTCTAGGGATAACAGGCTGATTTTGCCCAAGAGTCCATATCGACGGCAAAGTTTGGCACCTCGATGTCGGCTCATCACATCCTGGGGCTGGAGCAGGTCCCAAGGGTATGGCTGTTCGCCATTTAAAGTGGTACGTGAGCTGGGTTCAGAACGTCGTGAGACAGTTTGGTCCCTATCTGCCGTGGGTGTTCGAAGCTTGAGAGGATCTGTCCCTAGTACGAGAGGACCGGGATGGACATACCTCTGGTGGACCTGTCGTGGCGCCAGCTGCGCAGCAGGGTAGCTATGTATGGAATAGATAACCGCTGAAAGCATCTAAGCGGGAAACTAACCTCAAAACAAGGCTTCGCTGAGGATCGTGGAAGACTACCACGTTGATAGGCCAGGTGTGGAAGTGGGGCGACCCATGAAGCTTACTGGTACTAATAATCCGATCGGCTTGATCGTTTCTCAGCAAAACTCATTCGATTTTTTCAGCTACTGCTGAACTGACAATGTCTTCTCACAATCGTCTATCCGCCTGGTTGACCTGGTGGCTATGTCGGAGGTTCCCCACCCGATCCCATTCCGAACTCGGTCGTTAAGCCCTCCAGAGCCGATGGTACTTCGTCTTAAGGCGCGGGAGAGTAGGTCGCCGCCGGGTCTACCAGACGGATATATGATTGTGTCTTCTCGAACCGCTCTTCCCTTGCACTACCGTTTGCCGCGGGATGGAGCAGCCCGGTAGCTCGTCAGGCTCATAACCTGAAGGTCGCAGGTTCAAATCCTGCTCCCGCACCCAAGATCTCAAAGCCCCGCATGGCTCCGCCAGCGGGGCTTTTTGCTGCTGTTCGGCCAGCGGCACCGGGCAATCCGCCTTACCGCGAGTTCATCCGGCCGCCACAATCCCGACTTTATCCGCTACAAATGTAGCGCTACGCATGTAGCGCCACTCTTTGCCGGAGCCCGGAATGATCGAGTCCCTGCCGCGTCGCGAGAGAGAGGTCTTCGAAACCCTCTGTCGCCTGGAGAAGGGCACGACCAGCGCCGTTCGCGTGGCCATGACCGGCGATCTGAGCGACTCGGCCGTCCGGACCCTGCTGGCCCGGCTTGAGGCCAAGGGCCTGGTCGGACGGACCGCCGACGAGGATGGCTTCGTCTACCGTCCGCTGCCGCGGCCCGAGACCATCGCGGCGAGCGCCCTGCGCCGGACCGTGGACACCTTCTTCGCCGGTTCGGCCGCCATGGCCGCCACCGCGCTGCTGGGGTTGACCCAACGGCTCAGGCCGGAGGAGCTCGAGGCGCTGGAGCGGGCCATCGACGAGGCCCGGGAGCGCGGTTCATGATCGCCGCACTGCTGCTCGAACTCCTTGGCAAATCCAGCGCAATCGCCGGCGCGGGCCTGCTGTTGTCGGCATTGCTTGGGGCTCGCCTCCCGACGGATCGCGTCGACATCCTGCGCGCCGCAGTCTGCATGCTGCTCGGCCTGCCGCTGGTCATGGCGCTGGCGCCCGGCCTGGAAGTCGCCCTGCTGCCGGCGAACCCTGTCGAGCCGACCGGCCTGCCGCCTGTCGTCTGGGAGGGCTCCGTCACGCCGGTTGAGGGGCTGTCGCTCCATGGGTCGATCCCCTGGCCGTCGCCGATGCAGATCGCGGGCGGCGTCTGGTTTCTCGGCGCGCTGGTCGTGTTCGGACGCTTCGCCGTGGGGATCCTGACCCTGCGGCGCTGGACCCGGTCGGCCGCGCCGGTCACCGATCCGGCCTGGACCGCTCCTCTCGGCCGGTTCGGGGGCGGTCGCCCGCCGCGACTGCTGACGTCTCCAGAGGTCGGGGCGCCGCTCAGCTGGGGCCTGCCGCCGGGGGTCGTGCTCATCGGCGAGTCATGCCTGGCCCGCCCAGAGAACGCCGGCGCCGTCCTCGCGCACGAACTCGCGCACATCTGCCGTCGCGACTGGCTGTTCCTTGCCCTGTCCCGCTTCGCTCTCGCCCTCTTCTGGTTCAATCCGCTGGTCTGGCTGCTGCACGCCACACTGGTGAATCGGACCGAAGACGCCGCCGACGCCGCTGCGCTCACCGCCGTGGATCGCCGGACCTATGCCCGCGCCCTCGTCGGCCTCGCCGCCGATTTCCGACAGCCCGCCGCCACTGGCATGGCGGGAGAGGCCAAATCCCTGACCAGAAGGATCACCCGCATCATGAACAGTTCCCGCACCGCCCGCCCCCGTCCCATGGCCATGGCCCTGGCCATCGGAGCCCTGGTGGCCATCGCCACGCCGATCGCCGCGCTGGAGATCACCCAGCGTCCGCCGGCTCCGCCAGCGCCCCCGCAAGCCCCGGCCGCGGTCCCCGCTCCGCCCGCGCCGCCGGCCCTGCCTTCGCTGCTGGCCATGCCGGCGCCCCCGGCGCCCCCTGCGCCGCCTGCACCGCCTGCACCGCCGCGGCATCAGGACGGATCGCGCATCACCATCACCGATGGAGGCCAGACCCGCGTCTACCGCTCGGTGGAGGAGATGGATCCGGAGACCCGCCGAGCCTATGAGCAGACGATGAGGGAGGCGGCGGATGCGCGCGGTCAGGCAGCCGAGGCGCGGGAACAGGCGCGGGCTGCCCGGGCCGAAGCCGCCCGCGTGCGCGCCGAGGCTCGCGTCCACCACGCAGCGGCCATGGAACAGGCGCGGGCCGCGACCACCGAGGCGCGCGCCGCCGCAGCCGAGGCCCGGGCGCACGCCGGCGCCGCCCGGGAGGAGGCCCGGCACGCCATGGCCCGGGCCCGCGTCGAGATGCGCAATGGCGCAGATGAGATGGATCGGGGGGCCCAGGAGATGCGCGAGGAGGCTGCCCGCCTGCGCGATCCTGTCTACCGGGCCCGGCAGATCGAGGAGAACCGGGCGCGTGGCTCCACCGTCACCGACGCCGAACTGGTCGCCCTGTCCCGCCGCCTGCCGGAGCAGGCGGCCGAGCTGGAGCGGCAGGCGCAGGAACTGCGAGAGCAGGCCGCAGACCGCATCTGAAGCCGATCAGGCCCCGCTTCGGCGGGGCCTTTTCCTATGCCCTGGCCGCGTCCCAGGCCCGGACGGCGTCGGCGTCGCGGGCGCTGAGGTCGGGATAATCCGGGTCCGAGCCAACGTCCGGCACACGTCGCCATGAGCGGGCGCATTTCGGATGTTCCGCGAGCCTGACGTCGACCACCACGGCGTCGCCCCCCGTCACCAGTTCGGCGCCCGAGGTGCGGAACACCTCGGCGGCGTCGAGGCCGTCGAACGGGGCGAAGGCGCCGGCCGGGCCGGTGACCACGGGCCAGGCGTCGAGGGCGCCGCCGATGATCTTGTCGCGGCGGGCGCCTTCGAGGGCTTCGTTGACGATCTCCAGCACGGTCTGGACGCCGGCCCAGCGATCGGCCTCCGCCGGATCGCGCCAGGCGTCCGGCGTCTCCGGGATCACCCGGGCGCAGTTGGAGCCTCCCTCGGGGAACCGCGTCGTCCAGGCCTCTTCCATGGTGAAGGGGGTGAGGGGCGCCAGCCAGGCGGTCAGGCGCATGAAGACCTCATGCATGACCGTGCGAGCGGCGCGGCGGCGAATTGCGTCAGGCCGGTCGCAGTAGAGGCTGTCTTTGCGGATGTCGAAATAGAGGGCCGACAGGTCGTTGGAGCAGAACTCCAGCACCGGGCGGACGACGTCCTGGAAGCGATAGTCGCGGTAGGCGGCGCGAACAGCGCCGTCCAGTTCCCACAGACGGTGCAGGACGAACCGCTCCAGCGGCGGCATCTGGTCCAGCGGCAGGCGCTCGGCCTCGTCGAAGCCGGCCAGGGCGCCGAGCAGGTAGCGGACGGTGTTGCGCAGCTTGCGATAGGCGTCGACCGTCGTCTGCAGGATCTGCTTTCCGATCCGCTGGTCCTCGGCGTAGTCGACCAGGGCCACCCAGAGGCGGAGGATGTCAGCGCCCGATTCCTTGATCACGACGGCGGGGTCGGTCGTGTTGCCCTTCGACTTGGACATCTTTTCCCCGTTCTCGTCCTGGGTGAACCCATGGGTGAGGACGGCGTCGTAGGGGGCGCGGCCGCGGGTGCCGGAGCCTTCGAGCAGGTTTGACTGGAACCAGCCGCGGTGCTGGTCCGAGCCCTCGAGATAGAGGTCGGCGGGCCAGTGCGACGGCCGGTCGCCGGTGTAGCCGTGCGCCGGGTCGCGGGGCTCGAGGGTGAAGGCGTGGGTGCAGCCGGAGTCGAACCAGACATCGAGGATGTCCTGGATCTTCTCGTAGCGCTGCGGGTCGTGGGCGCCGAGGAAGTCGGCGTCGGGCCGGTCGAACCAGGCATCGGCGCCGCCCTCGCGGATGGCGGCGAGGATGCGGGCGTCGACCTCTGGGTCGTGCAGCGGCTGGCCGGTTTCCTTGTCGACGAACATGGCGAGCGGCGTGCCCCAGGCGCGCTGGCGGCTGATCAGCCAGTCGGGCCGGCTCTCGACCATGGTGCGGATGCGGTTCTTGCCGGCGGCCGGGTGGAAGGCGGTGGCGTCGATGGCCTGCAGCGCCCGCTCGCGCAGGGTGCCGTCGTCATCCAGCGGCGCGTCCATCTTGATGAACCACTGCGGCGTGTTGCGGAAGATGACGGGGGCCTTGGAGCGCCAGCTGTGGGGGTAGGAATGTTCCAGCCGGCCGCGGGCCAGCAGATTGCCCGCCTCGATCAGCTTCTCCATCACCGCGCCGTTGGCAGGGCCGAATTTGCCGGTCTTCTTGCCCTCCGTTTCCAGCACCTTGAGGCCGCCGAACAGGGGCACATGCTCGTAGTAAGCGCCATCGGGATCGACGGTGTCGGGCACCTCGTGATGGCCGTGGGCCTTCCAGACCTCGAAGTCGTCGGCGCCGTGGCCGGGGGCGGTGTGGACGAAGCCGGTGCCGGCGTCGTCGGTGACGTGGTCGCCGGCGAGCAGGGGCACGGAGAAGCCGTAGCCGGACGACAGGGCCGCCAGCGGATGGGCGCATTCGAGGCCTGACGGGTTCAGGTCGTCGATGCGGGTCCAGGCTGCGATCTTCGCGGCCTTGAAGACATCTTCGGCCAGCTTGTCGGCGAGGATCAGCCGGTCGCCCGGCCTGGCCCACGGTTCGAACTCCAGCCCGCTCTCCATGGCGGTGACCTCGTAGAGGCCGTAGGCGATCTCGGGGCCATAGCTGATGGCGCGGTTGGCCGGGATCGTCCAGGGCGTGGTGGTCCAGATCACCACGGACGGGTTGGCGTGGCGGAAGGCCAGCAGGTCGTCGGGATGGTCGTCGGTCGCGGCGACGACGGGGAATTTGACCCAGACGGTCGGGCTGACGTGGTCGTGGTATTCGATCTCGGCGTCGGCGAGGGCGGTGCGTTCGACCGGCGACCACATGACCGGCTTGGAGCCGCGGTAGAGCTGGCCCGAGTTCTTGAACCTGTGGAACTCGGCGACGATGGCGGCCTCAGTGGAGAAGTCCATTGTAGCGTAGCGATTGTCCCAGTCGCCGAGGATGCCGAGGCGTTTGAACTGGTCGCGCTGCACGTCGATCCAGCCGGCGGCGTATTCGCGGCAGGCCTGGCGGAACTCGGCCTTGGAGACCTCGTCCTTGCGCTTGCCCTGGCTGCGGTAGCGCTCCTCGATCTTCCACTCGATCGGCAGGCCGTGGCAGTCCCAGCCGGGGACGTAGTCGACGTCGTGGCCGAGCAGGAAGCGGCTGCGGACGACGAAATCCTTCAGCGTCTTGTTCAGGGCGTGGCCGATGTGGATGTCGCCGTTGGCGTAGGGCGGGCCGTCGTGGAGGACGTAGAGAGGCGCGCCCTCGGCCTGACGCTGTTTGCGCAGGGCGGCGTAGAGGTCGCCCCACTGTTCGAGGATGGCCGGCTCTTTCTGGGGCAGGCCGCCGCGCATGGGGAAGGGCGTCTCCGGCAGGAAGACGGTCTCGCGATAGTCGCGTCCGGAAGGCGTGTCGCTGGCGTCAGCCATGAAGTCTGTCTCGTCGTGTGTGATCGTTCGCGTGAAGGTCGAGAAGAACCCGGCGAGCGCGGGGAGAGCCCCTGCGGCGCTACGCCGGGCGGCTAATCGAAATCGGGCGAAACACGCGGACGGTCATGGTGGATGCGGTCTAGCAGGCGGTTCAGCCCGGCGCCAGCGCGGCGCGGGCGGCCGCGGCGTCGGCGTCGATCTGGCGCTTGAGGGCGTCGAGGTCGGCGAAGGTCTCCTCACCGCGCAGGAAGGCGATCAGGTCGGTCTCGACGGTCTGGCCGTAGAGGTCGCCGTCGAAATCGAACAGCCAGACCTCAAGCAGCGGCTCGTCGAGGGCGTACATCGGGCGGACGCCGAGGCTGGCGACGCCGTCGAGGACGCGGCCGTCGGGCAGGCGGGTGCGCGTCGCATAGATGCCGAAGGCGGGGCGCATGTAGTCGCCGAGGCGGACATTGGCGGTGGGCACGCCGATGGTGCGGCCGCGCTTGTCGCCGTGGACGACCTCGCCCTCGATGGCGAAGGGGCGGCCGAGGATGGCGGCGGCGCGCGTCATGTCTCCCGCCTTGAGCGCCTCGCGGACGGCGGAGGAGGACAGTTTCAGCCCGTCTGGGTCGTCGACGCGGTCGCAGACGGCGACGCCGAAGCCGAGCGTCTCGCCCTGGCGGCGCAGGCCTTCGGGGGAACCGGTGCGGCCCTTGCCGTAGGTGAAGTCGAAACCGACGGCGGCGTGGCGGATCCGCAGGCCCCGGGCCAGAACCTCGCGGGCGAAATCCTCGTCGGACATCGCCGCCATGTCGGCATCGAAGGGCAGGAGGTAGAGGCGGTCGACGCCAAGGGGGCCCAGCGCCCGGACCATCTGGGCCGGGCTCATCAGGCGGAAGGGGGCGGCGTCGGGCTGGAACCAGCGGCGGGGGTGAGGGTCGAAGCTGACGACGCCCAGCGGCGCGCCCAGCGAGCGGGCGGCCTCGCGCGCCGTGGCGATGACCGCCTGGTGCCCGCGGTGGACGCCATCGAACGCGCCGATGGCGACGGCGGCGCCGGTGAGCCGGTCGGGCAGGCCGCGCCAGTCGGTGACGACCTCGACCAAGTCAGTCCTTCGCGGGGCGCCGGCGGCGGGGCACCCGGACCACGGCGACGCCGTCCATGATCAGCTTGCCGTCGACGAAGCCCTCGCAGTTCAGCTCGACCCGGGCGCTCTCCTGGTCGACGGAGATGACGCTGATGCGGACGACCACGTCGTCGCCCGGGCGCACCGGCAGGTGGAAGCCGAGGGTCTGGGAAATGTAGATGGCCCCGGCGCCAGGCAGGATGGTGCCGACCACGGCCGAACCGAAGGAGGCCGAAAGCAGGCCGTGGGCGATACGGCCGCGATAGGCGGTCTTCGAGGCGAAGGCGTCGTCGAGGTGGACCGGGTTGAAGTCGTCCGAGGCCTCGGCGAACAGGCGGATGCGCTCGTCAGAGACCTGGATGACCTTCTCGGCGGCCATGCCGGGGTGGAGCTCCTCGAGGATGTAGCCGCCCGAGGGATGTGTCGTGACCAGTTCCATGCCCGGGGCCTTAGCCTGATTTGCCTCCGGGTGGGCCATTTTTTGGATTCAGGTCGGAGCGATCTGAAGCAAAAATGGCGGTGGTCACCACGCCAGATCGAGCATGGCGTAGCGGGCCCAGGTGGTTTCCGCCTGCAGCAGGGCGCCCGCGCGGGCCGGATCGAGGCGGCCGTCGGCGCCACGGGCGGCGTCGCCGTGGATGCCCTGGGCGATGAACAGGCAGTCCAGCGCCTGGCGGTTGGCCCCGAGCACGTCGGTGACCACGCCGTCGCCGATGCACAGGACGCGGGCGCGGTTGACGGGGCCGCCGAGCAGTTTTTCGCCCTCGTCGATCGCCAGTTCGTAGATCGGGCCCCAGGGCTTGCCGGCCATGACGACCCGGCCGCCGAGGCTTTCGTAGAGGTCGGCGAGCGAGCCGCCGCAATAGATCAGCCGGTCGCCGCGCTGCACCACCCGGTCGGGGTTGGCGCAGATCAGTTCGAGATCGCGGGCGACGCCGGCGGCGAGGCGGTCGCGGTAGTCCTCGGGCGTCTCGGTCTCGTCGTCGACCGGGCCGGTGACCGAAATGAAGGCGGCGTCGGCGGCGCCCCGGGCGGTCGCGAGGCCGAGGCCCTCATACAGCGGCCAGTCGCGGTCGGGGCCGATGATCCAGGCGGGACCGGGCGCGCGCCGGGCCAGTTCGGCGCGGGTGGCGTCGCCGGAGGTGACGAAGGCCTTCCAGCTGTCGCGCGGCACGCCCAGACGGTCGAGCTGGGCCACGACGTCGGACGAGGGCCGCGGCGAGTTGGAGATCAGGACGACATGGCCGCCCTGCCGGTTGAAGCGCGTCAGGGCGGCGCAGGCTTCCGGCCAGCTCTCGCGGCCGTTGTGAATCACGCCCCAGACGTCGCAAAGCAGGATGTCGTAGTCGCCGGCGATATCGCCGAGGCCTGAGAGGGCGTGGGGGAGGGTCATCCAGGGCTGATAGCCGGTTCGGGGTTGGGGGTGAAGGGTGGCGGCCGCCCCTGGATTTTACCCGGATGAAAATCAAAAATGCGCGGTGGCGGAGTCGGCAGAGTCGGCAGCGTCTGACGGGCATGCCCCGGCCCGGGTCTTACCCGGACGAAAACTGGAACAACGGGGGGGCGGAGTCGGCAGAGTCGCCATCTGAAGGGACACGCCTGCAACGGCGGTCGGGGGGATTGAATTGTCAAAGACCGGCGGACGCAAAGGAGCAGTATGGGCCCGTTCACTCCTCAGGCGGGTTCGTGACGCTGGCGGGGAAGCGATGTGTAGGGGAAACAGCGGGTTGGCTGTCAGGATTGTGGAGACAGAGGCGGGATTTGCAGCGCAGCAATCGGCCGCCGCGCCCCCTTTCCCGTCGAAAGGAAAGGGGACCTGCGCCGCCCCCTGCTGATCGCTTCGCGCTCTGTCCTCCCCATCCGCGACGCCGATGGGGAGGTGATGCGAGCCCGGCTGGTCCGACCGGCGGAACGCCGCCGCCTCGCCGGGTGTTCTCTCCGGGTCGGGGTCAGAGGGAGAGACGCGATGCGAAGCCTGTTGACCATGTCGGCGCTCGGCGCCTGCGGCCTTGTGATGGCCGGTTGCGCCACCACCGACAACTACGCCTCGGCCTGCGAGCGGGACTATGCCGAGAACCGGAACCGGGCCATGGCGGCCGGCGCGGTGCTGGGCGGCGCCATAGGCGCGGCCGTGGCCGGGAGCGAGGACCGCGAGACCGGCGCGGCCATCGGCGCCGCGGCCGGCTATCTGATCGGGCGCGAACTGACCGAGGAGGACGACCCCTGCGGCTACGGCTTCGGCGGCTACAACCGCGACTATCGCTATGGCCGCGAGCGCATCTACTGGCGCGACGGCGACCGGCGCTGGTGAGGGAACGGACCGGGCGCCCGGCGGTTGGTCGGGCCGGACCGGAGGAAACCATGAGACGATCGACAACCCTGCTCGCCGCCGCCGCCGTGGCGGCCGGCCTCGCCGCCTGCGGCAATCCCCAGTCGGCGCCCGAGCCGGAGAATGAGGCCACGGCCGAGGCCATGCCGGCGACGCCGGACCTCAGCGAAACCGCCGCCGACGAGGCGGCCGCGGGAGCCACGGCCGCGGCCCCCGGCGAGGCGCCCGCCGCGGCCGACGCCGCCGCCGGCCAGCAGCCCGAGCCCCGGGCCGAGCAATCGGGCGGCTATTCGGGGTAGCGACTCGTTTACCCGGCCGTGGCAGTCAGGGCCTTCCGGCCGACAGACCGCCGGAGGGGGGGACGCGAGTTGCGCTGGATCCGGAAGCTCGTCAAACGGCTGAGATGCAAACGCCACCGCTGGCGGCCCGACCGTCGCCGCGAGGGCGCCGAGTTCTGCGACCTGTGCGGGGCGCACCGGCTGGCCTCGCCGCAGTGAGGGCTCCCCGGCACGGCCGGGGAAGAGGTCAGGGCCCGCCGGCCACGGCGCCGACGGCGGCCATCGCCAGGGCCTCGAGGTCGACGATGCCATTGACGGTCAGGCGATCCCCGGTCGGGGTGACGATCAGGGTCTTCGTGGCCTCGGCCTGACGCTCCAGTTCGGTGCGCAGCGCCTCCGCGACCTGGGCTTCCATGTCGGCCATCGGTTCTCCTCCGGCGCCCGACGGCGGAGCGGCCGGGCGGTTGCGGATGAGTCAACGTATCGGGAGCCAATGGGGTCCGGGCGCAGGTTCAGGCAGGTCGAGATTCAGCCCCGCATCCGGCGTAACCGGCGGACGAGTCGGGAGCCGATCCCTAGCCGAACCGGCGGCGGTGGTCGGCGCTGCGCAGGGTGGAGCGGATGAAGTCGGCCGGGGGGTCAGTCTCGGCGAGGACGGCTTCCTTGATGGCGCGGGGCTCGCCGAACAGGTGGCCCTGGCCGACGGAGATGTCGAGCTCGAGGATGTCGACGATCTGGCGCTCGGTCTCGCATTTCTCGGCGATCAGCTCGATGCCGTAGCGGCGGGTCAGGCCGGCGAAGTCGGCGGCCGAGATGTCGCGCAGGCTGGGCAGGGCGGAAGCCGCGTCGGTGTCGAGCAGGGTCTCGATCAGCAGGTCGGCGGCGACCTTCATGAACTTGACGTCGGAACGCTGGAGGTCGGCGAAGTCGAGGTCGAGGGTCTGGACCTTGTCGATCGAGAAGCGGAAGCCGAGGTCGGCCAGCTTGGCCATGTTGCGGGCCTCGACGGCGCCGCGGGCGTCGAAGACCGCCTGGCCGAGTTCGAAGATCAGGGCCTGGTTGAGGTCGCGGTTCTCGCTGAGGAAGTCGAGGAACTGCGGGAAGAAGGTCTCGTCGCCGAGCGAGGACAGGGCGACGTTGCAGAAGACGCCGACCTTGCGGTCCTGACGGGCGAGGCGGCGGACGATCTGGGCGCAGCGGAACAGCAGCAGGTTGTCGATGGCCGGGACCAGGCCCTCGCCCTCGGCGACCGAAAGGTATTCGGCCGGCATCATCACCCGGTCGTCGGCGGCGCGCAGGCGGGTGAAGCTCTCGTAGAAGATGGTCCGGCGCTGGGGCAGGGAGACGATCGGCTGGAGATAGAGGTCGACGCGGTTCTCGGCGAGGGCCTCGTGGATGGTCTGGAGCAGGGCGTTGGACTGCTGCTGGTGGCGGGCCTCGAAGGGGTTGGCCGCGGCCGGCTGGGAGATGCGCTGGTCGATCGACTCGCTCATCTGCTGGATCAGGGATTCCAGCATGCGGACCTCGCCGGACAGCTGTTCGGTCGAGGACAGTGCGCCGCTCTCGATGGCCTGGGCCAGCTCGGTCAGGGCCCCCTGGGTCGACTCCATGGCGTCGGCGAGCAGGCGGTGGGCGTCGCGGACCTGGTCGATCTCCTTTTTCAGCGAGGCGCGCTCGGCCTTGCCGGAGATCAGGGTGTGGATGGCGGCGAGCAGGCCCAGACTGGCGATGCCGGCGGCCGCGCCCGCGCCGGCCCCGAGACCCGCGCGCCACACGAAGGCGCCCACCGTCAGCGACAGGAACAGGTAGCCGAAGAAGAGGAAGCCTTGAGTCAGGGCGCGCATGGAAACGGTTGTTCCGCCTTCCCGGATGGAATCGCCCGAGTATCGGGGTATCACGGCAGTTCGCCTAGGGTTGGTGCACGGATTCTCCCCAAGCTTCGAGGTTAACGATGGAATTGTTCGATCTGACCGGCCAGGTCGCGGTCGTCACAGGCTCTTCGCGCGGAATCGGCAAGGCCATCGCCGAACGGCTGGCCGAGCACGGGGCCAGGGTGGTGATCTCGTCGCGCAAGCCCGGCCCGTGCGACGAGGTGGCCAGCGCCATCAATGCAAGGCACGGGGAGGGCCGCGCCATCGCGGTCCCGGCCAACATCGCCTCGAAGGAGGAGCTGCAGCGGCTGGTCGACGAGACCAACGGCGCCTTCGGGCGGATCGACATCCTGGTCTGCAATGCGGCGACCAATCCCTATGCGGGGCCGATGGCCGGGATTTCGGACGATCAGTTCGGCAAGATCCTGCAGAACAACGTGGTCTCGAACCACTGGCTGATCCAGATGGTCGCGCCGCAGATGCTGGAGCGGAAGGCGGGATCGGTGATCATCGTCTCGTCGATCGGGGGCCTGAGGGGCAACGCCCTGATCGGGGCCTACAACATCTCCAAGGCGGCGGACATGCAGCTGGCGCGCAACCTGGCGGTGGAGTGGGGGCCGTCGAACGTGCGGGTCAACACCATAGCGCCGGGCCTGGTGCAGACCGACTTCGCCAAATACCTGTGGGAGAACCCGGATCTGCTGAAGCAGGTGACGGACCCCGCGCCGCTGAAGCGCATCGGCCAGCCGGACGAGATCGCCGGGGCGGCGGTCTATCTCGCCTCGAAGGCGTCCAGCTACATGACCGGCCAGACGCTGGTGGTGGACGGCGGGATCACCATTGCCTGGTGAGACCCATACCGACCCGCGCTCAAGTAGCCCGAAGGGCGGTAGCGGGCCGAGCGTCAGACAGGATCTGATCTGGCGGCTGGAGGGCGTGGGCTTCGCCGCCTTCGTCGGCTTCATGCGGCTGCTGGGCGTGGAGCGGGCGTCGGGGCTGGGCGGCTGGCTGCTGCGCACCCTGGGGCCGAGGACGGGGACGCAGAGGACGGTTATGCGCAATCTGCGCATCGCCTTTCCGGAGATGACGGAGGCGGAGCGCGAGGCGTTGGCGCTGGCGCAGTGGGAGCAGACCGGCCGCGCCTTCGCCGAGACGGCGGTGATGGACCGGCTGGTGGCCGAGAACCGCATCGAGGTGGTCGGGCGCGAGCGGCTGGAGGCGATCCGGGACTCCGGGCGGCCGGTGGTCTTCGTCGGCGGCCATTTCGCCAATATCGAGACTCTGGCGGCGACCATCGTCGGGGCGGGCGTGCCGTGCCAGATCACCTATCGCGCGGCCAACAACCCCTATGTCGACGCCCAGATCATCGCAGCGCGGGCGCGCTACGGCGTCAGGCTGTTCGCGCCGAAGGGCGGCGAGGGCGCGCGCGAACTGCTGGAGGGCATGGCGCGCGGCGAGTCCGTGGCGCTGATGAACGACCAGAAATTCTCGGAGGGGCCGGAGGTCATGTTCTTCGGCCAGCCGGTCAATGCGGCGCCGGGGCCGAGCCGGCTGGCGCTGCGCTTCGGCACGGTGCTGCAGCCGATGTCGGTGGTGCGGCTGCCGGGGGTGCGGTTCCGCGTGACCCTCTACGAGCCGATCACGCTGGAGAAGACCGGCGACCGGCAGGCCGACATCGCGCGCGGGGTGCAGGCCATCACGAGCTTCGTCGAGGCGCGGGTGCGGGAGAACCCGGTCGACTGGTTCTGGGTCCACAAGCGCTGGCCCGACCGGGTCTATGCGGCGCTGAAGGCGGACGAGCCCTAGAGGGCCGCGGCGTCCGGGACGTCCTCGACATTGGCGGCCTGGTCCACGGCGCGGCGGAACGGGCCGCGATAGCCCGGCTGGGCGACGCGGCGGCGGTCGGGACCGAAATAGCCGTCTGTCCTGACGAAGGGCCGGGGCTTCCAGATCACCGACTGGATGCGGTCGAGCACGGCCTTGGCGGTGATCGGCTTGACGAGGAATTCGGTGACGCCGGCGTCGCGGGCGGCGTAGACCCGCTGTTTGCCCGAGTGGCCGGTCATCATGATGATCGGCAGGTAGGGATTGGCGCTGTCGGGACTGTTGCGGACCAGGCGGGTGAATTCGACGCCGTCCAGCGGGAACATGTTGTAATCGACGATGACCAGGTCGACGGCGTGTTCGCGCAGCATCTGCAGTCCGGTCGCCCCGTCCCGCGCCTCCAGCACCTTCTTGATGCCGGCGGACTTCAGCACCGCCGACGCGATGGTCAGCATGTGCGGATTGTCGTCGATGAGCAGGACCTGGATCGCGGCGAGGGAAGTCATGACGGTCGGCCAACAAGCGCCGGGCGGCGCGCGGATGCGGAACCTAGGACCCGATTGCTTGCCCGTCCATGACTGACCGCTGATCAGGAAAGAGGGTAACCGCTTACTCTTCGTCAGGTTGTGACCAGGAGGGAGGGGTCCATGTTCCGGTTGCGCCATTTCATGCGCCAGCACAGGTGCGGACCGGTGGCGCGGCCGGTCATGCCGACCCGCCCGACCGAATCGCCCCGCCGCACGTCCTGCCCCGCCCGGACGTCGAGACGCGACTGGTGCAGATAGGCGGTGATCAGACCCTGGCCATGATCGATCAGCACCAGGCCGCCCTCGAAATGCAGGTCGGGCTCGGCGAGGGTGACCCGGCCGGCGGCGGGGGCGCGGATCACGGTTCCCGCCGGCGCGGCGAGGTCTATGCCGTAGTGCGGCCGGGCGGGCGTGCCGTTCAGGATCCGCTGGGCGCCCCAGCGGCTGGTGACGCGAAAGGCCTCCAGCGGCCAGACGAAGCCGTCGCGGAAATGATCGGCGTCGAGGCGGCTGGCGAAGCCCTCGGTCTTGATCTCGACCTCGCGGGCGATGCGGGCCAGCAGGGCGGGGTCGGAGGGCTCGACCGTGGCGGGGGGCAGGCCGTCGATGCGGGTGCTCGGGAAGTCGCCCGCGGCGATCTGGAGCATGCGGCGGGCCGAGCGGCCGTCGGCGCGGACCTCGATCTCGACGCTGGCGGGGGCGTCGCGGTCGAAGCCGATGAAGAAGGCGCCGCCGGCGGAGGCCGCCGTCAGGGCCTCGCCGTCGACGAAGACCAGGGCCCGGGGCCAGGTGCGGCCGAGGGCGTGGCCGCCCTGGACGAAGCGGCCGGTCAGGGCGAGGCCCTCGGTCTGCAGAGCCAGGGCGGGGCCGGCCGCCAGCGCCGCGGCTCCGGCGAGGAGGGTGCGGCGGTCGGGGGTCATCGGGCGGTGGTCATCCGCTGCAGCGCCTCCTGGGGGCCGGCGTAGGCTTCCTGACGCCCGGCCGACCAGTAGCGGAGGATTTCCAGCGGGATCGGCTTGCCGCTGACGGCGCAGGTCACGAAACGGCCGCGCTTGAGCACGGCGAACTCGCCATCGGCGAAGTGGACGGTGGCGGGTTCGGCGTCAGGCTCGGTCATGGGGCGAGGCTAGCCCGGCGGCGGCGGCGGCGCCAAGGCTTTCGCCTGTCAGAACAGGTCGCCCTGGCCGGGAGGCGGCGCCTTGGGACGGGGCGGCGCGGCGGGCCTGGAACGCGGCGGCGGAGCGGCCTCGCCGTCGACGACCGCGCCCCGCGCCCCGTCGGGGAAGACGAGGCGAACGAAGGCCCCGGACTGCAGGGCCGCCGCGGAGGTGAGCCAGTTGCGGTCCGCGTCCTCGACCCTGGCGAAGCCCGGCTTGGGCCGGCCCGGATCGAGCGAGTTGAGTGCGCGGGACAGGGCGGACAGCGCCGCCGTCGCTGCTTCCAGCCGCCGGGGCAGGACGGGGGCGAGGCGATCGCCGAGCGCGCCCAGGCGGGCGGCGCGCTGATCGAGCCGGCGGTGCAGCGGCGCCGGCGTCAGCCGCCCCCCGACGCGGAGGAGCATGGCGCGGTGTTCGGCGATGTTCTGGTTCAGCGCCGACGGCAGGCGCCCGCCCAGGGCTGCGAGGCGGTCGCGGCGGCGCTCCAGCGCCCGGTCGAGCACGGCGGGCGACAGGCGGCCGGCGACGGTGATCAGCTGGCGCTCATGCACCGCGACATTGCGGTGCAGGGCCGAGCCGAGCCGGCTGCCGGCGTGGTCGAGACGCTGGCGGGGCAGGGCCAGCAGGTCCTCGGGGCGGACGGGCAGGCCGCGCTCGACGGCGCGCAGCCGGGTGCGGCGCTCCTCGATCAAGCGGCCGCCGGCGCGCACAAGGCGGCGATCGAGGTCGAGCACGGCGGCGCGCAGATCGGACAGCACGGGGGTGGCGATCTCGGCCGCGCCGGTGGGGGTGGGGGCGCGGCGGTCGGAGACGAAGTCGATCAGGGTGGTGTCGGTCTCGTGCCCGACGGCCGAGATGATCGGGATGCGGGCGGCGGCGACGGTGCGGGCCAGCCCCTCGTCATTGAAGCACCACAGGTCCTCGACCGAGCCGCCGCCGCGGGCGACGATCAGCAGGTCGGGGCGTGGGACCGGGCCGCCGGGCTGGAGCGCGTCGAAGCCGCGGATGGCGTTCGAAACCTGGCCGCAGGCGGCCTCGCCCTGGACCACGACGGGCCAGACGACAACGCGGCAGGGCCAGCGCTCGGAGATCCGGTGCAGGATGTCGCGGATCACCGCCCCGGTCGGGCTGGTGATGACGCCGATGACGGCGGGGAAGGTCGGGATCGGCTGTTTGCGGACCGGGTCGAACAGGCCCTCGCCCTGCAGTTTGACCTTGAGCCGCTCCAGCTGGGCCAGCAGGGCCCCGGCCCCGGCGGCCTCCATGGTCTCGATGACGATCTGGTAGGACGAGCGGGCCGGATAGGAGGTGATCTTGCCGGTGACGATGACCTCGAGCCCCGTCTCGGGCTGGACGCCGAGACCGCGGGCCTGGCCCTTCCAGACCACGCCGTCGATACAGGCCTTGTCGTCCTTGAGCGTCAGATAGACGTGGCCGGAGGCGTGGCGGTTGACCTTCGAGATCTCGCCGCGCAGCCGGACATGGCCGAAACGGTCCTCGAGCGTGCGCTTGAGCGCGAACGACAGCTCGGAGATCGACAGGGGCGGATTGTTGTCGCGCGGCGCCGCCGGCTCGTCGGCCGGGCCCTCGAAGACATAGGAGTCGTCGCTCATCGGGGGAGATTAGCGGGGGAGGGGAGCGGGGGCGAGGGGGCCGGGGCGCCGGACTGGCAATACTAGCGTCCCGCGCCAGAGGACCCACGCCTCGTCCTTTTTGCAGGCGGGGCTCTTGGTGCAGGAGTTGAGGCAGTCGCAGCCTCGATCGGCCTAGCCGGAGAATCTTCGGCCGGAGGTGCGGCGGCCGGCGCCTTGGCGGCGGCCTGCGCTTCCCGAAGAGCCTTGGTCACCCCGGCCCGCTCGGCCTTGGACATCTGCCGGATATCCGCTTCCGTGAGTGCGGTGGCCGAAGCGGTGTCGAAGTAGATCGACAGTGCGAGGTTCTTCACGTTCTCGGCTTCGAGCACCATGAAGGGAATTGGTTGGGCGCGCGGAACCCGGCGGCGCGAGACCGCGTCCGACTTGAGCTCGATGACGAAGGCCTGCACGTCCCGCAGTGTGGCCGACAACAGCTTGCCGTCCGCGTCCTGCCGCAGGTCGAGCAGCGTCCCTTCGTAGCCCAGTGACAATTCGTCCTTGGTTACGTCTGTCAGGGCGAACGCGTTGATTACGTGGAATCGCGTTGACGCAAGGTCGATCAGCTCGGTTGTCCACCCATAGAACAGGCTTTGGATCCGCGACGACTTCGCCGCCAGCCACATGCCGAGCCGGCCGATAATCAGACCGACCAGTGCGACAAAAAGAAGGTGCGCCAAGGCGATCGTCAGCGATACGCCCGGCATGGTGATCGCTGCGTCGGGGTCGATCAGGGTCACGTAGGGGTTTGGCTGAAACGCAACCGCCCGACAGGGGAGAGCCGTGCACAGAAGTTCCTGCACGGCGTAGGGAGCGGCGGAAATCACGTGAGCGGTGAGGGCGCCGATCGTTACGAGCGCCAGCGCGAGAAACGAACCAGGCGCGGCGGGCGCCGGTCGAAAGGGACGTCTCAACCCGGTGAAATAGACACCCGCGAAAACGCCGAAGCCGGGCGCCAGCAAGAAGAGCGCCGTAAGAAGGTTCAGGCCGGCGTTCAAGCCGCCTTCATCGCCTGAATACGCCTGAGCGCTTCATCGATAGCTTTCGGATCCGTCTTCACGACGAACACGCCATCCTTCGTAACGTGCGACTTCGCCCGTACAGCGGACCAACTGCCGTGCTCCCGAACCAAGCGTTGGCCGGTTTCAAGCGATTCAGGCGAGTTCACTTTCATGCGCAGGAATATGCTCTCGCCAGGACTGTTCGCCAAGTCCTCGCGCCGAAGATCGCAGAGAGTCCTTGGAAGGCGTGACGGTCCGGTACGCCCGAACTCGCCTACAGCCACAGCGCCATGAACACCGTCCCCTCCGGCGTCGGCGCATAGTAGGGCTCGGCCCGCTCGAAGCCCATTTTTCCGTACAGCGCCTGGGCGGCCGTCATGCTGGCCAGGGTGTCGAGGCGGAGCTCGCGATAGCCGGCGCGGCGGGCCTGATCGACGACGGCTTCCGTCAGGGCGCGGCCCAGACCGAGGCCGCGGGCGGCGGGGAGGAGGAACAGGCGCTTCATCTCGCAGCAGCCGTCGTCGGCGAGCGGGCGCAGGCCGACGCAGCCGAGCGGGGCGCCGGCGGCGTCGCGGGCGAGGAACAGCTCGCCGGCGGGCGGGGCGTATTTGCCGGGCAGGGCGGACAGCTCGCCCTCGAAGTCCTGATAGCCGAGGTCGACGGGCAGGGAGGCCGCGTAGCCGGCGAACAGTCCGGCCGCGGCGGCGAGGTCGTCGGGGGTGCGGACAGGCGCGATCCGGAAGGCGGCGGTCATTGCTCCATGGAGCAAGCTTCGCAGGTCTCTGCAACAGGCGTGTGCTTCACCGCCGCCCGGCCCGGCGCAGGGCCTGGGGCGGATGGCCGAAGGCGCGGAGGAAGGCGCGACGCATGCGGCCGGGGTCGCCGAAGCCGGTCGCCTCGGCGATGCGGTCCAGCGGGGCGCGGCCGGCCTCGACCGCGGTGCGGGCGGTCTCGAGGCGCAGGCGCTCGACGGCCTTGGCGGGGGTGATCCCGGTCTCGGCGGTGAAGGCGCGGGCGAAATTGCGCGGACTCATGGCGGCCTCGCCGGCGAGACGCTCGACCGGCAGCGGTTCGGCGAGGTGGGCGCGCATCCAGTCGATCAGGCCGCTGAACCGGCCGGTGCGGCCGCCGAGCTCGACGAAGGCCGAGAACTGCGACTGGCCGCCCGGCCGGCGCTGGTGGACGACGAGCTGCTGGGCCACGCGGCGGGCGAGGTCGGGGCCGTGGTCGTCCTCGATCAGGGCCAGCGCCAGGTCGATGCCGGCGGTGATGCCGGCCGAGGTCCAGACCTCGCCGTCGCGGATGAAGATGCGGTCGGCGTCGAGGGTCACGCGGGGGTAACGGCGGGCGAAATCGTCGCTGGAATCCCAGTGGGTGGTGGCGCGGCGGCCGTCGAGCAGGCCGGCCTCGGCCAGCAGCCAGGCCCCGGAGCAGACGCTGGCGAGGCGGCGGGCGGGGCGCCGCTTCAGCCAGGCGACGATGCGGCGGGCCTGGGGCATCGATCGGCCGATGTCGCCGCCGGAGACCACCACGGTGTCGAAGGCCCGACCCTCAGCGAGCCGTCCGGCCGTGAGGACGAGGCCTGACGAGCTGGGCACCGGGCCGGGCTCGGGGGCCAGGGTGCAGAGGTCGTAGCTGCCGGGGCGGAAGCGCTCGGCCAGTTCAAAGGCCGTGGTGGGGCCGGCGGCGTCGAGCAGCTGGAAACCCGGGAAGATCACGACGGCGACGGCGCGTGCGGGATCGCGGGGGACGGGCGGGGCGGGCATGGCAGAATTTGCGCGATTTATGTCATTCAGGACAGAAGGGGGCGGGCGTATCCTGAAGTCAAGCAGACCAAGGAGCGGCGTGATGAGGCGGCGGATCATCCTGTGGGGCGGACTGGGCGCAGTGGTGCTGGCGGCGGCGATCGGCGCCGGCCTGATCCTGTCCCTGCCTCCGGCCCCGGCGGCCGCCTCCCCGGCCCCTGTGCCGGCCGGGGAGGCGGCGGCCGCCCTGGCGGCCCTGAAGCCGCCGAAGCGCGACCGGCCGGTGATCGCGATCATCGGCATAAACGACGCCACCGAGACCACCGACTATCTGATGCCCTACGGCATACTGAAGCGCGCCGACGTGGCCGAGGTGGTGCTGCTGGCCACGGAGCCGGGGCCGGTGAAGCTGTATCCGGCGTTGACGGTCGAGGCCGATTCGACGACGGCGGCGTTCGATGCGGCCCATCCGCAGGGGGCCGACTATGTCATCGTGCCGGCGATGAGCCGCGACGACGACCCGGCGGCGCTGGCGTGGATCCGCAAGCAGGCGGCCGGCGGGGCGACCATCATCGGCGTCTGCGCCGGGGCGGTGGTGGTCGGCGAGACCGGGCTGCTGGACGGCCGGCGGGCGACGACGCACTGGTATTTCCTCAAGCGGCTGCGCAAGGGCCGCCCGGAGGTGCGCTACGCGCCGGACCGGCGGCTGGTGGTCGACGGACGTGTGGCCACGACGACCGGGATCAGCGCCTCGATGCCGATGGCCCTGACCCTGATCGAGGCGATCGCCGGGCGCGGCAAGGCGGAGGCCGTGGCCCGGGAGCTGGGGCTGGCGAGCTGGGACGCCCGGCACGACAGCGGCGCCTTCCGCCTCAACCGCCCGTTCGCCCTGACCGTGATGGGCAACAAGCTGGCCTTCTGGAACCGGGAGACGCTCGGTCTCGCGCTGACGCCGGGCATGGACGAGGTGTCGCTGGCGCTGGTGGCGGACGCCTGGTCGCGGACCTACCGGTCGCGGGCGGCGACCTTCGCGGAGGGTCCGGTGACGACGCGGTCGGGCGTCCGCATCCTGCCGGACGAGGCGACCACGGACTGGCCCGAGGCCCGGCGGCTCGAGGATGTCGGAGCGCGGCGGCCGGCCGGGGCGCTGGACACGACGCTGGCGGAGATCGAGAGCCGCTACGGGCGACGCACCGCCGATGTGGTGGCGATGCAGCTGGAGTATTCGCGGCGGGCCGGGCCGGCGGAACCCGCCGCCGCCGCCGGAGTTGGCGAGGCATGGCCGTCGATCCGCCCGACACCGACCCCGCAGACCAGCATCCCCGCGAACAGGGGCTGAGACGGCGAAGCGGAGGCCCGGCGGTCAGTCCCTGGGTGGTGATCGGCCTGATCCTGATCCTGGGTGCGCTGGCCTATGCGATTTCGGCCGTTACAGCCGGTTGATGGCGTCCGGCGCTTGACCGTCCTCGCGGGGGCGGTCATTGCGCGGGGATGAACATCCTGCTGGTGGGATCGGGCGGACGCGAGCACGCCCTGGCGTGGAAGATCGCCCAGTCGCCCCTCGTGCGGCGGCTGGTCATCGCGCCCGGCAATCCGGGCATGGACAGGCTGGGCGAACGGGTCGCGCTGAAGGTCACCGACGCCGACGGCCTGTGCGCCCTCGCGCGGGAGATAAAGGCCGATCTGGTGGTGGTCGGGCCCGAGACGGCGCTGGAGGCGGGGCTGGCCGACCGGCTGGCCACGGCGGGCATCCCCTGTTTCGGGCCGACGAAGAAGGCGGCCCAGCTGGAGACGTCCAAGGCCTTCTCCAAGGCGTTCATGGAGCGGCATGAGATCCCGACGGCGGGCTACGGCGTCTATGAGCGGCTGCACGAGGCGCGGCAGGCGCTGTCGGTGTTCAAGCCGCCCTATGTGATCAAGGCCGACGGGCTGGCGGCGGGCAAGGGCGTGGCCATCTGCCCGAGCAAGCGCGAGGCCGAGGCCGAGATAGAGCGGATGCTGGGCGGGCGCTTCGGCACGGCCGGGGCGCGGGTGGTGATCGAGGAGTTCATGGACGGCGAGGAGGGCTCGCTGTTCGCGGTCTGCGACGGGCAGCGGGCGCTGCTGCTGGGCGGCGCCCAGGACCACAAGCGGGCCTATGACGGCGACCTGGGGCCGAACACCGGCGGCATGGGCAGCTATTCGCCGGCCCCGGTGTTCACGCCGGAGCTGGTCGAGGCGGCGGAACGCGAGATCGTGGCGCCGGTGATCGCCGGCATGGCGCGCGAGGGCATGCCCTACCGCGGCGTGCTTTACGCCGGGCTGATGGCGACCGAGGCCGGTCCGAAGGTGGTCGAGTTCAACGCCCGGTTCGGCGATCCGGAATGCCAGGTGCTGATGATGCGGCTGGACGGGGACATCGTGCCCCTGCTGCTGGCCTGCGCGCGGGGCGACCTGACCCGGGTGGCGCCGCCGGAGTTCAGGCCGGAGACGGTGATCTGCGTGGTGCTGGCGGCCAGCGGCTATCCGGACAGTCCGCTGGAGGGGTCGATCATCCGCGGGGCCGAGCAGAATTTCGGCCCGCATGTGCAGGTGTTCCACGCCGGCACGCGGCGGCGCGACGACGGCCAACTGGTCGCGGCGGGCGGGCGGGTGCTGAACGTCTGCGCCCGCGGCAAGGACATCGCCGAGGCTCGCCAGCGGGCCTATGCGGCGGTGAAGAAGATCGACTGGCCGGGGGGATTCCACCGCACGGACATCGGCTGGCGGGCGATGGAGCGGGAAGCGAACGGCGCTCAGTAGTGGCCCGCGGCCTGTTTCGCACGATGCAGCCGTTCCAACTCCACGCTGCGGGCGATGGCGGCGGCAAGATCGGGCTCGTGCGGGTGGCGGGACATCCCGTCGGGGTAGCAGAGCTCGAAGATGGTTTGTGAGCCCGGAACGAAGTCGGGCAGGGTCTGCCATTCGCCCGCCGCGCCATTTTCCACCGGGCGTTCACGACGATTGAGGCAGTCGACGTCGCGGTAGTCTTCGAAAATCTCCGACGGCTGGGCCGCGGCATTGTACGCGCGGGGCTGGATGACGCGGACGCGGACGACGCCGTTCGCATCCGGCCCGGAGCCGTAATCCCGGGCCGAAATCCAGTAGTCGACGCCTCGTCCGAGCGTCGGACCCGGATAGAAATACTGGAGCAGCATCCATTCGCCCGGCTCGGCCGCCGGTATGGGCGCGGCGGGCCGCTCGCGGTGATCGGGCTCTCCCGTCTGGGCCGCGACAGGGGCGGCGGCGAGGACCAGGGCGGTGACGAGGGGAAGGGCGCGCACGATGGCTCCATGGCTGTCTGTGCGCATTGGGGGCCGACAGGCGGGCGCTGTCAAAGGGGCCGGCCTGACGAAACCCTTCCGGGCGAGGCGGAATTCAGGCCCAGGCGAACAGCAGGCGGCCCTCGCCCATGCGCTCGCGGAGCGTCGGCAGGTCGTGGTGGGCGACCGAGAAGCAGCCGTAGCTGCGGCCCAGCTTGCCCTCGCGGGCGAGGAAGTCCGGATCGGCGTAGTCGGCGCCGTGGACGATGATGGCGCGCTCGCGGGCCAGGTTGTTGGTGTACTCCAGCCCGTCGAGCAGGACGTTGGGGCCCTGCTGCGCACCGTGGCTGGCGCCGGCGGTGGCGTAGGCGCCGACCGACGACATGTAGCTGTCAGGGGTGTTGGAGAACTGCCGCGCGAAGCCGGTGTGGGACGGATCGGAACCGCGGCCGTGGCTGGTGCGCATCAGGGTCACGGCGCCGCCGTGCAGGTCGACCTCGTAGAGGCGCTCGTCGCCGGAGAATTTCGTGAAGTCGACCAGGTACATGCGGTCGCGGTTGGTGATCTTGCCCGCGTGGATGTCGAGGGCCGCCGTCGCCCGCTCCAGCAGCTCCTTGCGCACCGAGCCGCGCGGATCGAGCGGACGGGTGGAGTTCAGCTGGGAGGTGATGGCTTCCGGCGCCCGCGCGACCTGGATCGTCGGCGTCGGCGGGACCTGGACCTGCGCCAGGGGGGCGACCGGCCGGGTCGCCGCGGTGGCGCAGCCCGACATCAGAGCCGCGCCGCCCAAGATGAATCCACGTCTCGCCAACTGCATGCGACGCCCCTCGCACGTTCAAGAAGTCACGGGTTGTTTCAAATGATGACGCGCGGGGCAACCTGAGCCTTGGCGCGGAGCACGGTCAGGCTAAGGTGAAGCGGCTGTCTCGGGAGGGTTTCGTGAAGTCGATCACATTGCTGTTGGCGGCCGCCGCCGCCTTGCTGGGCGCCGGCGCCGCGGCGCAAACGCCCGCAGCCGCGCCGGTTTCTCCCGCTGAGGGAACCACGTTCGTGCAGGTGGGGCGGCTTTTGGCCGATCCGGCGAGCGGCATTGTGCAGCGCGATAAAACTCTCGTGATCAGAGGGAACCAGGTCGTCGAAATGCGCGACGGCTTTGTCGGCGAGGGCCGGATTGTCGATCTGCGCGACTCGTTCGTGCTGCCGGGCCTGATCGACAGCCATGTGCACCTGACCCACCAGCAGAACCCGAACGCGCGGCTCGAGACGGTGACGCTGTCGAGCGCGGACGAGGCCATGGTCGGCGCCCGCCATGCCCGGCGCACCCTCCTGGCCGGCTTCACGACCGTCGCCGATCTGGGTGCGGACAATGAGGCGATCTTCGCCCTGCGCGAGGCAGTCCGGCGTGGCGACGTGCCGGGTCCGCGGATCATCGCCGCGGGCGGCGCGGTGTCGATCCACGGCGGCCACGGCGACATCAACGGCTATCGCGACGACGTCATGCACCTGTTCACGACCGAGAGCATCTGCTCGGGGGCCGAGGACTGCATGCGGGCGGTGCGGCTGCAGGTGCGGTCGGGCGCGGACATCATCAAGATCACCGCCACGGGCGGGGTGCTGTCGAACACGGCGGCGGGGCTGGGGCAGCAGTTCTCGGATGAGGAGCTGGCGGCCATCGTCGCGGCGGCGCACCGGATGGGGCGACAGGTGACGGCGCACGCGCATGGGGCGGACGGGATCAACAGCTTCCTGCGCGCGGGCGGCGACTCGATCGAGCACGGAACCTATCTCGACGCCGAGTCGATCCGGCTGATGCGGCGCGAGGGGGTGTATCTGGTGCCGACGCTGATGGCGGGAGACTTTGTCATGCGCATCGCCTCCGGCCCCGATAATTTCTTCACCCCGGCGCAGACGGCCAAGGCGATGCAGGCCGGGCCGTTGATGCTGGAAATGGCCCGGCGAGCCCATGAGGGCGGGGTGCGGATCGCGTTTGGAACGGACAGCGGGGTCTCGGCGCATGGCGACAACGCCGGCGAGTTCGCCCTGCTGGTGCGGGCCGGGCTGACGCCGCTGGAAGCGATCCAGGCCGCGACGGTCGGTGCGGCGGCGCATCTGAAGATCGACGGCGAGGCCGGCCGGATCGCACCGGGGCTGCCGGCCGACCTGATCGCGGTGTCGGGCGATCCGCTGACGGACGTCACAGAGCTGGAGCGGGTCCGGTTCGTGATGAAGGGCGGGGTGGTCTACCGGGCGGAGTGAACGGCGCGCAGCAGCAGGGCCTGGAAGCCGCCCTCGTCGTCGAACGTCGCCTTGACCGGCCACGAGACGACCCGCGCCCGCCACTCGGGCGGCAGGCGGAACCAGTCCTTTTCGGTGGTGATCAGGCGGGCGTGGGCGCCCGCCGCGCGGTCGGCGAGAAACCGCAGGTCGGCGTCGCGGAAGGCGGCGTGATCGGGGAAGGGTGCGAAGTCGACCAGCTCGGCCCCGGCCGCGTCGAGGGCGCGCTCCACCTTCCATGGCTTGGCGATGCCGGCAAAGCCGACCAGCGGCCCGACAGGCGGCGGCATGGCGGGCATCAGCCGGGCGACGAAGACCGGGAGGGCGCCGAAGGCGGCGAGGAGTTCCGCAGCGACCCCGGGCGCGTCGGCCGGCATCAGCAGGACCACGGCGTCGGCGCGGGCGAGGCCGGCCCTGAGCGGCTCGCGCATCGGGCCCGAGGGGAAGACTCCGCCGTCGCCGAAGGGCCATTCGCCGTCGCGGGTCTCGCCGTCGACCACCACGAGGCTGAGCGCCTTCTTCAGCGCCGGGTTCTGGTGGGCGTCGTCCAGGACCACGGCCCGGGCGCCGGATTCGGCGGCCGCGCGGGCGCCGGCGACGCGATCGCGGGCGATCCAGGCGGGGCCGCCGAGCGCCAGCATCAGGGGCTCGTCGCCGACGTCGGCCGCGGCGTGAACGGCGGGGTCGACCCGGACCGGCCCCTTCAGACGGCCGCCGTAGCCGCGTGACAGGGAGTGGGCCTCGACCCCCGCCTCGTGCAGCAGGCGCAGGGCCTCGCGCGCCACGGGCGTCTTGCCCGAGCCCCCGACAGTCAGGTTGCCGACCGAGATCACCGGTACGCCCGGGTCGACGGGCGTGGCGCGGGCGATGCGGCGCGCGGTGGCGGCGGCCCAGATCCACGACAGGGGCTTGAGCAGCATTCGCGTCATCGGCGCATGGCGGCGCTCGCGGTCGTACCACCAGCGGGGTGTGTTGAGCTTCATCGGCCGCCTCGCGCGGGCCGCGGCGGGAGCAGCGGAGTCAGGCTGTCCCACAGCCGGTCGAGGCCGGAGCCGGCCTCGGCGGCGGCGCGCCGGCCGCGCTCGCCCATGGCCTTGGCCGCCTTGTCGTCGGCGAGCAGGGGGGCGAGGACCGCCGGAAGATCCCACGGGGCCTCGACAACCGCCAGGCCGCCGGCCTGCACCAGCGCCTCGGTGACCGCGGCCCAGTTGGTCATGTCGGGACCGGTGACGGCGGGCTTGCCCAGCCGCGCGGGCTCCAGCGGATTGTGGCCGCCGACCGGGGGCTTCTCCAGCGCGGCCGAGAAGCTGCCGCCCATCACCACGACGTCGGCGAGGCGAAGGAACAGCCCCATCTCGCCGAGGGTGTCGGCGACATAGAGGTCGGTGTCGCGGTCGGGCTCGCGGCCATCGGAGCGCAGGGCGAAACGGTAGCCGTCGCGGGTCAGGGCCGCGGCGATGGCGGCGCTGCGTTCCGGATGGCGGGGCACGAGGATCAGGCACAGGCGGTCGGCCAGCTTGTCGAGGGCGCGGACCAGGGCGATCTCCTCGCCGTCGTGGGTGCTGGCGGCGACGACGACGGGGCGGTCGCCGATGGCGGCGCTGAGGCGGGTGAAGGCGGCCGGATCATGCGGCGGGGCGGCCCCGGCCAGCTTCAGGTTCACATGGCCGTCGATGTGGGCGCCGAGGCCCTGCAGCCGGGCGGCGGAGGTCTCGTCCTGCGGCAGGACGCGGTCGAAGGCGGACAGGACCCGCCGCGCAGCGCCCGGGAAGCGGCGCCAGCCGTCGGCGGTCCTTTCGGTGATGCGCGCGCTGGCGAGGACCAGTTTCACGCCGCGGCGACGGGCCTCGAGGATCAGGTTGGGCCACAGTTCGCTCTCGACGAAGACGGCGGCGCGGGGGCGCCAGTGGTCGAGGAAGGCCGCGACCGCGCCGGGCGTGTCCACGGGCGCGAACTGGTGGAGGACGCCCCCGGGCAGCCGTCTCGCCAGCAGGGTGGCGGAGGTCAGGGTGCCCGAGGTGACCAGCACCGCGAGGTCGGGGCGGCGTTCGCGCAGACGCTCGACCACCGGCAGCAGGGACAGGGTCTCGCCGACGCTGACGCCGTGCAGCCAGACGAGCTCGCCGGCGGGTCGGGGGGCGGAGGCGAGGCCGAGGCGCTCGTCGACCCGGGCCGGATCCTCCTTGCCCTGTTTGGCGCGGGCGTCGAGCAGGCGCGGGACGAGGGGTTCGAGCAAGCGGGTGAGGAGCCGGTAAGCGGTGAGGGCGGGGCTCACGTCAGACGCGCTCCAGACCGGTGATGGCGTCGGCCCGCGCCTCCACGGCGGTGCAGCGCGCCGTCCAGTCGGCGATAATGTCGGGGATCCCGGCATTGTCGGGGAAGTCGGCGCGGTCCCAGACGATGGCGCCCCTGCCGAAGGGCAGGGGGATCAGGGACCGGTCCCAGCTGTTCAGGCGGATGGCCGGGTTGCACGAAAGGCCGATGAAGAGGACCGGAGCCTTCGACAGCCGGGCGAGCAGGGGCAGGCCCTCGGCCATGGAGCGCACCGGCCCGCGGGGACCGTCCGGCGTGATGGCGAGGCCGCCGACCTTGAGCTGGCGCAGGCCGTCGCGCAGGGCCTGGGAGCCGCCCTTGGCGCTTTCGATCTTGTCCTTGTTGGACGAGGAGCCGCGTACGGCCGGGATGCCGAGCCGGGCGACGGCCTTGGCGATGAACTCCCCGTCGGCGCTGCGCGAGATCACCGCCTTGACCGGCTGGCCGCGGTCGAACCGCCAGCTGTAGGGCGCAAGGGCCGTGCGGGAGTGCCAGAAGACGCACAGGACGCCGCCGCCCTGGTCCCAGACCGCTTCGGCGAGCTCCTCGTTGTGGCGCGTCCAGCGGATCGTCGCGTAGCAGAAGCGCAGCCACTGGGCGAGAATCCAGGCGAGGACGCTCTGGACCGCCGGATTGCGGAGCGGCCTCATGAGACAGCCGTGACCGTCGCCGCCTCGCCGTCGAGGGACTGCTGGCGGGCCAGGCGGGCGTAGAGGCCGCCCTTCCTGACCAGGGCGGCGTGGGAGCCGGTCTCGACGATGCGGCCGGCCTCGACGACATAGATGCGGTCGGCGTTGCGAACGGTCGACAGGCGGTGGGCGATCATCAGTGTGGCGCGACCCTTCATCAGTCGTTCGAGGGCCCCCTGGACCAGGGCCTCGCTCTCGGTGTCGAGGGCCGAGGTGGCCTCGTCGAGCAGCAGGATGGGGGCGTCCTTCAGGAAGGCGCGGGCGATGGCGACACGCTGGCGCTGGCCGCCTGACAGACGCAGGCCGGCCTCGCCGGCGCGGGTTTGATAGCCCTCGGGCAGGGCGGCGATGAAGTCGTGGGCGGCGGCGGCGGCGGCGGCGGCCTCGATCTCGGCCTGGGTTGCGCCGGGGCGGCCATAGGCGATGTTGGCGGCGAGGGTGTCGTCGAACAGGAAGGGTTCCTGGGTGACGAGGGCGATCTTCGAGCGCAGGTCGTGCAGCCTGAGTTCGCGGATGTCACGGCCATTGAGGGTCACGGCGCCGGCGGTGACGTCGTAGAAGCGCGGCAGCAGGCTGAGGATGGTCGACTTGCCGCCGCCCGACGGGCCGACGAGGGCGACGGTCTCGCCCGGCGCCACGGTCAGGGAGACATCGGACAGGGTGGGGGCGCCGCCATCGGCCGCCGGGGCGTAGGCGAAGCTGACGTGGTCGAGCGCGACGGTGACCGGGCCGTCGGGCACGGGCGCGGCGTCGGGGGCCTCGCGGATCTCGGGCTGGATGTCGAGGGCGCCGAACAGGCGGCGGGCGGCGGTCAGGCCCTCGGACATCACGGTCTGCAGGTTGGTCACCTGGCGCAGCGACTGGCCGGCGGCCATCAGCAGGCCGATATAGGCGGCGAAGGCCCCGACGGTCATGCCGCCCTCGCGCGCGCGCCAGCCGGCGTAGGCCATGACGGCGGCGACGATGATCATGGCCACCAGGTTGGAGAAGGGGCCGGCGAAGGCGCGGCTGTCGGCGGACTTGATGACGTGGCGCTGGCGGCGGGCGACGACCTCGCCGACGCGGGCCTCTTCCGCGGCCTCGCGGTTCTCGATCTTGATCAGGCGGACGCCGTCGAGGTTCTCCATCAGGGCGGTGGAGAGATTGGAGGTCTCGACCATGGCCCCGGTGGTGGCCTTGCGCATCCGCTTGCCGAAGCGGCGGATGACGAGGGCGATCAGGGGCGCGCCCAGCAGGACGATGGCGGTCAGCCGCCAGTCGGTCCAGGCCATGTAGGCCAGAACGGCGATCAGGGTCAGGGCGTGCTGGGTGTAGTTGACGACGCCGTTGGTGAAGGCCTCGCGCACGAGGTTGGCGTCGAACAGGACCGAAGAGACGAAGCCGCCGGAGTGCTGGCTGCGCAGCCGGGCCAGGTCGGCGCGGATCATCGAACCGAACAGCCGCACCTGGATGTCGCCGACGATGCCGTGGCCCAGCCGGTTGACGAGGGCCGCCTGGCCGAGGGCGGCGGCGGTCCAGATCACCCCGGCGCCGACGATGATCAGGGGGATGCCGGTCAGGGCCTGGCCGGGGGGCACGGTGAAGATGTTCCAGATGGTCACCGGCTTGCCGAGGAACAGGCCGTCAATGGCCGGCTCGAGCAGCTGCAGCACGGTGGCGGCCATGACGCCGACCACGGCGGCGCAGGCGATCGACAGGAAGAGCGGAGTCCGGTGGTGCGAGAGGTAGTCGCGCCAGACGCGGGCCAGCAGCGGGCGCAGAGCTTCCTTCTCGTCGGCGGCGGGCGCGGGCGTCGTCATCGGTCCGAGGTCGGACGGCTGGCGCGGCAAGTCAAGCGGGCGGATGGTGCGAGGCGCATTCAGCCGCTATCTCCCTCCCATGTCCCGCTACGACCTCACCACCCGCGCCGGCCGGTTCAGGGCCCGGTGGGACTATGTCTGGAAGGACCACGCCTTCCTCAGGCGGTGGTTCATGAACGCACACTGGCTGGGGCCGGACCTGGTGCGGACCAATCAGCCGTCGCCACGTCAGCTGGCGTACTGGAAGTCGCAGGGAATCAGGACGGTCATCAACCTGCGCGGGGCGCGGGACGAGGCCTATTATGCGCTGGAAAGGGCGGCCTGCGAGCGGCTGGGGCTGACACTGATCGACGCGCCGCTGGACAGCCGCGATCCGCCCCAGCGTGACCGCATCCACCGGGCGCGGGAGCTGTTCCGGACCATCGAATATCCGGTGCTGATCCACTGCAAGTCGGGGGCGGACCGGGCCGGGATGATGGCGGTGCTGTACCGGCATTTCCATCTGGGCGAGCCGATCTCGGAGGCCATCCGCCAGCTGGACAAGAAATTCCTGCACCACCGTGAAGGGCTGACCGGGGTGCTGGACTACACGCTGGAGAAATACCTGAAGGAGGTGGAGCCGACCGGCGTCAGTTTCATCGACTGGATCGACAGCGACGCCTACGACCCGAAGGCGATCAGGGCCGAGTTCAAGGCGCAGTGGTGGGGAACCCTGGTCACCGAGAAGCTGCTGCGGCGCGAATAGGGACCGGTCCTTCGCTCAGCCCCACGGCCCGCGCGGGCCATCGGACGAGGGCGGCGGCCGATCGCCCGTGCGCTCGACCGACAACTCGGCCTCGCGCCGCGTCTTGCGATCCGATTCCCAGCGCCGGAACCAGCGCGCCCAGTCGCGCTCGCCCCGCCAGGCCCCGATCCAGATGACCAGGGCCATGAGCATGAAGACGAGGCTGGCGATCTCCTCGCCGCCGAGCGTGCGGCCGAACAGGGTCAAGGGCGGGGTTCCTGCGACGACGCCGAAGGGGCGTCCTCGTGGGTGAAGGTTTCGCGCGGGGTCGGGCGTTCAGCCGGGGTGACCGGATCGTTCCACGCGGTGTCGGTCTCGCGGGGGCCCGTGGGCGGCGCGGCCGGCTTGCGGCGCGTGGCCCAGACGACGATGCCGACGCCCAGCACGATCAGGGCCAGGACGATGAGGGCGGGGGTCAGCATGGGTCTCTCCCGGTCAGGCGTGACAGTCTAGCTGAAAAGCGCGCCAGTCGGGGGGCGAGTTCCCGTCAGTGTTCGTGCGCGTCCCCACGCGGATCGATCAGCCGGTGGGCGTGCAGGATGAAGTAGCGCATGTGGGCGTTGTCGACGGTGGCCTGAGCGCGGGCTTTCCACGCCTTGCGCGCTTCCTCGTAGTTCGGATAGGCGCCGACGAACTCGACCTTGGACAGGTCGCGGAACACCGGGGCGTCGAGGTGGCGCAGCTCGCCGCCGATGACGAGGTGCAGCAACTGGGGGGCTTCGGCGTCGGCGGGCTTGGTCATGGGGCGTCCGTTCGGGGAGAGCTAGCGCGGCGCGAGCGGAATAGGCGCTGTGCGCCGAACGATCAACGGGTGAAGGGCCGGGGCGCTGCACACGAGGCTGCCCTGGCGCGGGTCGGGCTGGTTGAAGCGCCAGGCGCCGCCGTGGTGATCGCTGACCTTGCCGCCGGCTTCCTCGACGATCAGGGCGCCGGCGCAGACGTCCCAGTCCCATTTTGGCGTCAGGGCGATGGCGGCGTCGAAGGCGCCGGCGGCGACCAGGGCCATGCGGTAGGCGATGGCGTTGCGCTTCTCGTAGCGCATGGCCGGCCACGGCTCGGGCCAGTGCGGCCCCTCCATCAGGCGGGCGTCGGCGAGCACCGAGGCGTCGTCGAGGTCGGCGGTGTCGGAGGCGGCGACCGGGCGGCCGTTCAGAAGGGCACCGCCGCCGAGGGTGGCGGTGAAGGTCTCGCCCAGGGCCGGGGCGTGGATGACGGCGGCGACCGGGCGGCCGTCCTCGACGACCGCGATCGGGATGCACCACCACGGCTTGCCCTTCATATAGGCGACCGTGCCGTCGATGGGGTCGACCACGAAGATGCGGCGGGCCGACAGGCGGTCCGGGGTGTCGGCGGTCTCTTCCGACAGCCAGCCATGGTCGGGGCGGGCAGTGAGCAGGGCGTCGCGGAGCAGGGCGTCGACAGCCATGTCGGCGGAGGTGACCGGGGAACCGCCAGACTTGGACCAGATCTTCAGCCCGGCCTCGCGCTCGGCAAGCGCCAGCTCGCCGGCGGCCAGGGCGGCGGCGCGGATCAGGTCGAGGTCGGCGGAGAGATCGTGGACGGGGGCGCTCATTTGCCGGCGATGGCGACCGCGTCGAACATCAGGGACGGGCTGTTGTTGGCGCCGCGGAATTCCAGATCAGAGCCGCGCTGCAGGCGGGCGTAGAGATCGGTCAGCTTGCCTGCGACGGTGATTTCGCTGACCGGGTAGGCGACGGCGCCGTTCTCGAACCAGAAGCCGGACACCCCGGCCGACCAGTCGCCGGTGTTGGCGTTCAGCGAGGGCCCGAACATCGAGGTGACCAGCAGGCCCTTGCCGGCGTCCGCCATGAGGCCGTCGAGGTCGCGGTCGCCGGGTTCCAGATGCAGGCTGTGGGTCGAAACCCCGGGCGGGCCCGCGAGGCCGCGCGAGGCGTGGCCGGTCGAGGCGAGGCCCAGTTGGGCGGCGGCGGCGCTGTTGAGCAGCCAGGTGGTCAGGACGCCGTCGTCAATGATTGATTGGCGGCTCACCGCGACACCTTCGTCGTCGAACGGTGTCGAGCCCATGCCGCGGGGCCGGAAGGGATCGTCGATCAGACTGGCGCCCTTGGGCAGCACGGCCTGGCCGAGCCGGTCCTTGAGGAAGGAGGCGCCGCGAGCGACGGAGGGACCGGAGATCGCCCCCAGCAGCGGCGACAGAATCTGCATGGCGAGCCGGTTTTCGAAGATCACCGGCGCGGTGGTCGAGGCGATCTTGCGGGGGCCAGTGCGGGCGACGGCGCGGCGGCCGGCCTCGGCGCCGATGCTGACGGCGGAGGGCAGGTCGGACAGGTGGCGGGTCGCACGATGCTCGCCGCCGCGCTCCATGGCTCCGTCCTTTTCGGCGATGACGCCGACGCCGAGCGAGAAGGCAGAGCCGTGATAGGCGCCGTCGAAGCCGTGCGAGGTGACCAGCCGCCAGCGGCTGGACGAGGCCGAGGCGTGGCCGCCTTCGGAGCGCGCAACGCCGGGCACGGCGAGGGCCGCCGACTCGGCCTCGGCGGCGACCGCCTCCAGCTGGGCCGCGCTGCGTTGGGACGGATCGAACAGGTCGAGATCGCGGAAGGGGCCGCGGGCGAGCCGGTCCTGGGGCGCGAGGCCGGCCCAGGGGTCTTCGGGGGCCAGTTTCGCCATGGCGACGGCGCGCTCGACCAGGCGGGCGCGGGTGGCGTCTGAAAGGTCGGAGGCGGAGACGGTGGCCTGGCGCCGGCCGATGAAGACCCGCAGGCCGAGGTCGCGGCTCTCTTCCCGCTCAACGTCCTCCAACGCGCCGTTGCGGACCCCGACGGACAGGGCGGCGCGCTCGGCGGAGACGGCCTCGGCGGCGTCGGCGCCGGCCTTCAGCGCGGCGGCGACCAGATCGTTGAGAATGTCGGGAGAGGCGGAGGACGGCAGGCTGTCGGACATGCCCCGATATGGCGGGACGGCCGATGGGACGCAACCGGGCTCAGGCGAGGAAGGGCCCGATGACCAGCAGCACCGCGGCCGCAAGCAGGGGCAGCCAGGTCAGGGTCATGCCGATGACGCGGGCGGGCGGCGGACCCTTTCCGAACGCCAGGCCCAGCGGATGAACCACCCGGCCGACGAAGAAGGCGGCTCCGATCAGGTGGATGATCCACGCCTGCCAGCCGATGAGCGCCAGCAGGATGAGGGCGGCGATGGCGACAGGCGTGTACTCGGCGGCGTTGCCGAAGCGTCGCGCGGCGACGATCATCACCTCGTCGCCGCCGTCGCCGAGGATGACCCGCTGGCGCCGCCGCGTCATGACCACGCGGACCGACAGCACGATCAGAACGAGAATGAGAAGACCGCTCCAGAAGCCGGCGGCGTGCAGGGCGGTCATCCCGGGCATGGTCAGTTCTCGCGCGCCACCGGATAGAGGCGGTAGCGGTCATCATAGAACGGGGTTCGCTCGTAGAACCACTGCAAACGCGCGTCGCCGTCGGCGGCGAAGGCCGGGTCGGCGGCGAGCTTCGCCTCAAATTCAGCCTTGAGGGCGGGATCGGCGGCCAGCATGCGCTCGGCCAGGGGGGCTATGGCGTAGCCCTCGATGTATTCGACGCGGCTGAGCACCTCGGGGAACAGGCCCCAGGCGAAGAAGCTCTCGGACGATTGCGGCTCGAGCAGCAGGACCACGATGTCGCCGAGCGGCTGGTCCGCAGGCACACGGACCGAGCCCGTGGGGAAGGTCCAGTCCCGGCGCTCGGGCGTGACCGAGGTGACGGTGACGGGGACGTGACCCTCGTTGGCGCGCGTGGCCAGCTTCGGGTCGTCGAGACGCAGCATCTCGACCGCGACCGTGCGCGGAGCGTCCAGCGTCTCCATGGCGACGCCGTGGATGCGCAGCCGCTCGATGATGTCCGACCGGTAGGACGGCACCCAATAGGCGGCGGGGCGGCGCAGGGTCAGGCTCGGGTGGGACGAGTAGAACGGCAACTGCCACAGCGTCGGGTCCGGCTCTCCCAGCCAGCGGATCTCCCGGCGGCCGGAAGCCGGGCTGTCATACATCTCGTAGCGGATGCCCTTGAAGGCTCGGATGGCGGACGGCTGGTCGTCCTGGACGAAGTTGGCCGGGATTTCGGCGGGGCGCAGTGCGCTGTCGGCGGCGATGGCGGCGCGGAGGTCGCGGCCGTCGGCGGCCAGGGTTCGCAACGCCTGTTCCAGGAAGACATAGGTTCCGAGCACGCGCTGTTCGTGCGGCTTCAGGCTATGGTTCTCGATCAGGATGGTCGGCACGTGGGCGGCCGAGCCCCAGCCGTTGGAGAAGCGTTCGCCGAGGCCGCCGTCGGACAGACCGGCCTTCGGATCATCGCCCATGCCGAAGACGAGTTCGCCGGGGATGTGGCCCTGGGCTTCGAGCGCCGCGTTCACCGCCGGCTTGAAGGCGGCGTCCAGCCAGGCGGCCGTCGCGGGCGAGCGGGAATAGATGCCGTTTTCGCCGTTGTATCCGTAGGTTACATCGTACTGATAATCCATGCCGTCGGTGACGTGGATGTCGACGTAGAGGTCCGGGCGGTACTTCAGGATCAGGCCCCGCACGGCCCGCATCTCGGGCTGGTCCAGTTTCAGATAGTCGCGGTTGAGGTTCTGGTTGGTCGCCGTGTTGCGCCATCCCTGGATGCGGGGGCCGCGCTGGTTGGGGCGGCTCCAGGCCGAGGCCCGCTCGTGGCCGTCGACCGAGAGGATGGGGATGAGGATCAGGTTCACCCGGTCCAGCAGCCCGTCCTTGCCGTTGAAGGCGATGTCGCGGAGCAGCATCATGCCCGCGTCCTTGCCGTCGATCTCGCCCGGGTGGATGCCGGCCTGGGCCAGCAGCACGGGCTTGGCCGGATCGAAGGCGGCGCCGTCCTTCGAGGCGATGACGGCGTAGATCGGGCGGCCCTCGGGCGAGACGCCGAACTGCTCGATGCGGATCAGATCGGAGGCGGCGTCGAGCCGGTCGAACCAGGCGCGCGTGTCGGCGTAGGTCGGGCTGAAGTCATGGGCCGGATCGGCCTCGAACGGGGTCACCCACGGGTCGGAGGCGTCGCGCAGGAGGGCGCGGCTGGCGCCGTTCCATTCCGGCGCGGGCGGGAGGAAGGCCTGATCCCACGGCGCGGCGTTGGGAAGGGACGGGGACGCGGACTGGGACATGACGGGACTCGACACGAGGGCCGCGAGGGCGGCGAGGATCAGGGCGGAGCGCATGGCTCCCCTCATCCGCCGTCCGTCCATTTGAGGCAACCCCGTAAGGCGAGGCTTATCCATAGGCGGGTCTTATCCATGCAGGCGCGAGCGGGCGGTCGGTTCGAGGCGCAGGCGCTGCAGCGCCGGCTCCGGGACAAGCGCGTGGACCGCGTCGGCTGCCGCCGGATCGGCGAAGACGGCGAACCAGACCAGCACCTGCTCGCCCTCGCGCACCGGAAGGCGCGGAAAGCTGTTCGGAACCGGCGCCGTGACCAGGGCGCTGACCGAGACGGCTCCGGCGGCCCGCAAGGCCGCAGCCTCCTCATGGATGAACCTCTCCGGCAGGGGATCGTCCGCCCCGGTCAGGTCCTGGACGCCGCCAATGACCCGCCCCGGACCCGGACCGGCGGACCCGCGCGGCCCCCGCTCGCCCAGGATGAGGCCGGGGTCCCCGCCCAGCGGCCTGAGCAGCAGGACGTCGTCGGAATCGATCATGGTGGCGTTGGCCGCGCCGCGATGCGCCTGCCAGACCGGGCCGCCGTAGAAGGCCTCCAGCGAGCGGCGGCGGGCCTCCATGTCCGGGAAGCTCCGCAGCCAGGCGAAGCGGTCGGGATCGTCGAGGTCGCGGAACTGGCCGATCAGCGTCATGCCCACCGCTTCCTGGCTCTCGACGAACTCGCGCTCGAAGAGGTCGATCAGGACATCCCGCTTGCCGGGATGCAGGGCGTACTGGCGCAGCTCGACGATCACGACGCGGTCCGCGTGAAATCCATGACCCAGTTGGTCTCCCAGGTGACGCCCCCGTCGTAAGAGAAGGCCTGCACCCAGCGCGGCGATCCCGAATGGACGCGCGACCACTCGTAACGGGCGATGATGGGCCGGCCACCGTCGGCGTCAGGCCCCTCGAGCCGGCAGCCGTCCTCGTGGAAGCGGCCGACGACGGCGGGCTGCAACTGGCCGTCGCGGTCGCCGATCCACCAGATCGACCAAGCGCCGGTCACGAGGTCGAAGGCGCGCAGGGCCACGCCCATCCAGCCCCGTTCGGGGCAGTCGTGTTCCTCGATGTTGACCAGCCCGCCCATGCGCGGCTCGGTGAAGGCCGTACCGGCGAAGACGTCCCAGTCGTCGGCGCCGACGCCCCGGGTCTTCAGGCGCTGGTGCCGGACCGCCCAGTGGCCAAACAGGAAGTCGAAGTCGTGAAGCTGCGGGGGCGGGGTGCCGATGGGCTGGGCGGACATGGCGGTTCCTCTCGTCAGGGCGGTGCAAGAGGGATACGCCCGATAAACTGACACCTACCGTCAGGATTTCTCGGCTATCATCAAAAAATGCGCGCCAGCCGACTGCTCTCGATCCTGCTGCTGCTCCAGACCCGGGGGCGGATGACGGCCGAGGCCCTCGCAGCCGAGTTCGAGGTGTCGGTGCGGACCATCTACCGCGACATCGACCAACTGAGCGCGGCGGGGGCGCCGGTCTACGCCGACCGGGGCCGGGCAGGCGGGTTCCAGCTGCTGGATGGCTACCGCACCCGGCTGACGGGGCTGACCGACGCCGAGGCCGAGACGCTGTTTCTCGGCGGCCTGTCGGGCCCGGCGGCGCAAATGGGCTTCTCAGGCGCGGTCACGACCATGCAGCTGAAGCTGCTGGCGGCGCTGCCGCCTGAGCGGCAGGCGGCGGCGGAACGGCTGGCGGGACGCTTCCATCTCGATCCTGTCGGCTGGCACCAGGGCCAGGACGCGGCCGAACGCCTGCCCGCCCTGGCCCAGGCGGTGTGGAACAGCCGCCGCGTCTCGGTGCGGTATGAGAGCTGGAAAGGCGAGGTCCGGCGCGAGCTTGAGCCGCTGGGCCTGATTCTCAAGGCGGGGCTGTGGTACCTGGCCGCCCGACCGGCCGAGGGAAGGACGCGCGAGCCGCGCACCTACCGCGTCGCCAACATTCTGGACCTGACCGTGGGCGAGGACGGGTTCGAGCGGCCGACCGGCTTCGATCTGGCGGTCTGGTGGGCGGAGGCGTCGCGAAGGTTCGAGACCGAGATCTTCACTGGCCGGGCCACCCTGCGGCTATCGCGGGAGGGGCGGAAGCGGCTGGCGCGGCTGGGGGCCGAGCAGGCCCGCATCGCGGCGGCGCTTGAAGTCGCGGCGGGCGAGGGCTGGGCCGAGGCCGTGGTCCCGATCGAATCCGTCGAGCACGCCGCCGTGGACTTCCTGCGCCTCGGCGCCGAGGCCGAGGTGCTGGCGCCGGCGGCGCTTCGAACCGAGATGCGCCGCACAGCCGAGCGGCTGGCGGCGCTCTATTCGGAATAGGGGATCAGCGGTTCCGCTTGGCTTCGAGCCGCTCGACCGTCCGCTGGGCCTGTTCGCGGCGACGTGTCAGGGCGGTGATCTCGGCCTGCTGGGCCTCGGTCAGCCCGCCGTTCGCCTCGGCCGCCGCCTGAATGTCGGCGATCTGGCCATCGATCTCGATAATCTGATCCTCGGCTTCGAACAGCCGGTTCTCGTCGGCTTCGCTGAAACGGGGACGCTGCGGCGCGGGCCTGCGGGCCGCGTTGCGGCCGGCCAGGACCTGGGCGTCGGACGCCACGGGGATGCTGATGACCGGCATGGCGGTGGCCAGGGCCAAGGCGACGACGAGGCTGCGTTTCATTGAGCGGGCTCCGGGAGGGACGAACCCCAATCTGTATTACAGTTTCGTCATCTGAAAAGCACTTTTTGGACACATTGGAGCGAACTTCGCGTGATGTGCGCAGATCACAGGGGCCGCTTCCAGATCGGCGTCCCGTCGCCGGGCAGGCCCAGCCGCTCCCACATGTCCGACACGCGCTCGACCACGGCCGCGTCCATGCGGATTTCCTCGCCCCATTCGCGCTTCGTCTCGGGCGGCCATTTGTCGGTGGCGTCGAGGCCGATCTTGGAGCCGAGACCGCTCTCCGGACTGGCGAAGTCGAGGTAGTCGATCGGGGTGTTCTCGATCAGGGTGATGTCGCGCGCCGGGTCCATCTTGGTGGAGATGGCCCACATCACCTGCTTCCAGTCGCGGGCGTCGATGTCGTCGTCCACCACGATGACCCATTTGGTGTACATGAACTGGCGCAGATAGCTCCAGACGCCGAGCATCACCCGCTTGGCGTGGCCGGGGTAGGCCTTCTTCATCGACACGACGGCGATGCGGTAGCTGCAGCCCTCGGGCGGCAACCAGAAGTCGGCGATCTCTGGAAACTGGGCGCGCAGCAGGGGGATGAAGACCTCGTTCAGCGCCTCGCCCAGCACCGAGGGCTCGTCCGGCGGGCGGCCGGTGAAGGTGGTCAGATAGATCGGGTCGCGGCGCATGGTGACGGCGCTGACCTGAAAGACGGGGAAGGTCTCGACGGAGTTGTAGTAGCCGGTGTGGTCGCCGTAGGGGCCCTCGGGCGCGTGTTCGTCGAGCAGGACGTGGCCCTCCAGCACGATCTCGGCCTGGGCCGGGACCATCAGCGGCACGGTCTTGCAGGGGACGAGCTCGGCCTTGGCGCCACGCAGCAGGCCGGCGAACTGATATTCCGACAGGGTGTCCGGCACCGGGGTGACGGCGGCGAGGATCGTCCCGGGGTCGGCGCCGAGCACGACGGCGCAGGGCAGGGGCTCCTTCCGGCCGGCCTTCTTGTGCCTGGCGTAATGCTGGGCCCCGCCGCGATGGGCCAGCCAGCGCATGATGGCGCGGTCCTTGCCAAGCACCTGCATGCGGTAGATGCCGAGGTTGAAGTCGTCCTCGCGGTCGTCGGACGGCCCCCTGGTGACCACCAGGCCCCAGGTGATCAGCGGGGCGGGCTCGCCTGGCCAGCAGCCCTGGACAGGCAGTGAGGTCAGGTCGATCCGGTCGCCGGTCAGCACCACGTCCTGGACAGGGGCCTTCTTCACCACCCTGGGCCGCATCGACATGACGGTCTGCGCCAGCGGCAGCATCTCCATGGCGTCCGACAGCCCCCGCGGAGGCGTCGGATTGCGCAGGAAGGCCAGCAGCTCGCCGACCTCGCGCAGTTCGGCGGCGGTGGTGCGGGCCTTCTTGTCCAGCGTCACGCCCATGGCGACGCGTTTGACCGTGCCGAACAGGTTGGCGAGGCAGGGGATGGGGCTGATCGAGCCGTCGGGCATGACCGGCCTTTCGAACAGCACCGCCGGGCCGCCGTTGCGCAGCAGCCGGGTCTGGATCTCGGTCATCTCGAGATGGGTCGAGACGGGTTCGGAGACGCGGACCAGCTCGCCTTCGGTTTCGAGCAGGGCGATGAAATCGCGCAGGGATTTGTAGGCCATGCGGCGAGGCTTAGGCGGAGCCGCGGCGGCTGTCACCTGCGCTCAGTAGGCGCGGGTGTCGGACACCAGGGCCCAGAGCGGGAGGTGGAGGACGCTGGTGGCGGCGCCGAGCTGGGCGGTGCTGAGGTGGCCCCGGCCGCTCTCGGCACGGCGGGCTTCTTCCGGCGTCATGTGCAGCAGGGCCGCGAGGTCGTCGACGCTCAGGCCGCGCTGTTCGCGCCATCGCTTCAGTCTTGCGCCGACCGCCGCATCCGACGGATCGACGCCGGGAAATCCCAGCACGGAACCCATGGGCGTCCTCCGTGACCTCCGGTCATCGCCGGAGCGTCAGGCCCATTCTTCATCCCATTTGAAGGCCGGATCAATCCAGTCGCCAAGACGGCCGTCGGGACGGGCGAGGGCGTGGATGCGGTCCATCTGCTCCGCGGTCAGCTCGAAATCGAAGATGTCGAAATTCTCGGCGGCGCGGCTTTCCTTCGCCGTGCGCGGGATGGCGATGACGTTCTGCTGGATCAGCCAGCGCAGGGTGACCTGGCCGGGAGTCTTGCCGTGGGCGCGGCCGATCTCGTTCAGGGTCGCGTCGCCGGCGATCTTGCCCTGGGCCAACGGCGACCAGGCGGTGATCGAGGAACCGAGGTCGCGGGCCGTCGCCAGCAGCTTCGCAAGCTTCAGATAGGGATGGTATTCGACCTGGTTGGTGACCAGCCGCGCCCGCGACAGCGCCTGGGCCTTGCGGAACTCGGCCGAGGGGAAGTTGGACAGGCCGATGGTCCGGGTCAGCCCCTGCTCCTTCGCCTCGTTCAGAGCGCCGAGGGTTTCCTCGAACGTCGGGGTAGGCTTCGGCCAGTGCAGCAGCAGCAGGTCGGGGGTGAAGCCCAGGCTGGCCCGGGATTCCTCCGCCTGCTTCAGCAGGGCGTCGCGGTGGAAGTGATCGACCCAGATCTTGGTGGTCAGCCAGATGTCCTCGCGGGCCACGTGGCCCGCCTCGACGGCGTCGCGGATGCCGTCGCCGACGGCCGCCTCGTTGTGGTAGATCCACGCCGTGTCGATGTGGCGGTAGCCGATGCGCAGGGCCTCGGCGACCATGCGCCGGGCGTCGTCGGGCTCGAGCATCCAGGTGCCGAAGCCGAGCAGGGGAATGGCGTGGCCGTCGACGGTGATGGCGGGCTGGTCGGTCATGGCGGGCTCCGGGAGGGGAGTGCTTAACTAGGCGGCGCGCCCTCCGGTTCAACCAGCCAGTCGAACATCTCGTCCCAGAGCGGCTCCATGCCCCGCCGAAACGCGCCCTCGTGGCCAATGCGGGTGGCGCCGTAGTCCGCGGGCGCACGCACGACCACCTCGCGCGGGGCGTTCGGATAGACCTGCAGCAGGATCGGGGAGGTGACCGGCGTGGCGATCGGATCGTCGGTGAAGACCCACGAGCGGATCGGGGTGGTCACGGCCTCGAAATGGTGCGGCCGCAGCCGGTCGTTCAGCTCGTCCCGGAAATAGTCCGCCTTCAGGCACCAGCGCCGCCATGTCTCCCAGACGCCCCGCGGCAGGTCCGTTCCCGCCCACAGCCCGCCGCCCTTGATGTAGCCGTGGCGCATCAGGCTCCATGGGCCGTAGCCGAGCCAGAAGAACAGTTCGAGCGGATTGTAGGATCGGTGGTGGCCGCCCCAGTAACCGCTGCCGACCGAAACGAAGGCGTGGCGGGCGATGCGGTGCTGGTTGGGCATGAAGCCGAGGAAATGGCCGCCGACGCTGTGGCCGACGTGAACGACCGGCAGGTCCGGCGCGGCCGCGATCAGGGCGTCGAGCGCGGCGGGCATGTCGAGCCGGCCCCAGTCGGGATAGTCCATCGCCATCGCGGCGAGGTCTTCGGGGCGAGATCCGGCGATGCCGCGGAAATCGTAGGTCAGCACCGTCGCGCCCCGGCCGGCGAGATGGCGGGCGAACCGGTCATAGAATCCCTTCGGAAAGCCGGTGCCGGAACTGACAAGCACGGCGACTTCAGCCTGCGCGGCCGAGACCAGGCGCATCGACAGCGGGTAGCCGTCGGCGGCAGGGACGGTGAAGTCGCGGATGACGAGGTCGCTCATCGCAGGTCCGTAGCTATTCGCAACGAACCTAGCCGATTGACGCCGCGTCAGGTCAAGCTCTCTTGGAGCGACGCCCGTCCTCGGCTAAAGCCCGCGGCCTGTCCCTTGCCGAGCGCGTGACCATGACCGACCTTCCCGACCGCCTGTCCGTCGATCCCGACAGCCCCTTCCATGACGCCGACCTGCTGGCGAAGGGAATCGGCGTCCGCTTCAAGGGCGAGGACAAGACCAATGTCGAGGAATACTGCGTCTCCGAGGGCTGGGTGCGCCTGGCCGTCGGCAACCGCGTCGACCGCCGCGGCAAGGCCCTGACGGTCAAGCTGCAGGGGCCGGTCGAGCCCTACGTCAAGGGCGAATAGCCCTGCTTATGCGGCCGGGTGGAAAACTCCGGCCGGGAGCGCTTCTTTCCACGGCACGCGCGGTCTAGGTTCGGGCTCCTTCTGAGTCCCGGAGCCGCCGATGTCCCTGTCCGCCCGCCTTCTGGCCGCCAGCGCGATCGCGCTGACCCTCGCCGCCGCGCCTGCAATGGCGCAGGACGCGGCCACCATCCAGCGCGCCGAGGCGATCCGCGACGCGGCGCTGGAGCGGAATATCGCCCTGGACTATGTCACCCAGCTGACCACCCGCTTCGGCGCCCGGCCCGCCGGGTCGAAGGCCGAGCAGGACGCGGCCGCCTGGGCCGCCGACTATATGCGCGCGCAGGGATTCCAGAACGTGCGGATCGAGGAATTCCCGCTGGTGGGCTGGGAGCGCGGCGAGGAGAGCGCCTCGATCGTCGGCGGTCATCCCCAGCGGCTGGCCGTGGCGGCGCTGGGCCATTCGCCCGGGACGAACGGCGTGATCGAGGCCGAGGTGGTGCGCTTCGACAGCCTGGAGGCCCTGAACGCCGCGCCCGCCGGGTCGCTGGCGGGCAAGATCGCCTATGTCGACGCGGGCCAGATGGTGCGGATGCAGGACGGCTCGGGTTACGGGCCGCTGACCCGCATCCGGGGCGCGGGACCGGGCGCGGCGGCGGCGAAGGGGGCCGTGGCCTTCATCATGCGCTCGGTCGGTTCGGACGAGCATCGCATGCCGCACACCGGCACCACGCGCTACGTCGACGGCCGCGTACCGCTGCCGGGCTTCGCGCTCAGCGCGCCGGACGCCGACCAGGTCTCGCGCCTGATCGGGATGGGCGAGACGGTGCGGCTGCGCCTGTCCTCGACCGCCCACACCTATGAGACGGTCAGCCAGAACGTCATCGGCGACATCGTCGGGCGGTCGCGGCCGGACGAGATCATCGTCCTCGGTTCTCACATGGACAGCTGGGATCTGGGCACCGGGGCCATCGACGACGGCGCCGGCGGGGCCATCACCCTGGCGGCGGCCAGGGCCATCGCCGAAAGCGGCCGCCGTCCGGCCCGAACCGTCCGTGTCGTGCTGTACGGCTCGGAGGAGGTGGCCCAGCCGACCGACACCGGCAACGGCGGCGGCGCCTATCTGCGGGGCATCGGGGCAGGAGTGGAGAAGCATGTGATCGCCGGCGAGAGCGATTTCGGCGCCGACCGGGTCTACGCCCTGGGACTTCCGCCGGGCGCGCAGAACTCTGACTTCGCCCGGGCCGCGATGCGGGTCCTGTACCCGATCGGCGTGCTGCCCTCGCCCGACCCCGAATTGCATGGCGGGGCCGATGTCGGGCCGCTGGCCGGCGCCGGCGTGCCGATGTTCGGCCTGAACCAGGACGGCAGCCGCTATTTCGACCTGCACCACACGGCGGACGACACCCTCGACAAGATCGACCCGGAGCAGCTGGACCAGAACGTCGCCGCCTGGGCCGGGCTGGTCTGGCTGATCGCGGATTCGGACGTCGACTTCCGGGCCATGCGGCCAGCGGAGGCGGCGGCCCACTGAGCGTCGGCTGCATGGCCGTGAGGATCGGCCCCTGCTAGACAGCCAAGGCCGCGAGCGTGGCGAAACTGGTAGACGCAAGGGACTTAAAATCCCTCGACCTCGGTCATGCGGGTTCGACCCCCGCCGCTCGCACCAGGCCGAACCGGGACGGCGCTGCGGCGTTGGCGTGAGATGCCGCAGACTCTCTTCCAGCAACCCGCCGAGGTGGTGGCCCGGACCCTGATCGGGGCCGAGCTGGAGGTCGACGGCGTCGGCGGGGTGATCGTCGAGACCGAGGCCTATGACGTCTTCGACCCGGCCTCCCACAGCTTCGTCGGGCCGACGGCGCGCAACGCGCCGATGTTCGGTCCGCCGGGACGAGCCTATGTCTATCGCATCTACGGCATGCACTGGTGCTTCAACGTGGTCTGCGACGCGGGGCAGGCGGGCAGCGCCGTGCTGGTGCGGGCCCTCGAGCCGCGCACGGGGATGGAGCGGATGCGCGAGCGACGCGGGCCGCTGGCGCCCGAGGCGCTGTGCTCCGGACCGGGCAAGCTGTGCCAGGCGCTGGGCATCGACGGGAGTCTGAACGGACTGCCGCTGGACGCGGAGCCCTTCGCCCTGAGGCTGCACGTCCAGCCTCCGGCGCTGGTGCAGGGCGTGCGGATCGGCATCACCAAGGGGGTGGAGACGCCCTGGCGGTTCGGCCTGGCGGGCTCGCGCTTCCTCAGCCGGCCCTTTTCGGCCCGGACGGCGACGGCATGACGCGGATGACGGCGACGCCGATGGAGGCTCGAAGCGAGCGTGAACTGCCGGGCGGCGAGGGCTGGTGGTTCGAACCCAAATGGGACGGCTTCCGCTGCCTCGCCTTCAAGGGGGCGGGGCGGGTCGAGCTTCTGGCCAAGTCGGGCAAGTCGCTGGGGCGGTTCTTCCCGGAGGTGGTCAAGCGGCTGGAGCGGATCGAGGCGGAGACGTTCGGGCTGGACGGCGAACTGCTGGCCCAGGACGGGGACCGTTTCGCCTTCGAAGTGCTGCAGCAGCGTCTGCATCCGGCGGAGTCCCGGATCCGCAAGCTGTCGCTGGAGACGCCGGCCACCTTCGCCCTGTTCGACATGCTGGTCGACGCGGGCGGAGCGGATCTGAGGGAGCAGCCGCATCGAGAGCGGCATCGCCGGCTGGAGGCCTTCGTGGAGCGGTTCGGGGGGCCGCGGCTGACGCTGTCGCCGGGGACGGACGACCCCGGACTGGCGCAATCCTGGCTGGACGACGGCAAGCTGGAGGGCGTCGTCGCCAAACGCCGCGACGGGCCCTATCTCGAGGGCGAGCGGGCGATGGTGAAGGTGAAGCGGCTTCGCTCGGCCGGCTGCGTCGTGGGAGGGTTTCGCTATGCGAGCGAGGGCGGCCGGGTCGGGTCGCTGCTGCTGGGCCTCTACGACGATGACGGCCGTCTGAATCACGTCGGCTTCACCTCGGGCTTCGCCGGTGTCGACAAGGACGGGCTGACGCGGCGGCTGGAGGCGTTGCGCGGCGGGTCGGGGTTCACCGGCCGGGCGCCGGGCGGGCCGAGCCGGTGGGCGACCGAGCGGTCGGGCGAATGGGAGCCGCTGCGGCACGAGCTGGTGGTGGAGGTCGCCTTCGACCATGTCTCGGACCAACGCTTCCGGCATGGAACCCGGCTGATCCGCTTCCGGCCGGACAAGGCGCCGGAGCAGTGCCGGATGGAGCAACTGGAGGCGTGATGCCGGCCGCGGATCAGTTCGACCTGTTCGGCAAGCCGCAGTCGCCGCTGCCGGAGGGGCTGCGGTACGCGGAGGACGTGATCGCCGCGGATGAGGCCGACCGGCTGGCTGCGGACTTTGCGGGCCTCCCCTTCCAGGCGTTCGATTTCCACGGTTTCAAGGGCCACCGCCGGATCGTGTCCTACGGCGGCCGCTATGACTTTTCGGCCAGCCGACTGGAAGCCGCGGAGCCGATCCCCGACTTCCTCCTGCCGGCCCGTGCGGCCGCCGCCGCATTCGCCGGGCTGGAGCCGGACACGATCCACCACGCCATGGTCACCGAATATGCGCCGGGGGCGGGCATCGGCTGGCACCGCGACCGCCCCGAGTTCGACCGGGTGATCGGTCTGTCGTTCGCGTCGGAGGCGACGATGCGGTTCCGGCGCAGGAGCGGCGCGGGCTGGGAGCGGGCGTCGCTGCCGCTGGCGCCGGGCTCCGCCTATCTGCTGGACGGGGCGGCGCGCCAGGACTGGCAGCACAGCATCGCGCCGGGCGAGCAGCTGCGCTATTCGGTGACCTTCCGCACCATGCGCCGGGGCCAAGGCGCATAACTTCGTGTTTCCGGCGGCGAACCGGTCTTAACCGGGCGCGCTTTCATGGCACAAGGAAGCTCTTCCCCTTTCCGGCCGTATGGATATTCGATGAAAAGAGCCCGGCGCGCCCGCATCGTCGCGACCCTGGGGCCCGCCAGCCGGGCGCCCGGCACGGTCAAGGCCTTGGCCCAGGCCGGGGTCGACGTGTTCCGGCTGAACTTCAGCCACGGCTCGCACGAGGATCACGCCGCCGCCCTGAAAGCCGTGCGTGGCGCGGAACTGGCGCTGAAGCGGCCGCTGGGCGTGCTGGCCGACCTGCAGGGGCCGAAGCTGAGGCTGGGCCGGTTCAAGGACGTCGAGATCGAGGTCGGGCCGGGCCACAAAATGCGCTTCGACCTCGACCCGACGCCGGGCGACGCGACGCGGGTGCAGATGCCGCATCCGGAGATCTTCAAGGCGCTGCGGACGGGCATGCTGCTGCTGCTCGACGACGGGCGGGTGCGGCTGCGCGTCGGAGAGCGGGCCGACGACTGGGCCGATGTCACGGTCGAGAGCGGCTCGAAGCTGTCGGACCGCAAGGGCGTGGCCGTGCCCGAGGCGGTGGTGCCGGTCTCGGCCCTGACGCCCAAGGACCGCGAGGATCTGGCCTTCGCCCTGCGCATCGGCGTCGACTGGGTGGCCCTGAGCTTCGTGCAGAAGCCGGAGGACATGGCCGAACTGAAGCAGATCGTGAAGGGCCGCGCCGCCTGTCTGGCCAAGATCGAGAAGCCGCAGGCGCTGAACGAGCTGGAGGCCATCCTCGACTATTGCGACGGGGTGATGGTGGCGCGCGGCGATCTCGGCGTCGAACTGGATCCGGAAGAGGTGCCGGTGGCGCAGAAGCGGATCATCCGCGCCGCCCGCCAGCGCGGCGTGCCGGTGATCGTGGCCACGCAGATGCTGGAGTCGATGACCAGCGCCCCCGCCCCGACCCGGGCCGAAGCCTCCGATGTGGCGAATGCGGTCTACGAGGGCGCCGACGCCCTGATGCTGTCGGCCGAGACGGCGTCCGGCGACTACCCGCTGGAGTCGGTCGGGATCATGAACCGGATCATCGAGCGGGTGGAACGCGACCCCCTGTGGCCGGGGCTGATGGATGCCGAACACGCCGGCATGGACGAGCACGACGTGGACGCCCTGGTCGCCGCGGCGCGAAAGGCCGGCGAGGCGCAGTCGACGGCCTGCGTGGTGGTGTTCACGACCCTGGGCGGCACGGCGCGCCGGATGTCGCGCGAGCGGCCGCTGCAGACGGTCTTGGCCCTGACGCCGAAGCCGGAGACGGCCCGGCGCCTGGCGCTGGTCTGGGGGCTTGAGCCGCGGCTGAGCCGGGAGCCCGCCTCGCTGGAGGAGGTCACCGACGACGCGGTCGAGAAGGCGGTCGAGTTCGGGCTGGCCGAGCCGGGCCAGCGGCTGCTGATCCTCGCGGGGACGCCGTTCGGCGCCCCGGGGGCTGCGAATCTGCTGCGACTGGCGCATGTTCCGATGAAGGGGCGCGGCCAAAAGGGCTGACTCCGCGAAGGTCGGCATGATCAAATATATCGGCTCGAAGCGCGCGCTGCTGGCGGAGATCGTCCGGGCGATCTCGGGCGTGCTGCCGGACGGCGGGACGGTGTGCGACCTGTTCTCGGGGTCGGCGCGGGTGGGCCACGCGCTGAAGAAGCAGGGCTTCCGGGTCTGGTCGAACGACCACAACGCCTATGCCCATGTGCTGGCCACGGCCTATGTGCAGGCCGACCGGGAGCGCTGGCAGGAGAAGGCGGAGGCCGTGCTGGCGGAGTTGCGGGCGGCAGCGCCCGAGGCCGGCTGGTTCACGAAGACCTTCTGCGAGGACGCCCGCTACTTCACGCCGGAGAACGGGGCGCGGATCGACGCGATGCGCGACCGGATCGCCGCCATGGCTCTGGAGCCGGAGCTGGAGGCCATCGCCCTGGTCAGCCTGATGGAGGCCGCCGACCGGGTCGATTCCACGGCCGGGCTGCAGATGGCCTATATGAAGTCGTGGGCGAGCCGGGCGCTGAAGCCGCTGGAACTGCGGATGCCGGATGTGCTGCCGGGCGTCCCGGCGGGACAGTGCAGGGCCACCCATGCTGACGCCGTGGAATTGGCCCCGACGGTCGAGGCGGACCTCGTCTATCTGGACCCGCCCTACAACCAGCATTCCTACCTCGGCAATTACCACTGCTGGGAGAGCCTGGTGCTGTGGGACAAGCCGGAGACCTATGGGATCGCCAACAAGCGGATCGACGTGCGGACGAGGAAGAGCGCCTTCAACAGCCGGCCCGGCATCGCCCCCGCGCTGCAGGCCGTGATCGAGGGGTTGAAGGCGCCGAACCTGATCGTCTCTTTCAACGACGAGGGCTATCTGTCGCGCGACCAGCTGGTCGGGATGCTGTCGGAACGAGGTGAGGTGCAGGTCATCGAGATCGCCCGTCCCCGCTACGTCGGGGCGCGCATCGGCATCCACAATCCCAAGGGCGAGAAGGTCGGGGCGGTCGGCCGGCTGAGGAACGTCGAATATCTGTTCGTGGTCAGCGACCGGCGCGTGAATCTCGCCGACGCGGCGTGAGCGGGAGCGTACGGAACGTGTCGGACTCCGGGCCGTTGTGTCGGCCATGGAACAGTTGACGATCACCCCCTCGCGCCGCCTCGAGGCCCGCCACGCCTACGGCCGGTCGGTGGACGCCTTCGAACCCGCGGCCTGGCGGCCGCCGTCGCCGATGCGCTTCGACAGCCGCGTCGCCAACGACGCGACGCCTGAGCCGGAGCCAACCCTGTCCCACATGGCGGACGGCGTCCCGGCCTGGCTGACCGTGGTGCTCGGCAGCGTGGTGGCCGCGCTGATGGGCGCCTTCCTGGGCGGCGCCCTGCACATCTAGGCGTCTTTGAGCAAGGCCCGGATCGGGGCCCAGCCGCGGCGGTGGGCGGGGCAGGGGCCGAGGGTCTTGAGGGCTTCCTGATGCACCGGTGCGTTGTAGCCCTTGTGCGAGGCGAAGCCGTAGCCCGGGTATTCCGCGTCCATTTCGATCATCAGCCGGTCGCGCGCCGTCTTGGCGAGGATAGAGGCCGCCGCGATCGACAGCGACAGGCCGTCGCCGCCGACCACCGTCTGCACGTCGCAGGGCAGGTTGAAGCGATAGTTTCCGTCGACGAGGGCCGCCGCGGGTTGGACCGCCATCGCCTCGATCGCCCGGCACATGGCGAGGCCGGTGGCGTGCAGGATATTGAGTTCGGCGATCTCCTCGACCGAGGCGAAGCCGACGCCCCAGGCCACGGCGCGCGCCTTGATCTCGATCTCGAGGATTTCGCGGCGCTCGGCGGTCAGGGCCTTGGAATCGTCGATGCCCTCCGGCAGATCGTCGTGGTTCAGGATCACCGCCCCCGCCGACACCGGCCCGGCCCACGGTCCGCGCCCGGCCTCGTCGACTCCGCAGACGAGGCCGCCGCACGACTGGATCAGCACGGTTTCCAGCGCCAGCGTCGGGAAGGCGCGCGCGACCTTCGGCGGCGCCTTCGCGGCGGGCTTCTTTTTCGCGGAGGCTTTCGCGGGGGTCTTCACCGGGCCGCCATCGCACGAACCTGCCGGTGACGGAAGCACTCGACGCCGTGATCGTTGACCATGCCCACAGCCTGCATGAAGGCATACACAATCACGGGGCCGCAGAAGGTGAAGCCCCGCTTCTTCAGCGCCTTGGCCATGGCTTCGGACTCAGGCGTGGCGACCGGGCGGGCGCCGCTGTCGGGCCAGTGGTTCTGGATCGGCGCGCCGCCGGCGAAGGACCAGAGCCACTCCGAGAAATCCTCGCCGCTGTCGCGCATCTCCAGCCAGATCCGCGCGCCCTTGATCGCCGCGTTGATCTTGGCGCGGGAGCGGATGATGCGGGGGTCGCCCAGCAGCCGTTCGATATCGGTCTCGCCATAGCGGGCGACGATCTCGGGGTCGAAACCGTCGAAGGCGTCGCGCATCCCCTCGCGCTTCCGCAGGATGGTGATCCACGCCAGCCCCGCCTGGAAGCCGTCCAGCACCAGCTTCTCCCACAGGGCGCGAGGGTCGTACTCGGGCACGCCCCATTCCCCGTCGTGATAGGCGACATAGAGGGGATCAGTCCCGCACCAGGCGCAGCGATGGAGTGAGTCGGGCATGGGCTCAGGGTAGCGGATCGGGCGCGAAAAAGGGCCGCGCCCGGAAGGCGCGGCCCCGAGGTTCGGTCCGGCCTGGCCGATCAGCCGGCGGTGTAGCGGTATTCGGTGATCTCGCAGACGTTGATGCGGTTACGCACCAGCTCGTCGCCGTCGGCGAAACGGGCCTTGAAGTCGAACAGGCAGGCGCCTGTGCCGTCGTCGATGTTGATCCGGACCGAGGCGCCGGACCGCAGCACGTCCTGGCCCAGGATGTCTTCTTCCCAATTACTCCGGCCGGAGTTCGAGGCGTAGAAGTGGGTCATGGTCACGCCGGTGGCGTTGATGATCAGGACCCGGCGGTCCTGGCCGTCGTTGGACTGGAAGCCCATCGTGCCGAAGGCGACAGCCGAGATGGCGGCCGCCAGTACGGCGCGGCGTGCGAAATTCTTCAACATTTTACGGATCCTTGAACGGATGCGCCCCCTTGCGCATCGCCCACCTAACACCGATGGGCGAACTGCGTCGAGAAGGTGGCGCGAGATTCTCCGGCACGGAGACTCCCCAGGCCGAAATCACTCCACCTGGGCGAAGGCCCTGACCGGAAACGTCCCGAAGGCCTTCACCTTCGGCGGGGCGGCGGTGAAGCGGAAGCCGGCGTCGGGCAGGAGCTCCAGCCCGCGCATGTGCTCGCAGATGGGGATGCCGGCCCCCAGCAGCAGGGTGTGGGCCGGGCGTGAGCGGGCGCGGGTGTCGTCGATGTTGTGGGAGTCGATGCCGACCAAGGCTGCGCCGGCCTCGACGAGGAAGGCGGCGGCGGCCTCGGTCAGGAAGGGGTGGTCCTCGAAATAGGCGTCGGTTCGCCAGTGGCGGGCCCAGCCGGTGTGGACCAGCACCGCCCTGTCTCGCAGGTCGAGCCCCGCGAACCGGTCGGCGCCGACGGCCTGCACATCGCCGGCCCGCACCACCAGCCCCGGCAGGGCGGCGACGCGGTCGAGGCCGACCTGGCTGAGGTCCTCCCCGTCGGCGTAGCGGTGGAAGGGGCTGTCCAGATAGGTGCCGGTGTTGCCGACCATCTCGATGCGGCCGATCTGGAATTCGGTGCCGGGATCGTAGTTGGCCCGCGAGGCCTCGCGGCTGAGGTGGTCGCAGATCAGCGGCGCCGGCAGGCCCTTATAGGTGACCATGCCGTCTTCGATGGTGTGGCTGAGATCGATCAGCGGCACGGCGGTCTCCACGGCGACGAGAGCTTGAGCCTAGGCCATCGCCAGCCCGGCGTCTTCCCGGAGGGGGCGAGAAGTCGCTGGCCTTTTTCCGCTTTCGGGAGTGTAGTTCGTGTCCGGTCCAACCTTCGGTCGAACCTGGAAATGGAGAATCGCCATGGCCAACACCCTGATCCGCTTCACCCTCGCCGGTTTCGGCTTCGCCGCCGTCGCCGCCAGCGCGCTCTACTCGCCGCCCGGCTCGACCTACTCGGCCGATGTCGGCCGGCCCTGTTTCGCCGCGTCCGAGGTGCATAATTTCCGCGGCGACGACGCCGGCCCCGTCTATGTCCGCGCCCGGGTCTCGGAAGTGTTCGAACTGACCACGGCGGGTTGTCCGGGCATCCACTTCGCCAACGGCCTGAACCTTCGGCCCGATGGCGTGTCGACCCAGCTCTGCGTCGGCGACAGGGGCCGCTTCATGCCGTCCGGGGCGGGGACCACCGGCGTCGTCTGCGCCTTCCAGGTCACCCGCAAGCTGACCCGCGAGCAGGTCGCCGCCCTGCCGGACCGCTGGCAGCCCTGATCAACCTCCGGACAGCCAGTCCGGACGCCGCACGGACACGGCGCGGCCCTCGACGGTGAGCGCGCCCTCCAGTCGGTCCAGCCGCAGCAGGGCCATGGCGGCGCCGTCCATGCCGGTCAGCACCTCGCCGGCGCGCAGGTCGCCGTTCAGCACCTCGGCGCCGTAGGGCGGCGGCGGGCCGTCGAAGGCGATCGGGAGCATGCGGTTCTTGATGCTGCCCCGCCGCTTCATCCGCGACGTGGTCTCCTGGCCGACGAAACAGCCCTTCTGGAAGTCGATGCCGTTCAGCAGGTCGAAATCGGCCTCGATCGGATAGGTCCTGTCGGAGGGCGCGTCGGCGGCCGGGTCGGGGACTCCGACGGCGAGGCGGTGGACCTGGTAGTCGGCTTCGGTGGCGCTCCCGTCGCCGTGGCCGCCGTAGCGCCGACCGCCCAGGCCGGGCGCGCGGGGGTCGACGGTGAAGCCGTCGGCGACCTCCGGCCAGGAGGCGAAGACCGGGCGGTCGTCGGCCTCGACCGCGATCTGGGCCCTGAGCTTGTACATCGACAGCCGCTGCAGCAGCGCCTCGCGGCGGTCGGCGGCGACGTCGAGCAGAACCCCGTCCGTCTCGCCGTGCAGGAACAGGTCGAACAGCAGCCGGCCGGGCGGGGAGAGCAGGGCGCCGAAGCGTAGCTCTCCGTCCGCCAGCGTCTCGACGTCCTGGGTCAGGAGATTGTGCAGGAACGGTTTGGCGTCCGGACCGGAAACCCGGATCAGGGCGCGGCTGTCGAGGCGGGCGATGCGGGTCGTCATACGGTCCAGATAGGGCGTCGCGTGCCTGTGGACCACACCTGTTGGCCCCTGATGAACGGCGAGAATCCGTATACGGTCCAATCATGACGGCCCGGTTCCCCATCCTCTATATCGCCGAGGCGGGCGCGCAGGACGCGGTGCTGTCGTGCGGGGTGCTGGCCTATCTGGTCGGGGCCATGCCGCAGGCGCGGTTCACCGTGGTCGGATCGCCGGCCAGCGCGCCGCTGTTCGCCGACACGCCGCGGCTGGACCGGCTGATCGTGCTGGAGAAGGAGACGCGGCTCGACTGGTTCGGCCTGTGGAACCAGGTGCGGGCGACGAACTGGGGTCTGGTCGTCGACATGCGCGGCTCGGCCCTCTCCGGGAAGCTGAAGCGTCAGAAGCGGGCGGTGCGCGGCGAGCGCGAGCCGGGCGTGCACGCCGTGGAGCTGGCGGCTCGGGTGCTGCAACTTGATGAAGTTCCGGCCCCTAGGCTGTTCGTGTCCGAGGCGACGCAGGCGGCGACCGACGCCCTGATCCCGCCGGGCGACGGGCCGATCCTCGCTGTCGGGCCGGGGGCCGAATGGATGGGCCGGCGCTGGCCCGCCGAGCGGTTCGCCAAGGTGGCCGCGGCCCTGGTCGGCGAGGGCGGGCCGCTGGAGGGCGGCCGGGTGCTGGTCGTGGGAACGGAGGCCGACCGGGACGCCGCCCACACCATCCGGCTGAGCCTGCCGCGCCACCGGACGATCGAACTTCACGGCCGGCTGAGCCCCTTGCAGGCGGTGGCGGCGGTGGGACGCTGCGCCCTCTACCTCGGCGGAGACTCGCTGTGGACCGACCTGGCTGTGGCGTCGGGGGTTCCGGTGGTGGCGGCCTATGGACCGTCGGACGAGGTCGAGCGGGGGCCCTGGGGCGGGATCGCCGTGCGCGGGCCGCGCTCGGTCGACGAGTACCGCAAGATCGATCCGCGGCTGGACCAGGCCATCGAACACATGAACGACCTGCCGGCCGATCGGGTGCTGAAGGCGGCTCGCAAGCTTCTGGCCGAGCGGGTATAGGGCCGGGCCATGACCCAGACATACGACCTGATCGTCCGCGGCGGCGAGGTGGCCAATCACGCCGGGCGGGGCATGGCCGACGTCGGGGTGATCGACGGACGGATCGCCTTCGTCGGCGACCTGTCGCAGGCGACGGCCGGCGAGACGGTGGATGCGGCGGGCCTGACGGTTCTGCCGGGCGTCATCGACACCCAGGTCCATTTCCGCGAACCGGGGCTGGAGTGGAAGGAAGATCTGGAGACCGGGTCGCGGGCGGCGGCGCTGGGCGGGGTCACCGCCGTGTTCGAAATGCCGAACACCGAGCCGAACACCACCGACCCCGACACCCTCGCCGACAAGCTGGAGCGGGCGCGGGACCGGATGTGGACCGACCACGCCTTCTATATCGGCGGCACGCATGAAAATGCGCGGTTCCTCGGGGAGCTGGAGCGGCTGCCGGGGTGCTGCGGGGTCAAGGTGTTCATGGGGGCCTCGACCGGGACCCTGCTGGTCGCCGATGACGACGGCGTGCGCGAGGTGCTGCGCCATGTGAAGCGGCGCGCGACCTTCCACTCCGAGGACGAATACCGGCTGGCCGACCGGCGGCCGCTGGCCCGCGCCGGCGACTGGACCAGCCATCCGGAGGTGCGCGACCCCGAGAGCGCGATCATGTCGACGCGCCGTCTGGTGCGGCTGGCGCGGGAGACGGGGGCCCGCATCCATGTGCTGCACGTGACCACGGCCGAGGAGGTCGAGTTCCTGGCCGGCCACAAGGACGTGGCGACGATGGAGCTGACGCCTCAGCACCTGACCCTGGATGGGGACGAGGCCTATGAGCGGCTGAAGGGTCTGGCGCAGATGAACCCGCCGATCCGCAACAACTATCACATCGCCGGCCTGTGGCGGGGGATCGAGCAGGGCGTGGCGGACGTGCTGGGCTCGGACCACGCGCCGCATACGCTGGAGGAGAAGGCCCGGCCCTATCCGGCCTCGCCGTCGGGGATGCCGGGGGTGCAGACGCTGGTGCCGGTGATGCTGACCCATGTGGCGAACGGGCGGCTGAGCCTGGACCGGTTCATCGACCTGACCAGCCACGGGACCAACCGGGTGTTCGGCATCGCCGGCAAGGGGCGGATGGCCGAGGGCTATGACGCCGACCTGACGCTGGTCGACCTGAAGGCGAAGCGGGTGATCAAGCATGAGGACATGGCCAGCCGCTGCGGCTGGACGCCGTTCGACGGTTTCGAGGCGACCGGCTGGCCGATGGCGACGATCGTGCGCGGCCGGGTGGTGATGCGCGACGGCGAGCTGATCGGAAGCGCCCACGGGCGGCCGGTGCGGTTCCAGGAGACGCTGGCCTGACGGGAACTTCCCGGACTCTCCACGATTCCCTTGTCGTGGAAGGAGTTACGCCATGAGCAAACGCGAACTGATCGAACCCAATCCCGGCGACAAGCGCTATGCCCGCAGGGACGAGGAGGGCCGCTTCACCGAGATGGTCGACGTTGGCCGGTCGCTGTCGCAGGACCGGCGGCGCGAGGCGAAGCACGAGGCGCCGAAGGGCCAGGGCGACCGGGGCGACCGGCGCAACTAGCGCGGCTGGAGGATGAAGCCGGCGATGTCGTCGACGACGCCGGGGGCCAGCGGCAGGTCGGGGTTGCTGTAGGTCGCCGCGTTGGCGGCGCGGTCGGCGGGCGCGACCTTGAGCAGGTGGTTGACGCCCTCCCAGATCTTCAGAGCGGCGTCCGGCCGGGCGGCGGCGAGCGCCTCGGCGTCGGCGACGCTCACTTGGATGTCGGTGGTTCCCTGGCCGATCATCACCGGGCCCTCGTAGGCCGTGACCAGCGCCGCGGGGTCGAGCGGCAGCCATGAGATCATGTAGGGCTGGACCGAGGGGCGGAACAGGGCGACCAGCTGCGGCGGGATCTCGGCGACCGGGCGGCCGGCTTCGAGTTCGGCGAGGATGGCCAGGGCCTGACCGAGCAGGGGCTCGGGGACGCCGGCCAGCTGTTCGCGCAGCACGGCGCCGATCGGACGGCCGGCGCCGGACAGCAGCACCAGGCCGCAGACGGCGTCGTCGGCCTCGCCCGCGGCGACGAGGGCGACCAGGGCGCCCTCGCTGTGGCCGATCAGCCAGGCGCACGGCTGGCCGGTCAGCCGGGCCGTCTCGGCGGCCCAGGCGCGGGCGTCGTCGGCGTAGTCGGTGAATTTCAGGTCGGCCTCGGAGGTCAGGGCGGAGGCGCTCTCGCCGATGCCCCGCTTGTCGGTGCGGACCGTGGCCACGCCGTGCCCGGCGAGCCCCTCGGCCAGCAGGCGGTAGCTGGAGGCCGAGACCCCGAGCGGGCTGTTGCCGTCCCGGTCGGTTGGCCCGGAACCGGCGATGATCAGGGCCGCGGCGCGGGCGCCGCCCTCGGGCGCCAGCAGGGCTCCGTGCAGGGGGGCCGGCTCCGACGGCAGGGTCACGGGCGCGGAGACCGGGTCGGACAGCAGGGCGGCGGCGAGGATCAGGCTGAGCATGGCGGTCTCCGTGGTCAGAAGGGCTGCCGGTCGGGGTCGGTGCGCCAGACGCGCCAGCTCTCGATCACCGAAAGCAGGGCGGCGGCGACGACGGCGCCGATGAGCAGCTGATAGCCAAGGGGCTGGGGCGCGACGGGGGCGGCGGCGAGACCGACGAGGCCGATCAGGAAGAAGAGCCGGCCGGCGAGGCGGTTGGAGCGGTCCCAGGCGAGGCGGCTCTTGTAGCTCCACGGGGTGCGGACGCCGGCGAGCGGATTGGGGCCGACGCGGCCCAGCACGGCCCCGATAAGCAGGAACAGGGCGGCGAGGCCCGCCATGGGGACGGCCGAGCCCAGCGAGGTCAGGTCGGTGAGGCTGGACACGCCGGAGAACAGGGTCAGGCCGAGGAAGGTGAGCAGGATCAGCACCTGGCCGGAGCGGAGGGCCCGGGCCCGGGCCCTGTCCTCCGCCCGGGCGGCGGCGGCTCCCATGCCGCCGGCGAACACGCCGGTCAGCAGGCCGAGGACGACGATGCCGCCGCCGATGGCCTCGCGCCCGGCCCAGGCGTCGGCCTGGCCGTCGGCGCCGTAGTGGTAGGGCATCACTTCCAGCGGGCCGGCGAGGAAGATCCAGACGCCGGCGGCGACGATCAGCAGGGTGACCGCGACGGTGGCGCGGTCGGCGGCGGTCAGGCGGGTCATGGGCGGGGCTCCTCTTCGGGATCGGGGGCGCGGGCGCCGGTCATCTGCAACAGGAAGGCGAGGGCCTCCTCGACGGCGGATATCTCCAGCCGGTAGCGGATCGAGGCCCCGTCGCGCTCGGGCGAGACCAGGCCGGCCTCCTTGAGGGCGTTGAGGTGGCCGGTGATGGTCGGCCAGCTCATGTCGAAGGCGGCGGCGATGTCGCCGGACGCCAGCGGCCCCTTGCGCAGCATCTCGACGATGCGGCGCCGTACCGGGTGGGACAGGGCCTTGAACAGGGCGTTCATAGGAAAGAGGCTAATTAGGAAAGTCCCTAATAGCAATCCGGCGACGTCGGAAATTCGGTGTGACAGAGTCGGCAGCGGGTCCGAAAATTCGAGGTGGCGGAGTCGGCAGAGTCGGCAAACGCCGGAGCGTTCGTTGTTTGCCGGACCCTGTGGCGGGCCGGGCGGAGTTCGATTGTCAAAGACCGGGCGAGGCGACGTCTCGGCGAAGGCGCACATCATAGGGGAGCCTCGCCCTCAGGCGGGTTCATGACGCTGACGTCGTGGCGGAGTGGAGGGAAAACAGCGGGTTAGCCGATGAAAGTGTGACGGCTGGCGGCGGATTTGCAGCGCAGCAATCCTTCCTGTCGTCAGCCTCCGGCGCTCCGCAGGCGCGACCGGGGGACCCGGCGGCGCCGAAGGCGATTTGTTCGCGCCGGCTGACTGAAACAGCGGCGCACCGACAGGGTCGCGCTCACGCGCGCCGCCGGGTCCCCCGGTCGCGGCGCTGAAGCGCCTCGCCGGAGGATGACGAAAGCGGGGAGGCTGCTTCCGCTTGCGACCCGTTGCGGACGTTTGGACGGTGGCAGATCATCGGCGAATGACAGCAGCGATCAAGCCGAGCGTGGCGACCCCGCAGTTCCGCACAGCACTGTTGCGGGCGCTCAAAAATGATTTCCCCAGTTGCGAGCCGCATATCCATCCAGCGGCGGGAGCGCGTGTCGCATTCCAGCTTTTCGACGCTGACGGAAATGCTCGAAGCCAGTTGGTGACCATCAGCCGGCACACAACGGATACGCTGACGCGATCAGGGTTGTATCGGATGATCCAGAACGCGGGCGCGACTGACACCGGCTTTCCCAAGGAGCTTGGCGGTCGCTGAGCGATGTCCGCTATCCACCCGCAGGCGTCGGTCCGCTTTCGACCCGTTGCGGACTCTGTTCGGTCGCACGACATTAAGCTATGCCTTATGCCGAACACGATGGACACCGCATCTTCTACACGGTTCAAGGCAGTGGGCCAGTCATGGTTCTGCTGCATGGCCACCTGCTGAGTTCAGCCTCTTGGCGAGATGGCGGTTTCGCTCAAGCTCTCGGAGACGGCCACACGGTCGTTCTCATCGACGCCTTGGGCCATGGCTTCAGTGACAAGCCGAACGCCCCCTCCGCTTATCGGCGGGAGCGTCGTGCCGGCGAGGTCATTGCCGTTCTCGATGCCATCGGAGCCGGGAGCTTCCATCTCGTGGGTCATTCCATGGGCGGTTGGACGGCAGTCGGATTGGCGCAGGCCACACCGGGCCGCCTGCTCTCGGTAACGCTGGGCGGATGGAACCCCGTGCAGGGCATCGCGGCAGGGCTTCCGGCCGGGGTGACAGGGCCAGTCCCGTTTGCCCGGGTCCTTGGCATGGCCCGGGCGACCGCCCCTGATCTCGTCTCGTGGGTGACTGCCGAGAACGAGTCAGGATTGCGCGCCTGCTGGGAGGCGATGGACGACCTCGACGGCGCGGCTGAGGTGCTTCTCGGCTGTGGGTGCCAGGTGCTGCTCTGGAGCGGGCGCGACGACGCGAGAGGGACGTCTATGCAGACACTCGCAGACCATTTCGGATGGGAGATGCTTTGGACCGAAGGCGATCACCTAACTGTCGTGACCAAGCATGGCGAGGAGAACGCGCTGCTGGTCCGGCAGGCCATCGAGAAGCATTGAAGACTGCTGGCGGCAACGTCCGCTTCCCACCCATTGCAGCCCTCCACAGTGTCCGCTTGCGGCGCATTGCCCCCCCAGCTCACCCCGTCGTCATCCTCGGGCTTGACCCGAGGATCAGAGGTGGGAGGCGGGCTGAGCGGCGGTGGCGGCCCGGCGAGCGTGACCGTGCATCGTTCGACCGGGCGCCGGGGGGTCTGATCCTCGGGTCGAGCCCGAGGATGACGGGGAAGGGGTGGTGGACGTCGCCCTCAGATCGAGAAGCTGACCCCGCAGCCGCAGCTGGAGGCCGCGTTCGGGTTGCGGACGACGAACTGGGCGCCGGCGAGGTCGTCGACGAAGGCGATCTCGGAGTTCTTGAGGAAGGGCAGGGAGACGGGGTCGACGAGGGCGGCCTGGCCGGCGGTTTCGATGCGCAGGTCGTCGGGATCGGCGGCCTCAACCAGTTCGAAACGGTACTGGAAGCCGGAGCAGCCGCCGCCGTCGACGGCGACGCGCAGCATGACCGGGCGGCCCTCGGCCCCGGCCAGTTTCGCGAGGCGGGCGGCGGCGCTGTCGGACAGGGTCAGGCCGTGGCCGCCGGCGTGGGGCGAAATCTGGAAGGTCGGGGCGGATTGGACGGTGCTCACGGGGCTCTATATGAGGCGCGGACGGGCGATCGCAAAGGCCCGCCGGAGAATGAGCCGCCGTGTTGATCCCTGAGCGTGCGCCGTACGCCGAATACCCCGAGCACAGCCGCGGCCGGCTGACTCCGGAGCCGATCAGCCGCACGCGCAACGCCTATGCCCGGGACCGCGACCGGATCATCCACGCCACCGCCTTCCGCCGCCTGAAGGAGAAGACCCAGGTCTTCGTGGCGCACGAGGGCGACCACTACCGGACCCGGCTGACGCACAGCCTGGAGGTGGCGCAGATCGCGCGGTCGCTGGCCCATGCGCTGCGGCTGGACACCGACCTGGCGGAGACGGTGGCGCTGGCCCACGACCTCGGCCATCCGCCGTTCGGCCACGCCGGCGAGGACGAGCTGCAGGCGCGGATGGAGCGCTGGGGCGGCTTCGACCACAACGTCCAGACCTTCCGGGTGGTGACCCGACTGGAGGAGCGCTATCCGCAGTTCGACGGGCTGAACCTGAGCTGGGAGACCGTCGAGGGGGTGGTCAAGCACAACGGGCCGGTGGCGCACCGGCTGGACGAGCCGGCGTGGCGGGCCATCGCCGACTATGCGCCCGGTTGGGACCTGAGGCTGGACAGTTTCGCCTCGCTGGAGGCGCAGGCGGCGGCGATCGCGGACGACATCGCCTACAACAACCACGACGTCGACGACGGGGTGCAGGCGGGGCTGTTCACCCTGGAGGACCTGTCGGACGTGCCGCTGATCGGGCCGGTGCTGCACGGAGTGCGCAGGGACTGGCCGGACATCGACGAGCGGATGGTGCGGATCGAGGCGGTGCGCCGGATGATCGGCGTCATGGTCGAAGACGTGCTGGCCGAGACGGAGGCGCGGATCGAGGACGGCGCGGTGCGCTCGACCGAGGACGTGCGGACGGCGGGGCGGCCGCTGGTCGGTTTCTCGCACGGCATGCTGGCCGACCTGGGCGTGCTGCGGAAATTCCTGTTCGAGCGGATGTACCGCCACTATCGCGTCAACCGCACGCGCAGCCAGGCGCGGCGGCTGCTGGGCGAGATGTTCGAGCTGTTCATGGCCGACCCGGGGACGCTGCCGCCCGAGTGGTCGGGCAAGGCGGGGACCAGCGACGAGGCGCGGCGGGCGCGGGCGGTGTGCGACTACATCGCCGGCATGACCGACCGCTATGCGATCGAGGAGCACAGGAAGCTGTTCAGCCTCGATCTGGCGCTGGATCTGTAGAGCGCCCTCCACCGCCGTCATCCCCGGACTTGATCCGAGGATCAGAGGCAAAGCCGGGCTGTGCGGTGGAGACGGCCCGGGGACGGCGTCCGCGCGACCTTCGACGGAGCACCGGACGGTCTGGCCCTCGGGTCAAGCCCGAGGGTGACGGGCAAGGGCGCCAGAACCCGCCTGAAAAAGGACTCGGACCGGGATAGAGTGTCGGTCCCGCGTCTCGATTCGCGCGGCAGGACGGAAGGCGCGGCCATGTCTCACGAAGATCCCTATCGTCCCAATCCGGGCCGCGACCGCGGCGCCTATACGCCGCCGACGGACGACGACCTGCCGTTCAACCGCCAGGGCTACGACCCGCGCCGCGGCGGCGGGGGAGGCGGCGGCGGCAAGGCCCCGCCGATGACGCTGATCATCTCGGCGGTGGTGCTGCTGGTGCTGATCGTGGCCGTGGTGGTCTATTACCGGGCCGGGCCGCGGTCCTCGGACGACGCGCCTCCGGCCGTCGGCACGCCGGTGGGCGAGATCAGGTCGGACGCGCCGATCGACGCCCAGCCGGTCGATCCGACCGCCGGCATCGACGTCTACGCCGGCGAGGAGCCGGTCCCGGCGGCCCCGACCTTCATTCCGCCGCCGGAAGCGGTGCAGCCGCGACCCGCGCCCGCGCCCGTCGAGACCGCGCCGGAGCCGGCCCGGCCCGCGCCGGCGCCGACGACCCCGCCGCCCGCGAAGAAGGCCGAACCGGCTCCGGCCGGCGGGACCTCGGGCGTGCAGATCGGCGCCTTCTCGACCCCGAGCCTGGCCGAGCGCGAATACAATGCCGTGGTCGGCCGCTATCCGGCCCTGACCGAGGGCGGCAGCCGGCGGGTGCAGGAGGTGACGGCCTCGAACGGTTCGACCGTCTATCGCACCACCATCACCGGCCTGAGCCGCGAGCGGGCGACCGGGCTATGCAACGCCATCAAGGCCTCGGGCGGGGACTGCATCGTCCGGTGACGCGTTCGGCGGCGATCTACGGTTGCAGCGGGCACAGGCTGACGGAGGACGAGAAGGCCTTCTTCGCCGAGGTCCGGCCGTGGGGCTTCATCGTCTTCCGCCGCAATGTCGACAGCCCGGACCAGATGCGGGCCCTGACCGACGAGATGCGCGACTGCGTCGGCGACCCCGACGCGCCGGTGCTGATCGACCAGGAGGGCGGCCGGGTGCAGCGGATGGGCCCGCCGCACTGGGCCAAATATCCGCCGGCCGAGGCGTATCTGAAGGCGACGAACGATCCGCTGGCGGCGCGCGAACTGGCGAGGCTGGGCGCGCGGCTGATGGCGCACGACCTGAAGTCGGCGGGGGTGAACGTCGACTGCGCGCCGGTGCTGGACGTGCCGGTGCCCGGGGCCCACGACATCATCGGCGACCGGGCGTATGCGCGGGATCCGGCGACGGTGGCGATGCTGGGCCGGGCGGCGGCCGAGGGACTGCTGGCCGGCGGGGTGCTGCCGGTGATCAAGCACATGCCGGGGCACGGGCGGGCCTTCGCCGACAGCCACCACGACCTGCCGGTGGTGCATGCGGACCTGAAGACGCTGGACGGCTGGGATTTCGCGCCGTTCAGGGCGCTGTCGGACATGCCGCTGGCGATGACGGCGCATGTGGTGTTCGACGCGGTCGACCCGAAGCGGCCGGCGACCACCTCGAGGAAGGCGCTGAAGCTGATGCGCGAGGGGCTCGGCTTCGGCGGGCTGATCATGACCGACGACCTGTCGATGAAGGCGCTGACGGGAAGCCTGCGGGAGCGGGCGGAGGCGGCGCTGGAGGCGGGCTGCGACGTGGTCCTGCACTGCAACGGCGAGCTCGGCGAGATGCGGCAGGTGGCCGAGGGCGTCGGCGGGCTGAAGGGCAAGGCCGGCAAGCGGGCGGCGGCGGCGCTGGCTCGGATCGTGCGCGAGGTGGAGCCGCTGGACGTGTTCGCGGCGCGCGACCGGTTCGACGCCCTGATGGCCGGCAAGGTCGAAGCGGCGCGGGGCCCTGACGTGGGGGAGGCGCAGGCGTGACCGACGCGTTCCAGCCCAATCTGGACTTCGCCGCCGTCGAACAGGCCGACGACCGCGAGGCGTTCGTGGTCGATCTGGAGGGCTACGAAGGGCCGCTGCACGTGCTGCTGGCGCTGGCGCGGACGCAGAAGGTCGACCTGCTGAAGCTGTCGATCACCCGGCTGGCCGAGCAGTATCTGGCCTTCGTGCACGAGGCGCGGCGGCGGAATTTCTCCCTGGCGGCGGACTATCTCGTGATGGCCTCATGGCTGGCCTATCTGAAGTCGCGCCTGCTGCTGCCGCGCACCGACAGGAAGGGCGAGGAGGCGCCCGCCGAGGAGATGGCCGCGGCCCTGGCCTTCCGGCTGCAGAAGCTGGAGGCGATGAGGAAGGCGGTGGAGGCGATCACCGCCCGGCCGCGGCTGAAGCGCGACGTGTTCACGCGCGGCGACCCGGAGGCGCTGGTGATCATCCCGTCCGACCGGATCGACGCCAGCCTGTACGAGCTGATGGCCGCCTATGTGACACAGCGGCGGCGCGAGGAGCAGCGCCACTACAATCCCGGCCAGCGGGTCGAGGCCTTCGGGCTGGAGGCCGCGCGGGACTGGCTGAGGGACATTTTGCCGAGGCTGGAGGAGTGGACGCCGCTGGAGCGGGTGGCGCCGGAGAAGCATGGCGAGGCGGGGCCGTCGCAGGCCAGCTTCACCGCCTCGACGCTGTCGGCCAGCCTGGAGCTGGTCAAGGAGGGGGCCATGGACGTGAAACAGGCCGAGGCCTTCGCCGAGCTGTATCTGAAGCGGCGGGGCAAGGGTCAGCCGCTGGAGCTGGTGCCTTGATCCAGTTCGCGCCGGACCATCTGGAGATCGAGCGCCGGGTCGAGGCGCTGCTGTTCGCGGCGGCCGGACCGTTGTCGGCGGCGGAGATCGCGCGGCGGCTGCCCGAGGGGGCGGACGTCGGCGGGGCGATCTCGGCGCTGCGCGAGCGCTACCAGGGGCGGGGAGTGGAGCTGGAGTGCGTCGCCGACCGCTGGCGGTTCCGCACGGCGCCGGATCTCAGCTTCATGATGACCGAGGAGCGGGAGGAGCCGCGGCGGCTGTCGAAGGCGGCGCTGGAGACGCTGGCGATCATCGCCTACCACCAGCCCTGCACCCGGGCCGAGATCGAGAGCGTGCGGGGGGTGTCGCTGTCCAAGGGGACGCTGGACCTGCTGCTGGAGCTGGGGTTCGTGCGGCTGAAGGGCCGGCGGCGGACGCCGGGGCGGCCGGTGACCTACGCCACGGCCGACAAGTTCCTCGAGCATTTCAGCCTGTCGAGCCTGTACGACCTGCCGGGGGTGGCCGAGATGAAGGCGGCGGGGCTGCTGGACCTGTCGATCCCGGTCGGGTTCGAGGTGCCGGACCCGTCGCGGGCCTCGGATGACGACGATGCGCCCCTGCTGGCGGGCGAGGAGGACAGCCCGGAGTTCGCGCAGGATTTCGTCAAGGAGGACTGAGCTCCCGGCCGGACCCCTCCACCCCTTCGGGGTCCCCCTCCCCATCGCTGCGCGACAGGGAGGAGACAGCCGCCTCGCTCCGTCTCCTCCCCGCGAAGTGGGGAGGGGGACCGCGAAGCGGTGGAGGGGTGATGCATTCCCGCAGAACCCTTGCTAATCCGCTGCGATGATCGCACGCCTTCGTCCCGTTCCGTTCGACCTCGGTCCCGTCCATTTTGTCGGCATAGGCGGCATCGGCATGAGCGGCATCGCCGAGATCATGCTCAAGATCGGCTATTCGGTGCAGGGCTCGGACGCGAAGGCCAGCGCCAATACCGAACGGCTGGAAAAGCTGGGCGCGAAGATCTTCATCGGCCACGATGCGGCGCATGTCGGCGATACGGTGTCGGCGGTGGTCTATTCGACCGCGGTCAAGGCCGACAATCCCGAGATGGTGGTCGCCCGCGAGCGGCGCATTCCGCTGGTGCGGCGGGCAGAGATGCTGGCCGAGCTGATGCGGCTGCAGTTCTCGATCGCGGTCGGGGGGACGCACGGCAAGACCACCACGACCTCGATGGTGGCGGCCATCCTCGACGCCGGCGGGCTGGACCCGACGGTGGTCAACGGCGGCATCATCAACGCCTATGGCACCAACGCCAAGGTCGGCGACGGCGACTGGATCGTGGTGGAGGCCGACGAGAGCGACGGCAGCTTCCTGCGCCTCAAGTCGACCGTGGCCATCGTCACCAACATCGACCCGGAGCACCTGGACCACTACGGCGACTTCGACGGGGTGCGGAAGGCGTTCGTGGACTTCGTCGAGAACATCCCCTTCTACGGCTTCGCCGCCGTCTGCCTCGACCATCCCGAGGTGCAGCGGCTGGTGGCCTCGATCGATAACCGGCGGCTGGTGACCTACGGGATCAATCCGCAAGCCATGGTGCGGGCCGACAACTGCGTCATGGGCGCGGACGGCTGCCGCTTCGACGTGGTCATCCAGGGGCGGGGTATGGCGGCGCTGGACGAGCCGACGCGGATCGAGGGGCTGCACCTGCCGATGGCCGGCTGGCACAATGTCTCCAACGCCCTGGCGGCGAGCGCCGTGGCGCGCGAGCTGGACGTCTCGGACGAGGCGATCAAGGCCGGACTGGCCGGGTTCGGCGGGGTGCGGCGGCGCTTCACCACCACGGGCGTGGTCGGCGGGGTGCGCATCGTCGACGACTACGGCCACCACCCGGTCGAGATCGCCGCCGTGCTGAAGGCCGCGCGGCAGGTGGCGGAAGGCCGCGTCATCGCCGTGGTTCAGCCGCACCGCTACACCCGGCTGCGCGACCTGATGGAGGAGTTCTCGACCTGTTTCTCGGACGCCGATGCGGTGATCGTGGCCGACGTCTATCCAGCCGGGGAGACGCCGATCGAGGGGGTCGACAAGGAGGCGCTGGTGGAGGGCATCCGCCGCTTCGGGCACCGGAGCGTGCAGCCGCTGGAGAGCGTCGAGGCGCTGCCGGGCGTGGTGGCGGCGGAAGCGAAGGCCGGCGATCTGGTAGTGCTGCTGGGCGCGGGGGACATCACCCAGTGGGCCTACGCCCTGCCGGCGCAGCTGGAGGGGCTGGGTTGAGCGAGGAAGCACCCGAGGAGCGGATGGTGGCACTCCACAGTCTTGCCGCCGAGTACTCGCAAAAACTCGACCTCACCAACCCTGTCCTGAGCCGGTCAGCGCTCTCCACAGCGCGAGATGGTTGGTGGTTCGACCTGACGTTGGTCTCGGCTGAAGACGCTGATGATGATGACGGACCGGCTTGGTGGTTCAGCCTCATTCGGCGAGAGGACGGTGTGGATGCGGTCCAGTCCGAAGCGACGCTCGGCAATGAAGAGCGCCTCCTGTTCGAACTGTTTTCAAGCGTCACGCACGAACTTGCGCGACAAGGCCTAGACGCGATCGAGGGAAGCGATTTCCGCCCTCAAATGTTCGCTGATCAACACCGCTTGTTGGCGGCCATCAACCCGGGTTGGGCGGCGCTGAAAGCGGAACAGCATCGCCGGCTGTTGGCGCAAAGCCCGGCTCAGGACGTAGCCGATGTGGACTGACTCCCTCCCTCCTGTTCGCGGCAAGCTCCTGCGTGACGAGCCGCTCGGGCCGTTCACCTGGTTCCGGGTGGGCGGGAAGGCCGATGCGCTGTTCATACCGGCCGACGCCGACGATCTGGCGGATTTCTTGAAGGCGCTGGACCCCCGCGTGCCGGTGACGGTGCTCGGCGTCGGCTCGAACGTCATCGTGCGCGACGGCGGGGTCGAGGGGGTGGTGATCCGGCTGGCCGGGCGGCCGTTCGCGGGGATCGCGACCGACGGCGACATCATCACGGCCGGCGCGGGCGCGCTGGACTCGATGGTGGCGAGGGCTTCGGCCAAGGCGGGGCTGGCGGGGCTGGAGTTCTACGCCGGGATTCCGGGCACCATCGGCGGGGCCCTGACGATGAACGCCGGCTGCTACGGGGCGGAGACCAAGGATATCCTCGTCTCGGCCTGGGGGCTGAACCGGAAGGGGGAGCGGGTCGACTACGCGCTCGGCGACTTCGGCTACACCTATCGGCATTCCGAGGCGCCGGCGGACATCATCTGGATCGAGGCGATCTATCGCGGCACGCCCGACGATCCCGAGGCGGTCGCGGCCCGCATCGCCGAGATCACTTCCCGCCGCGAGCAGACCCAGCCGATCCGGGAGAAGACCGGCGGCTCGACCTTCAAGAACCCGCCGGGGCATTCGTCGTGGAAGCTGGTCGACGAGGCGGGCTGGCGCGGCAAGCTGTTCAAGGCGACCGGGGGCGGGGCCATGTTCAGCGAGCTGCACTCCAACTTCATGATCAATCCCGGCGAGGCCACGGCGGCCGACATCGAGGGGCTGGGCGAGGCGGTGCGGGCGGACGTGCTGGCGAAGACCGGCGTTCAGCTGGATTGGGAGATCAGGCGGATCGGACGGGCCTGAGTCTCCCCTTCCCCTCGAGGGGGAAGGGGTCGGGGGATGGGGTGGAGGCAGGCCGTGTCAGACAGTGGCGCGGGAGGCGTCGTCGATCTTCGTCCTGACGGAGCCCATCCGCTCTCAATCGACAACCATCCTGCCTCCACCCCACCCAACCCTCCCCCTCGAGGGGAGGGCTTTTCTGTTCACGGACCCGATTGGTTGACGGGCTGTTAAGGACGGTTGCCGCATTGCGGAGACTGTTCCGGAGCTTCGCATGACCCGCCCCTTCGCAGACCTTCACGTCGCCGTGCTGATGGGCGGACTGTCGGCGGAGCGCGAGGTGTCGCTGAGCTCGGGCAAGGGCTGCGCCGACGCCCTGGAAGGGCAGGTCGCCAAGGTCAGCCGGGTCGACGCCGGGCGCGATCTGGCCGAGGTGCTGACGGCGCTGAAGCCGGACGTGGTGCTCAACGCCCTGCACGGGGCCTGGGGCGAGGACGGCTGCGTCCAGGGCGTGCTCGAGACCCTGGCCATCCCCTACACCCATTCCGGCGTGCTGGCCTCCGCCCTGGCCATGGACAAGCACAAGTCCAAGGCGGTGCTGAAGGCGGCCGGCATCATGGTGCCCGGCGGCGGGCTGTTCGACCGGCACGAGGTGGCCAGCCGCCACGTTCTCGAACCGCCCTATGTGGTCAAGCCCAACGCCGAGGGATCATCGGTCGGGGTCTATCTGGTGCGCGAGGGCGCCAATTGGCCGGTGGCCGAGGTGGGCGAGCCGGGCTGGGCCTATGGCGAGCAGGTCATGGTCGAGCCGTTCATCGCCGGCAAGGAACTGTGTGTGGCGGTCATGGGCGAGGCCTCGGGCCCGCGCGCCCTGACGGTGACCGACATCACTCCGGTGAAGGGCTTCTACGACTACGAAGCCAAATATGCGCCGGGCGGCTCGATCCACCAATTGCCCGCCGACATCCCGCCCCACGTGTTCGAGACGGCGCTGCGCCAGTCGGAGCTGGCGCACGCCGCCATGGGCTGCCGCGGCGTGTCGCGGACGGACTTTCGTTATGACGATCTTAACGACGTTCTCGTTCTTCTGGAGGTCAATACCCAGCCCGGCATGACGCCGACCTCGCTCGTCCCCGAGCAGGCCGCCCATGCGGGGATGGGATACAAAGACCTGGTCCGGTGGATGGTGGAGGACGCCTCATGCCCGCGGTAGTTCGCGGCGGTCGGCGACAGAGTGCGAAACAGCCCGCCAAGCGGCCCGGGGCTCCGAAGGGGGGCAGGGGCCGCGCGCCCCGCAACGCGCCGGCTGTTCCCGGCAAGGTGGCGGCGATCGGGCGGCTCGACCTGTCGCCCCGCGCGGTGATGATCTCCATAGCCGCCGGCGTCGTGGTGCTGGGCGGCGTACTGGCCACCGGCGCCCGCGCGGACCGGATCGGCGCCTCGATCGGCCGGGGCGTCGACGGCGCGGCCGTCGGCATGGGGCTGAAGCTCGAGAAGGTGTTCATCGAGGGCGAGTCCGCCGAGGCGACCGCGGCCATCCAGCGCGCGGTGCAGCTGGACGGCGGACAGGCCATGACCTCGATCGACCTCGACGCCGTGCGCGAGCGTGTCGAGCAGGTCGGCTGGGTCAAGGAGGCGCGGGTCGTGCGCCTGCTGCCCAACACCCTGATCGTCCACGTGACCGAACACGACCGGCTGGCCATCTGGCAGGCCGGCGGGCGCAACCTGGTCATCGACAGCCACGGACAGGTTATCCGCGGCGCCGACGCCGGCCGCTATCCGAACCTGCCGCTGGTCGTCGGCAAGGGCGCCGAACAGGCCGCCGCCGAGGTGCTGCCGCTGATCGCCCAGCGGCCCCGGCTGATGGCCCGGCTGGAGGCGCTGGTGCGCGTCGACGAACGGCGCTGGGACCTGCGCCTGAAGGACGGCAGCCTGATCCAGCTGCCGGCCACGGACCAGGACGCAGCCCTGATCCAGCTGGACGCGCTGGACCAGCGCGAGCGGCTGCTGGAGCTCGGGTTCGCCCGGATTGATCTGAGGACACCGGAGGAGGTCGCCGTCCGGCCCTCCGCCGGCGACGCGTAGGGCAGGAACATAGTATGGCTGGGCGGTCTGTGGACAAGTCTGTGGATGGCGGCAAGACCGCCGCGGGTCGCGCGCCGGTCGTGGCCGCGCTGGACCTCGGCCAGTCCAAGGTCGGCTGCTTCATCATGAAGCCCGACGGCGTGCGCCACGCCGACCGCACCATTCGCGTCGCCGGGGCCGGACACGTCCAGTCGCGCGGCATCCGCGGCGGCGGCATCGTCAATATGGACGAGGCGGCCCAGGCGATCGGCCACGCGGTCGAGCGGGCAGAGCGCGCCGCCGGCTCGCCGGTCTCGGGCGTGGTGGTGACCACGGCCATCGGCCAGATGGCCAGCCACCGGGTGCAGGCCCGCGTCTCGCTGGGGGCCAATCCGGTCGGGGACGCCGACCTGGCGCGGGCCATCGCCATGGCCCTGGCGCAGATCCGCCTGCCGAACCGGCGGCCGATCCATGTGCTGCCGATCGCCTGGTCGGTCGACGGAGCGCGCGGGGTGCACGACCCGCGGGCCATGCGCGGGCATTCGCTCGGCCTCGACCTGCTGGTGGTGTCGATGGCCGAGAGCGCCTTCACCGCCCTGAGCCACTGCCTCGAACTGGCGCACCTCGACCTGCAGGGCGTGGTGGCGGCGCCGGTGGCCTCGTCGCTGGCGGCGCTGGAAGACGACGAGATGGATCTGGGCTGCGTCTGCATCGACATGGGCGGCGGCGCGACCTCGGCCGCGGTGTGGGGCGGACGTTCGCTGCTGCATATCGAGAGCCTGAATGTCGGCGGCGACCATGTGACGGCGGATATCGCCCGCGGCCTGTCGACCTCGCGGGCCGGGGCCGAGCGGCTCAAGACCCTGCATGGCTCGGCCATGGCCTCGGCCAACGAGGACCGCGAGATGCTGGAGGCCCCGCCGCGCGGCGAGGATCCGTCGGCCGGGCCGGTGGTGGTGCCGCGGGCGATGCTGAAGACCGTCATCGCGCCCAGGGTCGAGGAGACGCTCGAGCTGCTGCGCGACCGCCTCCGCAGCGCCGGGGTCGGGCTTGAGCCGGGGGCCGGGCTGGTGCTGACCGGCGGGGCCAGCCAGCTGAACGGCGTGCGCGAGCTGGCGGTGCGGGTGTTCGACCGGCCGGTGCGGCTGGGCAAGCCGCAGCGGGCGCCGCACCTGGCGGACGCCGCCTCGGGGCCGGCCTTCTGTTCGGCCGCGGGCGTGCTGCTGCGCGCCGCCTACGGGCCGCGCGAGGCCGTATCGGCGCGGAAGCTGATGTCGCGGCAGATTACCGCAGCGGACGCGCCCCGCATGCACCGGGGCGGAATTGTGGCCCGCGCGGCGGGCTGGCTGCGGGAAAATCTCTAATAAAGCCAAGGGGGCGGGAGGCCGGGGCGAGGCTGTCCGGGCGTTTTGGGCGGCTGTCGCAACTGTGTCCAGATTGTAACAGACCGTGCCTTGATTGGGCGCCTGTCGGCCACATTCCCTTGCCGACACACCCTTTGCTGCTAGCGTGCAAATTCGAAGCGGAGTCCGTCGTCAGGCGGAGGACGCATCTTGCTTTCCATAACCGGTTGGGGCCCAACACATGCTTCTCAAGCGCAAGTTTCTTTTCGGCACGACGATCCTCGCAGGCGTTGTAGCCGCCGCGGCTCCGGCCCTGGCTCAAGACCAGCTGCCCGGCGTCAACGTCCAGGGCCAGCAGAGCCAGGAAGCGACGCAGATCGAAGAGGTGGTGATCACCGGTTCGCGTATCCGTCGCGACCCGACCAACTCGCCGACCCCGCTGATCTCGGTTTCGCGTGAAACCCTGCTGACGACTGGTCAGTCGACGGTGATCGACTATCTGGCCACCATCCCGGCCCTGTCCAACTCGGTCGTTCCGTCCGACACCACGGGTTCGGGCCTGGGCGACGGCGGCCTGTCGCTGGCCAACCTGCGCTCGCTGGGCTCGAACCGCACCCTGACCCTGGTTGACGGCCGTCGCCACGTCGGTTCGGGCGGCGGTTCGCTCGCGGTCGACGTCGACACCATCCCCCGCCTGCTGATCGAGAACATCGAGATCGTCACCGGCGGCGCCTCGTCCGTGTACGGCGCCGACGCCGTCTCGGGCGTGCTGAACTTTGTCCTGCGCAAGGACTTCGAAGGCCTCGAGATCGACGCCAACTACGGCATGATCAACGAGAACGGTGAAGCCGCGAAGCGCATCTCGGCCCTGATCGGTCACAACTTCCTCGACGACCGCCTGAACGTCTACGCCCACGCGGAGTACGAAGAGCAGGATCAGGTCACCGCCTACGACATCGACTGGATCAACGACGGCTACTACCTGATCGGCATGGACGCCGATCCGACCAACCCGGCGCTCGGCCCCAACGTCGACGGCACCACCGACCTGGCCCTGTTCCGCTCGCCGCTGCGGATGGACCGTCCGGTCTGGGGTCAGACCACCGTCGTGCACGTGACGCCGCTCAGCCCGACGGGCGACCCGGACGTCGCCAACTTCTCCGGCAGCAGCTGTATCTTCACCTACGCCGCCGGCTGCTACGCCGTGGCTCCGGGCTACACCTACTGGTATGACGGCACGACCGCCCGTCCGGCCAACTTCGGCACCCGCATCGGCAACACCGGCGTGAACCGCCCGTACAACTACGGCGGCGACGGCATCAACGCGGCGGCCTTCGGCACCCTGTCGATCGTTCCCCAATCGGAATCGTCGCGCTTCCAGGCCGGCGCCAACCTCGACATCACCGACAACATCCAGGCGTTCTTCGAAGCCAAGCACGTCATCGAAGACACCTTCGACGTCAGCCAGCCGACGTTCTTCGACTTCGATCTGGACAACACCTCCTACGCCCCGACCCAGCTGAACTCGCTGTGGGGCGTGCAGGCCATGGACCTGCGCTGGGACGACAACGCCTTCCTGCCGGCCCTGGTGCGCAACGCCATCGCCACCAACGTCCTGCAGGGCTGCACGGCGCCGACCCAGAACACGGGCAGCACCTGCGTCCCGCTGGGCGTGCTGCAGCTGGCCCGTCACACCATGTTCGGCCCCGACCGCACCCAGGAGAACGAGCGCGTCCTGACCCGCTTCGTCGCCGGCCTGCGCGGTTCGATGGACCGGCTCGCCTTCGTCGACAACGTCAACTGGGACATCGGCTACACCTACGGTGAAGTCGAGGTCGAGAACCGCGAACGGGGCGTCGACTCGCTGCGCTTCGGCCTGGCGGCCGACTCGGTCGTCGACACGGCCGGTCTGGTCAACGGCAACCCGGGCGAGATCGTCTGCCGCGTCCAGCTGCTGGACGCCCAGGGCCTGCCGCTGGTGTACGCCAACAACGGCAACGTCTTCGGCGGTGAAGACCTCCGCAACCTGCAGGGCTACGGCCAGGCCGACGTCGACCAGTGCGTGCCGCTGAACATCTTCGGCGACGGCAACCAGGACCCGGCGGCTCTCGCCTATGTGGACGCCACGATCGGCATCACCGAGCGCAACGAGCAGGAGCAACTGATCGCTTCGGCCGCCGGCGAGCTGTGGGACATGTGGGGCGCCGGCCCGATCGGCATCGCCGTCGGCCTTGAGCACCGCCGCGAGTTCACCGAAGGTGTGGGCCGTGACGCCGATACCAACGGTCGCCTCCTGTTCATGAACACGGGCCCGGACTTCCAGGGCGCCGAATACGAAAGCGACGAGGTCTTCGCCGAACTGTCGATCCCGCTGTTCCGTGACAGCTGGCTCGGCGAGTACGCCGAACTCAGCGGTTCGTACCGCTACGCCGACTACTCGACCGTGGGCGAAGTCGACGTCTACGGGATCAACCTGGTCTACCGTCCGATCCAGGACATCTCGTTCAAGACCAGCTTCAACTCCTCGGTGCGGGTGCCGGACCTGGGTGAGAACTTCTCGCCCTTCAGCCAGACCTTCGCCAACGGCTTCGTCGATCCCTGCTCGACCACGGTCATCGGCAACCTGACGGACAACGAAATCCGCCAGAACCGCATCGCCAACTGCTCCGCCCTGGCGGCGGCGCAAGGCTTCGCGTTCGACTTCGCCGGCGCGACGGTGACGACGACCGACGACTTCCTGCCCAACTACACCTCCGGCATCGCCGGCGTGTCGGGCGGCAACCCCTTCCTGAAGCCGGAAACGTCTGAATCCTTCACCTTCTCGACGGTCATCCAGCCGCGGTTCATCCCGAACTTCTCGCTGGTCCTCGACTATTACGAGATCGAGATCGAAGACGTTATCTCGACGGTTTCGGCCCAGACCGCCGCCAACAACTGCGTCAGCGGCGACCAGCTGAACCAGGCCGCTTGCGACACCATCTTCCGCGACACCGGTGCGGCCGGCGAGGAGTTCTGGGTCGGTGGTCCGGTTGGCGACCCGATCGGCGGCTTCATCGAAGGCTCGATCAACTACGCCGCCCTGACCACCCGTGGTCTGGACTTCACGGCGCGCTACAGCCTGGATATCGAAGAGACCTTCGGCCACAACTGGGGTCGTCTGGACTACTCGATCGGCGGCCTGTGGCTGATCGAGCAGGAGCAGTTCCTGAACGCCTCGGATCCGGAAGACGGCACCGAGCTGGGCAGCACCACCTTCTACCCGCGGGTCCGCTTCTCCTCGTCGCTGACCTACACGCCCAACGACACCTGGAGCGTGAACTGGACGGTGGACTGGCAGACGTCGCAAGACATCGTCCAACTGCGCAACTACGTGACCAACTCGGACAGCCGGCCGATCCAGTACATCGAGACGGGCAACTTCGCCCGCCACGACTTCACGGTCCGCTGGAACGTCCGCGACGATCTCTCGCTGCGCGCCGGTGTGGTCAACGCCTTCGACGCCGAGCAGGCGCCGTGGCTGGAGCGTACTGTGTTCTCGAACTTCGACCCGTACGGCACCCGCTACTTCATCGGTCTGAACTACCGCCCGTTCTAAGACCGGACGGACGACCAAAGACGGAAGGGGCGGCTCGCGAGAGCCGCCCCTTTTCGTTGTCCACAGAGCGAAATCTGCGGCGAAGGTTAACGATTCCCGTGGCTCGCGGCCCGACTCAGCCTATCCGGTAACACTCCCTTAAGCAGATGGGGTGTTTCCTTAACGCGCTCATAACCAATGCGAATCGGCGGGGTTTTCGCATCGGGGCTGCAGGGCAGGGTCGGAACCTAAGGTCGGAATTAGAATGTCTCTCTCGCTGGTGCGTCCGCAACACACGGAACTGAAGCCCCGCATCGTCGTCTTCGGCGTCGGCGGCGCCGGCGGCAACGCCGTCAACAACATGATCGACGCCGGCCTCGAAGGGGTCGAGTTCGTCGTCGCCAACACCGACGCGCAGCACCTGTCGTTCGCCAAGACCGACCGCCGCGTCCAGCTGGGCGAGACGATCACCCAGGGCCTCGGCGCGGGCGCTCACCCCGAGGTCGGCATGAACGCCGCCGAGGAGTCCGCCGAGGAGATCTACGGACACCTGGACGGCGCCCACATGGTGTTCATCACCGCCGGCATGGGCGGCGGCACCGGCACCGGCGCGGCTCCTGTCATCGCCAAATGCGCGCGCGACCGCGGCATCCTGACCGTCGGCGTTGTGACCAAGCCCTTCACCTTCGAGGGCCGCCACCGCATGCGCCTGGCCGACGCCGGCATCGCCGAGCTGCAGCGCTACGTCGACACCCTGATCGTCATTCCGAACCAGAACCTGTTCCGCGTCGCCAACGAGCGCACCACCTTCGCCGACGCCTTCGGCATGGCCGACCAGGTGCTGCACTCGGGCGTGCGCTCGATCACCGACCTGATGATCCTGCCTGGCCTGATCAACCTCGACTTCGCCGACGTCCGCGCCGTCATGTCCGAGATGGGCAAGGCGATGATGGGCACGGGCGAGGCGTCGGGCGACGACCGCGCCCTGATGGCGGCCCAGAACGCCATCGCCAACCCGCTGCTGGACGAGACCTCGCTGAAGGGCGCCAAGGCCGTGCTGGTCAACATCACCGGCGGAATGGACATGACCCTGCTGGAAGTCGACGAGGCCGCCAACGCCATCGCCGGCGAGGTGGACGCCGACGCCAACATCATCTTCGGCGCGGCCTTCGATCCGGCCCTGGATGGCAAGATCCGCGTCTCGGTCGTGGCCACCGGCATGGAAGATCTGGCCGCGGCCCAGACGCCGTCGAACACCTCGACCTCCGTGTTCGACACCCGTCGGCCGACGCCGTCGTACGCCGCCTCGCGCGCCGAGCCGGTGCGTCAGGAAGCGGTTCGCGAGCCGGCCCGTGACTTCGGCCGCGCCGAGGCCCCGCGCCAGCCCGAGCCGGCGCCCATCGTCCCGACCTTTCAGTCGAGCCAGCCGGCCTACGGCGCCGTGGCCCGGGCTCCGGAGCCGCGCCCCGAGCCGGTGATCCACGTCGCCGAGGAGCGGACGCTGGAGCCCATCGTCGATCCGTGGGTCGAGGAGTATGAATCCTCGCCGCGCACCGCTGCGCAGGCGACGGCGCCGGTGGCGCAGGGCGACCTGTACATGGACCGCATGGGGGAACGCGCCGCCGACCGCCCGGAGCCGGAACAGCGCCGCGACGAGCCGGCCTATGACGATCACGACGACCGCGACCACCGCAAGTCAGGCTGGAGCCTGTTCGGCCGCGGCAAGCGTCAGCCGGCCCAGCCGACCTACGCTCCGCAGACCCGGACCACGGAAATGCGCTCGACCAGCCAGGTCCAGCCGACGCCCGAGCCCGATCAGGGCCAGGCCGAGGACGATCTGGAAATCCCGTCGTTCCTGCGGCGGCTGGCCAACTAGGGTTCAGGCCACAGGCAACAGGCAACAGGGAGGGCGGTCTCAGGGCCGCCCTTTCGCTTTTGCCGGGACAGCGAGACTGATCCACACCCCTGGTGCCTGCCGCCTCCCGTCTCCCGTTAACGAAACAATCCGAAACCCGACTTTCATTTTCCGCTGGCCGCCCGGCCGGTAGACGGTTCGTGGGGCGTACTCCGCACGCAGAGGCGGGGCGCAAGTTGAAGAGAGTTCGAGATTGCCGGTCCGCAACGACCATCACCAGAAGACCACCGTCGCGCCCGCGATCATCGCCGGCGTCGGCGTGCACACGGGCGACCGCGTGCGCCTGGCCGTGCGCCCGGCGCCGGTCGGCACGGGCATCGTCTTCGTGCGCACCGACATCACCGATCGCGACAACCGCATCCCGGTCTCGGGCGAGGCCGTCGTTGACGCCCGGCTGAACACCATGATCGAGAACGCCGCCGGCGTGCGGCTGTCGACCATCGAGCACCTGATGGCGGCCTTTTCGGCGCTGGGCGTGTCGAACGCCGTGGTCGAGGTGGACGGGCCCGAGCTGCCGATCCTCGATGGGTCGGCGCTGCAGTTCGTCCAGCTGCTGGACCGCGCCGGCTTCCGCCGCCAGGAAGCGCCGGTCCGCTATATCGAGATCCTCGAGCCGATCCGGGTCCAGGACGGCGACAAGAGCGCCGCCCTGCTGCCGTGCGACCGCTACGAAATGCGCTTCGAGATCGACTTCCCGACGCCGGTGATCGGCAACCAGGTGGTGGATTTCGTCGTCGACGAGCAGACCTTCCGCGACGAGATCATGGCCGCCCGCACCTTCGGCTTCGCCCATGAGGTCGAGGCGCTGCGCAAGGCCGGTCTGGCCCGAGGCGGCAGCCTCGAGAACGCCGTGGTCATCGACGGCGACCAGATCCTCAATCCCGGCGGCCTGCGGATGGAACGCGAGTTCGTGAAGCACAAGGCGCTGGACGCCATCGGCGACCTGTATGTGCTGGGCGTGCCGCTGCTGGGCCGCTACGAGGGCGTCAAGGCGGGGCACGCCATCAACAACCTGCTGGTCCGCGAACTGCTGGCCAGGCCGCAGGCGTGGCGCGAAGTGGTGCGGGTGCCGGAAATGGCGATGGCGGGCTGAACAGCCGCGGGATCAGCCCAGGCTGATCGCGCTCATCAGCCGGCCGAAGTCCGGTTCCCCGTTCAGATACGCCCGGCGGTTCGAATAGAAGCGGGCTGCGTCGGTACGGGTGTCGTCACCGGTCCAGGCGGCGTCGGCGACGCCCGCCTGTTCGAGACGCCACAGAACGTAGCCGGGCAGGTCGAACAGACGTTTGTCGGTCGACGCGCCGGGGGCGAAGAAGCGGCCGCTGCCGGCGTCGTGGTGTTCGAACCTCTCCCGATAATCCGCCCCGACCTCGTAGCTGGCCTGGGCGATGCAGGGGCCGACGACGGCGACCATGCGGGCGGGGCGGGCGCCGAGCGCCTGCATGGCGGCCACGGTCGAGTGGACGATGCCGCCGAGCGCACCCTTCCAGCCCGCGTGGGCGGCGCCGACCACGCCCGCTTCGGGGTCGGCCAACAGCACGGGGGCGCAGTCGGCGGTCAGGACGGCGCAGATCACGCCGGGCGCGGCGGTGACCGTGGCGTCGCCCTCGGGCCGCTCGCCCTTCCAGCCGGCCTCGGCGACGCGGGCGACGGCGGAATGGATCTGGTAGCAGGCGGCGATGTCGTCGGGGCTTCCGCCGAGGTGGGCCGCCACGCGGCGGCGGTTCTCGGCCACGGCGGCGGGATCGTCGTTCGAGCCGACGCCGGTGTTGAGGCCTTCGTACAGACCGGTGGAGACGCCACCCTGACGCGTGAAGAAGCCGTGGCGGAGGCCGGCGCGGTCCAGCAGGGGGTGGGTGATGGGCTGGAGGGTCATACGACTAATCACTTCTCTCTCCGTCATCCTCGGGCTTGACCCGAGGATCAGAGGTTGGGCCGGACTGTGCGTCCGGGACGGCCCGGCTGACGCAGCCACATCAAGGGTTCACCCAGCACCGGACAATCTGATCCTCGGGTCAAGCCCGAGGATGACGGGCGGGGGGAGAAGGGCGTCAGGATTCAAATCCGGGGACGACCAGGCTGCGCGGCGAGAAGATGGCGCAGGCCTTGAACAGGGCGCCCATCTGGTCGTCGGCGGTCAGGCGGGCCAGCTGGCGGTCGATGACCGGCGCGGCGTCGGGGCGACCGTCCTTGAGCCGGTCGGCGCGGGCCTCGATGCCCAGCAGGCGGAGGAACTCGCCCTGGCCGAGGCAGCCGGTGACGTCGGCGCCGGCGTGGACGGCGGCTTCCAGCACGGTCGGAAAATCGGCCCACTGGGTCAGGTCCGCCTCGCCCGGGGCCTCCAGCGGATCGACCTTCCGGTGCCGCAGCAGCGCCTGCAGGGTGTCGCCGGCCTCGGGCCGGGCGCGGCCGTAGTCGATCAGCAGGGCGGCGCCGGTGGCCGCCTTGACCAGGGCCGCGACCCCCCGCCCGAACACGGCTTGCTGTTCGGAGATCTCGACGGTCTGCCCCGGCTCGACGGCGAAGGCGGGGCGTTTGAAGCCGGCGGTGATCGCCTTCAGCCCGAAAGTGAGTTCCCCGTCGTCGGTGACGCCGACGCAGCGCTCGGCCCAGCCGTCTTCCGTCTTCACGAACTGACGGGCGGGCAGGCAGTCGAGCACCTCGTTGGCGATCAGGATCACCGGGGCGTCGGTCTCGATCCGGTCCAGCGAGGCGACCCAGCGCGGGTGGACGTCGCTGTCGGCGAGCATGCGCGCCTGGGCTTCGCGCAGCGGCGGGCTGGGCTCGATCAGGATCAGGTCGACGGCGCGCAGGAAGTCGGGGGCCAGGCGGGCGGCGCGGAGGGCATCGGCCATCAGGGTGCCGTCGCCGGGGCCGACCTCGACCAGCCGGACCCGCTCGGGCGCGCCGAGCCGCTCCCACAGCTCGATCGCCCACAGTCCGATCAGCTCGCCGAACATCTGGCTGATCATCGGCGCGGTGATGAAGTCGCCCGTCGCGCCGATGGCCGGGCGGGTGGCGTAGTAGCCGTCCTGCGGATCGTGCAGGCACCGCGTCACGAAGTCGGCGACGGTCAGCGGCCCGGTCAGGGCGATCTCGCGCGCCAGCCTTTCCTTGAGCGGATTGGCCTTCAGCGTCACTCAGGCCTCCGCGGCGACCGGGGGGCGGCTCCAGGCGCGCCAGATCAGCCAGGCGCCGACCAGCATCATCGGGATGGACAGCATCATGCCCATGGTCAGGCCGAGCGGCAGGTTCTCCATGCCGAAGTCCGGTTGGCGGACGTTCTCCAGCGAAGCCCGCACCAGGCCGTAGCCGAACAGGAAGATGCCGGTGACGTAGCCGGGCTTGGCCAGCAGCCGGCCCTTGTAGACGGCCAGCCACAGGATCGCCGCCAGGGCGATGCCTTCAAGCCCCGCCTCGTAGAGCTGGCTGGGGTGGCGCGGCTCGAGGCCGGCGGGGCAGAAGCCGTACATCGTCTCGATGGTTCGGTTGCAGAAGACCATGCCCCACGGCGCGTCGGTGGGACGGCCCCACAGCTCGCCGTTGATGAAGTTGGCGATGCGGCCGAAGAACAGGCCGAGCGGCACGACCGGGGCGACAAGATCGCCCAGGCTGAGCAGGCGGACCTTGTTCTTCCAGGCGAACCACACGATGGCCAGGCTGACGCCGATCAGGCCGCCGTGGAACGACATGCCGCCGTCCCACAGCCGGAACAGGGCCAGCCGGTCGCCCCAGTCGGCGCCGGTGAACAACTGGGCGTAAAGCTCGGGCTTGTAGAACAGGGCGTAACCGAAGCGCCCGCCGAGGATGATGCCGAGGGTGATCCACAGCACCAGATCGTCGAGCTGGACCGTCGTGACCGGCGGCTTGCCGGGCTGCCAGACGGCGTTGTCGCGGGCCAGCCGGTTGGCGTACCACCAACCCAGGACGATGCCGGCGACGTAGGCGAGGGCGTACCAGCGGATGTCCAGCGGGCCGATGCTGAACAGGACGGGATCGAACTCGGGAAATTGCACGGGCGCTCCTGCAGGCGGTTCCTGCGAGGGGTTTAGCAAGCGTCGCCGGGCGCGTCCCTGATTTTTCCACTGTGGCGTCGCCCCAATGAAGCCATACCCGGCATCGACAGCAAGGTTTCGTTCACCATATCGGGCAACCATCGGTTAACGACGCTCGTAGGCCCGAGTCGGAGAGTTTCCATGCAGACGCGCAATCCCATCCTCGACGAGTTCGCCAAGCTGACCACCGGCGCCATGGGGCTGGCCCAGGCCGCCGGGGAGGAGGCGAAGACCGCCTTCCGCGCCCAGGCCGACCGGTTCGCCGCCGACATGGATCTGGTCCGGCGCGACGAGTTCGACGCCCTGAAGGCCGAGATTGCGGCGCTGCGGGCCGAAATCGCCACCCTGAAGGCGGCGAAGAAGCCTCAAAAGGGAACGTCCACAGCGGCTTCTCCCGCGCAGGACGCAGCCGGTTGAGCCGAATCTGCGAACCCGCCTACCGTTCCCTGACAGGGCGTGAGTCGCGCCTGGAGACGCCTTGATGGACACTGCCCGGCCCGAAGAAGTCGAGGTTCCCTACGATCCGCTGGACGTGGTGGAGCACGTTTTGGTGGCCGAGAACCTGCCGTTCGACCGCACCGACGAGGGCGACCTCGCCTTCGCCCTGGCCGGCGACTGGAAGGACTATGAGCTGTGGTTCGCCTGGCGGCCCGAGGGCGACTGCCTGCAGCTGTGCTGCGCCCTCGACCTGCAGGCCTCGAAGGCGCGCCGGGCGGCGGCCTACGAACTGGTCGGCCTGATCAACCAGCGCACCTGGATGGGGCATTTCGAGGTCTGGGCCGAGGATGGCGAGATCGTCTTCCGCCATTCGCTGGCCCTGCCCATGGGCGAGCGGCCTACGCTGGGCCAGGCGGCGTCGATGATCGATGCGGCGGTGGAGGCGGCGGATCGCTACTACCCCGCCTTCGACTTCATGATCCGCGGCAACAAGAAGCCGCAGGAGGCGATCGACTCCTGCCTGTTCGAGACCATCGGCACGGCCTGAGGCCATGACAGACAAGCGATCGAGCGGCGCCGTGGTCCTGGTGGGTTGCGGCCGGCTGGGATCGGCCATTCTCGAGGGCTGGCTGGCGACGGAGACGGTCGCGCCGGCCGATCTGATCGTTCTGACGCCGTCGGAGAAGCCGGCCGCCGAGGCGGCGCGAGCCGTGGGCGCGGCGATCAACCCTCCTCACGGAGCGCTCGGGAGGGCCCGCGCCGTCGTGCTGGCGGTCAAGCCGGCGAAATGGCGCGACGCCCTGGAGCCTGTGCTCGGGGGCCTGCCGCCGGAAGCCGTGATCGTCTCCGTCATGGCCGGGGTGAGCGCCGACGGGATCGCCGCCCTGGCCGCTCGGCCGGTCGCCCGGGTGATGCCGACCACCGGCGTGGCCCAGGCACGGGGCGTGGCCGCCCTGTGGTCCGCCGACGCCGCGGCCCGCGAGACGGCCCGCCGGCTGTTCGGCGCGATCGCCGATGTCGTCGATCTGGACAGGGAGGCGCTGATGGACGCCGCCACCGCGGTGGCCGGGTCGGCGCCGGCCTTCATTCACGCCTTCGTCCAGGCGCTGGCCCGGGCGGGGGAGGGGCAGGGGCTTTCGCCGGAAGCGGCGGGGCGACTGGCGCGGGGAGCGCTGCGGTCAGCGGGCGCCGGAGCCGACACGGGCGAGCCGCTGGACGCCCTGATCGCGCGTATCGCCTCCCCCGGGGGCACGACCCGGGCCGGGCTCGACGCCATGCAGGCGACTGGCGACCTCGACCGCGCGGCCGAAGCCGCCGTCGAGGCCGCCGTTCAGCGGGCGAAAACGATCAGCGGCTGACGTAACGTCCGTCGGCCAGCCGGCTGGCGAGGCGCTGGTAGGCGCGGTCGGCGTCCTGCCAGGTGGTGTTGCCATGCACCTCGGCCAGGCTGGTGGAGTACCAGTCGTAGCTGACCGGCAGAACCTGGCCATCGGCCGTGGTGACGTTGCCCTCTATGGCGGCCCCGCCGATGGAGATGCTGCGGTGGCCATCGAGGCCCGGGCTGTGGGACAGCTGCTCGAAGGTCGGGCGGTTTGGCTTGAGGTCCGTCAGCACCAGATCGATCCTGGCCCCGTCCAGACGGCCGCTGCGGGCAAGGGCGCGGCGGACGACTTCGGCCAGCCGGTCGGCCTGCTCGCGCACCTCGCGTTCGCCCAGTTCGTCGGCCTTCTGCTGAAGGTCGGCGCCGAGGGTGACGTTGATCGAGGCGGGATCGGCCAAGGCGGGGCCGGCGGCTACGGCCAGCACGGCGCCGAGGGGAGCAAGAAAGGCGAGTTTGCGCATCGTGTATCCTCCAATTGCCCTGTCGAACGGAAAGATGCGCCCTGCGGCCCCGCTTCGCCAGTGGAAGTAGCGAATTGTGATCCGTCTCAGCCGGGCAGGCGGATGACGGCCCGCAGACCGCCCAGGTCGCTCCGCGCCAGCGTGATGTCGCCGCCGTGGCTGCGCGCCACGTCCCGCGCGATGGCGAGGCCGAGGCCGACGCCCTTCCGGTTCTGGTTGCGCGAGGCGTCGAGGCGCGAGAACGGACGGAACGCCTCCTCGTGCATGTCGTCGGGAATGCCGGGGCCGTCGTCCTCGACGGTGATCTCGAGGCCGCCGGACGGCAGGCCACGGGCGCCCAGCCTGACGTGATCGCCGTGGGCCGCGGCGTTGCCGGCCAGATTGGCCAGGGCGCGCTTGATGGCGAGCGGGCGCAGGCTGGCGGTCAGGCCCGCCGGCACCTGAACCACGACCTCGGCCCCGGCGCGGCGGGCGTCCTCGGCGGCGACAGCCAGCAGATCCCCGATGTCCACCATCTGCGCCGCCTCGCCGGCCTCGCCGCGGGCGAAGGCGAGGTATTCGTCGATCATGTGCTCCATTTCGTCGAGGTCGCCCCGCATGGCCGAGGCGCGCTTGAACGGCGGGGCGAGGGCCAGTTCGAGCCGCAGCCGGGTCAGCGGGGTGCGCAGGTCGTGGCTGACAGAGGCGAGCAGGGCGGTGCGCTGGTCGATATGGCGCTGGATGCGGTCGCGCATGTCCATGAAGGCCTGCGCCGCCGCCCGGACCTCCTTTGCCCCGTGGGGCTTGAAGCGCTCGCGGGCCTCGCCGCGTCCGAAGGCCTCGGCCGCCTCGGCCAGCCGCTCGATGGCGCGGACCTGGTTGCGGATGAACAGGATGGCGACGCCCATCAGCAGGACTGTGGCGATGAACAGCCAGACCACGAAGATGTGGGCCTGGGTGGCCACGGCCCGTTCGCGCGGCGCGATGATGCGCAGCACCCCGTCGGGCTGCTGCACCCGGATGTCGACATAGGCGGGATATTGGGTGGTCGAGAACCAGAAGGGCCGGTCAAGGCGGGACGACAGGGCTTCCTCGAGGGTGCGGTCGACGACGCCGATCGGACCGCGCTCCTGTTCGCGCGGCAGCACATCGCCCTCGCGCAGGTCGACCGACAGCGACATCGACCGCTGGGCCCGGTCGGCGATGATGGCGAGATTCCGCGGCGTCGGATCGTCGGCGTAGCTCTCGGAGGCCCAGGCGATGTCGCCGGCGAGGCCCTCGGACAGGCGGGCCGTCACGGTCTGCCAGTGCATGTCGAAGAAGGCCCAGGTCACGGCGACCTGCATGACCAGCACCGGCAGGACGATGATCAGCAGCGACCGGCCCCACAGCGAGGTCGGCAGGCGCCGCTTCAGCACCCGCGCCCAGACGTTTGCGGGGAGCCAGCGCACCGGCGGCTCAGTCCGGGGCCAGCATGTAGCCGACGCCGCGCACCGTCTGCAGGTAGCGCGGGTTCTTGGGATCGGCCTCCAGCTTGCGGCGCAGCCGGGTGACCTGCACGTCGACGGCGCGGCCGGTGATGTCGGCGGTGTCGGGCGACAGGCTCATCCGCTCGACCGGCGCGTGGGCGTGGATGGCGAGCGTCTTGAGCAACTGGGCCTCGGCCTCGGTCAGGCGCTGGGGCTTGCCGTCCTTCGACAGCTCCAGCCGCTCCATGTCGAACACGGCCGGGCCGAGCTTGATCTCGCGCGGCGTCAGGGGCTTGCCGCCGGTGCGGCGCAGGATGGCGTCGACGCGCAACGCCAGCTCGCGCGGGTCGAACGGCTTGGACATATAGTCGTCAGCGCCGCGCGACAGGCCCTCAATGCGGTCGTCGGGGTCGCCCCTGGCGGTCAGCAGCAGCACCGGCGTCTTCGAGGTCTCGGCCTTGGAGCGGACCCAGGTGGTCAGGTCGAAGCCGCTCTCGCCCGGCATCATCACGTCGAGCACGACAAGGTCGAACTCGATCAGCTCCATCAGCCGCTTCGCCGCCGCGGCGTGCGCCGCGCCGGTGACGCGATAGCCCTCGCGGGCGAGGAATTCCTTGAGCAGTTCGCGAATCCGGTCGTCGTCGTCGACCACCAGCAAATGGCGGCCGGCGCCGGGACCGGCGACCGGACCCGAGCGGCCATGGGGGCGGACGTCGGTCATGCGGATGCGACCCCGTGCGCTGTGGAGGCGTTGACCTCGCGGGTTCGGACGGCTCTAACCCGGGGGCAGACGCGGGAGACGTTATTCAATGGCCTTCGTTCCTTTCGACGATCGTGACGGCTGGATCTGGATGGACGGGGATTTCGTGCCCTGGAGGGACGCGAAAACGCACGTTCTGACCCATGCCCTTCACTACGGCTCGTCGGTTTTCGAGGGTGAGCGTATGTATGGCGGCGAAATCTTCAAGCTGACCCCGCATAGCGAACGCCTGAAGCGCTCTGCAAACCTGCTGGATTTCGACCTTCCGTACAGCGTGGCCGAGATCGACGCGGCCTGCAAGGCGACCTGCGAGAAGATGGGGCTGGCCGACTGCTATGTGCGGCCGGTGGCCTTCCTCGGCCCGGAGGCGGTCAGCGTCTCGGCGATCCGCAACAAGGTCCGGGTCGCCATCGCGGTGTGGGAGTGGCCCAGCTATTTCGACCCGGAGACCAAGGCGCGCGGCATCCGGCTGGAGTGGTCGAAATGGCGCCGCCCCGACCCGGCCACGGCGCCGTCGGCGGCCAAGGCGGCGGGCCTGTACATGATCTGCACCATGTCGAAGACGGCGGCGGAGCGGCGCGGCTACGCCGACGCCATGATGCTGGACTGGCGCGGCTATGTCGCCGAGGCGACCGGCGCCAACGTCTTCTTCGTCCAGGATGGCGTGCTGCACACACCGCCGGTCGACGCCATCCTGGACGGCATCACCCGCCAGACCGTGATCGAGATGGCCGCGGCCAAGGGCATCGAGGTGGTGGTCCGCCACATCCGCCCCGAGGAACTGGCCACCTTCAGCGAATGCTTCCTGACCGGAACGGCCGCCGAGGTGACGCCGGTGAGCGAGATCGGCGAATACCGATTCACCCCCGGCGCCCTCAGCCTCGGCCTGATGGAAGACTACGGCCGGCTGGTGCGGGGCGGCTAGGCCGCCACAACCGGCTTGCGCCGCCGCACCACGGCCCACCACACCGCGCCGCCGATGACGGCGACGGGCAGCAGCACCGATCCGATCGTGATCAGCACGGCCAGCATGCCCATCGACAGGCCGAAGGCGTCGCCGAGGGCGCGGGCGACGGGGCGGGTCGGGCTGTCGGCGGCCATGAGGCCGCCCTGACGGTATTCCAGCGTCAGCCGGGCGCTCTGGACGCGGTCGTTCAGGGCCTTCAGCTCCAGCTGCCGGGCGTCGTACTGGCGCTGCAGGTCCGCGAGCTGGCGTTCGATCTGCAGCCGCTGTTCGAGCGTGCCGCCCGGGCGGCGCTGCAGTTCGCGGATGCGCTCGGCGAGCGAGGCCGAGGTTTTCGCCCCGGTGGCGGCGGCGTCGATCCCGCCGGTGACGTCCTCGCCCTCGGTCAGGGCTTCCTCCAGACGGCCGCCGGCGTTTTGGGCGTCGAGGGCCAGTCCGGCGCGGAAGCGGTTGATCCACTCGGGTTGGCCGCGCAACTCCAGCCGACCGCCGGGTCGGCGCGAGGCCCAGTCGGCGTTGGCTGACACCACCTGGCAGAGGCCGGGACCGGCGGTGACGCAGGCGAACTCGTGACGGCTCATCAGCTCGGCGCCGCGCTCGGTGGGCACTGACATCACATAGCTGAAGGCATAGGCGATCTGCGCGACCGGGGCGAGCGGGGCGGGCAGGGGCTCCGGCGTTTCGGCGGCGGCGGGCAGCGGACGGCCATCCGAAGGAGCCGCCGCCTCGGCGCGCGTGATCCTTGCGGCGGCGTCAGGAGCCGCCGGAGCGAGGTTCGCCTGCACGTCCGCCCCGGCGGCGGCGTAGTCGGAGGATTCCCTCGCCTTGTCGGCTGGCTGGCAAGCGGACAGAACCAGTGCGCTGGCGGCTGCCAGCATCAGAGCCTTTCGCATCGTCATTCTCCCTGTCGCCGTGCTGATCACGGTTCCGTGATGGCGCGCCGGGATCGCGGCGAACTGTGGGCCGGGGTGGAGCGGAACCTTGGCCGGGCCGCGTCGAATTCAGGTCGTGGTCACCCGCGGACGCGCGGCGGGCGACGGCGGCTTGCCAGAAGCGCGCGCGTGGCGTTCAACGGGGCAGGGCCGGCGGGGAGCCCGACGGGGAAATGCGTCCATGTTCAGCGTCCTGAATCTGCAAAGCCTTCTGGGCCTGGTCGTCGTCGTCGCCGCCTGCTGGGGTCTGTCAGAGAACCGGCGCGCCTTCCCATGGAAACTGGCGCTGGGCGCGATCGCGGTTCAGGCCGGGCTGGTGCTGGCGCTGTTCGCCATTCCGGGCTCCCAGAACGTGCTGGCGGCGATCACGGGGGCGGTCGACGGGCTGAACGCGGCGACCCAGCGGGGCACGCAGTTCGTGTTCGGCTACCTGGCCGGAGGCGACCAGCCCTACGCCGTGACCAACCAGCCGGCCCTGTTCACCTTCGCCTTCCAGGTTCTGCCGCTGATCCTGGTGATTTCGGCGCTTTCCGCCCTGCTGTGGCACTGGAAGGTGCTGAAGTGGATCACCCACGGCTTCGGCATCCTGTTCCAGCGCACCATGGGCCTGGGCGGGGCCTCGGCGCTGGCGGTGGCGGCGAACATCTTCCTCGGCATGATCGAGAGCCCGATCGTGATCCGCGCCTATCTCGACAAGCTGACGCGGTCGGAGCTGTTCCTGCTGATGGTGGTGGGACTGGCGACGGTCGCCGGCTCGACCATGGTGGCGTATGCCGCGATCCTCGCGCCGGTGATGTCGAACGCCGCGGGCCATGTGCTGGTCGCCTCGATCGTCTCGGCGCCGGCGGGCATATTGCTGGCGCGGATCATGATCCCGGAGCGGCCGGGCGAGGGCGGGGCGCACGCCGACTACGACTCGGCCCTGAAGTACGACAGCGCCATCGACGCCATCGTCAAGGGCACGGCGGACGGGCTGATGGTGGTGCTGAACATCTCGGCGGTGCTGATCGTGTTCGTGGCGCTCGTCGCCCTGGCCAACATCATGATCGGCGGCCTCTGGCTGTTCGACGGGCCGGTGACGGTCGAGCGGGTGCTGGGCTGGCTGTTCATGCCGGTGGCGTGGCTGACCGGGGTGGAATGGTCGGAGGCCGGGCGCGCGGGGTGGCTGCTGGGGGTCAAGCTGACCCTTACCGAGTTCGTCGCCTTCATCGAGCTGGGCAAGGTTCCCGTCGCGGAGATGAGCGAGCGGACGCGGATGCTGATGACCTATGCCCTGTGCGGTTTCGCCAACATCGGCTCGGTGGGGATCACCGTGACCGGCCTCAGCGTGCTGATGCCCGAGCGGCGCGAGGAGGTGCTGGGGATGGTCTGGAAGGCGCTGTTCGCCGGTTTCCTGGCCACGCTCATGACCGCGGCGGTTGTGGGCGCGATGCCGGCCTCCATATTCCGCTGACGCCGGAGGCCTGATCGATGAAGCTGTACACCTCGCACCGCGCGCCCAATCCCCGCCGCGTGCGCTGGGTCATGGCCGAGAAGGGCATCGAGGATGTCGAGGTCGTCGAGGTCGACATCCTGGCCGGCGAGCACAGGACGCCGGAGTACCGCAAGCGGGTCGGCGTGCCGCATCTGCCCTCGCTGACGCTGGACGATGGCACGACGATCTCGGAATCGATCGCCATCGGCCGCTATCTGGAGTCGCTGTATCCCGAGCCGAACCTGTTCGGCCATGACGCGCGCGAACAGGCGGTGGTCGAGATGTGGACCCGCAGGGCGGAGTTCTATCTGGCCAATCCGATCATGCTGAGCGTGCGCCATTCGCATCCGGCGCTGGCGGCGCTGGAGGCGACCCAGCTGCCGCAGGTGGCGGAATACAACCGGGCGGCGGCCGAGCGCTTCATGAAAACGCTGGACCGGCACCTCGCCGACCGCGAGTTCATGGCCCTGGACCGGTTCACCATCGCCGACATCGTCGCCGTGGTCGGCCTCGATTTCGCGCGGCTGGTCCGCTACCGCCCGCCGGAGGAGTTCGGGCATCTGGCGCGCTGGCTGGAGGCCTGCCGGAACCGGCCCGCGGCGAAGGCGGGCGCCTAGGGTTACTGCAAACTCCGGTTGCGCGCGGAGCGGGCCGATGCTCTGTTCCCCTTCAAACGGAGGGGATGATGTCCAGCACTTTCAGGGAACGGCGCCGGTTCGACGTGGGCCGCGTATTCGAGCTCACATTCGGCGCGATCGGGGCCAACGGCCTGCCGCTGTTGCTGATCGCCTTCCTGTTCGTGGGGATCCCGCAGGCCGCCCTCGCCTGGGGCCAGTCGACGATGCTCGGCCGGACGGGGACCGACACCTTCCTGGGACTGGCCGCCCTCGTCTGGCTGGGAGGCCTCTTCCTCAGCATGGTCTGCAGTGTGCTGATGCAGGGTGTCGTCACCCACACCGTCGTGGCGGACCTGCAAGGCCGCAAGACATCGCTTGGAGAGAGCCTCGGCGTGGCCCTGCGGTCGTTCTGGGTGCTTCTGGGGATCGGCATCGTCAGCGGCCTGGCCATGATGCTCGGCCTGATCCTGCTGGTCGTCCCCGGGATCCTGATCTTCCTCATCTGGATGGTGGCCGGCCCGGTCGCCATCGCCGAGCGGACGGGCGTCGGGCGGGCCCTGAGCCGCAGCCGCATCCTGACCCGCGATCACCGCTGGTGGCTGCTGCTGATCGCCGTGATCTATTTCGCGGTCAGCTGGGTTCTGGGCCTGATCGCGGGGATGGTGAGCGTGGCCCTGGGAGGTTTCGATCCAGACTCCACCCTGAACGTTGCGAGCCTGATCATCGGCCCCGCCGTCCAGGCGCTGTCGACGCTGATCTGGGGCGCCATGGTCGCGGCCGCCTACGTCGAGCTCCGCTCCGTCAAGGAAGGCGGCGGCAAGGAGAGCGTCGCCGCCATCTTCGACTAGAGGCCGGTCTAGGCGGCGTCGAACTTGTCCTTGCGGCGCCGGCCCATCAGCAGGCGCGATTCCAGCCGCCCGCGGATGCCGTGGTAGTAGGCGCGCAGGAACTCGCCGTCGGGCGCGTCGCCGCGGACATAGCCGATCTTGGTGGCGATGCGGTCGGCGACGGCGCGGACCGTCGCCCGGTCCCCGGTGCGGAGCACCTGCTCCAGCACCTGCAGCTCCTTGACCCCGTAGACGTCCAGCTGGGCCGGGGTGAAGTCGAAGGCCGGCCGGTGCAGGGCGCCCTCGTCGGCCATGTCGCGGAGCATCTTCTGGCGCGGCGCGCGCAGCACCCAGGTGCCCGCGACGAGATCTCCGGCGCGCAGCCGGTCGGCGTTGAACACCGGCAGGAAGACGAAGACGCCGCACCAGATCAAACCCAGGAGGTAGATCCAGCCGTCCACGCCGCCGCCGCTGAAGGGGCCGGCGATCATCAACGACAGCGGCAGGAACAGCTCCAGTTCGCGCAGGGCGTTGCGGGTGAAGACAGCGTCGAACCTCAACCGCCCGCCGTCACGCGCGGCGACGCGGAGACCCAGGACCCGCTTGCCCGGCGTCGCCGCCTTGGCCGACATCTCATAGGCGAGGAAATAGCCGTTCCTGAGCAGGAACATGCCGAGGAAGAACACGACCGCCACCAGTTCGGCGGCGCTCTCGCCGACCGCCGAGGCCACCAGCAGGAGGACGATGATCGTGGTCAGGGTGATCCCGCCGATGATCAGCATGTCGATGATCAGGGCGCCGAGCCGCTGGCCGACCGACGCCAGTTCGAGCCGGAGTTCCAGCCCCTCCGGCGTGACCAGGGCCCGCTGGCGCTTTCGTTCCGCGGGAGTGAGGTCGACGGCGGTCATGCGCCGGCCTTCCGGGGGCGTGGACCGTAGAAATAGAGGCCCCAGATCAGCGCGGTGGCCGCGGCGACGCCGTAGCGGGCCAGGTCGTTGACGATCAGCTGGCGGCCGAAGCCTTCGAGCAGGCCGGCGCACAGCAGCATCAGCACGACCCCGACCATGGCCGCCCCGGTCGAGCGGCCGGCCCCCGAGAGCGCCTCGAGCCGGCTGTCCTGGCCCGGAAAGGCCACCGCCCAGCCGATCTTCAGCCCAGCCGCGCCCGCCAGGATGATGGCGAACAGCTCCGTCACGCCGTGAATCAGCAGCCAGCCTCCGAATTCGAAGCCCAGCCCCTTCTCGACGAAGACATGGACCACCGCGCCCAGCATCGCCCCGTTCATCAGCAGCAGCACGATCGTCGGCGCGCCGAAGGCGAAGCCCAGGGCGAAGGCGACGAGCGCCACCTGGGCGTTGTGGGTGAACAGATAGGTCGAGAAGGCCGACAGTCCCTCGGCCCCCTCGTCGTGGTAGAGGGTCGCGCGCAGCGCCTCGCGCGACGCGGTCGGGTCCCGGCCGTCGGCGAGCGCCTGGTCGACGAAGCCGAAGAACCAGTCGCTGTCCGATCCGATCAGCCACCAGGCCACGACCGCCCCCAGCAGTGTGATGGCCAGCGCGATCAGGGTCTCGCGCCACAGTCCGCGCACGCTGCCGGGCCAGTCCCGGCTGAAGAAGGACGCCAGCTGTTCCTGCGGCGTGGAGCGGGCGCCGTAGACGAAGAAATAGGCCCGGGTGGCGAGGCTCTCCAGATAGCCGATCAGGCCCTGGTCCAGGGAGGTGGCGCGAGCCACCGACAGCGACGACAGGGCCGATCTGTAGAGCACCGGCATAGCGAGGATCTCGGCGTCCGACAGCGCCGAGGCCGAGCGCTTCTCGGCCTTGTCGACGATGGCCTCCAGCCGCCGCCAGTCCGCCTCGCGTTCGCGCCGGAAGCGCTGGCTCTTGAGTTGGTTTTCGCTCACAGCAGGTCCCGCCGCTTGAGGTCGAGATAGACGTTCAGGATCTCGGGCCCGACCCGCTCCGCCGGGGTCTCGACGATATGGGCCCCCAGCCTGCGCAGGCGGGCCAGCACCAGATCCCTTTGCTGGAGCAGGCTGGCGGCGACGACGGCGCGGGCGACGTCCTCCGGCGTCTCGGGCGGGGCGGTGACCAGCGCCTCGAGCTCATCGTCGCGCATGACCACGAACAGCACGAGGTGCCGCTTCACCAGCCGGCCGGCGCTCTCGATCATCAGCTCTGCGGCGGTGGAGTCCGCGAACTCGGTGAAGATGACCACCAGCGAGCGCCGCTTGAGGCTGGACGACAGGCTGGTCAGACCGAGCGCATAGTTGGGCTCTTCCGCGCCATAGTCGATGCGGGCGGCCTGGCGGGCCAGCAGGGGGAAGGCCCCGACGCCCGCGACCACGCCCGTGGACAGTCTCGGACGGTCGTCGAAGGCGAACAGGCCGGCGCGGTCGCCGCCGCGCAGCGAGGCATAGGCGAGGATCAGGGCGCCGTGGATGGCGCGGTCGATGCGCGGGGCGCCGGCGATCGGCTCGCTCATCACCCGGCCGCAGTCGAGGGCCATGACCACCTGGTGATTGCGCTCGGTGCGGAACTCCTTGGCCAGCAGGGTCTGGTGCCGCGCCGACTGCTTCCAGTCGACGGTGCGGCGGTCCATGCCGGAGTGGAAGTCGCTCAGGGCGTGGAACTCCGCGCCTTCGCCGATGTCGAGTTGCACCTTGGCGCCGTGCTGGGCGTCGCGGGAAAACATCCGCACCGCCTCGTCCTCGATGCGGCGGATGTCGGCGCCGATGTCGACGGTCACATCCAGCTTGCGGCGGGCCTGGCGCCAGACGAGGCCCAGCGGGCCGCGCCAGCGCACCACCGCCTGCAGGAAGGCGGCCTGGCCGCGCCGCACGGGACGCAACGGAAAGCGGAAGCCGCCTCCCGCATCGCCGACGCCCCGCACCTCCACAAGGCCCAGCCGCGGCTCCGCGTCGAGCGCCGCCTGCACCGAGCGGCGGGCGCCCCAGCGGCCGAAGCCGACCGTCAGCCGGGCCTCGGCCGGCGCGGCGACGGCGAGATAGTCCGGCGCCTCCAGTTCGATCCGCGCCGCCGCGGGAGAGGCGGCCATCAGGGCGTCGATCAGCATCAGCAGGCCCACGCCGAGCAGCCACGCCGGCGCGACGATCCACAGGCCGGGCTGAAGCAGGCCCACGAGCAGGGCGAGCGGCGCTCCCGCGAGGGCCGCCAGGACGCTGAGGCGCGTCGGATAGATCATCGCGGAGCGGCGGCCTGTTCGATCAGGCTGCCGATCACCTGGTTGACCCGGCGGCCCTCGATCTCGGCCGCCGGAGACAGCACGACCTTGTGGCGCAGGGCCGGCAGGGCCAGCGTCTTGACGTCGTCGGGAATGACGTAGTCGCGTCCATCCAGCGCGGCGCGCGCCCGCGAGGCGAGGGCCAGCATGGCCGCGGCGCGCGGGGAGGCGCCGGTCTCGAGGTCAGCGCTTTCTCGCGTCGCCCGGACCAGATCGACCACATAGGCGGTAATCTCCGGGGCGAGCCGGACCCGGCCCACCATGGCGATGGCCGCGGCGACGGCCGCCGCGTCGGCCACCGGCTGGACGCCCAGGGCCACCGGATCGGGCATTCCGCCGCGTGAGCCATGCGCCTCGACCACCTTCAGCTCGTCGTCCCGGGACGGATAGTCGAGCGTCTGCTTGAACAGGAAACGGTCCAGCTGGGCCTCCGGCAGCGGATAGACGCCCTGCTGCTCGATCGGGTTCTGGGTGGCGATGACGGTGAACCGGTCGCTCAGCACATGGGTGTCGCCGTCGACGGTGACCGACCGCTCCTGCATGGCCTCGAGCAGGGCCGCCTGGGTCTTGGGCGGGGTGCGGTTGATCTCGTCGGCGAGCAGGATGTCGCAGAACACCGGCCCGCGCGTCAGGGTGAAGGTCGAGGTCTGGAAGTTGAAGATGTTGGAGCCGAGGATGTCGCCCGGCATCAGGTCGGGCGTGAACTGGATGCGGCCGAAATCGAGGCTGAGCGACCGGGCGAAACTCTGGGCCAGGAGCGTCTTGGCGGTGCCCGGAGGCCCTTCCAGCAGAATGTGCCCGCCGCAGAACAGCGCCGTCAGCATCAGATCGACGGTGTCGGTCTGGCCGATCACCGCCTTGCCGACCTCCGCGCGTATGCGGGCGGCCAGCGTCCCGACTTCAGTCATGTCCACGCGTCATCTCCAGTTTCCAGCGGTTCAGGGCTCGGGCGACGGCCATCAGGTCGCTCGCGTTTCGGGCCGTGTCCGCCCGGGCGGCCAGGGCGGCATAGGGCGTCGCCGGGCCCTGGCGCGAGGCGAGCCGGTCAAGCAGGGCTGTGAGGGCCTCCTCGGACAGCCGCGACGGCGCGGCGACCGCCCGGGCGGCCTGGGCGTGGACCAGCCTGGCGTAGGGCCCCGCCATCCGGTGTTCGCGCCGGGCCAGGCGCACGAGGGCGGCGGTATTGTCGGCGAGCGCCTTCTTGCCCAGCGCGACCGCCCGCCGGGCATGGCGATGCGGCGCGAAGCGGATCATCGCCTGCCAGCCCACGAGGGCGACGGCGAAGGCCAGGCACAGGGTGAAGCCCAGAAGCGGCGGCTCCAGCATCAGGCGCGGCACGCTTCGCGGCCGGGCGAACCCGTGCAAGGTCAGGTCGAACACGACCCCGCCCTTTCCGGCCTGCAACTCGTCGATCAGGGCCAGGGCGGCGCGCGCCTTGCGCGGATCGTCCATGCCGCGGGTGTTGAGCAGGTCGGGGTCGGAAAGCACGTAAACGCCCGTATCGCGGTGCACGACGACGACGGCCTGGCCCGCGCCATCGAGGATGACCGGAGTCCAGCCGTGGCCGGACAGGGTGCGTAGTCCCTCGACCCGAACCCCGCCGGCAAGGCGGCGGTCGCCGGCGGCGGTCAGCCGCACCTCCGAAGGACCGTTGCGGCGGGCAAGCGTCAGGGTGTCGCGCAGATGCGGCGGCAGCACGGACAGGCTCTGCGGGGCGCCGAGCTCATGGAGGCCACGAACCCAGCCGCGGCGTGCGGGATCGTTCAGGGCGGTCCATTTCGGCAAGACCACGAGGACCTCGGCGGAGCTGTCGAAGAGCCGATCCAGCGCCTCCTCGTCGCGGCCTTCGGGCGGGGTCAGAATGACGAGGCTCCCGGCGGCGCCGCTCCCGAGGCTTCCCCGGCTGAGCAATACGGGGCGGTCCATGTTGCGGAGCAGGCTGACGAGGCCGGCATAGCCGATCGCCGAGCGCGACAGGGCGTGGTCCCGGCCGTCGTCTCCCCGGTCGAGTTCGGGCGCATAGGCCCCCAGGACGCCGATGGCGGACAGGGCGAAGACCGCCGCCAGGACCAGGGCCAGCACCACTCCGGGCCGGAAGCCGCGCGCGGCCGTTGGCGGGGGGGCGACGCCGGTCATGCGGTCCACGCGCCGGGAAAGGCGAACGCCTCATAGGCCTGCCGGCATTCGGTGAAGGCGGCCCGGTCCACGGGCCGCCCGCCGAACAGGCTGGCCTCTACGGCCCGGGCGATGCGCGAGAAGGCGGGTCGTGCGGCGGCGGGCAGGCGCTGCAGACCGGCGATGTCCCGGGCCGTGAGCGCCGGTCGGACCGTATTCGGAAGCCTGCCGTCGATGTCGCCGATACTGCGCAACAGGATGAGATGGACGGCCTCGTCGTAGCGGCCCTGCTCGGCCAGGGCGTCGGCGTCGGACAGGAGGGCGAGCGCGACGCCCGCGGCCGGCCGCCAGTCGCCTTCGCCCGACGGGGCGGAGGGCCGATGGCGCTCCGGAAAGCGTATGCGGAGCAGTTCGCGCCCGATGAACCAGAGGATCGTCAGGACGATGGCGGCGAGGCCGATCCAGAAGATGACCCTGAACAGCGGCGCGAGCTCGCCGAGGAAACGGAACACCGCCATCAGCCAGTCGGGCATGGACGGGGGCGGCGGCATCGCCGCGACCTCGAATTGCAGGGAGGGGTCGCCCGCCACGGCGGCGTGCGCGGCCTCGAAGCCGCCGCCGCCGTCGGAGGCTGCGCGCCCGGCCCCCGCCGACGCTGTACTGACAACCGAAGATCGCCCCATGCCGGCCCACGATGCCGACTGTGGGTTGAGAAGTCGAGACTTTGGCGGGCGTTGACCCCGTCTTTCGCAGGGGGCAGCATCGCTCGGGGGGTCCGCCGGGCGACCGAGGACCTTCGACCGGCCCTGCGGATGGCCGGTCAGCCGTTGAACCGCCCGAGACATCCATGACCGATCAGCCAGACGTCTATCCCGTTCCTTCCGAATGGGCGCAGCGGGCCCGCATGAACGCCGCCGGCTACGAGACCGCGAGGACCGCCGCGCGGACGAATCCCGCCGCCTTCTGGCGCGAGCAGGCGCGGCGGCTGGACTGGATGACGCCGCCGACCCGGATCAAGGACGTCTCGTTCGACCGGGCCGACTTTCGCATCCGCTGGTTCGAGGACGGGGTGCTGAACGTCGCCTGGAATTGCCTCGACCGCCATCTGGAGACGCGGGGCGACGAGACGGCGATCCTCTGGGAAGGCGACGACCCGGCGCAGTCGGGCAGGCTGAGCTATCGCGAACTGCACCGCGAAGTCTGCCGCATGGCCAATGTCCTCAAGGGGCTGGGCGTGGCGAAGGGCGACCGGGTCACGATCTATTTGCCGATGATCCCGGCGGCGGCGGTGGCCATGCTGGCCTGCGCCCGGATCGGGGCGGTGCATTCCGTGGTGTTCGGCGGCTTCTCCCCCGACAGCCTGTCCGGCCGGATCGAGGACTGCGGGTCCAGGGTGGTGATCACCGCCGACGAGGGGCTGCGCGGCGGCAAGCGGGTGCCGCTGAAGGCCAATGTCGACGCGGCGCTGAAGAAGGAGGCCGGCGCCATCGTCGAAAAGGTGCTGATCGTCTCGCACACCAACGCCGACATCCCGATCGTCGAGGGCCGCGACGTGCGCTACGGCGAGGCCAGGCACGGGGTCGGCGACGACTGCCCGTGCGAGCCGATGAAGGCCGAGGATCCGCTGTTCATCCTCTACACCTCGGGCTCGACAGGCAAGCCGAAGGGGGTGCTGCACACCACGGGCGGCTATCTGTTCTGGGCGGCGTGGACGCACGAACTGGTGTTCGACTACCGCCCCGGAGAGGTGTTCTGGTGCACCGCCGATGTGGGCTGGGTCACCGGCCACAGCTATTGCGTCTATGGTCCGCTGGCCAATGGCGCGACGACCCTGATGTTCGAGGGGGTGCCCAACTACCCGGACCACAGCCGCTTCTGGCAGGTCGTGGACAAGCACAGGGTCGAGATCTTCTACACCGCCCCGACGGCGCTGCGGGCGCTGATGCGGGAAGGCGACGGGCCGGTGAAGGCGACGAGCCGCGCCTCGCTGCGCCTGCTCGGCACGGTCGGCGAGCCGATCAATCCGGAGGCCTGGCGCTGGTATCACGAGGTGGTGGGAGAAGGGCGCTGCCCGATCGTGGACACCTGGTGGCAGACCGAGACGGGCGGCGTGCTGGTTTCGCCCCTGCCGGGGGCGACGGATCTGAAGCCGGGCTCGGCGACGAAACCGCTGCCCGGCGTCGAGCTGCAGCTGGTCGACGCCGATGGCGCTGTGCTGGAGGGCGCCGCTTCGGGCAATCTGTGCATCACCGATAGCTGGCCGGGGCAGATGCGCACCGTCTGGGGAGACCACGCCCGCTTCTTCGACACCTATTTCAGCGCCTATCCGGGCAAGTATTTCACCGGCGACGGCTGCCGCAGGGACGAGGACGGCTACTACTGGATCACCGGCCGGGTGGACGACGTCATCAACGTCTCGGGCCACCGGATGGGAACGGCGGAGGTCGAGAGCGCCCTGGTGCTGCACGAGGCGGTGGCCGAGGCGGCGGTGGTCGGCTTTCCGCACGACATAAAGGGCCAGGGCATCTACGCCTATGTGACGCTGAACGCCGGTGTCGAGCCGAGCGAGGCGTTGCGCAAGGACCTGATCGCCCAGGTGCGGACCGAGATCGGGCCGATCGCCGCGCCCGACGTGATCCAGTGGGCCCCGGGTCTGCCCAAGACCCGGTCGGGAAAGATCATGCGCCGTATCCTGAGGAAGATCGCCGAGAACGAGATCCACGCCCTGGGCGACACCTCCACCCTGGCCGACCCGGCGGTGGTCGAGGACCTGGTCCGGAACCGCGCCGGGGCAAGTTTCCCTGCACAAGCCGGTGGTTGAACCACGTCCCTGATTGGCACGATTCGCGCGTGCGGGTGGATATCGGCGGTGGGGCAGGGTTCCGACCGGGCGGGTTTCCGCCCCGGTCAGCTGGCGCAATACCGAAGGGCGGGCGTGACGATTGCGGATGGCCGCGATTTTGGCGACCCTGCCTCGCCGGCCGCGAGGCCGGCGCTATCCGGGGGGCGCCGCATGGCTGTCGAGGCGACCGAGCTGCGGGACGATATCCGGAACGCCCTGGGGGGCTCGCCAGAGGTGGCGGACGCCCTGGCGGCGCACGCCACGGCGCGGGAGTATGCGGCCCGCGCGGTGATCCTGCGCCATGGCGACCGGTGGGGCCACGCCTACCTCGTCGTGGGCGGACGGGCCCAGGCGCTGGTCTACGGCCTCGACGGCCAGATGGTGCTGGTCCACGAATACCGGACGGGCGACCTGTTCGGCGCGATCGGCGCGGCGGACGCCTGGCCGGTCGAGGCGGACGTCGTCGCCGCGGACCCGACGCGCGCCGCCTGCGTTCCCGCGGGCGACTTCGTGATGCTGGTCGACCGCCATGGCTCGCTCGGCCTGCTGCTGGTCCGTTCCCTGCTCGGGCAGTTGCGCGCCACCAGCGCCAGGATGGTGGACCGGACGACCCTCTCTGCTCCCGGCCGCGTCTATGCGGAGCTGCTGCGGCTGGCGCGGCTCGGCGACGGAAAGGCGATCCGCCCCGCGCCTGTGCACGCGGCCCTGGCCGTCCGGGTCCAGAGCACCCGGGAGACCGTATCCCGCGCCGTCAGCGCCCTCGAGCGGCGAGGCATCGTGCGCCGCGAGGGCGACGCCCTGGTCATCGTGGCGGCCCAGCGCCTCGAGGAACTGGTCGTCTAGCCGCCCGCACGGCTCAGGGCGTACAGGGCGATCGTTTCGCCGCCTCTCGACAGCTCGCCGACGTAGGGGGTCTCGCCGGCCGCGACGGGGGTCCAGCCGTGCAGGGCCGCGGCGAAGGTCTCGCTCAGATGGATCGCGCCGTCGGGGGTCGAGGCCAGCATGTCGGGCGCGACGCCGGTGGCGGCGCCGATCAGTGCGGGCGGACCCGCGAACGGGCTGTCCACCCGCCGCGCCACGCCGTAGTGGGCGGCGATCCGCCCGGTGTCCGGCCCGAGGGCGGCGATGATCCGGTCCGCGGCGTCGGCGGCCTGGGCGGGATTCGGGAAGGCCAGGTGGAGCGCCTGCCCGGCGACCACCGGAGCCGTCAGCGGGTTCGCCGCATCGGCCAGAGCCCCGCCGATGCGGGCGAGGCCGCTGGCGTCGTCGTCGAGGGCGACCGCCAGCATGGCCGCGAGGACACCGTCCGGGGGGCCGTCGGCCAGCGACTTCACGCCCCCGGCGAGGTTCGGCGGCCGGGCGACATCCAGCTGCGTCTGGCGGCGGCCGCTCCGCCGCCAGTGCTCGCCGATCCGCGCCGTCGCGCCGGTCGAGGCGTCCGGATCGACAAGCAGCAACTGCACCGCCTGGGTGGCCAGCGAGGCCGCTTTCATCACGGCCCGGCCCATCGCCGCCTCGGCCGCGAGCCGGATGTGGAGCATGGTCGTCGCGGCGAGCTCCGCCTCGACCACGGATACGCTCGCCGCCTGCGCCAGAACCGCGTCGAACCGCTGCGCCCAGTCCCCGCCCAGGGGCGCGGCCGACTCGGCCCTGAACACGGCCGCAGGGGCGGGCAGCACCAGATGGAGTTCGGCTCCGCGCGCCAGAACCGCTTCGGAGATGATCAGGTCGGCCCCGCCGGCCAGGGCGCCCCAGGCGAAGCCGATGCGCGCCTCGTCCAGGGCCGCGTCGATGCGCCGGCGCAGGTCCGCGTCGTCGGCGACGGCGAGAGGCCCGGCGAAATGCAGGGTGCGCGGCGGCTGCAGCGGCGCCAGCCAGGCGTCGTCCTCGCCAAGCACCTCCAGGATCAGGGTGAACTGGCGCAGCGTCGTGGCGTGGTCCTCCCACGCCTCCGGCGCGAGGCGGCGGGCGTCCTCCAGCGCGGCCTTCGCCTCGTCGATCCGGCCAAGCAGCAGCAGCGCCTCGGCCCGCGTCGCGCCCAGATAGTAGGGGGTCTCGGGTCCGGTGTCCCCGGCGTCCAGCTTGCCCAGAACCCTGCGCGCCCGCTCTTCGGCGGCGGGCCGGTCGTCCGCAAGCAGGGCGAGGGTGGCGGCGTTGACCAAGTGGTAGCTGGTCCCGCTCAGATCGGCGGCCCGGGCGTAGGCGTCGCCCGCCTCGCGCCACAGGCGGGGGCGATCCGCCGCCGCCGCCTGCCGCGCCTCGTCCTTGAGCAGCCGCCCGCGCACGCTGAGCGTGGCCGGATCGTCGGTTACGGCGGCGAGCCCGGCCTCGTCGAACAGCCGTCTCGCCCGCTCCAGGGCTCCGGACCGGGCGAGGGCGATGATCGTCAGCAGGGACGCGGGCGGGGACTGGTTCAAGATGCGGGTCTCACGCGTCGGCCTCGTCGAGATGTTCTGCAGACAGACGTCACTTTCTGGGAAACCGGCCGCCGTCGTTCGGGATGTCGGGATCGATCATGTCGTCACGGCGCTTGCCTCCGTAGATGACGTTGCAGATGAATCCCTGGTGATCCATGTCATTCGGACGGCTCTGCACGACGAAGTAGATGAGCTTGCACGTGCCATTGGCGGGTGCCCGTGACTCCGCCCGGGTCCCGGTCGTCGTGACGTGGACGAGGTCGCAGTTGTCCTGCTTGTAGTCGGCCTTGGTGGTGATGCCCGGCTCGTCCGGTGCGAACTGCCAGTCGACGTCGGGATCGAGTTCGATGACCACCCAACATGGCTGGCCGACATAGATGTTGGAGTCCCGATCGTCCTTTTGATGCTTCCGCGTCCAGCGGCGGAGCTTGCCCTTGTCGGTCAGGGGCGCACGAGCGATCCGCTCGTCGACGAACCGGCCAATGTCGGTTTCGGGCAGGGCATAGCTGCGAATCTTGACGAATACCCTGTGCCCCTCCGGCAGCGTCTCGTCATAGCCATACTGGGTATAGACGACTTCCCCCAGGTTCCACTGCTGTTGGGTGCTCGGCAACGGAACGCCGCCGATCGGGAAGGCCTCGGGTTCTGTAGCGGTCATTGCAGTCTCTCCTTCTGCAGTCGTTCCAGCGCGACGAGGTCGTCGGCGGTCTTGCGGCGCAGCGCCGCCCAGCGTTCGTTGGCCGGTTCGTGGGCGACCATGGCGTCCGCCGTCTCCAGCGCGGATTGCAGCCTCTGGCGCGCCAGGTCGGCGCGTCCGCCGGTGAACTCGAGGCCTGCCACGGCCCGGTGCAGACCGACCCAGCGCAACCGGACCTCCATGTTGGCCGGGTCCGCGGCCGTCAGGCGGCGCAGGATCGTCTCCTCGGCGAGGCGGTGTTCGCGGGCCTCGCCGTCGTCGCCGTTGAGCCGCCAGGCGTCGGCCAGCCAGGCGTGCCGGTTGGCGAGGTCGAGCGCGTATCCGGCCGGCTGCGGGGCGGCGGCGGCGGCCGCCTCCATACGAGCCAGGGCCGCGCGGCAGGCGACCAGCGTCGCCCCGGGTTGCGAACGCTGCGCCACGCCCAGGCTGCACAGGTTCCCCTGGGCGAATCCGGCCTCGCGAAGGTAGCGGGCGTTCTTCGGCTCGCGCGCCACCAGCCGCTCGGACAGGTCGCGATAGGCTTCGAAGGCGGTCCGCGCCGGTCCGTACTGCTGACGGTCGAAGGCGAGGGAGCCGAGGGCGAACTCGCTCTGCCCGTGGGCCCAGATGCGGTCCGGATTGTCGGGGTCGGCGGCGAGCAGGGCGGCGGTGGTGCGCCGCGCCTCCTCGAACCGCTGCATGGCTCCGTCGAGATCGCCGCGCGTCTGCAGCTCCGTCCCGATGGCCAGCATCACCCGGGCGCGGCGCTCCAGCGAGTCGGGCGGGAGCCGGCCGATGTCCTGGGCCTCGTAGTACCGGATGGCCCGCGCATTGACCGCGTCCAGCGCATCGAGCCGGCCGACGCCTTCGAGCGTGTCTCGCAGATCGGTGAGCATGAACTCGACCATTCCCTCGGCTTCGGCGCGTTGCCGTTCCGCCTCACGCCGCGCCCCGATGGCCATGGCGGTCAGCAAGGTCATGGCTAGCATCCCCGCCACGGCCGCCGCCGTGACGGCGGTCACGGCCCGCAACCGGCGCTGGGCGTCGCGTTGCACCAGCTCGTCCAGCCCGAGGCCGACCACCCCCGCGACAAGCTTGAGGAAGCCAAGCCGCGGTCCGTCTCCCGCTGGCTGGAGATCGGCGGCCAGCGGTTCGCGGGCGCCTTGGGCGCCATCGTCGTGCAGGAGCGCGTCCGGAAAGGAGTCCGCCGGCGTCCCCGCGATCAGGGCGGCCAGAACGGGGCGGTCCGGATGCAGCGAACGGAACAGTTCGACCTCGCGCGCCACCCACGGCGATCGCCGGGCGGCCGGCGAGCAGACCACGATCAGGCTGGCCGAGTCGGCCAGCGCCGCCCGCACCTCCTTGCTCAGGCTGTCGGCGGCAGGCAGATCCTCGCGATCGCGAAAGATGGGGCTGAGCCGCCGGGGCACGGCGCCCCTCGGCGTGGTGCGCCCCACCAGCCGCCGGGGCAGAACATACCGCTCCAACCGCCGGTGGAGGCGTCTGCCCGCCGCCGCGTCCCGATGGCTGTAGCTGATGAAGGCCCGGTACCGCGCGGGCGCGCCATCCCCCTCGTCCATCGTCCCTCTCCCCCACAGCCACGCTGCCAGAGACCGGCGTCAGGCACAACCGAGGGGCGTGACGGCCGTCACGGACAGCGAGGGACGCAGCGCCTCATACTCGCCTGATCGATGGAGGTGCGCCTGGGCGCACGTCAGACTGTCAGGAGCGCAATAGTGGGCACGGATCTCGAGATTGTCGGATTTCGGCGGACGGTGCGCCGCAGTCCACCCGTCGCCGGAGTCAGCCGCAGGCGCTCCATGACGGGCGGTCTGCTTCTGGCGGCGGCCTGCGCCGCCTCGCTCGCCGGCTGCAGCACCCGGACCCAACTCCTGGAGCTGGACCGGGACCGGCTGCTGCGTATCGAGCAGAACGCGACCACGGTGAACCTGGCGGCACAACAATCGCTCTTCCGACCGGAAGATTACGACCTGTACCTCTCCCTGCACCGGTCGACGTTCGAGTCACTGCTCGAGGGCTTCAACGGCGCCACTGTGCAGATCGATGCGGGCGGCCGCCCGATCGAAATCACCCTGACGACCATTCAGATGGCGTTTCGGCCGGGAAGTCCGGAAGTCAGTATCGATGCGACCGCCCGCGACCTCGGCACGGGCATCGAGGCTGACTTGAAGATGGATACGCGCCTCCTTCTTGAGGGCGACCTGTCGCGGCCTGACGAACTCGCCCTGAGGATCGTGGCCACCCGCCTTGTTCCGAACCTGCGGTGGGGCTTCTTCGATCTGTCCCGCCACCAGTTCGCCCAGCGGCTCCTGACGCTGGAGGCGGCGCGGGTGACGGATCGGTTGCCGGCGATCTCCCTGCCGCTGGCTCATGATTTCTCGATCGGCGCGCCCCGGACCACCCGGGCGATTACGCTTCCCGTCGGACGCGGGAGCATCACCGGAAACCTGACCACGCCATCCACGCTGAGCGACGGTCAGATCAGCATCAAGCACGTCGTCTTCCTCAGAAACGGTGTTCACATCTTCGCCAATGTGGAGGGACTCTGATGAAGCTCTCGATCGCCATCCCCGCGGCCGTTGCAGCCTTCGGCGTATCGGCCTGCCAGACCCTCCCCCTGCCGGGGACGAACGAGCGGCTCCAGCGCGAGATCGCCGAGATATCAGGTCGCGTCGAGGCCCAGGAAAATGGCATCGAGCAGGCCACGGCCGAGATCTCGGCCACGGAGGAATCGATCCGCGCCAGCGTTCGCTACCGGCCGATCATCGCCTGGGCTGAGGGCTTCTCATCGGGACCGACCGACAACAGGACGATAACCTTCCGCCAGACGTCCAAGACCGGGAACATTGATCAGCGGAGGCACCAGTGCAGAGTGCCGTTCGGCCCCTATCATGACGGCTGGGAGGCCCGGATTCACGAGGAGGATTCGACCCGCGCCAGCGTGCTGATCGACCGTCTCGCCGTCGCGCCGCTCGCGGATGGTCTTCGCGTGTCAGCTCCGCTGAGGCTCGATTTCCGCACCCAGGTCGAAGGCAGTTACCGCCCGGCCTGCGCGGGCTGGCTGCCGTCGGCGAACATCGGCGTCACCGGCGAGGCTTCACCGACGGCGATCTTCAATCTGACGCTCGCCGGCACCGAGGATGGCTCCCTCCGCTACCGGCTCGCCCTGGTCTCCCCGAGCAGTATCGGCATCGAGATGCGGGCCCATTTTCCGCGTTTCCGGATCGGCTTCACCGTGCCGGTGGAAGGCCTGGCGAATGCCTTGGCTGACGGTGAGATCGACCTGCTGTTCGACAGGACCGGCGAGATCCGGCTGCCTGACGGCCAGGTGATCGGCTATCGGCTGAACACGGTCGATCCGGGCGTCACGACCGACCTGACCGGGGTGACTTTCACATCCGGCCTGAACGTCGTGGTCGGGACTTCCGGGCCGGAGCGGTAGCCCACCGGTTCCGGCGGCTCTTCGCCGCTCGATGAGCATTGCCGGGTGCGGTGCTGCGGCTCGCATGAGCAGGCATTTCAGCCCGGCAGTCGTCCCCACCACAATGGCTCTGCGGGGCGCGCTGCTCTTCCTCACGGCGGCGGCGACTATGGACGGTCGGAAAAACACACCCGCCGATGGACGGGGTGGGTCGCGCAAGGGGTCGCCAGACAGGATGTCCGGCCGGCTCCACCGCCCCAGGCGCGGATCTCTCGAATGTCGGCCTCGATAGCGACCCGGTCGTCAAGGCGGCGGCAGCGGACCTTCGCCCACTCCCGGAGTGCGACTCCCGGGTTCCCGCGAACGCGACAGCCGGAGACTTGGTTCGCAGCGGGTCACAGCCCGGGCGAAGTGTCCCATGCGCCAGGCCAGAACCATTACCGCCGCTCCGACTGCACAGCAGACGACCAGGGCAGGCAGCGAAGCCTCGGGGCCGAAGGCGCCGCCGGTCAGCCATTCAGGAAGGCCCGGCCGCGCCGTGCTGCTGGCCAGCGCCGGCCCGAAGTCGCCTCCACTGACCGCCGCACCAAACAGATAGCCTTGGGTGAAGTTCCAGGCCGCGTGGGTTCCAATGGACAGCCAGATCCGACCGGTCAGGGCGTAGAAGGCCCCCAGCATGACGCCGGCCTCCAAAGCGATACAGACCGACGCAAACACGGTTGCATCAGGATTGGCGATGTGACCGAATCCGAACAACGCGGAGGAGATGGCGAAGGCGATCCAGGGGCCGAATGCGCGCCAGATCAGCCGCAGGAGTATGGCGCGGATCATGACTTCCTCGATCACGCCCGATTGAACCGCGCGCCCTGCGGCAGTCCAGACCGGAGCAGCGTCCGGACTGCGAATCTCATAGAGGCCGAAACCACCCATGATGCTCATCACGGCCGCGAACATCATGGCTCCGATCAGCATGCCGGCGGCCAGTTCGGGCAGCAGCGGCTTCAACGCGAGTTCCGACGGCTTGCGCCCCTCGGCCATCCATACGGCCAAGGCGTAGGCGCCGACCGCCATGACCGCCCCGACGAGATTGGCCATGAGGCCCGCCGGCCCGCCATGCTCCTGGCGAGGGCTCAACGCCTCGATCACTGGCAGGGCGGCGAGGGCAATCAAGAAGAACAGGACGATGGCCCATGCCAGCGCTCTCAGCCAGCGTACCGGTCCTGGATGCAGGAAACGTCGCTCGCCCAGTTCAGGAGGCCGAAGCCCTTGACCGGCGGTCAGCAAGCGCGTCGCGGCCGCGCGGAAGGTTCGTTTCGTGCTCATGGAAAGCTCCGTGGGAGACGCCCCGGGGGACGGGGCGGTCCGGGTCTTCATCGCTCCGGTGATGCGCGCCGCCGCGATCTGGGCGGCGAGATCACCCGGAGGTCGGTTGTCGCACCCTGGGAGCCAGGTGTTTGGGCCGGGACAGCCGAGCGCGCTTGAACGAAAGGGCTATTCGCAGGAGAGCGAGGGTCGTGGCCTGCGCAATTTGACGAGGTTGCAGCCCCTGCGTTTTGCGTCGAGCGCTGTGTTGAGCATCGCCAGATCCCGGACCGATCCAAGTGACTTCAAATGCTGGCGGATCGCCCAGATATGCTTGGCTTGAGAGGAGCTTTCGCTCCAGTCATCCGTCCGGCGTTTCAGGGTTTGCGTGGTATGCGGAACAGATCGGGCTGGCCCATGGCCACCTCCCACTGTGGAGGCACCCCGATATCCACAATACGCCTTTTGGAACGCCTCAGCGCCAATAGCGGCCGTCCACCGACCACCAGCTTCGCTTCAGCGTCTCAAGGTCGCGCGCCACTGAGCCCGGCTCTGGCCCCAGCGATCAACCCTGACCTCCCGACCCGGCGGCGGAAGCTGAGCCGGACCAAGCCTTGTGGACCCGAGGCGATGGGCAAGGCGCTGGGAGGGACCATTATCCGGAGCGATGCAGTGAATCACATACGACCAGTCGAGCACGTCGAACGCATAGTCCATCGTGGCGACCGCTGCCTCTAGGCCCACCCCTCGTCCCTGCGCACCCGGATGCAGCCCCCATCCGATCTCGTTGCCGGGCCATCCCAGGGGACGCCATGGCCCGACACGGCCCAGCCACAGGCCGGTTTCACGTTCCAGGACCGAAAACATTCCGACCCCGGTGAGGCTCCAGGCGCCGCCCATGGTCATGAATACGCGCCAGGTCGCTTCCGGCGGCTGGACTCCGCCCAGGAAGCGCGCGGCGTCCGCATCCGTCATCATCTCCGCCCAACGGGAAAAGTCCGCTAGGATCGGGGGCCGCAGAATCAGGCGGCGAGTTTCGAGAATGGGGACAGGCGGGGGTTTCTTCATTGCTTCGTCGCGCCGCCGCTCCGGCGACCTCACGCTTCCCTTGCACGGCCGCATAGATCTGCTTGCCTGAGGCTCACACAAGATCAGCCGCGCGACGGGCAGGCTTGAACGAAGCGGCTGACCCCGGACGGCGGTTCGGTCCGATGGATCGACCTCCGACAGGTGGCGACCGCTCCGCTCCGGATATCAGCCCTTGCATTCAAGAACTGGCGCAAGGCCGGAACTAGAACCTGAGCATCGACAACCACAACTGAGGAGACTTCGATGCCTGACCCCAAACAAGCCGCCGCCCAGGCCGCCGATATGGCGTCCGTCCGCGGATCCTGTGCCGCTGATGGCGCTTGCGCCTGCGGACCGAACTGCCAGTGCGGCGACGACTGCCGCTGCACGACCGACGCGAACTGCGCGTCCGAGTAACGCCCCAATGAGGGTCGGTCCAACGGGCCGACCCTCTTTATCCGGGCTATCACGCCTTCACCCATCCGAGTGATCGGGCCGACATCACTGCTGTTCAACTCGCGCAAATCGGTTGCGCCAGCCTTTTTCTGGTCGGCTTGGGAACAGGCGTCTGGAAATACAGGGCGATGATCACCAGCGAGGCTGGAGAAGCGCCGGCCTATGTCGACATCTGCCACCGGGCAGCGCTGATGTACGCGTTCACCTGTCTGGTGCTGGCGCAGTTCGCCGGGCTGAGCGTGTGGCCCGAGCCGGTGAACCTGATCGGAGTCGCCGTGCCTTGGCCTTCTTCGTTTCCGCTGTGGGGACCTATGCCGTCCACGGCATATTGCGCGACACGGACAATCAACTTCGCCGGCCTCACCAGCTGGGACAACGTGTGGTCCACTCGCGCGTCATCAGCCTTTACATCTACGCCCTGATAATGGGCGAGATTGCGGGGTTCCTGGTATTGCTGACGGGCGCGGTTCCGCGGCTACTCGCTTGAGGCAACAAGGCCTACGTCAGCATCTGAAGCGCGGTGGGCGCCACCCCGAACATCCGCCGGAAAGTGCGGCTGAGATGCGCAGAGTCCGAAAACCCCGCCTCATGGGCAGCGGCGGTCAGCGGCGATCCTGCCGCCACGATCGCCAGCGCTCGACTTAACCTCAACCACAACAGATAGGTCTTGAAGGGCAATCCCGTCTGCTCGACGAACAGGTGTCGCAGCCGGCTCGACGACAGGCCCGCCACCGGAACGGCGTCCGCCAGGCTAAGCGTCCCATCGAGCCGTTCACTGGCCCAGCCGATCACCTTGCGGATCCGGTAATCGGGAATCTCGGCGCGTTCGTCCGCCGCCAACACTCCCAGCAGCCTGCGCCCCCACGCCAAGAGCTCGCTGTCCGGAGCCCGCCAGTCGGATGTCCTGAACGCATCCAGCTCCGCCGAAAGCACCGGCGATGGCGCAAGCTCGGTCAGGGTTCCTGCGATATGGCGGGCGGCGACCGCTCGACCCAGCCGGCTTTCGGGCTCTACGAACACCAGGGCGAAACGTCCCTCCGCTTCGAACCGGTGCAGTGCGTCAGCGGCCACCACCGTATCGCTGGTGGAGCTGGTATCATCCTCCGCAACCAGGCGGAAGCAACCGCCAAGGCTGAGGGTCACCTGAATGGCGTGGTGGGCGTGGAAATCCGTGGTTCTGGTTTCGCCCTCAAAGCGGGCGGCGTCGACCAGCCACAGGCTGCCGCCTTCCCACAGCACAACACGTGTTTGCGCCAAGACATCCATACGGAAAGCTTAGCTTTGGTGACGCCTGTTTGAAAGGTCCGTGCGCGACGGGACGCCGCAGACGCGTTCCGCCTGCGGCCCTGCCCGATCAGGCGAACCGAACCTGCGGCCCGCGACCGCGCAACAGACGCCTGGCGAGGAAGGCGCCGGCCGCGACGTCATAGGCCATGCAGAACATCGGCCACCAAACGGGCACGCCGGGGTTCATGAAGATCGCGGGATGGAAGATGTCATAAAGGCCGTGCCCGATAAGGCCGGCGACCACCCACCAGAGACTTGTGCGAAAGCCCAGGACCGACACCCCGATGAAGATGGCGGTCGGCGCAAGCTCCGACAGCAGGGCCGCGTTCGAGCCGCCCAGAACCGCGAACAGCTCGTAGAGGATGGCGATAACGATCAGGATCACGGGGTACACCGCCCGATCCTTTTCCAGCCCCGACCACCAGATGAACAGGCCGGCCGCGAGCGCCAGCCCCACACCGATTACGTAATGCATGTCATCTCTCCCTTTGCAGGCCTTCCCCTACGCACGGCACGAGCCGTGATCTTGAACGCAAGGGTCGAAAGCGCCCCGAGCGGTTTTGGCGGGAATCGCGACACCTATGACATTCAGCGCCCGACCTTCCGGACCTAGACGTTCCCCCGTGAATGAGCGGCGATAGGCGCCGCCAAACGTTGCGAGGTTACGTCATGCGACCTGTTCTGCTTGCGGCCGTGTGCGTCGCCGCCTTCGTCGTCTCCCCTGTCGGCCCGGCCTGCGCCCTGACCTCCGCCTCCGCCTTGGCGACGCCGGTTGCGGCCCTGATCACCCTGCCGTCGCCCAGGGCTGGCCGCTCCCGGCCGCTGGTGGTGGTGGTGGTGGGAGAGAACCAGGGCGCCGGAACCACCGACTTCATCGTGCCCAACGGCGTGCTGAAAGACTCTGGCGTCGCTGACGTTCGTAGCCTTTCGACCCGGGAGGGGCCGGTCCGCCTGGTTCGGGCTCTCCGCATCGAAGCCGATCAGACGCTGGCCGAGTTTGACGCCTCCGAACCTGCGGGGGCCGATATCGTCATCGTGCCTGCGCAGATGAAGCCCGACGATGCGGCGCTCATCACCTGGCTTCTCACCCAGGCGGCGCAAGGGGCCGTCATTGTCTCCATTTGCGAGGGCGCTCGGGTCCTGGCGCATGCCGGACTGCTCGACGGCCGCCGGGCGACCACCCACTGGAGTGCATTGAAAGACCTGGAGCGCGCCGATCCCGAACCCGTCTGGGTGCGCGACCTCCGCTACGTTCAGGATGGCCCCGTCATCTCCACCACCGGCGTGACCGCATCGATTCCAGCCTCACTCGCGCTGGTCGAGGCGATCGGCGGGCGTGACGCCGCGCGCCAAACGGCCTTGCGGCTCGGCGTGGGCGATTGGGGCCCTGCCCACCAGACCGATGACTACGATCTCAGCCGCGCCGACTTCCTTCGCACCGTTGGCTCCCTTCTTGCCTTCTGGACTCATGAGACGATTGAGTTGCCGGTCGCAGACGGCGTCGACGAGGTCGCGCTCGCGCTCTGAAGCGTGCGTGGAGCTGTAGCTATCGTGCGCGAGTGGCCACGACGTCAGATGCTCCGGAAGCCGTCACCTCCGCGCGGGGACTGCGTATCATTCCTGACTGCGCCCACCGGCGCGGACGCTTCGTCATTCCGGCCGACGACGGCCCCGCAGCTGGACAGCTTGACCAGGCCATCGACGACATGGGTGCGCGCTATGGACCCGCCGCGCGTCGCTTCGCCGTCACAGGCATGGAATACGTCGCCCCCGCCGTTCAGCCTGATGCGCGGTCGGCTGGTCTGTGATGATTCAACGAAAGCGACGGGTCGCCATCCTGATCTTCGACGACGTCGAGGTTCTGGACTTCGCGGGCCCCTTCGAGGTGTTCGGCGTCTCGCGGTTCGCCAGCGGCGACCCCGCGTTTGATGTCTCTGTCGTCTCCCTGGACGGCAAGCCGGTCCGGGCGCGCAACGGCCTGGGCGTACAGCCTCATTCTGCGCCTGAGGACCTGGCTGCGGCCGATATCCTCGTCGTGCCCGGCGGCTACGGCACGCGACGACTGCTGTCCGATCCGGATGCGAGAGCGCTCGTCACCAGCGCCAGTCAGGCGGCGGAAGCGACCCTTTCGGTCTGCACCGGTTCGCTGATGCTGGCTGCCTACGGCCTTCTGCGAGGAATGGCCGCGACCACTCATGTCGACGCGATGGACGATTTGCGGGCGCTCGATCCCGGCATCGACGATCGTCCGGGCGCCCGCGTGGTCGACAATGGCCGACTGCTGACTTCGGCGGGGGTAAGCGCCGGGATCGACGCATCCCTCCATCTGGTTTCACGGTTTGCCGGCGAAGGGGTCGCGATCGAGACCGCTCGCTACATCCAGTACGACTGGCGCGAACGCGGCGTGGACAGGCCAGATATCAATCCGTTCAGGACATGAGGTCCGCGCCCGAGGCGCGTCGACCGAAGCGCCGCCGATAGTCCCCCGGCGTCGCCTTCACGCGGCACAGGAAGGCCCTATGCAAGGCGTTCAGACTACCGAAACCCGATCGTTCAGCGATCCGTGCGAGAGGCCAGTCGGAAGCTTCCAGCAGAGCCTTGGCCCTGTCGACCCGGGCTGCCTCGACGAAGGTGGCCGGTGTCATGCCGATTTCCTTCTGGAAGACGCGCGAGAAGGTGCGCTCAGACATGCCGGCCCGGTCGGCGAGTCCCGGGAGAGTCAGATCGCCTGCGGGCTCCGCAATCACGTCGGCAATCAACTTCTTTAGTCGAGGGCTTGCCGCCAACTGCACATTCAAGCCCGCGCTGAACTGGGTTTGTCCTCCGGGCCGGCGCATGAACAGGACGAGGTTGCGCGCCACCGCCAAGGCGACCTCGGGCCCACAGTCGGCCTCGACAAACGACAGGCAGAGATCGATCCCGGCCGTCACCCCCGCCGAGGTGTAGATCGGCGGATCGGCGACGAAGATAGCGTCCGGTTCGACCTGGGCGTCGGAACATTGAACCTGGAGATCGCCGCAGACTTCCCAGTGCGTCGTCGCCCGTCGCCCGGCCAACAGACCGGCCGCCGCCAGGACGAACGCCCCTGAACAAACGCTGCCGATGCGTCGCGTGTCTGCCTGTCTGTCGGCCAGCCACCCTGGAAGACCCGTTTTGCAGACAGCCTCGATACCCGCCTGATCACCGCCGCCAACGAGAATGGTGTCCAGACCCAGCGGGAGCTCCGAGACCGCCGCCATTGAGCTCATTCGCAGGCCAGAGTTTGAAACGAGGTCGCCCTGATCCTGCGAGGCCAGCATAGTATCGTAGCACTTTGCGCCGGCGAACCGGTTCGCCATGGCGAACACTTCCCACGGGCCCACCAGATCGAGCGACTGGACCCCCGGATAGCCGATGAGCGCAACCTTGCGGACAGGCTGACGGGCGCCTGCCGTCGCGACACCCGCTTGCTGATCGCGTGAACTGGCCTCCGAGCAGCTAGCGTTCGTCAAGGGTATGGAGAAACGCGATCAACTGGCGGCGCTCTATCCGGTTGAACGATACTGGGTGAATTTCCGATCGCCCCATCGGCGCCAGGGGCGCGCGCTCGTAGTGGTCCAGCACCTCCTCGAGCGAGGCAAACTGGCCAGCGTGCATATAGGGCGCGCGCTGAGCGACCCCGCGCAGGGACGGCACCTTGAAAGCCCGCATCTGGGTGAGTTCATCCCGGACCGCATAGTCCAACTCTTCGCACTCGCCCGCCTTGGCGTCGCTGAAGGCGCCGTCGCAGTTGAAAGGATCCGCGAGCGCTGCGCGCACCCCCGCGGCCCGGCCGGTGTCTTCCCCGGCGCCACCAAGCGGAACGCCCGTATTGGCAAAACCGCCGTTGGTCAGCAGGGGGCCATTGTGGCACTGCAGGCATTGTCCCTTGCCCATGAAGAGCTGAAGGCCCTCCATTTCGTCCGTCGTCAATTCCACAGGTTGGCCCTCGCCGAAAAGGCCGGCCACATAATCGTCGAACCGCGTCGGTTTGAGGTCCAGCGTGCGTTCATAGGCGGCGATCGCCTTGCCGAAATTGGCAAACACGCGGTTGACCAGCGCCTGATCCGCTTCACTCATCGCGGCCCAGGCCGAGCGGGCCCCCGTATCGCCAACGGGGCTGGCGCGTTCGGGAAATCGGCGGGTGTCGGCCAGGTCAGGTAGCGGCCCGAACAACGCCTCGTACCGGCTCCCGTAGTGAGTCTGAATGAGGTGCGCGACCTGCATGCGTGTGAAGCCGTGCTCCACGGGATTTTCGATCGGTCCCAAGGCCTGCGCCCAAAGACTGTCGGCCCGACCGTCCCAAAACTGCCAGGTCTCGTAGGTCGCGGGCTGGATCGGCATGGTTCGTCGCCCGCCTTGTCCGATCCCCTGCCCCACCGGCCGAGCGTCGGTGAACGAATGATCTGGTTCATGACAACTGGCGCAGGCGACCTTGCCGTTCGCGCTCAGTCGCTGATCGAAAAACAGCGCCCGACCCAGTTCAGCGGCCTGAGGGTTGTCTGCATAGCGGTTGGAAGGGTCCGCCGGCGTTTCCAACGCCCCGATCCAGAGCGTTCGGAGAACGCTCAACTCCTCCGCCGACCAAGGCATGGGGGCAGAGGCGGCGCCGACCAGCCCCAGCGCCACAAGGCCGTAGAACAGGCTGCGCATCAAAGCGTGACATTGAAGGTGACGGTGTCCGCCCGGCCGTCGGGCGTCGCGATGTCAAGGTTAAAGACCCACCAACCGGTCATTGAGAAACGAACCCCGTTGATCTTGTAGACTCCGGGCGTCTCTGTTGCGGCGACCTCCGGCTGGGTCGGCAGGCCATGGTGGTGCTCCGGCATGCCCCCATCGACCTTGATCGTCGCGCGCTCTACGCTGTGCCCCCCGTCATCCGCCAATCGGATCGTCCAGCTATGGATGCGCCTCATCGGGATTGGACTGGCGTCGCTTGAGATCTGGACCCGGAATTGTCCCTGCTCGCTCGTCCGGGTCAGCGCGGGATCACGGACCTGCGTGGCCGCGGCGGCCGCACCCGCGAGGGTCAGACCAAACGCCGCGGCCGCGATCGTCCGCAACCGTTTCCACGAGCCGGTTTCGGCCCCATCGATCTGTTCGTGCCACATCACGCGTCGTCCCTGACGTGGTGGGCGGACTGCAAGGCTGTACTGGGCAAGAAAGTCTCTCCCGGTCATCATTTAGCGATGTCCGCGCAGGGTGCCTGCGTCCATTCATGCTGGCTTGAACGAAAGGGCTGACCTTCGTCCTGCCTGACCAGTCGACGTGCGTCCGATGTTCAACCGGATCACCGCCGGAGAATTCTCGACGGTGCCAAGAAGCGGACTCCCCGACCTACCGTTCTGGTCACGAACGGCGGTTGACCCTTAAGGTCTCAGCAGCGCCAGAACCGGACGTTGGCTGGCCGCCGGAAAGTGGACCTTCAAGCCGTGAGGGGCTGAACGTTCGCCTTCGACGCGTTGCGGACGTCAGAGTCCTCGGCCGAAATCGGAGCCCCCGAATCTCGACTTCGAGTGCTGGTGGGTAAGGGTTACGGAGCGCGGCAACAACGCCGTGTGCCGCTAGCGATCCGGCGGGGGAACTCCCCAGCGCTGAGGCGAGGTCCAAGCCTGAGGCGGCAGCACATCTGCTGTCGCGGATTGCCGACGATCAACCCGGGTCGCAACGGCGTCGATACGGATTGAGCCGCGTGCGATCTTCTGGATGCGTAGAGGCATCCCGTTTGATGTTCGGCACTCGAGGCGGCCGGCATCAGCGACGTTCGGCATCACATCATACCAGGCGCAGGACAGCCCCAGGATAGTGTCGCCCGGCCGGTCCAGCTTCACGGGATCGCCTTCACCCGGACCGGTGGTGAGGTGTGAGCCATAGGTCACCTCCTCTGGTCGCGCGCCGGCGCCGAGCCGAGCGACCACCCAGCGCCCCTGGGCGCGGTTCTGAGCCCAGATCGTCGCGGATCCGTCGCGGCTCCGCATTTCTTCGCCAGTCCAGCCCCCGCGGCGACGCATCAGATACTGAATACCGCCTTGTTGGGCCTCCAGTAGAACTGTGTAGTTTTCCCCGTCCCTGGCGGCGTCCGCCACCGGAGCTCCGAGCCAGGCGTTCCGATCGAACCCGGGTGGCTGCATCAGGTCCGAGGGGAGCGCGCGGCGGATCAATCGGGCCGCGAAAGCGACTGACGTAGGCCAGGCCTCGCCGTTCGCACCTTCAGTGTGCTCACTCACCGAGATGCCATCGGCCGTGACGCAGGCGATGCGCCGAGCCTGCCCGGCCGAATAGACGACATGGTCCGCGCAAGGCTCTCCCTGCCGCTCCTGCCGTTCACCTGTCGGTCGCCCGACAAACGTGGCCGAGGCCCCCGTGTCCGGTCGAGGCGCACGGATCGAGTACACAACGACCGCGCCGGCGGCGTCTCGAGCCTCGGAAGCCGTTATCCCGGTCGAGAGGTGAATGACCTCAATGTTTGTGAACCCCTTGTCGGTCCAATCTCTCCGGGCCCATGCTCCATGACGGCTGATCGTCGACTGGATTTCTCGCAGCGGCCCGGTCTCGGTCCGGATCCACCTCAGCTCATGATCGGGGGTGTTCTGGCCCGGGGCGTAGTAGCCGATGAAACCGGCCAGCTGCGCCGGCGAGATTGTGTCCTGAATAGCGACCAACTCGAGCGGCGAGTCGGCCACCAGCTGTGCGGATGCGCGCAACCCGTTGTGGTCGAGCGAGCCGCTCGGCTCAGAGCAGCCTGCGATCATTAGAACCCCCGCACCGAACCACAGCACAGGAGAGTTGCTTCGCACGGGACAGGCCATCGACCGATCCTAAGCGGAAAGGGTCAACGCCTCATGAAACCACAGGGTTTGAGGATGTCGACCGCCCTAATGCGCCCCCAGCGGACTTGCGCCCTCGCCAGAAAGCGGACCTGCCGGGAGGGAGCGGACGGCCTATCACCTGTCCGCCGATTCCCGCGCCGATCGCCGGGTTATTCCGCCAGCGACTCGCCGGCTCCCAGCGGGGGGATCGTCCGCCGAAAGGCCACAAGACTCCCCGCAAGGGCTGCTATCGCCGCCAACGGAAGTCCGACGAGCAACCCGACCGGCGCGCCGACGAGTATCGTGCCGATCGGCACGAGCACGGCGCCCGCCAGGCGGCGGCTGTCGTCCGACGCCACGGGCGCGGCGATGAACGACGAAGCGACCATTGCGATCGAAAGGACCGCCGGGGTTGCGAACGCGAAGAGGACTGCGACCGTCAGAAAGGTCTTCAAGACATCCGCAAAGCTGAGCGTCCCGAGCCGGCTTTGTCGGCTGCAGATCGCCAGCGAGGCGCCGATGGCCAACGGAGCGGCGAATGCCGCAACGAACAACGCCCCGCCCAGCACGCCGGGCCAGACCGAATGAGAGGCCAGCAGCGGTGTGACAGCCAGGATGGCGGTCACCCAGGCGACGGGCAGCCAGAGCCGTTGCGGCGTCCGTTTTTCGAGGGTCTTGCTGGTCGCCAGTCGCGAAAGGCTCGCTGCGCCGGGATAGCTGTTCGTCTGTCTGATGAGACGGAGTGTAACCCGATGGGCGCCGAACAGGACTGCGGCGGCCGCAATCCAGCCCGCACTGAACCAGGGATCCGGGTGGCCGAACAATCTGAAGAATGGCGCAAAACTGAGAGCCAGCGCGCCGAACGACAAAATCGCCATTCCGGCGCAGCAGACAAATGCAGCGAGCAGGAGCGCTGAGAGAACCTGTAAGATCAACCGGTCTAGCTGCACGACCATCCGCCCGAGAACCAACACATGCAGCATGGGACCTGAGGCTACAGAAAAGGTTACGTCGGCGCCCGTCGGTCGCGCGCACCCTGCAGGTGGGTCGCCCTTGGTGGTCGAAGGGCAGCGAAGCGCCAAGAGCAGACCTGAGCGCCGGTGCGGAAAGGCGACATTCGAACAGGCCCGCCAACCATGGCTCCCGACGGCTCCCGACGGCACCCGTCCGCGGAAAGCGTCGCCGCGAAAGGCGAGGTCCGCCGTCTTCCTGCCAGACGTCAGTCGCGCGTTCTGGACAGCCCCGCGAGAAGCGGAGCGTAAGTGGCTAGCCTGCTGGATACGAAGTCGGTGAGGAGCCGCACACGCTTCGTCTTGCGGGTCTCCCCCTGTGTGAGAAGCCAGAGCGTTCCGTACAGGTGTAGGTCGGCGCCAGGCGCCCTCACGAGCAGGGGGTCGGCGTCTCCGACGAAGCACGGCAAGGTCGTGATCCCGAGCCCTTGCCGTACCGCCATGATCTGCGCCTCGCCGTCGGTGACCTTGAAAGGAGCCCCCGTCGCGCGAACCTCGCCACCGCGGGCCCAGTCCTGGATTCCGTCAGAGCTAATGACGATCCACCGGACGGGATCCGGCACCCCCGCGCGCCACGCGGCCAGTCGAGTGCGGGCCATGTAGACGCTTCCGAACAGCTCCGGCCCCTTCAGGCCGTGAAGATTGAGCGGCAGGGTCTTGCGGTCATAGACCACGCGGATCGCGAGATCGGCCTCCCGGTTGGTCAGATTCGCCAGCTCGCCGGACGACAGGATGTCTAGCTCGATATCCGGGTGCAGGCGCGCGAACTCGGCGAGGTCGGGCATAAGCAGGTGGGTCGCCAAGGTCGGCGCCAAGGTCACCCGCAGAAGCCCGCGCACACTCTGGTCGCGCCCGAAGACGCGTGTCTCCAACTGATGTGACGACGCTTCCATCTGCTCCGCGAGCTCGAGAACCTCCTCGCCCGCCTCGGTCAGGCGGTAGCCCGCAGGTAGCTTTTCGAACAGGTGTGCCCCCAGGCGTCGTTCGAGCTGGGCGATGCGGCGCAGCACGGTCGAGTGGTTCACCGCGAGACGCCCGGCGGCGGCCCGCACCGAGCCTCCCCGCGCGATGGCGAGAAAGAAGCGAACGTCATCCCAGTCGATCATGGTGCATTTCCACGCCGCACGGGCGCTCAGTCCAGATCCCGTCGCTAGCACGTTCAGCAGTCGGACGCGTGATCTTCATGGCTGGCTGGATCGTTCTTGCACCACCGATATGCGTGCTTCCGCACTCAACGCCCGGTGCCTGCAGGCCCACTTCCACCTCTCGGGACGCCCCCGGACAAGGAAGGATGCAGCCATGACCAGACTGAATGGAAAGACCGCCGTGATCACCGGCGGCGCGACCGGCATCGGCCTCGCGGCGGCGAGGCGGTTCATCGACGAAGGCGCCTTCGTCGTCATCTTCGGCCGCCGGCAGGAAACGCTCGACGCCGCCGTGGCCGGCCTCGGGCCCAATGCCCGCGCGGTCCAGGGCTCCGTCTCAAATGAGGCCGACCTCGATCGGCTCTACGCGGCGGTGAAGGCCGAACGCGGAACCCTCGACATTGTTTTCGCCAATGCCGGCGTGGGGAGCCAGCTTGTGCTCGGCATGATCACCGCCGAGCACATCGACGAAATCTTCGACATCAATGTGAAGGGTACGATCTTCACGGTCCAGAAGGCGCTGCCGCTGATGGGCCAAGGCGGTTCGATCATCCTGACGGGATCCAGCGCCGGCACGACAGGCGCCCCGGCGTTCACCGCCTACAGCGCGAGCAAGGCGGCGGTGCGCAACCTCGCGCGGACCTGGACGGAGGACCTGAAGGGCACGGGCATCCGGGTCAACGTGCTGTCGCCCGGGGCGACGGCGACCGAACTCGCGAGGGAAGCGCTCGGTGCGGAGGGCTTGGCGGCCTACGGCTCGATGACGGCGTTCCAGCGCATGGGCGACCCGTCGGAAGTCGCGGCGGCGGCGGCCTTCCTCGCCTCGTCGGACAGCAGCTTCATGACCGGCAGCGAGGTCGCCGTCGATGGCGGCCTGGCGCAAATCTGAAAACCTGAGGAGACGACTATGAGCCACGCAATCATCGGCTTCGGCAAGATCGGCCAAGCCCTCGCCAAGGCGTTCGCCCGCAACGGCATCGAAGTATCCATCGCAACCACGCGCAACCCGGAAAGCTTCGCAGCCGATGCGGTCGCGATCGGACCCACGGTCATTCCCAGGACGCTGGGCGAAGCGGTCAAGGCGGACACCATTTTTCTGGCGGTGCGTTTCGACGCGCACCAAGATGTCGCGAGGGCGCTGCCGAGCTGGGAAGGCAAGACAGTCATCGACGCGATGAACCTGTTTCCAGTCCCTGAAGAGCTGGGCGGCCTCCCGTCCTCCGCCGTCGTGGCGAAGGCGTTCACCGGCGCCAGGTTCGTCAAGGGGTTCAATCACCTGCTTGCGGCCACCTTGGCGACTAATCCGATCGTCGAGGGCGGCCACCGGGTCGTCTTCCTGTCCAGCGACGACGAGGGCGCGATCGCTCCCGTGGCGGCCCTGGCCAAACAACTCGGGTTCGCACCCGTCGAGCTGGGAAGGCTCAACGAGGGTGGCGCGCTGGTGCACGCACGCGACCGCACCTGGGGCCAGTTGATCTTCCAGGACCTGTTCAAGAAGGAGCAGTAACGGATTGCGGTCCATGCAAGGCTGTCTGTTAACCGGGTCGGCCCGCAAGATTCCGGGTAGACGAGTCACAAATCCAAAATCCGGAAACACCAACGGGGTTCGATATCCTCACCCAGCCGGCCTTAGAGACTTTTGTGAATTCGGCTCCGCGCCAGATGCGGTCACTCCCGCCGCTGCGTGAAGCGGACGTTCAGCGCGCCCTTATACCTGGAGTCGGTAACCCACGCCGGGTTCGGTGAGGATCAGGGTCGGCTGCGCCGGGTCGGTCTCCAGCTTGTGTCGAAGCTGTCCGATGACGACGCGGAGATACTGGGTGTCGGCGGCATGGGCCGCGCCCCAGACGGCGGTGAGCAGGTCGGCATGACCGACCAGCTTGCCGGCATGTCGCGCGAGGTGGCCGAGCAGGTCGTATTCCTTGGGCGTCAGGCGCACCGGCTGGCCAGAACGCGTCACCAGCCTGCGGTCCAGGTCGATGGTCACGTCGCCGGCGACGACAGGCCCCCGGGGCGGGGCGGGATCGGCGGTCTGGCGAAGGCCCGCGCGTATGCGGGCCAGCAGTTCGCCGACGCCAAAGGGCTTTTCGACATAATCGTTGGCGCCCAGATCCAGCGCCTCGATCTTCTCGGCTTCGCGATCACGGGCGGACAGGATAATGATCGGGCCGGTGTAGAACTCGCGGGCCCGGACCAGCACAACCTTGCCGTCCATGTCGGGCAGGCCGAGGTCGAGGACCACGGCGTCGGGGCTCCACAGGGCGATGCCGCGCAGGCCTTCCTGGCCGCTGTCGGCGCGCTTCGGCTCGTAGCCTGCGGCGTCGAGCGCGGGCGACAGGAAACGGTGAATCTGCGGCTCGTCGTCGATGACGAGGATGCGGGGTCTGGCGGCCGACATGGGGCTCTATAGCAGGTCCGGATGGGTGGCGATTGACTTGGGCAGGCTGATCAGGATGCGGGTGCCGTGGTCGTCCAGGATCGGGCTGGCGGCGGCGATGCGGCCGTTCATGGCCTCGACGAACCCCTTGGCGATGGCGAGGCCGAGGCCGGCGCCCTTCGAGCGGTCGGGCTGTTCCTCCATACGGCGGAATTTGTCGAACACCCGTTCCAGTTCGGCTGTGGGAATGCCCTTGCCCTCGTCCTCGATGCTGATCACCACCGAGCCCCGGTCCTCATAGGCCGCCAGTTCGATGGTCGAGCCGTCGGGGCTGTAGGCGATGGCGTTCTCCAGGATGTTGACCAGCGCCTGTTCCAGCAGCCCCTGGTCCAGGCTGACCATGCTGAGCTGGGCGGGAAAGTCGCGGGTTAGCCGGCGGGAGCCGAGGCGGCGCGACACACGCCCGGCCGCCGCGTTGAGGACGTCCCGCACATCGGTCCAGTCGGCCTTGATGTTGAGCGCCCCGCCTTCGAGCCGGGTCATGTCCAGCAGGTCGCCGACGTAGCGGCTGAGGCGTTCGGCCTCCTCGCGGATGCTGAGCAGCAGATCCTTGCGCACCTCCGGTTTCAGGGTGGAGCCATAGTCGATCAGGGTCGTCGCGGCCCCGAGCACGGTCGACAGCGGCGTGCGCAGATCGTGGCTGACCGAGTTCATCAGGGCGCCGCGGAAGCGGTCGGTGCGCCGCAGGGTCTCGGTCTCGACGGCATCGCCGGCCAGTTGGGCGCGTTCGAGGGCGACCGCGCCCTGTTCCAGCAGCGCCAAGGCCAGCCGCTCCTCGTCCGAGCCGGGCGCGAGGGCGTCCGCCTCGATCCCGGCTACTCCGGAGCGGGAGCGGACGCCCTGCAACGGCCGGAAAGTCCAACTGGTCTGCGGGAGCGTCCCCGTGCCGTGACCGGCGGGCTCGCCGCGTTCCCATGCCCACCGGGCGGCGGCCATGGCGGCGGCGCCCAGCGTCTCCAGTTCGGGAGCGCCCGCGACGGGAGTGATGTCGCCGTCACCGGGCAGCAGGACGATCGTCCTGGCCCCGGCGGCGGCGGCGGTCTGCTCGGCCAGAACCCTGGCTGTCTCGAGGCGATCCTCGGCGGCCGACAGGGCCTGGCTGGCGGCAAGCAGGGCTGACACCGCGGACGCGCGTCTCTGGGCGTTGCGCGCCTGGTCCCGCACCCGTCCCGCCAGACTCCCGGTCGCCAGCGCCACCGCCCAGAAGACGATCAGGGTCAGGATGTCGGTCGGCGAGCCGATCAGGAAGGTGTAGCGCGGCTCGAGGAAGAGGAAGTTGTACGTCAGGAAGGCGACCGTGGCGGCGGCCAGCGCCGGGCGCAGGCCGAAGAGGACGCCCGCCGCGAGAACGGCGGAGAGATAGACCACGCCCAGATCGACCCGTTCGAAGGCGCGGTCGAGGAACAGGGCCAGGGCCGTGGCGACGGCGATGAAGCCTGCGCCCACTGCATAGCCGCGCCAGTGAAGCGTCGGGGCCGTGACCGGCCGGTCCTTTTCCGCGCGGCCGACCGGCGCCCCGCCGGGCTCGGTGACGATATGGATCGCCACCCCCCTGGCCGAACGCAGCAGTCCGGCGGCGAGCGACCGACCCAGCAGCTCGTTGATCCGGCTGTCCCGCCCCTTGCCGATGACGATCTGGGTGACGTTGTTGCGATGGGCGTGATCCATTACCGCCTTGACCACGTCGTCGCCGGTCAGAACCAGGGTGCGCCCCCCAAGCTGCTCGGCCAGCATGAAGGCCTGGCCCAATCGGGCGGCGCTTTCGGGACCGGAGACCGGCCGGTTGGGGCGCTCGACGTGGGCGATGGTCCAGGGCGCGTCCATCATCATGTCGGACAGGCGTCGACCGGCGCGCACCAGCGACGCGGCCATGGTGTCGCCCCCGACCAGAACGAGAATGCGCTCGCCCGCCGCCCACGGCCCCTCGACCCCGCGTTCGCGCAGGGTCGCCACAAGCTGGTCGTCGATGGTCTGGGCCGCCCGCCGCAGCGCCATCTCGCGCAGGGCGGTCAGGTTCTCGACCTTGAAGAAGTTGTCCGAGGCCAGGCGCGCTGTCTCGGGTACATAGACCTTCCCCTCCGCGAGCCGCTTGCGCAGTTCGTCGGGGGTGATGTCGACGACCTCGATGTCGTCGGCCCGGCTCAGGGCGCTGTCAGGCACGGCCTCGCGCTGGCGCACCCCGGTGATGCGCAGCACCACGTCGGACAGGCTTTCCAGATGCTGGACGTTCAGCGTGGTCCAGACGTCGATGCCGGCGGACAGGATCTCCTCGACATCCTGCCAGCGCTTCGGGTGGCGCGAACCCGGGACGTTGGAATGGGCGTATTCGTCGACCAGCAGCAGGCCCGGCTTGCGTTCCAGCGCCGCGTCGATGTCGAACTCCATCAGGGCGCGGCCCTTGTAGTCGATGGGTCGGCGCGGCATCACCTCCATGCCGCGCAGCAGGCTCTCGGTCTCGCGCCGGCCGTGGGTCTCGACCACCCCGACAACGACGTCGCCGCCCTCGGCCTTCCGGCGTCGGGCGGCGCGCAGCATCTCATAGGTCTTGCCGACCCCCGGCGACATGCCGAGGAAGACCTTCAGCCGACCGCGCTTCGGTCGCTTCGCGGCGACCTTCGAGGAATCGGGAGGGGGCGGCGTCTCCGGCAAGTCAGGTCGCGGCGGGGAAGCGGGCGTCGAGCGCCCGGTTGGTCAGCAGCACATTGACGCGCGGCTGGCCGATGAAGCCGAGGAAGGCGCCCTCGGTGTTGCGGTCGATCAGCTGCTGCACCGCCGTCACATCGACCCTCCTCGCCCGCGCCACGCGCGCCGCCTGCAGGCGAGCGTAGGCCGGAGAAATGTGGGGGTCGAGGCCAGAGGCGGAGGTGGTCACCGCGTCGGCGGGGAGGACCGTCGCGCCCGTGTCGGCCCGGATGGCGTCGGCGTCCGTCTGTATGCGCTCGGCCAGATCGGCGTTGAGCGGACCGAGGTTCGAGCCCGAAGACGCGGAGGCGTCATAGCCGTCGCCGGCAGCTGAAGGACGCGGGTGCAGATAGCGCGCCCCAGCGAACGGCTGGCCGATCAGGGCCGAGCCGACGACCTGGCCGTCCGCGTCGCGGATCAGGCTGCCGTCCGCCTGTGACGGGAAGGCGAGCTGAGCGATTCCGGTGACCCCAAGCGGATAGGCGACGCCAAGCAGGAGGGTGAACAGGGCGATCATGACGATCGCGGGGCGGAGTTGGCGGAGCATGGGCGTCGTCCTCTAGAAGGCGGCCTTCAGCGAGGCCACGGCGCGGCTGCCGTGGATGTCGCCGAAGTCGTGCGCGTCGGTGTCGTGATAGCGGACATCGAGAGCGAGGTTGTCGGTCAGCTTCCGGGCCACGCCCAGGTTCCAGGTCGTGTAGTCGAAGTCCGAGGACAGGACCTGGCGACCGACGGCGCCGGAGACCGTCCATCTGTCGGCGGGCGAGACGGCGGCGCTGGCCTCGACGTATGCGGCCTCGTCCTCGGCTGCGCCGAAGAAGTCGGGCGACCAGTAGACGGCGGCGCCGAGGGTGGCCGGGCCGATGGCGCGTGAGGCCGCGACCTTGGCCTCGACATAGTCATAGTCCGCGCCGTTCGGCTGGCCGGTGTAGAAATAGCCGACCGCGCCGAGGTCCCAGACCCAGCCCGCGAACTCGGGGCGTACGCCGGCATAGACATCGATCTCGGCCCTGGCAGCCGGATCTCCGGGGAAGGCGACGTTGGAGGCCCAGGCGCCGGCGTAGAAGGTTCCGCGGGTCAGATCGACGCCGCCCGAGATCGCGGCGTCCTCCCCGGTCTGGCTGACGCCCCGGAAGACGTAGTCGGAGCCGATGGCGACGTTCCAGGCGATCGAAGGGCTGGAAGGCTCGGCGACCGTCTGGGCGTCGGCCTGTGAGGCGATTCCCCAGACGGCGAGGGCGACCAGACAGGCGCCGGCGGACCAGAGGTCGTTGCGGCCGCCGGCCTTGAAGGGGGATTTGCGGGTCATGGAGATCTCTCTGGTCACGCCAGGCCGAGGCCGGAGATGACGACGTCGATGAGTTTGATGCCGACGAACGGGGCGACGAGGCCGCCGAGGCCGTAGATCAGCAGGTTGCGGGACAGCAGGGCCCCGGCCCCGATGGCGCGGTATCTGACGCCGCGCAGGGCCAGCGGGATCAGGGCGACGATCACCAGGGCGTTGAAGATGACCGCCGACAGGATGGCGCTCTCGGGGCTGTGCAGGCCCATGATGTTGAGCGCGCCCAGCGCCGGCAGGGCGACCACGAACATCGCCGGGATGATGGCGAAATACTTGGCCACGTCGTTGGCGATCGAGAAGGTGGTCAGGGCCCCGCGCGTGATCAGCAGCTGTTTGCCGACCTCGACGATCTCGATGACCTTGGTCGGGTCGCTGTCCAGATCGACCATGTTGCCGGCCTCGCGCGCGGCCTGGGCGCCGGTCTGCATGGCCACGCCGACGTCGGCCTGGGCCAGGGCCGGGGCGTCGTTGGCGCCGTCGCCGCACATCGCGACCAGCCGGCCCCTGGCCTGCTCCGCCTTGATGAGGTGCATCTTGTCCTCGGGCGTGGCCTCGGCGAGGTAGTCGTCGACCCCCGCCTCGGAAGCGATGGCGGCGGCGGTCACGGGGTTGTCGCCGGTGATCATGACGGTGCGCAGGCCCATGCGGCGCAGGTCGGCGAACCGCTCCTTCATGCCGGGCTTGATCACGTCCTTCAGGTGGATGATCCCGACCAGGACGCCGTTCTCGACCACCGCCAGCGGCGTGCCACCCGAGCGGGCGATCCGATCCACAGCCTGACGGAACTCGGCCGGGGCCTGGGCTTCGGTCAGGTCCAGCGACTTCAGCACAGCGTCGACCGCGCCCTTCCGCCACGACTTGCCCCCCGCATCCACGCCCGACTGCCGGGTGGTCGCCGAGAAGGGGATGGCCGTGGCGCCTTCGGGTAGATCGACCGACAGACCGGCGTTGCGGCCCAGTTCGATGATCGAGCGGCCCTCGGGCGTCTCGTCGGCCAGGGACGCCATGACGGCGGCGCGCAGGGCGGCCTCGGGCCGCACGCCGGGCACGGGGATCACCTCGACAGCCATGCGGTTGCCGAAGGTGATGGTGCCGGTCTTGTCGAGCAGCAGGGTGTCGACGTCGCCGGCCGCCTCAACCGCGCGGCCCGAGGTGGCCAGCACATTGACCTTGAGCAGCCGGTCCATGCCGGCGATGCCGACGGCCGACAGCAGCCCCCCGATGGTCGTGGGGATCAGTGTGATGAACAGCGCCCCCAGCACGATGGGGTCGAGATCGACGCCGGAATAGGCGCCCAGCCCCACCAGCGTCACGACCGCGATCAGGAACACCAGGGTCAGGCCCGCCAGCAGCACGGAAAGGGCCAGTTCGTTCGGCGTCTTCCGGCGGTTGGCGCCTTCGACCATGGAGATCATGCGGTCGAGGAAGGTCGAGCCCGGGGCGGAGGTGATGCGCACCTTGATCCAGTCCGACACCACGGTGGTGCCGCCGGTGACGGCCGAACGGTCGCCGCCGCTTTCGCGGATCACCGGCGCGCTTTCGCCGGTGATGGCGGCCTCGTTGACCGAGGCGATGCCCTCGACGATCTCGCCGTCCGAAGGGATGACGTCGCCCGCCTCGACCAGGACGATCGAACCGATCTCCAGTTCGTGCGCGGGTGTCGGCACCGTCAGGCCGGTCTTCGGATCAACGATCAGCTTGGCCTTGGTTGTTACGCGGGTGGCGCGAAGGGAGTCCGCCGCCGCCTTGCCGCGCCCCTCGGCGACGCTCTCGGCGATATTGGCGAACAGCACGGTGGCCCACAGCCAGACCGCCAGCTGGAAGGCGAAGCCGGCGGCCTCGCCGGCGACGACGACGGCGATGGCTGAAGCCGTCGCCAGCAGGGCTGTGATCCAGGTTGTGAAGATCACCGGGTTTCGGAGCAAGCGACGCGGGTCCAGCTTGACGAAGGCGTCGCCGACCGCCCGGCCCAGCATCGGGCCGGACAGGCCGCCAGCCAGGGGAGCGGCCCGGCGGGTTTCGCCCAGGTGCTCGGGGTTTGCGAAGGTCATGTCAGGGTATCCGGATCAGAGCCCGGCGACGACGCCCAGCATCTGGAAATGCTCGACGAGGGGGCCAAGGGCGAGGGCGGGGAAGAACTGCAACCCGCCGAGGATGACGATCACGCCAATCAGAAGGCCGATGAACAGCGGCCCGTGCGTCGGCAGGGTGCCGGGGCTCGGCGCCAGCCTGGGCTTGGCGACCAGACTGCCGGCGATGGCCAGGACGGCGACGGCGGGCACGAAGCGGCCGAACAACATCCCGAGACCCTGGGTCGTGTTCCACCACGGCGAGTTGGCGGTCAGACCGGCGAAGGCCGAGCCGTTGTTGGCGGCCGCAGAGGTGTAGCCGTAGAGGATCTCCGACAGGCCGTGCGGGCCGTCGTTCAACAAACCTTCCAGCGCGGTCGGAAGCACCGCCGCCACGGCCGAGAAGCCGAGGATGGCCAGCGGCAGGACCAGAACGGCCACCATGGCGTACTGGACCTCCCGCGCCTCGATCTTCTTGCCGAGATATTCGGGCGTGCGGCCGACCATCAGCCCGGCGATGAAGACCGCCAGCAGGGCCATGATCACCATGACGGCGATCCCGGAGCCGATCCCGCCCGGCAGGATTTCGCCGAGTTGCATGAGGAAGATCTGCAGTCCCCCGCCCAGCGGCATGTAGCTGGCGTGCATGGAGTTGACCGAGCCGTTTGAGGCGCCGGTGGTCATGGTCGCCCAGGCGACCGAGGCCGGAACCCCGAAGCGGACTTCCTTGCCTTCCATATTGGCCGAGGCGTCGACCCCGGCCGCGACCAGGGCGGGCGCCGGCTGGGTCTCGATGGCGTACATGGCGGCGGCCGAGAGGCTGAGCAGGACCAGGGCCGCGACGGCGAGGGCCCGCACATCCTTCCGGGCCAGCGCGCTGCGGCCGAAGGCGAAGAAGGCGGCCCAGCCGAGCACATTGATGGAGATGGCGGTGATCAGATTGGTCAGCGGCGTCGGGTTCTCGAACGGATGCGCCGAGTTGACGTTGAAGACGCCGCCGCCGTTGATGCCGAGCTGTTTGATGGCCAGCTGGCTGGCGGTCGGGAACAGGGACAGGGTCTGAGACCCGCCCTCAAGCCCCGTCGCCGTGGCCGAGGCGGCGAGGGTCTGGGTCACGCCCAGGCCGACCAGCACCAAAGCCAGAACGATGGACAGGGGCAGCAGCACCCACAGGGTGGTGCGGGTCATGTCGGCCCAGAAATTGCCGACCCCCTCGCCGCGATTGGCGACGAACGCCCGCGCGAGGGCGGCGGCCAAGGTCGCGCCAGTGGCGGCCGAGAGGAAGTTCTGCACCGTCAGGCCGGTCATCTGGGTCAACGTCGACATCGTCGTTTCGCCGCCATACGACTGCCAGTTGGTGTTGGTGACGAAGCTGACGGCGGTGTTGAAGGTCAGATGCGGCGACAGCCCCTCGAACCCCTGCGGATTCAGGGGCAGGCCGCCCTGCAGCCGCAGGATGGCGTAGAGTAGGAAGAAGCCCGCCGCGTTGAACGCCAGAAGGGCGCCCGTATAGCCGAGCCAGCCCTGGCTGTGCGCCGGGTTCACGCCGGCGGCGCGGTAGAACAGGCCTTCGACCGGCTTTAACACCGGGTCGAGCCAGGTCCGCTCGCCATTCCAGACGCGCGACATGTAGATGCCTATTGGCCAGCCGATCAGGGCGGCGAGGCCGATCGTCAGGGCGATCTCCGCCCATCCTTGGATGTTCATGACAGCGGCTCCGTCAGAACCGCTCGGGGCGCAGCAGCGCCGCGATCATGTAGCCGGTGACGACGACCGCGCCGACGCCCCAGAGAATGGCGATCAGCATCGTCACACCCGCTTCAGGACAGCGGCGAAAGCGGCGAAGGCGACAAACGCCCCGCCGCCCAACGCCAGAAAAATCAGATCGGTCATGCCGACGCCTCCGGCTCAGTTCAGAGCGGCAGAAGACGCCTCAAGCCCGTAAGCGGGCCATTCGGATTGGGTCGCCCGGCATAAGGCCGGCGTAAAGATCTGGCGCCAGCAGACGGGGTTGCGGTCTTGGCCGACCATCCGCCCGGGCTTTCGGGAACACGGCCTGTGTCAGAGATCGATCTGTTCTGACATCTCCGAGGCGTCGTCCACATCGATCCCGAGATACCTGACCGTGCTTTCCTTCAGCGGCTCTTCAGCGCCAGGAGCTGACATTCAGTCGCCGCCGGCAAGCAGACGTTGGCGGCATTGCCGACGGAACGACCGCTCCCGATCCATAGGCGAAGTTCCGGCGAGGGCAGGCTCACACGTCCGCTGAGTTGCCGGAGCGGGCAAAGCCGCTGTGGTTAGCAACAGGCGACGTCAAGAGCAGTCGAGCCGCCTATACAGCCAACGGTGTAGTCTGCCAAAGTCCGACCCCCCGTATCCGGAGGTGAGGCGGATGAGGTTGCAATGCCTGGTGTCGATCAGTGCGCTGTTTGTGGGCGGTGTCAGCGCCGCGAACGCTGAACCTTCGGGGCAGTGCCCTGCGCGGGATTTCCAGACCGCCGCTGGGAGGGCGGTCGACGATGTCGCTGCATCCCAAGCCTTCAGCGGCGCGGTGCTGGTGGCGATAGACGGGACCCCGGTCCTGCAACGCGCCGTGGGGCAGGCAAATCGGGAGTGGCATGTTCCGAATACGGTCAACACGCGGTTCCGGATCGGCTCGACGACCAAGACCTTCACGGCGGTGGCGATCCTGCATCTCGTCGACGAAGGCAAGGTCGCTCTGGATGAGCCGGCGGCCAAGTACATACCAAGTCTTCCCCAGACTTGGGCCGGCGTCACGGTCAGAATGCTGCTCAGTCATACGTCCGGCGTGCCCGACTACGTCTCCGCCCCGAACTTCCGCGAGCGCGAGACCCATCTGATCCAGACATCCGAAAGCCTGCTGGCTCTTGTTCGTGAAACGCCTCTCGATTTTGAGCCCGGCGCCGACTGGCGCTACAGCAACACCGGCTATCTCCTGCTGGGCATGGTGATCGAAAAGGCGTCGGGCCGCCGCTACCCGGACTTCCTGCGCGAGGAATTCTTCCAGCCGTTGGGGATGGCCGACACCGGCTATGAGACTGAGGACGCCGTCATCGAGAGGCGAGCCTCAGGCTACATGCGCACGCGCGACGGCTGGGCGGCGGGGCCGTTCATCACGCCCAGTTCGGCCTACGCGGCGGGCGCCCTCTATTCGACCGTGGGCGATCTGCTGAAATGGGATCAGGCCCTGTACGACGACCGGTTGGTGTCCCGGGCAGGGCGCGACCTGATGTTCACCGCCGTTCGCAACGAGTACGGGCTCGGCTGGCAGGTTCGCGAGACCTGGGGCGAGACGCACGTTGGTCATGGCGGTGCAATCCCGGGATTTCAGGCCTCATTTGAGCGCTACCCCGAGCGGCGGCTGACCGTGGTGGCACTGTCGAACTCCGAGCTCGGCGTCTCGGAAAAACTGGCGACGGATCTGGCAGGCCTGTGCCTAGGCGTCCCGGTCTATCCGGCCGAAGTCGCCTTGGAGCCCGGGACGCTCGATGGCTTCACTGGAGACTATCGCAATGCAGAGGGCGTCCTCGTAACAGTTGTCAGGCAGGGCCAGCGTTTGACGGTCTATGTCGGCGACCAACCGGCGGCGATCCTGTATGCTGCGGGGCCCGCCACCTTCTTCATGAAGGAGGCTGACGCGCAATTTTCTTTTCGGAGCGAGGCGGGACAGACCAACGCTCTGGTCGTGAATCAATGGGGCAGGGACCACGTTTTCGATCGTGTACTGTGAGACTTGGGCTTGGCGCCGATGTCCGCCTACCCCTGCCGGACGTTCAGGCTGATCGCGGCCCGGGGGTCGGTAGAGCGCCAGAGGCATGCGTAATCGGGCGGTCCTGCGAAGGGGCAAGCTCCCATAGAGTTCTCGGCTCAGTCCGAGATGAAGGGAGACGACGATGTTCTACGCTGCGTTGGATGTGTCGCTGCGCTCAGTGGCGGTCTGCATCATCGACGACGAGGGCAAGGTCCGCCTCGAGCGGTCCGTGCCGTCGGACGTGCCGGACCTGGTCCGCTGCCTGAACGAGTTCGGGGAGCCAATCCATCAGGTCGGACTGGAGGCCGGCACGCTCACCCAGCACCTGACCTATGGCCTTCGGGAAGCCGGCTTCGAGGTCGTGTGCATGGAAGCGCGGCAGGTCAACGCGGCGCTGTCGGCGATGCGCAACAAGACCGACAAGCACGACGCCCGCGGCATCGCGCAGATACTTCGTTCGGGCTGGTACAGCCGCGTCCATGTGAAGAGCGTCGAGAGCCACCACCTGCGCGCGCTGCTGACCAGCCGCAAGGTGATGCAGCGCAAGTGCATCGACCTGGAGAACGAGATCCGCGGCCTGCTGAAGGTCTTCGGCGTGAAGCTGCCGATGCGCCTGTCGCGTGGCGCCTTCGACGTCGCCGTGCGCGACACCATCGAGAGCGATCCGGCGCTGAGCCGCGCTCTCCTGCCGATGCTCCATGCGCGACAGATGTTGTTCGAGACCTTCATGGAGCTGGACCGGCGGGTGCGGAAGGCGGCTCACGAGGATGAGGTCTGCACCCGGTTCATGGGCATCCCCGGCGTCGGCGAGATCACCGCCCTGAGCTTCAAGGCCGCGGTCGATGACCCGACCCGCTTCAAGAGCTCGCGCACCGTCGGCGCCCACTTCGGCCTGACGCCTCGACGCTTCCAGTCCGGCGAGAAAGATAATCCCGGCCGCATCTCCCACGCCGGCGACTCCGACGTGCGCGCCACCCTCTACGCAGCCGCCAACGCCATGCTCATGCGCTCGATCGCCTGGTCGAGCCTGAAGGCCTGGGGCATGCGGCTGATGAAGACCAAGGGTCGTCGACGCGCCATCGTCGCGGTGGCCCGCAAGCTCGCTGTCGTCCTGCACCGCATGTGGGCCGACGGCACAGAGTTCCGGCACGGATCGGAGGCGGCGGCATGACCTGACCTACCGCACCACAATCCGATCCTGGCCGGATCGTCCCAGGCGGACGACGGGATGGATGAAGCCGAAAATGTCTGCTGCGCTCCGAGCGCGACCAAAAGCGAGGCTCTCCAGACCCTGATCCCATGCATGCGTGCAGCGGCTCCGCTCGCAAGGAGCCACCCGGACTGCGAAGAGAAGCGTGACCCGCGTGTTCGATCAGGCCGACGATCAAACCAGCTTGACCCCCATGCCCGATTAGAGAAGCTGACATTTACGTACGGCCGGCTTGCGGACCTGTAGTCGAACCACCGTTGGCCAGCTCACGGCCAGGAAGCCGGAGCTGCGGGAGACCCCAAACTTTTAGTGGTGACATGCCTTCGACCCCTTCGGCACTCTGGCCGAAGTTTGAGGATCGTATGCCGCTTTCCGACCCTTCCGACCTTGGCCGGCTGAATGCCACCGAGCGCGACCTGCTAGCGCTGCTGGGGCGTGGCCACACCATCAAGTCAATCGCCCATCTCAGGGGCCTTTCGGAAGCCTCTGTGAACGAGAGATTCCGGTCCGCTCGGCGCAAGACCGGGATGGGGAGCAGCCGCGAGGTAGCGCGTCTGATCCTCGCCCAGGAAAACCGTCACGAAATTCCAGAGCTGGTTTCCGAGCGGCCGCGGCCTGATGAACCTCGTCGCCCAGACGCACCTAGGGGTGTGTCGCTTGCTCGACGATGGAAACCTCTGATGATTGTCGCAACTCTGCTGGCGTCCGCCGTTCTCGCCCAACAGACGTCTGTACCTCCCGGGCCCTCAATAGCCGGGCAAGCGCTTCCGCCCGAGGCCCGCGCTTTGTTCAATCCGCCCTCGCCACCAGACCTTACCGCGCTCCATGCGGAAGTTGGAGCTGGGTCGGCAGACCCCAGTTGGACCGCTGACGTCGAGCGCAGTCTGACCCGCATATACGAGCGGGCGGCGGCGCCGGCAGAACTTGCGATGCTCGAAGTGAGCTGCAACGCCGCGCTCTGCGAAGTGCTCGGCGTCGCCGACGCCGGCATGCCGCTGAACGAAATTCCACGGATTCTTGAGTCGCTTCAGGGGCAGGAGGTGGACCAAGCCTCTCAGGCCTTGGGACTTGAGAACGTAGTGCAGAGCTTCGGCGCCTCCCCCGTGGATGCGGCCGGCTCCCCTTTTGTGTTTGCCGTCTACTGGCGTCGCGTGTCCTGAGCGCCGATATCTCTTCGGCAGACGATGCGAGCGCTATGATACTGTCTCCATGGCCACTTGCCCGCCTCCCCGGAGGAGGCGCTTCGCGCCAGAACCGACCATTGACGCCGCGGCGAGAACCGGACCTTGAGACCCGCCCCGCTGGAGGACCGCACGGCCAAGCCTAGCAAAGCCACCCCGACTAGCCACTGCCGACCTAGGTCGAAATCCGCTTACGCTCGGCTCCAGGCAAAGCATCCGGCGGGTGATCCGGAACCGCTGACCAACATCGCCCCGTGCCGATAAAGCGACCACCTGCGGGAGGGCTCGACGGCGAAGACCACGACAGACATGTCCGGGTCTGACCAGACCAGACGGGCGTCCGTTGCGGCCATGGCGTGGATAGCTGTCTCTGGTCCTGCGCCCGGCTGGAAAACGACCGTTGTGAAGCCGGCTTGATCAGGCGGCAGTTGCAACGCCCAACCCCCTCCGCCGGTGCTGATCAGGCCGAGCAGCAACACGGTCATAGTCGCCGGCCGCACAGGCGGCCCCCCGACTTGCGCCGCATCAGCAAAGTTCCGACCAGGACCGGAGCGACGCCGAAGGCGAAGAACCAGACAAGGTCCCAGATCAGCGGGTCGGGACTGTCGAGCTTGATCCGGTGGATGCCGAGCGCCGAGTGAGAGAGCACGCTATCGACCACATGCCAGAGCCGAAATCCGATGAGAACGGCGTCCAGGTTGGCAGCCCCCGCCGTTCCCCGGGAGCAGCTCGCGCCGCCCACAACGCCCACAGGCTCACCGCCGCGAGCAGGTACATCAGCGCATGAAAGTAGCCATCCCAAAGCACCTGGACGCGGAGGCTCGAGACCTCCGGCACGAGGCTGAGGAGATGGCGCCACTGGAGAATCTGGTGACGCAGGATGCCGTCGAAAAATCCGCCCAGCGCGAAGCCGAGGACCATCGCAGAAGAATGCCACCGGCCTTTCAACATCGATCCCGCCTCTCCCGGCGCGAACCGATCGATGCAGCAGGACATTCCAGTCTCGCCATCCGCCTCTGGCCAGGCGCCGGCTGCAGGGCTTCGCATCCGATCCGGGTCAGCCGGGCATGCCCGGCTTGCCGATCAATCCTGCTTGCTCGGCCAGCGCATGGAAGGCTCCGCCCCGGGCCAGCAGTTCGTCAGATCTCCCTGTCTCGACGATCCGGCCCTTCTCCATCACCACGATCAGATCCGCATCCATGATGGTCGAAAGCCGGTGCGCGATCACAAAGGTGGTCCGGCCGGCGGCGGCCGCGTCGAGGGCGCGCTTGACCTTCTGTTCGGTCACCGTGTCGAGGGCGCTGGTCGCCTCGTCGAGGATCAGGATCGGCGCGTCCTTGAGTATGGCCCGCGCGATGGCGAGCCGTTGGCGTTCGCCGCCTGACAGAAGGCGTCCCCCTTCGCCGATGATGAACCCGTAGCCACCGGGTTTGGCGCAAATGAACTCATGCGCTTCCGCTGTGCGAGCGGCGGCCTCCAGCTCCGCGTCGCTGGCGGCGGGCCGGGCCAGCCTGAGGTTCTCCGCGATGGAGCGGTTGAACAGGCCGGCGTCCTGGAAGACGACGCCGATCGCGGACCTTAGAGAGGCAAGGGTTGCGCGCCGGATGTCGTGGCCGTCGATCAGGACGCGTCCGACCGTCGGCTCCCGCTGGCGCTGGAGAAGACTCATCAGCGTGGTCTTGCCCGCACCGCTGGCGCCGACGAGGGCGACCTTGGCCCCGGCGGGGATGCGCAGGTCGATATCGAACACACCCATGTGGGAGTCCAGGAACCAGTGGCTGACCCGCTCGAACACGACCTCGCCGCGGATATCGAGCAGCGGCTCCGCATCCGGCGCGTCGGCGAGCATCAGCCGGGTGTCCATGAGGTCGAACAGCCCCTTCAGAGTCGGCGCCTGGACGAACACCCGGGCGACGGAGGCCGACAGCTGGTCCAGGCGGGCGATCAGCAGCCCGGCGAAGCCGATGAAGCTGACGATCTCGCCGACGCTGACCTGTCCGGCGGCCAGCAGCAGCGATCCGGTTGCGAACAGGGTCACCATCGCGAGAGTCGAGGCGCCCCGGGTCATGACCATCAGCACCGCCCACCAGCTCAGAACCGGATACTGGGCGCCGAGCAGGCGGCTGGTCATGGCGCGCAGGTCCGCCCCCTCCGCCCGGGTCCGGGTATAGGCCTGGATCACGCCGACGTTGGCGATCACGTCGCCGATGCGGCTGGAGACAGCCTGATGATGTTGTTCGACCCGGGCCTGACCTGCCTCCGTCCTGCCGACAACAAGCCAGCTGACGCCCAGATAGATCACTGCAAGCGAAACCAGCACGGCGGCCATGACCGGATCTATCCAGAACGCCAGCGGGATCAGCAGCACGACACTGAAGAGAGCCGGCTGCTGTTCCCGGAAGAAGGACAGGATCAGAACGAACAGGGCGTCGCCGCCGGACAGCATCGTGCGGATAACGCGACCGGTGCCCTGCTCGGACAGGAAAGGCGCGGGTAACGTCACGGCCCGCTCGAACGCCCTGTTCATCGCGGCCAGCCGCCGGCGGTGCGCCATCCGATCGGCCAGGAGGGAGACGCCCGCAGCGCCCGAGATGCTGATGACGCCCAGACCCGCCCATGCGCCGACCAGCGTCCACGGTCCGGCGCCGCGGGTGAGGGAATCGACCACCCGCCCGAACAGCACCGGCTCAAGGACGGCAAGCGCTCCCAGACCAAGGTTCGCCGCCGCCAGCGCTCCGGCGCGGCCAAGATCCGGCCGAAGTATACGGAAGGCGCGCGCGTAGAGGCCAAGGATCATAGTCCGCTCCACCCCCGCACCGCCAACCGCGGAGTCCGGGATTGGTTGCGACAGCGCCTCGAGTCGGATTCCCGACACAGGAACCCTTGTCTTTCCAACAGGTTGCCGATCTCCGGAACAGGAGGAGCGACATGGGCGACATGCGGCGCGTACTCGTTACAGGCGGGGCGGGATATATCGGCTCCCACACCGCCAAGGCGCTGGCGAGGGCCGGGCATGTGCCGGTGGTGTTCGACAACCTCAGCAACGGTCACGCCGAGGCTGTGCGCTGGGGGCCGCTGATCATCGGAGATGTGCGCGACCCGGCCGCCGTTGAGGCCTGCATGCGGGATCATGCCATCGACAGCGTCATCCACTTCGCCGGCCTGATCGAGGTCGGCCGGTCGGTGGTGGAGCCGGACGTGTTCTGGGACGTCAACCTGAACGGAGTCGCGTCGGTGCTGAGGGCCATGCGCGCCTGCGATGTGGAACGCCTGGTGTTCTCCTCGACAGCGGCCGTCTACGGCCAGCCGGACGTGCCCTCGCTCGCTTGCCTTCCCGAGACCCTGCCGCCACTGCCCATCAATCCCTATGGCGACAGCAAGCTGGCCGCCGAGCGCCTGATCGCCGCCCATGCCCGCGCCTATGGCTTGAAGGGCGTGGCCCTGCGCTATTTCAACGCCTGCGGCGCGGACCCGGAAGGCGAGATCGGCGAGGCTCACCAGCCGGAGAGCCACCTAATTCCGCTCGCGATCGAAGCGGCGCTGGGTCTCGGTCCGGCCCTGACCGTCTTCGGCCAGGACTTCCCCACGCCAGATGGCTCCTGCATCCGGGACTACATCCACGTCGCCGATCTGGCCGAGGCGCATGTCCTGGCTCTCCATGCAGACGCCGGGTCGGACGGATTCGCCGCGATCAACCTGGGGCTTGGGCAGGGTCGCTCCGTCCTGCAGGTGATCCAGGCAGTCAGCGGAGCGGTGGGTCGTCCGACCCCATTCGGTATGGGGGAGCGCCGCATCGGCGATCCCGCCTGCCTTGTCGCCGACGCGGGCCGGGCACGGACGCTGCTGGGCTGGCGCCCTGTCTTCACCGATCTGGACGAGATCGTGTCGACCGCCGTGGCATGGCGACGCCAGCCCGTCTTTGGCGACCGCCTGCTGACGACTGAAAGGCAGGTTGCGTGAGGGCCCCGGAACTGTGGGGCGGCCACGAATGCACCGTCAACCGGGTAGAGGACCAGTGGCTGGACCAGTCCCGGCTCTCCGGTCACCAGGACCGGCCTGACGATCTGGACCGTTTCGCCGCGCTGGGGCTGAAGGCGCTGCGCTATCCCGTCCTGTGGGAGCGGACGGAAGTCAGTCCGGGGTGCTTTGACTGGTCATGGCCTGACGCGCGGCTGGAGCGGATGCGATCGCTGGGTGTGCGGCCGATCGCCGGTCTGATCCACCATGGCTCCGGACCCGCCTGGACAGACCTGCTCGACCCGGCCTTCGCCACAGGCCTCGCCCGCTACGCCCGCGCCGTCGCCAGGCGATACCCTTGGGTGCGTGACTGGACCCCGGTGAATGAGCCGCTGACCACCGCCCGTTTCAGCGCCCTCTACGGGCACTGGTATCCGCATCGTCGCGACGAGCCGGCGTTCTGGCTGGCGCTGCTCAACCAGGTGGATGCGGTTCGGCTGTCGATGCGGGCGATCCGCGAGGTCATTCCCGAGGCCCGGCTGATCCAGACGGAGGATTTCGGCCACACCTGGAGCACGGCCCCCTGCGCCGATCAGGCGCGGTTTGAGAACGTCCGTCGCTTGATGACCTGGGACCTGCTGACGGGAAAGGTCGTGCCGGGTCATCCGCTCTGGCTGCGTCTTGAGAGCGTCGGGCTGGGGCCGCGCCTCGACGCCATCGCGGAAGATCCCTGTCCTCCCGATGTGCTGGGCCTCAACCATTACATCACAAGCGACCGGTTCCTGGACCACCGCCCGGAACGCTATCCGGAACACGCGCGCGGGGGAAACGGCGAGGTCGCCTATGCCGACGTGGAGGCGGTGCGGGTGCTCTCCGACCACGCCTCCGGCTGGGGGCACGGCATCGCTACCCTGTGGAACCGCTACCGACTGCCCATCGCCATCACCGAGTGCCATCTTGGCTGTACGCCCGACCAGCAGCGGCGTTGGCTGGCGACCTGCTGGCGGGCGGCGCTGCACGCGCGGAACGAGGGTATTGATCTTGAGGCGGTCACGGCTTGGGCCCTGCTCGGCAGCCACGACTGGGACAGCCTGCTGACGCGATGGCGCGGCAGCTACGAGCCGGGCGTGTTCGATGTGTCGAGCGGCCGCCCCGAGCCGACGCCGCTGGCCGGACTGGTGCGTGAACTCGCGTCAGGCAGGCAGGGTGAGCCGGGATCGCCGGGTTGGTGGGAAACAGACGAACGGCTGCTGTATCCGCCTTGTCCCTCCCTCGCGCCAATGTCTGGAACTCGACACTAGGTGGCTGAGAAAATGCAGTGATTACAAGAAGATGGAACCTATCTCCAACACAGAAGGTTGCGACTGAGACTCCCCACAGAAAGGCGTTCCATGGTCCAGCATTCCTCCTCCTCGAACAGCGCCGAGATCATCGAGTTGGGCAAGCCCAACGAGCGGACGGACCCGATCGTCTGCCTCTCCCATCTGCGTTGGGACTTCGTGTTCCAGCGACCGCAGCACCTGCTGTCGCGGTTCGCGGCCAACCGGACGGTTCTTGTCTTCGAGGAGCCGGCGCCGGCCAAGCCGGGAGCCACCATGGGGCTCGACATCAGGACCTGCCCGCGTAGCGGCGTCATCGTCGCTACACCGCATCTTCCGGACGGTCTGGAGGGGGCCTGCCGCAATACGGTGCTCAGGCAACTGCTCGACGACGCCATCGCCGCGCACGTGATCGGCAGGCCGGTGCTGTGGTACTACACGCCGATGATGTTGCCGCTGGCCCGGCACATCGACGCCGCGGCCGTGGTCTATGACTGCATGGACGAATTGGCCAACTTCAAGTTCGCGCCACCCGAACTGACCACGCTGGAGCGCGAGTTGATGGCGGCGGCGGATGTCGTCTTCACGGGCGGCTACAGCCTGTTCGAGGCCAAGCAGCGACTGCACGACAACATCCATCCCTTCCCGTCCAGCGTCGACCGCGCCCACTTCGCCCAGGCGCGCGAAGCGGACAGGGGACGCCGAAACCGGCGCCCCCGCTTCGGCTTCTATGGCGTCGTCGATGAGCGGATGGATCTGGACCTCATCGCGGCGATTTCGGAGGCGCGCCCCGGCTGGGACTTCGAGATCGTCGGTCCCGTGGTCAAGATCGCGCCGGACAGCCTGCCCCAGCGCCCGAATCTCATGTGGCCCGGGCAGAAGGGCTATGACGAGCTTCCGGCCTGCCTCGCGACCTGGGATGTCGCGATGATGCCGTTCGCGATCAACGACTCGACCCGCTTCATCAGTCCGACCAAGACGCCCGAATATCTCTCGGCCGGCCGGCCGGTGGTGTCGACGCCGATCCGTGACGTTGTGCGGCACTACGGCGACCTGGAGGCGGTCCGGATCGCGGGCGACGCTGAACGTTTCCTGGAAGCCTGCGAAGCCGCGCTGGAGCTTTCGCGCGACGAGGACAAGGGCTGGCTGGAGGACGTTGACGCGGCGCTCGCCAGCCTGTCCTGGGATCAAACCCAGCTGCGGATGTCGGCCCTGATCGACAGCGCCGCGCAACGCCGGGAGTCGGCGCCTCAACGTCCCGCCGTGGCCGCGCCTTCAGTCTGGCCGGCGATCCGCCGGTCGCACTACGACGCCCTTGTCGTCGGGGCGGGGTTCGCGGGCTCTGTGCTCGCGGAACGGCTCGCCTCGCAGGGACAACGGGTCCTCATCATCGACCGGCGCCCCCACATCGGCGGCAACGCTTTCGATCGGCTGGACGAGGCCGGCGTGCTGATCCACCAGTACGGGCCGCACATCTTCCACACCAACTCGGCCGAGATTTTCGACTATCTGTCCCGCTTTACCCGGTGGCGGCCCTACGAACATCGCGTGCTCGCGCAGGTGAACGACCGCCTCGTGCCGATGCCGATCAACCGCACCACCCTGAACGCCCTGTACGACCTCGACCTCAGGTCAGACGAACAGGCGGAGGCCTTCCTGGCTTCGCGCGCGGAGCCGGTCGAACGGATCCGCACCTCCGAGGATGTGGTGGTGAACGCCATCGGCCGCGAGCTCTATGAGACCTTCTTCCGCGGCTACACCCGCAAGCAGTGGGGTCTCGACCCGTCCGAGCTCGACAAATCGGTAACCGCCCGGGTCCCGACCCGGACCAACACCGACGACCGCTATTTCACCGACGCCTTCCAGGCCATGCCGCTGGATGGCTACACGCGGATGTTCGAGAACATGCTCGATCACGAGAATATCGATATCGAGACCGGCGTCGAATATCGGGACGTCGTCGATGATGTGTTGCACGACCGGCTGATCTTCACCGGGCCCGTCGACGAGTTCTTCGATCATCGCTACGGCCAACTGCCCTACCGCTCGCTGCGGTTCCGCCATGTGACGCTTGACCAGGAGCAGTTCCAGCCGGTCGCGACCGTCAACTATCCCGACGAGGCCACACCGTTCACGCGGATCACCGAATACAAGCACCTCACCGGCCAGTCTCATCGGAAGACCAGCATCACTTACGAATATCCGGCGGCGGAGGGGGACCCGTACTATCCGATCCCACGGCCCGAGAACCAGGCGCTGTTCAAGAAGTACGAAGCGCTGGCGGCGAGCCGTCCAGACGTCACCTTCGTCGGAAGGCTGGCCACCTATCGGTACTACAACATGGACCAGGTCACGGGCCAGGCCCTGGCGACCTGGCGCCGCCTGAAGCCACCCGTGGCAAGCGAAGTGGTGGACGAGGCGGCGATCGCGAGCCTGTAGATGGTCTACGATTTCCTCTACTTCTTCCGGGGTTCGGCGGAGCCGGCTCGCGAAAGGCGCGCCGCTCCGGCCGATGGGGTGGCTCGGGCCCACGCGGCAGGGGAACTGCTGCGGATGCCCAGTCGCCTGGGCGTCGAAGTCTGGTGCGGCGGAAGACTGATCTGGCGTCGCAGCCGCTCGCCGCTGGGGGAAGACCCTCCCTTCGCCGCTTGAAGAGCCCCCGATACGCCCGCGCGAACCGCGCTCACTGCACAGTTATCATTCCGGGACTCGCCCGGTTGGTCTGGCATCCTCGCAACGTAGAGCGCGATGACCTTCAACCGCTCGGTCGAACGGGGCCCGCCGCTTGACCGCCGAGCTACGCAACTGGTCCGAACAGCTCCGCTCCGTGGCAGCGGGCGGGTTGCCGATGGCCGAACCCATGGGAGGCCGCTTCACCGGATCGGGACCCATTGACACAACGCGGCCGTCGGGGTCCGCCATTGCCCCTGGCGGCCTTCCGCGGCCGAGATCGGGGTTCCTGGAACCAGACAATTTGGACGACCGCTATGAGTCAAAAGGTGTTGCTCAGTGCACATTGCGAAAGACGCACTGAAAAGCCCGGTGCTGCTCCACGCGAAGAGAGCCTGTTGGTTTCATCAGTCCTCGCAGTCTTACGGTCGGAACAATGGAGTTCGGCTTAGTTGCGGGGGACATAGTTGGTCGTCACGCGTCGATGGCAGGTGGGAGCGCGGTCAGACGACATGGCTACGCATAGGGATAAACGGCCCTCATCCCATGCGGAGCATTGACTCAGGGTAGCAATCCTGCAGCCTATCGGGGTGTTTTCGGTAGCGGGCGAGTAGGTGATGATCTTCAGACGTGAGCTGTCGGGCGACTTCGGCCAACGCCGTCTCGCTAGGCTAGCGCTGATCGCCGCGGCACTGATGGTGTGGAGTTCACTGGCGAGTCCAGCCTCGGCCCAAGTTCACACTAATCTACTTCGCAATGGGGACTTTGAATCAGGAAGCCTGTCGGGCCAGCAGATCTGGATGCCCGTCCCTGGCGACTTCGAGGCTCGGCCGGACACAGAGAGTGTGCACGAGGGCCAAACCAGCTTCCGGCTCGCACGGGATCCATCATCTTCGAGTACCTTCGCCGCTATCGCCCAGGCGATCGATGCGGCTCCCTTAAGAGGGAAGACGGTACGCTTCCGAGCGGCGGCCAGGGTTATGGGAGGCACGTCCGGTTCACGCGGCGGCCTGTGGCTGAGAGTTGATCGGGAGGCCGGGGCTCGCGGCTTCTTTGACAATATGAGCGCCCGTCCGATCCGTTCCTCGGAATGGGCTGTCTACGAAATCGTGGCGCCAGTCGCGGACGATGCGACCAGTTTGACTGTCGGCTTCCTCCTGAATGGCGCCGGACCGGGCTGGATCGACTCCGCTAGCCTCGAAATCGTGCCGACATCCCCGGCCGACGAAGCGGATGGTCAGCCTCTCTCCGCGCGGGAGGTCAATAATCTGACCGCCTTCGCCAAACTGTACGGATATGTGCGGTGGTTCTCGCCTTATTCGGAGCCGAATGACGCGCGCTGGGACCAGATCGCGAGCGATGGAGCAGTCGCGGCGTCGCGGGCCGAAAGCCCCCAAGCGCTCGCTACAACGCTCCGCACCTGGTTCGAACCGATGGCGCCCGATCTCGTCATCAGCCTGCAGCCAAACACACCCAATCCCGAGCGCGGGCCGACCGGAGAGCTGGACCTGGTTCGCTGGCGCCACGAGGGGGTGGAGTTCGCCAATCCGGCCTATCGAAGCGAACGCGTCAGCGCTGAGCGCCTCGAGACCTGGCAAGCCGGTCTGGGCTCGGGTTTGTTTGTTTCTTTGCCGCTCGCTGCGCCGCGCACGGCGCTGTCGAGCGAAGCGCGACCGGACGCGCTACAGACGGCCCAACAGGCCGGCAATGACCGTGCGACGCGCCTTGGGGCGACCATCATCGCCTGGAACGTCTTCCGACATTTCTATCCATACTTCGAAGACGACGGTGAAAACTGGGAGAGGGATCTTGGAAATCGCCTTGTGAACGCGGCGGAAGCGTCCGAACCAGCCGCATTTCGCATCGTGCTCCAGTCGATGGTCGCCGACTTGCATGATGGCCATGGAGACGTCGGCCCCGAGACCGACGATTACCGCCTTCCGCTTCTCTGGCAGTGGATTGAGAACGCTCTAGTCGTCACCGCGGTGGCGCGCGACAGCGACGACGGGATCGGCGTCGGCGATGTGATCGTCGCGATCGACGGACGCCCGGTCGAGGAACTGCTCAGAAATGAAAGCGCTCTGGTGTCGGCCTCCACAGACGCCCATCGGTTCTGGCGTGCAGCCGAGGCGCTGCGCAGTTGGCAGACGAACCGACCAATGACCATCCGCGTCGAGGGAGCGGATAAGGTCCAACGGGACGTGCAGCTCACGCCGGTCGCCTCCATGAGGCTCTCCGGATTGCTCGAGGAAAATCGCCCAGCGCCGGTGACGTGGTTCCCGCAAGGCACCTGGTATTTTGATCTGACGCGCTTGGATGATCGACGGCTGGATGAGGCGCTTAGACAGGTCAGGCCAGATCAACCGGTGATCTTCGATCTGCGCGGCTATCCGCATGGGGTGAAGGCCGATTTCCTCGGCCATCTGACGAGCGAGCCAGTTGATACTCCCCCATTCCGGATCGCTGTCGTGGAACTCCCCGAGATGCGTGATCGCCACTGGAAGACGGTCGGTTGGGATGTCGCTCCAACTCTACCCCGCCTTCGGGGTCGGGTCGCCTTCCTCACGGACGAGCGCGCCATTAGCTATTCGGAGACCCTGCTCGCGATGGTCCGGGGACACGACCTAGCGGAAATCGTGGGAGAGCCTACGGCGGGCGTGAACGGGAACGTTAACCCATTCAATCTTCCTGGAAGCCATCAAATCGTCTGGACCGGGATGAAGGTCGTGAACCACGACGGATCGGACCTCGCAGGCAGTGGTGTTCAACCCACGGTGCCAGTCTCTGCGACGATCGCAGGAATTCGCCAACGGCGGGACGAGGTGTTGGAGCAGGGCATCGAAGTCGTGATCCAGTCAGGCGATACGGCGCTCGCCTCGCCGCAGGGTGACATGCTTCAACGAGCGCCGCGCTGATGATTTCCACCAGAACTCTTTCGCCGCGAGAGCGCATTGATGCGGTGGGCATGGCGCTCGGCGCCCCTGGTGTGAATGCGGATGACCGGTGGTCTTGGTGGAGAGAGGCCTATTTTAGGCACCGCGACGCCGCGTGGGATCACTGGCTCAATTCATGGCGGGGGTCAGCCGACGGCAAAACGGTCGTCGAGATCGACGCCCCTCTGCCTCCCAAAATTGGCTCCGAGTCAGGCTGGAGCCAGCATCTTGCCATGGTCCGGGACTTCAGCGGGGACCGGCTGGATGCCGATAGAACCTTGGTTCTCAGTCCTGTCGCAGCCATCATCCATCCGTTTCTCGATCACGCGCGACATGAGTTGGCGCTGGCGCTGGGTGAGACAGATCTCGCCTTCGGTGTTGGGCGCCAGATCTGCGAAGCTGCTATTTCCGCATTGCGGGAGCGCTTGACTGCCATGGCGGGGCCCGCCACGGCCGTCGCCGCCAATATCGAGCGTCTGACCTCGGGTCAGCCCGGCGACACGACGGATGTAAGGGTCCGACGCTTCGAGGAGAGCGCCAGATCCTGGCCGGCGCGCTTGAGGCTTCTTCAAGCCACGCCCGTTCTGGACAGGCTCCTCGCGCAGGTCAGCCTTGATGCGATGGATGCTTGTCTGATTTTCGCGCGCCATTTCGCGGCTGATCGGGAGGACCTCGGCCTCGTTGCGGACCAGCGTCCGCGTCGTGCGATTGGTCGGCGGGTCGTAGCCCAAGGGCGGCAGCCCGCCCATCCACATGCCCTTGGCCTTGGAGGCGGCGATCTTGTCGCTAATGCGCTCGCCGGTGACCTCGCGCTCGAACTGGGCGAAGGAGAGGAGCACGTTCAGGGTGAGGAGAACCATGGACGAACAGGATATCGACGATCGCGTAGGCGCGCGGATCAAGGAGCTGCGAAAAGCTGCAGGCCTAAGTCAGACAGAGCTTGGCCGGCGGATCGGCGTCACATTTCAACAAGTTCAAAAATACGAAAACGGCGGCAACCGTGTCTCGGCTTCCAAGCTCTGGCTGATCGCCAGATGTTTTGGGGTGCACGCGTCCGCCATCCTGGCAGACCTTCCAGGGCCGAGCGAACCGGCGACCGAGAATACGCAGCGGCTTCTTGCTGCTTGGCAACTCATCCCCGAAAACCAGCGGGAGCCTTTGCTGGACTTGGTGGAAAGCATGGCTGTTCACAAGCGGCTCAGAGGTCGTCAGAGGGCTGTGCAGTCGGAGCCGAAGGTTCAGGACTGATCCGCCCCACTTATGGGCCTGCTCCGCCCTGAATGAGGAGCGTGCACCCATCTCTGCGGGCGTCATCAATCCGAACTGGTCTGGGAAAGGTTAGCGGATCCCAGGTCAGCTAAGGTCAATCCATTAGTGCAGAATACCAAAAGCGCACTGAGAATGAGGCGGCGGTGGGACGACAGTCACCGCCTCGGCTCTTGCGGTCACCTCACGCGGCGGCGTGCGAGGGTTCGCGGGTGACCGCAGACAGATGACCGTTCAACATCATCAGCACCCGGTCCGCCTTGGCCAGCAGGGCGGGCCGGTGAGCAATGACGATCCGCGTCATCGCCATCCCGTCGACAAGATCAGTCTATGACGACGGCGGCTACTCAGGAGGCAACATCGAACGGCCGGGGCTGAAGCGGCTGCTGGAGGATGTGGACGCAGGGCTGGTCGACACCATCGTGGTCTACAAGATCGACCGGCTGTCCCGCTCGCTGGCGGACTTCGCCCGCATCGTCGACCGGCTGGACAAGGCGCAGGCTTCGTTCGTCTCGGTGACCCAGTCGTTCAACACCACCACCTCGATGGGGCGGCTCGCCGCCAACACCCGCGCCCGCAAGGAGCGGCCGCTTCGTTCTGCGCAGCTCCCGCTCAAGGGGGCTGGTGTTCGACGCCGACGGACACCCGATGAGCCCGTCCTTCGGGAACGGCTGACGCGGGCGAGTTATCGCTACTATGTGTCGGCGCCGCTCCAGCAGGGACGGAAGGTCCACGAGCGGGAAGGGGTGCTGCGGCGAGTCTCAGCCGAGGCGCTGGAGGAGGCGGTGCGTACGCAGGTGGCCACAGTACTCCCGGGCGGGTCCGAGCGCCCAATGGCTGAGCTGTTGAAGCCGGTGCGACGGGTGGAGGTGCTGCCGCAGGAGCTCCGGATCGCCTTTGAGGCCAAGGCGCTGCCGCGGGATGTGCGTGAGCGGCTTCAGCCTTGCGACGCTCATCCAGACCAGGTGGTGCTGGTCGCGCCAGTACGGTGTCAGGCGCGGGGCGGCAGGACGTGGGTGCTCACGCCGACCTGTCCGACAGCAACCCGCAAGGCGCGGCGCGATCCGGTGCTGATCCGCGGCCTGCGCCAGGCCCACAGGATCGCTGCCGGTCTCGGCTGGCGTTCTAGCGACGGCTCGTTCGCCGGCTCGGGCAAGGCGCCGACCAGCAGCTACGAGCGCAGACTCTGGCCGCTGGTGTTCCTGGGCCCCGATATCCAGCAGGCGATCCTGGAAGGGCGTCAGCCGCCGGCGCTCACCCTGGATCAGCTGCTCAAGATGCGCCTCCCGAGAGGCTGGCCCGGGCAGAGGCGGGCGCTGGGCTTCGACGGAAAATGATCGCTGTTCCGCTCAGGAACGCTCCCTGTTCCGGGAAACATCGATCCCTGTTCCGTTCGAAAATAATCCCTGTTCCGGTGGTATATCGTTCCCTGTTAATTTCGACGGCGACCGCAGCCGGTCTTGAGCCGAACCCTTGCGCTGCGGGCGTTTACGGGGCGCGGCGCGTCTCAGGGTACGAAATCGGGTCCTCGAAAAACTTCTGATTTCCCTGTTCCGGCCAATAACAGGGAAACTCCACCAGATGTGGTTAGCGCAGAGACTGGCCCGCCAACGGCGGCCGAAAGCCTGCTCCGAAGGCGCAGGAACAGCGGGCAGTACGGGAGTTTGGCGGCGAATAGCCCCGACGTTCCGGGCGCTTGCAGCGCCGGGGTCAGATCAGAGAACTGTTCCGGGGGTGAGTGGCGGACAGAGAGGGATTCGAACCCTCGGTAGGCTTTCACCTACACACGCTTTCCAAGCGTGCGCGATCGACCACTCCGCCACCTGTCCGTTTCCACGACGTCGCCCGGAGGCCTGCGTGAGCCGCCGGATCGGTCTTTCCGGCGGAGGCAGGCTGATAGAACAAGCCGCCCCCCTCGGCAAGCGCCGCCGAACATCCCATATAGGCCCCGAACGTTCGACCCGGAGTCCCGCCATGCTGTTCAAGAAATCCCACGAGATGCCGACCCGCGATAACGCCCTGCCGGGCCGGGCCGGGCCGGTGCGCACCGACGAGGTCCACTACGTCAGCGGCCGGCCGCTGAAGGGCCCGCATCCGGAAGGCTTCGAGACCGCGATCTTCGGCATGGGCTGCTTCTGGGGCGTCGAACGGGTGTTCTGGCAGCTGCCGGGCGTCTGGGTCACCGCGGCCGGCTATTCGGGCGGCTTCACGCCCAATCCGACCTATGAGGAGACCTGCACGGGCCGCACCGGCCACGCCGAGGTGGTGCAGGTGGTCTTCAATCCGCACGAGATCAGCTACGGCGAGCTGCTCAAGGTGTTTTGGGAGAACCACGATCCGACCCAGGGCATGCGCCAGGGCAATGACATCGGCACCACCTACCGCTCGGCGATCTACTATCTGAACGACGTCCAGAAGGCCGAGGCCGAGGCCTCGCGCGACGCCTATCAGGCCGCCCTGCGCAAGGCCGGTCGCGGCGACATCACCACCGAGATCGCGCCGGCGGGACCGTTCTACTACGCCGAGGACTACCACCAGGCCTATCTGGCCAAGAACCCCGGCGGCTATTGCGGCATCGGCGGCACCGGCGTGACCTGCCCGATCGGCGTCGGCGTGGACGCCTGACATGGATCGGGCGGGGGTCGGCAAGGTCTGCCTGGCCTTGCCGGCGGCGACGCTGGACCATCCGTTCGGCGACGATCACGACGCCTACAGGGTTGGCGGCAAGATGTTCTGCATGGTCGGGGCCATGGGAAGCATCTCGTTCAAGGTGTCCGACATCGCCTTTGAGGTGCTGACCGAATCCGGCCGCGCCCGCCCGGCCCCCTATATGGCCCGCAACAAGTGGGTGAACCTGCCGCGCATCAACGACTGGCCTGACGACGAACTGGCCGACCACCTCGCCATCGCCCATTCGATCGTGGCGGCGAAGCTGACGAAGAAGGCGCGGGCGGCGCTGGGCCTCGCCTAATGGGGGCTGGCCAGCCGCCCCTTCTCCTCCGCGATCCAGCGGTCCATCCGCTCGTCCAGCAGCCCCAGCGGCAGGGGACCGTCGACCAGCAGGGCGTCGTGGAACCGGCGCACGTCGAACCGGTCGCCCAGCTCGCGTTCCGCCCGCGCCCGCACCTCGCGCAGCCGGATCTCGCCGATCTTGTAAGCTGTGGCCTGCCCGGGCCAGCCGATGTAGCGCTGCAGCTCGGTCTCGATGTTGTGCGGCGCCAGGGCCGAGTTGTCGCGGAAACAGGCGCGGGCCTGCTCGATGTCCCAGCCCAGCCAGTGGATGCCGGTGTCGGCGACCAGCCGGCAGGCCCGCCACATCTCGTAGCTCAGCCGCCCGAACCGCTCGTACGGCGTGCGGTAGAAGCCCATCTCCTCGCCGAGGAATTCCGCGTACAGCCCCCAGCCCTCGGTGAAGGCGGTGACGTTCACGTCCTTGCGGAAATACGGCCCCTCCTCAGCCTCCTGCTGCAGGGCGATCTGGATGTGGTGGCCGGGCGCGGCCTCGTGCAGGGTCAGGGCCGGCAGTTCGTAAAGTGGCCGCTGATCCAGCCGCGAGGTGTTGACCATGTAGCCGCCCGCCACGCCGTTCTCCATCGAGCCGGAGAAATAGCGGCCGGTGGTGTAGTTGGCCTCGATCTCGGCCGGCACCGGGCGGACCCCGTACGGGGTGCGGGGCAGGGTCCCGAACAGGGCCGGCAAGCCGTCGTCGGCGCGCTTGGCCATCTCCGACGCCTTCTCCAGCAGGTCCTCGCGCGTGGTGGAATAGAACTGCGGGTCGCTGCGCAGGAAGGCGAGGAAGCCGGCGAAGTCTCCGGTCCAGCCGGCCGCCCGCATCTCCACAGCCATGCGCGCGCGGATGCGGGCCACCTCGTCGCGGCCGATCTGGTGGATCTGGTCGGGGGTCAGGTCGGTGGTGGTGTAGCCCTGGGTCAGGAAGACGTAGAGCTCGCGGCCGCCGGGGCGGTGCACCAGGCCGAGGCTGCCGGGCGCGCGGGGCAGATAGTCGTCGCGCAGGAAGCGGACCCATTCGCGCCGGGCCGCCATCACGCCGCCCGACACCGCTGCGGCGGCGCGGGCGCGCAGGTCGGCCTGCGAGGCGGCGGGGATGGCGTCCGGCAGGTCGGCGAACGGCTTCAGCAGCGGGTCGGTTTCGGGCGTATGCGCCGCCTCCGGCTCCATCAGGCTCAGGGCGCTCTCGACCACTGATCGCGGCTGGACGAGGCCGCTGTCCAGCCCGCGCCGGGCGCTGTCCAGCTGGTCCGTGTAGAATTTCGGCATGGCCTCCAGCCGGGCGATCCAGGCCTCGGCGTCGTCGCGCGTGGCGATGCGGGTGACGCTGGCCGCATAGGCCATCGACTGGCCGGGGCCGCCCTCGGAGTTGAAGGCGCCGATGCGGTCGGTATCCAGCGGGATGCGGGCGCGGGCGCGCTGCAGCACCCAGCCCAGGAAGGCGTGGTTCAGCCGGTCGTCATCCCCCAGCGAGGCCGGATCGATCGCCGCCAGCCGGTCGGCGAAGCCTTTCAGCACCGGCTCCTGGGCCAGTTCGAAGGCGCGCGACACGTCGGGCAGGCGCGACAGGGCCTCGCGGTCCCCTTCCATCCCGGCCGAGATCGGGTCGTTGGCCCGCAGGTACGCCTCGTAGTCGGCGAGTATGGCCGCGAGGGCAGGGTGGTCGGCGTTCTTCACCGCCGGCGGCGGGGTCTGCGCCGGGGCCCCGGCCAGGGCGGGAGCTGCCGCGGCGGCGAGCAGGGCGGCGGCCCCGATGGCGATGATGGTCTTCATGGCGTCCCTCCGACTGGCGCGGGACTGCACCGGAGCCAGGGCGGCCCGTCAAGCCGCCCGTCAAGCCGGGCTCAGCCGCAGAAGGCGAAGAAGCGCTCGATGCTGGGAGCGGACTCCGGTTGCGGCGCATAGGCCTCGCGTTCGCCATTCCGCCACTGGGCCAGCCAGCCGACCCGGCGGAAGCGCTGGAACACCGGCTCGGCGGCGGAGGCCTCGGCGGTGAGGAAGACGCCGTCATGGATTTGCGAGGGCTCGGCGCTGGCGGGGAAGCGCTCGGTGTCACCGCCGGATTCGACGTGGATCTCGGGCTTGGCGCCCTTTTCGGCGATGGCGTTCAGCGCCAGCCGCCCCGACCCCCGCAGGCATTCCAGTCCCAGCTTCAGGTCGTCGCTTTCGGCAAGTCCATAGGCCAGCCGGGCGCTCTCCTCGTCCGCGTGATAGAACCAGTCATAGCCGGGGACGGGCGACGGGGCGGGGCCGGCCGCCGGGGAGGGAAGCGGCCCCGTCGCCGGCGGCTCGACCCCCGCGCAGGCGGCGGCCCCCAGGGCCAGGCCCGACAGGACAAGCAGGGCGGGAAGGCGCATGGGTCGGCTCCGGGCGATCAGCCCGAGCACAGTTCGGTGAAGCGGCGCAGTTTGGCAAGGTGCGGGCGCGGAACCTCGACGGCGCGGCGCTGACCGCCGACCGCGGCGGCCATCCGCCCGTCGGCGGCGAAGGCGGCGAAAACCGGATGGTCGGTGCGCAGCGCCAGCTTGATCGCGCCCCGCTCGGCGATCGATTCCGTCACCGCCGAGGCCTCGCCGGCGGTCACCCGGGCCATGCCCGATTCGCCGGCGCCGCCGTAGAAGGTCACCCGCGCCACGCCCGACGCGGGATCGCATTCCAGGGTGAAGCGCAGGTTGGGCGTGTCGGGCACCTCATTGGCCAGCGCCACCCGGGCCTCGTCGGCGTAGAGCGTCCACGTCCAGGCCGCTTCCGGCGGCGTGGACTGCATCGCCAGTAAGGCGAGGCCGGCGAAACTGGCGATCATGGTTCAGCCCCCGCTGATGGTCGTCACAGGATGTGATCAGACCGCTCTGGTTCCGCAATAGGCGAAAAACTCGCTGACCAGGCGCCGTTCGTCGCCGCTCGCGGTCAATTCGAAGTGACCGGCCTCGCCCTCGACCTCCAGCGTGCCGCGCCGGGCCAGCTTCTGCAGGGCGGGGTCGCGCAGCGGGATTCGGCTCTCCTCGGTCAGGCCGCCACTGAGCGGATCAATCGCGGCGGCGGCCATGGAGGCCTTGATCAGGCGCGGGCTGGCGGGCTGGACGTCGCCATAGACGACCGCCTGGGACTGGCCCGGCTCGCAGGTCATCATCAGCGCCAGCTGGTCGGAGTTCGCCATGCCATAGGCCAGCTTTGCCATGGAGCCTTCGTGGCTCAGGTGCCAGCTCATCGGGGCCGCCCCGCCTTCGACAGCGGCGTTGTCGGCCTGCGACTGGGCGGCGACGGCGATCAGGCCGAGCGCGGCGACGGCGGGAATGGCGAACTTGAACATGGAAACGGTACTCGCGTCTGACAGGGCAAACGCGGGTTTCCGTTAACGGTTCACGGCTCTGCTTCGGGAAAGCGTCTCGCGAAGCCGTGTTGGCCAAAAGGTCACGACCGGGGTCGCCTTGTCATCCCGGCCGAAGCGAAGCGGAGAGCCGGGACGGCCCACGGCCTCCAACCCTGACCTCCCGAAGGCGCGGAGTGACTGTCCGGGAGGATAGCATTGAGCGGCCCACGTCCCGGATAGCGCCTGCGGCGCTTCCGGGATGGCAAGATATCGCCTGCGATCAGAACGGGCTGAAGCGCTCGACCAGCGACTGGGCCGCCGGCGTGGCCTGGACGCGGCTGATGTCGCCGCGGCCGCCGTAGCTGATGCGCGCCTCGGCGATCTGGGTGTGGGCAATGGTGTTGGCCGAGCTGATGTCCTCGGGCCGCACGATGCCGGCGACGGTCAGTTCGCGGACCTCGCGGTTGGTGCGCACTTCCTGCCGGCCCTGGATGACCAGATTGCCGTTCGCCATCACGTCGGTGACCACGGCGGCGATGGTCAGGCTGACCTTCTCCGAACGGTTCACGGAGCCGGAGCCGTTGGCGTTGGACTCCCCCTCCAGCCCGACCAGGTTCTGCGGGTCGAAGCCGCCGGGGAAGGCGCGGCCGAGGCTGTTCTCGAGGCCGAAGAAGTTGGTGATGCCGCCCGAGATCTCGTTGGTGCGGCTGCGCTGCGTCGAGTTCTGGGTCTGGGCCCGGTCGTCGATGTCGATGCTGACGGTCAGGATGTCGCCGGCGCGGCGGGCGCGCTGGTCGCCGAAGAAGGTGCGGGCGCCGGTGCGCCACAGGCTGTTGGCGCTGGCGGCGCGGTCGGCCTGCTGCTGCTCCGGAGACGGCAGATAGACCTGGCTGGTCGGGACCAGGGCGGCCGGATAGCCGATCGGGGCCAGTTCGGGCCCGCGCACGGCCTCGATGGCGGTGGAGCAGGCGCCGAGCGCCAGGCTGGAGGCGAGGGCGGCGGCGGAGACGATCAGAGCGGTGCGCATGGTTACTGGTTTCCCTGGCGGGCGGCGAACTGTTGGGTGCGAAGGGTCTGGGCGGCCGGGCCGGCGACGGCCTGACCGGGGGCCGTGGCGACGGCGTCGATGGTGCGGCCGGATTGGAGATTGCGGATGGCGAGCCGCTGGCCCTCTGCGGCGTTGCCCTCGGCGCGGCCGGTGATGGTCAGGCGCACGCCGCCGGCTGCGTACGCCACCTCGACGATGTCGTTGCGGCTGATGATCCGGTCGGCGTAGGCGGTGCGTACCGGCGCGGCGCGGACCGGAGCCGGGGCCGCTGTCTCGTCCCCCGCCGCCGCCACGGCGGCCGGGATCGGGGCGACCGCGGCGTGGCGCACGACGACCCGGCGCAGCCCGGTCGGATTTGCCCACTCCAGCCCCGACTGGCGCGCCATGGCCTGCAGCTGCCCGGCCTCGAACACGACGGAAGGGCCCGACCGGGCGCCGATCACGACGCCGGAGGCCGATCCGGCCCCGTCGAACAGGTCGCCGAGCGTGACCTGGCCGTCCACGTCGACGGGATTGGCCTTCAGCGTGACCGGCCCGGCGAGGGCGGGCCCGGCGATCAGCAGCGCCGCGGCCGCGGCGATCAAGGCCCTCACGACTTCACCTGCCCGGCGACCGACAGCATCTGATCGGCGGTGGTGATGACCTTGGAGTTCATCTCATAGGCCCGCTGGGCGATGATCAGGGCGCTGATCTCGGCCACGGCGTCGACGTTGGAGGCCTCGGTGTAGCCCTGCAGCAGCTCGCCGAAGCCGACTTCCGCCGGCGTCCCGACGTTGGCCGGGCCGGAGGCGGCGGTTTCCAGCAGCAGGTTGTCCCCGATGGCCTCCAGGCCGGCCTCGTTGAAGAAGCTGGCCAGCTCGATCTGGCCGACGATCTGCGGCTCGGTCTCGCCCTGGGTGATGACCTGGACCTGGCCCGACTTGGAAATCGAGACGTCGATGGCGTCCTGCGGGATGGAGATGTTCGGCTGCACCGCATAGCCGTCGTCGGTGACCAGCTGGCCCTCGCCATTGACCGAGAAATTGCCCGCCCGCGTGTAGGCCGTCTCGCCCGAGGGCATCAGGATCTGGAAATAGCCGCGCCCGTCGATGGCGACGTCGTAGCGGTTGCCGGTCTGGGTCGGAGTGCCCTGTTCGGTCACGCGATACACCGATCCGGCCTTCACGCCCGCGCCGATCTGGATGCCGGTGGGAATGACCGTGCCCTGGCTGGACGACTGCGCGCCCATCCGCTCGACGTTCTGGTACAGCAGATCCTGGAACTCGGCCCGCTGACGCTTGAAGCCGACCGTGTTCATGTTGGCGATGTTGTTGGAGATGACCTCCACGTTCAGCTGCTGGGCGGCCATGCCCGAGGCGGCGGTTCTGAGCGCTCTCATGTCCCGTTCTCCTTACGCGGCCCGCCCGAGGCGCTCGACGGCGCGGCGGGACAGGTCGTTGGTGTTCTCGATCATCCGGGTCACGCTCTCGTAGGCGCGCTGGATCTCGATCAGATTGGTGATCTCGAGGATCGGATTGACGTTGGAGCCTTCCAGCATGGACTGGCGCACCTGCACGTCGTTGGCCGCGACCGGCGCGGCGTTGGAGGCGTTGCGGTAGAGGCCGTCGCCGCCCTTCTCCAGCACCGCGAGCGTGTCGAAGCGGACCACGCTGAGGCGCCCGACCGGCTGGCCGTTCTGGCTGATCGTGCCGTCGGCGGCGACGGCGACCTGCCCGAGCGCGGGATCGAGGATGATGTCGCCGCCGTCGCCCTGGACCGCCGCGCCGCCCTGGGTGGTCAGCCGGCCCTCGGGGTCGAGGGTGAAGGCCCCGTCGCGGGTGTAGGCGTCGCCCGCCCCGTCCTTCAGGGCGAAGAAGGCGCCTTCGCCCTCGATGGCGAAGTCGAGGGCGCGGCTGGTCTGTTCCAGCGCGCCCTGGCCGAAATCGCGGCCGACTCCGTTGTCCATCACGAAGCTGACGCCGGGCCGTACGAAGGCGTTGCGGGCCCGCTCGCCGACCTCCTCGCCGAGCAGCAGCTGTTCGACCTTGAAGCCGGTGGTGTCCGCATTGGCGATGTTGTTGGCCACGATGTCGAGCTCGCGGCGCAGCGTCATCTGGCGTGACAGTCCGACATAGGCGGCGTTTTCCACGGGCGGCTCCTTTCGCCCGGTCCCTCGCAACGGTCGTGCCAGCAGGGTTAATCCAGCAGGGACGGGGCTTTCAGCCGCAAAGCCTGCCTTGGCGCCCGGCAGGATTTGCCGGTTCTTAGCGCCTCGTTAACCAAAAACGTCTCGAATGGATCGGGAGATTCTCGGGGCGCGTGGCATGTTCAAATTCGGCAAGAAGAAGGGTGCGGCGGCGGGCGAAGACGCCGCCCTGCCGGCGGTCACCGATGGCGAGACCGTCGATGGCGAACCCGCCGCGCCGAAGAAGAAGAAACTGCCCCTGCTGTTCATCGTCATCCCCGCGGCCCTGGTCGTGCTGGGCGGAGGCGGCGGCGCGGCCTTCTTCCTGATGCAGCCCAAGGCCGAGGCGGCCGAGGGTGGCGGCCACGGCGCCGCGAAGAAGGGCGGCGATCACGGCAAGGCCGAGAAGAAGGGCGGGGGCCACGGGGCCGCCGGCGGAGAGGCCAATCCGGCCCTGGGCGTGATCAGCGAGGGTCCCGACGGCGTCACCTTCTACACCCTCCCGGACATGGTGGTGAACATCCAGGCGCCGGACGGCCGGCCCACCTTCCTGAAGCTGAAGCTGACGCTGGAGATGCACGACGCCGCTCTGGCCGAGCACCTGCAGGCCGAGATGCCGCGGATGCAGGACATGTTCCAGAGCTTCCTGCGCGAACTGCGCCCCGAGGATCTCGCCGGTTCGGCCGGAAGCTTCCAGCTGCGCGCGGAGATACTGCGCCGGGTCAACCTGATCGCCGCCCCCGGCAAGGTCGACGCCGTGCTGATCGAAGAAATGCTGGTGAACTAGCATGACCGACGCGGCCTTCGCCGACAGCCCGGACCCGCTGGCCGAACTGGATCCGCTGGCGGAGCCGCCGGCCCTGTCCGAGCGCGTGCTGAACCAGGACGAGATCGACAGCCTGCTGGGCTTCGACCTCGGCGACGACGACGGCTCGGAACGCTCCGGCATCCGCGCCATCATCAACTCGGCCCTGGTCTCCTACGAGCGCCTGCCGATGCTCGAGATCGTCTTCGACCGTCTCGTGCGGCTGATGACGACCTCGCTGCGCAACTTCACCTCGGACAACGTCGAGGTCAGCCTCGACAACATCTCGTCGATCCGCTTCGGCGACTATCTGAACTCCATCCCCCTGCCGGCCATCCTCGCCGTCTTCCGGGCCGAGGAGCTGGACAACTACGGGCTGCTGACCGTCGACTCCAACCTGATCTATTCGATCGTCGACGTCCTGCTGGGCGGACGTCGGGGCACGGCGGCGCTGCGCATCGAGGGCCGGCCCTACACCACCATCGAACGGGTGCTGGTCCAGCGCATGGTCGAGGTCGTGCTGGCCGACGCCCGCGCCGCCTTCGAGCCCCTGACCCCGGTCCACTTCAACCTCGACCGGCTCGAGACCAATCCGCGCTTCGCCGCCATCGCCCGCCCGGCCAACGCCGCCATCCTGGTCAAGCTGCGCATCGACATGGAGGACCGGGGAGGGCGCATCGAGCTGCTGCTGCCCTACGCCACCCTCGAGCCCATCCGGAAGATGCTGCTGCAGCAGTTCATGGGCGAGAAATTCGGCCGCGACAACATCTGGGAAGGCCACCTCGCCACCGAGCTCTGGACCACCGGCACCGAGGTCCGCGCCGTCCTCGACGAGCAGCAGCTGCCGCTTTCGCAGGTGCTCAACCTCAAGGTCGGCGACACCCTGATGCTCAACGCCACGCCGGATTCGGAGATTTCGGTCCGGGCCGGCTCGATCCCGCTGACCACCGGCCGCATGGGCCGCAAGGGCCAGCATATCGCGGTCCGCGTCGAGGCGCCGATCGATGTCGAAACCGCCTCGGGCCTCGCCAAGGGAAGACGCTGATGACCGGAATGATCCTCGATGGGGTGCTGATGCTGCTGCTGGTCGCGGCGCTCGGCTACGGGGTGCGGCTGGAGCGCAAGCTGACCGCCCTGCGCGAGGGCCAGCAGGCCTTCGCCTCGGCCGTCACCGACCTCAACGCCGCCGCCGGCCGGGCCGAGGCCGCCCTGGCCTCGCTGCGCGCCTCCGGCCAGGAGACCGACCTGCTGCACGACCGGATCGTCAAGGCGCGCGAGGTCAAGGCCCAGCTGGAGACCCTGATCGCCCGCGGCTCCGTCGCCGCCCCCGCTCCCGTCGCCGAGCCGGTCCGGGAGGCGGCGCCGGCCCGCGCCGTCGCACCGGCCCCCGCTCCGGCGGCTCCGCAGGACGAGGAACGCGCCGCCCGCATGGCCGCCCTCGCCGAGCGCATCCAGGGACTCGCCGCCCCGTCGAAGGCGCGGGCGCCCGGCGCCTCCAACGTCACCGCCATCCTCGGCGCCATGACCGCTAACCAATCCGCGAAGCAAAGCCTCAACCGCGCCCGCCGCAGTCTGGACGAAGACCTGTTCGCCGCCTGAACCATCCTTTTCGCCCTGTGGCGAGCGCACGGCGCTCGCCGACTTGAGGGCTGGAGTAGCCGATCATGAGCAAGATCCCCCGCCTGCTGCCGCTGATCGCCGTCGCCATCGGCGGGGTGGTCGCCGTCCGCGCCGTCGGCGTCGCCCCCGGCCTATTCGAGGGCGCCAGGGCCTGGGCCGAGGAGGCCGTCCCCGCCGCCGCCCCGGCCACGCCCGCCGCCGCCGTCTGCGCCCTGACGCCCGAACAGCTGGCCCAGCAGGCGGGCATCTCCCCGGCCGAACTGCGCATCATCCAGTCCCTGTCGGCGCGCCGCACCGAGCTGGACGCCCGCGACGCCGACCTCGCCTCGATGCTGCCGCTGATGACCGCCGCCGAGCAGAAGCTGGACGCCAGGGTCGCCGCCCTCGCCGCCGTCAAGGCCGAGGTCCAGGCCCTGCTGGGTCAGGTCGGCGAGCGCGAGAAGGCCGAGGTCGACCGTCTGGTCGCCGTCTATTCCGCCATGCGTCCCCGCGAGGCCGCCCGCGTCTTCGCCACCCTCGACGACGACGTGCGCCTGCCGGTGGCCGCCGCCATGCGTCCGCGCTCGCTGGCCGCCGTCATGGCCCAGATGGAGCCCGCCGCCGCCCGCGAGCTGACCGAGAAGCTGGCCGGCCGCTTCGCCGCCCAGCGCCAGCTTGCCGCCCGCGCCGCCGCCGCCGCCGAGGGACCGGCCGCCGCCGCGCCCGCGCCGGTCCAGACCGCGGAGGCGGCCGCTCCTGCGCCCACGACCGCGACGCCCCCGGCGCCGCGTCCGGCGGCCCGGCCTCCGGCCCGCCGTCCCGCGGCGCGCCCCGCGGCCCGCACGCCCGCGCCCGCTCCGGCGCAAGCCCAGGCCGAACCGGCCGGCGAGCGCCCCTACCAGCCCGCCGCCACGCCCCCGGCGACTCCGGACCGCCCGCGCCAGTCGGTGCAGTAGGCAGCCGTCCCTCTCCCATTGGGAGAGGGCTTGAGCGCCCAGGAGCCCGCAAGGGCGATTGGCTGCGCGAAAGGGTGAGGGTCGGCTCTTGCCTGACTTCCGCCAGCCGTAGCCCCTCACCCTTTCGCCTGACCAATCGCTACGCTCTTGGAGGCTCAATCCCTCTCCCGCCGGGAGAGGGCTGCCGGCTCGCCAAACAAAAGGGCCGCCTCCTTTCGGAAGCGGCCCCTGATCTCTTGAACGGGCGTGAACCCTATTCGATGTCTTCGTTGAGCAGGCCGACCTTGAAGAAGCCCTTGGCCTGCAGCTCGTTCATGACTTCCATGAACTGGTTGTAGGTCACTTCCGGGTCGGCGCGGATGAACACGCGCTCTTCCTTGCAGGCCGGGTCGCCGCCGCCGAGGGCGGCGCAGACGTCGGCCGACAGGCCTTCCAGCGTGGTCTGCTTGTCGGCGATGAAGATCGAGCCGGTCTCCTGGACGGTGATGTAGACCGGGTCCTTCTGCGGCGCGTCCGGCGGCGGCGGCACGGCCGGCGGCAGGTCGAGGCGGATCGACACGGTGGCCATCGGCGCGGCGACCATGAAGATGATCAGCAGCACCAGCATGATGTCGACGAACGGCGTGACGTTGATGTCGGCGTTCTGTTCAATGGTGTGGCCCTTGCCACCACCGGGTCCGGAAAGTTTGGCGGCCATCCGCTTCGGTTCTCCATCAGGCCCGGCGCGAGACGCGGCGAGCGACGCTTAAAGGTCGGATCGTCTCTTGGCGTTCCCGGCCCGGCTTGTAAAGCGGGTTCGGGCCGAAGATGGTTCCCTTGCGGTTTCCACCTTCACTTTACCCTTGTGAGGCGAGCGCTTTCAGCCTTTTGCGAGCTTCAGGAACCGGTCCTTCAGCGCGCTGTCGGTCTTGAAGGCGCCAGTGAACCGGGTGGTGATGGTCGAAACGTGGCGGTGATGCACGCCGCGGGTCGTCATGCACTGGTGCTCGGCGTCGATCAGGATCGCCACCCCGGCCGGCTGCAGGTGTGATTCGATGGCCTCGGCGATCAGCTGGGTCAGGGTTTCCTGGGTCTGCAGCCGGCGCGAGAAGATCTCCACCACCCGCGCCAGCTTGGAGATCCCGACCACCTTCTCGTTCGGAATGTAGGCGACGTAGGCCTTGCCGAGGAACGGGGCCATGTGGTGCTCGCAGTGGCTCTCCACCTCGATGTCGCGCAGCAGCACCATGTCGTCATAGCCCTGCACGTCCTCGAAGGTGCGGCTCAGCTCCTTCTCGACGTCGGCGTCATAGCCGTCGAACCACTCGCCATAGGCGTCCACCACCCGCTTGGGCGTGTCGATCAGCCCCGGACGGTCCGGATCGTCGCCGGCCCACGCCAGCAGCGTGCGGACGGCCTTCAGGGCCTCCTCGCGCGATGGCCGGCGCTTGGCCTGGTCGTTCTCGCCGATCAGGACGGGCTTGACGGGGGTGACGCTCATCGGGGAATTCTCGTACGCGCGGCGTTGTAAGTCGCGGGTGACTGTTTATCAGCTTGGCGGCGTATATGGGACCGCCCGTCCGTCCCGCAAGAAAACTCTCCCGCAAAGTCTCCCCATGCCGCTGACGATCCACGACACCCTGCACCGCGAGAAGCGCGTGTTCACGCCGCGCGACCCGGAGCGCGTGACCCTCTATGTCTGCGGCCCGACGGTCTACGACTACGCCCATATCGGCAACGCCCGGCCGCCGGTGGTGTTCGACGTGCTGGTGCGGCTGCTGCGCCGGACCTACGGCGCGGACAAGGTTGTCTACGCCCGCAACGTCACCGACGTGGACGACAAGATCAATGCGAAGGCGGCGAAGGAAGGCACGCCGATCGGCGAGGTCACCTCGCGTTACGAGGCCGCCTATCTCGAGGACATGGGCCGGCTGAACGTCTCCCCGCCCGACATCGCCCCCCACGTCACCGATCACATGGACGCCATCGTCGCCCAGATCGGCGCCATCATGAAACAGGGCTGCGCCTACGCCGCCGAGGGCCATGTGCTGTTCGACGTCTCGTCCTACGAGACCTATGGCCGCCTGTCGGGCCGCAACCTCGACGACATGATCGCCGGCGCCCGCGTCGAGGTCGCCCCCTACAAGAAGAACCCCCACGATTTCGTGCTGTGGAAACCCTCGAAGCCGGGCGAGCCGTCGTGGCCGTCGCCATGGGGCGAGGGCCGTCCCGGCTGGCACATCGAATGTTCGGCCATGATCGAGGAGACCCTGGGCCTGCCGATCGACATCCACGGCGGCGGCATCGACCTGGTCTTCCCGCACCATGAGAACGAGATCGCCCAGGGGGTCTGCGCCCACGGCCACGCTCATGAGCCGGCGGCCCACGCCGAATACAGCCGCTACTGGATGCACAACGGCTTCCTGACCGTCGACGCGGAAAAGATGTCCAAGTCGGTCGGCAACGTCCTGCTGCTGCACGACCTGGTCCAGAACATCCCCGGCGAGGTGGTCCGCTGGGCCCTGCTATCGGCCCACTATCGCCAGCCGCTCGACTGGAACCAGTCGCTGCTCGACCAGAGCCGCAAGGCGCTGGACCGGCTTTACGGGGCCCTGCACCGGGCGGCCGCTGTGGAGCCCTCGACCGACGAGCCGCCGGCGGAGTTCCTCAAGGCCATCGAGGACGACATCAACACCCCGGGGGCCATGGCGAGCCTGTTCGCCCTGTCGAGCGAGATCGAGCGCGCCATGACGGCCGGCGACCACGGTGTTGTCGCCCGCGCCAAGGGCGAACTGATCGCGGCGGCGGCGATTCTCGGCGTGCTCCAGGCCGACCCGGCCGCCTGGCTGGAAGGCGACGTGTCCGCTGACCTCCGCACCGAGGTCGAATCGCTGCTGGAACAGCGCGCCGCCGCCCGCGCCGCCAGGGACTGGCCCGAGGCCGACCGCATCCGCGACCGCCTCAACGCCCTGAACGTCGTCGTCATGGACAGCCCCCAGGGCGCGACGTGGCGGGTGAAGGGGTAGGGTTTGGTTTCCTTCTCCCCTTGAGGGAGAAGGTGCCCCCGGAGGGGGCGGATGAGGGGTGACACACCTATCCATCTGATCAGCCGCGAACATTCCGGAGCGGGCACGCGGACGCAGCTCCCTCATCCGGGCCTCCGGCCCACCTTCTCCCTTGAGGGGAGAAGGAATTCTGTGACGCTCTGCTGGCAATCCGCGGAATTATAGTCGGATAGTGCAGAAAACCCCCTGCCTTTCCAGACACATCGCCTTTTCTCGACCCCATCTTCCCGCCTGGGCGGACGGCGGGCGCATAATGGATGGGTTCGTTCGCCGCCGGTCTTTGACAATCGCATCCCCGCCGCACCGCCCGAGGCGCGCCGATATAGACTCTGCCGACTCCGCCCCCCCGTTTTTCGGGAGTCGCCGAAGCCCGCCCGATGCAGACTCTGCAGACTCTGCTCACTGCCTTTTTGGTTTTACCCGGGTAAAAACACGGGACCTCAGGTGATCCGCTTTACGCTGACGGGATCGCTGGCGGGGAAGGTCTCCTCCACCCCTTCGTCGACGAGGGCTTCCTGGCGGTTCTCGGCGTGGCGGTCTTCCTCGCAGAGCTGGTCCGGCTTGCCGGTCCTCGGGTCGGTCCGCCGCGCCGCCGCGATGTCGTCGGGTCGGGCCTGCTGATGGTCGGTGCGGCCGTCGTGGTCGGTGGTCATGATCTGACTCCTCAATCCTTGGGATGGTCTTCGTCGCCGTCGGGGCCGTAGCCGAGGTCCGCGATGTCGTCGTCGGACAGGCGTTTGGCCTCCCAATGGGCCGCGCTGGCCTGGGCGCCGCGCACCTCACGCATCAGGCCGGTGTAGACCAGCTCGACCTCGTCGTGGGTCTGCAGGTCGCCGCCGCCGGCATCGATCTCGGTCAGCCGGGCGCCGTCCACGCCGTACAGTTCGTCCGCCTCGGGCTCGACGCCGGACGCGGAAAGGCCCTCGTCGACGTCAGCTTCGATATCGGTGTCGTCGAGATCCTCCTCGTCGCCGTCGCCGTCGGCCGAGGTCACGTCCAGAACCTCGGGCAGATCCTCGAACGTCTTGAACTCGTTGGTTGGCGCGCCGGCGTCGGCCTCGTCGAAATTGTCCTCGTCGAACACTTCCGACTGTTCCTGGTCGTCCGAATAGTCGTCCAGCACCGGCATCTGACATCTCCCTGGCTTCGGGAGATCAACGCCTCTGCTTTATCCGGCGTTCCCCCCGGCGCTTCCCTCGGCCACCGCTTCCTCCAGGGCCGCCCGGATGCGGGCGATGGCGCCCTCCCAGTCGGCGAAGCTGTCGCGCCAGAAGAAGCGCAGGTGCGGGTAGAACGGATATTTGTCGGTCGCCAGATAATGCCAGTCGTCGGGCGCGGTGATCATCCATGCCGCGCCGCCGACGGCCGCCGCCAGATTGGTGCCGGCGATGCCGGGGCCGATCACCAGGTCGAGGGCCTTCGACAGGGCCGCGACATCCTCCAGATCGTCCTTCAGGTCGATCGGCGGCGTCCAGATCGACACGCCCGCCGCCTCGGCCGCCGCCAGGTCGTCCGAGACGTCGCCGCATTGCAGGTTGACCATGACCGCCCCCGGCGTGGTCAGGACCGGCCGCCAGCGCTCGAAGCTGGAGAAATATCGCGCCCGCGATCCGGTCAGCACCAGGCTCTTCCAGTGCAGGCCCACCTTGAGGCCGGGGCCGAGTTTCTCCAGCTCGGCCTTCCAGTGCGCCACCTTGTCGGGGTCGGGAACCAGATAGCCGCGCCGGTCGGGAAAGGCGTCCGTCGAAGGCCTGTAGACCGCCAGCAGCGAGGCCATGGGGATCCAGGCGTCGACGCCCCCCTCCAGCTCCTCGGCGAAGGGCACGTAGCGGGTGATGCGGCCCTCGAGCTTGACGGCCCGGTGTCCGCCGACCACGGCGGTGGGGAAGGCGCGCTGGAACAGGCCGATCAGGCGCGGCTCGACCGCCACATAGACCTGGCCCTCCGGCCCGACCGCCTCGATGGCGTCGCCGATGCAGGTGCCGAACACCATCTCGTCGGCGATGCCCTGTTCGCCGACGATCAGCAGCCGCTTGCCGCGGATCTCCTCGCTCCTCGGATCCCAGCGCGGCGCGTCGACCGCCACCCGCATGGCCTCGGGCAGGTGCGGGTCCAGCCGGACCTCATAGGCCTCGAATCCTTCCGGGATGCGGCCCAGGGTCATCAGCAGCATGGCCCGCGCCATGTTCATCATGGCCCGCTCGTAGGGGCTCTCGGCGCCGGGCAGGGCGGCGTCGATATCCTCCAGCGCCCCCAGGGCGTCGCCCAGCGGCTGGCGGGCGTTGGCGCGGTTGTAGCGCGCCTTGGCGAAGTCCGGGTCGTGCCGCAGCGCCTCCTCGAAGAAGGTCAGGGCCGTGGCCATGTCGCCCTGGTCGCTCAGCACCGTCCCGAGCGTGTTCCACAGCACCGGCGATTCGGGCTCGACCCCCAGCAGGGCCCGCAGCGTCTCGACGGCGTCGCCGTACCGCTTCTGGTCGCGCTGCACGCAGGCGAGGTTGTTGGTCGCCTCGATGTGGCCCGGGTCGGCCGCGAGGTATTTCAGCAGCAGCTTCTCGGCGATGTCGAGATAACCCATCTGCTGCGCCAGCCGGCCGAGGTCATGGGCCACGTCCGTCTCGTTGGGCAGCAGCTTGAGCGCCGCCTCATAGGCCAGCAGGGCCTGGCCGAGGTCGCCCGACTTCTCGCGGCAGATGGCCAGCACATGCCAGGCCAGGCCGCTGGTCTCGTCCATCTTCAGCGCCTCGATCGCGCGCTGCGCGCCGCGCTCGAAATCGCCGGCCCGGATGGCCATCAGCGCGGCCTTCAGCTTCTCCAGCGCCTTGCGCTGCGCCTTAACCGCCAGTTTCGGATTGGCCAGCTGGTGCGACAGCTTGCGGATGGCCTCGGGGGAGGCGGAGTCGCCCGCGACTCCCTGGGCTGTGGGGGCGATCGCGTGGATCTGTTCGGGCGACAACTCGACGGCTGACATGCGGTGATCCTGCGGTGACGGCCGACCATTGCCTGCCGGATCACAAGGGATGGTTAACCACGACTCTTTAGGCTGCGTTTGTTCCCGGCTTCCTAACGTCGCCGTGCGCCTGTCAGGAGTCGCCCCGCATGCCGCTGAAGCTGTCGCTCAAGCCCGGCGAGAAATTCGTGCTCAACGGGGCCGTGGTCCAGAACGGCGACCGCCGCGGCGTGCTGATCCTGCAGAACAAGGCCAGCGTCCTGCGCGAGAAGGACATCATGCAGCCCGAGGAGGTGAACACCCCCGCGCGGCGCATCTACTTCCCTGTGATGATGATGTACCTGGACGAGAGCGCGGCGCCCAAGGTGTACGACGAGTTCGCGATGCGCCTGACCGAGTTCATGGGCGCGACGCGCAATCCGCAGGTGCTGGCGGACTGCGTGGCGGCGTCGCGGCACGTGATGTCGCGCGAATACTACAAGGCGCTGATGGCGGCCCGGAAATTAGTGGATTACGAGGAAGGTCTGGCGAATGTCGCTTCAGGCGTACAAGACCGCGGCGACGCGGGCTGAGACCCCGCGCGAGATGGAGTATCGGCTGTTCGGGCAGGTGACCCGGGCGCTGATGCACGCCTCGACGGTGGACCCGGGCGACGTCGCCACCCGCATCGACGCCCTGGACTGGAACCGCCGGCTCTGGTCGACGCTGGCCACCGACTGCGCCAATCCGGACAACGCCATGGACAAGACGCTGCGGGCCCGGATCATCTCGATCAGCCTGTTCGTCAGCAAGCATTCCTCGGCCGTCATGCGCGGCGAGGACGACTTCGAGGCCCTGATCGACATCAACAAGATGATCATGCAGGGCCTTGCCGGCCCGGGTTCGGCCCAGGCGGCCTAGGCCCGGGATCAGCCCGCCCGGCGGATCAGTTCGTCGGCCAGATCGGCGGTCAGATAACCGTCCGCCAGACGACCCGTCGCCATCTGCCAGCGGCGCAGCGCCGCCCGCGTATTGGCCCCGATCACCCCGTCGACCCCCTGGGTGTCGTAGCCGAGGGCCGTCAGGGCGCGCTGGGCACCGATCCGCTGGTCCCGCGACAACGGCGCGTCGTCGGGCCAAGTCCCGACCAGTCCCGGTTTGCCCTGCACGCCGTCGGCGGTCAGTCCGATCGCCAGGGCATAGCTGACCGAATTATTGTAGCGCCGGATGACGTAGTGGTTCGGCAGGGCCAGAAAGGCGGGCCCGCGCGCGCCCTGCGGCAGCAGGATCACAGCCTCCTCGCGCGCCTCGGCGGCGTTGGGCGATCCGCCATGGGCCAGGGTGACGCCCTTGGCGGCCCAGTACGACCACGGATGGCGCGGGCCTTCGGCGTCCGAATAGTCGAAGTTCGAGGGCAGGCGCACCTCGTAGCCCCAGGTCTGGCCCCGCTTCCAGCCGGCCTGGGCCAGCAGGTTGGCGGCCGAGGCCAGGGCGTCGGACTCGGTGCCCCAGATGTCGACCTTGCCGTCCCCGGACTCGTCGACGCCGAGGCGCAGGTAGTTGTCCGGCATGAACTGGGTCTGGCCCATGGCCCCGGCCCAGCTGCCCTTCAGCCCGGCCCGGGCGCGGCGGCCATCGACGACGATGTCCAGCGCGTCCTTCAGCTGGGTCTCGGCCCAGTCGCGGCGGCGGCCGTCATAGGCGAGGGTCGCCAGCGAACGGATGACATCATAGTCGCCCTGCACCTGGCCGAATGCGGACTCCTGGGCCCAGACGGCGACGAGGATCTCGGACGGCACGCCGTAGCGCTGCACCACCGACCACGGCACCCGGTCGGTGCGCTGCCGCGCCTGGGCGATGCGGGTAGCGGTGACCGCGTTCTGGACATAGGCGCCGGCGGGGCGGCTGAATTCGGGCTGGTTGCGGTCCAGCCGGATCACCGACGGGTCCGGCGTCAGGCCCGCCAGCTCCCGCTCGTAGTCGTCGCGGCGGGCGCCGCCGTGACGGGCGAGGAAGCCCTGCTTCCAGCCATCGAAGCCCGCCTGGTCGGCGACGGGCGCCGCGGGAGCCGCAGGGGTGGTCGCGGGCGACGGGGGTGAAGGCTGGCTCGGCGCGGGCTGCGGCGCGGGTCCGACCGGCGGCGGCTCGGGCAGCATGGGCGCGCACGCGGCGACGGTTCCGATCAGGATGAGGCGAAGGCTGAAGCGCATGATGTCCAAGCTAGTCTCCACGGCCCGCGGGGGCCTCATAACAACTCCGCGAGTCGTCGGACGAATATAGCGCCTCAGTGGAGAAAGCGTTGCCGTAAGATTCCCCATACAGCGTCGTTAACCCTCAATCTCCTTGGCATGGTAACCGGTGCGGGCGCACAACGCCGTTGCTCCCTGAGACCGATACGGCCTGGTGGCGGAGGGGCTACGCGTCGGGCATGCAAGCCCGAAGACCCTCCGTTCGACCCGGAGGCCAGGCCTCCATCGTTTCAGGGTTCGATCGCCGGCCGCGCGGCGCTCGCCGCTTCAGCCCACGACCGGTTGACGCCCGCGCCGGTCATCTCTATACGCACCGCTCCGCCGCAGGTTCGTCCCGCGGCTTTTCTGTTTTGCTTTGCCTCAGGACGACGACCATGAAGGTCCGCAGCTCGCTCAAGTCGCTCAAGGGTCGCCACCGCGACTGCAAGGTCGTTCGCCGCAAGGGCGTGGTCTATGTGATCAACAAGACCGACCCGCGCTTCAAGGCCAAACAGGGCTAAGCGCCTTCGCGCCGGTGACGGCGCGGTCGAAAGTTTCGAGGCTGCGGACTTGTCCGCAGCCTTTTTCGCGCCCGTCGTTGAGTCGGGCGATGCGACGTGGTTAGCGTCGACCTGTCTTTCCGGAGTTCCTGCCATGGCCGATGACGCCGCCTTCGATTCGTCTCCCGACGTCCTGACCGCCACGGCCCAGGGCCGGCTGCGCACCATCATCGAGCGGCTGGAGCGTCTGGAAGAGGACAAACAGGCCGTCATGGCCGACATGAAGGAGGTCTTCGCCGAGGCCAAGGGCGAGGGCTACGACGTCAAGATCCTCCGCAAGGTCATCCGCATCCGCAAGCAGGACAAGGCCAAGCGCCAGGAAGAGGACGCCATCCTCGACCTCTATATGTCCGCCCTCGGCGAGATCTGACCCTGAAGCGAACCGGCTTCGGCGGGGGAAGGGGCGGTTCGAAGAAGCCGCCTCCCAGTCCATTTGAAGCCGAACGCAAGGCGGCACAGCGCGCTGCTCTCAACGCACTCAGGCGCGCAAAACGGGCCGCTGAGAAGGCCGGGATCGCCCTGTCCGAATGGGAGGGCGAGTTCCTTGATTCGGTGTCGGAGCGGGTGAAGACCCACGGCCGCGCCTTCGGCGATCCGGAGCTGGGCGCGCCCGGACAGGCCCTGTCCTCGATGCAGGGCCGCAAGCTCAAGGAAATCACGGCCAAGGCCAAGGGCGAGGAGCCCAGGCGGCGCTGGGGGCGCAAGACCCCCAAGGCCCCGGACGGCTGATCAGAACAGGATCTTGCGCAGCGAAATCCCGATGCTGCGGCCCTCGGGATCGAGGTAGTCGGGTTGGTAGTTCAGCGGCGTGTCCCCCGCGCTGCTGGTCACCTCGGTGCGGCTGTCGAACAGGTTGCGCACCCCGACCTGCAGGCGCGTGCCCTTCAGCCAGGGATATTTCTCGACCAGGCCGGTCTGGGAGCCGAGATCGACGAACAGATTCAGGTTGATCGTGGTCTGATCGGAGAAGAACAGGTCCGGACCGGATCCGCCGTCGATACGGGTGCCGTCGCGCCAGTTGCCGTTCAGGAAGGCCCCCATGCCGTTCTTGAACACGCCCATCTGCGCCTGAATCTCATGGCGGGGGCTGCCGCCCCGGCTCGAGGTCGCGGCGCCGTCCAGCAGATCGAGGATCGGCAGGCCGTCGGCGATCAGGATTTCATCCCGCACGCGGTAGGTGTGATAGAGCGAGACCATGAAGCGGCCCTGGCCCGGCTGCATGCCGCCGCCCCGCCGACCGCCGCCGCCCATGCGGACCGTCGGTCCGCCGCCGCCGCCCTCCCGCCGCTCCCCGCGCGGGCGGTCGCCGCCCACAGGTCCACCGATGATCACCGGCCCGCCGGCCCCCGGTTGGCCCGCGGCGCCGGCTGCGAGGGCCGTCGGCGTCCCGAAGGCCTTGGAGAAGTTGAAGCCGGTGCGGATGTCCTCGCGCTCCGCCCGGGCGAAGTTCAGCGGCCGCGTGTCGATCGAGACCAGCCTGCCGATGGGATCGTCCGGCGTCGGCGCCTCGCGGTTGAAGCGGCCGGGCAGGGCGGCTTCCAGGTCCGGCGTGATGGTCGGGAAGGCGTTGATCGAATCGTCGACGGCGTTGCGGGTCCAGGTCGAGCTGATCCTCAGATCCTCGTCCGTAAGCGGCTGAAGGGTGATCCCGACCTTCCAGATCCGACGGTTCTCGGCATTCAGGTTCGGATTGCCTCCGCTGAACTGGGTGACCAGCACGGTCTCGCCGGTCCGGAAGTCGAACACGGGCACATTGGGGGTGTCGATCAGCGGATTGTTGAGCTGGCTGATGCTCGGGGCGCCCTCCTCGTCGGTGTAGCTGGCGAGGAAGGAGAGCTTCTCTATGGGAGACCAGTTGATCGTGAGGCCCAGAATCGACAGGCCGCCGAAGTCCGACAGATCCTCAAAGCCGGCGTTCACGCCGATGGACAGGTCGCCGAGCAGGGGCAGGACCTCGGAGCGGCGACTGGCGATTGGGAAGTTCAGGTTGGTCAGGCCGCTGATGCGGTCACGGGACTGCCTGCGGTCCGTGGTCACGCCCCCCCGGGTGCTGGTGGATTCGAGCGACAGGCTGTCCGCCCCGACCTTGAAGGTGGTCGAGACGCCTCCGGCGGGGAGCTCCCAGAGGTCGCCGTTCAGCACCAGTTCTGTGTCGAGGCGCTGGGACACCGAACGGGCTGTGTCGTTCGCGGTCGGCGTGAAGTCGGCGAGCGCCAGCGGACCGAATGGGCTGGCGGTGGCGTCTCCGGCGGTGAGCCGGGCCTGGAAGGGGGCGGCGCCGTAACCGCGTCCGGTCACGGTGTCGGTTTCCACCCGCGTGAAGGCGCCGTTGAAGGTCCAGCGCCAGTCCTCTCCGAGGAAGCCGTCCAGCAGGACACCGGCCTCTCCCGTCAAGGTGTCGGTCCGGCGGCGCAGCGCGGCGGCGTCGTCCAGATAGCGGTAGACCAGCACGTCTTCGGCGAATGGCGAGAAGGGGTTGCCGTCGGGTAGCGTCAGGACCACGCCCGGCAAGCCGTTGAAGCTGCGGTCGCTTTGGTCCTCGAGACTGGCGCTGAAGGTCACCGAGGTTTCGCTGTTCAGGTCGCGCTTGATCGTCCCGCGGGCGGTCGAGCTCTCCGTCTCCGACATCAGGGTGCGATAGGCGCCCAGATCGTCCGTGCGCGGAGCTCCGCCGGCGGCGACGAAGTCGGCCAGCGTCGGATTGGCGCCACCGCCAGGTACGGGCGTGATCGCCGTGCCCAGGGCCGGATCGATCGCGATGCAGGTCGGGGGAGCGGCGTCCAGGCAGCCGGGCGTGTATCCGACGCTCGTGACGTTGCCGATCAGGTCGAAGGGAGTGGCGCCCGGCTCACGGGTCAGGTCGCGCTCGCTCTCGAACAGCGGCGACGCCTGTTCGTGTTCCAGATCGAGGGACCAGCGCTGGGCCCCGGAGATGCGCAGGAGGTTGGCATCCAATTCGGTGACGGTGCGGCCGCCCGCGGTAGGGACGCGCCCTTCGACCTGAGCGGTGATGGACCGGAAGTTCGACTTGAGGACGAAATTCACCACGCGCTGGTCGGCGCGGTATCCGTAGTCCAGAGCCACTTCCTCGGGGAGGATGTCGACCCGTTCGATGGCCTCGGGCGGAATGCCCTGGATTTCGCGGAAGCCGGAGATGCGCCGGCCGTTGACCAGCATCACCGGCTGACCTCCGGAGCCGCGCGAGCTGCGTGTGACGGGCTCCAGATAGGTCAGCAGTTCGGCGATGCTGGAGGCGCCGTAGGCCTGAATTTCCTCGGCGCTGAGAACCAGGTCCGGCGGAATGTCGCTGTCGACGCTGCCGCGCGGCCGCTGGGCGGTGACGTTGACCGTGCCGAGGTCGGTGGCGCCACGGGTGTCCTCGTCCGTCGCGGGGGGCGCCGGCGCCTCGTCCTGCGGCGCCGCCCCGGGCTCCTGGGCCTGCTGGGCCGAAGGCTGCTGCTGCGGCGGGGGAGCGGCCTGGGCTGGCGCGGTCTGGATCGCGCCGGCCATCAGGCCGGACAGGGCGGTGGTCACGAGCAGCATGCGTCGGCGTTCCGGGAAGGAGGATAACGGGCGTTCAACGTGCCGCGCCCGTATTTCCGTCGTGTTTCAGCGACGAAACCGGAAGTTGCGGCTTCGCTCGTGTCGCACGTTGGGCCGGTCCCGCTCAATGAACTTTCGTTGAGGCCGCCGACGTCGCCGGGGGATCAGCCGGCCTCTTTCAGCGCGCCTTCCAGGCCCTGTTCGCGAACCTTGCGGTACAGCGTCGAGCGGCCGATGCCGAGGCGGCGGGCGATCTCGGACATGTGACCGGCGTAGACCTCGATGGCGTGCTGGATCAGGTCGCGTTCGATCTCCTCGAGCGTGCGCAGGTGGCCGCGCTCGTCGAGGATGCGGATCGGCGTGTCCGGCAGCGGCGGGAGGTCGACGCCGCCATTCGCCGACGCGCCCGCCACCGTCTGCTCCGCCTCGCCCGCCCCGTGCTCGGCGGGCAGGAAGGGTGCGGCGACGCCCGAGATGGCGGGGAAATCGTGCGGCTGCAGGAAGGGCGAGTCGGACAGCACGATGGCGCGGTAGACGGCGTTCTCAAGCTGGCGGACGTTGCCCGGCCAGTCGAAGGCCGACAGCAGGGTCAGGGTCTCGGGCGCGCAGCCGGCGACGCGTTTGCCCTCCTCGACATTGAAGCGGGCGACGAAATGCTCGACCAGGGCCGGGATGTCCTCGCGCCGGTCGCGCAGGGCCGGGGCCTCGATCGGGAAGACATTGAGGCGGTAGAACAGATCCTCGCGGAAGCGGCCCTCGCGGACCTGTTCGGCCAGATCCCGATTGGTGGCCGAGACGATGCGGACATCGACCTTCACCGACCGCTTGGAGCCGACCGGGTCGATCTCGCCCTCCTGCAGCGCGCGCAGCAGCTTGACCTGCATGTCCAGCGGCAGTTCGCCGATCTCGTCGAGGAACAGGGTGCCGCCGTTGGCCTCGGCGAACTTGCCCAGGTGCTTGTCGCTGGCCCCGGTGAAACTGCCCTTCTCGTGGCCGAACAGGATCGACTCCACGAGGTTGACGGGCAGGGCGCCGCAGTTGACCGCCACGAACGGCTTGCCGCCGCGGTCAGAGGCGCCGTGCAGGGCGCGGGCGATGACCTCCTTGCCGACGCCGCTCTCACCGGTGATCAGCACCGGGATGCCGGATTTGGCCGCGCGCAGCCCCAGCGAGCGGACCATCCGCATCGGCGCGCTCTGGCCGACCAGATCGTCGAACGAGGTGCGGCCGGAGACATGCTTCTTCAGCCGGCCGACCTCGGCGGTCAGCTGGGTCATCTGCAATGCGTTGCGGACCCCGACCAGCAGGCGCTCGGCCGAGACTGGCTTGACGAAGAAGTCCTGGGCGCCGGCCTGCATGGCCTTGACCACCGCGTCGACCCCGCCCGAGGCGGTCAACACGATCACAGGGGTCGCGACGCCGGCGGTTCGAATCTCGGCCAGGGCCTCAAGGCCGCTCATGCCCGGCATGACCATGTCCAGCAGGACCACATCGGCGCCGCCGCCCTTCGTCAGGCGGTCGATGGCCTCGCCGCCGGATTCGGCGTGGACCACCGCGTATCCCTCGCGCTCCAGCACCGCCTGCGCCAGACGGCGCTGGGTGGGATCGTCATCGACCACGAGTACGGTCCGGCTCATCGCGGGTCACCCTTCATCATCACGTCGGCGGCCGGTCCTCGTTGCGCGGGACTGGCTCATTCCGGGACGTTTCTACCCCGCACAAGGTGAAGATCGGGTTGTGCGGGACGGTGAGCGCAGGGTTAACGGGGGGCGTCACATTCCGCGGGGCGCCAGGCGGCCGTGGCTCTCGCCCACGACCGGCGGCTGCGCTGCCGGTCGCGGAGAAGCCGCGGCCTCTGGTTCATCGCGGTCGCATTCGGGCGAACCCTCCTGGTGCCGGAAGCGCGTGCCGTTGAGGATCAGATCCGGAAAGGCCGGCGCCGCCGTCTCGAACTGGTTCGCTCGCAGGGCTTGCGCGACGTCAATCGAGCCCTCCTGGCAGGAAGGTGGCACATATTCCGCCCATTCGAACCAGCGTCCATCCGCCTCCCGCTTGAAGACAGAGAGCGCCCCACGGGCAGCCACAAGCACCTCCGTCGCTCCATCCCCGTCCAGGTCGAGCATGCGGGCTTCGCAAGGGGCGCCTTCCACACATCCGCTCAGCACCTCCCTCAGAGAGGAATACTGGTCCGTGAACGAGGCCGGCAGCACCGCGCCGACCGGGTTGGCGCGGATGCGAATGTCGTCCGCGGCGGGGAGAGAGTCTACGAGGTCGACGCCGTAACGGTGCTTCTCGGCCTGCATTGATTTCGCCAGCCCCGCGATCTCGTCGTTATCCGACCGCGCCAGTTTCGCCAGCGCGGCCTCGCCGGTCTTCCCACTCTCAAAGCGCAGGAAGGCGTAGTCGAACTGGTCCGGACTGACCGCCCCGCGCTCCAGCCGCGCGAGCTGGTCGGCGACCGACAGCCGGGCTGGATCGGCGATGGGGCTGAACAGGGCGAGGATCACCACGACCTCCAGCACGGCTGTCGCCACATTGGTGCGTTCCAGCGGCTGCATCCAGCCGGCGCCCTTGCGCCAGAGCGGGCTCAGCGCCGCGAAGCCGTAGCCAGCGGCGTAGGCGGCGCCGATCAGGGCGCAGGCGAAGGCGATGATCCGGTCCGGCGTCAGTCCGTGCTGGCCGATGCGCAGCGCCAGGCCCCAGAAGGCGATGATCAACAGCGGAGTCAGCAGGACGGCCGCGACGCGGACCGTCACGCGCAGGACCAGCGGCGGCAGGTTGTCGGCACGCCCGTCCTGGTAGGCCGTGTTGATGAGGATGATCAGGGCGGCGGCCGCGGACAGCACGAGCGCGGTGGCGCTGCCGGTCTCCCACAGGCCCTGAAGGCCGGTGAAGGGCAGGGCGGTGAGGAAGCCGGCGGCCAGCACCGTCATCAGCAGCAGCAGCCATGACAGCAGCATCAGCACCACGCTGCGGACACCGCGGATCAGCCCGTCGCGCACGTCGGTCAGGTGCACGGCGGTGGCGAACATCAGGGTGGTGACCGGGATGGCGAACCATTCCTCGCCGAGCAGGTCCTGCAGGAAGTCCAGTCCGATGACGTGGAACAGGGCCGCGCCGAGGAAGAGCAGCAGCCAGAAGGCGCCGGTGAAGCCAATGGACAGGGCGAGTTGCACTCCGGCTTTCCACGCCGTGTCGAAATAGGTCGGGAAGGCCGCGACCCACCTGCGCTCCAGGTCTCCGGGCAGCACCAGGTGGTGGCCGATGAACAGGGCGGTCGCCGCGAAGAGGGGCATGGGCCAGGGCAGGAAGGGGGGATGGCTGCGCGGGCCGTATTCGCTGATCGACTGGGCGGCGACGCCGTGCCACCCCAGCAGGGCCAGGAAGGCCGTGGCCGCGAGCGCCCACAGGGCGAGGGTCAGCGGTCGCATCCGACCGGCCCCGGCCAGCAGGAGGATCGGGACCATGACGAGGATCATCGCCAGCGGTCCCCACAGCTCGGGGATTGTTGCGGGCCAGCTGGGGCCGGAGCATCTGGACTCGTCGGCCAGATTGCACAGCCCCCAGCCCGAGGAGGCAGAGTCGTACAGCCACCACAGGGCCGCGCCCTGCAACAGGCCGACGGCGAGTCGGAAGGCGACCAGAAGGGGCGGGCTCTTGCGGCCCAGGCTGTTGCGGCCCGTGGCCTCGAGGACGTCGGTCATGCGGTCTCCCCTCCGTATGCCGGACCAACCTGCACCATATTCACCCTGTGCGTCTTGAGGATTTCTCGTGCAGATGGCGTGCATGGCCGCCGCCGCTTGAGTTTCCGGCCGGGCCGTGTATAGAGCGCGCCTTCTCCGTCGCAGCTTCGGCCGCGGCGGTCCTGTCCGAGAACTTCGGGGCGTGGGGGTCACCCGCGCCATAAATGCCAGAGAGCCCTCTGGCGCCGTGGGGAGATGGGGATGCAGACGACGCCAGACGCTCCGGTATCCGGACGTCGGAGTTCGAGCTTCCTTCGGACATTACGACCGGCCTGAACGCTTCGCAGCGATGCGCGGCGCTTGAGCCAAATCCGTCGTCGGGAATAAGCCCGGCGGCGAATACCAGACTGGAGACCGCAATGGACCGCGCACAAAAAGCCGAGTCGATCGAGACGCTGAAGGGCGTTTTCGCCGACGCGGGCGCCGTGGTCGTGACCCACAACCTGGGTCTGACCGTTGCGGACATGGAAGACCTGCGTGGACGCCTCCGCAAGGAAGGCGGCACGTTCAAGGTGGTCAAGAACCGCCTGGCGCTCAAGGCGCTCGAAGCCGACGAAGGCAGCGAATACCACGGCCTGTTCAAGGGTCCGGTGGGCATCGCCTACGCCTCCGACGCGGTGACGGCCGCCAAGATCACCGCCGAATACGCCAAGGCCAACGACAAGTTCGTGGTCCTGGGCGGCTTCATGGGTGAGAAGGTTCTGGACGCGAAGGGCGTGGAGACTCTCTCCAAGCTTCCGTCGCTGGATCAGATCCGCGCCTCGCTGCTCGGCCTGCTCAACGCTCCCGCGACCAGGATCGCCGGCGTCGTGCAAGCCCCGGCGGCCCAACTGGCCCGGGTGTTCAACGCCTACGCCACCAAGGACGCCGCGTAAGCGGACCCGCCTCTTTCATCTCTGCAAACTCTCTACTGAAACCCAATCCTCCGAAGGAACCTACTCATGGCCGATCTCGCCAAAATCGTTGAAGACCTGTCGTCGCTGACCGTTCTGGAAGCCGCCGAGCTGTCCAAGCTGCTGGAAGAAAAGTGGGGCGTCAGCGCCGCCGCTCCGGTGGCCATGGCCATGCCGGGCGCTGGTGGCGGCGCCGCCGCTCCGGCCGAGGCTGCTGAAGAGCAGACCGAGTTCACCGTCGTCCTGCTGGACGGTGGCGACAAGAAGATCAACGTCATCAAGGAAGTCCGCGGCGTCCGTTCGGACCTCGGCCTGAAGGAAGCCAAGGACCTGGTCGAAGGCGCCCCGCAGAACGTCGTCGAGAACGTCTCGAAGCAGAACGCCGACGAAATCGCCAAGAAGCTGACGGAAGCCGGCGCCAAGGTGCAGATCAAGTAAGAACGGGCCGTCCCTCGGGACATCCGTTGAACGGGCCGGGGAGCGATCCCCGGCCCGTTTTCTTTTGCCGACGGATTGCGGCAGCATGACTGGATGCTGCCCAATCTGATCACCGGCGTCCGGCTGCTGGCTCTCGTCCCGCTCTATGTCCTGGTCGCCCACGGCGGAGAGCCGGCGCGCGGTGCGGCGCTGGCCCTGTTCCTGCTCGCCGGCGCCAGCGATGTCGTCGACGGCTGGCTGGCCCGGCGCATGGGCCTGAGTTCCGCTTTCGGCGCCTTCCTCGACCTGATCGCCGACCGGCTGCTGACCCTCGCGGCCGTCGTCGGGTTGATCGCCGCGGGGCATCTGCCCGGCGTCTGGGCGGCGGCGGGCCTCCTGCTGGTGGTGCGCGACCTCGTTGTCGCCGGACTCAACGAGACCTTCGCCGGCCTCGGCATCCGGGTCACGACCGCCGAGAAGGCCAAGGTTGCCCTGCAGTTCCTCGGCCTGGCCCTGCTGATCGCGCCGGCCGGGGTGGAGGCCCAGGTCTGGGCCGGGCGAGGCGCGCTGGGGCTGTCGGCCCTGCTCGCCGCGATCCTGACAGTCGGCTACGTGCGCCGGGCGTCGGCTCCGCGCTAGCGCCGCCGCGGGGCGAGGATGTCGCCCAGCCGGTCCGGCGTGCCCTCCAGCCGCTCGAGGCGCGGGTAACGCAGGCCGCCGTGATAGTCGAAGCTGAGGGTGCGGAACTCGTCGCCCCGCTTCACCACCAGGACGATCGGCTCGCTGCCGCCCTTGGCCGCCGTGACAGCATTGCGGAGCGCCTCGGCCGAGGCCGTGCGGTCGCCCACGGCCACCAGCTCCCAGCCGGAGCCGAGGCCCTGCTCATAGGCGAGTCCGCCCCAGCGGACGCCGGTGATGCGGTTGCCCGAGCCGAGCGTGAAGCCCAGCGAATACTGGAAATCATTGGCCCAGCCGCCCTGCACCCGCTTCTCGACCGGGGTCAGGCTGTCGACATAGGTCAGGCGGTAGCCGCCGCGTGCGATGCCGTCCAGCGGAGCTCGAGCCTCGGGGCCGACCGCGTCGAGCCGGCTGCGCAGGAAGGTCGCCCAATCGTGGGGGTGGACCGCGTTCAGGTGCTGGACCACGTCCTCGAAAGTGTAGGGCCGCGCCTCCCAGACGCCGTCTTCCACGCCGTAGAAGGCCCTGGCGAAGTCATCGAGGGATTTGCGGTTGTTGGTGGCCTCGCGGATCAGGGTGTCGGCGTCGAGCCAGATCAGCAGGGCCTCGCGGTAATAGTCGCCGGTGCCTCGCATCCACGACGGCCACGGGTTGGTGGTGCGATAGCCGAGCAGATTGTGGTTGGTCGTGTCCTGCAGCGCCCGCCATTGGCGGCCCGGCTGGTTCTCGTAGAAGGCGGCGACCTCTGCGATGGTCGCCAGCTGCTCCTCCTTCGACGCCAGGCCCGAGCGTGCGGTGAGCACCTCGCCCCAGTACTCGGTCTGGCCCTCGTAGACCCACATCAGCGAGTTCTGGGTCGGGACGTTGAGGTTGGGCACATATTCGTCGGACGGCCGCCGGAACTTGCCGTTCCAGCTATGGGTGTACTCGTGCGGCAGCAGCGCCAGGGTGCCGAAGCTCTTTTCCATCCCGTCGGTGAAGAAGTCCGGCGGGGCGGAGTTCTCGGACGACCGGTGGTGCTCCAGACCGATGCCGCCCATGCGCTCGGTCAGGGCCAGCAGGAAGTCGTACCGGTCGTAGTGGCGGGCGCCGTAGAGGTAGTCGGCCTGGTCGACCATCGCCCGGTACTTGCCGATCTGCTCGTCGGTCGCGGCGAGGTTGGCGGCGGAGTCCGCGACCATGTTCAGGAACACGGGCGAGCGGCCGCCCGGATCCAGATCGACGCGCCTGAAGTGGGCCCCGGCGAACATCGGACTGTCGGCCAGATGCTCCAGCGAGATCGGGGCGAAGGTGATCACGTCGCCCTCACGCCCGGTGGCCTCCAGCGCCGAACCCTGCTGCCAGCCGGCCGGCAGTTTCACGGACGGGGCGAAGGTGATGCGGCTGTGGGCGTAACCGGCCGGGTAGAGCAGCGCCTTCTCCCACTGCAGATTGACCATCTCCGGGGTCATGACCACGCGCCAGACGGCGTTGCTCGGCTGGGTCAGCCACTCGAACGCCACTTCGATCGAACTGACTCCGGCGGGGATGTCGAGGTGGAAGGCGTGGGGATCGACGGTGTCGCGCACCCACTCGATACGCCGCCCGTTGCCGGTGACGGTGACGCCCGAGATCAGCTGGATGGGGCCGGTGTCGGCGTGGTTGCCCGGAATGAATTTCGGATACTGCAGGACCAGATGACCGGCGCTGACCGGCACCGTCTGGCGCACCCGGATGACCTGGTGATCCAGGTCGGTGAGATCAGCCTGGATTGCGATGACGCCGGGATAGTCGCGGTCCTGCGGCGCCGGGATCGGCGGCAGCGAATGCGGCAGGCTGGTCGGCGCGGGCAGGGGCGTTTGCGCCTGCGAGGCCGGGACCTGCGCCACCGCCGGAATGGCGGCGGCAGCGAGAAGCAGGGCGAGGGCGGTGGATTTCAACATCGGTCGTTCCCTCGTGATCAGCGCCGGCGGGGGGCGAGGATGTCGCCCAGCCGGTCCGGCGTGCCCTCGATCCGCTCTAGGTGCGGGTAGCGCAGGCCGTCGTGGTAGTCGAAGCGCACCGTGCGGAAGCGGTCGCCGCTCTTCAGCATCATCTCGATCGGCGTTGAATTGCCCTTCGAGGCCGTGATGGCGTCGGCGATCGCGGTCGGGCTGGCGGCGCGGCCGTTGACCGCCACGACCTCCCAGCCGGAGGTCAGGCCGGCCTCGAACGCCGGCGAACTCCAGCGCACCGAGGTGATCCTGTTCGCGGCGTTGGTCATGATGCCGAGCGAGTACTGGAAATCATTGCGGCCGAGCTCGGTGTACAGCGCCTTGTGGTAGGCGTTCATGGCCTCGCGCCAGACCAGCCGGTAGCCGCCGCGCTCGATGCCGCCGAGGGGAGGCGCGGCGTCGGGACCGACGGCGTCCAGCCGCGTGCGCAGGAACCCGGCCCAGTCGTTGGCCTGCACGCCGCTCAGGGTCGAGGTGATGTCGTCGAAGGTGTAGGGCCGCGGATCCCAGTCGCCGTCGTCGACGCCGAAGAAGGCTTTTGCGAAGTCGTCCAGCGACTTGCGGTCGCCGGTCCGCTCGCGGATCCAGGTGTCGGCGTCCAGCCAGATCAGGGCGCCTTCGGAATAGTAGTCCTCGCTGCGCTGATAGGTGCTCCACGGCTGAGGCCGGCGCTGGGCGATGATCGGATCGTTGGTGGTGTCCTGCATGGCGCGCCACTGGCGGCCCGGCATGGTCCCGTAGTTGGCGGCGGTCATGGCGAACCAGTCCAGCGCCTGCTGCTTGCTGGACAGGCCCGCCCGCGCGGTCAGCACCTGACCCCAGTACTGGGTCTGGCCCTCGTAGACCCACAGCAGCGAATTCTGCAGCGGCTCGTTCAGCGTGGGGGTCAGCTGGTCAGCGGGGCGCCGCCACTTTCCGTTCCACGAGTGGGTGTATTCGTGGCCCAGCAGGTCGCGGTCGGCCAGGGTGCTGGTCCGGTCCGTGAAATAGTCGGTGTCGACGCTGTTCTCGGACGAGCGGTGATGCTCGAGCCCGATGCCGCCCAGCTTGTCGCTGACGGCGAGCAGGAAGTCGTAGTGGTTGAAGTGGCGAGCCCCGAACAGGCGGTCGGCCTGGTCGACCAGGTTGCGGTGCAGCTCGATGTGCTCGTCGGTGGCGGCCAGCATGCCGGCTTCGTCGGCCACGACGTTCAGCCGGACCGGCGAGCGGCCGCCCGGATCGAGGTCGATCTGGCGGAAATGCCTGCCGGCGAACACGGGGCTGTCGGCGAAATGTTCGAGGGTGACGGGCGCGAACGTCGCCACGCCGTTCTGGAAGCTCTCGGTGTCCAGGGCCGTGCCGTACTGCCAGCCGGCCGGCAGGCGCAGGGTCGGACGGAAGGTGATCTGGCTGGAATAGTAGCCCGCCGGGTAGAGCAGGGCCTTCTCCCACTGGATGTTGAGCATGTCGTCGGTGATGACGACCCGGCCCTGGTCGCCGTCGATCGGAGTCAGCCATTTGAACGAGACCTCGATCGAGGCTGCGCCCGCCGGAACATCCACCTGGAAACCATTGGTGTGGACGGTGTTGCGCACCCAGCGCAGCGGCTGGCCATTGGCGGTCACGCGCAGGTCGGCGACGTCGTCCACCGGGCCCACCGGACCGTGGTTGCCGGGGATCCACTGGGGATAGAGCAGAATCAGCGGGCCAGGGGCCGCGACGGGGATGGTCTGCCTCACCGAGACTATGCGGCGGTCGATATCGGTGGCGTCCATCTCCAGCGAGATCACGCCGGGGTAGGGGGCGTCGCGCGGCGCGGGGATCGGCGCCAGCGTCCGGTCCAGCGCCGGCGTTCCGACCTGGGCCAGCGCCGGCATCGAGCCGAACAGCAGCGCGACGGCGCAGGCGGAGGCGAACAGACGGGCGGGACGCATCATCGGAGGCTCTCGGGCAGTGAGGTTCGGCGGCACGCTAGAGCGCCTTGCCGCCCAGCCGGATTAAATCCCTGTCATGTTGGCGGTTCCCCTGCCGCGACGATGCCGCGAATCCGCGCTCACATGTTCATCTGTTGAAGTCTGCGTCTGTCCCGGTCGTGTCCCCGTTTGTCCTGAGCCTGTCTCCCCGACAGGGACAAATGGGGCGGGTACAAAACCGTCAGTTCGCCGGCTTCACTTCCAGCAGTTCGACGGTGAACAGCAGGGTCGAGTTGGGCGGCAGCTCGTCGCCGCCGATCCAGCGCTCGCCGTAGCCGAGCGAGGCGGGAATGACGAACTCGAACTTTTCGCCCTCACGCATCAGGCCGACGCCCTCGGTCCAGCCCTTGATGACGCGGTTGAGCGGGAATTCCGCAGGCTCGTTGCGGGCATAGGAGCTGTCGAATTCGCGCCCGTCGACGAAGGTCCCGCGGTAGTGGACCCTGACCGTATCCGTCGCCGCTGGCTGACGGCCCTCGGGCCGGGCCGGGCCGACGCGGCGGTACTGAAGGCCGGAGGCGGTGGTGGTCCAGCCGCCCTTGCTCGCGTTCCAGGCCAGATAGGCGGCGTTGCCCGCGTCCCAGTTGGCCTGGGTCGAGGATCCCGAGAAGTCGTAGGGATTCGGCCCCGCCGAGGCGCAGGCGGCGAGGGTCAGGGCGGCGGCGGCCGCTAGCGCGATGCGTGTCATGCGGCGACGCTATTTTCCCTGCTGCCGCAAAGCAATGGGGGCCGACGGCCGGCGAAAGCGCGGTCTCGGGCGATACCGACGAAAAAGGACGGCGACGGTCTTTATTTCGCCGTCAAAGCGAGTATATCAGCGCGTTCCGCTAACTCCGTGAGAGATACGCGCGAAAGCGCCGAGGCCCGGTTTGTCGCCCTCCGACCGGTGCGAAGGCGCGCTCCTCCCCAAGGGAGCCCTACATTTCAGGCGTCCTGGGACCGCAAGGCCCGAGGGTGGACGCCGAAACCGATGGTCACGGGTCGCCGGAATGGCGGAGCCGTGGCTGCTGCATTGAGCAGGCTGCCCGGCCTGCCGCATTGGGAAGACAGAATGGCCAAGTCGAAAGCGGAACTCACCGTCAACGGTCAGTTCCTCACCGCCACCTCGTTCACTGGCAAGAAGCGCATCCGCCACTCCTTCGGGCGTATCCCCGAAGCGGTGCAGATGCCGAACCTGATCGAGGTTCAGCGCGCCTCCTACGAGCAGTTCCTGCAGCGCGAGGTCCGCTCGGGCCCGCGCAAGGACCAGGGCATCGAGGCGGTGTTCAAGTCGGTCTTCCCGATCAAGGACTTCAACGAACGCGCCATCCTGGAATACGTCTCCTACGAATTCGAGGACCCCAAATACGACGTCGAGGAATGCATCCAGCGCGACATGACCTATGCCGCACCGCTGAAGGTCAAGCTGCGCCTGATCGTCTTTGAATCGGACGAGGAGACGGGCGCGCGCTCGGTCAAGGACATCAAGGAGCAGGACGTCTACATGGGCGACATCCCGCTCATGACCGACAAGGGCACCTTCATCGTCAACGGGACCGAGCGGGTGATCGTGTCCCAGATGCACCGTTCGCCGGGGGTCTTCTTCGACCACGACAAGGGCAAGACGCACAGCTCGGGCAAGCTGCTGTTCGCCGCCCGCGTCATCCCGTACCGCGGTTCTTGGCTCGACTTCGAGTTCGACGCCAAGGACATCGTCTACGTCCGCATCGACCGCCGCCGGAAGTTGCCGGCCACGACCTTCCTGATGGGTCTGGGCATGGACGGCGAGGAAATCCTCAAGACCTTCTACGAAACCGTGCCCTACGAGAAGCGCGGCGAAGGCTGGGTCACGCCCTACAAGGCCGAGCGTTGGCGCGGGGTGAAGCCGGAGTTCGATCTGGTCGACGCCGACACCGGTGAAGTCATCGCCGCCGCGGGGACCAAGATCAGCGCCCGTCAGGCCAAGAAGCTGGCCGACACGACCACCTCGCTGTCGCTGGCCGCCGACGCCCTTCTGGGCAAGTATCTGGCCGCCGACGCCGTCAACTACGAGACCGGCGAGATCTACGCCGAAGCCGGCGACGAGCTGGACCAGCCGACGATTGAGCTGCTGGAAAGCCACGGCTTCACCACCATCGACGTGCTGGACATCGACCACGTCACGGTCGGCGCCTACATGCGCAACACCCTGCGCATCGACAAGAACACGGGCCGCGAGGACGCGCTGTTCGACGTCTACCGCGTCATGCGTCCGGGCGAGCCGCCGACCCCGGAAGCCGCCGAAGCCATGTTCAACTCGCTGTTCTTCGACAGCGAGCGCTACGACCTGTCGGCCGTCGGCCGGGTCAAGATGAACATGCGTCTGGAGACCCCGGAGGTCTCGGACGAAATCCGCGTGCTCCGCAAGGAAGACGTGCTGAAGGTGCTGCAGATTCTCGTCGGCCTGAAGGACGGCCAGGGCGAGATCGACGACATCGACAACCTCGGCAACCGCCGCGTCCGTTCGGTCGGCGAACTGCTGGAGAACCAGTACCGCGTCGGCCTGCTGCGGATGGAGCGCGCCATCAAGGAGCGCATGTCCTCTGTCGATATCGACACGGTCATGCCGCACGACCTGATCAACGCCAAGCCGGCCGCCGCGGCCGTGCGCGAGTTCTTCGGTTCGTCGCAGCTGTCGCAGTTCATGGACCAGACCAACCCGCTGTCGGAGATCACCCACAAGCGCCGTCTGTCGGCGCTTGGCCCCGGCGGCTTGACCCGTGAGCGCGCGGGCTTCGAAGTCCGCGACGTGCACCCGACCCACTACGGCCGGATCTGCCCGATCGAGACGCCGGAAGGTCCGAACATCGGCCTGATCAACTCGCTGGCCACCCACGCGCGGGTCAACAAGTACGGCTTCATCGAGAGCCCGTACCGGCGCGTGAAGGACGGCAAGGCCACGGACGAGGTGGTCTACATCTCGGCCATGGAAGAGGCGAAATACACCATCGCCCAGGCCAACATCGAGCTGAACAACGGCGAGATCGTCGAGGACCTGGTCCCCGGCCGGATCAACGGCGACTCCCAGCTGCTGATCAAGGCCGACGTCGACATGATGGATGTGTCGCCGAAACAGGTCGTCTCGGTCGCCGCCGCCCTGATCCCGTTCCTGGAAAACGACGACGCCAACCGGGCGCTGATGGGCGCCAACATGCAACGCCAGGCCGTGCCGCTGGTGCAGTCGGACGCGCCGCTGGTCGGCACCGGCATGGAGGCGGTCGTGGCCGTGGACTCCGGCGCCGTCGTGGTCGCCCGTCGTGACGGCGTCGTCGAGCAGATCGACGGTACCCGCATCGTCGTGCGCGCCACCAACGAGCAGGACGCCAGCCGTTCGGGCGTCGACATCTACCGCCTGTCGAAATTCCAGCGTTCCAACCAGTCGACCTGCATCAACCAGCGCCCGATCGTGCGCGTGGGCGATGAGGTGAAGGCCGGCGACGTCATCGCCGACGGTCCGTCGACCGACCTCGGCGAACTGGCGCTGGGCCGCAACGCCCTCGTCGCCTTCATGCCCTGGAACGGCTACAACTTCGAAGACTCGATCCTGATCTCGGAGCGCATCGTGCGCGACGACGTCTTCACCTCGATCCACATCGAGGAGTTCGAGGTCATGGCCCGCGACACCAAGCTGGGCCCGGAAGAGATCACCCGCGACATCCCGAACGTTGGCGAGGAAGCCCTGCGCAACCTCGACGAGGCCGGCATCGTGGCGATCGGCGCCGAAGTCCAGCCGGGCGACATCCTCTGCGGCAAGGTCACGCCAAAGGGCGAAAGCCCGATGACGCCGGAAGAGAAGCTGCTGCGCGCCATCTTCGGCGAGAAGGCGTCTGACGTCCGCGACACCAGCCTGCGCCTGCCCCCGGGCGTCGCCGGCACCATCGTCGACGTGCGTGTCTTCAACCGCCACGGCGTGGACAAGGACGAACGCGCGGTCGCCATCGAGCGCGCCGAGATCGAACGCCTCGGCAAGGACCGCGACGACGAGCTCAAGATCCTGGAGCGCAACGTCTACGGCCGTCTGAAGCCGCTGCTGATCGGCAAGAACGCCACCTCTGGTCCGAAGGGCCTGGGCCGTGGCGAGGTGACGGAGGCCAAGCTGGCCGACCTGTCGCGCGGCCTGTGGTGGCAGATCGCCCTCGACGACGAGAAGGCGATGGGCGAGCTCGAGGCCATGAAGAAGCAGTTCGAGGACGCCCGCAAGGCGCTCGACCGCCGCTTCGAGGACAAGGTCGAGAAGCTGCAGCGCGGCGACGAACTGCCCCCGGGCGTGATGAAGATGGTCAAGGTCTTCGTGGCCGTGAAGCGCAAGCTTCAGCCCGGCGACAAGATGGCCGGCCGTCACGGCAACAAGGGTGTCATCTCCAAGATCCTGCCGATCGAGGACATGCCGCACCTGGAAGACGGCACCACCGTCGACCTGGTTCTGAACCCGCTGGGCGTGCCGTCGCGCATGAACATCGGCCAGATCTTCGAAACCCACCTCGGCTGGGCCGCGGCCGGTCTCGGCAAGCAGATCCAGGGTCTGCTGGAAGCGTGGCAGTCGGGCGGACAGAAGCAGGCGCTGATCGACCACCTTCAGTCGATCTACGGCAAGGAAACGCCCCTGCCGGAGTCGGAGGAGGAGCTGGTCGAGCTGGCTCGCAACCTGTCGAAGGGCGTGCCCTTCGCCACGCCGGTCTTCGATGGCGCGCACATCAACGACATCGAGGATCTGCTGGAGAAGGCGGGCCTGGACCGCACCGGCCAGTCGATCGTCTATGACGGCCAGACCGGCGAGCAGTTCAAGCGTCCGGTCACGGTCGGCTATATCTACATGCTGAAGCTGCACCACCTGGTGGACGACAAGATCCACGCCCGCTCGATCGGCCCGTACTCGCTGGTCACCCAGCAGCCGCTGGGCGGCAAGGCGCAGTTCGGCGGACAGCGCTTCGGCGAGATGGAGGTGTGGGCGCTGGAGGCCTACGGCGCGGCCTACACCCTGCAGGAGATGCTGACGGTGAAGTCCGACGACGTGGCCGGCCGGACCAAGGTCTACGAGGCGATCGTCCGCGGCGACGACAGCTTCGAGGCGGGCATTCCCGAGAGCTTCAACGTGCTCGTCAAGGAAATGCGCTCGCTGGGCCTGAACGTGGAGCTGGAGAACAGCTGACCGACCGAATGATCCCTCCTCGCGCAAGCGGGGAGGGACGGTCCTTCGCTCTCTCCACATGAAATTGCGCGGGAAGTCCCGCAGAAGGAATCAAGATGAACCAGGAAGTCCTGAACATCTTCAACCCGGTCCCGGTCACCCCGACCTTCGACCAGATCAAGATCGCCCTGGCCTCGCCGGAGAAGATCCGGTCGTGGTCGTTCGGCGAGATCAAGAAGCCGGAAACCATCAACTACCGCACGTTCAAGCCCGAGCGTGACGGCCTGTTCTGCGCCCGTATCTTTGGCCCGACCAAGGACTACGAATGCCTGTGCGGCAAGTACAAGCGCATGAAGTACAAGGGCATTATCTGCGAGAAGTGCGGCGTCGAGGTCACCCTCGCCCGCGTCCGGCGCGAGCGGATGGGCCACATCGAACTGGCCGCCCCGGTCGCCCACATCTGGTTCCTGAAGTCGCTGCCCTCGCGCATCTCGCTGATGCTCGACATGGCGCTGAAGGACGTCGAGCGCGTCCTGTATTTCGAGAACTACATCGTCACCGAGCCGGGCCTGACCCCGCTGAAGCAGAACCAGCTGCTGACGGAAGACGAATTCTACCGCTACCAGGACGAGTTCGGCGATGACGGCTTCACCGCCGAGATCGGCGCCGAGGCCGTGCGCAACCTGCTGATCGGCATCGACCTGCACGCCGAGGCCGAGAAGCACCGCGCCGAACTGGCCGACAGCCCCTCGGAAATGAAGGCCAAGAAGGCCTCCAAGCGCCTGAAGCTGATCGAGGCCTTCCTCGAAAGCGGCAACAAGCCCGAGTGGATGATCCTGACGGTCGTGCCGGTCATCCCGCCGGAACTGCGCCCGCTGGTGCCGCTGGACGGCGGCCGCTTCGCCACCTCGGACCTGAACGACCTGTATCGCCGGGTCATCAACCGCAACAACCGCCTGAAGCGCCTGATCGAGCTGCGCGCGCCCGACATCATCATCCGCAACGAAAAGCGGATGCTGCAGGAGTCGGTCGACGCCCTGTTCGACAACGGCCGCCGCGGCCGCGTCATCACCGGCGCCAACAAGCGTCCCCTGAAGTCGCTCGCCGACATGCTGAAGGGCAAGCAGGGCCGTTTCCGCCAGAACCTGCTCGGCAAGCGCGTCGACTACTCGGGCCGTTCGGTCATCACCGTCGGTCCCGAGCTGAAGCTGCACGAGTGCGGCCTGCCCAAGAAGATGGCGCTGGAGCTGTTCAAGCCGTTCATCTATGCGCGCCTTGACGCCAAGGGCCTGTCGGGCACGGTCAAGCAATCGAAGCGCATGGTCGAGCGCGAGCAGCCGCAGGTGTGGGATATCCTCGACGAGGTCATCCGCGAGCACCCGGTGCTGCTGAACCGCGCCCCGACCCTGCACCGTCTGGGCATCCAGGCGTTCGAGCCGAAGCTGATCGAGGGCAAGGCGATCCGCCTGCACCCGCTGGTCTGCACCGCCTTCAACGCCGACTTCGACGGCGACCAGATGGCCGTCCACGTCCCGCTGTCGCTTGAGGCGCAGCTGGAAGCGCGCGTCCTGATGATGTCGACGAACAACATCCTGTCGCCCGCCAACGGCAAGCCGATCATCGTGCCGTCGCAGGACATCGTTCTGGGCCTCTACTACCTCTCGCTGGTCAAGGAAGGCGAGAAGGGCGAGGGCAAGCTGTTCGCCAACATGGGCGAGATCGACGCCGCGCTCGATGCCGGCGTCGTGACCCTGCACACCAGGATCAAGGCCCGCTGGACCGAGATGAACGCCGCCGGCGAAGTCATCACCAAGGTCATCGACACGACTCCGGGCCGGATGAAGCTGGGCGCCCTGCTGCCGCACAACCCGAACATCGGCTACCGGCTGCTCGAGAAGAACCTGACCAAGAAGGAGATCGGCAACCTGATCGATCAGGTCTATCGTCACTGCGGTCAGAAGGCGACGGTCATCTTCGCCGACCAGATGATGCAGCTGGGCTTCCGCGAGGCGGCCAAGGCCGGCATCTCCTTCGGCAAGGACGACATCGTCATCCCGGCCGCCAAGGCCACCCTGGTCGCGGACACCCGCACCCAGGTCGAGGAGTATGAGCAGCAGTACGCCGACGGCCTGATCACCAAGGGCGAGAAGTACAACAAGGTCGTCGACGCCTGGGCCAAGGCCACGGACAAGATCGCCGACGCGATGATGGGCGAGATCGCCCAGCCGCGCGTGCTCGCCAAGGGTCAGAACCCGGACATCAACTCGGTGTTCATGATGGCCAACTCGGGCGCCCGCGGTTCGCAGGCGCAGATGAAGCAGCTGGGCGGCATGCGGGGCCTGATGGCCAAGCCGTCGGGCGAGATCATCGAGACGCCGATCATCTCGAACTTCAAGGAAGGCCTGACCGTCCTCGAATACTTCAACTCCACCCACGGCGCCCGCAAGGGTCTGGCCGACACCGCGCTGAAGACCGCCAACTCCGGCTATCTGACGCGCCGTCTGGTCGACGTGGCGCAGGACTCGATCGTCACCGAGGACGATTGCGGCTCGACCCGGGGCATCACCCTGCGCGCCGTGGTCGAAGGCGGCGACGTGCTGGTCTCGCTGGGGCAGCGGGTCCTGGGCCGTTATGCGGCCGAGGACATCAAGGAGCCGGGCGGCGACAAGATCCTGTTCCCCGCCGACACCTACCTGCAAGAGGAAGAAGTCGAGATCATCGACCAGGCCGGCGTCCAGTCGGTCAAGGTCCGCTCGGCCCTGACCTGCGAGGCCGAAGCCGGCATCTGCGCCTACTGCTACGGGCGTGATCTGGCGCGCGGCACCAACGTCAACATCGGCGAAGCCGTCGGCGTCATCGCGGCGCAGTCCATTGGCGAGCCGGGCACCCAGCTGACGATGCGGACCTTCCACATCGGCGGCACCGCGCAGGTGGCGGAGACCTCGTTCTACGAGGCGACCAACGCCGGCGTGGCGAAGATCGCCGGCCCGACCGTCAAGGCGGCCCACGGCGATCTGGTGGCCATGAGCCGCAACGTCACCATCACGATCGTGGTCGACGGCAAGGACCGGGAAACCCACAAGCTGCCCTACGGCGCCCGCCTCCGGGTCACCGAGGGCGCCGAGGTCAAGCGCAGCCAGCGTCTGGCCGAGTGGGACCCCTACACCTCTCCGATCCTGACCGAAGTCGGCGGCGTGATCCGCTTCGAGGACCTGGTCGAGGGCCTGTCGGTCCGCGAGGAAACCGACGAGGCGACGGGCATCGCCCAGCGCGTCGTCTCCGACTGGCGCGCCAGCCCTCGTGGTGCGGACCTGCGTCCGGCCATGGGCGTCACCAAGGGCGACGAATACGCCAAGCTGGCCTCGGGCTCCGACGCCCGTTACCTGCTGCCGGTGGGCGCGGTCCTGTCCGTGAACAACGGTGACGTGGTCAAGCCGGGCGAGATCATCGCCCGCGTGCCGACCGAGGGCGCCAAGACCCGCGACATCACCGGCGGTCTGCCGCGGGTGGCCGAGCTGTTCGAAGCCCGTCGTCCCAAGGACTGCGCAGTCATCGCCGAGATGGACGGCCGCGTCGAATTCGGGCGCGACTACAAGAACAAGCGCCGCATCAAGATCACGCCCGAGCCCAATGCGGACGGCGTGCAGGGCGAGGCGGTCGAGTTCCTGATCCCGAAGGGCAAGCACATCTCCGTCCACGACGGCGATCTGATCCAGAAGGGCGACTACATCATCGACGGCAACCCGGATCCGCACGACCTGCTGCGCATCCAGGGCGTCGAGGCGCTGGCCGAGTATCTGGTGAACGAAGTGCAGGAGGTCTATCGACTGCAGGGCGTGCCGATCAACGACAAGCACATCGAGGTGATCGTTCGCCAGATGCTGCAGAAGGTCGAGATCCTCGACTCCGGCGAAACCACCCTGATCCGTGGCGACACGGTCGAGGTGGCCGAGGCGGTGCTCGAGAACCAGAAGGTCGAGAAGCGCGGCGGCCGTCCGGCCACCACCCAGCCCGTCCTGCTGGGCATCACCAAGGCGTCGCTGCAGACCCGCAGCTTCATCTCGGCGGCGTCCTTCCAGGAGACCACCCGCGTCCTCACCGACGCCTCGGTCAACGGCAAGAAGGACACGCTGGAAGGCCTCAAGGAGAACGTCATCGTCGGCCGGCTGATCCCGGCGGGCACCGGCGCCTACCTCCGGGCCCTGCAGAAGGTCGCCAACCAGCGCGACGCCGAACTGACGTCGCAGCGGGAAGAGGCCATCGAGCCGCTCCCCGCCGACCTGGCGCTGGAGCTGGAGAACAGCGAAGGCTGATCTCCGGGTCCGGACTGAACTGAAGAGGGCGGCGCCGGCGACGGGGCCGCCCTTTTCTTTTGCTCAGTTCCTGTTGAAGCTGGCGACCTCACGGAGATCCGCCATGACCCTGACGCCGCTTCCGTCCTTCCGCCTCGACGGCAAGCGCGCCCTGGTCACAGGAGGCGGGCGGGGGATCGGTGCGGCCGGCGCCGAGGTCTTCGCCCAGGCGGGGGCCGCCGTGACCCTGTGCGGCCGCACGGCCGCCGACCTGGACGCGCGAGTGCGCGAAATTCGCGAGGCGGGGTTCGAGGCCGAGGCCCTCGTGCTGGATGTCACCGACATTGCCGCGGTCCGCCGTGAGGTGTCGGCCCACGGTCCCTTCGATATCCTGTTGAACAACGCTGGCGTGAACCGAATTCGTCCGATCACCGAGGTGACCGAAGAGGACTATGACGCGGTTCTCGATCTCAATCTGAAGTCCGCCCTGTTCGTCGCCCAGGCGGTGGCGAAGGGGCTTCTGGAGGCGGGCAGGCCCGGCTCAATCATCAATGTCTCGTCGCAGATGGGCCATGTCGGCGGCGGCGGCCGGTCGCTGTACAGCGCCTCGAAATGGGGTCTCGAAGGTCTGACCCGCTGCATGGCCATCGACCTGGCGCCCCACGGCATTCGGGTGAACACGATCTGCCCGACCTTCATCGACACCGCCATGACGCGCCCTATCCTCGACACGCCGGGGACGCGCGATTTCGTGCTGAGCCGGATCAAGCTGGGGCGGCTTGGCCGGATGGACGAGCTGGCCGGCGCCCTCCTGCTGCTGGCCTCGGACGCCTCGACCCTGATGACGGGGAGTTCCGTGATGGTCGACGGGGGCTGGACCGCCGGTTGACCACTTCCGCCTGAACAGGACGCCGGGCGGGTGAGGCGGGGGAGGGTCAGTCTTCTTCCATCTCGCGGACGCGGTCGCGGCGGGTGCGGACGTTGCTGGTCGAGTCCGGCCGCAGGGACGGATCCAGATGTGCTCCGGCCACGCCCATGCCGAAATTGGAGCCGGGGCCGTCCTGGGGGCCGACCACGCCGACCCCACCCCTGAGGGGACGGCGGCGCTCCTCGTACAGGGCCAGGGCGCGGGCGCCTTCACGGGCGAAGCGGGCGTCGCGTTCCGGATCGCCCGTGCCGCTGATCGGCGGGGCGGCGGCGGCGCGCTCCCCGAGTCGGTCGTCACAGATGGCCCGTTCGGCGGGCGTCAGCAGCCGTGGACTGGCGCAACCTACCGGACTGGTCCGCAGCCCGCGCCCGACCCGATCGCCCATGGTTTCGGGTCGGACCCTCCACGCCGCCGTGCCGACATCCGCCGGCGGGGCGGGAGCGCCTGGCGCGCCGGGGCGAGGAGAGGGGGGAGCGACCTGCTCGCCGTCCTCGGCGGATCCGGTCGGACCGGCGGTGTCGGTGGGGCTGGTCCCGGCGTCATTGATGCTCAGTGTGCGGTTCTCGGGCGGCGGCGCGTCCCGCGTCCTGGCCGCTTCTCCCCGCAGCAGGGGGCGGGGCTCGATCTCGGCGTAGATCGCCGAAAAGGGGAAGGGATCGCCGTGAGGCTCTTCCACGCCGTAGTGCCGCGGCGGCTCGAAGGCCTTGAACCCGACGTAGCCGAGCACGAGGACATGCAGGCCCACCGACAGGAGCACGATCGCCGGCTTGCGCCAGCGTTCGGCCCGTGACGGCCAGACAAGCCTGAGTTCCCGCATCGGTCCTCCGCACCTCCACCCCCAGTTGAAGGGCCGAGCGTGGCGGTATTGCGGCTTCTCCCGAGGCGGGCGATTCCCGGCCGTGACCGGACCGCATGATCATCGGCGGGGAACTGGCGGGTTGGGGTTTCGGACCGCCGTCGATTACGATCACGACTGTCCGACGGCCTCCCCGTTTCGCCCTGGGGATCGCCAGTCCCGGCAACTCGTGTGGCGGAGGGCGGTCAGGAGGTTGCAAGGCCTTTCGCGACAGCGGCCGCCGCCCTTGACCCCGGGCCCCTCCCGGCGTAGAAGCCGCCCACTTTCGAGGCGGGCGCGTCAGCATTCGTCGGGATCGTGACAATCGAACGCTCGGGCTGTCGCCCGCCGGAACGCCCGAAGCGCGCGTTCCGGCTTTTCTGTTTGTCGCGGCCTCTGCTCGAAACCAAACCCGGGACGGCGCCGCCGGCGTCATCCGAAAAGAAGGCTCACCGGGGCGCTCCGGCCGAAAGGCACACGCCCCCATCGATTAGAAGAGAACGAGTACTCGATGCCGACTATCAACCAGCTGATCCGCAAGCCGCGCCAACCCAAGCCGGTCCGCAACAAGGTCCCGGCGCTGAAGGGCTGCCCGCAGCGCCGCGGCGTCTGCACCCGCGTCTATACGACGACCCCGAAGAAGCCGAACTCGGCGCTGCGTAAGGTCGCCAAGGTGCGTCTGACCACGGGCATCGAAGCCGTGTGCTACATCCCCGGCGAAGGCCACAATCTGCAGGAGCACTCGGTGGTCCTGATCCGCGGCGGCCGCGTCAAGGACTTGCCCGGCGTGCGCTACCACATCCTGCGCGGCGTGCTCGACACCCAGGGCGTCAAGGACCGCAAGCAGCGCCGTTCGCACTACGGCGCCAAGCGTCCGAAGTAAGCGAAGACCCACCAGATTTTCCCGGCCCGTCCGGGGACCCAGAGACCGTTTCAGAAGGCCCAGCCCATGTCCCGTCGTCACCGCGCACAGAAGCGCGAAGTCCTGCCGGATCCCAAGTTCAAGGATCTGACCGTCACCAAGTTCATGAACTACGTCATGTACGAGGGCAAAAAGGCCGTCGCCGAAAACATCGTCTACGGCGCGTTCGACATCCTGGCCGACAAGAAGAAGGACCAGGAGCCCGTCGCGACCTTCCACACCGCGCTGGAAAACGTCGCCCCGGCGGTCGAGGTCCGTTCGCGTCGCGTCGGCGGCGCCACCTACCAGGTGCCGGTCGAGGTTCGCCCGGATCGCCGCAAGGCCCTGGCCATCCGCTGGCTGGTCAACGCCGCCCGCAAGCGCGGCGAGAACACCATGACCGAAAAGCTCGCCGCCGAGCTGCTGGACGCGTCGAACAACCGCGGCACCGCGGTCAAGAAGCGCGAAGACACCCACAAGATGGCCGAGGCCAACCGCGCCTTCAGCCACTACCGCTGGTAACCGCCTTCAAGGGGCCGCCTTCTTTCAACGAAGGTCGGCGGCTCCTATCTACCGACTATCCGGCGCGGGCGGTTTGAGCTAAATCGCCCGCGCCTGCTTATCCAGACAGACGCATATCTCCCCGAGGGCGCCGATCGCGTCCTGAACTCACTTTCCAAAGGGCGCCCGGCGCCCGTCTTACCCTCAAGGCACGCTTTCATGGCCCGCACGCACAAGATCGAGGACTACCGCAACTTCGGCATCATGGCCCACATCGACGCGGGCAAGACGACGACGACCGAGCGGATCCTGTATTACACCGGCAAGTCCCACAAGATCGGCGAAGTCCATGACGGCGCCGCCACCATGGACTGGATGGACCAGGAGCAGGAGCGCGGCATCACCATCACGTCCGCCGCGACGACCGCCTTCTGGAAAGAGAAGCGCCTCAACATCATCGACACCCCCGGCCACGTGGACTTCACCATCGAGGTCGAGCGTTCGCTGCGCGTCCTCGACGGCGCCGTGACCGTGCTGGACGGCAACGCCGGCGTCGAGCCGCAGACCGAGACCGTCTGGCGCCAGGCCGACAAGTACAAGGTTCCGCGCATCGTCTTCGTCAACAAGATGGACAAGATCGGCGCCGACTTCGACGCCTCTGTCCAGTCGATCCGCGACCGTCTCGGCGCCAAGGCCGTGCCGATCCAGTTCCCGATCGGCGCCGAGAGCTCGCTCTCGGGCCTGGTCGACATCGTCCGCATGAAGGCGGTGGTCTGGGACAACGACGGGCTCGGCGCGAACTTCCACGATGAAGAGATCCCGGCCGATCTGGTCGAGAAGGCGAACGCCGCCCGCCAGTACCTGATCGACAACGCCGTCGAACTCGACGACGAGGCGATGGAAGCCTACCTCGACGGCCAGGAGCCGTCGGAAGAGACGCTGAAGAAGTGCATCCGCAAGGCCGTGCTGACCGGCGCCTTCTATCCGATCCTGTGCGGCTCGGCGTTCAAGAACAAGGGCGTCCAGACCCTGCTCGACGCCGTCGTCGACTACCTGCCGTCGCCGGTCGACATCCCGCCGACCCCCGGCATCGACTTCCGCACCGAAGAGCCCGTCACCCGCAAGGCGTCGGACGACGAACCCCTGTCGGTTCTCGCCTTCAAGATCATGGACGACCCCTTCGTCGGCTCCCTGACCTTCTGCCGCATCTATTCCGGCAAGATGGAAACGGGCATGGCGCTGCTGAACTCGAGCCGCGACAAGAAGGAACGCGTCGGCCGCATGCTGCTGATGCACTCCAACGACCGCCAGGACATCAAGGAAGCCTACGCCGGCGACATCGTCGCCCTGGCCGGCCTGAAGGAAACCCGCACCGGCGACACCCTGTGCGACCCGATCAAGTCGCCGGTCATCCTCGAGAAGATGGAATTCCCGGCCCCCGTGATCGAGATCTCGGTCGAGCCCAAGACCAAGGCTGACCAGGAGAAGCTGGGCGTCGCCCTGGCCAAGCTGGCCTCGGAAGACCCGTCCTTCACCGTCTCGACCGACCACGAGTCGGGCCAGACCATCCTCAAGGGGATGGGAGAGCTGCACCTCGACATCAAGATCGACATCCTGCGCCGCACCTACAAGGTCGACGCCACCATCGGCGCGCCGCAGGTGGCCTACCGTGAATCGCTCGGCCGCAAGGTCGACATCGACTACACGCACAAGAAGCAGACCGGCGGCACGGGCCAGTTCGCCCGCGTCATGATCACCTTCGAGCCGGGCGAGCCCGGGTCGGGCTTCGTGTTCGAGAGCCAGATCGTCGGCGGCGCCGTGCCCAAGGAATACATCCCGGGCGTCCAGAAGGGCCTCGAGTCCATCAAGGACAGCGGCCTGCTGGCCGGCTTCCCGCTGATCGACTTCAAGGCGACCCTGACGGACGGCAAATACCACGACGTCGACTCCAGCGTGCTGGCGTTCGAGATCGCGGCCCGCGCCGCCTTCCGCGAACTGAAGGAGAAGGGCGCGCCCAAGCTGCTCGAGCCGATCATGGCGGTCGAGGTCGTGACCCCGGAAGACTACCTGGGTTCGGTCATCGGCGACCTGAACGGCCGTCGCGGCATGATCCAGAGCCAGGACATGCGCGGCAACGCCACGGTGGTGAACGCCTTCGTGCCGCTGGCCAACATGTTCGGCTATGTGAACACGCTTCGCGGCATGTCGCAGGGCCGCGCGGTCTTCACCATGCAGTACGACCACTACGAGCCGGTGCCGCAGCACGTCGCCGACGAAGTGATCAAGAAGTATTCCGCCTAAACCCTGTACCCGGCGGGCCCCGGCCCGCCGGGGCCCCTGAAAACCAAGGACCAAGCCCCCTGTTCAGGGGACGGAGAGAAGAGAATGGCCAAGGAAAAGTTCGAACGCACCAAGCCGCACTGCAACATCGGCACGATCGGTCACGTGGACCATGGCAAGACGACGCTGACGGCGGCGATCACGATGACGCTGGCCAAGGCCGGCGGCGCCA